>Ga0073928_10000235_pt1 | contig 136337 bp, 116 predicted proteins | sample PaiPotPPA55metaG_FD_76969 | JGI IMG/M metagenome (GOLD analysis project Ga0073928, IMG submission 76969) | Iron sulfur acid spring bacterial and archeal communities from Banff, Canada, to study Microbial Dark Matter (Phase II) - Paint Pots PPA... ... | reverse complement strand
TTTTAGCTTCCTCGGCCGCGACCTGCGCTGCTTCCTGCAAGGAGCAAGAGTGAAAAAAAAGATAAAACGGAGTTCCTAGTTGACAGGTCGTTCCATATCAGAATGGTGATCAGTTCCATGGCACGGATGATTTTCATGGCGAAGACTTCCAGAGTAAACCGCGCTGCTACCGCGGCGGCGTCCTCCGATGCTTCCGTCTACTGCCGCGATCTGGACAACTGGCCGCGCTCGTGGATGGGACTGGAAAAAGACCTGCCCCCAGGAGAAGAACTGGTGGTTTGCTTCCGGCCATTCATCGAGCGTCTGGCCGCATCCGGTCTTTCTTCGAAGAGCATGCGCCGGCACGTAGACAATCTCTGGATACTGGGTGGAGAAATTATCCGCGACCTGAACTACACGCCTTCTCTGAGAAAGGGCCCACTGATCCACAATGGCTCGGAAGAGGAGCAACACTCCCTCGATGCGACTTGCCGCAAACTTCACCGCTTCCTCAATCAACCCCAGCGCTGAGCCCCGCTAGTTACCCACAAATTCTCCAGACGAGGCTACAAAAAAGCGCTAGTTTCTTACCCGACTTCAATAATTCGCGGCCATTGGAGTGAGAGCGTGAGCAAGACGCATTTGATGCAAGCTATCGGTCATACTATCAGGCAGCGGAATCCAGCGGCGCGGCTGATCTAGATGAGCGCCGAAAAGTTTACGTTTAGGATTGACGGACGCAGGACGAATTGGTCCACTTACGCGCGAGATGAGCGCTGGATTCATTAGCGCACAACCGTCAGAAAATAACTTTGGAGGTAGGAGTTGTGCTTGCCGGCTGCAAGGAATTTGCGGGGCACCACATGCTGCGGTCCTGCGAAACAAAACGTGATTGAGACTTGCAGATTGGTACGGGCGTGAGAGGAGCGTGAAATTGGACTCGCGGCGGATGCTATGCTGGCCGAGCGTGGCGCGAAGCGGAAAAATGGCTTAATGGCCGAAACTGAAAGATTGGAAGAAGACTTGGGACTGCAGCATGGCGAGATTCCCGGCGCTAACGTGGCTGAGACTACGGAGCTGCCGGTGGGCTGCCCCGAACTGCTTTGGGCAACGATCAGGACTTTGACGAATTGCCCGCAGGAAGTACCAATCAAGCCGCGTTCACGGTGCGAAATATCGGCTTCGCGCGCATTCAAACTAACAGTAACGGACGCGTATCGATTCGTAAGCAAAGTGGAACCGAAAGAGCTGGCGTTGGGTGCCGGGGAGTCTGGAACCGTACGCGTGGATTTAACTATTCCAGCCGGAACCGCTGCAGGCACTGGTGATGATCACAGGAATAGCGAGGGGACATTTTCCAGGTCGCCTTGAGAATCACAGCTTCTTGCTTGCAACGAGACCTCACCCTTTGGGTACAATAAGGGGAACTATAGCTCTGGAGGAGAAGGATCCCTCGAGAATTGAAATTTCAAGCCGAACCGCAAGGATCCGCTGAGGCAGCGTGTCAGAGCGTGTTTCGAACAAACGAGAAGAATTTCCCTAGACTGTGCTGACATCATTTTCCCGCTACCGGGGGCAATTGTCGTTCGTTTTGTTTGTCATACTTATCGGGGCTGGCTTCTTTTGGGTTAACAGCCTAAAACAGGAGTCTCGAACAACTTGGCTTGATCGGGTCGGTGCGCGGCCAATGAATTATCGGTATTCCGACCTTCGCTTTGTACTGGCAGGTGTTGAATATAGTCGCACAGGAGCCGACGTCTGGACCTCGTGCCCGCCATGCGGGCCCGCCGCGGGATTCACTCACGACCAGCCGTTCAATTACCCTCGGAGCATCGTTTGGCTTGGGCGCCTGACGCCGAAGCACTGGACGCCAGACGATGCCGAATGGATCGGTCCCCTTATTGATGCGGCCTTTCTGTTGACGGCGGCGGCTGTCTTGCTGAGCGCAAATTTCTGGCAGATTGTTTGCTCTCTCATCATATTAATTTCCCCACCGGTTCTCGAAGGGCTCGAACGAGGCAACTACGACCTCGTGATCTTCTGTCTCGTGGCTCTGAATTTAAGATTTATAAACAGATGGTCCAACGGCAGCGGCTACGTAATGGCGTACTTATCTGGCTTACTTAAAATATATCCCATTGTGACGGTCATTGGGCTGATTCAGAGAACGAAGAATAGCCTGCTCTGGTTCTGGGCGACGGTAGCCGCCGAAATTGCATTTATTTTTTTATCTCTAAGGGAACTTCGCGCCATCGCCAAGAATACGCCACAAGCTGCCTACGGGGCGTATGGCTATCCTACGGCGTTTCTTTTTCTCAGGTATCATTTTAATCACAGTGCGCTAGCGCTGCGCGCGCCGAGCGCGGCCTTTCCCTTTCTTTGTCTGTTTTGCGTACTGTTGATCTTCTTTTCATGGCGATACCGAGAACAACTGTTTGCGCTGCTGTTCACCGGCAGGTCCATTGAGCGATCATTCTTCCTCGCGGGCGCGGCGGTCTACTCTGCGTCGTTTATTATCGGGGCGAATTTCAACTACCGCCTGATCTTTTTGCTTTTTACGTTGCCCCATCTCTTTGCGATGCTGCGGGAGGGTGATGCGGGGCAGAGGCGGATAGCACGCCTAATTCTTTCGATGATGCTTGCCGCATTCTGGCTACCCTGGTGGTACGCCAACCCGTTGACTGTGGCTTTAGATAGCGGATTAACATGGCTGTTATTCTCCTTCTTCGCGGCGAGTTGCCTGGCGGCGCTATATTCCCTGTTCGGCAAAGGAGCTAGTTGGCGCGAAGCGGCCCATGTTTGATCGAATCCGGCGCGGGTATTGACCTGCCGAGATACTGGTGGCAACCGCCTCTTAACCGCAGTTTACAAGCGAGAGCTCGATGTTCCTGGAAAGTAATTTACCAATGATGAGATAAGATAGCAAAAGCTACTGGCGGCGGCTGCACACTGCACCCCTGAAGCCGTGCCGCATTTCATATGCTGTCTGGCGAACGGGCTCTCGAACTGAGAGCCGGAAGCGCTCGAAGTACTTCTCTGGGGGGGGGGCGAGAGAGCAGATCGCCTTTCAGGAAACGACTGGCAGGATGCTTCTATAGCACCGGGTCTGGGCGTCAAGATCTCCGGCACGGGTGTGGTGTTGAATGCTCGCCGCGCCTCTGCTGAACCTGGGTGGCTCGCCCCAGAACCGAAGTCCTCTGCCTTGGTTCAGGAGTCAGGTTGCCGATGTGAGGGATTATCATATATCGCGGTCATTCAGACGGGTAGGCGCGTGGCATTTCCAAGCTGTACCGCTACCGGTGTTTCGCGCTCTTTCGTGCAAGCTACGCACTTCTGCGGGTACCACCCGCCAAACAACTATACTAGGATCCCAGATATGTTCTTAGAGCAGAATTTGCGTGAAATGGAGCTCAGCCGTGAAGCCTACTGGCTTCGCTATCCGGCAACGTCCCCGGTCAAGCTGCGCTGGCGGGCGCTTACTTTCCGCCATTCCTTCCACGTCCTGCCGGGAGAGACCATTCTCGAACTCGGGGCTGGCAGTGGACTTTGGACCGAGCACCTTGCGCACGTTTTGCGCGATGAGAATCCGATTACGGGCGTCGTTTTCAATCGCCAGTTGTTGCGCGAGTCAAAGCGCAATTGCACGCGGTTCCAGTATGTCGAAGACCTTGCACGCGACCTTTTGCCGGAGAACTTTGACTATGTTATTGGAACCGCAATTTTATGCCACAACGGGTACGAACATAACCTCCAAACACTCTACCGCCTATTGAAGCCTGGCGGACAGCTTCTTTTCTTTGAGGCCAACTACTGGAACCCGCAGGTAGCATTGAAAGGCGCCATCCCCTGGCTGGGCCGCAAAACTGGTAACGCCCCTTGCCAGCTTGGATTACGCAGGTACAAGCTTATGAAAATAGCGTCTCGCCAGGGTTTCACGGAGATCGACGTCATTCCCTATGACATCATCCACCCGCGGACGCCCCGATCCCTTGTTTATAGCTTTCAGTCGGTTGCGTTCATCGCCGAGCACACTCCGGTCATTCGCGAAATGTGCGGCACGTTGTATATCCGTGCGCGCAAGCCTGGTGGCCCGGCGGCCCGCCGCTCGGTAAATCTGGCCACGCATTCCTGGCTCTTTCGCTCGGTTTCTTTTGTGATCCCATGCCATAACGAGGAAATGAACATCCCGCGCCTGGTAGACGGCATCCTCGGCTTTTATGGGCCGTATGTCCGCGAGATTCTTATCGTTAACGACAACAGCACCGATCACACTGGGGAAGTGGCCGAACAGATTGCTAGGCGTGAGCCGCTTGTGAAGGTTCTGAACCGGCAGCCTCCCAACGGAGTCGGACGTGCCTTGCGCGAAGGATATTCTGTAGCCACTGGCACTTATATCCTCACGATGGATTGCGATTTTGTGGAGCTTCTCCCGGAATTTCGGGATTTGTTCGATGCCGTGGCAGCTGGGCATGACGGCGCCATCGGCAGCCGCTTCTCCCACGAATCCCTGCTTATCAACTATCCGTTCTTCAAAATCTTGTGCAACCGCAGCTTCCATCTTCTTGTCAACGCTCTGTTGCCTCTGCGCGTGCGCGATACTTCGAACAATCTGAAGCTCTACAAGGCCGAGATTCTGAAGAGTATTGAGATCGAAGAAAACCATTTTGCAGCCAATGTCGAAACCGGTTTGAAGCCGTTGCTGGCGGGCTACGATCTCGCGGAAGTCCCGATTTCCTGGATCAATCGCACAATAGACATGGGTAGTTCCTCTTTCCGGATCGTCAACGTGGCCCCCGATTACCTGCGTTCACTGCTCAGACTGTCTAGCCGGCGCGGCCGCAGACGCGTTACGCGTACGGCCCAAGGAGGCCCCGCACTGTGAAAGAGCTCTCTTCACCTTACGCGGTCGCCTGCCCCGTCTGCGAAGCAACCTCAGCCGAAATCTACCTTGATGAACCAGACGAAGAAGACTTGCCGTTAGACTCTTCCGCAATCGGATCCTCCCGCCAGCACATTTCTCCAGGCCGCATTCTCCGATGCGGCGTTTGTCGCTTCGGATTCCGGCAGATGCGCTCTTCGCCGGAACAGCTTAGTGAGCTGTATCGCCGGATGGACGCGAAGGTTTATGAGTCGGAGCTGGTTGGGCGAAACCGCACCGCGCGGCGGCACGTGCAGATTGTACACCGGCACGTACGCTCGGGACGCTTATTGGACGTGGGTTGCGCTTCCGGCCTGTTTCTGTCACATGCTTTGCAGTACGGATGGAATGTGACCGGCATCGAACCGAATGAAAGACTATGCGAAGAAGCCCGAAGAAGCCTGAACGGAAAAGGTGAAGTGCAGTGTGCCACCCTGGAGACGGTTCACCTTGAGGGTAGTTTCGACGCTATCGCACTCTGGGACGTGCTTGAACACGTCCCCAATCCGCAAGGTTTTCTTCGCGCTTGCCGCCAGTTGCTCCAACCGAACGGATACCTTTTTCTCAACGTACCGGACCTCGATAGTTGGGAAGCCCGAGCTCTGGGCGGCCGTTGGCCTTTGCTGCTTCCCGAGCACTTGAACTATTTCAACAGAGAGAGCCTAGAGTTGTGTGCACAGCGTGCGCGGTTGACACCCGTTCAGTTCGGCCGGCGGAGAGCTTGGTTTTCTTTAGGATACGTGGCCTATCGCGTCGCGCAGCACGGGATTCCGGGATCAAATCTGCTGCGAAGAACAGCGGAGAGCGCTCTGCGGCGCGTGCTGGTGCCAGTCTCGCTGGGGGAGACATTCGCCGTCATGAGAGTTGCCTGAGCTGCCACCGCAGAAGTATTCGGCTCCGCCAAGCAAGTCTCTCAGATAACTCTCAAAATGCTGCACATGCAGGTCATGTTCGCCGCAATCCCAACGGATGACGAATCGGCCTTGTGATTTTCAGAAATGAGAACCAAATCGAGTAAAAGCGGCACACGATTCGGCGTTGGATTGGTCCAAGCCATGCCAGTGGGCTGGACCTCAGGTTGCCGCGCACAAGCTGTCTTGTCGCCGCGTTAGTGGCGTAATAGTGCCAGTCTGGTGGGTCTCCTAAATTCAAGTTGTAGCTTATTTCCTCCTCTTTGTGGATAGCCGCCACTCCCTGTTTCAAATATGCATAGTCGTGGTTTTGATGCACGGCAATAACCGCCCGGCTCAAATCGACTAGAGGAACCTCGCTGTTGCGGGCGAACCATATCAGCCAAGGATCCCATCCATCACGGCCAATCAAGAAAGGCGGCATCTTTCCGTAGTACAGATCACGCGAAAAGCAGAAATAATCCACCCAGCTCGGCCCGTTCAGTCTCCCGTTCAGCGTGGCAAGAGACCGCAACCGTTGATCCCACCCAGGCTGATTGAAGTCCCAAGGCTCGATGATATTCGTGTCCCAGCGCCTTCCAATCATGAGGTACCTGTTGTAGGTTTTGGAGGTCACCTCGAGTGCTGCGCGGAAATCAGAAGTCAGCATTATGTCGCAGTTCGCATAGCACAGGACGCTATGGCGGGCAATTTGGTTGGCCCGATCAAAAATGTAATTGAGGTACTTCGTGCCATGCTCATTCCGGATTACATTCGGCTCATGGCGGATCCCAAGATCTCGGCAAACCTCAGCTGTTCCTTTTTCATCTCCGAAGAGGATAACCTCCACGTCAGGGTGCAGTAAGGTCCAGCTTTTGAGCGCATTTCGCTGGATCACATTGCTGTGGCCTTCGAAAGGCTTTGCAGTGGAAAAAATGGTTAGCATTCTCGACCCTTTGCTCTGAAGACGCTAACGTGGTCTGCCACATCGACGCGTCTACCCAATTCTAGCAGGAAATCGTCGAACCTCCATCGTACTGTGAATGCGGTGCGCGCTCCGACAAGCGGACAAGCGGTGTACCGCCGAACGTACCGGCCCCGGACAAAGCGGGCCGCGACAAGGCAATGGCCAGAGGTACGAAAAAAGGAAGCGGGTGTGGGGGATCTTCGGATCTTCGAGCTCCCGCAGGAGCGCCGCTGCAATGCGCGACCGAGCACACCGGCGGGAGCACAATCCAAGGCTTGTTCGAAGAAGCGATCCAGGTCCAGCCGCTTCCAAAGCTCCAGACCCAGATAGCATGCGCCGAACCGCGGAGTCCTTTCCAAACGTACCTTTCTCAGCAGAACTCGAGCCACCTGTGGATCATCCGCCGGCACCTCGACATGCGAAGGAAAAAGCTTAACTGCTGCGCTTCTCCCTGTTCGTTGAAGGAAGTAGAGCTTCATTCCCAGGAAGCCGAAAAACAGACTGGTCGAAGCAAGATTAAATACCTGACCGGCTGCAAACCAGACGAAAATCAGGAGTGGTACTAGGAATGGAGGTCGGAAAATCGCTTTTTCCTTTCCGTTTTTTCCCGCGGCATAGAAAGAGATATAAACCAGAACCAACAAGACATCCTTGGCAAAGAACATCGCTAGGTTGTTGCCCGAGATACCTGCGTGCGAAATCTTCGACGAAGAGCCAGCCAAAGAAGATGTATAAGCCATGGCCCCAATTGTTCAGAATCTTGATTGCAAACACTATGCCCGCTACACCAATAGCGGACAGCATGAAAACTTTTCAAATTGTCTGCCAATATAATTTGACCGGCAACGTAAGTCACAAGTATGGCCGCAACAAGAAAATACGATTGACGACAAGAGCTTCCGTTTGGAACCGTCGGCAGTGAGTGCGAAGGGTTGAGGCAGGTCTTATCTCGTCTCCAAAAAGGTCTGGGATGTGCGACACATTTCCGCCAAACTAGGCTAGCACGTCAGCATGAGTGGCGGTACTTTTTGTAAGACACCGCGGATGGACACTGGATGGATATGCAAGGATGATTGACCTCTGCCACGAGTCATCACTTCTGACGGAAAACTTCGGCTGCATAGCGAGAGAGTCAAAGCCATGCATGTCCCGGTCAAAGGATTGATGGGATAGGAGATAGGAGGGAGCGTAACCGTTCGCTTCCGGCCGTCTTATTGTAATGCCAGGCTAGGGCGTTTCGGGGGGGGGGAGACTCCGCGCACGAAGGACGCCCACCAAACAATACCGACCCGGGCCGCCCTTTCGTGAGAGTGCTAAATTTAGTTTTGGCATTCCTATGTTCTGCAAGCGCCATCTTGGAGTGCCGGCTGTATCCACGGAAGGCGGGCAGGTCTTTTCCTTTGGGAACTTCGAGTGCTCGGCCAGCAGTCCACTTGTATCAATCAGGATTGCTGCCCCGACGGGCTGGAAAAGCAGTTGTTGACTCACACGGCCGAGTAGACAGTCACTGGAAGGTGGATAACCTCACTTGAGGCAAAAGAAATGACGGATTCGGCGCGTCGCGTCCCTCAACTAGACGGCATCCGAGGCACTGCAATCTTGCTGGTGATAATCTGGCATTTCATCGTTGTTCCTCTCAAACAGGGACCGCATGACAGCGCCATTTCTCGGATCATCGCGCACGTAGGTGTGCTGACCTGGAGCGGCGTGGACCTCTTCTTTGTTCTTTCCGGTTTTTTGATCGGCGGAATCCTCATTGATGCCCGGGAGTCGCCTAACTATTTCAGGACATTCTACTTTCGGAGAGCGTTTCGGATTTTGCCCATATACCTTCTGGTTGTAGTGTCATACCTACTGGTGTGGAGCATCGCCGCGGGGCATCAAATTTTTCTGCGCGAGACGCTCGGTGTCCCGATGCCTCGGTGGGTCTACTTTACCTTCACACAAAACTTCTGGCTCGCACATCACGCATGGGATTCCGTATATCTGGGCCTCTCGTGGTCTCTGGCGGTCGAGGAGCAGTTCTATCTTTTGCTGCCCACAGTGATTCGCATCGTGCCTAGACAATTGTTGTTGCCCGCAGCGGTTATTCTCGCGCTTAGCTCTGCTCTTTCCCGATGCTTTTTATATTTGCATTACGGCCCCACATGGGGCGCTGCGGCCTATACCCTAATTTCTTCTAGGGCAGATGCCCTCATGCTGGGAGTTATCTGTGCGGTGCTGTTCCGGGACCCCAACTGGAAAGCAGCGCTGACAAGAAATCGCTGGGCTGTCAACGTATCTCTCGCGCTGTTTGGGCTTGGTGTCGCAATCCTCACCTACAAACGCTGGAGCATGGGAACCGTGCCCATGTGCACTTTGGGATTTACTTGTCTCGCCTTGTTTTATAGCTCCGTTCTAATGGTCGCCATGATTTCCCCGCAAGGTTTGCTGAGCAGAACCTTTCAGGCATCCTCGCTGAGGTGGCTGGGTACGATCGCGTATGGGCTGTACTTGTTCCACGCAATGCCATTAGTCGTTCTATTTCGCATTTTTCGCCACCGCTCGCCCGCTCTGACAAATTGGCTTGACGGAGTGATTGCCCTCTCTGCCCTTCTCATTGCTCTCGCCATGGCTCGTTTATCCTGGAAATATTTCGAGTCCAGGCTCGTGCGGCTAGGACACCGATTCACCTACGGATTGGCGCCGTGCCCTACACCTTACTCTTCCAAACGTTGCTAACGTTTGCTCAGTGATTTCGCAAAGCAGGCACAGAAGTAGGCGGAAGACGTTTGGATGCACGCCTTTGTGAGTTAAGTCGCATCGCACCAGACTTCAGGGTGGCTTGTGAGTCTTAAGAGGGTTTTGTTACACGCTCTTATTTTAATGCGTTCAAGGAGCGCGGTTTCTCTGTATTGAATAGATGTTGGCTAGTGCTCGTGTCCATGTTGGCGACGATGACAGCGAGCACAAAGCGAGATCAAATTGTCGAGTTCATCCTTCCATCCTTCCCAAGTTTGCTACGGAATTGCTGGTGATGGACCTGTAGGTCCGCGGAAGAACCGCAGATCTGACACCGCCACCCGTCTCGCTCAATGACTCGGCGACGAAGCGACGCATATTCTTCTCTGGAGAGCTTCAACCTGGGTCTGTTGAGCGTCAACTTCTCGGGCCTTTCTGGACCTCTTTGACACCTCTTTGACGCTTGCATAGACAGCACAAGAGCAAGCCTTTAACTTGTTAAGGCCGAGCACCCGATCATTCGCCTTCCGGAAGATTTGCGCCGGCAAGAAAATCCGCGCAGATCATCTCCAAGCAATACCCGCGAGATTTGTCGCTTCCCAACATCAGCGCCGCCGTCTCAAGGGCTTTTTCGACCACCGAAAGTTGACTTTTATAAACTTTGAAGTACAGAATCTCCCATGGCTCCGTTTCCTTCCCTGTTAGGTGACGTTCTACTGCGCATTTGAACCCTTCTTTCGGTAATTCTTTTGCTTTGTGCAACCAGGTTGCACAGTCGAACGTCTCCCCATTGCGCGCGACCTTCACTAGCTCCGTCGCTTTGCTCCAACCCACCTGCTGTAATTCATGTTTTGGAATTCGTGTCAGCTTTTCGTGGATCGCCATTGTTTGATCCTCTGGTCGGAAGTTTCCGCCATTGCTGCCCAGGCCTCGGGTGCTGAGACCGCGTAATTCTCGAACAGCTTTATGTGCACGCCGTACACCTTCGCTCCGTAGCTGCGAGCGATCTGGACGGCGAACGGCGCGGCCGCTGCGGCCCGCTGGAGAAAAATCGGTGGCGAACAGAATTTTCTTCAGTGTGATTCTGGTTCTTGCTTGAACTGCTTTCATGAGGCACCTCCATCGCGACAGTTAGTCTGTCAGCTCGGCGCTTTGCGTGTCCGGAAGTCCGCATCTTGGAAGTTGCTCCAATGCCTCTCGCGATCAATCGGAAAGGCAGGAAATCCATTGCAAAGATTAAGGCGTTCGCTGCGGCGATTCTCGCAGCCGATGGTGCAAAGTCCTTGGAATGGTTACTCATGGAAGTTGCTCCTATTGGCCCGAACGCGGCTAATTACTATAGTTAGGACACCTCTTAGCACCGCTCTGACAGCATGCATTTATAGTGTTTTGGCAGGCGCAATCGCTAAGCCCCCGGGATCATAACTACATTTTTTTTGAAACACAGAAGCAGCTTCATGCAAGGCGCGGGGTGAGCCGAGAATTCGTCGCCGGTAAACGGAGTATTTAGGAAATCGGAGAAGCCAGCAGTTTCCGCAAGGGACTTGTCGATCAAATCGCGAAACGCCATAGACCAATCGGGAAAGAGGCGATGCTCGGATGTATCGGTCATGAGCATCTGAAAACCTTTGTGCCCTGGACTTTCTTTGATCATCGAGACGAGTGTCATCACGGTTTGCTCCTCGCCTTCGAGGACCTGCAAGAAGTGACCGTCCTTGTAGAGGAGCATTCCCGTAATTCCAAGCCGGGTATAAATTCCGCGGATCTCCTCTAACAGGGCATGAAGTCTAGGTTTGTTGAAGACATATGATGCGGTACTGGCGCAAACCACATGAAACATCTGACCCTCCGCGTATGGAAATCTCCGTGGTGGACACCGAGCGTTACGCAGGCCAGCGACTTGAATGCGTCGCAGTGGGCACATACGCGAACTGACTTTGTCGCGCCAGCCACAGCGCATATCGAACAGACTGGAATATCGTCCACTGATGCTGGCCGCGCAGAACGCGATACCAGCCGAGAATGGATAGAGGCTTCATGGGTGTATTCCTTTCTGCGTCCCCATCTCCTGCTCGGGCGTCGCTGTCACGTTGACGCTTGCGCGCTGCGAATTCTGTTCGCCCGGGAAAACGTTAGCCTCCACTAAGAAAAGGCAATTGGGGGGCCACAGACTGTGCGTAACGAATACAGCTTGGAAGTAGCTGGCAAAGTGAGAGATACATCCATTCGAGGTGCGCCTTGGCCACGTCGGTCGGTACGCAACCTGTCGGAGTCTTGGCATCCCGTCCAGTGGGCTGGATGAGCTGAGTGCTGCTGCCTCTGTGCGAGAGAAGACTGACATGCCCCACGTGACCGACCGTCGGTGAGCGTTAATCACAAGCGTTGGAATTTCAGCGACGGGTCGGACGCTCGCAGCAAAAGTAGGGCTGCGACCGCTTGATCTCGACGCCTCGCTGGTCGGCCTTAAATGCAGAATCCCGTTTGCTAACTTCGTCTACCGCCACTCGGCGCGTGGGCCACATCCAGTTTGTCCGTGACTCCTCAGAAACTCCTGGTTTGCGAGTTCCCGCGCCATCTGTGCGCGCTACGGGAAGCGGTTCATCAGGGGAACCTCAAGAACGTCCAGAAATCAGGCCACACGCCGAGAGGGATGCTCTGGTAAAAGTGCCGGACTTTGCGGTGACAGTCGCGGCGCAGTTGGCAACACCGGTGACAACACCAGCTCCGCTCAGCTCGGCGCTTTGCGTCTCCGGAAGTCCGCATCTTGGAAGTTGCTCCAATGCCTCTCGCGATCAATCGGGAAGGCAGGAAATCCATTGAGTGGCTTACGGCAAAGATGAAGTCCGCTGCGGCGATTCTCGGGACCGATGGATGCAAAGCGATCGGGCTGCATTCCTGCTGTGGGCGCGGATCGGCGGAAGCGCGCGCGCCGGCTTGTTTTGCGACGTTCGAATCAAACACTGTCCCGAGCCGCGTTTCGTTTGACATCCCCGGCGATCGGGCATAACTTGAATGTGACAAGACGGATTTGCGAGCGGTGCCATTGGCACCGGCTCTTCGACCAGGACGCTGCGACGGAGTTTAGCTTTCGCTGCGCCTTTTTTTTTGGCGAGGAGCTCTAATGGAGACCCTCAAAACCACCGGCCAGATTTTTCCCGACGGCCACGCGATCGAAATGGTGCGACAGGCTGGAGATGAGGCCACGAACCTTGCTCTCCTGCATTGGGACGGTGAGCAATCGCGAATTTCGACTAGCCTGGAACTGAATGGCAGAATTTACGAGCCCCCTAAGCTTTCCTCGACGATCTTACGTGCCCTGCGCTTTCCAAGTGAGCTCCGGGGGTTTGGTTCTCCCGCGGCGCTTGTAAAGAATCTCACGGCGGTTATCGCGAAGTATTCCGGACTTTCCGATCACCTCTCTCGCTTGACTGCTTTTTCCTTAGTCGCGACTTGGCTCGCGGACATTGTCGGCGCTGCGCCGCGGCTCATCGTACATGGGTCACCGGGTCGCGCGGTGGATCAGTTAATGAAAATCTTGAACTGTCTCTGTCGCCGCGCGCTAGTGCTGGCGAACGTTACTTCAGGCGGCTTATTGTCTCTCCCGTTCCCGCTGGAACTTACCTTGCTGCTGCGGTATGAAAAAATGACCAAACCGCTGCGGCAATTCTTAATGGCCTCGAGAACGAAGGGTCAATTTATGGTTCGCGGCGGCGAACTTATAAAAGTCTTTTGTCCTATGGTGCTGCAGTTGGAACAGCCGATTGGTAATCCGGGGCTGATCGCCGGTATCGAACTTCCGACGCGTGTGATACGACGAGACGTTCCTTTTTTCGATTCCACGGCAGCGGAAGCTATTGCCAAGGAATTTCAGGGTCAGCTCTTGGCATATCGCCTTGCAAATCTGCAGGCCGCTCGCAACAGCGACTTCGACCCAACGGAGCTGACATCACTGGTTCGTGAAACCGCCCGGTCCATCGGCGTTTGTTTTTCGAGCGATCCGAATCTCCAAGCGGAGATAGTTGCACTGCTGCGGAATGCCGACGCGCACGAGCGAGTTTTGTCTTCCACTTGCCAGGAAGCTGCTGCCGTTGAAGCGATGCTTTTTCTTTGCCATGGGAAAAATGGCAAAGGCAACGGCGCGATTCACGTCGGAGAAATTGCGGCGGTTCTGCGGGTACTTAATCAAGGAAGAACCGAAATAGATATTCCATCGCCTCGGGCGCTGGGTGACACCTTGCGGGCGCTCGGGTTCATGACCGAGCGGCTGGACAGAAATGGCCGGGGCACAATGCTGTGCCGAGATATTCGGCGCAGAGTGCACGAGACTGCAATGAATTTTGGCGTGCCCTCGTTGTCTGAAGGCCTGCCAGGCTGCGAGGATTGCAAGTTTGTGCGAGGTGTGAGGAAGTCAAAATGATCGTTGCGAAATACGCGTAAAAACTGTGTATGTGATGCACGTATGCACGTCTTTTCGCGTTGTGGACGGGGCGAGGAGGGATTATGTACCGGAATTCAGATGCGCTCGGTTCTGACCTAGCCCGGCGCATGCGCGCCCAAGCTGTACCCCTGGACGTGGGAGCGTTTGCGGAAGCAGTAGTGGTCCGCCAAGAGCGCGGATGGTTCGCGAATTCTGTAGCCCTGAGTTATCTGACGAGTACCCTACTGGGAACTATTATCACTATCTATATTAACTTTATAGGTAACATAGGAATACCGTTTGCACTCAGTGGTGTTGAGCTGTGTTTGCCCTGGAAGAATATGCCTGCAAGTTTGCTTCAAGATCCTGCCGACTCCGACGCGCCAGCAATTTATAAATTCTCTCGATATAACGATTCGCAATACGATCGGAGCGAGGTGATCTTCCAATCGGGCAAGACACTTCGTCGTGGACAGTTACTGGAGGGATACCTTCTGGCAATCGACCCCGAACCAATTCCTGGTGAAATTCGTCACGGCACTGACATTACCGCGAAGCTGACGATTTTTGATCAGTTCGAAGCGGAGCATTCCAGCGATCTGATCCTGTCGGTGGATAGATCCGCTGAGTGGGGGCCGAAGCCCGTTGCTCCTAAGCCCAGAAAAAGACTATTCGACAACCCGGACCGCAAGATCACCACGCAGCGCAACGACGCCGAAAGCATCGTTGCTGCCACTGACCACAAAATTTGAGAGGAGAATTTTGGAAGTTTCCCAAGCAACTACCGTTGGCTTCCGAATATTTATAGTCGCTCAATCGTTAGGGGGTCGGGGATTCCGGCAAAGTATTTCTGCAAAGCTTCTTTGAAGATCTTATTTTCGGCGGCGGTATTCGCAAACAACGTCATCGAAGATCGAAACTTCAAGTCATCTGGGCTTGGAAAAATCTGGTCGACCGAACGGCTCTCCACGAGCATCACAAGCTGAGTACAATGCCTCAGTCGTGGCCCGAGGATAGGATTTCTCAAATAGGCTTCGGCCTCCTGTAGCGATGAAATCGCATATCGGATCGCCATGGCGCTGTGCCCAAACCCCTTAAGCTGCGGGAAAATGAACCACATCCAATGGCTTTGTTTCTGCCCCTCACTTAATTCCCTGCAGACTTGCTCGAAACAATGACTCTGCGCGTTCACAAAGCGTTGCAAATCGTAAGGATCGTTCGCGCTCATCTTCTGTCCCTGGCTGACATCTGCAGCCGCCCGTTAGGTACGAGGCCGTAACTGGAGGCATGTGGTGTGGGCAATGAAAACTCAGAAGTTTTCCAGAGTCCAGATGTTGCCTTGGATTCGATAGTCCTGGATTGCGAGATGGCGGCCATCCGGGGAGGGCCTGGCGAAGGCGGCAGCGTCTCCGAGGTTTCTCTGCAAAACGACGGCGTTGCCGCGTAAATCCACGTGAAGAAGAACCATGCCACCGTGGACTCCACTGTAAATGAAAAAGCCATCGCCTTTGGCAGTCCAATCTAACGAATCAAGGTTTCCCCAGCCTCTCACCGGGAGGGTGTGGGTGCTGTTGGTGAGCAGGGAAAGAATTTCAATTGGATCATCGGGGGTTTTGGTGAAGGCGAGGCGGGAGCCATCAGGAGAAAGATCCCAGTGGAGTTTTTTCGCTTCGCTGTGGATGTCGATTCTGGCAAGCTCTGCGCCGCGGCCAGAGATCGGATCGAAGGCGGTGAAAACGAATTGGGTGCGGTCGTCAGTGCGTTCGGCGAGAACGCAGAGAGCAGCGGGTGACTTTGCGCAACGAAACTCGCTGTAAGGGCGCGCGGTAAGGACGAGTTGCGAAGTTCCGCCGGTTACGGGTATGCGCATCACGTGCAGGGCCCCTTTGGCGCCTTCGTCGGTGTCGATACTGTAGATCAGCCACGAACCATCCGGACTGACGCGAGCGTCCACCCCATCGTAGGATCCGATGACGAGGGGTTCGGGGGAGTCTCCATCCAGTGGCTGTAGGTAAATGGCGCTATGCCCATTGCGATTCGACGAGTAGAAAATATTTTTGCTGTCCGCGGTCCAGTCCAAAGGATAGTCCTGACCCTCGCTCGGCGCGAAGAGGCGCGAATTAGAAAAGCGGACGGGGTCTGTTTCAAAGTCGGCCATAGAAATCGAGGAGCGACCCATCCATTTGAGGAAGGCGAGTTTGCGTCCGTCGGCAGTTACGCTGGTATCAAGTGGGCAAAAACCGGCCCAGTTGGTGAGCCGACGGGGACTGCCCGAAGCCACACCGGTTTCAAGGTCGAGATGCATCGCCCAGTAGTTGCAGGTCTGGCCGGCGGCACCGGTTTCACCGAGAGGATAGAGCACCCGAGAGTCGGGTGATAATGTGTATTCCCAGACTTTATTGGATTCGGAAGGCGGAAAAACGTGAGTGACTGGGCCGCCATCGAGGTCGCGAGAAACCAAGCCGCCTACGGCAAAATGATTGGCGCCGTACGCGACACGACGGCCATTCGGAAACCAGCGGAAGGCGTTGATCGAGCCATTTTCGTCGGTTTCAAAAAGTTTGCGGGCGTCTTCTCCGTTGGGTCCCATGAGCCAAATTTCGCGGTCGCCCAAGCGGCCTTTGCCGGTCGCGAAGGCGATGGAAGAGCCGTCGGGAGAGATGGAACTTGCGATGGCATCGTCGCGAAGTTTGCGCGGGGGTCCGCCGAGCACCGCGACAATCCAGATACTTGATCCTTGAGAGCTGAGGAAGGCGGGACTTCGTCCGGCGGGATGGGCATCTGCGAGAAAGCGGGTGCTGTCCGGAAACCACTGTTGAACGATGCGCCACTCGACATCTTTGCCGTTGAGAGAAGCGGGTCGCGGAATGAGGCTGGTCTCACCAGTTTCGGTGAGCTTCAGGTGCATCCCGTTGGTGTCGGTATATGCCAAGTACTTGCCATCGGGAGAAATCGCGCCGTTCGTTACGGGATTCTCTGTGAGATTGGTGGTGAGTTGCCGCAACTTCCACGCCTGTGGAGGACTGCCGGGAGCGGGGCGGCGGGTCATAATCCATAAGGTCGCAGCTGCCATGAACAGCCCCACGCCGGTTGCTACCATCATTTGCATCAACTTTGTGTGGGGTCCGGGCTTGGTCTCGATTTTCGAAGGCTCAAGATTCGGGCGTATGTAGACGACGGAATGAACATGAGAATCGCGCGCGGTCGTAAGTTCGGAATTCGCGGGGATCGCAGGGGCTGCGAGCGGATCCGCGATGCCGACGCGGTTATGTCCGTTTGAGTTGACGCGGACCGATGCGATGAAGCGATAGCCACGGCGCGGCAGCGTCTCGACAAAGCGCGGCTTCTCGGCATTGTCCGCCAGAGCGCTTCGAATCTGGTTAATAGAAAAATTGATGCCGTGATCGAAATCAACGAATGTGGATTCGGTCCAAAGGCAACGCTGAATTTCTTCGCGAGTGACAACTGTTCCAGAACGTTCCGCCAAAAGCAGAAGGAGACGGAACGGTTGCGGTTGAAGTTTTATAAGGATGCCAGATTTGCGGAGTTCACTTGAGGCAGGATTCAACTCGAACGGGCCGAAGCAGAGGTTCGGCAAGTTGGGCAGGCTGGGTGGAATTGCGACCATAAACTAACGCAGAACGTCGATTGCCGGGGATTCTATCAGTTTCACCAGAAGTAGTGCACTGGAATCTTCTTTCGTTACACGGGCCATAAGAGACTTATTTTCAGCAGCTTGAAGCCTAACCAAAAACTAACCAAAAACATACAGGGCACGCATTGCTACGGTATCGAAATAAATCTAGTGTGCGCCTCACGCGGCATTTATTCGCAATTTTACCTTGAGGAGCCGATAAGCCTGCGAAATGCGAGCCCTCGCGATTCCTGTCCCAGCGAAGCTCCGGGAGAACAAAAATGGCGGTAGGAAGCGTCATGAAAAATGCACTTTTGGCGATGGTTTTAATCAGCAGCCTAAGTGTGCTGAATGGCTGCGGCGGAACGAGCGGCCCGCCACCTCCGCCGCCGGTTCCGGCGACGCATTTTTCCGTGACGCCGGCGACGGCCACACCAACTTCCGGGACCGCGTTCATGATCACGGTGACCGCACTGGGCGCGTCGGGGCAGACGGCAACCAGCTATTCGGGCACGCTGCATTTTACGAGCAGCGACAACAATGCGAGCCTGCCAGCCGACTCGCCAATGAACAGCATCACGGGAACATTTTCAGTCACGCTGAACAGTGCGGGATCGCAAACCATCATGGTGACCGACGCTAATTCGCTTAAAGGCTCGAGCACGATTACCGTGGGCGCAAGCGCTCCAACTCACTTTTCGATTTCGGCGGCGATCTACGCCGCGACAATCGGGACGCCTTACAGCTTCACGGTAACCGCGGCTGATGCACTTGGTAACACGGTAACAAGCTATTCGGGAACGGTGCACTTTACGACCAGCGACACTGCGGCTGTCCCGCCAGCAGACGCGACGCTGACCAATGGGGTTGGTAATTTTTCGATCACATTGAAGACGTCGGGCGGACAGAGCATCACAGCGACTGACAAGACTTCCAGTTCGATCAATGGGACTTCGAATGTTATCCAGGTGAGCGGTCCGGCGACACACTTTTCCGTGGCGAATGTTTCGAGCAGCGCCGCCACTCGCGCAGCGGCCACCTTATTCGTGGTAGCGCTCGACGCGTCGAACAACGAGTCGACCAGCTATGCCGGGACAGTTCGCATTACGTCGAGCACGGACAAAAACGCCATTCTGCCATCGGCTGGACCGCTGCACAGCGGAGACGGAAACTTCCAGATTACGTTTGAAACAACAGGCAATGAAACCGTCACTGCCACTGACACGGTTACGGCTTCCATTACTGGATCGACCACGATATCGGTCGCACTAACGGCGGCGGCTACGATCACCTCGGCAAATCCGCCGAATGGGACTGTCGCCTCGAAGTACGGCCCGACCACAACAATCTATGAAAGGTGTCCAGCCCTGATAGGGCCCCCGGGGAGGACTTGCGTTCCATGTGTGCCGAACACGGTCGCGGGTTGCGGCTCAAATCTACCGAGTTGCAGTCGAGCAAGACCTGACCAGGCCTGCATCGCGACAATTATTTACGACGGCTTCGAGTTGACGGGCACCGGTGGCATCAAGCCCTATCATTGGAGCGCATCGTCGCTGCCACCTGGACTAGCCATAAAGCCGGAGTCCCAGGAGACTCTGATTAGTGGAACACCGACTCCGGGTACGGCTGCAACGTATCAGGCGATGGTGACGCTGAACGACTCAGGGCAGCCGCCAGCGCCCTTTACGATGACTTACCCGATCGTGATCAGCAACCCGCCGCCGCCGGTGGTGAACACCACTCCATTGCTTCCAGGAGCGACGGTCAACCAGCCACTCAGTTATACATTCTCGGCAGCCGGGGGACTTCCGCCCTACCAGAACTGGAAGGAATCGGGCATGCTGCCTGCGGGGATTGCTCCGTTGACCAGCGCAGGGGTCCTTGCCGGCACGCCGACCGTGACGGGATCTTTTCCGATCACGGTGACGGTGGATGATTCCCTGGGGCAAGTTTCCGCCGCACAAGGTTTCAATCCTCAGGTTTATGCGCATGGTTTCAAAGCCACGGGTTCTATGGGAACCCCACGTTCACAACAGACCGCAACTTTATTAACGGACGGAACGGTGCTGGTTGCAGGGGGTCTTGGACTTACCAGTGCGGAGAAATATGATCCTGCCACGGGAAAATTCACGGCGACGGCAGGTATTATGAGCGTGGCCCGCGAGCTTCATACCGCGACTCTGCTGAGCAGCGGGAAAGTGCTGATCGCGGGCGGGGAAACCGGCACTACTTCGCTGGCGACTGCGGAGCTGTTTGATCCGAGTACCGGAATGTTCACGCTAACGACAGGCAACATGAGCGAGGCGCGGACTGGTCATAACGCGACTCTGCTGATCGATGGGACAGTCCTGATTACGGGTGGAAACACTTTAACGGGGGACCTATTCGATCCGAGCACTGGAAAATTCACACCGACGACGGGGAGCGTGGTGACGGCGCGCACTAACGAAACGGCGACGCGGCTTCCGAACGGGAAAGTGCTCATTACTGGAGGATTCAACGGAAGCACGGAGCTAGCAACGGCGGAGTTGTACGATCCCGCGACGCACAGCTTTATGGCGACCGGCAGCATGAGCGTGGCGCGCGTTAATCAGACGGCGACTTTGCTGAACACCGGGGCGAACAGCGGGAAAGTGTTGATAGCCGGAGGAAACAATATCGGCAGCGCCGAGTTGTACGATCCTTCGACCGGGAATTTTGCAGCGACAGGAAGCATGGCGACTGCGCGCGCGTATCACGCCGCGATATTGTTAGACGATGGGACAGTATTGATGGTGGGAGGATTTGACGCCAACAACGCCACTCTGGCGCTGGTGGAACTTTACAATCCCACCAGCGGGACGTTTGTAGGGACCGGAGGCCTGCAGACTCCGCGGGCATACGACAGGGCGACGTTGCTGAAGGACGGTACGACGGTGCTGGTGACGGGTGGGATCTCCGGCGGAGCAACTCTTGCGACCGCGGAATTGTATCAATAGGATCAGCCCGGGCAGAACAGACTACTCGGCTACTCGATCGTTCACACGAAATCTCGCGCCCGAAAAAAACTGAAGCTGCACGGGCAAAAAAAGACCGCGGCGCAAAGCCGCGGCTACGACACCAGGCTCGAAAGTCGCTGCTGGTTATCTGCGGCGCGCCTACGGCGCACGACTGTTCTACAAACCACAACACGATTGAGATTGCAGATCGGTACATGCGGGGGAAGAGCGTGAATTTCGAATCGTGGCGGATGCTATGCTGGCCGAGCGGATGGCGTTGCGGCACTGCGAACAATATCGGGACGTTGGCAATTACGAGGTTGGCACACGCCCGGCGTTGGTTCGTCGCTCTTTATCGGACAATGGCTTAATGGCCGAAACTGAAAGATTGCAAGAAGACTTGGGACTGCAGCATGGCGAGATTCCCGGCGCTAACGTGGCTGAGACTACGGAGCTGCCGGCTCCCTCGCGGGCGCCATGGCTGGCGTTTGCGGCGGTAGGACTGGTGATTTTGCTGTTTGCGGGGATTCGCTGGCGGGTGCGGGAGATGCCGCTGGAGCGGGACGAAGGCGAATACGCTTATGCAGGGCAGTTGATTCTGCAGGGAATTCCTCCGTACCAGCTGGCTTACAACATGAAATTGCCGGGGACGTATGTGGCGTATGCGGCGATCCTGCGGACGTTTGGAGAAACCGCGGCGGGAATTCATGTCGGTCTGCTGGTCGTGAACGGGCTCACTACCGTGATGGTGTTTTTTCTGGCGCGCCGGCTGTACGGAGATTTAGCAGCGGCTACCGCCGCGGCGAGTTTTGCGCTGCTCTCAACCAGTGAAGGGGTGTTGGGACTGGCCGGACACGCAACACATTTTGTGGCTTTTTTTGCAGTAGCCGGACTGCTGTTTCTTGTAGCGCCACCAAGATCGGGAAGCCTGTTGAACGCAGAGTTCATAAGTACAAACCCTGAAACCCTGAAAACATATTTTGCGGCGGGAGTATGCATGGGGCTAGCGTTTTTGATGAAACAGCCGGGAGTGATCTTCATTTTATTGGGCGCGCAGGAAATTGCGTGGAGCGGATGGAAGGATCCGGAAGAACGGAAGAAGTTGCGTGCGCGGCTGGGCGTGTACGGCGCAGGGGCGGCAATTCCCTACCTGCTGACTTGCGCTGCGCTGTACCGGGCCGGGGTATTCGCTAAATTTTGGTTCTGGACGGTTTCGTATGCGCGGCAATACGCAACGTCCACGGAAGTCATGCAGGGTTGGAAATATCTGCGTGAAATTGTGCCGGCTCTTTTTTTCGGGGCGCCGGTGGTGTGGTGTTTCGCCGCGATAGGGCTTTTCGCTCTAGTGAGAGAGCGAGGCAAATCCGCTGCGCTGAACTTCGAGGTTAGTCTGCTGGGTTGGTCGTTTCTGGGAGCAAGTGCGGGACTCTACTACCGCAATCACTATTTCATCGTAATGCTTCCGGCAGTTTGTCTGCTGGCGGGGAAGGCGATGGCATGGAGCGTCGCACAACTTGTCGAGCGAGTTCGCATGAGCCGGCTTAGGCTGACAGCGATTGCGGTCGGAGTGTTTGCCTTCGGATGGGCGCAGGCGCTGTACGCGCAGCGAGCGATTTTTTTCGAACTGGGTCCGGAGAAAATAGTGCGGCTGGAGTATGGAGGGAATCCGTTTCCCGAAGCGATTGCCTTTGGGAAATATATTAAGGAGCACTCCGAGCCGGGCGCGCGAGTGGCGGTGCTGGGATCGGAGCCGGAGATTTATTTTTATGCGCAGCGCCATTCGGCTACAGGATATATCTACACCTACGGCCTGATGGAAGAGCAGAAGTTCGCATCACAAATGCAGCAGGAGATGATCGGCGAAATCGAAAAGGCCAAGCCCGAATATGTGGTGAAAGTGATGGTTCCGGCGTCATGGCTGCGCAAGACAAATTCCGATACCGCTATTTTGTACTGGGCAGAAAAATATATTCGTGACGATTACCGGCTGGTGGGAGTTGCCGATGTCGGAATGACGACCACGTATCACTGGGATGACGCTGCGGAAGGATATCGTCCGTTGTCCAAGTACAGCGTGTATCTTTACAAGCGAAGAATTTAGGGCCAAGCGCGCAACCTCTATAGACGCGTTCCTTTTGAACATCGCAAGCAACCGTAAAGGGTAATCGCGCGAGCGGCGCTCGCTAGACAAAACTGGTTAGTGGGTGTGCGCTACGCCATTGAGTTCGGAGTCGGCGATGGAGCTGGCAGAGCTGAGATAGGTGCGCGAGATGCGGTCGTGCCAGGTGAGTTCGTCTTCGTCCCACTGCGACCACAGGAAGCCGAGGAAGAAAGTTCCCGCGGAAAGCATGTAGCCGGCCGCACGCAGAAGGAACTGGCGCGGCGTCGGTTCTTCGCCCGAGAAGTCCACGACGCGAAGACCGCGCAGCATCATGCCCGGAGTGGTACCGCCAAAAACCGTGAACAGCGTAAAATATTGCAGATAGACGATGGCAAAGGAAGCTGTATAAACGGCAGTGCTTAATTTGCTGAAGGCGAAGTGTCCACCGAGGGAGCCGAACAGCGCAAGAAATCCGCCACAAGCGAACAGCAGGCAGGCGGCATCGATCAAGCCGGAGAGGCGGCGTTCGTTCATGAAAGCAACGGGATATTGGCCGGAGTGTTGAGCGACGGTGCTTTCTGAAAGCATCGGCGCAGTGTCAGCTGTGGTGTTCTGGGCCGGGGGCACGGAAACGTCGATAAACATCTGCGCTTCGTCCGAGGCGCGTCGGTTTGCGGTACGGCCTATGGCAATGGTGAATGAGAAGTCTTCTTTGAGCGCCGGAGGTTCTGCGACGGCGACGGCAGCGGCAGTTTTGGACGGAGCGGGCGAAGCTGCAGCTGGCTGTTCGAACGGAAGCTGCGGCTGGCCGTCGTCGAAGGTGCTTTTTCGCCTGTGCGCACGATAGGAAGCCACACGGTTGGCCACTTCGCCGCGCCAAACGGAATCGGCGAGTTGATCCAACCGGGGATTTCCGCGGGTCTGGTACGCGGGAGGCGCCGACGAAGCGGCGGCGTCAAGAAGATGCGAATCACAAAAACTACAGACGCGTACACCCGATAGGAGTATCGCGCCGCACTGCAAGCAAGTTTTATTCACCGGTAAGTTTTGCGCTGCGGACGCTTCCACTCCGGCGAGGAGCGAATCAGAAAACAGAATAGCACACAGGAAAAAAGCCCAGGAAGGAAATCAGGATGGAAGTTGCGAAAGAAGCACCAGGGACAAATTAAGCTAAGGCAACATCTGCTGGGCCAGAAGATCCCGGCTGAAGGCGATGCGGCGGCCAAGCGCGACCGCGGCAAAGTAGGTGCATTGCGCGCGTTCGCCGTCCGCCCATGACTTGAGGGAAGGCACGGCCAGAGCAACGGACGAGCGAACGAATCCCAGGAAGCGGTAGTAGGCGCCCACCGCGCGAAGCGAACTGCGATCTTCAGGACGCTCGGGACAGAGTTTGAGAAGTTGAATCACGCGCGAGAAGTCTTCCCCCGAGGCGGTGCGAACAATTCCAGTGACCTCCTGGACTTCGATGGGAAGCGGTTCCTTGGCGCAAGCTGCGATCAGCGAGCGGCAGTAAGAAATGAAGAACTGCAGCATCAGGACCACGGAACAGATAAGAATGACGGCGGCCATCATCGTGGGATCACCGCCAAGCTAGAAGGCACCAGACGCGCATCGTTAGGGATGCGCCAGAAGGCGTAGGCCCAGGCACATGGCAGGAAACATCCAATCATAGGATTCAGAGACTCAAAAACAGAAGCTAACGATGGATTAAGATTTCGCAGGGCGTAGTTCGCAGCGTACAGGCTGAAATAGATGCCAAGTGAAAGCACGATCTGGATCAACTGAGCGCGGGTTTCGCGGAGTTTAAGGATCGCAGCCCAAAGAATATAGGTGAGCACCAAGCCGACAAAGTAGAGGTTTTGGGCCAGTTCGAAAACAAAATGAGTGAGAAGCTTGGCGCTCGATTGCTGGACCACGGCAAATGAGAAGAGAGCGGTGCCCGACAGAAGAAACAGCGCCCCAAACTGCACATAACGACCGACGTTCAGTTCGTGGAAAACTTGCGAGTACAGGCTGCTTAGTGCGAAGAACAGAAGAATGGTAAGCAGGGCGTCGGAATAGTAATAAAAGTAGGCGTAATTTGAGGACTTCCAACCATAATTCTGCAGGATCTCGAAGCGAACAATGCTGGCAACAACTTCACATGCGACATATAAATTCAGGACAAAATAGCGGCGGATTGATTTGGACCGGTACGCGCACACCAACACGACCACTTCAAAGAGTGTGCACAGGAACCAAACTGCATATTGTAGCGGACCGGGCACTTGGCATCCTATTAATCCGCGCCCAGGTCCTTTCAGCGAAGAAACGAACCGCTGATTGGAATTACCTTACTTCCAGGGCGACGGAGGCGTTGGTGCTCCACCATTCTTCCAAGGAGATGGAGGCGTCGGCGCTCCACCGTTTTTCCATGGAGATGGAGGCGTTGGTGCTCCACCGTTCTTCCATGGCGATGGCGGCGTAGGAGCTCCACCATTTGCCATGATTACAGATCCACTGCCGCTACCAGCGACAGCGGTTTTCAGTCCCATCGCGCCGACAAGAATGACCAGCGCTGCTACTACCGTCAGTTTCTTTGACATTGTTCCTCCGAGGAACACAACTATCCCGGAGGTACTGTACCGTTTTAGACACCAATGTCAAGAGGTCTGACGGGCAGACCTATACTTTTCTTGTCGAAATCGGATTCAACCCCTCGTCGCCGGTCTGGTGACCGACGATGGAGGAAGAGTCCTTGTCGACACGAGAATGCTAGAGGCTGGAAATGCGTTTCACAACAGTACACTAGTACTAAAACTAGGGTAGGGCGTCTGGGGCCACGAGTGGGGTTAGAACGAGCTTGCCGCTCTAGAATTCGACTTTGCGTGGCTGATCTCCTGCGATAACGCGACAGTGCAAGAAGGCTTGACTCGGTCGGAAGCCTCTTCGTAGGATAAAAGGCTGCTTTCCGCCGGCGTAGCTCAGTGGTAGAGCGAGGGTCTCATAATCCCTAGGCCGTGGGTTCGATTCCCCCCGCCGGCACCATTGCTTCGCCTTGATTTGAAAGGAATTACACGCGAGCGTTTTCGCATGTACCCGCCCTGTACCTCTTGTGGCGGTTCGTGAGTCTGCCAAGTCCTCCGAACATCGGCTTCCAACTGCTCCTGCCGTGCACGAACCCATGGCGAATAATGCCTTTCGGTGACGCGCACGCTATGAGCAGTTACCAGACGCCGGAAATCCCTGAAGCAGCCAGAAGCGATTCGCAGTTCATGCGCAGTGTCGAGAGCCTGTGAGCACTGTAATTCCGGGAATTTTTGACGAATCGCAGGGCACCCTCGACCGTTAGTAATCTCAAAGCCGCAACGCCGCGAAGGCGAGCAGTCCGTGTTCTTCAGGGAGAGTCAGCAGAGCGCCCCAGTCCAAGGGTTGCGGAGAAACCGCCCAGAAAGCCCTCTGCGGGATTCGAGAACTTAACTTAAGCGGAATGGGCCGAGGTTGGTTGTGCGAAGCTTCCTGAGAATTGCTTAATTTGCGGCAGCAACGACGCGCGCCGCGGTCGGTAATCTCTGGATCTGAACCAGTCCTGTCAGACTGGGCTTCCGAGAGAGCAAATTGGCCGAAGGAATTCCAGTGCGGGCGAAAGCCTTTTCGCAATCCTGGGAGGATGGCCCGCGCATGTTTCCTTCCATATAAGCCAATCCAGGGCAGCGCGTGCAGGTCCCTCCATGCGAGCACTGAGAGCAGGCCGGCATATTCCGCAGCTTGATCGACCGCACCTCATTGAGCTGAGGTGAATTGCGCCAGATATCCAAAAACTTCGACTTCCTCACATTGCCGGTTGGGAGCGGGAATTGCACGCAAGGGTAGACGTCGCCGTATGGAGAGACGTAGCACGCCGTGTGACCTGCGCTGCACGGCAGGCCGTCCAAATCATCTTCGGTAACTTTCGGCGGCGGCGCGCAGAACTCTTCCGCGTTTCCGACCAGGCTCTCATCGCGAAACACTTTTACGAGTTCAGAGTGGTTGAGCCCCAATGCCAGCAGCGAGCGGTTCCCGTCCATCTTGGGAGTGATGGTGGGGTCCATGGTCACACCGACACCAAGTTCCTCGCCAAGTGCTTTCACGCCGGGATAGTCCCTGATGTTCTGGAGCATGAGGGCGTTTGCAATCGTGACGTTCAAGCCTTGTGACTTCAGGAAGCGTATAGCATTTACCGAACGTTGGAGCGAACCCCGAACCTTCGTAATAGCGTCATGAACTTCGGGACAGGCGGAGTAGATACTGATCTGAATCGAATGCACGCCCAGCGAGCGGAGGCGTTTGGCTTCCTTCTCCCGGATCAATATCGCGTTCGTCTTGAGCTTGACGCTGAAGAGAAGCGCGCGGGCGTGTTCCAAGATCTCGAAAAAATCCTTGCGCAACATGATCTCTCCACCGCTCAATGTTAGGAAAAGAACGCCTGCTTCCGCCAATTGGTCGAGGAGGTTTTTGATTTCCGATGTGGTCATCTCGCCATGGTCTTCATGGTCGAGATAACAATGGACGCACCGTTCGTTGCAGCGGTAGGTGAGATCTAGTTGAATGCTCAGTGGGACCCCAAGCTTGAGCGCCCGATTGCTGATTTCCTGCATCAACCCAGTCATGGTGTCTCCCGCGGCGAGCAGGCGAGCCGCACGATGGGCTGGTCGGAAACGAGCAGGATACCTTGACTGGCCAGTTCCTGCACAAGCGCTTCCGCGTCTTCCAGTGCTACCTGGGGCGCGACGACGAACTTCGCGCAAACTCGATTGGCGATAATTTCATCGAGTGGAGTCCGGCCGTCCGCTGCTTCCCAAATTACCGTAGCCACCTCATTGAGCGAAAACACGCGGGAATCGCCCGCAGACATAATGACCATCTCGTCGCCCAGCAGCCGCGCTGCGGTTTGGGAACTCCGTGCAATATAGCGCTTCTCGCTCAAGCGATCAGCTCCCACACGCGGGTATCCGGCAAAAACGTAAGCTGGCGCACCGGCACTCGGTCAGTGAAAGCGCACGCAGCATGGAACACCAACTTAACAAGTTTGGGGTCTCGCGCAAAAAATAGAATGTTCTCGAGAAGGCCGCGGGCCGCGTCCGCCGGTCTTATCGGTTCAATCTTGTTATCGCGACCCTTCTCGAGCAGGTATAGTGCCCCGATTGGCGCGCCCACGTTCTCGCCCAGGCGGGCCAGTTCGCCGGTAAACGGCGTGCCGAACGCGTAGTAGTGGTCATCCAGTCTGCGTACGTAAGAAATTTCGTCAGTGAGCAGCGTGGCATCCGGCGGAGCAAAACGCGCGATGGTCGTTTTTCCCGCACCCGAGATCCCCGCAAAGAGAAATGCGCGGCCATTGCGCACGGCGCTCGCGGCATGGACCAGGAAGCCGCCCTCCTTGGCCAGCAGCAACGTGTGCAGGATGCGTAGCACCGAATCGATCGAGTACGGATTGGCCGTCTGCCGGATGCGGCCCGAAGCGGCCGTAGGGTCCCACTCGGCATGAAAATCGTCACGCTCCATGGACCACCGCCCGGAATCCCAGTACACTCGCACATCTTCATCCGGGGGAATCGTCTGCGGTGGCACCAGCTCGATCTGGAACTCGAGGCGCACCTCGCTCGCAGAACTCACGAAGCCAGCATAGCGTTGTTCCAAGAGCTTCAGAAAGGCGGGATCGTCTGTGTGTAACCGGATGGGTATCCCCCCGATCTCGATCACCAAGGCCGAGCGGCTGTTCCCAGCAACCAGACTGGTCACTTAGCACCCTCGCCTGCGAGTGCGCGCCAGAATTCTGCCAGACGCAAGTAAATGGACGTCGCCCGGTCAGAGGCGCGTAACATACGGCAAAGCAATTGTCTTGGCACGTCAGGATGGTCCACAGGTTGAAATCGTCTGCCGCCGCGCTCGACAAACGTCACCCGCCCGAGCAGTTCGTCCGGAGAAACCGGAGAATCGTTCTGAACGACGCGGTCGCCGCGGGTAACCACACGCGGCGCGCCCGGAAACGAGGACTTCCCCACGACGCGGTGAGTGATGAGCCTGTCGTCGCGCACATAGAGCACGATTTGCCCTATGGAAATTTCCTGAAAGTCTAAGTGCTGAATGGAGAGGAGGTCACCGGGCTGGACCGCGGGAGTCATGCTTGTACCGGAGACGAGCAATCGCGCGCATCCAAATGTGCGCACTGTTTCTGAAACGAGATCACAAATGAGAGTGTTCAAGTCTTCCACGAGTTAGTCCACGAACCAGACGGAGACGGATTACGATGCCTTCCGGTTGTGAATGCAAGATGACTCGGTTGCGCTGACCTTCCCACAGGAAAGGGCCATCGTTTCGAAAACGCGCTCCGAGCGCACGGCCGGCTTCACGTAGGGCTTTTTGGTGGCCGCTTCGGGCGGCTTCAGATTTTCCGGTTTCTGCATAGCGCTCATTGTAATGCAGACTGCGTCAGTTTAATAGCACAACCGGTGCCGGTAGTCCCATTACAAGTCACGAAGAGATCCGTGTTACTCAAATAGGTGAAGTAAATGCTCGACGCCTGCGCGCTCCCGCTCACGTTGTCTACAACGATTCCGCTAGTGCCTCCTGAAGCGGCCGCCGTCGCGGAATTTGCCGTAGGCGTGGTGCCGGCCGTGACGTTGAAAGACATGAGGCAGCCACTGGCCAGAATCGAACACCCGGCCAGAAAGTTTGGACTCGATTGCACACTGACGAAGATCCGGTCCGTACTGCCATTGAGAATTTCCGTGACCGGCGAGCAGGTGGTGCTGGCCGTGCTCATCGCTGTGGCCATGGCGCTGGCTGTACCCATCACGTTGGCTGTGATCGGGATGCGGTATAACGTGGCATTTCCGGCGGCATTCCCGCAGACATACAGATTCCCGGTGGGGCTTGCAGAGTTTGACGAGGTGAAATAGATGTTGTCAAATGTGCCGGCGAACACCGTACCACCGCTGGATCCAGCGCCAATCGTGGTCTCGGTTCCGCTCGCGCTGGCGACAAAACCGGTACTGAACTGCCAGACACCGCTGTTGGCACTGCAAGTGGCGTTGTCGCACGCCGCAAAAACGTAGACCGTACCAGCGGATGAGTCCACCAGTGGACCGTCCACAAAGCCAGTCCCACGAGGAAGACGCGAGGATGCGACCACAGTACCGGTGGAGCTGATGGAGGAGAGGAATCCACCCTTGCTGGCAACAAAAACTTTCGAGGATCCGGCATCGAAAACAGGACTGGTTAGCGGGTTCGCAGGCGACGCCGCAGCCGGCCAACCGCCTGTGGTTTGCTCCGCTGGCACGCCGTTAAAAACCCCGGTAAACTTATGCACGCTGCCGATATCGTCGCCGACGTAGAGAACGTCATTGGTATAGTCAATAAACGGCGACGAACCTGTGTCTTGCGGGCTGCCATTGAACGTGATATTCGCAATGCAAGAATTGGCCGCCGGGCAATTTGTGGTCCAATTTTGGCCGGCTGTGAGCGTCGTGTCAGGAGTTGCCGGACCGGTGAGCGTCCCCTGCACCGTAGCCCCAGTTCCAGGTTTCCACTTCAGAATGTGCAAAATCGCGTGATTGGCAACGCTGGTTTCGACATACGCAACCTTCGTGCCGTCTTTGGAAAGCGCAGGAGAGGTCACAACTGTGCCCAGGCCCGTGTGATAGGCCCACTTGACGCTGGGTCCGTTCTGGCTACACAAACCCCCGACGCTCCCCTGCGTCGAATACAGTTCGTCGAAAGCAATGATGCTAGGCTGCGAGCTTGAACCGGCGAGGCTCGTCGTGAACGCCACATAGTCGTTGGTGCAATTCGGCGTCGCATTAATGTCGAATGTGAATTTCGCCGGGTAGGTCCCGGCTCCCGCCTTGCCGCCGGCAAGCAACGACATGCCCCAGTCGGGGTGTTCCAGATTCTTTCGGTTATTCCCGTGGCCACGTCGTCCGGCAACGAAGTCGGCATCATTGTCTTGGACTTGCTGGCGCGCCGAAGGATTGCGGCTCAGCACCTGGTGCCAGAAGCGAGGCTCCTGCTGTAGCTTCCAAGCCTGCGCGATGCTGGATGGCGGCGTGAAGACTAAATGATGATGGCTCCAGTCTTGGGGTAGGGGCATTCTCACATGGCCTTGCCCATGCGCGCCGAGCATCACCCAAACCATCGCCAGCGTGAGCGCACTGATCAGTCCCGTCATGACCCTAAAGGTCCTGGAATCGGCGAGATTCATGGACACCCCCTGCGTAAAAATTCCTTCAAGCTTCCTCAAGTTTTATCGACTTTTATCGACCTTTTATAGCCCGCAATGGGAAAGCTTGCAACTTTCCAATTGTACTGGGGATCGAAATAGTAATTAATCCCTCTGCCAGGGTAAACGACAGCGCCAGGTATGCTGAAGAAAGAGAGAAACGTTCCCCTAACGTTGGAAGTGGAGTGCCACGCTCGATTCCACGGAGTCATATTCAGGCGTACATTTCTCGAACTGGATTTATCCGCTACCCTTAGCTCTTGACCAGGCTCCGCTCGGTCATCGCTATTTGATTTAGATTTCTGTGTGTAGAACACTCGTAATCCAGAGAGTCGCGGACGAATGGGCACACCGCTATCCCCAGCGATTGCGCTTATCAAATATCAAGTTGGCGCACCTTTACTCCGAGATCGTTCTCGCGGCGTTCCATGACCAACTGATTTATCTTCACGCCGAAGATATACCCACAGACCCGGTTCTAGCTCCATGGCCGGCACCGGCGAGGAAAACCGAAGTCCTAGAACAAATGTGTAAAGTTGGAGACAGCGTCCGCAGGACCCGTACTCGGAGGCCGCTGAGCCGGAAATTGTGGTTGCACTTTCGGATGCACAATCGCGGCCCAGACACGCCCAAACATCCCGAAGGGGGCCTATTGAGAATCCCACAACCTCGTGAAAACATTTAGCCCGAATTTAGATGTATCGCCATAATCCCTAGGCCGTGGGTTCGATTCCCCCCGCCGGCACCATTCCTTCGCCTTGATGAGCAGCACATTGCGAACCGCGAATTGGGAACCATCGAGAAGATCGACGATTCCGGTAACCTGCAACTACGCCTCGACTCAGGCCGGACCGTCGCATTCAACATCAAAGAGAACCCGCATCTCGACTACGGTTACGCCGTCACCAGCCATAGCAGCCAGGGACAAACCGCCGACCGCGTACTTGTTCACGTGGACACCGAACAGGCAGGAGAAAAGCTCGTCGACCGCCGGTTGGCGTATGTGGCCGTGTCGCGGGGAGCTACATCAGCAGATAGACCCGGATTTCCTCCGCTCCCGCTTCGGGATTTCTCCTCAGCCACGAGAGGCGTGGGCCTCTCTGGGCTCAATTAGCCACAGGACGTTGACAAACATTCGCAGCTTTTGGATGTCGCTTTTCCGAATTACCTGCGTTTCGTGGTTTCGCTCCCGTTACGCGGTTAGGGCGTCCGAGGCGGCGCGAGCCTGAGCCACATTGTTCCTGGGCTTTGGTTTGCGCAGGCGGCTCCTGGGTTTTGGGGTGGTGTCCTTCAGGGCTTGCTTGAGGACTGCGTTTTCTTTTTCTTTCTCCTGTTTTTTCGGCTTCAAGAACTGGACGAGAGGCGGTTCGCCCATTTTCTTCCGTTGCTCCTCGAGGAAGTGCACGAGCTTGTAAATCTCCTTGTTGTCGAGGGGATCGTCGGAGAGCCAGCGATTCAATTCCTCTTCGAAGAAAGAGGCGTTGTCCTCTTCCTCGCCGCTCATCTCGTGCATGAACTGGCCGTTGATCAGCGCGCGGCGGCGTTCCAGACCGGCCACGGACTTGTAGTAGACCTCCCTAAACGCGTGGGGTGCCTTCTTCAAGCGTTGCACTCCGCGTACGGCTTCGTCGATCCCGTGGTTCACCAGATACAGCGCTTCGTAGAGATGTGCTTTCTGCATAATCAAATATCCTTTCCGCGGCGCAATTGGCCGCGAGTTAACGTGGCGCGTCGGGGCACACGCCTCCGCTGGAGTCGAGCGCCGACCCGAATGGACAAACGGATTCAGTTGGGCAGAATTACGGCGGGGGATGCGCGACGCGCAGAGGGATGGAGCGTGCGACGGAAACGAAACCGAAATGGGCGGGTTGCACCCAAGGGGCGAACCCGATACTTTCTATTGCAGCCATCGTTGCCTCTAATCCAGGCGACTTTGGTTAGGGGCGTGTTCGTGTTGATAGCACGAGTGCGTCCCGTTTTCTTCCTGAGAGCGTCGCTCTCGTAGCAAATTATTACGAGAAGCGGTTCTCGTATAAGAACTATCGCAAGTACCGACAAGTCTGTCAAGGGGCAAGTGGCGACAAACGGCTCCGTTCATTCTAGGATAAGTGCATGAAGCGCGATCTAGTCTCAGAAGTTATGCGTGAGATGGGGAAAAAGGGCGGGAAGGCAGGTGGAAAGAAGGGTGGGAAGGCTCGCATGGCTGCCCTTACACCGGAGCAGAGGAGCGAACTTGCAAGAAAAGCAGTCCGAACTAGATGGGCAAAGGCCAAGAAGAAACGCAAACGGTCTGCTTAAAGAGCAGGAAGGCCTAGGGATCGCAGACGACGATCTAAGAGTCGCTGATCGATATAAACGTTGTGAACCAAGAGTTGCCGAAAGGCACTTCGAAGATCGGTCAAATACCGCCGGAGGTAAAAGGTTTCAAGCAGACCGACGCTTCCAAGAAATTTCAAGGCCTTCTGCTTTCGCCAGCTTGCGCGCCCTGTAATCGTCGAGCAGTACGGCGGGATTCGCGCCTAGCTCTTTCGCTAAGAGGATTGTGCTTATTTCGCCAGGACCTAAGCCATATTTTCACTGCGCCGAATGCAGACCGGCTGGATTCTGAATCGATTTGACTTCGATCCATTCCGCTTTCGACACCTCCGACGCTCCGGGCAGGCCAGCACCAGCAACGACAACTTCGTAGTGAACTTCATTGGAGATATAGACACGTGGAAAGACTCGATTGAGAAAGTCGAGGCAGCCAGGCTTGGTCAGAATAACAAGCGGAGATGAGTCTGCTACAGCTGTCACGCTTTGAGACGGTCAGCAGTCTGGCGTTCCTTCTTCCATGTCTTCAAAACTGTACCGTAGTGGGGGAACACCGTGTTTCGCCGCGAAATCCATGAAAGCCGCCACGGGCGTCTGACATAGCTCCGCAGCGCGCCCCAACGGGACCTTATCCTCGCGATAAAATTCGAGCGCCAGCAATCGAGCGGCCTCTTGGGAAAGGCTACTTTCCTCCCAATTTGCGGCCCTCAGAAGTTCCGAGGGCAACTTTACATCCACGGTTTCCATACACCAGAATTACAATATCCGTTGCGGTTTGTCATGCCTCATCGTTTGCCCTTGCCTGCGCCGCCGTCAAGGGGCAGGCCCGCTGCGTGACTCCTTGCAGTCGCCCTTGGGTGCGGTTTCGCTTCGGGATGCCACAACTTGAGAGGCACGGGCCTCGACTGCATCGTCTGTGTACCCGGCGTGTTTCACCTGGGTGAATTCGATGTTTTTATAGTTTCTGCCGTCTTGTAGAATGAGCAAGTTACATGGAATCAGCGGGGGCCGAATTCCGATTCCCCGCGGGCACCAGAATAACGAGTGGCAATCCCCAAAAGAGTTAGCCGCCCGAAGTGGTAAGTACGAGTGGCGAATTCACACAGGTAAATCGTTTTAGTTGCACTAGAAGTGGAAAGCGCAAGCGCCGAAAGGTAGAATGACGCGCCGTATGAGCGAAAAGTCATGCGCGGTTCGATGCCCTGTTGGGAACGGCGACACCCGAGGCTTGCAGCGTGAGCCGAAATAGACTGAGCAGGCGAGAGTGGCTGAAACAGGCAAGCCTGCTGGGCGCCACGGCTCCGCTGGTTTTTCAATCGTACCCGGCATTCGGCCAAAGCTTAGTTCAAGAGCCGGACAGACTGCTGCCGCGAGATCCCACTCCGGGGTTGCCAGCAAGATTGTTCTCGTTTGACCCCTCCCTGTATCGATTTACAGCGGACGAAGACGTGTTCCTGGACGAAGTCGAGCAGGCGTGCTTTTTGTATTTTTGGGAGCAAGCCAACGCGAAAACCGGACAGATTGAGGACCGCGGATCGGCTGATGGCGGAACTCCCAGAAATGCATCCAGCGTGGCGGCAACCGGGTTTGGATTGACGGCATTGTGTGTTGCCGCGCGAAGGGGATGGGAAGAAGACGCAGCAGTAAGAGATCGCGTGCGGGCAACGCTGAGTTTCGCGCTGAAAAACATCCAGCACCAGCATGGATTTCTGTACCACTTCATCAACGGAGAAACCGGTCAGCGCATCTTGAATTCGGAAGTATCGCCGATGGACACCTGTCTATTCTTATGCGGCGCACTCACCTGCCGGGCATATTTTGATGACAAGGAAATTAAGGACCTGGCGACAGAATTTTACGAGCGAATCGACTGGACTTGGATTCTTCACGGCGGGCAAACGTTCTCAATGGGTTGGATACCGGAGCAGGGATTCCTGAAATGGCGATGGGACACCTACAGCGAATTGATGATGATGTATCTGCTGGGCTTCGCTTCGCGCACGCACACGCTGGCGCCGGCGATGTGGAATGAATGGCAAAGGCCGCGTTTTGAATTCGATCAGGTTCCTTATATCGGGGCGCACGCGCCGCTTTTCGCGCATCAATTCTCGCACGCTTGGTTTAATTTCCGCGGGCTGCACGACAAGTTTGCGGACTATTTTGCCAATTCGATCGTGGCAACGAAAATCCACAAGATGTGGTGCTTGGAACTCGCCGGCCGTTTTCCGGACTATTCGGAAGACTTGTGGGGAATTTCGGCATCGGATTCGGAGCACGGGTACGCTGTGTGGGGCGGACCGCCAGCAATGGGAAGAATAGACGGAAGCATCGTGCCGTGCGCAACAGGTGGGTCATTGGTGTTCATGCCAAAAGAATGCATCCGGGTGCTGCAGAACATCCGAGAGAAATTTGGCAAACGCACCTGGAAAAAGTACGGTTTCGTGGACGCGTTCAATCCGCTGACCGGATGGGCGAGCTCGGATATATTGGGCATCGACGCGGGAATTACATTGTTGATGGCGGAAAATGCGCGGACCGGGTTTGTGTGGGAACAGTTCGGCAAAAATCCGGAAGTAGCAAAAGCGCTGGAACTGGCGGGATTTCTGGCGAACGCGAAAAGTTGAGCGCGCAGTTTCAGATTGCTTGTAAAGCGGCCGTTGTGACAGACTGCCCGCGCAAAGAGTTCTGCGGTCCAACCACAAAGTAATCCGACAAATCAGATTGAGGGCGGGATGGAGAGAATTGTGCCTGCGGCAGTCTTCGTGAATCCGGCTGCAGGCCGCGGCGGTGCAGGCCGCAAAGTCGCGGAAATCCGCAATGCGTTTGCGCGGTTGAAGTATGCCGCAAAAATTGTAGAGACAGCCTCAGCGGACGAGTTTCGCGGCGAAGTTCGGCGAGCTCTTCGAGAAGGCTGCGCGACGCTAATTGCCATGGGCGGCGATGGCTCGTTGCAGGTGCTGGTAAACGAAGTGCTCGGCCACGATGTGCGAGTTGGCGTTATTCCGACCGGCGGCGGCAATGATTTTGCAACGGCGCTGGGAATTTCGAAGAGCATGGAAAAAGCGGTCGAAATAATTGTGCGCGGAAAAACTCGCCTGGTGGATTTAGTGCGCGTCCGGAATTCGCGCGGACTGAATGTGGTGTACCTGGGTGGCGGCGGAATTGGGATAGATGCGGAAGCGTTGCGGTATGCGAATGGAAGATTCGCGAAGTGGCCCGGCAGGCTGCGATATCTGGCCTCGGCCATTGCGGCGCTGCGAGGATTTCGCGGCGTCGAGATGGCAGCGGAGTTTCCCGAAAGCGATGTACCGAAAGTCGCAAAGCGGTTGCTGCTGGCAGCGGTGCTGAACACACCCACACTCGGCGGAGGATTGCGTTTGGCGCCAGAGGCGCGCCTGGATGATGGAATGCTGGAAGTGGTGATGATTGAAATGTTGCGGAACAGAGAGGTACTCGCACTGATTCCACGGCTGCTCATCACCGGCGAATTGAGAAGCAAACGAGCGGTTCGAATGCGCGCTGTGAAGATCAAATTGACCGCGGAACAGGAAACAAGTTTTCAGGGAGACGGCGAGTTACTCGGGAAAACGCCGGTAGAAATTGAAGTTCTGCATCCAGCACTGCGAGTGCTCGCACCGTAAGTTATTTATGGAAGTTACAGCCGGGACGACCTTAATCTTTCTTGCGCTGCTGCAATTTGAGATTCAAGACGATGTCCATGCGGCTTTCGAAACTGGAAATATTGCGGGTTTGCGATTTTGCGCCGTCTTTTTCCGCAGACAGCTCGTATTCGGCGTTGGGGTCCAGTCCGCTGAAGCGATACTCGCCTTGATCATTGGTGATGTTGCTGCGAACCTGATTGGAGTGAGTGTCTTTCAGAAAAACGACGGCGGAGTGGACCGGATTTTCGGACTTATCCAGAACAACTCCACGAACGGTCTTCAACTGCGAACTATGCTTCTTATCCTGAGCGCTCAACGACAGCGCACAGAAAAATGCGATGCAAGCGGCGATGAAGATTTTTTTGCGACTGGTCATGATTTCTTGTTTCCCTGATGTTCCAAGCGGAAAACCAGATCCTTATAGCGGTCGCCAGTCTTGGCGTCCACCGGCAAAGATTGTTCTGCAAAACCTTTGGCGCGAACCAACACTTGGTAATCAGCTCCCATTTTAACGCGAACGGCAAAATCGCCGCGCGAATTGGAAACGGTTTGCCAGCGGAATTTTTTCTCGGCAGAGCGGCGAATGCGCAACTCGGCGCCGGGCAGCGCGAAGCCTTCTTGAGTGAAGACCGTACCGCGAACCAGGAAGTCGTTGGAGTGGTGCGCAGCAGCCTGATTCGACTTTTGTTTTGAGGTGGATTCTGAAGAAGGCGAAGACGGCGCGGCAGGAGGCTGAGGGGTTTCTTGCGCACCTAGTAAGCCGGCGAACGCCAGAACTAAACCGGTAATAAGGACGGAACCGATCAACGAGCGTCGTACGTCCTGGTCTTTGGCGGCTTTAGGAGATAGATATTTCACGCTATTGAGATGCCGAACCGGCCGGCTTCGATGCACTTGCGTATGTCACTAGACTACTCTTCGTCCTCTTCTTCCTCCTCTTCGGGATCGTCATCCTCTTCGTCGTCGTCCTCTTCAGAGTCATCCTCGTCTTCTTCTTCGTCCTCATCATCCTCTTCATCCAGGTCGTCGGAGATGGGGTTCAGGTGGACGGGATGCGTCTGGGTTACTTCCAATTCGGATTCACACTCTGGGCAGCTCAAGATTTCGCCCTCCTCGACTTCGTCCTCGTCCACATCTATTTCGGCTCCACAATCGGGGCAGCGAATCACGGCACGATCCTCCGTAAACATATTCGCGGGGCGGGACCCATGCAGACTCGCGACCGCCACCGACCAACGTATTATATACCGCGAACGAGAAAGTCAAAGTATTGATGAAGACCAGCTGCGTTAGCGTACAGAGAATCATCGGGCAGTAAGCTCATCGCGTGCAAAGCCGACAAAGAAAGCGGGGCTACATGAGTTCGTGGCGCGAATTTCCGGAAAGGCCGATCGTGGGCGTCGGCGGTGTGGTAATTGAGGACCACCGGGTGCTCTTGATTCTGCGGGGAAATGAGCCGTTGAAAGGGCAGTGGTCGATTCCCGGAGGCACATTGGAACTCGGCGAGACGCTGCTGGAAGGAGTGGCGCGCGAGTTGACGGAAGAAACCGGGCTGCAGGTGCGGGTGATGGAGATGATCGAAGTTTTTGAGCGAATCAATTTTGGACGCGGAGCGGATGAAACCTGGACCACCCTGGAAGAACGCAGGCGGCCGCGGTTTCATTTCGTGATTGTAGATTTTTTGTGCCAACGAATTTCCGGAGAAGCAATGGCGGGGGGAGACGTTACCGACGTGGCCTGGGCGGATGAAGATGATTTGGAGAAATTCGCGTTGACTCCGACGGCGACACGCGTGATACGAAAAGCGTTTTCCATGGCGCGCGGAAGAAAATGACCGGAACTACATCAGGGAGCGCGAGTGATCTCGATATTACCGTTTGCGTTCGTCAAGCCCAGCGAGCAAGCGCCGTTACCGATGGTGCCGTTGAGGGAATCGCCGCCCATGGTGCCGCTGGCAGTTACCGGCAATTCAGTAGTGATATGGCCGAACGACGTGTGGGCATCCACTTTGTAGCCCGCATTAGCCGGCACGCGCACGGCAATGTGGGAAAAGGAAGTTTTTAGAATGATGTCTTTGCAGCCAGAGCCGGAAGCGGCCGTCACATCGATAGCGCCGTTCTGATTATTGACGCGAATTTTTCCGCCGATGTTTTCCAGCGTTACGCCGGAGAAAGAAGTGTCCACGCTGGCGTCCTCTTGAATGGACTTGGCAGTCACCGCGCCATTGGAATCCTGCGCGGTAAATTTCCCTTTCACATTTTCCACGTGTACCGAGCCGAAGGAAGTCTTGGTGTACACGTCGCCTTGAATATCGCTGAGTTCGATGGCGCCGTTGCCAGTGACAATGTTGGCTCCATTATGCAGATGGCTGGCGGTGACAGTGCCGAAGCTGGTGGTCGCGGAAACAAACCCGCGAGCTTCTGAAACTTCGACAGAACCGTTGTTGTTGTGGATGGTCAGCGTTCCGCCGATGCGAGTCGCCTGCACAGCTCCAAAGCTGGTTTTCAGGTCGGCGTTTGCGGACACATCCGCGGCAGCAATTTTGCCGTTACTGTTGGAGACCGTAAGGCTGCCAATGACGTTGCGGACAGTAACTTCGCCAAAAGAATTGTTGATTGTGGAATTGCCGCCCGCATCAGAAAGAGAGATTGCGCCATTGCCTCCAGAGATGGTCGCCGCCCCGCCGATCTTGGAAACTTCGATTTCGCCGAACCGATCGCGCACTTCCAGCGTTCCCTTGACGTTAGAAACGCTCACGGCGCCGTTGTTATCGGTCACCGAGCAGTTGCCGGAGGCGTTGGAGAGTTCCACACGGCCAAAAGAATTGACCAGCTTGGCGGCTCCGGCATCACGCACGGTCAAAACTCCGTGGCCGTTTTCAATCTGCGCCCAGCCGTGTACTCCGGAAACGTCCGCGTTGCCGAAATCGTTGTGCAACCAGAGCGGCGCGTCGGCTGGCATGGCTATATCGTAATCCACGGAATAAGAAGTGTGGCCGCCGATGCGGACGATCGGTAATTTGCTCTCCGGATAGATGGTGCGGACGTGCACGCCATCGCTGGATTCGCGAACTTCGATCTGGATTTTTTGCGCGAAGTCCTGCGCGTCGGCGTTATTGCGATCCTGAACGTGAATCTTCGCGGAGATTTTCAATTCGCGGCCGGAATCGCCATGAATGTGGACCTGTCCGAAGCGGTGATCGAGGCTAAGTCCCTGATTTCCGGAGAGCGTTACAGTTTTTTCGAAGTCGCGCGTGACCTCTTGCTGCCCTGGCTCGGTAGCGAACGCAGTACCGTTGACGGAGAAAAACAGAATGGCGGAAAAGAGCCACGCTGAGTGGCGGTTGGCGTTCTTGAATGAACTGCTGGGAGCTGGGCTCACTGTTTGACCTCCAAAACTTGTTCGAGCGTATCTTGCTTTTCGTGGTACATGGCCAGCAATTCGCGGCGCAGATGACCGTTCGCGGGATTAATGCTGGCCTGGGATTTCAAGTCGGCGATGGCGCTATCCAGCACAAATAATTTTTCGCGATAGTTGGCCATCAACGGCGAAGTGGAATTTTGCAGTTGCGGGCGAGCTTGCGCGTCGAGCTTGTCGATGGCTCGTTCATAAGCGGCTTCCGCGTGTACAACTTCGTTTACCGCGCGGTCCGTCAGCAAAGCCGGATTTTGTTCAACCGGTGCAGTCTTGGAATTCTTCAGAAACCAAACAGCAGACGTCGTCAGCGCGACCAGAAGCAGCGCGGCTGCAGCCGTTTGCCATTGCAGCGCGCCTAAATTCCAGGAACCGAATAGCCGCTGCCAGCGGGATGGTTGCGACGTTCGAGCCTGTTGCTGTGACAGAGCCTGTTCGATGCGCGGCCACAACGCCGGTGAATCCCAATCGTGATGCAGTTCACTAGCCGCGATGGAGAGATTTCTCCAGGTGCGAACTTCTTCAGCACACGCGGCGCAATCGCCAGAATGATTTTCCAGCGCGGCCCATTCCTGCGGCGTGCCATCGAGAAAAATTCTTTCGCGATCGTTGCATGTAATGTTCATGGGGGTTATCTGGCCTCCGCGGCGCTGCTGTGTGGAGCCTCGAGCATCTGGCGAAGCGATTTTTTCGCCTGAAAAAGAGTGTTCTTCGAAGCGGCTTCGCTGATCTCCAGGATTGACGCGATTTCGGAATGCCGGAAGCCTTCCACTTCATAAAGAAGAAAAACGTCGCGCTGATGGCGGGTCAATTCGGATAAAGCGCATTCGAGGGCGATGCGCAAGGCGGGGTGCGCTGACGCGGCGCGTGGTTCGGGGCGCGTCGGTGCCTCGCCTGGCTCATCGTGAGCCACTTCTTTTTTGCGCAGACGGCTGCGGCGCGCGTCGTAACAGGTGTTGATCAAAATGCGGAATGACCAGGTGGCGAAACTGGATTGCCCGCGAAAACTGGCGATGCTGCGCTGGATCTTCAGAAAAGTGTCTTGCACCGCGTCTTCCGCTTCGCTGCTGCTGCCGAGCAGATTGCGAGCGACGCTCTTCATGCGCGAAGCGTGTAGATGATACAGCCGTTCGAATCCGTGCAAGTCGCCCGACTGGCAAGCGGAAGCCAGAGAAGCGTCATCCATGGCTCTTGCCTGCAAATCGGCAGCAGGTGAGGAAGAACGCTGCGTGAATCCCGATCGTTCCAATCTCACCTCCTGGTGGCACGACCCTGAGATTCTAGCCTCCCAGGACAGCGCAAGTCGCATGGTTGCCATCTGCGTCTCCTGAGGTATAGACGACGCGGACCAGGCAAATGTCAGGGTAGATTCTTGGCGATGTGATGGAAGCAAAGTGCAGAAAACAAGAGATTTACTGCAAGTCAGACACGGTAGCGGACGCGCCTGGGTTTACTGCCAGATAAATTTTTCCATGCAGTGGGCTGTTTTCGTGGTCAATAAGAAGACGCGACATTGCGTCAACATCGCTGATCAGCAGACGAGGGTTGCGTGCATCAGCGGGTAGATCAAAAACAAACGTCGTTAGGTAGGACTCGCCCGGGCGAAGCGGCGTGTCCATCGGAACGGAAGTCCCGCGCACCGCGGCTGCGGAATCCGGCGTCGCAAAATATCGCCGGCCCCGGTCGTCGATGAGTTTTACAACGCGAGAATTGGGAGTAAGAGGAGAGTCGCCTCGAAACGGCGCAATGGAATTTTGGTCAAACCAGGTTTTCAGGCGAACCACCATGAATCGCCCTCGCGCCGTGATCGGTTTCGCTTCCCCGCCCAGCGTCGAGGCTTCTGGCACCGAGTCCACTGAGTAGGCGATGTGACAATCCGCTTCGCAGAAGTACTTCCAATCGCCGGGCGGCAAAGTTTTGTCGCTGGTGGCCAGTGCGATTCCGAATAGCACCACGGCGTAGCCGAGTGCGGTGAGCGCAGCACCGCTGGCAGCGAATTTGGCCACCTTGCCCGCTTTCCTTAAAGCGGCAACGATGGCCAAGAGCAGGCAAACGAAAATCACAAAGCCACTGCCCAGAAACAACAACGCAATGAGATGAGCGTAACGCGGTGTTTCGGCCATTCTTTTGACTCCTGTCGAGCAACTCAAAAATTTTCTGCGGCCAATTCCTGCGGAAGCGCGCCTCGGGTACGTTCGCGTTTGGCGAATTCGGCGAGCGCCGCGCGAAGATCGGCCACCGTGTAATCCGGCCAGCGCTTTTCCAAAAAAACCAGTTCGGCAAACGCACATTCCCAAAGAAGAAAGTCGGATAGACGTTGCTCGCCGCCCGTGCGGATCAGCAGATCCACATCGGTTGAGCCGCCGCGGGAAACTTCCGACAACACCGCTGAGAACGATTCCTGCGAGAGCTCCGTCGCCTTGTAATAGCGGCGCGCTGCAAGATAGATGGATTCGCGCGCGGAATAGTCAATGGCCAGGCGCAGGTGAAGACGTGTGCCACGAACGGTGGCGGATTCGGCGTCAGCAACGGTTTGCCGCAACGTCACCGGAATACGATCGCGCCGTCCGATGACGCTGATACGAACGCCATTTTCGACGCAGCGCGAGGTTTCCGTCAGCAGATATTCATGCAGCAAGCGAAGGATGCTGTTGACTTCGGCGGGCGGCCGCTGCCAGTTCGCGGAAGAAAGCGCGAACAGCGTAAGCGTGTGAATAGCGAGCTTGGGAGCGGCTTCGATGATCGAGCGGCTGGCTTCGGCTCCGGCACGGTGCCCGGCAGAGCGCGGCAATCCGCGATGCGTCGCCCAGCGTCCGTTGCCGTCGGTAATGATGGCAACATGGAGGGCCTGCGCCGGCATCACTGGAGGCGCGCTGAGAATGTGCTGCAGAATTACCTGTTGCGTGGTCATGGTGGTGTTCCTTCTCCGCCGCGGAGAACGTACATAAATAACTTTATACCGTAAAGTATGTAGGCAAATTTTTTTATCCCTCGCGCGTGGCGCGGATCAACGCCTCCATGTGGTTCAGGTAACGCTCGAGGGCTTTGCGGCCGGCCGCAGTCAGGCGATATTCGGTCTTGGGCAAGCGGCCGTCGAAGGACTTGGTGCACACGATGTAATCGGCTTCTTCCAAACGGCGCGCGTGAACGCTGAGATTGCCGTCGGTAGTCTTCAAGAGCGCTTTTAATTCATTGAAAGTGAGCGAGCGATTGACGGCCAGGGCGCTGACGATGCCCAGGCGCATGCGCTCGTGAATCAGGCGATCCAAATCGGGGGAAACGGCTTCGCGATTCAGTCCTTTGTCGGCCCCGAGCGCCCCTGAGCGCTCGCGTGCCGAATGATCGTTTCGAATTGTGGATGATTTTGCCATGCAAACTTTCCTTAGCCTCCGTAACGCTGGGCAATCCAAATTCCAAATCCGATTTGCACGAAGCCGAATCCGAAGGCCATAAACAAATCGCCCATATGGCGGGGAACAAACAGCGCCGCCGCGCCCAGAAGCATCAAGCATAGCCCCATAATCGGAACGCATCGCACGGAAAACGAGCCGGCGGTCACAATCGCAGCTCCGTAAAGCAGCAGCCACATGCCGGGGAGCAGCGCGTGCAGCCCGGCGTGCGCCATCGCAAAAGTAAGCAAGCCGCCGACGACTACGGGCGGCGCAAAGCTCAAAAGAAATTTACGGCCCGGCCCGGAAAGCAGCTTGGCATTGGCACGGTGCGCTTTGGTGGCGGATGCCGGAGCGGCAATGGCCACGGCCACAAACACTTCGATGAGCCAGATGGAAAGCCAGCGTTCCGGCGTAAGTTGACGGGAAGCGAAATACGCGGCAACCAGCGCGGTAACGCCCATGGCCACACCGCCCCAGCCAGGGACGGCGGTAAATTCGGCGGCACGCTCCATGGTTTCGCGGATGTAGCGAAGATGGTCGGCGGCGCGGGCGTCAATGGGAATGGGAATACGAGACGAGGAGCGAAGAGGACCGAGTAGCGCCATGCAAGGAAGAATAGGGGAATCGCGAATTGCTGTCAAGTACTTTATATTACAAAGTGATGGCTATTTCCGCTTGGGATAGCGGCCCAGAATTGAATTCCAGCGGATGGTGAACACCTCCACGAACATCAGAATGCTGTCCCGCATCATGTTGATTTTGGTGGCTGGCGAGTGCGACCAGCGCACTGGAATTTCAGTGGACTTAAGCCCGTGATGGCGCGCGAGATACAGCAGTTCCGGATCAAAGCCGAAACGCTCGATGCGCTGCTGCTGGAAAATAATTCGGCAACGCTCGCGGCGAAAGGCCTTGAAGCCGCATTGCGTATCCACGAACGGCAGCCACAAAACGATGCGCACGATACGATTGAAAATAATTCCGGCAAATTCGCGGAATGGCGATTCGTGCACTTCGATCAGTTTTCGATTCATCGCGCGCGATCCGATGGCTACATCATATTGCTGCAGCGCGGAAAGCAGCTTGTCCGCCTCTTCGATTGGCGCCGAGACATCGGCGTCGGTGAACAGCACATTTTCGCCTCTGGCTTCCATCATGCCGTGGCGAACGCTATAACCTTTGCCGCGGTTGTCGCCATTTTTCAAGACCCGAAGATTCGCGATGCGATCGCTGAAAGATGCCGCAACTTCGGCGGTGCGGTCCGTCGAGCCGTCGTCCACCACCAGGACTTCGCTGCTGCGGGTAGAAGCGTTTAGGTATGCGGCGATCAGCTCCAGAGAATGCGGAAGACGAAGTTCCTCATTGAACGAAGGAATGATGATGGAAAGCCGAAACGCCGGCGCACCCGGGGACGAAGAAGGTGTCATCGCTTAGGCCTGACTCGCAGCGATGGCCGGTTTTTGCCATGCGCCAGTTTTCAGAATTTCCTCGATCTGCAACAGTGCGAAATCGCATTCTTCCTCTCGGTTGTAAAAATGCGGCGAAATCCGGATTCCGGCTAGCGGGCGGTAGTCCACCAGGATATCTCGCGCCAGCAATTCGCGGCAGACTTCGAAAGCGTGCGGACAATCTACAGAGACAGTGCCGCCACGCTCCGCCGGATTTTCCGCGGTGTTCACGCGCCAGCCACGCGCGCGAGCGCCATCGAGTATGCGCGCGGTCATTCGAAGAGATTTTTCGCGAATAGCTGGCGTCCCCACCTTATTTAAGATTTCCAGTCCGGGCCGGCAAGCGTAAAGCGCGGGAATATGTGGCGTTCCGTTTAGAAAGCGGTAAGAATCATCGCGCGGATCGACTGCGCCCGGTTCGAACTGAAATGGCCGGCGATGAGCCAGCCATCCGGTAAACGCCGGACGCATTTTCTGCTGCAGATCTTCGCGCACATATAGATAAGCCACGCCGGGACCGCCGCAAAGCCACTTGAGCACGCCACCCACGGCGAAATCGCAGCCCAGTTCGCGCACGTCGAACGGAACAGTGCCGGTCGCCTGAAAGACATCCAGAATTACACGCGCCCCAACGCGGTGAGCCTTCTCGATGATGGCTTTGGCATTGACAATGAATGAGCTGCGGAAAAGTACCAGCGAAATAGGAACCAGCAGCGTGCTCTCGTCAATGGCGGCAAGAAAAGTTTCCAAGTCGAAGCGGATGGTGTCGCCGCTGGGAACAAGTTCGACGCGCGCGCCGTGCCGTCGCTGCTCGTGATAAAAATATTGCACCGAGGGAAATTCCAGCTCGGTCATCACCACTTTGTTGCGCGGGCTGCGCCAGTCAAAGCAAGAGGAAATGACGGCCTGCGTGGTAGTTACATTTTGATGCAGCGAAATTTCGCCCGGCCCGGCGCCGAGCAGCGGAGAAATCTGGTCGGCCACGCTTCCCGCAAGATCCCACCAGGAATCTTCCCAGGCCCGCACGCCACGTTCGGCCCAGGCGTTGGCATAACCGTGCAGCGAATCGTAAACACCGCGCGGCATCGCTCCCAGCGAATTGCTGATGAGGTAGGTGGTGTGGCCAAGAATCGGGAATTCACTGCGCCACCGGGTTTCAGGGTCTGTACTTGCAGACCCTGAGTTGGAAAAAGTTTCAGGGTCTGTACTTGCAGACCCGGAGTTAACGTTGCGCGGTTCATCCATGAGGAGCGGCTCCCGCCGCGGCTTTTGGCGAACGAAGTTTTCGCCAAATAAAATAGCACACGGTTAGGAATACCAGCCATGGCGGCCCGGAGAGCAACGCCACGTGGAAATCCGGGATCCACCAGGTGGAAGCGAGAACCGCAAGCAGCGCAAGAATTCCGGCGATGGAGCTCCAGATTCCCAGAGGAGCGATGCGCGCAATGACGCGATTCTCTTTGGCCACGCGCAATCGAAACGCGACGTGCGTCGCTAGCGTCATCAGCCAGATAAATGGCCCACCGAAAAAAGCTACGCCAATCAGAAAAACAAACGCCGTCTCCTTTAAAACCTGCGATAGCACGAGAGCAACCGCCATACCGATACTCGAAACCAGAACCGCGGCTACTGGCATTCCCTTTTTGCTGAGCTTGCCGAGGAACGGTGGAGCGAATCCGCCGCGCGCCAGCGAAAACAGCAGACGTGCAGTGAAGTACAGATTGCACAGCGCGCTCGAAAGCGCTGCCGAGAGCACCACGAAATTCATGATATTACTGGCGGCGGGAATTCCAACCCGTTCGAACACCCGCACGAACGGACTTTGTCCCAGGCCGATCTCCGACCAGGGAACAATGCCAACCACCAGCGCTAGCCCGCCAAGATAAAAAAGCGCCAGGTAGCCTAGAGTGCGGCGCAGTGCGCGCGGCACGGCCGTTTTGGGATCGGCAGCTTCGCCGGCAGTGACGCCGACAATTTCCAGTCCAAGAAAACTGAAAATGGCCATGACCACGCCGAGTCCGACGCCGCCCCAGCCGTGTGGAAAGAATCCCCCGTGCGCTGTGAAATTGCTCAAGCCAATGCGGGGAAAAGCAACTCCGAACAGCAGCATGGCGCCGAGAATCAGGAACGCAACAATGGTCACCACCTTGATCATCGCGAACCAATATTCGATGGAACCAAAATCTTCAATGCTCAACGTATTGATCAAAATCAATAGGCTGGAAAAGCCGCCAATCCAAATCCAGATCGGCACACGGGGCGACCAGAAATCGCAATAGATGGCGGCGGCCACCACTTCGCTGCCCACGATCATCACCAGGCACAGCCAATAGGTGTAGCGCACGGCGAAGCCCGCCCACGGGTGCAAATACATTTCCGCGTAAAGGCCGAATGAGCCGGCGGCGGGATGCTCGACCGCCATTTCCGCCAGCGCCCACATCACCGTGAGGGCAATCACTGCTCCTGCTGCGAAGCTGAGAAGAACTGCTGGACCGGCGAGCTTCACGCTAATGGCGCTACCGAGGAAAAGTCCCGTGCCGATGGTGCAGCCGAGCCCGATCATCGCAACCTGGCGCTGCGAGAGGCGTTTGTGCAGACCAGCTTCGCGTTTGGCGAAGTCCAGCGGTTCGCTCTGTTGCGGGATTGCTGTCGATGGCAGCTGGTCTTGCGCTTCGGCGCTCATGGCGCTGCATCGTAGCAAACGCGGACCGCAAAAACCTAATCCCTCTCGGGTTACGGCGGAGATGTGGTCTCTTGATTGCAGCTTATCGGGCGTTTGAAAAGCGACACCGCGTCCGCGCTAAGATATGATTTCTTGCTTCGCGTGGGAAAACTTCATGAGCATCGATCAGGATCTTGAAAAGATTGCGCTGCAGGAGAGACGACTGCAATTCAAGCATTTCGATTCGGGAGTGGCATGGGCTCTGGGTTGCGCTTTGAAAGCGGCCGCGGAAAAAATTCAAGCCGCAGTGGCCATGGACATCCAACTGCATGGGTTTCCTCTTTTTTCGCACGCCATGGCAGGAACCACGCCGGACAATCTGGAGTGGATTCGCCGCAAGCGAAACGTGGTGACGCGCTATCATCGCAGTTCCTACGCCATTGGATTGAAGCATGAGCGCGCCAACACGACTCTACAGGGCACGACTGGCCTCGAATTGAAGGACTATTCGACTCATGGCGGCAGCTTCCCGGTTTTCGTCGCGGGAACAGGATGTGTCGGCACCATCACCGTTTCTGGGCTGCCGCAACGCGAAGACCACGGGCTCGTGGTGAGCGTACTTCAGGACTACCTGCAGTTAGCAGGCGAAGACCTGGCGCTCGACGCGCCTGCGAACGCTTGACTTGATGGCCGCCTGAAAACGCATCTCGAATCAACAGCAACCCTCAGGTTGTCGCAAAGTGCTACGAGGTTACGAGGCTTGCCTGGGGTCCTGCTAGCCCGATCCTCAAATGGTTCATCGACGCCGAATGCACCCATGCCGCTCCTGGTCACTTGTCATTTACCGCGGCCTCTGATGGAAAGCGCTAATCAGAGGTTTTTTGTCCGCGAAGAATGCTGCCACCAAAACGTTTCTCAGCAGGCACCTAAGGTCTTATAATTCGCGTCGTGGCACGCACTTCCCTCTTACCGCTACGTGAGCGAATCTCGGCGCGACTGGCTCAGCTGTGGATGAGCGTCGTGCTCGCAGGCTTTGTCGTGATCAGAGTTTTGCTCTCAAGCTCCGGCCACAAACTGTGGTCCTGGTGGAGGGCGCATTAAGGCATGTTTCTACTTGCTCTGCAGGCCTTTATCGGGATTCTACTTTTCGTCGGGGCCTCCTTGGGAATTGGCTGCTGGATCTCCCGCTATCTTGCCACCATTTATAGCCAGTTCGACCGCTTTGTATTCGCGTTGCTAGGCGGCTTCGGACTGCTCTCGCTTGCGCTGTTTTTGGTTGGACAATTTTCGTTTACACGAAAAAGCATTCTGATGGTGCTCGGTTTTTCGCTAGTCGCCTCAGCGAAAGAAATTCGAGATTTCATAAGGCACAGCAGCGCACTCTTGGTCGAAGCACCGCGTAATACCCCCAAAATCACATTGTGTCTTATCGCCCTCATCGTTGGCATGACCGGGGTTGTCGGCCTTGGTGAGATGACAGGAGACTGGGCGAACGACACGATCGCGTATCACCTGCTGGGACCTAAGGTGTGGCTTCGAAACGGTGTAATTCGCCCGGTTGCGGATAATTGTCATACGGCGTTCCCGCAAACCGCGGAAACCATGTATGGCGCCCTCCTGGCGATCGGAGGGAATCGAGCCCCCAGATTTTCGGGCTTCCTAACGTTTGGAATGCTGCTCTTAGCGGCAGCGTCTTTGGCATTGCGAAGCGGACTAAAACCCAGCCAGGCATGGTGGGTAGCAGCACTGATTGCGACGATGCCCGCGGTTTATAACGGATCGGTGGACGGTTTTGTGGATGGCATCTATGCCTTATTCGTTTTGGCTGCGATTCGAGTCGGCATTGACGCCGAGCGAACGCTCGACTGGGCGGTCTTCGGCATCTTTTGCGGGCTGGCCATGGGCACCAAGTACACCGGTATCCTGGCGCTACCGGCGCTGATCGTTTGCGCAGTATGGATAGGCAACCGTCTTCGACGGAGTGGCTGGCTAGAATCTCTTAAAGGCGTAGTCGTAGCCATCGGCTCTGCATGTGTGGTTGCAAGTCCCTATTACTTGCGGAATTGGATTTTTCTCGGATGCCCTATTTACCCACCGCCTCCCGGTCTTGCACGCATTTGTTCACCCAGGTATTTGTCTTCTGACGCGATTGCTCAATTTCATGCCTACATATATCAGCGTGGCCAAGGGCTGGGACACGGCCTGGCTGCGTTTTTTCTCTTACCTTTTAATTTGACCTACCACACTGCAAATTTTCATGGAGCTGGAGGCATCGGGCTCGCCCCGCTCGCTTTTGCACCGATTGGACTGATTGCCGGCCGCAAAAACCCGATCGTGAAAATGCTCGCAGTTCTCGGGTTCCTACTTCTAGTCATCTGGTTTGTTACGCAGCAAGAGTCCCGTTTTCTGATTCATGTTTACGTCATCGCGACCATACTTGCGGTATTCGGCTGGCATCATGCGATTCAGAGCCGATTACCAGTTTCGCGTATTCTGGCAACGGCGATTGTTGCGACATCCGTGAGCTATGGGATGTTCATGCTTGGCAAGTACTGGCCTGAAGGCGTACGCGTGGTTTTTTCGTCGAAATACGCGCAGGAAGAACGAAACCGAAACATTCCCTATCTGAAGAGCTTCGAATATCTGAATACGTCTCCCTCTGTACGACGCGTGTTGATTCTTGACCGCAGCGTCACGCCGTATTACTTGGATAAGGATTACGTCCAGCCCGAAGGGCGGTGGGGTGAACGAACGCTCCCAGGCGCAATCTCGTCGCTTCAGGCGCTTGGCAACGCTCGGGAACTTGGTATTTCGCACATCCTGGATGTCAATTCCGAGGTAGGTCCGTTTCGGGTTAATGAACATGCACAGGGACTTACCCTGGTCGTCGACTCGCAAAACCAGAGAGTCTATCGGGTTGACTGACGTTTCCTTCCTTGCGGTCCCGATTCGATCGCGCGGCCAGAGCAGGTTCTTAGGCCAACTGTTGACCGCTTGGCGATGCAGGATGGCTTTAGTTACGCGTATACGCCGCAGATCATGATGGCCTGGGTTAAGGACTCACTGCACTGGGAGAATGGGCGGACAACTTCCGTTAGCTATCGAATGTTGAGCTCGATGCAAGGTTCGTTGGGAATTGGCGCGCATCTGAATCGCTGGAGAGCTGAGGATTTTCGACTGCCAAGCGGCTGATTGCGGCGTATCACTTGGTGCAACGAACGATTGTCCGCGGCGATCTCTTCAGGCTGATCAGTCCGCGCCATGGCAGCGAATTTTCCTCGACTGAGACTGTTTCGAACGACAAGAATCAAGCCAACGCCAAAGAGAAGCATCGCGCCGAGAATCAGAAACGCGACAATGGTCACGACCTTAATCATCGCGAACCAATATTCCACTGCGCCGAAGTCTTCAATACTAAACGTGTTGATCAGCACCAGAATGACGGAGAAGCCGGCGATCCAGATCCATGCAGGCGCGTGCGGCAGCCAGAATTTGCAATAGCTGTCTGCGGCGACAACTTCGCTGCCAACAACATGTGTCTAAATCGCGTTGTGAATGCGCGTTGTGAATGCGCCAAAAACGTGGCGCACTTTCGGGAACAAACTTTTGTGTTGGGAAAAAGGCACCTCTCGCCGCGAGATTTGCATCAGAGATACATGGTTCCTACTGCCCCCAATCCGAGTATGACTTCGCGGGAAGTGCTAGCTGCTTGGCGCAAGATCCTGGCCGGCAGCGCCCCCATGTTATCCATAGAAATTACTCGTGAGTGCCCACTCAGCTGCCCCGGCTGCTACGCCTATGGCGAGACTCACCTGGGCAACGGAAGAGTCACCCTTCGCGAACTGAATGACCTGCGCGGAGACGCGCTGGTTAATGGTGTCTTAAACCTGGTTCGAAAGCACAAACCCATGCACGTTTCGCTGGTAGGTGGCGAGCCTTTGGTCCGGCATCGTGAACTCAGCCGCATTCTTCCCGCTCTCAGTGAGCTGGGCGTATTCACACTCGTCGTTACCAGCGCTGTCATCCCTATCCCGATCGAGTGGATGAAAATCCCGCGTTTGCGGGTGGCCGTGTCGGTGGATGGGCTGCCTGAAGATCACGATATGCGGCGCAAACCGGCAACGTACGAGCGCATTCTTAAGAACATCGAGGGCCGCGAAGTCAACATTCATTGGGTCGTCACGCGGCCGATGCTGGCACGCCCTGGATACCTGGAAGAGTATGTGTCTTTCTGGAACGCACAGGCTGAGGTAAATCGAATCTGGGTCAGCGTTTATACTCCGCAAATCGGTGAGCAAAGTACGGAAATACTTACGCCGGATGATCGCGTGCTTCTGGCGCGGGGGCTGCCTTCCTTAGCTAAGCAGTACCGGAAACTCTTAGTCACCGAAGGAATGGCTGACGCTATCGTCCATCCCCCGAGCAATCCTGAGGATTGCCTTTTCTCCAAGATGTCTGCCAATTATTCGGCCGATCTGCAAAGCCGCGTGGAACCTTGTGTTTTTGGTGGCACGCCCGATTGCTCGCAGTGCGGTTGTTCGATCAGTAGCGCCTTACACTGGATCAGAACGATCCAGGTTATGGGTCCGCTGAAGGTCGACCATTTCGTCAGAGGTTCGATCGGCGTCGGTAAGATGATGAATCGCTTTCGTTCGCACTCGACGGGGCCTCAGAGATGGAATTCCGATGCCGCGAAGCCCCCGGTCGATCTAGTGCAAATCGAACCCTAACCCGTAGGGTAAGCGGTCAGGCAACACATCCCGCTGCACAAAAGTCCTTCTCTAGCGCACTTCAAACAACGCGATCTGCACCGACCATCATTCACCGCTGCACCCATCACTGGCTGGCCTGAGCAGTAAGATAGAGAGGCCAGCACACACACGAGGGGAGGTGTAGCGTGGAGCATTTGCAAGCACACCGGAATTTTTTTGCGGAGCTGATTACTTCAAGCGCCGGAGGCGCGGCGAACCATCCGCGCCTCGCGGCAGCGTTTGCTTCTACGTTGCGTGAAAATTTTGTCGGGCCAGGTCCCTGGAAGGTTTTTGCTGGCGGCGGATACGTTGATACGCCCACCGACGATCCAGCCTTTCTGTACCAGGATGTGGTGGTCGCAATTTCCACCGAGCGCGGAATCAATAACGGTCAACCGATTCTGCATGCCATATGCCTTGCGGTTCTGGATGTCAAAGAAGGCGAAAGTGTTGCGCATATCGGAGCTGGAACTGGCTATTACACTGCTATTCTCGCGAAGCTTACAGGTCCGGCTGGGTCGGTTGTTGCTTATGAAATTGAGCAAGACCTTGCGGAACGTGCCGGCAGAAATCTCGCCGCATTGTCGAATATTACAGTCCGTTGCGTTTCCGGCTCGCAAGGTCCACTCCCCGAATGCGATGTGATTTATGTAAGCGCAGGTGCGGCGTCTCCATTGGACGTTTGGTTGGATGCGTTGCGCGTGGGTGGTCGATTGTTGTTTCCGCTGACTCCCGCCGAAGGCCCGGGGGAAATGCCGGGCGTTGGAGCAATGCTCCTGATCAAGCGCGCGGCCGTGGATCGATATGAAGCCAGATTTATTTGTGGTGCTGCATTTATCCCGTGCGTGGGTGCGCGCGATGACCAGACTGCAGGCAAACTTTCCGCAGCGTTTAAGCGCAGTGATTCGAGAAACGTGAAGTCACTGCGGCGCAACTCACCTCCTGACGAAACCTGTTGGTGCGCCGGCAACGGCTGGTGGCTGTCCACGGCGTGAACTGCGTCCTCGACCAGACGGTTTTGCCACTGAATCTTCCTGCGTTTCTGCCGATACAGCAGCAGCAGGCTACGCACAGCTGGTGGCGTCACCTGCACGCTGGGACAGTCACCGGTGCAACATGACTGTACTTCAGTCCAAATTCCCACCGACGTGCGGATTCGCCACAATATAGGCGACGGTCGCGGGCTGTACTTGGAGCCCGCACTATAAAAACGACCGGGCGCTGTCGGGTGCGGGCTGTACTTGCAGCCGGCGATAAGAACGGAGCCCGCCAATGGAAATGAGGAAGTTCATGAAGGCCGTACTCGCGCTGATCGTCATATACGTTGGAACCTTCCTGGTTGCGATTCAGGGAGCTTCGAACACTTCGGTGGAAGCTTCGGGGCAGAACAGCGCGCAGGCCAGCGCTTCGATCGATCCGGTGAAGGAAAAAGAGATTCGTTCGATGCTGGAACTGATTGGCGCGCGCGACGCGATTCAAGATGCGGCCGGCTCGGCGACTGAGCAGTACCGCCAGAAAATGCTGGAAACAGCGGCGAATAACGACCGCGCGCAAGTGTTGACGAACGCTTATCTCGCGGCATTCCAGAAGAAATTCGACGCGGACTACGTCACCAACCAACTGGTCGGAATCTACGACAAGCACTTCACGGAAGACGAAATTAAAGACCTGCTGGAATTTTATGGATCGCCGCTGGGGCAAAAAGTAGCCGCGGAAATGCCCAAAATTACCCGTGAAGCACAACTGGCAACGCGCACCGCCAGCACTCAGGCAGCCCGCCTGGCCTGGCAGGATCTTCGCGCCGAATACCCAAATGCCGGAGAAAATTTCCGCGCATTTAATACTCGCCGCCACAACCCCAACACAAACACGCCAGCCCAGCCGCAGCCGGCAGGTACCCAGCAAGCGATGGGCGATTCGCAGCAGCCGTAGCGTTGCCAGCCAGCCGATGGCTGCAAATGGCAGCGCCTCTTGTACGGCCACTTGAACATTGCTCTTGCGGCCTACAGCTTCCCATTATTTTATTGGAGGGCGGATCAGCACTTGCCTAAATAGAAGGTCGTAGTAAGTGCCAACCAGACAAGATGACAAGTTCGCGACCCTTGTATTCGAATAGCACCCAACGGATGGATGGTTCCATTTCAAGATTCTAACCCACGAACATAGCATAGCGAATAGAAGGCGAATCTGATACGCCCAGCCATCTCGGGCTGGTAAAATTCAGGCACGATGCAGACAGCGCGAAAGATCGCCGTGGAAGTGCCGGAAGAGCTGCTGCAAAAGGCGCAAAAAGCCAGCGGCGAGGGAATCACCCAGACGGTGCGTACCGGATTGCAGCTGGTTGCGGCGTCGCGAACCTACGCTCGCTTGCGGCAGCTTCGCGGCAAGGTTCGTTTTACGCGCACCTGGGCCGAACTGAAAGCTGACCGATGATCGCGGCCGCTACCAGCACCTGAGTTGCGTTTCTGGAAGGCGGCGCAGGCGCGGATATCGAACTGCTCGACCGCGCGCTGGCAGACCGGCAGGTGCTCATGGTTCCGGTAGTGCTCACCGAGCTGCTGAGTGCTGCAAAGCTTTCTTCGGACGTTGCGAGAACGCTGTCTGCAGTGCCTTTGGTCCAAATCGAAACTGACGATTGGCAACGGGCGGGAATGTTGCGGGCGAAAGTGTTGGCAAAGCGCCGCAAGGCTCGCCTCGGCGACGCACTGATCGCCCAGAGTTGCATAGACAGAGGCGTTTCTCTGCTCACGCGAGACCGCGACTTCCGGGCGTTCGCCGAGGCTGCCGGGCTGGCCCTCGTTTAAGACAATTACCTCCCAGCTCCGCGACCACTTTTTGAGGCTTTCTTATTGCGGCAGGAGATTCAGGACGAATAAGACAAAAGCCGCGAAGAGTCCAACTAAAGCCGTCAGAAGATACACTGACTTGTACAGGCGCGGCTGGCTCTCGTATAAAGGCGTCCACCGCGAGTATATAGAGGTGCTTTTCTCTTATAGCGCTGGCTCAGCCATAGAAAATATGCGGACAGCAGCCCGATCCAACCAAGTAAATTGAAAAATTTTGGCGGGTGCGGAAGCAGCGGGAGAAGCAAAACAAAAGCCCAACCGATAACAGGTTCGAATCGTCGTGTTCATTTGTCCGTCACGCCGCGGAGTCGGAGGTTCTAATCGAAGCGCTTTTTGATTTTTACGTCAATGCCGAAGGTGCCGTTTTGGTCGCGTAGAGCGACTACGGAGACGTTGCGGTTTACGTTGTATTCGACTTGGATGATTTGCTGTTGGGTGGAGCTGACGTTGCTGACGTAGGTGACGGTGAGATTGCGGGCGATTTGTTGTTCGACCGTGACGCGGGCGGCGGCGTTTTGTGAAGAGCCACTGGAGGCTACTTCGGCCAGGCCCGGATCGACGCGGAATCTGGTAATCCCAAAGAGTTTTTCGAGGCGGCCGCCAACCTGGCTGGAAATCGCTTCGGAAAGTAGTGCGGAAGCGCCAGTGCCGACGCCGGCCGAACCGGCACCCGTTCCGCCGCTGCGGACTGCGGCTTCGGTGCTGGTCTGGCCGAGCGCGAGTAGTGTGACGATGTCATTGCTTGGCAGTGGCGGATCGGAACGATAGGAGAGAGAGATTTTATTTGCGGGGCCGCTGAAATTCAGAGTTATTTCGTACTGTTGAATGGTGGTGGTGGCTTCGAAATTGACTTCTGGATTCAATTGAAAAGGATTGGCAAAGTTCAGATCGCCGCGCGCCACCTGATACCGGCTGCCATGAAACATCAGATCGCCGGAAAGAACGTGGATGTGTCCGAGCAAAATGGGATGTTCCCAACTGCCGCGAATGCGCAAATTGGCGTCGGCTTCGAGTTCGGCGTTCGGCCACTCCATGCGAGCGTCGGGCGTGGAGACCGCTTCGACGTCAAACTGCAGATTGCGCAGGAAAGTCGAGCTGGTGGAAGGCCCAGCCCCACCTGGGCCGCCGCCGAACAGCGCTCCGGCAGTTTCCAGACCGCCAGCCAGGTTGACACGTTCCATCTGTACTCGCCCGGAGAGCACGCCGCCGTCAGGAGTTCCAGTGAGGCGAAGATTTCCGGCGACTTGCCAGCTCATGCCTTCCGGGTAGCGGATGCGCGCGCCGTCGGTGTGCGTTGAAATATCGAAGCGCACTGGACGGTCAGCGTAATACACGCTGCCGGTCAGCTTTAAAGTTCCGCCGCCGACCTGCGCGGTGACGTTTTCAAAATACAGGCGTGAAGCGTCGAAAATGAGATCGCCCTTGATTTCGTTCAGTCCGGTGGGGAAATCGATGGCGCGCGCGTTCGCGTTTTCAATGTGCACCTTGCCGGTGACGCGCGGGCGATCGAGCGTGCCTTCGAATGCGGCGTTAATCTGTGCCGGTCCGCGCGCATCGAGGTCCGGAACGAATCCGCTCAAGAGACGCAGATCCAGCGCGCCGTTGAGATTGAGGTTGAGGGTGCGGCGGCCGGTGAAGAGCACGTTTCCGGCAATCTGAATGTTGGTGTCAGTGCCTTTAAAGGTCGCTGCATCAATTTTGATTTCGTCTTTGGATGATCGGAAATGAACCGGCCCGGAATTTTCCAATTGCACGTTGGCATAATTCAATAGCAGGCGCGTGAAGTTTGCGTCGACCACCAGGCTTTCCGGATGCTTGAGATTTCCCTCGATGCCAATTTCGCCGTCGGCGGTTCCGTGTCCGGTAATGTGCTGAAGGTGAAGCGCCGCGAGAAGGAACGGATCCAAAGCGATATTCTGTAGGCTGACTTTACCGCTGAGTGGATAGGGATCGCTCAAGCCAAGCGTGTAACCGCCGGACAGTCCGCCATTGGTCATCGCGGAGTGCAATTCCAATTTTGCGAACCGGCCATCGGAGTGGAGATCTCCATCGAAGCTGCCAATGATTTCTTGGCCCACACGGAAATCCACCACGCGGATACTGCCGTCACCGATCAGCGCGTTATAAGGACCAGAAGCTTTCAGCCGGAAAGTAAGCTGGCCTGCAATCGGGAAACGCTGCGACTGAATTTTTTCAACTTTATCGAGCGGCAGCGCCGCGCCGACAAGTTCGGCGGAAATATTCTTAGTGGAGAATTGATAGCCGAGTGACCCGGTGATAATGCCAGCGCCGCGGCCGACTTCTTTGCCCGGCGCGAATACTCGCAACTCGGCGTCGCTGATGCTAGCTTGATCGGGCTGCACGTTAAGCCGCCCACGCAAACGGTTGAATTCGACTCCGTACACTTTTCCATCCGCCAGATCGAAAAGGCCGTTCAGCCCGGGTGCAGCGCGTGTTCCGCGACCGTGAAACTGTCCGGTTAACATGCCTTCCACCGGATAGGATTCGCCGGCTAGCGCGAGGATGCTACTCACCGGAACTTTCTCGAGACTGGCGTCGGCGGTCCATTCGTTCTCGGGACGGAAACTCCAGTGGTCAAGATCCAGGGTGCCTTCGAGATCGGCTTGCATCGCGCCGGAGCGCAAATGTCCGCGGGCCACGGACAACTCGGATGGCGAATAAATTACATCGCCCTCCAATGAATCCAGGTGGGCTTTGCCGTAAACGATTCGTTCGCCGCGAAGATGTCCGCTGAAATTCGGTTGGCCCAATGGTCCGGTTAACCGGCCGTCCCAGTTGGCGGCGCCGCGAATATGCGGCGCAATTTCTTCCGGAGTGCCGGGAATAACTTCTTCAATGGATTGAATGAAGTCGTTAAACGATTCGAGTTCGCTGCTTTGAATGTGCAAATCGAGAATTGAATCCCGGTGGCCCAGCACGCCGTTGGCACGAATGCGGTTGCCGGGTGTGTCAAATTCCGCGCACTCGAGGGTCAGTATTTCCGGATCTTGCTGGTAGTCAAATTTCCAATCGGCGGTTACGGGAATGTGCCCGGAAGCGCCTTCTTCCGGCGCGGTCCAGGTGGATTGGCCGGAGATGGCGAAATGGTCGAACGCACCCTTCCACGTTTCCACGGTGTCCGCGGACAGTACTGAATCCCAGTGGAGCCGGTCAATTGGAAAACCGCGATGGTCAATTGCGGGTAGAAGTTGCGCCACGCGAACGCCATCGACATGGGTTTGCGCACGGAAATCCAGGCCCGGCAACGTCATCGTGACGCGTCCCTTGACGCTGCCGCCGAATGCGAACGCCGCGAAATCGCGAACGTCGACGCCGTTCTTATCAAGCCGATAGCTCCCGGTGCTGCGCAATCCGCCCTGATGAAAAATGTCATAACTCAAAACGATCTCGGAACCGGAATATGTGCCGGTTCCTTTTAGCTCGCCGCCGGCGAAAGTGCCTTCGCCGCGCAGATCTACTTTTCCCACAGGGGTCATCGGCGCGCGCAATATCTTTCGGAAATCCACGAGATTGACCCAGCCGCGGTAACGGTATTTCCATTGCGGCGACTTGAAATCGGACATCTCGGCCTGCAGATCGAGCCGCGAAGTAGCGATAACAAACTGGCCTTGTTCGATGGTGAAGCCGTCATGCCAAACCGTGAATTTTGCCGAGGCGCTGATGGGTAGCGGAAGAAAGCGCTTGTTTGTGAACTTAATATTCTGCCACTCAAGATTTCCGGCGTACAGCGGATGATCGAGGCTGCCGCCGGCATCGAGCGTGAGGTGCAGGTCGCTGCCTTCTAGAGCAAGCGGAGTCTTGACGTCGTTGTAGAGGACCCAGCCGTTCTGAAGTTCTAGGTGATGGATGCGCAGTCCAAAAAGCGTTTCGCGCTGCGGTTTTGCCGACGTGCGTGGCACGGCAGGAACATTCGTGGACCCGTCTTTTTCAACGCGGATGTGCACATGCGGCTCGCGAATCACCAGTTCCGAGAGCGAAACTTGGCGTCCCCAGACGGAATCGATGTGCACACCTGCGCCTACTTCTTCCGAAGCGAAGAGCGGCTCAGTTCCAGCCGGCTCTTTGCCGTGAATCACGAGGCCTTTTACGGAAGCGTGCAGCGCGAGCCACTGGACGGAAAAACTGCGAATTTCGGTGCGCCCGCCGGTCATGGCATTGATACGGCGAATTACGATGCGACGGATCACGGGATTACCGGCGCCGCTTCCGAAAAAGACCATCACGGCAATCAGCGCCAGCGTGATATTCGCGGCCAAAATCCAGGCAACATGGCGCAACCATCGCCACTTGCGGCGAAGTGTTGGCGCACTCACGGTTGATTCTCTCCGAGCATTTTCGTCACGTGGATGCGCGCCTTACTTTCGTTCAGCCAAAGATCGGCCTGCTGGTTGATACCCTTCTGTACTAAAGCTTCCCGGATGTAATCGTGAGCGGCGTCAAGGGTGGGCGGATTCTGTCCGCGCGCTTTGGCCCGAGGCAAGAGCGAATTCTGATAAAAATCCTGAATGGCCTGCTCGTTTACCTGCACCGAAGGACGAAAGCGGGAATCCAGATAATTATTCAGATAAATCTCATCGGCGGTAAGGCGCCGCACGTCGGCTTCGCTTAAACCTGAGAGCTTTCGCCGGGCTTCATAATCGTCCGGGGACGCAAAACTTTGCAGCAGCCGCTGCTGGCCGCGGTCAATTTCTGCTTCAGAGGGCTTTGGCGTTCGCGCCACGGTAGCCTCACTGCGGACCATCCACTGATCGATCAAGCGATTGAGGATCTCCCAATCGCTTTCTGATTTTCCGTCCACCAACAATTGATAGCGGGAGAGAAGCCGGACGTCACTGAGCAGGATGACATCGTTATCAACGCGCGCCACGATTCGATCAAGCACTTCTTGCGCCAGCAAAATCGGTTGCGCGAGGAGGCACAGGAATACCGCACAACAGATGCGCCGCAGTTGGAGTGCAGGTTTCATCAGAACGAGGACCCCAGACTGAAGAATACCTGCAAGCGCGGCAGTTGCGTGGATTGATACCCAAGAGAACCCGTCGGGCAAGTCGTGGTGGTGGTGCCGCTGGGACAGGGAATGGGAATCACGAAAAATGGCCGGTTTATCTGGTAGCCGAGATCGACGCGGATTGGCCCGACTGGCGTTGCGTAGCGAACGCCCACGCCGACGGTATGCGAAAAATAGTTCAGTTCGTTGCTGCAGTTATACCGGCACTGCTTGGGATTAGCAGGATCGAAGATCGGCTTAGGAGAAGTCCAGCGAAGCGTTACGCGGTCCACTTTGCTGTACACGTTTCCACCGTCGTAGAACAGGGTTCCTCCGACGCGTGATCCGACATACGGCAAATGCAAAGGGAAGCGGAATTCCTGATTGAAGACCAGCAATGCTTGCCCACCTACTGGGAACCCGGTGAGCGCGTCGCGCGGGCCGGCTTGATTCAAACCGAAGCCGCGCAACGAGGTACCGCCTCCGGCGAAAAACCGCTCGGGAAGAGGAATGAGGCGTGGCGGCGGGGTTTGAGTTGGCGGCGGAAAAGTGAGGGAGATAGTGTCGCGATACGGCGACAAAATGCCCAAGCGAAACGAGCGCGCAAAACTGAAGCGGCGTCTGACGGGATGATACGAAGAATTCTGGTACAGGAAGCGCAGGAAACTGGCGCTGGAGCCGATATAGGTGTCGGCAATGCCGAAGTCCGCGCTGTTAAGCCAGCCTTTGCTGGCATCGGCGGGATTGTCGCGCGTGTCGCGCACCCAGGAGGTACTGACCTGAGAGACCAGGGTGGGCTGCTGAAAAAGAGGAATTTCCTGTGGCGGAATATTCAGATTGGAAACGATGATTTTGCGAAAGCTGTAGCGGTAGAGCAGCGTGGTACGTGCAGAAAGATGCTCGGTCATCTGGATCGAGCCTTCGTAACGCGATTCGCTGAAGGTATTGATGTCCTGGGTTTTCTCGGCGTATGCCGTGGCTTGCAGACTTAAGCGCGAATTGCCGAAAGTATTGGGGACGCTGTAACCCAGCAGCGCGCGCCCCTCGAGAGTGCTGCCGCGAAGCTTCAACGAGAGGGAATCGGCGCGCCCGGTCAGATTCAGCTTGGAAATTTCGAAAATGCCGCGCGGAGCAGCCTGCACTTGTCCGCCGGTCGGATTGGTGGTGCTGGCCAGGCGCTGCACTTCAAATCCGCCACCGTATGCGACGGTGTAGCGTTTTGCTTCCTCGACGAGCACGACGATGTCCTTGTCAGTATCGCTGCCGGTCGGATTTTGCGGTGAAATGGTGACGCGGTTAAAGACTCCCAGATTGTAGAGCCGCCGCTGAGAATCGACGACCTGGCCTTCGCGCAGCGGCTCAGTCGGCTTAACCCGCACTTCGCGCTTGATTACGCCCAGCCTGGTGCGGTTGTAACCGGTGATCAAAACCCGGTGCACGTGGACTTGCGGCCCCTCGTGAATGCGGTAAACCAGGCGCACCGTTTTTGCAACTATCGGACCGGTTTTCTTTTCCGCGCGAGTTTCGCTCGATCGGTCGACCAACTTTTCGGTCTGCTGGTTTTTTCCGGAGGCTGCCTGTTCTTCGACCGGCTGGACCTCCGATTCGAACGTGGCTTCGGGAAATCCTTCGTTGAAGTATTGCGCGAGGATGTTGGCGCGATCGGTGGCCAGGTTAAAATCGGAATAAGGCTGGCCGGGAAGCGACGCGATCACGCCAAGCAATTCCTGTTTGCTAAAAGCCTGGTTGCCCTCGATGTTCAGGTCTGCCACCCGGGTTTGCAGGTCTTCGGCAACTACAAAGCGGATAAACAGATTTCCTTCTTTTTTTTCGTAATTATCGTCGATTTGCGCAGCCACCGTTGCAGCGGGAAAACCATTAGCCCGGTACAGGTTCTCCATGGACTGCCGGTCGGCTTCGATCAGTCTCCGGCTGAACTTACCGCGCGAGCCAAAAGCAGCTTTGTAAATCTGCAAGCGGCTGGTCAACAATTCCTTGTCGAAATAATGATTGCCGGCGATTTCGAGTCCGACTAGTTTGTGGCGGGCCCCACGTTCGATGGTGTAGGTGATGACCTGTTCCTGGCCGTGCCAATTCTTGGTTTCTACATCGCGCACGGCCGAAGCGTACTCGACGCTGGAGTCAAAATAGCCGGCTCGTTCAAGCCGCTCACGAATGTTCCTCTTTCCCTCTTCCAGCAGGTCTGGATCGACCGCGCCCTCCTGGAAGATAGGCACCAATTTTTTCAAGTCGCCGTTGGACAGTTTCGCGCCGCTGACTTCGACCTTAACGCGCGCTCCTTCGGAAACATCCAGGGTGAGATCGACGGTATTTTTCGCGCTATCGTACGCGCCTCTGCGTACGGCTGCGCGGCCGCTCAAACGGCCTTTCTTGACCAGGAATTTGCGAATCCGGCTGGTGCCACTCTGAATTTTGCCGTTAGTCAGTTCCTTGCCGGCACGCAGTTTAAATCTGGCAGCGATTTCCGCGTCCGGGTATTCGGTATTGTTGGTCAGATGAATCGCGCCAACGCGAACGCGAGGGCCCGGCTGGATGCGCAACACAATGTTCATTTGATGTTCGGCAGGGTGCGGGCGCAGTTCGACATCGACCTTCGCGGTGTACAGTCCTTCTTCCTGTAACCGGGTTTTTAGGCGCTCGACGCCCTCGTCGAGAATTTCCTTTCGAAACGCATTTCCCAGCGTGATTTGCATGGCCGCCGCAGCGGAAGCTTCGCTTGGAGGCGCTTTCAATCCGAGAACAATCAATTGATTGAAATAGAGATTTTCCTGAACGACGAAGTCAATCTGCGTGCCGCCGTCGGTAGGTTCGGCGACGGCTCGAATGTCGGAGTAGGCGCCAGTCCGGTACAGCGATTTCAGACTGGCTGCCACTTCTTCGAGATCCAGCGGTTTGCCAACTTCCACGGTGACGACGCCGCTTGTAACCTTTAGTACTTCGCCGTCTGTGGTTATCACCCGAACGGCCTTCAGCAACGGCGCTTGGTCCGCTGAAGACGTTTTCGGAGCGCCAACTTGTTGGCACCAAAGGCTTGCCGGCACTCCTCCGCAAAGGAACGCCGCGAGCACCGCACCACAAAGTCCTCTGACGCAATCCGCCCTCATGCTCCCCAATCGCTCAGACGAAGCGTAGCACAGGGCTGTTGCCTGCCTCGCGCTCTTTGGAGCTATCATCAGATTGAGCGCCTGGCTCGCTCCAAAGAGGTCACTGCTCCTGCCTATAAACCCCGTTTTTGAAAGATACTCTCGCCAAATTCTCTTCTCCAACATGGGTGAAGAGGGGCAAAGAAAGCTTCTGGCAGCGAGCGCTGTCATTGTGGGTTGCGGGGCAATCGGAGCTTCCGCCGCGCAGCTGCTTGCTCGCGCTGGAGTCGGACGGCTGCGGATTATCGACCGGGATTTTGTTGAGCCTTCCAACTTGCAACGGCAGGGTCTCTTTGATGAAAACGATGCCCGGGAGTCCTTGCCGAAGGCTGTGGCCGCGCAAGGCAAGCTCCAGCAACTGAACTCCGAAATAAAAATTGAAGGCGTGGTCGCGGACCTCGCCCCGCGAAACGTAATGGAATTGCTGGATGGATTCGAGTTGCTGCTGGACGGCACTGACAACTTCGAAACACGCTTTCTGCTGAATGATTTTGCTATTCAAGCTGGGCGGCCCTGGATTTATGCGGCCGCGGTTGCCAGCTACGGTTTGACGTTCACCATTCGGCCGGGAATTACGGCGTGCCTGGCGTGCCTACTGGAAACTCCTGATGCTGGAGCGCTGCTGGAGGAAACTTGCGATACCGTCGGTGTGCTGGGTCCAATCGTGAGCCTGATCGCATCGCTCGAAGTAGCAGCGGCGCTGAAAATTCTTTCTGGCCAGCCGGAAGCGCTGCAGGATCGGCTGATTTCCTGCGATATTTGGAGCGGCAAAATGCAGTGCATAGGCGTCGCGCGCAATCCGCAATGCCGCGCCTGCGTGGGCCATGAATATTCGTATTTACAAGGTAAATCTCAGCCGCATATCACTTTGTGTGGCCGCGACTCGGTGCAAATTCATGAACGCCGCCGCTCGCTGGATCTGGCTGCGCTGGGCGAAAAACTTTCCGGGTTGGGGCTGGTGGTTAAGAGAAACGACTTTCTGTTGAAATTTGCCATGTCGCCGTACGAGATGACGGTATTCGGCGATGGCCGAGCAATTCTGAAAGGCTCGACCGACCCCGCTGTCGCCCGCTCGCTGTACGCACGCTATATCGGTGCCTGATTTTTTTTGCAACAGCCTATTCGCGGAATTTCTGCTGCAAACAAAAAAGTCACTGGCTAGCGGAAGGCTCCGGTGCGGCCGGGAGATGAGCGCATGTTGGCGCGGTCGAGATTTTCGCGCAGATTCATCAGCGTAAGAAACGTGCTGAGAATACGGGCTTTAAGATCGTCCGTCAAAGGCATGCCGCTGGTGGCGACGCGCGCAAGCTTTTCGCCGCTCTCGGTGATGAAGCGCATGATTTCGCGCTGCCGCTCGTGTGGCGCGTTGCCCAGAGCCGTTTCGCGGCGCATTTCGGAACAGTTACCTTCGAGCGAGAGCGTGTAATGTAGAACGCAGAGCTTTTGCTCGTCCAGCGCGGCCGGCGCAGTACTCTTACAGCCCGCAATTTGGCAGGGATTAGGCATTGTCGTGTCTACTAGGAAGGTAACAACAGCTCCGGCAAGAAAGCCAGCATGGCGGTTCGCGATGTGCGCTTCGCGTCAGCCTGCACCTTTGGCCATTGCCGGCCTGCGATTATAAAAATGCATTGACAGAATTATTCATTTGCATGTATTTTTATACATGGGGGCAAAACGTTCGCTGGAAGCATGGGAAGTGCCAAAACATTTCGTCACGGACAGATCTTGCGGCTGATTACCGCCGAACGCATCGCCAATCAGGAAGAGCTGCGGCGGCGGCTTTACATGCAGCGGCTTCGCGTGACCCAGGCCACTCTTTCGCGGGATTTGCAGCAGCTGAAGCTGGTAAAAACCCCGGAAGGCTACCGGCCCGCTTCCGCGCTTCCTGAAGAGACCGCTCCAATTGCGCCGCTGGCCCGCGCGTTGAGTGAATTCCTGGTGGATATTCGGCCCGCCGAAAATCTGCTGGTCTTGAAAACGCCGCCCAGTGGCGCGCAGCCTTTGGCTGCCGCGGTGGATGGAGCAAAATTTCCGGAGATTGCCGGCACCATCGCCGGGGACGATACCGTTCTGATCATCACGCCGAACAAACGGCAGCGCGAATCGCTGCAACAAAAGATTGAATCATTTGTGGGCCGCCCGTTGCGCAGCCGCGCTACATAATATGAAAGCCCTAAACAGCATTGCGGTCGTAGGTGTCTCCGGCTATACGGGATTTGAGCTGGCCAAAATACTTTTGCGCCATCCCGAAGCAAGTACGCTGACGTTTTATATGCGCGAGACCCAGGGCGCACGCTGCCTTACGGAGCTTTTTCCGCAACTGCGTGGCTGGGGGCAGGCTCCAGTTCGTGCTTTGTCGTTGCACGCGATCGGCGAGAGTGGGGCTGGAACCGCATTTCTTGCTACCCCCCATGAAGTATCGGCTGAAATCGCTCCGCAACTCTTGCAGGCAGGACTTCGCGTTGTGGATTTAAGTGGCGCGTTCCGCTTTCACGATGCAGAAACTTTCCAGCGCTGGTACAAACTGCCCGCGCCTCATGCCGCACAGATGGCGGAAGCTGTTTATGGGCTGCCTGAGTTTTATGGGGAGCAAATCGCGCAGGCCAAGCTGGTAGCCAATCCCGGTTGCTACGCCACCAGTGCCATTCTGGCTGTTCGTCCACTGGCCGATGCAGGCTGGATTGCTTCCGGCTCGACCGTGGTATGCGATTGCAAATCCGGCGCGACGGGAGCGGGCAAAGAACCGCGGCGCGACCTGCAATTTGCCGAGTTGGACGAAAATTTCAAGGCGTACAATCTCTTTTCTCATCGCCACACGCCGGAAATCACCGAACACACCGGTTTGCCGGAATCGCAAGTTGTTTTCTCGACGCATTTGCTACCGCTGGCGCGCGGAATTCTTTCCACGATTTACGTTCGGCTAGCCCAGCCGCAGTCGCCGGAATCGGTCGAGGCGCTTTTTCGCAAGACCTATGCCGGACGTCCGATGGTGCGCATCTGGAAAGCCGGCACTCTGCCGGAATTGCAACATGTCGCGCACACAAATTTTGCGGATATCGGCTTTGCGCTCGATTCATCCGGACGCCGCCTGGTGATGGTCAGTTGTCTCGACAATCTCGGCAAGGGCGCGGCGGGACAGGCCGTGCAAAATTTCAACCATTTTCTTGGAGTTGAAGAGCAGACGGGACTGCAATGAAACTGGTCATCAAATTCGCTGGCGCCTTGCTGGAAGATAAAGCGACCGTGCAATCGCTGGCCGAACAGATTGCATCGCTGGCTGGGCGCGGTCACGAAATACTCGTGGTCCACGGTGGCGGCCGCATGTTTACGGCAACGTTGAAGCGTCTGGGCATTGAGAGCAAATTTGTATCCGGACTGCGGGTTACGGATCGCGAAACGCGCGATGTTGCGGTGATGGTTTTTGCCGGTCTTCTGAATAAACAATTGGCGGCGGCAATTTCCGCTGCTGGTCAGCCCGCTGTGGGAATTTCCGCGGCGGACGCGCAATGCTTCACCGCCGAACCGTTGGTACACAACAATATCGAGGGCGGCCTCGGTTATGTGGGCTACCTGACCGGTGCGAATACCAAGCTTCTCAATACTTTCTGGAAGGAAGGCATCGTGCCGGTCGCGGCGTGCCTGGGCCTGGGCCCGGAGGGCGAGCTTTATAACATCAACGCCGATCACATGGCGGCGGCTTGCGCCGAATATCTGCGGGCCGATCATCTGATTTATCTGACGGACGTGCAGGGAGTTTTGGACGGCGACAAAATTCTTCCCGCTATCGCGCGCGACGAAATTGGCGAACTGCTGCAACGCAAAATTGTTTCCGGCGGCATGGTGCTCAAGCTCGAAGCCGCCAAACGCGCCATCGAAGGCGGCGTTCGCGGAGTGCACATCGTCGGCGGCACGATTCCCGACTGCTTGCTTGCTGCCGCTCACGCGGCGGAATCAAGCGCGCCGGTCTTTCGCGGCGAGATTCCCGGGACTCGCGTCGTGCGCGAACCCATCGACGTCGGCGTTCGCATGGCCCATTCCGCCGCATAATGCGCAAGCCCAACACAACTCGAGTTGCTGCATTGCTTTCGCGCGCGCCTCGCAAGCGGTCGACGTCTAAACCCGCTCGACCGGAGCCTGCGCTTAGCGACGCCGAGCAGTTCCTGCTGCCGACGTACCAGCGCTCCTCGATCGTGTTCACACACGGCCGCGGCGCGTACGTATTCGATTCGACTGGGAAAAAACATCTCGATTTTCTTGGCGGCATCGCCGTCAACGCGCTGGGGCACGCGCATCCTCGCATCATAAAGACCATTCGCCGCGAATCGGCGCGGGCCATTCACTTCTCAAATTTGTTTCACAACGAATTTCAAGGGCCGCTGGCCCGCAAGCTCGCGCAATGGTCCGGTCTGGCCCGCGTTTTTTTTGCCAACAGCGGCAGCGAAGCCATCGACGGGGCATTGAAGCTGGCTCGGCTGTGCGGCCACCGCGCCGATGCTGTACCGGCGCATAAAACTGCCAAGACGCGAATTCTCGCAATGACCAATTCTTTCCACGGGCGCACCTTCGGAGCGCTCAGTGTCACGGCCACGGAAAAATATCGGGCACCGTTTGAGCCGCTGGTTCCGGGCGTGGAGTTTGTAAAGTTCAACGAGGTCGCGGATCTGGAATCGAAATTTGACGATTCCGTTTGCGCAATCATTTTGGAAACGATTCAAGGGGAAGGCGGCATCTTCCCCGTCGCTGAAGCTTTCTGGGAACGCGCCCGCACTCTCACGACCCAACACGGCGCTCTGTTGATCGCAGACGAAATTCAGTGCGGACTGGGCCGTACCGGCCGCTATTTCGCTTATCAGAAATTTTCTTCCCAGCCGGATATAGCGGTCGTTGCAAAACCGCTCGCGGCCGGTCTGCCGCTGGGCGCGATCATCGCCAATAACGCGGTTGCATCCCGCGTGTCGCCTGGGCTGCATGGCACGACTTTCGGTGGCGGCCCGATGATCTGCGCCGTGGCGCTTGAATTTCTAAACATCGTCCAGGACGAAAAGCTTCTCGGAAACATTCGCGCACGCGGCGATGAACTTCGCGCGGGCCTGGAACAGCTGCGGACGAAATTCGATTTCATCAAGGAGGTTCGCGGCGAAGGCTGCATGTTCGGCGTGGAACTTTCGATAGCAGGCGGCCCGTTCGTGGCCGAAGCGCTCAAACGCGGCCTGCTCATCAATTGCACGCACGATTTTACGATTCGCCTGCTTCCCTCGTTTCTTATTAGCAAGGCGCAGGTGCGCGAATTTCTAGGTTTGTTTGAAAAAATTCTTTCCGAAACCCCGCGAGTGATCCCGGCAGCGGAATCTTCTTCGCCACAGGCTTCGTTGCCGGCGGCCATGTCCGCGGCGAGGTGAAAATGGCAACTACAGCAATAGAAATTCCACTTCAGCAGTCCAACGATCTTCTCACCGGAGCCGAATGGAGTCCCGCGCACTCGCGCGAACTCCTGGCACTCACCTCGGACATCAAGTCCAATCCGGCGCGCTACGCGGAGACCTTGCGCGGCAAATTTCTGGCGCTGATTTTTGAGAAGCCATCGCTGCGCACACGCGTGACTTTCGAAGTTGGCATCCAGAGCATGGGCGGCCACGTGGTTTTTCTCGACCACACGCAGGCGCGACTCGGTGAACGCGAGTCCATCGCGGACGTTGCGCGCAACCTGGAACGCTGGGTGCACGGCATCGTCGCTCGTGTGTACGAACAACGCGTGCTGGACGAGATGGCTGCCAGCACTGAAATTCCAGTGGTGAACGCGCTTTCCGACCGGTTTCATCCTTGTCAGGCGCTTGCCGACTATTTCACGCTGGAAGAAAAATTCGGCGCGCTGAAGGGTTTCAAGTTGGCTTACGTCGGCGACGGCAACAACGTCAGTCACTCGCTTATTTATCTTGCCGCGCGGCTCGGCGTGCATCTGCGCATTGCTACACCGGAAAACTACGCTCCCGACGCTGACGTGGTCGCCGATTCGCGGCGCGTGGCCAAGGAGAGCAAAGCCAAGATCGAACTATTCAGCGATCCTCGCGAAGCCGTCGAAGATGTGCAGGCGGTATACACCGATTCCTGGACCAGCATGGGTTTTGAGGCCGAAGAAAAAGTTCGCAGTGAAGTTTTCAAGCCTTATCAGGTCAATCGCAAGCTGATGGCGCTTGCCGAACGTGGCGCTGTCTTCATGCACTGCTTGCCCGCGCATCGCGGCTATGAAGTTACGCCGGAAATTCTCGATGGCGCGCAATCCGTGGTTCTCGATCAATCGGAAAATCGCATGTACGTGCAGAAAGCGATCCTGCACACGCTGTTTCGCTAGAACAAATTCAGCGATGGAATTTTCCGTGCCACATCGCGCGCAAATCATCACATTGGGAATTTATAAAAGGAGAAAGAACAGCTGTGAAAACGCCTGCACCTAAGCCGAAAAAAGTTGTACTTGCCTATTCGGGAGGTCTCGATACTTCGATCATCATTACCTGGCTGAAGGAAAACTACGGCTGCGAAGTGATCGCCATGATCGGCGACGTCGGCCAGCAGGAAGATCTTGCAGCTGCGCGCAAAAAAGCACTGGCTACCGGAGCTTCTTCTGTTTACGTGGAAGATCTGCGCGAAGAATTTATTCGCGATTACATTTGGCCGACATTGCGCGCTGGCGCGGTCTATGAACATACCTATTTGCTAGGCACGTCGATGGCACGTCCGGTGCTCGGCAAGCGTCAAGCCGAACTCGCGCTGCAGCTTGGCGCCGACGGGCTCTCGCACGGTTGCACCGGCAAAGGCAACGATCAGGTGCGGTTCGAACTGGCCTACAAAGCCATCGCGCCGAATCTGCAGATCATTGCCCCCTGGCGCGAGTGGGATATCGATTCGCGCGAAGACGCCATGGCCTACGCCGATAAGCACAATATTCCCATCGAGCAGAGCAAGAAAAATATTTATAGCCGCGACCGCAACATCTGGCACCTCAGCCACGAAGGCGCTGAACTCGAAGATCCCGCGAACGCTCCCAGCGAAGCCATGTGGCAGTGGACCGTTTCGCCGGAAAAAGCTCCAGACACAGCCGAGGAAGTGGAAATCGGTTTCGAAGCGGGCACCCCAGTTTCCGTGAATGCTGCGAAGCTTGGTCCAATCGAATTGCTCAACTTGTTGAATGAAATTGCCGCGCGGCACGGAGTTGGCCGCACGGATCTTGTGGAGAATCGCCTGGTCGGAATGAAGTCGCGTGGCGCGTACGAAACTCCCGGCGGCACACTGCTCGTAACCGCGCATCGCGAACTGGAACGCCTGACCATCGATCGCGAAACCGCGCACCTGCAGCAAACGCTGGCAGTTCGTTATGCCGAACTCGTCTACAACGGTGTGTGGTTCTCGACGCAGCGCCAGGCGCTGGATGGATTTTTCAACGTTTCGCAGCAGCGCGTCACTGGCAGTGTCGGCCTGAAACTCTGGAAGGGCACGCACAACGTCACCAGCCGCAAATCGCCTTTCTCTCTGTATCGCGCCGACTTGGCCAGCTTCACCATGGGCCGCTACAATCCGAAAGACGCCGAAGGCTTCATCAATCTCTTCGCGCTTCCCGTTACCGTCCGCCCCAAAGCCAAGGCCGAAGGCGGCAATTGGTGACGTCACAGTGAGACCTGCGCATCCAAGAAAGATTCCTGGCTTCGCTCGGAATGACCAGCTTGCAGATGGAAGCAGTCGCGCATGAGCGAACGCAAAGACAATAAACTCTGGGGAGGCCGCTTCGAACGCGCGCCCGACGCGCGTTTCGACGCGTTTCAACGTTCCTTCGCATTCGATCGCCGGCTGCTGCCGTATGAAATCGCAGTGGACCGCGCCTGGGCCAAGGCTCTCGAGCCCATCGGCATTTTCAGCGCAAGCGAAGTGAAACAAACACTCTCTGCGCTAGACAAAATCGCAGAGCGCGCGCAATGCCATCCGGCCTGGGTCGAATCCTTTGGTGCCGATGCCGAAGACGTCCACCACTTCGTGGAAAAAGCTCTGGTCGAAGAACTCGGCCCGCTCGGCTGGAAGCTCCACACTGGCCGCAGCCGCAACGAACTGGTCGCCACTGATTTCCGCCTGTTCGTGATCGATTCTTCCCACGAAATGGAAGTGGCGGTTAGATCCCTTTTGCACATGCTTGGCATTCAGGCTCAAGCGGCGGCAGAGTTGCCAATGGCCGGTATGACCCACATGCAGCACGCGCAGCCGATTCTGCTCGCACATTTCTTCTTGGCCCACGCCGAAGCCTTTTTGCGAGACGCCAGAAAGTTGCGGCTTGCGGCCGAGGGCGCGAATGTATGTCCGATGGGTTCCGGGGCTCTTGCTGGGAATTCTCTGGGGATTGATCGCCACGCGGTCGCTAAGGAATTGGGTTTCACTCGGATTACGGCAAACAGTCTGGATGCTGTCAGTGACCGCGATTTCGCTCTCGATTATCTGTTCGCCCTCTCTAGCATCGCCACTCACCTTTCGCGTCTCGCCGAAGATTTCGTGATTTTCGCATCGCAGGAGTTTTCCTACCTAATCCTTCCAGACGAATTCTCCACTGGCAGCAGTCTTATGCCGCAAAAGAAAAATCCCGACGCGTGGGAACTCATCCGTGGAAAGACCGGGCGCGTCAATGCGGCCCTCTTGGGTTTACTCACAACTCTGAAAGGCCTCCCCTCCAGCTACCAGCGCGATTTGCAGGAAGACAAGGAAATTCTTTTTAGTACTCACGATCAAGTCGCCGAAATGCTCTTGGTCGCCTCCAGCGCTGTCTTTGCGACCAGGTTCAACGAAGACAGGTTGCGTGCGGCAGCCGCAAATCCCGCGCTTCTGGCCACCGAAGCTGCTGATTACTTGGTTAGGAAGGGAATCACGTTTCGCCAAGCCCACGATATCGTTGGCAAGATTCTCAAAGAAGCCGAACGTCAGAATCTGGTATGGACTGAGCTGCCCGTTTCCGAGTTGCAGAAATTCTCGCCAGCGTTCGGCGATGATCTGAAACCATCCCTGACGCTCGAGGCGGCTTTAGCCGCCAAAAATGTTCCTGGCGGAACTGCCCCCGAAGCGGTGCGAAAGGCAATCGCCGCCCTCGATCAGCGCGATTGGGGTGACGAAATCATCAGCGGGATCTGGATCGAATGACCCAGCCGCCGCCCGAATCCGCACTTCCCAAAGGTTTCCGTTTCGCGGCTACGGCCTGCGGGCTCAAGAAAACCGGCGCGCTCGATCTTGCACTGATCTCGAGTGATGTTCCGGCTTCCGCCGCCGCGGTCTTCACCCAGAATCTCGTCGTCGCGGCCCCAGTCATTCTTTCCAGAAAGAATTTGCGCGAATCCAAAGGCCGCATGCGCGCCGTAGTCGTCAACGCTGGCAATGCCAACTGCGCCACCGGAGGTCAAGGCGAAGTCGTTGCGCAGCGCACCAACGAAGAAGCAGCCCGCCGTATGTTACTCATACCGACGGAATTATTTGTTTGTTCCACTGGCGTAATCGGCGTGCAACTTCCGGTAGAAAAAATCCTTCGCGCTCTGCCATCGCTGGCTCGCAACCGCCGCGCGTCGGCGCGATCTTTCGCTGAACTTTCACTGGCCATCTGCACCACCGATACACGGCCCAAGACCGCGTCCGCAACGTTCAAGATGTCCGGCAAACGCATCCATCTGGTGGGTTGCGCGAAGGGCGCGGGCATGATTCATCCCAATATGGCCACCACGCTGGCATTTGTCGTAACCGACGCGGCGATTTCTCCGTCGCTTTTGCAGCGCACGCTGCGCGATGTGGTCTCGCGGACTTTCAACTCCATCAGCGTCGACGGAGACACGTCCACCAACGACACGCTTCTGGTGCTGGCCAACGGTGCTGCCGGCGTGCAGGCAATTGCCAATGGCAGCAAAGCGCATCGCCAGTTTTCCGCGGCCCTCGAAGGAGTCTGCGGCTCGCTCGCTCGCCAAATCGTAGCCGACGGCGAAGGCGCGCAGCGGGTCATCGAAATCGAAGTTCGCGGCGCAAAGACTGCATCCGCGGCACGCAAAATTGCCGAAACCATCGCTACCTCGCCGCTCGTTAAAACCGCGTTTGCCGGAGCCGATCCAAACTGGGGTCGGGTCTTCGCCGCCGCCGGCCGCGCTGGAGTAAAGTTCGATCCTGCGCTGGTAGAAATCACCATGGCCGGTATAAAAGTTCTCCGCAAAGGCCAGCCGCTCGATTTCAACGAACGCGCCGCTTCGCATCGCCTGCTGGCCGAACACGTTCCCGTGGTTGTGGATCTGCACGCAGGAAAATCGCGGGCGCGCTATTGGACTTGTGATTTCACCGCTGAATACGTTCGCGTCAACGCCAGCTACCGCACCTGAGTTATTCCGCCGCCGTATCCCACTTCCACCCGGCAAACTGTTCGCGCAAGGCAATTTTCTTGAATTTCCCGACGCTGGTCCGCGGAATCGCCTCGACGAACACAAACGCATCCGGCAATTGCCACTTCGCAAAAAATGTTCCGAGAAAAATGCGTAACTCCGCTCCGGTTGCGCTCTTTCCGTCTTTCAACACTACGGCCGCCAGCGGGCGCTCCTGCCATTTGGGATGCGGAATTCCCACCACACAAGCTTCTCGTACCGCCGGATGCCCCATCAGCGCATTTTCCAAATCGACTGAACTGATCCATTCGCCGCCGGACTTCACCAGATCTTTCGCGCGGTCCACGATTTTCACCACGCCATCTTCATCCACTGTGGCCACGTCGCCCGTCTTGAACCACCCGTCGTCGGTCCAGCGATGCGCCTGATCTGGCGACTCATAATAGTGCGAAGCTACCCATGGCCCGCGCACTTCCAACTCGCCCGGAGTTTCTCCATCCCACGGAGCTGCCACATGGTTTTTTTCGCCAAGCTCCGACGGCCGCGTAATTCTCAATTCCACAAACGGCACCGGCCATCCCTGCTTCGCGCGGGCCTGGTATTTTTCTTCGTCGCTCCAGTCGCGCATGTGCGTTTTCAATTGCCCGGTCGTCGCCAGTGGCGTCGTCTCCGTCATTCCCCACAAATGCAACATGCGAATCCCGAATCCATCCAGCTTTCGCATCAACTCCAGCGGCGGTGCGGTGCCTCCGCAAATTACGCGGACTGGCCAATCGAATTTCCAACGCGCAGGATTTTTCTCCAGGGCATCCAGCACGCCGATCCACACTGTCGGCACGCCCGTCGCCATCGTCACGCGTTCTTCCATCATCCAGTCCAGCAATCCTTCGGGCTCGACATTCGGACCGCTCAACAAGAGTTTGCTGCCCGCCATGGCGCACGAAAACGGCAAGCCCCAGGCATTGGCGTGAAACATCGGCGCTATAGGCAAAATCGCGTCCTGATGGCTCACTGCAAACGCGTCGACCGCACATTCCGCCAGCGAATGCAGCACCAGCGCTCGGTGCGAATAAATCACGCCCTTGGAAAATCCCGTCGTGCCGGAAGTGAAACACATTGTCGCGCCGTCATTTTCATCAATCTCCGGAAACTGAAAATCCACATCCGCGCCGGCCAGCAATTCTTCATAATCTAAATATTCGTCCGGAACAGATCCGCATCCGTACGGCACTACAATCACTTTCTCAAACGGCACTTCGGTCCGGAATTTCTCATACCCTGGCAACAGCACGTCATCAATCAGCAAGAATCGGTCGCCCGCGTGATTCGCAATGGTCGCAATCTCGCTGGGGTGCAGCCGTAAATTCAGGGTGTGCAGAATCCCGCCCGCGCAGGGCACGCCGAAAAACGCTTCCAGGTGCCCAACGTGATTCCACATCATGGACGCCACGCGGTCGCCGCGCTGTAGTCCCAGTCCAGTCAGTGCGCTGGCCAGCCTTCTGGCACGCTCGCCGAACGCCCGATAATTCGTGCGTAACACTGACCGATCCGGCCGCCGCGACACGATTTCTACTTTTGCAAATTGTTTTCCCGCCCGATCCAGGACGGTTTTGAGCGTCAACGGGAAGTCCATCATCGTGCCGCGCATCGTGTCCTCTGCTTTGCCGTCCAGGTGCGCGCATCCTATCACTTTTTCGGATGCATTGTATTTATGCAGGCAGGGCTTGCTGACGCCTGGGGTGAGGCAAATTCTCATTGCAAAAAGGGGCAATTTCCGCGACGATGCCTCTGACCGCTGGACCGCCAGATCTCTGTCCCCCGGGTTTCAGGGTTCGCAGGGTGAACCTTGAAATGCGGATGTGGCTTCGGACTTCCGGATGCCCGCAAGGATTTTCCGGCTTCCAGCGCGCTCCGCGACACGCATCTTGGTTCCGGGCAAAAGGAGTCCGTAAGTGAAGAAGCTTTACGTTGGGAATCTTCCGTTTTCCGCCACGGAAGATACGTTGCATGAATTTTTCTCGCAGTCCGGTGTCAGTCCCTCGGCAGTCAATCTGATTCGTGACCGTTTCACGGGCCAATCACGTGGTTTCGCTTTCGTCGAAATTTCCAACGATGAAGAAGCCGATCGCGCGGTCAACTCCCTTAACGGCCAGAACTTTGGTGGACGCAATCTCGTGGTTAACGAGGCTCGTCCGCAGGAGCAGCGCGGCGGTGGTGGTGGACGCGGCGGTGGTGGCTTCGGCGGCGGCCGCGGCGGACACGGTGGCGGCGGCGGTGGCGGTGGGCGCGGCAGCGGTGGTGGTGGACGCGGAGGCAGTGATCGTGGAGATCGTGGTGGCGGCGGCGACCGCGGAGATCGTGGCAACCGCTGGTAAGGCGATCACTTCATTCAGTTGGTGGCGCGAATCGTAGCCGGCGCCGCTTTTACCCCTGGTTAATTCCTGTCCTGCGATAGCTCTGCCTCAGTTGCCCTTTTCCGTCATTCGTTTCTTCTAACGCGGATGACTAGCCATCCTTGTCGGGCTCGGAGGCTGCCCGGAGAGCTAGATTTGCCGCAGCGCAACTTCATCCTCATTTACGTGTTTGAAACATCAGTTGAGGAAAATCACTCCTCAACAGCGTTCTGCAGTATGGTTTCGCTTGCGGACGTCATTACTTCCAGTGGCTTCGCACTGTTTTCGCTGTATACGCTGATAGGAACCTTTTTGGAAAGCCGAGCATCCAATGTTGCGAACGAGCCGTAAAAACAAAGCGAGCGAATTGCCCGTAGAACGGCAGAACGTGACTAGCGGCCCAGCAGCGACTTTTATAGCTATGACCACCTGGCAAAAACGCGATTGGCAGCAATTTTACCAACTGGCTCGCCGCCCGTGGCGCCATCATCGTCCGCCTCGGCCCGTGTATCCGTCCGGCCTCAATCGCGTTGCTCCCGCCCAGGGCTACAGCCTTTCTGAACTGGACGACGCTGGCGTGGATCTCGATCTCGCCGAAGCCCTCGGTCTGCCAGTCGACGCTGGGCGCATCGGCGTCTACGGACCCAACGTCACTGTTCTCCGCGAATTCATACGCTCGTCCCGCCAGCCGCTGTAGATTTCGACAATCTGAGCATTCGTGGGGCGCCCAACCGAACCGGGTGCAATTCCTAAAACCGCCCACCCGCGGCCGTTCGTTGAAGTTTAATCATTTCCTTCGTGCTTGATTGAAATCACAGTTAGATTCGTGGTCATCGCATCCTCGTCGCGGACCTCGATTTTTGTTCCCTGGTCTTCGAATGGCTTCAAGAAGTCCTCGTCTTCCCAAGCGTTACTCTCAGCCCCGTCCCAGGCAAATAATTTGTAAGTTCCTGGCGCCAATCCGTGCAGATCAAATTTGCCGTATTGATCCGTGGTCTGTGACTTGAATAAACGCTGCGCCATACGCCTTGCGAGGTCCGGCACCGCTACCACCCATACACCGGCCGCAGGCAATCCATCCCTGTCCACCACGGCTCCTTGCACTCGCGCTCCGCGTGAGCTGACCGTGATCTCCAGTGCTGGGTTCGTGCCTTTTGCAATGCTAATGACGTCGTCCTTTACGAATAGCTGCCCGAACGTGATTTGTTTCACGTAACAATCCTTTGAAGCCCCAAGGACTTGCACTCGCGCGTCGCCGTCAATCAAATCCTTCAGCGTGAATTGCTGATTAGCCTCCACTTGTGCGCTTCCTCCCGGTAGCACTGCCGTGTCAACGAGTGCGGCATGGATCGTTAGTTCATTTCGCTCTAGGCTCGGATGGCCGTCCCAAACTACTCTTCCCTGAATTGTTGCGCCCGCCCCAACCACTACCGACGCTCCCTCGACATCGCTCTCGCCAACGTCAATTCTTTGCGATCCGAAATGCACCTTGCCCTCGCTTTGGTCGTACCAGAATGCAATTAATGTGTAAGGGCCAGGTATGACATTCGATACTTCAAACGAGCCATCGGCTTTTTTCACCTCCGTTTGCCCGCCAAAATCCCAGTCCTGCTTCTTCGCTCGCGCAATCAGCAGCACTTCCATAGCCTGACCCGGTTTCTGCGTCATCTGGTTTAGCACTCTGCCTCGGATTCGGTGCACCAGCACCTGTTTCAGAGGAATATCCGTCCCGGGAACTTCATCCCCTTCTTTTACATTGATCGCTGAAGCGCGAGCGATATCCGATGTTCCCGGATAATAGGTCTTAGCGTAGCCTTGTTCGCTCGCCGTTTGTCCGGAGCTTCCCGAAAATTCCCTGTCGCCTACCACGTTGCCCCACTGCCGTTCTATTGCGCTCACGAAATATCGTCCGGGCGGCAAACCAAAAAGACGGAACGCTCCCAAATCATCTGTAGTCACCTGCGTGAACGGCGTCATCGTCTTTCGCCCCTCTTGATACGCTTCCCGCGATGCTATCACCGAGGCGTTTGGGACTGGCTCACCGTCCTCGTTGAAAACTCTTCCGGCAATCACCGCTGCAGGAATCAGCTTAAAAATAAGATCTGTTTTGGTCTGCCCAGGCGACAGCGTAAACGCTGCTCCCGGATCGCTCGGTTTTTTCTGTCCGTATTCCGTTTCCACATAGCCGCTTCGGCTGACGACCAGCCTGTAGCGTCCCGCCGGCACATTCCTCAATTCGAATCGCCCGTCGCCAGTAGTCTTGGTTGCTATGGTGTGTTCGTGGTCTTCGCCGTTCTCCAACCGTACTGTTGCGCCCTTCAGCGGTACGGCATCTGCCAGTCTCACTACCACACCCGAGACCCGACAGGTCTCTTCCTTCTCTTTGGTATTCTTCGGAGCAGTTGGCGCCTGCGCAAAAGAAAGTGCGGCGAACGCACTGATACACAGCGTCAGCCCGCCCGCAAATGCAGGTAAGACACGCATACTTCACCTGTGCGTAGGCTATAAGAGCGATAATAATGCGGCAATAGTTGCTTTGCGACAGCTCCATCTGAATTGTCAGGTAGCTAAACCGCGGGTAAACTGGAACAGTAGATATATTTCGATGAGAGCGATGAGACACCGCCCGACGGACTGCCGTGTCTGGCGAACTTATAGCATGGAGATACAGCAACCAAAAGACAGTCGTTACGTCAAGAACGCAGGAGCAGTCTTTAACCTTGTCGTACCACATCGTCTTCTGCCCGAAGTACCGCGGCAAAGTTCTTGTGGGCGACGTGGAGACCAGGAGACTTTGGAAGTGATGCCAGACCACGTTCATTTGTTCGTTAACGGCGGTGCAGTAATGCTGCCATGGGCTGAGAAGCCGACGCCTTTAGGCGGCGGAGAAGTCACGGCTTCTCCCTTCAACATCATCGCGAACACCCCGCCGCTACCCGTTCCATCGCCCAACGCCCATCCGCGCCCGGACTGGCTGCGCGTCAAATTTCTTGGCGGGGAACGCTATCAAGACCTGAAACGCACCATGCGCACCCTCGATCTGCATACCGTGTGCGAAAGCGCCCGCTGCCCGAACATGGGTGAATGTTGGGAACATGGAACCGCGACTTTCATGATTCTTGGCGATATCTGCACCCGCGCCTGCGGATTCTGCGCGGTTCCCTCCGGAAAGCCGGTCGGTCCTCCCGACGAGGACGAACCGCTACGAGTCGCCGAAGCCGTCGCCCGCATGGGTCTGCGCTACGCCGTTGTCACCAGCGTCAATCGCGACGATCAGCCCGATGGCGGCTCGCAAATTTTTGCCCGCACCATTCAGGAAATTCGCCGCCGCGTTCCCGGCTGCAAGGTGGAAGTCCTCATCCCTGATTTTCGCGGCAACTGGGACGCACTCAACACCGTTCTCGCTGTTCGCCCTGATGTCCTCAATCACAACACGGAAACTGTGCCCCGTCTTTACCGCCAGGTGCGCAAAGGCGCGCTCTACGAGCGCTCGCTCGAACTGCTTCATCGCGCCAAGCAAACTCATCCCGACGTCCCGACCAAAACCGGCCTGATGCTAGGTCTCGGCGAAGAAAAACCCGAAGTGCTTGCCACCATGCAGGATCTCGCCGCGCAAGGAACGGACATCCTTACCCTCGGCCAATATCTTCAGCCCACGCGCGAACACCTGCCCATCGTTCGCTATGTTCATCCGGATGAATTTTCGGAATATAAAGTTTTGGGCGAGCAGATGGGATTCAAGCACGTCGAAGCCGGTCCTCTGGTTCGTTCTTCCTACCACGCATTCGATCAAGCAGAATCCGCCATTCGCTAGCTTCTTGACGGTCGCTAGCGGCTTTAATTTGACTAGCTGCGGCTCTTCACGCCAAGAACGGTCAGGCCAAGTCCCCCGACCAGGAATATCACCGAAACGACGGTAGGCACCGTCGCCGTCTTTTCTTCGTTTACCGTCGCGCGCACCGGTCCGACATGCGCCACTTCTTGCGTTTTGTGGTAGGTGAACTCCGGATGAACCAATCCGGCAATTCCCAGGACGCAAAGCAATAATCCGGCAAGCAAAAGGATTTTCTTCATGCTCGCAAAATATCACAAGCGGCGTAGCCGGCGTAAGCCGGATTCTCTTATTTCACCATCGCCCAGTCCGTGAACGGGACTGCGCGCCCGCCACGAATGACTGTCGGTATCACGGCCTTCAGCCCGGCATGATCGCGGCTCGAATAGTCCAGCTTCAACTGCGGCCCCAAGCCCAAATCCATTTGGTGAATCGATTCAATTCCCTTGATCAGCCCTTCGCGCGTCAAATCTTTTCCCGCGCGTTTCAGGCCTTCCACCATAACCATCGCGTCCACAAAGCCTTCCAGGCTTACGAAACCCGGCTGCTCGCCAGGGAAGTATCTGGTCAGAGTCTTGCGGTACATCGCTACCGTCTTCAATTCCGTCAAATAGTAAGGTGGCACCACTTGCGTGACCACCATTCCCTCGGCGTCCGCTCCCGCGTGCAAAATCAAATCGTCCGTTCCCACGAAGGACACCGTCAAAAACAGCGGTTTCCATCCCTGCGCGTGCGCCTTCTGCAATATTGGTGCAACGGTATTCGCGGGTCCCACGATCACTACTGCTTCTGGATTCCGAGCGCGCACGCTTTGGATTGCCAGTTCGGCGTCCGCCGTTTGCCTGGGATACGATCCAATTGCGACCGGCTCTGCGCCCTTCGTTTTGAGCGCGCTCTTCACGCCGTCCAGCACCGCAGCGCCGAACGCGTCATCCGGATAGATCACCGCGATCTTCCTGTAACCCAGGCTCTTCCAGAGACCTGCGATTTGTTCGCGCGTTTCGGTCGCGTAGGACGCACGGACATTGATGACCCAATGACGCAGCGGGGCATAAAGCGTCTGCGCGCCCGTGAACAATCCCACCACGGGAATCTTCGCCTCTTCCGCCATCGGCAGGTACTTCAGCGCGGTAGGCGTTCCTACAAAAAATCCCAGCGCAAACACACTCTGGCTTTGCAGTTTCTTGAAACAAGTCTCGGTTTTTGCCGGATCATAACTGTCGTCGTACGCCACCAGCTTCAGCTTTCGTCCAGCAACTCCGCCTTCTTCATTGATCAGATGGAAGTACGCTTCCGCTCCTTTAATTTGCGCCGTGCCCAGTGCGTGCGAAGGCCCTTCTAGAGCCGAGCACGATCCAATCAGGATTTCGTTGCCCGTTACACCCGGTGTTTGGCCCAATGCTGCGTGGCTTGCATTGCACAACAACGCCAGCAAGCTAGCGGCGCGGCAAAACGCACCGATTCGCGGACTTTGGCTCATTCGAGCCTCCTTCGCCTAACTGTTTTCAGAACTGCTGCAGGATCCCTTTACGATACTTTGCCACGAATATTCTGCGCCGGGAGGATTAATCCCAAGGGATTTAGCCTGTTAGTGAATGGAGCGGGCAGGAAAGCTTGGAACTAACTGCTGGCAAATAAAAAACGCCTGCACCGATCGAGTGCAGGCGTCAAAAACTGAAATACAAAAATGTTATGCGGTCGTTGCGGCAGCCGCTTTCTTTGCGGCTTTTGCGGCCTTGGCCGCGGTAGAAGCCTTGCGCCGGCGCTTGGTCTTTGGCGGTGTCGCTGGCGCTTCGCCGATCAGCTCCGCGGTCATGATGCTGGTCACAAAAAGCTTGGGCCCGTGATCGTCAAAATCCACCGCCGTGCGCTCTCCATCCGATGCGGTCACGATCCCCAATCCGTAAACGCCATGCTTGATCGTCTGGCCTTCCTGCATTGCTTGCACGTCTTCCTCCTTGGCCGCTCGCTCGACTTTATAATTGCTTTTTTGGCTGAAACTCGTTTTAAGGGGCGGCTCTCGATCCTTCGATTTCCGCCCTTAACACTTCCGGGATACAAACTTAGACGCTGGTTACGTTTTCCGCTTGCAGGCCCTTGGGACCCTTCTTCACTTCAAATTCCACCGCTTGGCCTTCATTCAGGGACTTGTAGCCTTCCATGGTGATGGCCGAGAAATGTACGAATACATCTTCTCCGGTTTGGCGTTGGATGAATCCAAAGCCCTTTGAAGCGTTGAACCACTTTACTGTGCCTTGTTCCTTCACTGCTTGACCTCGTGTCGCGTGACACCCGATCTGGCTGGGCGCATCGCTGGGAATTGCCTTGCTTCTCTCGGTCCGTACTCAGTGTCTGTGTGGCAGTATCTTGCAATACTGCCAGCCATGACCCACGCCGTGACGCCTTTTGAGCACAAAAAAAGACTGCAATATTTGTCCTTGCAGTCCTTCTGAGCGATCAAAAGGTATTACAAGAGCAACAAACGCTAAGGTAAGAATAACATAAAAGGACCAGGTTGTCCACGCCGAATCAGGGTCTTCCTTGCGTGTATGTTATTGATTGAAATAGGCTTACCGAATTTTAACGTTTGCAGTCCTACTCGGATTCGTCAGGCAGCAGGCTAGCGCCTTCGCCCCCGACTTCCTTCTTTTCCCAATATTTCTTGACCCAGGCTTCCCAGCTCTTTCCAGCCGCTGGATCGCGGCCGCTAAATGCCAATGCGGCAATGTCAGAGTATGCGATTTTCACCCGGCCGCCACCATTTTTTGGCAAGATCCTGACAAACGAAGCACTTAGCGTCGCTCCGGCAACCCGGTCAAAAATATATCCTTCCATTTTGCTTCCGTCTTTCTGCGTCAGAGTCACATCACCGCGGTAATCAAACGCTTTTTCGAGCGCTTCGCGCACTTCCGTTTCGGTCGCCAGCTCGGGCACCCACCCTTCGATGCCTTCGCCCTTCCGTCCCGGCGCAACTTCGAGCTTGTCTGCCGCAGTCTGGAAGGTGCCAGGCCCGGCCGAATCCTGACGGTCAAAATGTGTCGGAACGCTCACGCCCGCGTCTCTTCCATCTGCGTTTTGCTGGCGGCAATCTGCACCAGCGGATTGAACGCGTGCACCGGCTGCACCGGCTCATTCAGCATTTCTAATGCGCCCGCGTCCGCGTAAGTGGCCGACAAACCAGACTTTATCGTCGCCCACAGTCCGCCCAGCCCGCTAAAAGTATGATCCACCGCAGACGCTTCGTATCCACTGTGCACCATGCAGTTTGCGCACTTCGGATTGCCCGATTCCGTTCCGTAATTGTCCCACTCGACCGATTCCATCAATTCCTTGAAGGTGTCTGCGTAGCCGTCCTGCAGTAAATAACAAGGCTTCTGCCAGCCAAACATGTTGTAGGTCGGCATGCCCCACGGTGTGCATGCATAGTTCCGCTTGCCCATCAGAAATTCCAAAAACAATTTCGATTGATTGAATTGCCAGCTCTTTTTGCGATTCGAAAGAATCGCCCGGAACAATCTGCGCGTACGCGCACGTCCCAAAAAGTGCTTTTGGTCCGGCGCTTTTTCGTACGAATAACCGGGCGAAAGCATCATGCCTTCCACGCCCAACTCCATCATTTCGTCAAAAAATCCGCGCACGCTTTTTGGATCTGCGCCATCGAATAAAGTCGTGTTTGTAGTTACGCGAAATCCGCGTTTCACCGCTTCTCGAATACCTTCGATAGCCTGTTCGTATCCGCCTTCGCGGCACACAGAAAAATCGTGATGCTCTTTCTGTCCATCCATGTGCACGGAAAATGTCAGATACTTGCTGGGCTTGAACAAATCCAATTTTTCTTTCAGCAGCAGCGCGTTCGTGCACAAATAAATATATTTTTTCCGCGCCACCAGCCCTTCCACAATCTTGTCAATTTGCGAATGCATCAGCGGCTCGCCACCCGGAATGGAAACCATGGGCGTACCGCACTCATCGACGGCCTTGAAACATTCCTCTGGCGACAGTTCTTGCTTCAAAATATGCGCCGGATATTGAATCTTTCCGCAACCCGCGCACGCCAGGTTGCACTTGAACAGCGGCTCCAGCATCAACACGAACGGATATCTCTTCCGTCCCGCTACCTTCTGTTTCAGCAGGTAGGTCGCAACCGTCCACATCTGTGAAATAGGTACTGGCATTTCGCTCCCGCAACTGCAAATCTCAAATGGCACAGGGGAATAGCAGCGTCCGGCAGAATCCCCCAGCCCCTAACATTTTACCTGAGTCCGCCTGCTTTTTCCTCGCACATTTCCCGACTATGGTTCGATGCCAATAGCGGTAACATCGTGGCATCCCACGTGCCCTTTTCGTGTAGGGTCATGGCATGTGTACCCCGCCCGGACCGCCTGGGGGGCCGGGCCCGCGCCAGCTTCATGCGAATCGATCGGTAACATCATGGCTCGTGATTCACTCCTTTCCGTATTCGCTGATTTCAAGCGCTTCCAAAGCGATCGCGCCATTGTCTACACTCGCGGTTATCGCCACATTTCATGGAGTTACAGGCAGCTCACGTCGACCGCGTCGCTCTTCGCAAACGCCCTGAAATCCCGCGGCATTCGAGCCAACGACCGCATCCTTTTGTGGGCGCCAAACTCCGCCGAATGGGTCGCGGCCTTCTGGGGCTGCCTCTTGGTCGGCGCCGTCGCAGTGCCCATGGATGATTCCGCGAGCCCAGACTTTGCCGCTCGAGTCGCCCACGACTCTCAAATCAAACTGATCGTCGCCGGGCGCAATAAGCCGCAACTCGATCCCGCCATCCCCGTCCTGGTCATGGAGGATTTGCCCGACATTGCGGGGCAACACCGCGTTTTCCTAGCCTCGCAAACTGTTCCCCGTGAAACATGCAAGCCGCTTTACGAAACGCTCTCCGGCGAACCGTTGACCCGTCAACACTTCGCCGAAATCCTCTTCACTTCTGGCACCACGGCCGAGCCGCGCGGCGTCGTCCTGACACACGGAAATTTTCTCGCCAACCTCGAGCCCATCGAACGCGGCATGCAGCCCTATCTCAAATACGAGCGCTTGCTCCATCCGTTGCGCTTTCTCTCTCTCATCCCGCTCAGCCACGTCTTCGGACAATTCATGGCGCTGTTCCTTCCGCCGCTCTTGGGCGCCACCGTCGTTTTCGAAAACTCCACCAATCCGGGTGAAATTCTGCGCACCGTTAAGCGCGAACGCGCCACACTGCTTATCGCCGTCCCGCGCATGCTCGATCTCCTGCGTTCCGCACTCGAACGCGAAATCGATTCGCGCGGTTGGCGCAGTTGGTTCACAAGAAATTACGCCGCCGCAGAAGCGCAACCATTTCTCCGCCGCGCCTGGCGTTTCCGCCGCATCCATCGCCTTTTGGGGTTTCGCTTCTGGGCTTTCATTTCCGGAGGCGCAGCTCTCGGAGCAAAGACGGAACTGTTCTTCAAACGTCTGGGCTTTGCCGTTGTGCAAGGCTACGGCATGACGGAAACCGCTTCGCTCATCAGCCTCAATCATCCGTTCAGTGCCGCGGAAGGCTCGGTAGGCAAAATTCTCCCCGGCCGAGAATTCAAACTGGCCGAGGACGGCGAAATTTTGCTGCGTGGCGAAAACGTTTCGTCCGGCTACTGGGAAAAAGGCTCTCTGCAACCATCCGCAGAAGAAAACAACGGCTGGCTGCGCACCGGCGATCTAGGCCAACTCGATTCGAACGGCAACCTGAAATTTCGCGGCCGCAAGAAAAATGTCATCGTTACCTCCGCCGGGCTCAACATCTACCCCGAAGACCTCGAAGCCGCCCTGAAAAAACAACCCGCCATCCGCGACGCCGCAGTCATCCCGATCAACCGCCGTCAAACCGCCGAACCCTGCGCCGTCCTGCTGCCGAGAAATGAAGTAAAGGACCAGGAAGCAGGCGCGGCTATCGCAGCGGCCAACGCGACGCTGGCCGAGTATCAACAAATTCGCACCTGGCTAGTCTGGCCCGAACCGGACTTCCCCCGCACGCCCACCGGCAAGCCGCGCCTGGCGATCCTCGCCGCCCGCGCCGCCGAACTTCTTAACGCAGCGCCGGGCTTTAGCCCGGCCTCTTCGCTTTCCGCCGCAACGCAAATCGATCCGCTAGCAAAATTCCTCTCCGGCACTTCCTCTACTTCCTCTTCCTCCTTAACCTCCCTCTCTTCCCTCGACCGCGTCGAACTCCTCTCCGCCCTCGAACACCGCTACCACATCGAAATCAATGAATCGGTCTTCTCCCAGGCCAACTCGGTCGCCGACCTGCAAGAATTAATCGCGCAACGTACCTCGCAACAAAACGCTGTCGCAAATAATTCCGACACCTATCATTACCCTCGCTGGACGCAACGCGAACCCATCCGCCTCGCACGCCTGTTCATCTATTACGCTGTAGTTTGGCCCGCCACGCAGATCCTCGCCCACCCTCGCGTAATCGGCCGCCACCACTTGGAAAATCTCCGAGGCCCGGCCATCATCATCTCCAATCACATCACGCGCCGCGCCGATATCGGCCTCATCCTCGCCGCTCTTCCTGCAAGATTTCGCCATAAGCTGGCCACCGCCATGGGCGGAGAGTCGCTCCGCCGCATGCGCACTCCTCCGCGCGAATGGCTTTTCGCAAAACGTTGCGCATATCAATTCGGCTATTTCCTGGTCACCGCGCTGTTCAACGTTTTCCCGCTGCCGCAATTTTCCGGCTTTCGCCAGAGCTTCCGCTTCGCCGGCGAATCCGCCGACCGCGGCTACTCCGTCCTGATTTTTCCTGAAGGTGAAGTCAACAACTCCGCCGATGGCCGCATGGCCCCATTTCAATCCGGCATCGGGCTGTTAGCCGAAAATCTCGCGCTTCCCATCATCCCCATGCGCCTGGACGGCGTCTGGCAAATGAAAAAAGAACACCGCCGCCTCGCCGGCCTCGGCGAAATCACCGTCCACATCGGCGCGCCCATCACTTTCCCGCCCAACACCAGTGGCAACGAAATCGCCCGCACACTAGCAGTCTTGGTGAGCTCTTTGTAGCCGCGGGTTTATCCCGCGGCTGTGCAATCTAGTTCCCGCAAAACTAGGTATGCAAACGTTTCCTCCGCTCCTCGGTCTCGCACCGGGCAAGCGGTATAGTGTTTTCTGCATGACTTCCGCCGTGTCAGAAAACGAAATCGTCGCCGAATATTCAGCGCGCCTCGCTTCCCGTCAGCTCAAGCAGGCGGCCTATGAGCGCCGGCACAGGCAACTCGGATTCCTCAAGCTGGCGCTTGCCGCGCTCGTGGTCATAATGTTCGTCTTAGCTTTGCAGTCGAGCATCGCCTCGGCCCTGTGGCTTCTTCTCCCACTCGCCGCTCTGGCCTTACTCGAAAAAATCCATGCTAAGGTGCATATGGCGACGCGAAAGTGTAAGCGCGCCATTTCATTTTACGAATGCGGCCTTGCACGGCTTGGAAATCGCTGGATGGGAACCGGCGAATCAGGCGCGGATTTCCTCGATTCCAGTCACCCCTACGCCCGCGATCTCGATCTGTTTGGAAAAGGCTCGCTTTACGAATTGCTGTGCACTGCCCGAACCGCTGCGGGCAAAAACGTCCTGGCGCAGTGGCTCCTTGCGCCAGCGCCCGTCGAAGAAATCCCGGGCCGGCAGCGGGCCGTTCTGGAACTCGCTCCCCGTCTTAATTTCCGCGAAGAAATTGCTCTCTCCGGCGAAGACATCCGCTCCCGCGCGCGCGCCGAAGCCTTGCTCGCCTGGGCCGAAGCGCCTGCGGTACTGAATCCAGCGCCTGTTCGCGTCGTCGCCCTGGCCTTAACGACAGTCTGGCTGCTGACCTTGCTCGTGTGGGCGATCTGGGGTTGCTGGGAATTTACGTTCGTTTTCGGCTTGGCCAACCGCTACTTCTACTCTCGTTTCCGGGCACGCGTTCAAAAAATCATCGAGGCGGAGGTCTTCGCGCGAGAGTTTGCTATCCTTCCCGCCATCCTCGCTCGCATGGAATGCGAAAAATTCTCCGCTGACCATCTCGTCGCTTTGCAATCAACCCTCCGCCAGCAGGGAATGTCTCCGTCTGCTGCCATCGGCAGACTGCGGCGTTTGGTCGAATCACTCGAATCTCGCCGCAATCTTCTCATCGCGGTGAGCGATCCTTTCATCCTCTGGAGTACGCAAGTCGCTTTTGCGATTGAAGCGCAACGGCAGAAATTCGCGCCTGCCTTCCGCCAATGGCTCACCGCCGTCGGTGAGATGGAAGCTTTCAACGCCTTGGCCAACTATGCCTACGAACATCCCGAAGATTCATTTCCAGAATTCATCCCGAACGGCGCGACCTTCGCAGCCGACGGTTTGGCGCATCCATTGCTCCCTCGCGCGCAATCCGTCCGTAACACTTTGCATCTCGGCCACGATTTGCGCCTGATGATTATCAGCGGCCCCAACATGTCGGGAAAAAGCACGCTGGTCAGAGCCATCGGACTCAACGCCGTCCTGGCACATTGCGGTGCGCCGGTCTGCGCTCGTCAGCTTCGTCTCTCGCCGCTTGAGGTAACCGCATCCATCTGTATTCTGGATTCTTTGCAGGGCGGCATTTCCCGTTTCTACGCCGAAATTCTGCGCTTGAAACTGATTGCCGAACTCGCCAAACAACCCACGCCGGTCTTGTTCTTGCTCGACGAATTGCTCAGCGGCACCAATTCCGACGATCGCCGTGCCGGCGCGCAAGCGTTTGTAAAGAGCCTGCTCGCTCGCGGCGCGCTGGGCATCGTTACTACCCACGATCTCGCGCTCACCCAAATGGCCGCGGAGTTGCCATGGCCCGCCGCGAATTTCCATTTCGAAGACCGACTCGAAAATGGCCAGCTTCGTTTTGACTTTCGACTCGCGTCCGGCGTAGCGCAGAGCAGCAACGCGCTCAAACTCATGCGCTCCATTGGTCTTGATGTCTAAGACATTACGCAGTTTTCAAGTCTAGGGAAAATGCTTCTACAAACTCTTCCGCATAAAAATTGCCGCCTGCGGATTTTCGTTGTACCGCGCGCACCGCTCATATCCGTTCCGCTCGTACAACCGTGCTGCGGCTACCATCTCGCTTGCCGTATCCAGACAGATCCGCGCATATCCTGCCTCACGCGCGAAATTCTCCAGCGCTTCCAACAATCGCGCGGCAAGTCCTCGTCCACGAAACTTTTCCTTCACATACATCCGTTTGATCTCAGCACATTTCAGGCCTTCAGGCTCCAGTGCGTCGGGCCGCGGCAGTCTTCGCAATCCCACGCATCCCGCCAGCTCTTCCTCAACACGTGCCAGCCATAACCCCTGCCCCCCACCAAAATATTCCTCGATAAATTTTTCGCGGTCTTCACGCACCACTACCTCAGCCATTGCAAAATATTCTCGAGCCAGACAAAACGCCGCATCGGCTTCTTCAAGCCGCGCACGGCAAATCTCAATGTTTCCAACCTCATCCCCCATACGCCGCAGTATCGTCCATTCTCTCCGCAGCAAAAGCTCCATTTTGGTTAGCACTCGCTCGACCGGCGCCGTCTTTCGTTGACTGTCCCGCACTACCTAACTAGAATCGTGCCCTCATGCCGGATTCTCCCAGCCTGATCGGCCGCAGCGTTTCGCATTTCCGTATCGTCGAAAAACTCGGCGGCGGCGGCATGGGCGTGGTGTACAAAGCGGAAGACAGCAAGCTCCACCGCTTCGTAGCGCTGAAATTTCTTCCCGACGGCATCGCCAGCGACTCGCAAGCGCTCGAACGCTTTCAGCGCGAAGCCCAAGCCGCCTCCGCCCTCAATCACCCCAACATCTGCACCATCTACGAAATCGGCGAATCCGACGCGCATCCTTTCATCGTCATGGAGTTTCTCGATGGCCGAACTCTCAAGCACGCCATCTCCGGCCGCCCTCTTGCCCTCGACGAAGCCCTGCCTTTCGCCATTCAGATTGCCGACGCTCTTGATGCCGCTCATTCGAAAGGCATCATCCATCGCGACATCAAACCCGCCAATCTTTTCGTCACCTCGCGCGGTCAGGCAAAAATTCTCGATTTCGGTCTGGCCAAAACCATGGCCGCAAAATCCGCCGCGCCCGCCGAAGCCACCACCGGCGAAGCCGGCAAAGACGACGATCACACCCTCGACGCCGCCAATCTCACCAGCCCCGGCACCACTCTCGGCACCATCGCCTACATGTCGCCTGAACAGGCCCGCGGCCGCGATCTCGACGCTCGCAGCGATCTCTTTAGCTTTGGCGTCGTCCTCTACGAAATGGCCACTGGGCGCCCGGCATTCGGCGGTAACAGTTCCGCGGAAATTTTCGACGGCATTCTCAATCATTCGCCGGTCGCGCCCATCCGCCTCAATTCCAGACTCCCGGGAGAGTTCGAACGCATCATTAACAAATCTCTCGAAAAAGACCCCGCATTGCGCTATCAGCACGCTTCTGATTTGCGCGCGGACCTTCAGCGCCTCAAGCGCGATTCCGATTCCGCCCGCTCCTTGGCTTCCCATGCAAGCATGGTCATTCCGAGCGTAGAGCCGGCGGTTTTTGCCGGCTCGGAGTCGAGGAATCTCTCTTCGATCTCAACCGCTGCTCCCAACTCCAAGCGCATGCTGCTTCTTGGCACCGCCGCGATTTTCCTGGCGGCCCTGGCCATCGCCTTTTACTTCCTGCACGGTCGCGCCTCCGCAAAACTTACCGACAAGGACAGCATCGTCCTCGCCGACTTCACGAACACCACAGGCGAGCCGGTGTTCGATGGAGCGCTTCGTCAGGGCCTTTCCGCCCAACTCGAGCAGTCTCCGTTCTTGAACCTTCTCTCTGACGAACGCATCGCCGACACGCTGGCCCTTATGGCCAAGCCAAAAGATGCTCGGCTCACTCACGAACTCGTTGCCGAGGTCTGCCAACGTACAGCCAGCGCCGCTACCATCGAAGGCTCCATCTCAAGCTTGGGCAGTCAGTAAGTCCTGGGGTTAAGGGCCGTCAATTGCCGCAACGGCGATCTGCTCGCCCAGGAGCAGGTCACGGCCACGGGAAAAGAACAGGTCCTCAAGTCGTTAGGAGAGGCTTGCTCAAGAATTCGCGAAAAATTGGGCGAGTCCCTGACCTCCGTGCAGAAATATGACGCCCCTCCGGAGAGTGTCACGACCCCTTCCCTCGAAGCTCTCAAAGCCTACAGCCTGGGTTATCAGGCGCAGATCGTGAAAGGCGACTATCCGGCAGCCGTCCCTTTTTTCCAGCAGGCCATCAGCCTGGACCCAAACTTTGCCATGGCCCACGCACGCCTGGGAACCATATTCAGCAATCTCGGACAAATGACGCGGGCCGCTGAAAGCACTCGCAAAGCCTTCGATCTGCGTGATCGCGTCAGCGAACGCGAGCGCTTCTACATTACTTCCCACTATGAAGCCTTCGTCAGCGGGAACTTGGACGCCTCGCGAAAAATCTACGAGCTATGGGCGCAGACCTACCCGCGCGACGATACTCCTCCCAACAATCTCGGCGTCATTTACAACACTCAGGGCGACTTTGCGAAAGCACTTCCTGCTGCCCGCGAAGCCCTAAGGCTCGCACCGGGCAGCGGTTCAGGCTACGCGAATCTTGTCGATTCTTACCGCTTACTCGGCCGGGTCGACGAGGCCAAAGCCAGCGCCCGCGAAGCTCAGGCACACCAACTGGAGGGCCCATCTCTTCACGCTCCCCTCTACCAGATTGCCTTCCTGCAAGGAGACTCCGCTGGGATGGAGCATGAGGCTGCTGCCGTAATGGGAAAACCTGGTGTCGAAGACCTGATGCTCAATCTCGAATCAGATACCGCCGCGTATTCCGGTCATTTCGCCACAGCCCGCGAGCTCACTCATCGCGCGGCCGATTCCGCTGTTCGCTCCGACGAAAAGGAAGCCGCAGCGGCCTACCTGGCCTCGGCTGCGCTCCGCGAAGTCCTCGTGGGCAACTCTCCTGAGGCTGCCCAATTCGTGCTTTCCGCTCTCGCCTCCTCGAATGGCAAGGACGTACAGACCATGGCAGCGATCGCTCTTGCCTTGAGCGGTGATGCTGTTCAAGCCCGGCGGCTTGCCGATGATTTGGCGCACCGTTTTCCCGACGACACTATCGTAAAAGTCGAAGGCTTGCCCATGATTCGCGCCGGCGCTTCGCTCGGCGGCGGCCATTCCGCCAGCGCGGCCAGCGCCGCACTCCACGAACTTGCTCCAGCCACCCTCTACGAAGTGGGCAATGCCAACACCGCCGCTACCATCAATTTTTTCCTTTATCCCGCATACCTGCGCGGTACCGCCTGCCTCGCAGCAGGCCAGGGTTTTGCTGCTGCCGCGGAATTTCAGAAAATTCTCGATCGGCCCAGTGTGGTCTCCAACGAAATCATCGGCGCTCTTGCCCACCTCGGCATGGCCCGTGCCTACTCACTCTCCGGCGATCAATCCAAAGCCCGCTCTGCCTACCAGGACTTTCTCGCGCTGTGGAAGGATGCCGATCCCGACATTCCCATTTTGAAACAGGCCAACTCTGAATACGCCGAACTCCACTAACGCTTTAGCGATGGCGCTCGCCCGTCCGTCGGCCATGCAAGTCACAAATCACCCATCCGGCCCTCTCCGCCGTTCTATGGCACAATAATCTGTTGGCTGACCGCTAGGGCACCCTGACACTTGACCGCTCGGCGGTCACGCTGACAAGACAAAAGGTCCGACTCCATGGCACACCGAACCACTCTCGAAGCCGAACGCCTGGCAAAATCCAAAGCCGCCAAGCGGTCTAGCAATGGCAATTCGGCATCCGCCGAACGCGAACGCATCTTCGAAGCTTTTCGCCGCTGGGGCTACCTGGAAGCCAGTCTCGATCCGCTCGGCTTTCTCGAACCTCTAAAATCTCCGGACCTCAATTTTTCCGGCCCCGATGCCGATGCCGCGCGGGCCATTTATTCCGCTACCATCGGCGCGGACTTCATGCACCTTCTGCAGCCAGAACGGCGCCGCTGGATTGCGGAACGCATGGAATCGGCTGGCCCCGAAACCGATCGCGATGTAATCCTGACCCGTCTGGTTCGCGCCGATCTGTTTGAACAAGTTCTGCAATCGCGCTACCTCGGCACCAAACGTTTTTCTCTGGAAGGCGTCACTTCGCTAATTCCACTGCTCGACTCCATTCTCGATGCTGCAGGCGAGCACGGCGCCGTCGAATCCGTGGTAGCCATGAGCCACCGCGGCCGACTCAACGTCATGGTGCACACCGCGTGCAAAACTCCGCATGAGGTGGTCGCCGGCTTTGAAGACGTCGACCCGCGCAGCGTTCTCGGCGCGGGCGACGTGAAGTACCACATCGGCGCGACCGGTCACTACGTCACCGCGCACGGAAAAGAAATTGGCATTCACCTGGTTTCAAATCCCAGCCATCTCGAAGCAGTAGATCCAGTCGCTATCGGTCGCGTCCGCGCCAAACTTACGCGCTACGCCGGCGGTTCCACTCGCTTTGATACCAATAAAGTTGTGCCAATCGTGATGCACGGCGACGCCGCTTTCGCTGGCCAGGGAATTTTTGCGGAAACGCTGAATTTCGCTGATCTCACCGCCTACACCGTCGGCGGCACCATGCAAATTATCGTCAACAATTTAATCGGTTTTACCACCCGGCCGGTGCAGGAACATTCGGCGCGTTTCGCCGCCGATCTGGCCAAACGACAAAACGTGCCCATTTTCCACGTCAATGCGGAGGACCCGGATGCGGTTGTACGCGTCGGCCAGATCGCGGCTGATTATCGCGCCACTTTTGCCAGCGACGTTGTGGTCGATCTGATTGGTTACCGCCGGCACGGACACAGCGAAGTGGATGATCCCACCATCACCCAGCCGCGTCTTTACGAACGCATCAAAAATCACCCGCCGCTGTGGAAACTCTATGCCGAACAGACTGGCGTTGATGCCACAAAAACCGTTGCCGCAGTTCGCGCGGAATACGAAGTCGAACAAAGCAAAGCCGGCCAGCTTAAGAAAACTCCTAACCTACGCAAGTTGCCGGATTATTGGTCCGTGTATCATCGCGGAAAATTTCGCCCGGAATACGAAGTGGAAACCGGATTGTCCGCCGAAAATATCGCCGAACTGACCGCCGCGCTGGTGCGTGTCCCGCAGGGTTTCCACGTACATCCCAAAATCGTGAAGTTGCTCGAACAGCGCTCGGAAATGGGCCATGGAAAACGTGTCATCGACTACGGATTCGCCGAATCCCTGGCGTTTGGTTCGCTCTTGCTCGAGGGCACGCCGCTTCGCCTTAGCGGACAAGACACGCAACGCGGCACCTTCAACCAGCGCCATGCGGTCCTCGTGGATACCGAATCCGAAGACACTTACGTACCACTCGCGAATCTCGCGCCCGGACAACCCTTCTGCGAAATTTACAATTCCTCGCTCTCGGAAGCCGGCTGCCTCGGCTTCGAGTACGGTTTCAGCCGCGATTATCCGGAAGCACTGGTCTTGTGGGAAGCGCAGTTCGGAGATTTCGTAAACGGCGCTCAAGTCATCATCGATCAATTTATCAGCGCCGGTGAAGACAAATGGGATCTGCCCTCGGGGGTCGTCTTACTTCTCCCGCACGGTTTTGAAGGCCAGGGCCCGGAACATTCCAGCGCCCGCATCGAACGCTTCTTGCAACTGGCCGGGGAAGACAACATTCAGATTTGCCAGCCATCCAGTGCCGCACAATATTTTCACATGCTGCGTCGGCAGGCTCGCCGCCCATGGCGCAAGCCGCTTATTGTCTTTACTCCCAAAAGCATGCTGCGCCATCCCGATGCCTGCTCGAATCTCGACGACTTTGCGCAACCACACTTCTTGCCGGTTGTTCCTGACCGTGACGTGAGCGACGCCAAGCACATCCTGATCGCCAGCGGCAAGGTCGGCCACGAACTGAAAGCCGAACGCCGCAAGCGCAAAGATTCCAGCACCGCCCTTCTATTTCTCGATCAACTTTATCCTCTTCCTAAAGCAGAGATCGCCGCGGCACTCGCGGCCCATCCGAACGCTCGCGAAGTCATCTGGGTTCAGGAAGAACCTCGCAACATGGGCCCATTTTTCTATGTCATGCCCAGACTGGCGCAAATCACGCAAGAGCGCGGCTTATCTCTGCGTTCAGTTAAGCGATCACCCAGCGCCAGCCCAGCCACTGGCTCCGCCAAGGCTCACGAACTTGAACAAAAAACGTTGCTTTCGTTGGCGTTCACCACCACTTCCGGCGACTGAACAAAATTCACCGTTGTTGCGATAACCGGCCCGTTCGGCGATATAATCTCGGCACCCGATGGCCTTTGCCGCAGATACCCAACTTGGCCCATACAAAATCATTTCGCTGATCGGCGCAGGCGGAATGGGCGAAGTTTATCGCGCGCACGATACGCGTTTGCTGCGCGACGTGGCGTTGAAAGTTTTGCAGGAATCTTTTACCGCCGATCCCGATCGCCTACGGCGATTTGAGCAAGAGGCGCGAGCGGTCGCTGCGCTGAACCATCCCAACATCGTTTCCGTTTTCGACGTCGGCGTTGCCGACAAAGTTCACTACATCGTGACGGAATTGCTGGAAGGAGAAACGCTACGGCAGCGGATTCCTCCGCAGGGCATGGCCACGCGCAAGGCAGTGGAACTGGCGATGCAACTGGCGAACGGGCTGGCCGCTGCGCACGACCAAGGCATTGCGCATCGCGACCTGAAGCCGGAAAACATTCTCATCACAAAAGACGGACGCCTGAAAATCCTGGATTTCGGACTAGCCAAATTGCGCCGTTCGCATGCCCAGACCGAAACCGTGGACGGCATGACCGCGGCAGAAACCAACGCGGGCATGGTGCTGGGCACCGTCGGCTACATGTCTCCAGAGCAGGTGCGAGGCGAGCCTGCGGATCAACTCTCCGACATTATCAGTTTCGGAAGCATTTTGTACGAAATGATCAGCGGGCAGCGCGCGTTCAAACGCAGCACCGGCGCGGAAACCATGACCGCAATTTTGCACGAAGAACCTCAGGAACTCGCCTCGCGCATTGGCATGATAGCGCCAGCGCTCGAACGCATCGTGCGGCATTGCATGGAAAAGCAGCCCAAGCAGCGTTTTCAGTCGGCGCGCGATATTGCATTTGATTTGGAATCGGTCTCTGCGATTTCCGCAACGACTGCAGTCAACGCAGCCTCTGCCGCAAAATCATCCGCGCGATGGCTGCGACCTGCAATTTTATCACTGCTGTTTCTCGCCGGCGGCACAGCGCTGGGTTTTTGGCTTCATCCCGCTGCCACCGAATTGCATCCGAAACTGCACCGCATCACGTTCAGCCGGTTAACCATTTTGGGCGCGCGGTTTACCCCCGACGGCAATTTAATTTATGGAGCTTCACTGGAGGGCAAGCCACCGGAACTTTTCTTTGCGCAGAGTGGCAGCGTGGAATCTCGCGCCATTGGAATGCCTGCGACCAGCGTTCTGGCGGTGGCGCCATCGGGCGAGTTAGCCGTTCAGTCCAATCCAACTTCTTCACAGGGGTTCGCCTATTCCGGAATGCTGGCGCGTGCGCCGCAGACCGGAGGCGCTCCCCGTCCTATTGCGGAAGCCGTGGAATATGCCGACTGGGCGCCCGACGGTTCTCTTGCGGTGGTGCGCCGGGTCGGAGGGAAAGTCCGCCTCGAATATCCGCTTGGCAAGATTCTCTATGAATCGGCGGGCTGGATCAGCCACCCGCGCATTTCGCCGGACGGATCGCTGGTGGCGTTTCTCGACCATCCATATCCGCGCGACGACGCCGGCTCGGTCGCGGTCGTTGACAAGAGCGGACAGAAAAAGACCTTGAGCACGCTGAATTTCGTAAGCGCTCAGGGTCTTGCATGGCACCCCATGCAGAACGAAATCTGGTTTAGCGCCACCACTTCAGGTTCGAGCCGCGCTCTTTACGCGGTGGCGCCGGGCAAGAAGGAGCGTCTGGTTTATCTGGGAACCGGAACGCTGACGCTGCATGACATTTCCAAAGATGGCCGCGTGCTTTTTTCGCGTGACGACTGGCGCAGCGGTATGCTCGGACTTGGTCCCGGCGCCAGCAAAGAGCGTGATCTGAGCTGGCATGACTGGACGATTGCCCGCGATATTACCGACGACGGAAAGACCGTCGCTTTCGATGAAACCGGGGAAGCCGGCGAGGAAACCGGCGCATTTTACGTGCGTGGAACCGATGGATCGGCCGCCGTGCGACTTGGCAATGGTGTTTTTCCAGAGTTGAGCCGCGACGGCAAAAAAGTATTGGCCTTGGTTCCGGGTGCGGATGGCAAGCGGAGACTCACGGAGTTGCCAACCGGTGCTGGGGAGTCGCGGACAATCACCACGGGCGACGTGCAAGTGCAAGGGGCCTGCTTCTTTCCGGACGGCCAGAGAATCTTGGAACTCGGAAACGCGGCGGGCGCAAACGGCCAGCGACTTTGGGTGCAAGACGCCAATGGCGGAAAACCCAAGCCCATCAGTCCAGAGGGAGTAGACAGCCGAATGGCCGGGACCATCGCACCCGACGGTAAGCGGGTTGCCGCAGTCGATCCGCAGGGGAAAATCGTGATTTATCCCGTGGATGACGGAGCAGCAACCGCGGTGCCTGGAACTGCGGTCGGGGAGCGCGCGCTGCAGTGGCTGCCGGATGGGAAGAGCTTGTTAATCGCACGGATGGATGCGCCGAATGCGGTTTACGAAATGGAGGTCAGCACGGGCAAACGCAAACTCTTTCGGACCTTCTCCGTTCCGGATGGGGTGCGCGCTGAGGATTTAGGGACTCCGATATTTTCCGCAGATTTCAAGAGCTACGTCTACGCGTACACGCGGATTGCTTCCGACCTGTACGTCGTGGAAGGGTTGAAGTGAGGCGGAAATTGCACCTGTACATATTCATCATCCATTCACATTCATGTAAACGCCTCGTTACGCTCGACTTGCCACACTAGCCTGGTGTTAAAGCCCGTTCACGGGACCCTAACTCAGAAAGCCGCCTACCGTCTTTCGCCGGGCTGCGCTAAACTGCCGCCCAGCTTGCGACCGGTACGCTCCAACCGAATGAAACGTATCCTGATTATCGAAGATGATCGCGACATAGTAGAGCTAGTCCGCTACAACCTTGCCAACGAAGGGTTCCAGGTCAGCGGCGCGAACGACGGCGTCACCGGTCTCAGCACTTTGAAAAAATCTCCGCCCGATCTGCTTTTGCTCGACTTGATGCTCCCGAAACTTTCCGGCCTCGATATTTGCCGCGAAGTTCGCAAGGACGAATCGCTGAACCGCTTGCCGATTCTGATGCTGACCGCGCGCGGTGACGAAGCCGACCGCGTAGTCGGCCTGGAAATGGGCGCCGACGACTACGTCACCAAGCCCTTCAGTCCCCGCGAACTGATTGCGCGTGTGAAGGCCTTGTTGCGGCGCGCGGAACCTGCCGTGGACGCGCCGCGCATCATCGAAATTGGAAAATTGTCCATCGATCCCGCATCTTATCGCGTAAGTTATTCAGGAAAAACCGTCCCGCTCAGTACTCTCGAGTTCCGTTTGCTGTATTATCTAGCTTCGCGGCCCAATCGCGTTTTTACCCGCGACCAGTTGCTGGACGCGGTGTGGGGCACCGATCGCTTTGTCACCCCGCGCAGCGTGGACGTTTACGTGCGCAGGCTGCGAGAGAAAATCGAACCGGATCCCGAGAATCCGCTTCATTTGAAGACCGTTCGCGGGGCGGGCTACCTGTTCGAGACACGTGCGGCGTAATCTTTTCACAAAACTCGCGTTGGGTTTTTTCGTGCTTTTGTTGTGCGTGCTGCTGGCGGTGGATTTTTTCGCGGACCGCGCACTGCAGCGCGACTACGAGCGCACCGGTTTCGAACAACTCCTGGCCATTGCACGCATCGCTCAATCCAATCCGCCGCAACTCAGTACGTTGCCTCCAGAAAAGCCGGAAGAAATTTCCGCGCTGCAAACGTGGATGCAGCACATTGCTGCCAGCGGCGCTCGCGTCACTGTGATCACTGCTGGGGGCCTGGTGCTCGCGGATTCGCAATCCGATCCGCATACCATGGAAAACCACGCGGGCCGTCCGGAAATCGTGCAGGCGCTGGCGGAAGGCAGCGGCCGCTCCATCCGCCACAGCGCCACCATCAATCGCGATTTGCTGTACTACGCGGTGCGGCAAACATCGCCATCGGGAAACATCTGCATTCTGCGTTTTGCGCTGCCTGTGGAAACTGTCGGGCAAGTGCTGTGGCCGTTTCGCCGAAGCCTGTGGCTGGCATCCGCGATCATTTTATTTGGCGCGGGAATACTGGTGGTGCTGGTTTCACGAAACTTTTCCGACCGCATCGAGCGGCTGACCGCATTTTCGCAACGCGTGGCCGAAGGCGATTTCCGCGCGCAGGCTTCCGATGATACCGGAGATGCGCTGGACGTGCTCAGCGATTCGTTGAATCAGACGGCCAAACGCCTCGATCACACCATCCGGACCTTGACCGAAGAACGAAATCTTTCCTCCGCGATTCTCGGCAGCATGGTGGAAGGGGTACTGGTGGTGAATGCCGCGGAGCGTGTGGTTTTTGCCAATCACAGTTTCGCGGAAATTCTTGGGATGAGCGTGCCGCCGCAGGCGGGAAGCGGATTGGTGGAGTGGGTACGGCAAACCGAATTGATCGAAGCAGTGCGCAAAGTTCTGGCGGGTGAAGCCCGCGTGGAATCGGAAATCGTCACCGGAACACTGCGCCAGCATTTTTTTGCAGCGACGGTGGCTTCGGTGCGGACCACCGGCACCGACGGCGCGGTGCTGGTGCTGCACGACATCACGGACTTGCGCAAACTGGAACGGGTGCGACGCGATTTCGTGGCCAATGTTTCGCATGAATTCCGCACACCGCTGACGGCGATTCAGGGATTCGCGGAAACACTGCTGGCGGGGGCGATGGATGATCCGCAGAACCGCGGAAGATTTCTGCAAATTATCGTCGAGCATTCGCGCCGGCTGGCGCGGCTGACGGAAGACCTGCTGATGCTTTCCAAGATGGATGCGGACCGGCTGGAATTTGAAACCCGGCGAATTCCGGTGGCGGCATTCATCGAAAGCTGCATGGAGACGGCGCAGCCGCGCGCGCGTGACAAGGATTTGCAATTGTCCGTGAATCAGGCGGAAAAAATTCCCGATATTGCCGGAGATCGCCGCCGGCTCACGGAAGTTTTGCAAAATTTGCTGGACAATGCGATCCAATACACTCCGGCAGGCGGGCAAATCATGGTCAGTGCGGGAGTGGCCGGTTCCGAAGTTGTATTTACCGTGACCGATACGGGAATCGGCATACCACAAGCCGAGCAACCGAGAATTTTTGAACGGTTTTACCGAGTGGACATAGCGCGTTCTCGTGAGGTCGGCGGCACCGGGCTGGGCCTGGCGATCTCCAAGCACCTGGTCGAAGGCCATGGCGGACGAATTTGGGTGGAGAGCGACCTCGGCCAGGGCTCGCAATTCCATTTTTCCGTGCCGATTTTCGATAGGCAACGGCCGGCTGCGCGCAACGGAAGCAAGTAGCGGCCGTGCACCGTCCGCCTAGCCGGCTGGCAAAATCCGTTCTGAGCCGTCATTCCGAAGGAACGGAGCGACGAGGGAATCGCTCTTTGACTTAACCACTAGAGATTCTCCGCTGCGCCTGCCTGCGGCAGGCGGGCTGGGAATGACCAGCCCTCGGCGGTTGAATGGCGGCGCGTATGCTCGCTAGTTTTTAACTTTCTTATCATGATCCAGTAATAAAAACCTGTGAAACTTCTGCTAAGAGCACTGAAAGATTGGTGCTCGAAAGGAAGCCGCCATGGCCGCTGCCGCGGGACTGACCGAAACCGTTCTCTACGACACACTGGTGAATTACCTGATTTCGATGGCGCGCACGGTGGAAGGCGCAATGAACCGCGCGCTGGAAGCCATCGTGAGCGTGGACGACCCCAAAGTGTCAGCGTTGGTAGGCGAAGTATTTCTGCTAGAGCCCCGTATCAACGAAATGGAAATCGTGATTGATGAACACGCCATCCGGCTGTTGCGGCGCGGCGCATTCAGCGACGATGAAATGCGGTTGATCGTGGCGGCGCTGAAGATTACCAACGATCTGGAGCGAATCGGCGACCTCGCTGTGAATCTTGCGGAGCGCGTCACCACGTTGCGCGAGATGCCCGGTTCGCAGCCACCGGAAGAGCTGGAAGCAATGACGGTGGCGGTGCGAGCGATGGTTTCGAAGAGCCTGGGTGCGCTGATTTTTCGCAACCCCACCTTGGCCACGCAAGTTCTGGAAAGCGATGACCTGGTGGATCAATACCGCGACAGAATTTTCGAGCAACTGCTGGAACAAATGACCAAACAAACCGCGCAGGTCGTTCCCAGCATGCAGTTTGTCCTGGCGACCAGGCATCTGGAGCGGATAGCGGACCACGCAACGAATATCGCAGAGGACATTATTTATTGGGTGCGGGGCCTGGACGTGCGGCACGGCCGCGGGTCGAGCAGCTCGCCGCTACAGCCAAATGTCGGCACATCGCTGGCCGAGGTCACCGAAGATTCACACGGCCTTTATTCGGATGTGACCGCGCGGCCGGATACTCAACACGTTTAACCTTCAGTGTTCGAACCTACCACGGGGATCATCGCTCCCCTGGCGATGATCCCTCTCCTCCCGCCGCGCTTTAAGGAAAGCCGGTAAAGCATCCTATTGACCAGGCCGCACGCTCAAATTAATGTGGAACTGTTGGTTTGGGATGTACATGAGTATTCGCGGCACATTTTCGGGCCTAACAAGCCGGCGCAGATCTCTCCGGCTGTGGCAGATTCCTATGTGTGTCTTGCTCGTCGGACTTTTCCTGTTTAACCCATTCCTGGCGGCCAATACGGCTTCGGGCAATTTGACGGTTTGCCATCCGGCAAGCCATCGCGCCACGGTGGGATCTTCTGAACTGGAGAAATTCGCGCCACCGAACAATACTGCGGCCGCTGTCCTGCCCAATATCGCGGACGCGCAAGAATTTATACCGCTTCTGCCCGTACGAAACTCCATTCAGCGGCAATATGCTGAGCAGGAAGAAATAGTTGCCACTCCGCAGATGGGTTTTTCCTCGAGTCTGTGGTTCCGGCCGCCGCCCGCCGTTTAGCAGCAAACCCCCAGATAAGCGCAGGAGCAATCCGGCGAAAGCCGGGCTGATAGGCATTCAGGGCTCCAGAAGGAAATTCTGCAGGTGTTTGCCGCGGCTGGACAGGCCAAACGTCGTAGGCATCGGCACATGGAACGGACCGGAAAATGTCTCGCAAAAAATTGCTTTGCATAGCGGCAGCGATCGGTGCGGTGGGGATCGGCGCGTGGTTTTGGTTGGGCCACGCTGCAACGGAGGCTGATGATCCGGAACGTGGCGGCGGCGCGGCTGATGCGGTGGTGGCCGCAGTGGCGAAAGTAGAGCGCGGGCCGATGGAGAACACGCTGACCATCGCCGGCGAGTTCAAGCCATTTCAAGATGTGGATGTTCACGCGAAAGTGGCGGGATACATCAAGAAAATCTACGCGGATGTGGGCGATCACGTGAAGCAAGGGCAGACGCTGGCGGTGCTGGAAGTGCCCGAGCTTGCCGCTGAGCTGACAGGAGCGGACGCCCAGGTACGGCGCGCGCAGCAGGAGATTCGCCGCGAGCAGGGAGATGTGCAGCGCGCGGAGTCCGCGCATGCAGCAGCGCACTCCATGTATGCACGGTTGAAGCAGGCGAGCGAGCAGCAGAAAGGGCTGGTGGCGCAGCAGGAAGTGGACGACGCGCAGGCCAAGGATTTGGAAACGGAAGCGCAGGTTTCGAGCGCCCAGGCGGCACTTTCCGGAGCGCAGCAACAACTGGAAATGGCAGACGCGAACGAAAAGCAGTTCGGCGCGATGTCCAATTATACGCGAATCGTGGCGCCGTTTGACGGCGTGGTGACGGCCAGGCATGCGGACACCGGTTCGCTGGTCGCAGCCGGAACTTCTTCCAGTTCGCAAGCGATGCCCATCGTCAGAATCGCGGAAATTTCTAAATTGAGATTGGTGTTGCCGATTCCGGAATCGGTTGCCGCGCAGATTCATCTGGGCGATCCCGTGAAGGTGAGAGTGCAGGCGTTGAACCAGGACATTACCGGCAAAGTGTCCAGGTTTGCGGATTCACTCGATATGCAGACCCGCACCATGGAGACGGAAATCGACTTCGATAATCGCGACGGCAAACTAATTTCCGGAATGTTTACGGAAACGCAGCTGATGCTGGCGGAAAAGCCCAATGCACTGAGTGTGCCGTTCGAAGCTGTGGCGGAAAACGGGAACGACGCAACGGTGCTGCTGGTGACGCAGCAGAACACGATTGAGCAAAGGAAAGTGCGTCTTGGAATTCAAGGCAAGTCGCGTGTAGAGGTGGTGACCGGGCTGAAAGAAGGCGACCGCGTGGTGATCGGGAACCGCAGCCAATACCGCGAGGGAGAAAAGGTACAGCCAAAGGAAGTAGCGCCGATGAGTTCGAACGCAGGAGGCGCGAGCTAATGTCCGGGTTTTCGATTCGCAATCCATTTTTCATCATGGTGTGCTGCCTGATTGTGGCGATTGTCGGGACGGTGACGTTGGTTCGAATGCCGGTAGACTTGTTTCCGCCGATCAATATTCCGGTGGTGGTAGTGGCGACGTTTTATTCCGGAATGCCGCCGCAGCAGATTGAAACGAGCATTACCAATCCGTTCGAACGATTTTTCACTCTGGCCAGCGGAGTGGACCACATCGAATCGAGATCGCTACCGGGCGTGAGCCTGATCAAAATATATTTTCAGGCGGGTACCAACGCAGACGCGGACTTGAGCACCATTTCGAATCTGGCGATGGCGGACTTGCGGCGCTTGCCGCCCGGAACGTTGCCGCCAGTGGTGCTGAAATTCGATGCCTCGAGCCTGCCGGTCTGCCTGATCACGTTGAAAGGCGAAGGGCTGAATGAGACGGAGTTGCACGACCTTGGGCAATTCAACGTGCGAAATCAGATTGCCAACGTGCCGGGTTCCTCGGTGCCGCAGCCGTTTGGCGGACGCTACCGGCAAATCATGGTGTATGTGGATCCGCTGAAGCTGCAGGCGCATCAACTCAGCCCGATGGACGTAGTCCGGCAGTTGAATCAGAGCAATTTAATTCTGCCGGCGGGCGACGTGAAGATCGGGCCATTCGACTACAACCTATATTCGAACAGTCAGGCGCCGACAGCGAAATCGATCAATACCATGCCGCTGAAAACGGTGGGGCAATCGTCGGTGCTGGTCGGCGATATCGGCAAAGCCGTGGATGCCGAGGCGATCCAAACCAACATCGTGCGCGTGGACGGCCAGCCCTCGGTGTACTTGCCGATCCTAAAGCAGGGCGGCGATACCAATACCATTGCGGTGGTGGAAGGAATCAAGGATGCGCTGAAGCATCTGGTGGACATTCCGAAACAATTGAAGACGCGGGTGGTATTCGACCAATCGATTTTCGTGCGCACGGCAATCGACAATTTGATCCACGAAGGTGGAATCGGTCTGGTGCTGACGGGGTTGATGATTCTGCTTTTTCTGGGAAGCCTGCGTGCGACGGCGGCGGTGTTCTTGTCGATTCCACTTTCCGCGCTGGCGGCATTCTTGGCGATCGGCGCGGGAGGGGGCACGGTCAACACCATGGTGCTCGGTGGGCTGGCGCTGGCGTTTTCGCGATTGATCGATAACTCGGTGATCGTGCTGGAAAATATTTTCCGGCATTTGGAGATGGGCGAGTCACCAGAAGTGGCGGCGGAGAAAGGCGGAAGCGAGGTTGCGCTGGCGGTACTGGCGGCAACGCTTGCAACATCCATCGTATTCTTTCCCGTGGTCTTTCTGTACGGAGTAAGCCGGTTTTTGTTCGTGGCGCTAGCGACCGCGGTGATTTTGTCGTTGTTCGCGTCGTATATCGTGGCGATGACCGTGGTGCCACTCTTTTGCGCCAAGCTGATCAAGAAACACCAGGCCGACGAAACGGTCGGTGAGGGCTCGATTGAAGCGCGGCTCGGTAAAATCTCAAAAACATTTGATACATATTTTGGAGAGATGCTGCAAAAGTATGACCGAACGCTGGCCACGGCACTGTTCGAGCCCGCGGCCACTGTCACCGGGCTGGTCGGAGTGTCATTGCTGTGCTTCGCGTTGTATCCGCTTCTTGGTGTTTCGTTTTTCCCGCGCACCGATCCCGGCCAGTTTGTGATCAACCTGAAAGCACCAACCGGATCGCGCGTGGAATTGACAGAAGACTATGTGAAGAAATTGGAAGACATCATCCGCGATGTGGTTCCGAAGAATGAATTGCAGATTATTGTTTCCAATATCGGCGTCACACCGGATTTTTCGTCCATCTACACGTCGAACTCCGCGCCGCACACGGCGTTCGTGCAAGTCAGCTTGAAAAAGGCGCACAAAATTGGAAGTTACGAATACATGCGGAGAGTGCGCGGACGTATCGCGGGAGATCTGCCACAACTGACGGCATATTTTCAATCCGGCGGACTGGTAGACGCCGTAATCAATCTGGGATTGCCCGCGCCTATCGATGTGCAAGTCAGCGGCAGCAATATGCAGCAGACCTATGCGGCGGCGGCGCAATTGGCATCAAAGATCCGGCAATTAAAGGGAGTGAGCGACGTGCTGATCCCGCAGGACATTGATTATCCGGCGCTGGAACTGGACGTGGACCGGGAGAAGGCGAGCCAGCTGGGGCTTTCGCAAAAAGAAATCGTGGACAACGTGATTACGTCGCTCACTTCAAATGCAATGATCGCGCCGAATTACTGGATTGATCCGAAAAGCGGGAATCCGTACTTGCTGACGGTGCAGTATCCGGAAAACGCCGTGCGCACTTTGACCGATCTGAAACAAATTCCTCTGCGTGGGCCGAATATTTCACAGCCAACGTTTCTGGACAGCGTGGTGAAGGTGAAAACAATCGCTTCACCGACGGAAGTCGATCACTACCAGTTGTTTCGCGTGATTGATTTGTATATTTCGCCCAAGACGGAAAACCTGGGAACCATTACTCCGCAGATCGAGCGAATTCTGAAAGATACGACAATGCCCGAGGGCGCTCGAGTGACGCTGCGAGGGTCGGTACAGGGAATGCAGTCTTCGTTCAGGAGCTTCGGCATCGGCCTGATTTTGTCGGTGGTGCTGGTGTACCTGGTGCTGGTGGCGCAATTCGCGTCGTGGACCGATCCGCTGATTATTTTGCTGGCGGTGCCGCCGGGACTGGCCGGAGTGCTGCTGTTCTTGCTGGCCACAAAAACAACGTTGAATGTGATGTCGCTGATGGGCGTGGTGATGATGGTGGGCATCGTGGTGTCGAATAGCATCTTGATTGTGGAATTCGCGCGGCATTTGCATCGCCAGGGGAAACCGTTAAAGGAAGCGGTGTCAGTGGCCGCGCGGCTGCGGCTGCGGCCGGTGTTGATGACTTCGCTCGCGACGCTGCTGGGATTAATTCCGATGGCGTTGGGAATCGAAGCGGGTAGCGAACAATACGCGCCGCTGGCCCGCGCAATTATCGGCGGATTGCTGGTCTCTGTCGTGGTCACCGTGTACCTGGTTCCGGCTGCCTATTTGACCGTGCATCGCAAGGAAGAAAGCAGGAAAGCGGAGGTGCACGCGTAATGCAAAGGATATTTATGTTGCTCACGCTGATGCCGTGGATGGCAAGCGCAACTGCGGCGCAATCGTCACAATCGCGAGAGAGTACCAGTTACCCCGCAGCGCAAACCCCGGCTCCGCCGTGGCAAGGCGTTCCAATATCAGGAACTGCGGCGGGAATTTCTTTGACGCGGCGGCGGGCGGAAGCGCTGGCGTTGAAAAAGAACCCGCAAGTCACAGTAGGAAAGTTGCGCGCGCTGGTGGCCGGGCAATATGTGCGGGAACAAAGAGCAGCGCTGCTGCCGACAGCCTATTTGAGTCTGACGGGCGTTACCGCCAGCGACGGAGCGCGCATTTCGGCTGGCGCGCTGAACAATCCGATTATTTATCCGCGCGCGGCGGCGGGAGCGACCCTCAGCCAACTAATCACCGACTTCGGACGCACCAGCAACCTGGTGTCCAGCGCGGAATCTTCCGCGAGGGCCGAAGAAGAAAATTCCGCCGCGACCACGGCACAGATTGTGCTGGCCGTGGACCAGGCGTTTTACAACGCACTGGAGACACGGGCGCTGCTGCAAGTGGCGCAGCGGACGATCGACACGCGGCAGTTGATCGTGAACAAGATCAACGCGTTGACGCAGGCCAAATTGAAATCCGATCTGGATTTGAGCTTCGCCAATGTAGATCTGTCCCGGGCGAAGCTGCTGCAACTGGAGGCCAAAAATAATTACGCTACGGCGCTGGCGACGCTTTCCGCGATTCTGGGTTACCCGGACCAGCAGCCATTCGATCTGGTGGAAAGTACCGGAGCGCCGGAACCACCCGACGCGGACGTGAATGCATTGATTATGCAAGCACTACGGCGGCGGCCGGAAGTGCTGGCGCTGCAGGATCAGGAGACTGCAGCGGAAAAATTCGGGCACGCGGAACATGATCTGTGGAGGCCAACGGTGAGCGCGCTGGGCACGGTAGGCGTGGCACCGGTGCGCAATGACGCTCTGCCAAACTGGTATGGCGCGGTGGGAGTGAACCTGAATATTCCGGTGTTTAACGGATTTTTATATAACGCGCGAGCCAAGACGGCGGACCTGCAGACGGAAGCCGCGAAGCAGCGGCTGCTCGACGAGCGCAACAACATCGCGCGGGACGTTCGAACCGCCTGGCAGCAATCGCAGCAAGCGTTCGAACGACTCGGGGTCACGCAACAACTTCGCGACCAGGCCAATCTTGGATTGAATCTGGCGCAGGCGCGTTACAACCTCGGGCTGGGTTCGATTGTCGAACTCGGACAGGCGGAATTGCAGAAGACCGAAGCCGATATCGCCGACACCGACGCGCAATACCAGTATCGCTTGACCCGACTGGTGGTCGCTTATACGATTGGGGCGCCGAAGTAAGCAGCTCCTCGACTTGGTACGCTAAGAGACACTTCGGAGAAAACGGACGATGAAACCAAACACTGCCAAGGCTCCCGCCGAAGAGCACGTCCTGCCGCCCCTCTTCCGGCGACCGATCGACCTTGGCTGTTGTTGTCGTTAAACAATATTCGGCCGTAAACTCCGGCGCGTCAGCGAGTTTCCCCGTAACAATCCGTGTTACAGGATATTAACATTCGATTGACGTGCCAGTAAGACGCTGCCTCTAGGTTTACCTGCGGGAAGGCTCGCAGACTCACCGGTATCTTCACACTTAAACTGCAGCAAAAAAGAGAGAGGCAATGAGAAAAACAGCAGCAATGATATTGTCGCTTTTCCTGATGTCGGGAATCGCATTTGCGGGCACGCCGAAAGACGATGATCCGCAACCGGCACAAACGGCAAAAACCAAAAAGCCGGCAAAAAGGCCTGTAAAGTCCGCCACTGCCATCCTGGCTGAACAGGTCGAAGCCATGCGGCAATCGCTCGAAGCACAGCAACAACAAATCAGACAATTGCAGGAAGAGTTGGCGAAGCGCGACGCCCAGATCGGCGACGCGCGGAGCGCGGCTGCAGCCGCCGATGCCAAGGCCACCGAAGCTGACGCCAAAGCTACAGCGGTTGCCAGCAGCACGGCGGAAGTGAAGACTACCACCACCACACTAAGCTCTGATGTCTCGGACCTGAAGTTGAGCAACGAGGCAGTGAAAGGCGCAGTGCAGGATACGCAGAAGAAAATCGTCGCAGGAGAATCGCCGGCGGCAATTCACTATAAGGGGATCACTATAACGCCGGGCGGATTCCTCGCGGCGGAAACGGTTTTTCGTAACCGCGCGACCAGCGGTGACATCAACACGCCATTCACCGGCATTCCGTTTGGTGCGGCTGACCTGTCCCACGTAAACGAGAATGTCTTCTCTGCGCGGCAGAGCCGCCTCAGCATGCTGGCGCAGGGCAAACTGGGCTCCGCGACCATCAGCGGATACGTCGAAGGCGACTTCCTCGCAGCCGGCACCACCTCCAACAATCGCCAGAGCAACAGCTATGCTTTCCGCGACCGGCAGTTGTTCGCCCAAGCGGCTTTCGAAAACGGATGGATTATCACTGGCGGTCAGCAGTGGACTCTCGCCACAGAAGACAAAAAGGGCATCCTCAATCGGCAGGAATCGTTACCGATGATGATCGATCCGCAATACGTCGTGGGCTTCACTTGGGCGCGTCAGTACGGATTCCGCGTAGTGAAAGACTTCGGCGGCAAATTTGCGCTGGCCATGTCGGTTGAAGGACCCCAGGCCACGATCGGCGGCCGCGGTTTCTCTTCTGTGACTACCATTAACTCCGGTGCGGCGCCGGCCACGATCGTCACTTCGGGCACAACCACCGCAACCTCTTGGAACTTTTTCCTGAACGCTCCAGGCGCAGGCGGTGGCTTGAACAACGCGTTTGATGCCACCGGATACACCGTGAATAAAGCCCCGGACTTGCTCTTCAAGGCCGCTGCCGACCCCGGCTTCGGTCACTATGAATTGTTCGGCATCGTCAGCTTCTTCCGCGATCGCATCTATCCTTGCGGCGTCGTCGGTACGAACGCGAACGATACCGTGACCCCGGTTACCCCGACCAACCTGACCGGAACGTGCGCATCCGCGAAGCCGACAGAGGTCAGCAGTTTTGGTGCAACGAACAGCAGCACCACCGGCGGTGGCCTCGGCGCCAGCGCTCAGTGGTCCGTGCTCAACAAGAAAATAGACCTGGGTTTCAAAGTTGTGGCCGGTGACGGCATTGGCCGCTATGGTTCGTCGCAACTCGCTGATGCCACGGCTCGTCCGGACGGCACGCTCGCGCTGATTCGCACGGCCCACGGACTCGGAAGAATCGAAATACATCCGACTCCGAAGGTCGACCTTTATGCGTACTGGGGCGCAGAATACGCCTGGCGCGCCGGCTATTCTGGTTACAGCACTGTGACCATCACCAAAACCGCAGCGATACCCGTAACTCCCACTTCCCCCGCCATTCCGGCGACCACCACAACCAAGATCACGACCAAGGGAATCGGTGGATACGGCAATGTCGCTGCCAACAATTCCGGTTGCGCCACTGAGGGCGTCCCGGTGAACGATTTCAACCCGTCGTCCGGTTCGAACTGCGCCGGTGACATCCGACTCATTCAGGAACCCACGCTCGGCTTCTGGTACAAGTTCTACCAGGGTCCCAAGGGCCGGTTTCAATTCGGCGTGCAATATTCCTATTTAACCAAGAGCGCATGGTCTGGCACCGGCGGCGTAGCCGCTGGTGGCAGAGCGATTTCCCCCAAGGGTGTCGACAACATGATCTTCACCTCTTTCCGCTATTACTTGCCGTAGCCGGCACCGAAGAAGCGGCTGGCCCCTCCCCCGGGGACGAGGACAAAAGCGGCGCTCAAGAGGCGTCGCTTTTGTTGTTTTTAGGCGAGTTGAGAGGTTTCAGGATTGCTACTTACAAATTCTGAACGAACAAGGTCTCAGACTTGTACGATTGTTAAGCCCATGTGACCACACACGTAAGTAGCACGGATTGATAGAGTTTCGGGATTCAACCAACTCTGAACCGACTGTAACACTCCCGTAATACTCGCTCGTCAGAATGGCCATGACGGAACAGGTCCCAATATCCCAGCTTGGAAGATTGGCCGGTCAACGGCCAACTTGGTGGAGAGACACTAATGAAACGAATTGCAGGAATGTTGGTGGTCGTTCTGGCGCTCGGCGGAATGGTGTGGGCGCAGAGCTCCCTCCTGATTAACGGCGCCGGCGCAACTTTCCCGGCTCCGATTTATTCAAAATGGTTTGACGAATATCATAAGGCGAACGGATCGCAGTTCAATTACCAGTCGGTGGGATCCGGGGCGGGAATTAAGCAAGTGACAGAGGGTACCGTGGATTTTGGAGCGTCAGACGGTCCGATGAACGATGACCAGATCAAGGCCTACCGGACAAAAAATGGCGCCGGAATCCTGCATTTCCCAACGGTTCTGGGCGCGGTTGTTCCGACCTATAATATTCCAGGGGTGAGCGGAGCGCTGAATTTCACGCCGGAAGCACTGTCGGGAATTTTCCTCGGCCGCATTTCGAAGTGGAACGATCCTGCCATCGCCGGCGCCAACAAAGGCGTAAATCTGCCGGCAAATGACATCGTTGTCATTCACCGCTCCGACGGCAGCGGGACCACCTACATCTGGACGGATTATCTTTCCAAGGTAAATTCGGACTGGAAAGACAGAGTTGGCATGGGCGCGTCCGTGAATTGGCCGGTAGGTCTTGGCGGCAAAGGCAACGAAGGCGTCACCGGTTTGATCAAGCAGACGCCGAATGCGATCGGCTATGTGGAGCTGATTTATGCGGCGCAGAACAAAGTTCCTTACGGAATCGTGAAGAACGCTTCGGGCTCGTTTGTGAAAGCGGATCTCGCCAGCGTGACCGAAGCGGCGGCGGGAGCGGTGAAGACGATGCCAGAAGATTTCCGCGTTTCGATCACCAATGCTCCAGGCAAGACGGCCTATCCGATTTCCAGTTTCACATGGCTGCTGATTCCGGAGAAATTCAAGGACACCAGCAAGCGCGATGCAATTAAGGGCTTCGTGAAGTGGGCGATTACCGACGGCCAAGGTGACGTCGAAAGTCTTTCTTACGCCAAGCTCCCCAAGGAAGTCGTGGAAAAAGAGCTGAAGGCAATTAACAAAATTCAGTAAGAACGGTGCAGTCGCAAAATCGTGGCAACCTCCTCAAATAACGTTCCCAGCGCGAGCCCCGTTGCTGGCTCGCGCTCGCTTCTTTCCAAGCTGCGCAGCGGCGACGAAATCGCGCGGCTGATAACGTTTTTGTTCGCGGCATCGGTGGTGTTGATTACACTGCTGTTGATTTACGAGCTGTGGATTGACTCGGCGTTGCCGCGGCATAAATTCGGGCTCGGTTTTTTCTTCACCAGAGTTTGGGATCCGATCGCGGAAAACTTTGGCGCGCTGCCCTTTATTTACGGCACGCTGGTAACCGCGGGGGTTGCGCTGGCGCTCGCCGTGCCGTTGGGAATTGGAGCAGCAATCTTTTTGGCGGAACTGGCCCCGCAGAAACTCTCCGACCCGCTGCAATTCTTTATTGATTTGCTGGCTGCGGTGCCTAGCGTGATTTACGGGTTGCTGGGAGTATTCATTGTGATTCCAATGATGCGGCAATGGATTCAGCCAGCGTTGAAGAGTTCACTGGGTTTCCTGCCGCTGTTTCAAGGGCCGGCGTATGGTGTGGGATTTTTCACCGCTGGAATCGTGCTGGCCATCATGGTGATTCCATATATTATTTCCGTTTCCCGTGAAGTATTGCTGTCTGTGCCGCGCGATCAGCGCGAAGCGGCTTTGGCGCTCGGTTCTACACGCTGGGAATCGACATGGAAAGTTGTGGTGCCATTTGCAAGAACCGGTATCATGGGTTCGATTTTTTTGGCCATGGCTCGCGCGCTGGGCGAAACCGTTGCCGTGTCCATGGTCATCGGCAACACGCCAACCATCAGCAGCTCGCTTCTCTCGCCCGGATATTCCATTGCCGCGGTGATCGCCAACGAGTTCGCTGAAGCCACCGGCGACATGCACACGGCCGCTTTGATTGAGCTGGGCCTGGTGCTGTTTCTGCTGACCTTCATTTTGAATGGCTTGGCGCGTTTGCTGATGTTGCTGACCACGCAACGTGGCAGTGGAACGGCACAAGCATGAACGCGCGCCTGCGCTGGCGGAAACTGGTGAGTGGTTTCATGCTCACCATGACCGGCATCTGCGCGCTGGTGGCCGTTTCGGTTTTATTTTTTATTCTTGGCTATTTCGTTTACAACGGCGGAGTATCGATCAACTGGGATTTCTTCACCAAATTGCCAGTGCCGGTTGGTGAAACCGGCGGCGGGATGGCCAACGCCATCGTTGGCAGCGCAAAATTGCTTTTCCTGGCTTCCTTGATCGGCGTTCCCATCGGATTTTTCGGTGGTATTTATCTGGCCGAGTTCAGCGGCAATAAAGTAGCGTTTGTGGTGCGTTACGCGGCGGATCTCCTGAATGGCGTGCCCTCAATCGTCATCGGAATTTTCGCTTTTGCGCTGGTGGTGCATCCATTTAAACGCTTTTCCACCATTGCGGGCGCATTCGCGCTGGGGCTGATGATGATTCCGATCACTCTGCGCAACACCGAGGAGTTCTTGCACGGCGTCCCGCGGGCGCTGCGCGAAGGCTCCATGGCCCTGGGCGCGGGCAAGTGGACCACGATCATGCGCGTGGTCGTGCCTGCGGCCTATCGCGGCATCATGACCGCGATCCTGCTGGCGTTGGCGCGCGTGGCCGGAGAAACAGCGCCGCTACTTTTTACGGCGCTTGGCAACCAGTATTGGAGTCCGGGCTGGAATCAGCCGACGGCGTCGCTTCCAGTAGTGATTTATAATTACGCGCTTTCTCCGTACGAGGATTGGCACCGGCAAGCCTGGGCCGCGGGGCTGGTGCTGCTAGGCTTGATTCTGATGGTCAACATTGTCGCGCGGGTCATCCTGGCCCGGGGAATCGCGGTACCGAGGTCCTAACCATGCCAGCATCTGCGAGGCCAGCATTGACCGTAAACTTGAAACCGACCGGCGCAACGAATACCAGCCGCGAAACTTTTGCGTCCTCGTCGATGCGCATGAATGTTGCCAAGGTCAATTTTTTCTATGGTGAAAAGCAAACGCTTTTCGATATCAATATGGGCATCGCGCAGAACCGGGTAACCGCGCTGATCGGACCGTCGGGCTGTGGCAAGTCCACGCTATTGCGAACTTTTAATCGCATGCACGAAACCGTGCGCAACGCCCGGCTGGAAGGCGAAATCCTCCTCGATGGGCAGAATATTCTTTCCCAGGACGTGACCCAGCTGCGCCGCAAGGTAGGCATGGTGTTTCAACGGCCGAATCCTTTCCCCAAGTCGATTTTCGAAAACGTTGCGTACGGCCCCAAAATCAACGGCGCCAAAGCTCCCATCGCGGAAATTGTGGAAAAAAGTTTACGTCGCGCGGCTCTGTGGGACGAAGTGAAAGACCAGCTGCACAAATCGGCGTACGAACTTTCCGGCGGACAGCAGCAGCGGTTGTGCATCGCCCGCGGGTTGGCAGTCGAGCCGGAAGTGCTCCTTTTGGATGAGCCGTGCTCGGCGCTCGATCCCATCAGCACCGCAAAAGTCGAAGAATTGCTGGTGCAACTGAAAGATTCCTGCACCATAGTGATTGTCACCCACAATATGCAGCAGGCCGCTCGCGTCAGCGATTTCACGGCTTTCCTGCTGGTGGGCGAGATGGTGGAGTTTAATCCGACGCCGCAATTGTTTACGACGCCGACCGATCCGCGAACGGAGGCATACATCACCGGCCGCTTCGGCTGAGCTCACGCTGACGCGCTGCTTGGCTTGATTCGCAGCGATGCCGCAGCGCATAGCCAGCCTCGTCATTCCGAGCATGCCTGCGAGCAATCTCTCTTCGGTTTGCGAGTCGAAGCGCAGTGAACGAAAGGACTCCATGGAACGCCACTTCGAACGAGACCTGAACGAATTGAAAGAACGCCTGCTGTGGATGGGCAGCCTGGCGGAGCGCGCCGTCCACCAGTCGGTGCACGCAGTGCTGGATTCCGACGAGCAGCTCGCCAAGCGCGTTCTGGATGAAGAAGGCGCCATCAACGAGCTGCAGTTGGAAATTGACGACCGGGTGGTGCAACTTTTGGCGTTGCACCAACTGATGGCCATGGACTTGCGTTTTGTGCTGGCGGTTTCACGCATCAACAACGATCTGGAACGTATCGGCGATCAGGCTGTGAATATCGCGCAAGGCGCGCAGCGGATTTTGCGCCATCCGCGCGTGAAGCCCTATGTTGATTTGCCCCGCATGAGTGAAGTCGCGGAAGAAATGATGCGCGACTCCCTGAACGCGGTGGTGCGCCGCGATGTCGAGCTCGCTCGGAAAGTCTTGATGAGCGATGACAAGGTGGATCACTACCGCGACCAGATTTTTCGCGAATTGCTGACCTACATGATGGGCGATTCCAGCGTGGTTTTTCCGGCCTTCGAATTGATCCTGGTGGCAAAAAATCTGGAACGCATCGGCGACCACGCCACCAACATTGCTGAGGACGTCATCTACCTGGTGCAAGGGCAGGACGTGCGGCACCCCGCGGTGGATCGCCGCTAGGCCTTCGCAATTAGCGGCCATCTCCGCCTCCAAAATAAGTTCTGCTTGCAAAATAAAAGAGACAAAGACGTAACCGCGCTTACGACGGAAATCCATCCTCCGAGAACACGATCCGAGGTCCGCGTCAAATCGACGCGCAATTCTGATTCACCCGCCGGAACATTCACGATCATTTGCCCGGTTCCTTTAGGGTGCTGCACGGAAACGACGGATCCGTTTACCGTCACGCGCCACGCGGGGTAATTCACAAGCCGCAGCCCAATACGATCGGGGTTTGCCGTGATCACGCGAACCGAACGGTGTTCCGCCGTCCACTGTCCGATCACGATTTTCGCATTGCTGCCCGCTTCGCGTTCCCCGGCGTTGGAAACCAGAAACGCCCGCGGCAATTTCTGTGGCAGATCGCCATGATCGTCTCCGGCAGGATCGTATTCATCGGTCCCTTCGAATCCACTGCCGTTCTGAATCGCCGCTTGTAACGTTGGCATATCTTCGGTATCCCACCAGGCATGTTTTACCAGGTAGTGAGCTGCGCCGAAGATGGCCAACGCAGCGAACAGCAACCACATCCAACGCATTCGTCCGCGCGCGGACAACGCCGTAAACATTATTGCGCCCAGCGCCAGGATGGACATCCAGCGCCAGGGAAACTGCACGAACCGCAACTCCGGCAAATATCGCCAAAAAATATTGCTGACCGGAAGCATCAGCACGATTGCGGCCGCTGAAAGCGCCAACATGGCCACAAAAATCTTGCATTTCAGATTTCCAGCGGTGCAATGCGACCTGCCGCGCCACGCTGCGACTGCAGCGCAGACGGTCCACAGGATCAAAAGCACCGCCATGTGCGACGCAATTCGATTAAAGGCATCGTGTTCCACGTCGCTGGTTTTTGCGTACAGAAAGTTATCCGCAGGAGTCAGTCCGCCATAGAGCGCCGCGGAAATTTGCACCCAGCGCTGTTCGCAGACTGCGGGGATCAGATAGAACGCGGCCAGTCCAAGTCCCAATCCCATTCCCCAGGCGCCATCGGTCAATACCGCGATACTGCGCTGTCGGAACGCAGCCATTAAAAGCATGAACGCGGCGCTGTAAGTCGCAATCACTCCTGCCGGCGCATTGCAAAGCCACGCTGCGCAAAACGGAATCGCAAACCAAACTATTTTGCTGTGCCACCCGCCTTCTTCGCCGTTCAGCAATCCGATCAATCGCAACGTCGCCAGCAGCAGCAGAGGCAAGATGGCTACGGCAAGGAGTTCCGCGAAATCACTGCGCATATAAATGATCAACAAGCTATACGGGTTCGCGGCGAAGCAGGCGGCTGCCAGCAGCGCTGCGAATCGCGAATCCGCAATCCGCCGAAACAGCGCATACCCTGAAAGTCCGGCGAACGTCTGCACGCAGCCAATGAAAACACCGGCGACTGATGACCACGGTAGAATCGTTCCAAGAAATGCGCCGAAAAGCCACGACAGCGGCGGATAAAAGATGAAACGCGGCTCACCGAATCCGAAATTGGCCCACTCCGTCCAGCGCGGGAAGATGGTGCCTTCTTTCCATTGGCCCGCGGCGTCCAGCCACGACGCCATATGGAATGCAATGTCGTGCCCGGAAGCGGTTCCCAGTCGAAAAAACGGTGTGAGCACTGCAAACGACACGCACACCGAGAGCAACGCCGCGATTCCCCATTCGCGAAAGTGAGGTTCGGAAGAACTGGTAGCAAGTGGACGCGGCGATTCGCTCATCGGGTGTTCTCGCGATTGTAACCGGAAGGCAATTCGTTCCGCGACGCTCTCTTGGACGCCGGAATGATAGAAAAATCGCGCGGTCTACTTACGGAGCTCGCGCGACAGGTAAATCAGCTGCCCCACATGATGATAGGCATGTCCAGCGCAGCGCAGGAAAATCGCGAAGCGCTCCGCAGATTCGGGTTCGCGCACCGCGCTATATGGCTTTTGCCAGTCTTCCACGGACTGCTCTTCCATCGTCTCGATCACCATCGCGATGGCTCGATCAAACGCCGCCAGAACCTCGGCTTTCGGCTTCCGCTCCGTCTCGCTGAATTCACGATCGCGGTCCCGCACGTAGCCGTTCTCGGCCACGCGCGCTCCGATGTAGTAACTCAAGTTGCCAGTCATGTGCAGCAACAGATGACCAACACTATTTCCATATGCGAATGGCCGCTGCCATAGTTGTTCCTCGTTCAGTGGATCCACCCACTGATGGGTCTGCTCGCGCACCATGGCGTAGTAGGCGGATAAATCCTTGCCGATCACTTCTGAAAGGTCGGTCATTTTTTGCCGCGCCCCTTACGGCGTTCGAATCATCACTCAATTCGGCTTTTCGTTTTTGTAGATCACGCCCTGCTTCATCACAAAAAATACATGCTCGGTCTGCCGGATGTTTTGCGCGGGATCGCCGGGCACCGCCACCACATCGGCGAGTTTTCCGGTTTCGAGGGTTCCGATTTTATTCGCCAGTCCCAGCAAATCCGCATCGCTGGAACTTCCTGCCTTCAGCGCCTCGATCGGCTTCATGCCCAGGTCCACCATCTGGTGGAATTCTTCGGCATTGCGGCCGTGCGGATAAACCGCCGCATCGGTCCCCAGGCCAATCTTGACGCCCTTGGCGATGGCTCGTTGAAAGGTTTGGTGGACGTGCGCAATCGCGTCTTCCGCTTTCACTTTGATCGCCGGAGGAATGGGCACTCCTTTCTGTATTTGCTCGGTCAATCCCTGCACTGCCATCAGCGTCGGCACGTAGTAGGTGCCTTTCTGCTTCATCATGTCCAGAGCCTCGTCATCCAGAAACGATCCGTGCTCGATGGAGTCAATTCCCGCGCGAATGGCGCGCTTCGCACCCTCAGCTCCGTGCGCGTGCGCCGCAGTCTTCAGACGCAAAGCATGTGCTTCATCCACCAGCGCATCCAGTTCGCCTTGCGTCATTTGCGGCGTATCCACCGCGTCTGCCAGCGAAAGTACGCCGCCTGTAGCGCAGGTCTTGATGATCGTCGCCCCATATTTGTGCGCAAGGCGTACCGCGCGCCGCGCTTCATCCGGCCCGTTAACCACGCCAACTTCCGGCCCGCTTTCCGGTCCCAGCGCTCCCTCGCGATATCCGGTTTCGTCACAGTGTCCGCCCGTTGCGCCGACGGCGTGCACCGCCACCAGCATTCGCGGCCCCGGCACCACGCCGCGCTCGATCGCATTTCGCAAGCCCACATCCAGATAATCTCTCGAGCCGACGTCACGCACGGTCGTGAAACCAGCCAGCAAAGTGATCCGCGCATTGACGCTCGCATCCAGCGCCATCTCCGGGATTGGCTTGCGCAGTCCATCCAGCGCGGCCCTTAGATAGTCCTCGCTGTACATCATGGTCAGGTGCGTATGCGCATCAATAAATCCTGGCAGCAGCGTGGCATCGCCCAGATCCATTACTTCCGCGTCGCTCGGCAATTCCGCGCTTGCGCCAACGCCAACGATCTTGCCTTCGCTCACCACCACCAGTCCCGGTGTGACCATGCCGTTGCTCTTTCCGTCGAACATGCGCGCTGCTTTCAGCACATACGACTTCGCCGGTTTCTTCTGCTGAGCAACCGCAGGCAACAACGTCACCGCGCCCGACAGCACCAAGACCATAATCCTGCGAATCATTGCGATTTCCTCCGCTGCTCACATGAAAAACCGAATGCTCAAAATAGCTTGCCAGCCGCAATTGTCAAGCGAATCCGGATTTTGGTGGGGGAGTCAGTTTCCGGTTATCCGAGACTTAGCCGCGTGGTCCCCAGATAGGTTCTGGTCCGTCCCGGCGGTGTCACAGCCTTTCACGAGCCATCCTGGACTCCCATTCTCCAGCTCTGCGCGGACTTGCCCCTTTGGTCTGCATGCGCATCTCTGGCGCGCGAGTCTCTGCAACGCTCTGGCGGGAATACAAAGATGGGCCTCGCTCTCTATCGCATCTTCCAGCAGGCCGGGCTGCCTGCAGCAAATCTGCAGATGGAAATTCCGCCGGGAGACGGTCTAATGCTCCGCGCGCTGGATTCACGATCTTTTTTGTACCTTTGCTGCCGCAAATTCAGCAACGCAATCTTCCTCTCGAGAATCTGGGCAATTCGCGCACTCTCTTGGAAAGGATTCCATCCCAGGTGGCAGCATCGAAAAATCCTGTTCCGCGCGTGGCACTCGCCGGGGGCCTGGTCCCACAGGCCGGCAGGCCTGTCGTTCTAACAGCCTGGTCAACCCGCGCAGGCGCGCGGCCTTTTCGGAAGGAGCGCCGCAAGTGTCGCGCATAGGAACAACGGGACACCGGTAAGGGCCAAACCACCGTACAAGCTGCCTGTCCTCTGGCTAACCATCCCAATCGCGTAGGGCCCTACAAATCCGCCCAAGTTCGCGACCGAACTAATCAAGGCTATACCCGAAGCCGCTGCAAATCCCGTCAAAAACTCGCTGGGCAGCGACCAAAAAGGACCATAGACGCTGTAGATCCCAACGGAAGCGAAGCATAAGAAAAAGATCGAAGAAAAAGTAGAATGAGTTGCGCCCAAGGACATGAGGGCAATTCCTGCAACGATGGCAGGAATCGCCGCATGATATTTCCGCTCCATCTTGCGATCAGAACTGCGGGAAACCAGGACCATCGCCAGCAACCCTGCGAGGTACGGAATCATCACCAGGAATCCAATCGTTGTGTTGGAGTAAACACTGGAAAGCGATTTCACGAATTGCGGCATCCAGAAGCTAAGTGAGTACATGCCGATGTTAAGGGTCAACCCGATAGATGCCAGGTGCCATACTCGGCCGTTCGTGAGCGCCTTTAGCGCGGAAATTTTGTGTGTTCGTCTTTTTTGTTGCTCCTCTTGATCCAGTTCCTCATTGATCCAACGCTTCTCCTCTTCGGTGAGAAATTTCGCTTCCGACGGGCGGTTTGGCAACACGAAATAGGTGAGAACGCCGCAAGCTACGGCCGGAATGCCCTCCAGAACCAGGAGCCACCGCCAACTGCTCGCGCCCAACCAGTGCACATGATCCAGGATGAGACCAGAGACAGGAGCACCCAGGATGCTGGTGACAGGCAAGCCCGTCAAGAACAGTGCGATCGCCTGGGCCTGTTCCCGCTGGCGAAACCAGTACGTCAAATACAGGACGATTCCAGGGAAGTAACCGGCCTCGGCCAGCCCCAGCAGAAACCGCGCTACGTACAATTGAGAAACGTTATGCGCAAAGCCGGTCAGCATCGCCACAATTCCCCAGCTAATCAGAATTCGGGCGATCCAGACTCGCGCTCCGATCTGGTGCATCATCAGATTGCTCGGAATCTCAAACAGGAAATAGCCGAAAAAGAAAATTCCAACCAGCAATCCAAACTGCTGGCTGGTGATAGCCAGCTCCTTGTTCATCGTCAAGGCGGCGAACCCAATGTTAATCCGGTCGAGATAGGAGATGACATACAGGAGAAAAAGATAAGGAAGAATTCGGAAGCGCAGTTTCTGAATGGTCTTCGTTTCTAGCGAGATCGAGGCGATGACAAGACCGCTTCCCATAATCGCCTCCGTGGGAGAGCTGGCACGACTCTGGATTTAGCTGCTGTTAGCGACGTCGAGGGTGCAAGGATCGCGGAAATTCTACGGTTCAAAAAGAGGTCGGTCAAGCAACTCGCCTACAGCGCGAGTCCCAGAAGGCCCATCGACTCTGTAATTGCCCAACGTATGGTCCGATGAGGAACGCTATAGAGCGTGCCCGGAAGCAAATCGCGGTGGCCGGAGAGGTGGTGCTGACAGGCACGGTGGTCGAAACGGACCGCACTCACTGGATTTTGTGCGCCAGAGCGTCCCATTTTCGGGCGCGATCCGGCGCACAGAGTCTCCGTGAAAACCTACATTCGAAAATACTCATGGAAATCGTCCGTGCAATCCGCATTGCAGTTTGCACGGGCCGGCAAGGCTATCCACTGTGGGCGCTATCCAACAGTGCGTCACATCCTGCAAAAGAAGCTTTGTTTTCATGGGCTTACGAGACGCTGATGTGTGCTTTTTTGCGTTCACAAAACGCAAAGAAATAGTCATCCTGCTAGGAGAATTTTGTTAGAATCGTCACGAGCTGGAAAAGGGACGTAGTCTCCAGCCAGGGAATCCACCCTGGCCCTCTCGCTGTCCCTAGAACGCCGCCAGCTCTCCATTTTAGATAGTAGTCTGTGAATTTTCCCGGAGCTCCCCATGGGCACAAGATCCCGTCATTCCAGTCATTCCCGTACTCGGTCCGGTTATCGTTGGCTAAACATTCCTCGCGATTATCTTTCGCGCCGCCGTTATTTTCGCAAAATCTCGAGCGTTGTTATGATCCTGCTTCTAAGCCTCATTCTCGCCGGCTTCATAATCTATACGTCCGATCCCGGCGGATTCAGTTCGGCAGGACACTAGTCCGCCGGCCAGGTCTGCGGATTTGCGGTCACGAGGTTCGTCGGCCCACTGCGATTGATCCAGCGGCAGCAGCGCGCTGCAATTTAGAATTCCGCGCCCCGCATCTTTATGCCGATCGACCACCTGACCAAGTTCGTTTTTCGAAGCCGCATGCCCGCGCCTGCGGACGTCGTATACCGCTGGCACGCCGCGCCTGGTGCGTTCGAACGGCTGCAACCTCCGTGGGAAAAAGCCCAGGTGGTCGAATCCACGGGTGGTATCGAAGACTTAGGATCCCTCGTTACCATTCGCTTCTCGATCGGCCCATTCACGAAAGATTGGATTGCCGAGCACGATGCCTGCGAACCCGGGAAAATGTTTCGCGACATTCAGGTGTCAGGCCCGTTTCGCTACTGGGAGCACACGCATCTTTTTCTGCAGGATCCCAAACACCCATCGTCGAGTTGGCTCGAAGATCGTATCGAATACCAGTTGCCGTTGGGCTGGCTCGGGAAATTATTTGCTGGCGTGTGGACGCGCCGCAAACTCAAACGTATATTTTCCTGGCGCCATCACGTTACCGCGCAAGCATTTGCCTCTCCCGCAAAAATCGGCAAAGATGAAGGCAGCAATGTTCCAGGCCAAACGCATTGATTCTCAACTGCTGGAGTCTTATCGTTCGCAGTCCGGCCAGACGATTCAAGCTCTCTCGCTGGACCGTCCGCTGCTCCTGGTGTTTCTCCGCCACTTCGGCTGAACTTTTTGCCGCGAGGCGGTCGCCGAGCTTTCGAAACTTCGTTCACAGATCGAACGCAAGGACACGCAGATCGCGTTCGTGCACCTCGGCACGGAAGAGCGCGCCGCCAAATTTTTCGCTCCTTATCGACTGGATGATTTGCCGCGTTTTGCTGATCCCGATGGCCAGCTCTACGAGGTCTTTGGTTTGACCCGCGCTGAATTGCGACAGTATTTCAACCGCGAAAGCATTTATCGCATGTTGATGTCTTGGCTCGAAGGTAATTTTGCACTGCTTCCGGCCGGCGATGTGCAGCGCATGCCCGGCGCGTTTCTCCTGCAAAACACAGAAATCAAAAACGCATTCCGTCACAAACTGGTTTCCGACCGACCCAACTACCTGGAGCTCGCAACTGCCACGTAATCCGCCGCTTCGCGAAGCCCGGTAAAGTCCGTCGCGTACTCACACAACCCGCTCTTGCGCCAAGCCCGCTACTTGCCGCACGATATTCACTTCATCTTACAGCCGTGAAGACTCACATGTAGCTGCACTTGTTCAGCGTTACCGGGAGAATCGCGCGGCATGTCCAACGGTCCGGATGTCTTGATTATCGGTGCAGGACTTGCCGGCCTGTCCTGCGCACGCCATTTCGCGGATGCCGGAGTGTCTTTTCAAGTCATCGAAGCTTCCGACGGCATCGGCGGCCGAGTCCGCACCGACCGAGTCGAAGGATTTCTGCTGGATCGTGGCTTTCAAGTTTTGCTCACCGCGTATCCCGAGGCTCAGCGCACGCTCGACTATCACGCCCTTGAATTGAAAAAATTCACGCCCGGCGCTTTTTCCTGGTTTGCCGGACGCATGAACAAGCTCATCGATCCCTGGCGCACGCCGGGCGGTTGGAACGAAGCGCTACGTTCCGATTTCGCAGGCTTCTTCGACAAGTTACGCGTCATGCGCCTGCGTGCCCGCCTGCGCGCCTCCTCTATCGAGCAGATTTTCAAGCGCACGGAGCGTTCCACGAAAGATGCTCTGTTGTCCGCGGGTTTCTCCGAAGAATTCATCCATCGTTTTTTTCGTCCATTTTTCGGCGGAATTCTTTTGGATGGCGAATTGAAATCCTCCAGTCGCATGTTCGAATTTGTCTTTAAAATGCTCTGCGAAGGCGATACCGTTCTGCCCGCGCGCGGCATGGGTGCAATTCCGGCGCAACTCGCTTCGCACCTCCCCACGGATACCATTCGTCTGAACGCCCATGCTGAATCGCTGCACGAAAACGAGCTCACGTTAACCGGTGGCGAAACCCTGCGCGCTCGCGCCATCGTGGTCGCCGCCGAGGGTCCCGGCGCCGCGCATCTTGTGGGCGAAGCCGAACCCGCTTCGCGCAGCGTCTCCTGCTTCTATTATTCCGCCGACGAACCTCCGGTCCCGCATCCCATGCTGGTGCTGAACGGTGATGGCGCCGGCCCCGTCAACAATTTCGTGGTAATGAATCAGATCGCTCCGTCCTACGCTCCCGCCGGAAAATCCCTGGTCTCTGTCAGCGTACTTGGCACGCAACAACTGACCGACCAGCAACTCAGCGGCTTCGTCATCGCGCAAATGAAGAATTGGTTCGGCCCGATTGCCAGTTCCTGGCGCTATTTAAAAAGCTATCGCATCCCTCACGCGCAGCCGCAGCAATATCCCGGCGCACTCGAACCGCCGCAGCGCCCGGTTCGCGTTCGGTCCGGCATATATGTCTGTGGCGATCACCGCGACAACGCTTCGATCAACGGCGCAATGCTCAGCGGGCGTCGCGCCGCCGAAGCCGTCCTTGCGGATTTGTCCCGCTGAGCTATAGCGCTGGACAATTTTGCTTCTAAGGTTACCGCACTAGTTTCATTCAAGAACGTTTTCCACAAATTCCTTCTCATAAACCCTTTCGTACTATTGACGATAGAACCAGCCATAAGGAAACTCGTTTCATGGCCCGTTATTCCGCGTTTCTTGGCAGTTTCGTGGATGTCCAGTATCGCGCCGGAGATATTTGCCTTCCTGCCTCCGGAACATTCGTCGCCGATTCCGGCCGCTCCATCTTCCTCGAACAACATTACGAGCAGCACGGCCAACCCAAAAATTTTCGCTGGGAAATTCCCTATCCATGCATCGTTCGCCTGGAAGAGTCGGAAACGTTTCGCACCGTCGCCTCCGGGCCGGTCGGGCAACAAGTCGAGTCCTCCGATTCACCCGATCGCGAGTTGCAGGCTGGTGCAGCGCACGCCTCTGGCGGTGCATCCCTGCTTCCCGCCGCTCACCGTCCTAAGACTGCCTGAACTAAGACTTCCGCACTCCAGACCTCCTGTGATTCCAGAACGCCTGACCCGTCGTTCGAGGGGCCGGCCTTGCGATTCGGCGGCTTTAGCCGTTGCGACCAAGACCCCTGTCTAGCGTCATTCCGAGCCTGCCTGCCGCCTGCCCGCCGTGGCGGGCAGGCAGACGCAGCGAGGAATCTCTAGGGAGCGCTCTTCTGCGGCCATGCACGGATTCCGTGTCTGCTATAAACTGATATTTCGTCTGCTTCGTTGAACGTTATCGGAGGCAATCGTGTCGCAACCGCGCGTCAGTTTTATCGGACTCGGCCTTATGGGCCGTCCCATGGGCCACAATCTTCTTAAAGCTGGGTTCCCCCTGCTCGTATGGAATCGCACTGCGTCGCGCGCCGACTCTCTGGTCGCCGCAGGAGCGCGCCGCGCCGCTTCTCCTCAGGAAGCCGCCGCTGCCGCCGACGTCCTGATCACCATCGTCAGCGATCCACCGGCGCTCGAAGAGGTTCTCTGGGGTTCCGGCTCGAACTCGGATGACAACTCCGGCGGCGCCTTTGCCGCGCTCAAAAAAGGCGCGATTTATATTGACTCCAGCACGGTCTCGCCCATGCTGGCTCGCCAGATTGCGGACGCAGCAAAGGCCGCGGGCATTCGCTTTCTGGATGCGCCTGTCACCGGAGGCACGTGGGGGGCAGAAAAAGGCGAGCTGCTCTTTATGATCGGCGGCGAATCGGAAACGCTCGAAGCCGCTCGCCCGGTGCTCTCCGCAATGGGCAAAAAACTTTTTCATCTCGGACCCAACGGCGCTGGGCAAACCGTCAAGCTCGCCATGAATTTGCTGCTCGCTCTGCAAGTGGACGCTTTCGCCGAAGCTCTGGCCCTGGTCACCGGCGCGGGCTTCGCGGGAGAAAAATTAGTCGAAGTCATGCAAGCCAGCATGGCCCGTTCGGGCGTCCTGGACGTAAAAGCTCCGGTGATGCTGAGCGGCGACTACAAGCCCAGCTTCCCGCTGCGCCTCATGCATAAAGATTTGAGCCTGGCCCTCGAACTCGGCAATCAACTGGGCATCCCTCTTCCCGCCACGGCCGCCGCTCGCGGAATCTACAACTCCGTTAAGGGCTCTTGCAAAGACGACCTGGACTACGCCGCGGTCTTTAAGTACTGGAAAAAATAACCGATCGTTTCGGCACCGACTGACTCTGCGCGCGCGCTGTCCTCGCGGGAGCGGGTGCTTTGAATGCGGCACCGTTCGTGCGATCGAATGATAGAATGCTGAGTAGTGTTCGGAGAAAATCATGGCCCACAAGATTCGTAATTTGCCCATGTTTGCGCTGCTAACTGCCACACTTTGCTGCGGTAGCGTTGCCGCGCAGGAGAAAGAGCCGGATTGGTCCAAAGTCCACATCCAGGTCACTAAAGTTGCTGGCAACATTTATATGCTCGAAGGCCAGGGCGGAAATATTGCCGCCTCAGTCGGTGAAGATGGCATCGTCATCGTCGACGACGAGTTCGCTCCCCTCGCGGAAAAAATCCAGGCGGCCCTCAAGAATCTTGGCATCACCGACAAGCCGGTGCGCTTTGTGATCAATACCCACTATCATGGCGATCATGCCGGCGGGAATGTTCCCTTCGCTAATTCCGGTTCGACGGTCATCGCCCAGGACAATGTTCGCAAACGTCTCGCTGCAGGCGGCACCGCTGGCAACGGCGGCTCCCTGAAATCAGAAGTGAAGCCCACAGAGAAAGCGGGTCTTCCGATTATCACTTTTGAGCACGACGTCACCGTGCATCTCAACGGCGAAGATATTCGCGCGCTGCATTTTCCTTCCGGTCACACCGACGGCGACGCCATCATTTTTTTTCCAAAAAACAATGTTGTGCACATGGGCGACGATTTTGTCCGCTACGGTTTTCCTTTCATCGATGTGGCCAGCGGAGGCAGCGTGCAAGGCATGATTGACGCACTGGAAAAAGCTTCCGCACAGCTTCCCGCAGCCGTGAAAGTTATTCCGGGGCACGGCGCGCTTTCCAATCTTGACGATGTACGCGCGTTCGTGAAAATGCTCAAGGAAACTTCCACCGTGGTCCAGAAAGCCATGGACGACCACAAAACACTGGAGCAAATGAAACAGGAAAAAATCCTGGCGTCCTGGGAGAAATGGTCGAACGACTTCGTCAATTCAGATGTATTTATCGAAACGCTCTACAACTCCCTGACTGGCCATAAAGGCCAATTCGTAAAACACAACTGAAATCTGCGAAACGAAAAAGTCCGACTACTTTTTCGCTTCGGCATATTTTTCTGCCCCCAAAAAGTGCAACGACACGTACGGCTCATCGCCGACCACCCAACTGTCGTGTCCCGGCGCGATATAAAAAACATCGCCGGCGCGCATTTCGATCACTCGCCCGTCATCCATCGCCGCCGTCGCGCATCCTGAAACCACCATGCCGATATGTTCCACCTGGCAACTCTTTGCTCCGGTGGCAGCGCCTACATGCACCGACCACTTCCATCCCGGCTGGTAAGAGGCGCGGCCAATGGTCATGCCTCCCAGCGTGACCAGCTCGAATCGGCCTTTTTCAAACACGCGCACTTCATCTGGGTGTTCAAATCTTTTTAGGATTACGTCCAGCATGGTTCGACTCCGATTTGGACTGGCGAAACTTTGCTGCTGGGCTGGTGCCGCTTTCTGAGGGTTGTCGAAAAAGAGAAAGTGAAAAGAGCGGGAGGCATGAAAAGAGGAGATTTAAGGTCAAGACTGGGAGCAAGCAGGGACCGCATGCAAGGTGAAGGGGCTTGGCGGCGCGCTAGAGAGGGAGAACTCACGCGGAAGGATGGCATGGAAGTAGAGGTGACGAAAGCGATGAGCAGTGAACGGAGGAAAATGGGGTGCGAAAGGTCATTTGCGTGATTAAACGGGGCGGTTCGAATCGCAGCAGGTCAAAGTAAAGACCCAGCCTTGCAAAAACCAAGTGCGCAAGGATGGGGCAGCCGCCGAAAAACCAAGCGGCAAAACGAAAGCCTGTCCCACCCGCCGTTCAGGCGAACGGAACCTACCGCTCAACCATCCAGCCGGTGAATTCCGCTGAAGAATGCGCGCAGATGGCGCTGGCGTTTGAGACTACCTATCCGGCAAACGCATTTCTTCCCTTGATCGCAATCAGAGAAACGAATGTCGCGACCACGTAGCGTTCTTCGCTGACCTCTAGCCGCTAAGTCTGCGGTCAAGGTTTGGCGTTGGGTGGGAAGAAGCCTATGGGCAGGTCTTTGGCGGTGCGCAGGCCTGCGGGTGCGTCCAGGATAACGGGGATGGAGTTGACGGCTACGGAAGCGGTGGCGAGGTCGCCGTGGGAGCCGCCGGGGATGGTGAGGCTGATATTGGGATGGCCGGTGAGAGTCACGGTATCGGCGGGATCTTTGGCGCCTACGTACATTTGCAGTTCCATGTAAATAAGTTCTTTGCCTGCGGAGAGGCCGCGGGCGATTTGGTGAACGCCGGCGGCTTGGCCGGCTTCGACGGTGAGAAATTCGGTCTGGACGCGTTCGGTGGCGACTTTTGGCTCGATGGTTTCGGTGATTTCGTCCACGGCCAAGCCCAGCGCGTCCGCAACCATGGCCACCGATTCGGGCAAGCCTACGTGCTTGATGGTGCCTTCGGCAACTTTCTGGCGGAATTCCTCGACGCTCAGGCCAGCGCCGATTTTTTTCTGGAGGGGCAGACGGCGCTTTGCGGCGTCCACGATACGCAAGGCTTTGGCGTGCGCGATTTTTTGCGAGACCGCAGCCAGCGTGATCACCAGCTTATCCATTACGAAACCGGGATTTACTCCGGTGCCGACCAACGCTACTCCCCAGTCTTTGGCTTCTTTATCAATTTTTTCCGCGAGTTCCGGATGAGTGCGATAGGGATAGGACAATTCTTCGCAAGTCGAGACTACGCAGGAACCGGCTTTCAGACATTCGATCAACTGGTCGGCAACCTTTTCCAGCGAGGAAGAAGTGGTGTGCATGACGATGTCAGCAGCTTGCGACAAAATTTCTTCGGGGTTGCTGGAAACTTTGACGCCCCACGGCGCGTCGCTGGCACCCACGACTTCGCCCAGATCGCGCCCTGCTTTTGCGGGATCGGTATCAATTGCCCCGACAATTTCCACCGAAGCTTTTTCCCGAAGTAATTTGGCAATGGAGGCGCCAATGGGCCCAATTCCATACTGAATCGCGCGTATCTTCTTTTTCACCGAAATCTCCGTCTTCGCAATCGCGAAGTCTCAACGCTGCAGGTTAACGCTCACTGGCGAATTTTTGCGCGCAGCGAATCTTATAACATAGAGGATTCAGCCTGCTCAGGCAATCCATTCGCGATGTGAGCGGCAGACGATTCAGGTCGAAATCAACAAGCGGTGCTGGTTTACAGGTTTCAGCGCTGGCGTGTTGCAGGCTTACGGATTCATAATGACAGAGGCCCTGGAGGCTGTGCGGCGCTTTCAAGCCGGCCGGCGCAGTACGAAGCAATTACCGAAAGTATGGGTACTTTAGGAGGCTTACGATGCCAGCACGCAAATTGGCGGACGATGAAATCAACAAGCTTCTCAGCCGCATGCCCGGATGGCGCTTACTGGGGGGCAAACTTCACAAACAATACGAGTGCAAGGACTTTAACGCTGCGTTTGGCAACATGACGCGGGTGGCGCTGATCGCGGAAGCCATGAATCATCATCCCGAATGGTCCAATGTGTGGAACAAAGTGGTTTTTGATCTGGTTACACACAGCGTAAAGGGGATCAGCGATCTGGACTTTGTACTGGCGGAAAAAATCGAGGAAATTTTCTCGGCGCAGGCGGCAACCCGGGCGACTTCCGGCACATGATTTGCGACGCACAGGTTTCGGAGATTTTAGATCGGAAAAAATTTGCGCTGTGACGTGATTCTTCGCGATGTGATTGTTCAAGCTATGCTTAGCGGAACATGATTGGAGCGCACCAGCCGCAGAGAAAATCGCGCGCGCGCCTGATTATCGCGCTCCGCTGGGCGGCGGCGCTGGCAGTCTTCGCAATTCTCTTTCATTTTCTTCCAGTTGCGCCGCTGCGCAGGGCTCTGGCCAGCGTTCCGCCAATCCGATTCGCAATTATCCTAATCGTTTATTTGTGCGTGCACGCAATCGGAATCGTCAAATGGCGCATGGTGGTGAACGCTGCCGGGTCGCAGTTGGATTTCACGACTAGCGCGCAATGTTATCTCGGCGGACTGTTCGGAACGCTGTTTCTTCCGTCGATCATTGGCGGCGATGTGATTCGCCTGGCCGTGGGTTTGCGCCCAAGTCCGCGTCCTGCAGCGGTTCTTGCAGGAAATGTGGTGGATCGTTTTATCGACGTTGCGGCGCAGGCGACGCTGGTGGCAATGGGGTTGCTACTGTTGCCAGGTTCGCTTCCGGAACAGTTCAGCGCGCTGGCGCGTAAGTTTCTTCTCATCGTTGGCGGAATTTTTATCGTGATTGTCGTTGCGGTTTTCGTACTAAGAAAAACTCTGTTTACTGGCCGTTCGCGGCGATTTCTACGCCGGCTGGCACGCTTGCGGCACGCATTGCGGTCGGTGCGTGCACGCCCGCATATTCTTGCCACTGGCTGGCTGCTCGGCGTGTTCGTACAGGCGACATTCATACTGCTTAATGCGCTTTTAGCCATCTCCTGCGGCCTGTTTCTGCCTTTGCGAGTTTGGCTTTTCGCGTGGCCGTTGGCCAAGATCGCCGCGCTTCTACCACTTACACAGGGAGGAATGGGCGTCCGGGAAGCCGTTTTGGTGGCTTTGCTGTTGCCGTTTGGGGCAGCAGCACCGCTGGTGCTGGCTTCCGGCCTGGCGTGGGAAGGGATCATCGTTGCCGGTGGGCTTATCTCTGGATTTGCCGCATATGTACTGAGGCGTACCGAGCCGCGAACCTCTTAACATAAACGTGACGCCGACCAACACTACGTCTCCCCGCCAAGAAGTCTTTGACCTAAAGGACTGCCTCTCGAGTCTCCATAAGACGAACGTGGTCGAAAACCGAGCCGCGCCAAAAAAACTGGCGACGCGTTGGCGTTGTCGAGTCGAGAAGTTTGCTGATGAACTCAAGCTCGATCGTAGTATCTCTCGATAACGAATTGGGATCTCACCGGCAGTTTGCCTTTTTTCACCACCAAGGAGCGGGCAAAGACACCGGACCGGGGCCGTTCCGCCCAGCTTCGGCATCACCCCGTCCAGCACCGCTATTTGTGGAGTGTTTTGTTCGCAAAGCCGCAGCGCTGCTTCGTATTTGCAGAAGCCGTACAGCCCGACAAAACTAGGAAGACTGGTGCGGGACATTTTGGGCGGCGGGGAAAAGCGGGCAATTTCGTAAATTAGCTCGATCCACGCAGCGATTTGGCGGTTGATGTTGCTGACGATACACTAGGGCGTGCCTCCGCTGCTGGAACTTGAAAATGTTACGGTGATGCGCGGTGACCGCGCGGCGCTGCAAAATATTTCGCTGCGCATCGAATCCGGGGAGCATGTGTGTATCCTGGGGCCGAATGGCTGCGGCAAGTCCACGCTGATCAAGACAATTACGCGAGAGTGTTATGCGCTGGTGCGGGAAAATTCGGCGATGCGTATTATGGGCCGCGAGCGTTGGGACATTTTCGAATTGCGTAGGCATTTAGGGATTGTTTCGCCGGATCTTTTATCGTCCTGTACGACGCATTCGACGGGCCGCGACGTGGTGCTGTCAGGATTTTTCAGCAGCACCAGGATTTTTCCGCATCAGCATCCGGACGCCGATCATGTAGCGCGTGCGGAAGCCGCTTTGCAACGTTTGCAGATCGGCCATCTGGCAGACCGGCCGCTGGTACATATGTCCTCGGGCGAGGCCAAGCGCACATTACTCGCGCGGGCTCTGGTACACCAGCCCCAAACGCTATTGTTTGACGAGCCCTCAAGCGCGCTGGATATCGCCGCGCAATTTCAGCTGCGCGAAACCATGCGCGAACTGGCTCGCTCAGGCCTGGCCATACTTCTGGTGACGCATCATGTGAGCGAAATCATTCCGGAGATGGACCGCGTGATCCTGCTTCGGGATGGCCAGATCCTGATCGATGGCCCGAAACCAGACGTGCTTACAGAAGATAATCTCGGCAAGCTGTTTGGGGTGGAAGTGCGCATTCACCCGCACCACGGCTCGTTTTACATGTATTAGGTTTCTACTGCGATTTTGCCGCCTTTCTACAGGAAATCTGCGAGAACCTGTGCCCGCTGATGGAAATCTAATACATGGAGATCGACGGAGGATTGTCCTCCCCCGCGCCTCCAGGACAAACATCTAACCCAAAGGCAGGTGTCTATGAGATTTCTCCATGCCGCGGCTTTCGCGGTGGTGCTGACGCTCGCGAGCGTTCCGGTCCTTTCCGCTCAAGAACCGGACCAGGATAAGGAAAAACCGAAACAGCAGGACGAAGAGAAAAAGAAACAGCCCGCGAATAAGGAAAAAGAAAAACCGCAAGCGAAGCCGGACGATCGGGCGAATCCTAAATCGCAACCCGACAAAGACAAACCCGCGCGTGAGACCGAGCGGCGCGACCAGCCGCAACGGCAAGACGATCGAGCCCGCCGGGATGACCGGTCAGCTACGCACGAGCAACAGTCTGCTCGGAACGAGTCGAACCGCGGCGGTGGCCACCGGATTCCGGAGGAGCGGTTCCGTGCCAGCTTTGGCACCGAGCATCACTTCCGGGTAGAGCGGCGCGATGACCGGCACTTCGAATACGGCGGTTACGCGTTCGAATATGTAGACGCTTGGCCAGCAGACTGGTCATACGAGGACGATGTTTACATCGTGTTGGTCGGCGACGACTATTACTTAGTGAACCTTCGCCACCCGGGAATTCGTTTGCGTCTCATGCTCGTAGACTGAAGCTGGCTGGAATCGGCCTAGGGCTCTATTGGACAAAAGCGCGGAGCGGCTGCAAAGCTGCTCGCGCTTTCATTTTTTTGCGTCGCACGCAGGATGGAGTGCGGGTTGTAGTCTAGCCCGAAGCGGCAGCTAGACTGCAGCATTTCAAATTTGGGCAGCACGAAAATTTCCCATGAGGCACCGAAACCACACGAGCTACTTATGAACTGGCCTGGGTTGTTGCGTGGCGGTTCGGGCTTCGGGATTTTTTGGCGACCAATCTTCCGGAGGGAAAGCGATGCGCCAGAACTGAGGACGGCGCGCGGAAAATTCCAGTCCAATTTCCGCTTTGTTTCCGCGGACCGGCCCGAGAAACGCGACGTTACATTCCTGTTCTTCCTTGGTGGTGTTGTTGCGGAGCGTTAGCAGGCTGCCGCTGGTGACGCGCGACTGCAGCAGGACCAGTGCGCCATGCGCGTTTATTGCCAACGTGTCGGCCTCTTCATCGAACGGTTTGCCTTGCGCATCCACTCCGTAAATTCGAACGCTGACTTGCATCAGAACGCGCTGGCTTCTGCGCCGGGCGCCTGCATTTGCGGGATTGCTTGATAGTTGGGACATGAGCGACTCTCTTCGTCTGACTATAGCGCAGTCATGCGAGAGCTAAACGGCGTTGCTGGGACTCGGCTGGGAAAAGGTAAACAAACGAATCAGGCGCGCTTGTCCATGGCCACGTAATCGCGAGTCTCGTGGCCCAGGTAAATCTGGCGAGGGCGGGCGATCTTCTGTTCTGGATCCAGCAATAATTCTTGCCACTGCGCAATCCACCCGGAAGTCCGCGGAATGGCGAACAGAACCGGGAACATGGTCGTCGGAAAACCCATGGACTGGTAAATCAAGCCGGTATAGAAGTCCACGTTGGGATAGAGCTTGCGCTTCACGAAATATTCGTCCTCGAGGGCGATGCGCTCGCACTCCAGGGCAATTTCCAGCAGCGGATTTTTACCCATCAGGTCGAAAACTTCGTAGGCCACGCGTTTGATGATGCGGGCGCGCGGATCGTAATTCTTGTAAATGCGGTGGCCGAAACCCATCAGCTTGGTTTCGCCGGCCTTCACGCGCTTGATGAAGTCGGGAACTTTCTGCACCGAACCGATTTCCAGAAGCATGCGCACAACTTCTTCATTTGCGCCGCCGTGCAATGGGCCGTAAAGGGCCGCGATGGCCGCCGCGGTGGCGGAATACGGATCAACGTGCGAACTTCCGACGCCGCGAATGACGTTGGTCGAGCAGTTCTGTTCGTGGTCGGCGTGCAGGATGAAAAGGACGTCCAGTGCCCGTTCGAGGGTCGGATTCGGCCGGTAACGCGTTTCCGTAGTGCGAAACAGCATGTTCAGAAAATTTCCCGGATACTGCAATTCATTGTCCGGATAAACGTAGGGCATTCCAAGCGTGTGGCGATAGGCGAACGCCGCAATGGTCGGCATCTTGCCGATCAAGCGGTAGGTCTGTTTGCGGCGCGATTCTTCGTTCAGGATGTCTTTGGCGTCGTGATAGAAAGTCGAAAGAGCGGCGATGGTGGAAATCATCATGCCCATGGGATGGGCGTCGTAATGAAAACCATCGAGAAATTTCTTGATACTTTCGTGGATGAAAGTGTGATGGCTGATGTGCCAGGACCAATCTTTTAATTGTTTTTCAGTGGGCAATTCGCCGTGCAGAAGCAGGTAAGCAGTTTCGAGGTAAGTGCTTTTCTCGGCCAGTTCCTCGATGGGATAACCGCGGTAACGCAAAATTCCTTCATCGCCATCGATATAGGTGATGCGGCTGACGCAGGACGCGGTGTTGTTGAAGGCCGGATCGTAACTCATCATGCCGAAATCGTGCGCGTCGGTCTTAATCTGGCGGAGATCCATGGCCTTGATGGTGCCGTTCTTGATGGGCACCTCGTAACTTTTGCCGGTGCGATTGTCGGTGATGGTCAGGGTCTCGCGGGACATGGGAGCGGCCTCGGCATTTCCCGCTTTGATTGCAGTTTTTTGGGTGGAGCTTACGGTGTCCATCTTTCAATCCTAGTCCAGCACTACACTGTACACCAAAGTCCACAGTACGGAAACTTGCTGCGGTGTTTGGCAGTGGTTCCGTTCCCCAGACCGCGACTAGTCGGCACTGGGCCAAAGCTAGCGGCGTCCTCTGTAGCAATCCATAAAGGAAACGCAGCAGAAGAAAAAAGGTTGGCAAATTAAAAATGGCTTGACATATTCCGATATGGGTATATATTGAGGGTATGGCCAGGGCGGCGACAACATCGGATGCGTTCAATGCAGTGGCCGAACCTCGGCGGCGGGACATCCTGAACTATTTGCTGATGCAGGAGAGGTCCGTCAACGAGATTGTGGGCGCCATGGAGATGGAGCAGCCGTCCGTTTCGAAGCACCTGAAGGTCTTGAAGGATGTTGGCCTGGTGCAGGCCCGCAGGGAGGGTCGGCAGATGCTTTACCAGGTGAATGCCATGGCCATCCGGCCGTTGCACGAATGGACCAGCACATTCGAGCGGCTGTGGAAACACCAGTTGCTGCGAATCAAGGAACGGGCCGAGGCCGACCATGCACAGAAAAAATAGTCTTGTGGAATTTCAAACCAGGAGGAAATCGTGAGTTCACCGGCACTATCGCTGGAAACGACAACGATCCATATAGCCGAGGAGATTGAAGTGCGCGCGTCGATCGAAGTGACGTTTGCCGCGTTGCTGGACCAGCTTGGACCGTACAACGAAACTGGCATTGACAGGCCAATGCCGATGAAATTAGAAGCCTGGCCGGGCGGCAGGTGGTATCGCGACTTGGGGGACAACAACGGGCACTACTGGGGGACGGTACAAGCGATCAAGAGGCCGACGCTACTGGAAATTTGCGGGCCACTCTTCATGTCCAACCCGGTGATGACGAATCTTCAGTATCGGCTGAAAGAATCGGGCCGGGTGACGTTGATCAGGTTTCGACACCAGTCGTTTGGACTGGTGCTGGAGGAATACAGAAACGCAAAGAGCGGCTGGGCATACACGCACGAGCGAATGCGGCAGCGGGCGGAAGCGGGCGGCCACACTGAGGGATGATCGAATTTGAGGATGAGAGGAGCGAACTATGTGTCCAGCGTGCATCGCAAGCGCAGCAGTGAGGGCCGCCGGAGCGGGATCCACGGGAGGAATTCTGGCGGTGTGCATCGGCAAATTCAGAAAATTTTTCACAGCGAATGGTCTCGGTCTGTTTCAGAAAATCAAGGAGAAATAAAATGGCAACCAGCAAGGAGAAAGACATGGAGCACCAGAAAGGGCAGCTCGCAATGAACACACCGCCGATCGTGTCGCCGCAGGAGTGGGAGGCCGCGCGCCAGCAGCTTCTCGTGAAGGAAAAGGCCTTGACCCGCTCCCGTGACGCGTTGGCCGCCGAGCGTCGCCGGATGCCGTGGCTGGCCGTGGAGAAAAAGTACGAGTTCGACGGGCCTAAGGGCAAGACGAGCCTGCTCGACTTGTTCGACGGCCGCCGTCAGCTGATCGTCTACCGCGCCTT
>Ga0073928_10000230_pt1 | contig 137737 bp, 139 predicted proteins | sample PaiPotPPA55metaG_FD_76969 | JGI IMG/M metagenome (GOLD analysis project Ga0073928, IMG submission 76969) | Iron sulfur acid spring bacterial and archeal communities from Banff, Canada, to study Microbial Dark Matter (Phase II) - Paint Pots PPA... ... | reverse complement strand
GGCGGCCGCACCCCGGACATGGCGTACTTCAACTTGCTGCCCAGCGTGGCAGCCTAACTGAGCGGAGTTCTCACATAGCGAAGGCCGTTTGACTGTGCAAAAAAGCGAGGCCACTTCTCTCCTGCGGTCCCGACGGTTTCTTTGCCAACAGCGCGGCCCCAACGTTCGGGCGACGGCGTTTTCCACCGACGTATGTTTCGTCGGCTTCGACGGGACCCATGAGCTTGATAAAGCCAGGGTCGGCCATCGCCTCGCGGATACGATGCAGCATAAACCACGCCGACTTTTGCGTGACCTTCAGCGCACGAGCAAGTTCGTGCGACGAGATACCGTTGCGGTTGCTTGCAATCAACCAAATGGCCGGCAGCCACTTGTCGAGGCCAATCGGCGAATCCTCAAAGATCGTCCCTACCTTGGCCGAGAACTGCCGCTTGCAATCGTTGCAGTACCAGCGCCGGTGCTTGGGCATATAGGCGACCGCATCCGATCCGCAGCCCATGCGCGGGCAAGCCACGCCGTTGGGGAAGCGGATTTGAACGAAAAAGTCGTGGGCCGCCTGAGGGTCCGAAAATTGCTGGACCGCCTCAAGCATCGAACGCGGTATCTCTTGCTTCGGCATGGTCCTACGCTCTCACAGCCCTCACGACCCAAACGATGATCAATGCAAGTGCCCCGGCCAATAGTAACCAGGCTAATGGGGCTAAGAATGCGCCAATCGCTCCGCCGACCGTCGCTCCAGGTCCACCGCCTATCCCGTAATGTGCGTAATGAGCCAGCCCAGTGACGACTGCGGATGCGAGACCGAGCGCAACGATGCCAGGGACATTCGGTTTTGCTCGCGGCTGCTGTTCCATGACCCCAGCATATCAAAATGAGGTACTTTAGTCAAGTATATCATACCGGCTATCTTTACAAAGCCCTGGCGGTGGAGTATAGTGGGGTAAAGTGGCTCGCTATGGGGCTTTGTTCTCTATCTATGAGCGTGCTTCCAAAATTTACGGGACAGTTCGTCCACTCGATAGACGAGAAGGGGCGATTGACCATTCCCGCTCGGATCCGCGCCAAGCTCGGCGACCACTTCGTCATGACGATTGCGCCTCCCGACCCGTGCCTCGCGCTCTATCCGGAGACGACCTGGGCGGATTTCTGCGACAAACTCGAAGCCGCAGCGACCAAAGATCAGCGCTATCGCACCTTTGTCCGGCACCTCTTCGCCAACACCGACGAGGTGTCGCTCGACGCGCAAGGCCGGCTCGTCGTGCCGCCAGCCCTTCGGGCCTACGCCGGCATCGACCGCGACGCGGTCCTGGTGGGCACGCTCACGCGAGTCGAAGTCTGGTCGGCGGCGCGCTGGAGCAAGTCGAATGCCGCGCCGGACCGCCTCCCCGAGCTGATGACCGAGCTTGGACTCTACTAGCCATGCGCCAGTCATGCTCGCCGAAGCGATGGCGCTGCTCGTACCCGCAGACGCCGAGCGGCTCGTTCCCGTCACGCCTCAGGTCCATCCGGTTTATGTCGATTGCACGTTCGGCGGCGGCGGCTATGCCCGCGCGATTCTGGAACGTGCGCCGAACGCGCGGGTGCTCGCGCTGGATGCCGATCGTTCGGCGTGGGAGCGAGCGCAAGAGATGGCGGCGCAGTATCCGGGCCGGCTCGTCGCCGCTTACGAAAATTTCGCAAACCTCGACGCGATTCTCGACTCCGCGAACGTCGACGAGGTAGACGGCATCGTGTACGACTTGGGCCTCTCGTCACCCCAGCTCGCCGACGCCGAACGCGGTTTCGGGTTTTCGGAGGACGCTCCGCTGGACATGCGGTTCGATCCGTCTGGCGGCGGGCCGAGCGCGGCCGACTTGCTGAACTCGCTCTCCGAGATCGAAATCGCAAATCTTCTCTTCCGGTATGCTGACGAGCGCAATTCGCGCCGCATCGCGCGCCAGATCGTTCGCCGGCGCGAGCGCTCGCCGCTCAAACGGACCGGAGATCTCGTCGCAGCGGTGCTGAGCGCACTGCCTGCCGGCGGCGGTCGTCGGCACGCGCCGACGCATCCCGCAACGCGCGCCTTTCAAGCGCTGCGCATCGCGGTCAACGACGAGTTGGCCGCGCTCGAAAGAAGTCTCGCCGCGGCGGTGCGTCGCACGAAGCAATGCGGCCGAGTCGTCGTCGTGAGTTTCCACTCCGGCGAAGACCGTCTCGTCAAGCGCACGTTTCTCGCGTGGCGCGCAAGCGGCATCGCGAACATCCTCACGCCGAAACCGCTGCAGCCGGAACGCAGCGAAATCGCGGCGAATCCGCGCAGCCGCAGCGCAAAGCTGCGCGCCGCGGAAAAGATCGGCGACGTCTCGTTGCCACAGGAAGCGGCCTGACGTGGGCCTTGCAGCGCGGGCGCACGACGAGACCGCACGCGCGGCACCGCAATGGCGCCGTGGCGCCGCCCGAGGGGGCCACGCCCGGCGCGCCCGAAAGCGCGCGGCGACAGGCCGTGTGCGCGTCGCACTCGTCGTCGGCCTAGTCCTCGCGCTCGTTCTCGGCTACGTCGGCATGACGGCCGAGGTGGCCGCGCAGACCTATCAGCTCTCGGCCGATCAGTCGCAGCACGCGCAGCTGCAGCAAACCGCGGATGCGCTCCGACAACGCCTCGCGCAGTCACAGTCGCTTTCGAGACTGGAACGCGCCGCGCTCGATTTGCGCATGACCCCTCCAGCGAGCGTCGTCTACATCCCGGTGCCGGTTGCGCTTTCGCGCAAGCTGCCGCTCCCAACGTTGGCCGCGCGCATCGAGCACTGGCTGCGCGTACGATGAATCGGGCGGACTCGACCTCTGCGCCGGTCGGCTGAAGCCGACCGCTCCAAGAGTCTTCGAAACACATGAAAGAAAAAGAGCTCCGGCGCCTCAAACCGCGCGCGACCGTCGTGCTCTGGATCCTGTTCCTCATCGCGGGCGCCCTCATCGCTCGCCTGTACGTCGTGCAGATCCGGGAGGCGTCCGGCCTTGCCGCGTACGCTGGGCAAGAACAGCGCTCGATCATCGACGTCAGCGGCCGCCGCGGCGCGATCCTCGACCGTTTCGGCGTGCCGTTCGCCGTCACCGTGCCCGCATCGTACGTCGATGCGAATCCGACGCAAGTCGCGAACCCGAACGCCGAAGCGCGAGCGCTCGCGCCGTTGCTCCACGAACCGGCGCCGCAGTTGGAGGACGCGTTGCGCGCGCGGACGACGTTCATCTACCTCGCGCGCCAAGTACCGCGCCCGACCGCCCAGAAAATCGCAGCCCTTGGACTGCGCGGCATCGAGACCAAAGCCGAGCCGACGGGACTCCAGCTCCTGCCGCAGGGACACGTCGGGTCGACGGTGGTCGGATTCACCGGCGAGGACAACCAAGGGCTGGGCGGCATCGAATACCAGTTCAACGACGCGCTGTCCGGCAAGCAAGGCGAGATCATCGAACCGACCGACAGCTCCGGCGTGCCGATTCCGTTCGGGCGACGCATCGTCCGTCCGGCCGTCGTCGGCGACACCGTCGTGCTTTCCCTCGACCGCACGCTGCAGTATGCGGCCGACCGGATCCTCGCCCAGACGGTGCGGCAGCACGGCGCGCAGGACGGCAGCATCGTCGTCATGCGAGCGGCGACCGGCGAAGTGCTCGCGCTCGCGAACTACCCGAACTTCGATCCGAACCACTACGACGAGTGGCCCGACGCCGCGAAACGGGATCGGGCGATCACCGATCCCTACGAGCCGGGCTCGACGTTCAAGCTGATCACCGCGACCGCGGCGCTGGACTCCGGCAGGGTCACGCTCGACGACACGTTCCTGGCGAGCAACCGCATCGAGGTTGGCGGCTACACCATCTTCAACGCGGATGACGGCCTGCTCGCGTCCGGCCATCGCTACGAGACGCTCGACGATATCGTCACCTATTCCCATAATGTGGGTGCGGCGCAGGTCGCGCTTCGCATCGGCAAGCAGACGATGTTCGACTACATGCGTCGCTACGGATTCGACCAGCCGACGAACGTCGATCTGCCCGGTGAAAGCGCCGGCATCATCGGCACGCCGGACGATTGGTGGGGCTCGAGACTGGCGACGATCGGATTCGGTCAGGGCGTGTCGGTGACTGCGCTGCAGCTCGCCCGCGCGTACTGCGCGATCGCCAACGGCGGCGTGCTCATGCGCCCGTTGATCGTGCGCGAAATCGTCGCGCCGGACGGGCGCGTCAAAAAGACGTTCGCTCCCGAAGCCGATGGCAGAGTCATGCGGCCGGAGACGTCGGTGATGCTCCTCAAAATGCTGCGCGACGTCGTGAAGCGCGGCACAGGCACCAGCGCGCAGATCCCCGGCTACGCGATCGCCGGGAAGACCGGAACGGCGCAGATGATCGTCGACGGCTCGTACATCGTCGGCGCGTACACATCGTCGTTCATCGGCGTGGTGCCGGCGGACAAACCGCAATACGTCATCTTGGTGAAAGTCGACCAGCCGCGTGGCGTCTACTACGGCGGGCTCGTCGCGGCGCCGGCGTTTCGAGAAATGGCCATGCGATTGTTCTGGCGGGCCGGCATCATGCCGAAGTTCCCAGTTCGCGACGGCCAGCGCCGCGCGTCCTTCGATGTCGCGCCGCCGCCCGGCGGATCGGCGGCAAGCGCGCTGCAAGGGAATGACACGAGCCCCTGGTAATGAGTTCGCGTATGCCGACGCTTCTGCGGCGCCTGCTCGCCGACGTCGGCGACGCGCGGACGAGCGGCGATCCCGACGTCATCATCAGCTCCATCACCGTCGACTCGCGAACGGTCGAACCGGGCGCGCTGTTCGTTTGCCTGCGCGGGGCGCATGCCGACGGACACGATTTCGCGGCGCAGGCGGTCCAGCGCGGCGCCGTCGCAATCCTCGCTGAACGCGACGTCGAACTTCCCAAACGAACCAGCCTCGCCATCGTGCGCGATACGCTCGAAGCGCTGTCGCCGGTTTCGGCCGCGTATTATGGTCATCCGTCGGACGAGCTCACATGCGTCGGCGTGACCGGCACGAACGGCAAGACGACGACGGCGCACTTCATCGAGGCCATTGCCACTGCGGCGGGCCGGCCGTTCGGTATGATCGGCACGCTCGGCGCACGCCTCGGTACCTCGTTCGCCGCGGACCTCGAACACACGACGCCGTACGCGCATGACGTTCAGCAGCTCCTCGCGCGATTTCGGACCGCCGGCGCCGCCGGAGCGATCCTCGAGACGTCCAGCCACGCGCTCGCGCTGCATCGAGTGGATGACGTCGATTTTGATGTCGCGGTTCTGACGAACGTCACGCACGATCATCTCGACTTCCACGGCAGCTTCGAGGCGTATCGCCAAGCGAAGCGCACGCTGTTCGAGCGCACGGCGCGCGGCAGCGGGCGCAAAGCGGGCGGCGCGTGCGTGCTCAATCTCGACGACGCCGAAGGCCGGCACCTCGCGGCCACGTTGCCGCGAAGCATGAGCTATGCGCTCGAGAACCCACATGCGCATTTCCAGGCCACGGGCGTGCGGTACGGTGTCGACGCGACGACGTTCTCGGTCGCGGCGCTGCGTCCGGCGCCGTTCACCATCCACCTGCCGGGACCGTATAACCTCGCAAACGCGCTGGCGGCGATCGCCGCGGCGTGCGCGCTGGACCTGGAACCGGAAGCGATCGCCGAAGGCGTCGCCTCCGTGAAAGGCGTGCCCGGACGCATGACGGCGGTGCCGGCCGGCGACGTCGGAGTCTACGTGGATTTCGCGCACACGCCCGACGGATTGCGCAACGTGCTGGAAGCCGCGCGCGCCATCGCCACGCGGCGCGTGCTCTGCGTTTTCGGCTGCGGCGGCGATCGCGATGCGCTGAAGCGGCCGGTCATGGGCCGCATCGCGCGCGAGCTCGCCGACGTCGTCTATCTGACCAGCGACAACCCTCGGTACGAAGACCCGCAGCGCATCATCGACGACATCCTCGCGGGCTTGACCGGCGCGCTGGGCGGCGACTACGTCGTGCTGGTGGACCGGATCGAAGCGATCGAGCGCGCCATCGGCGACGCGCGTCCGGGCGACGTCGTGATCATCGCCGGAAAAGGCCACGAACCGTATCAGCTGATACGCGACCAGAAGCTGCCGTTCTCCGACGTCGCCGTCGCCGAAGCCGCGATCCGGCGGGTTCGCGCATGAGCGGGCTCGGGCTGCGCGCTTTCGCCGCAGCGGTCGGCGGCCGGCTTGTGGATCCGCACGGCGCAGACGCCCCGTTCGTGCCGAGCACGGATTCGCGCACCATCGCGGCTGGGGAAACGTTCGTCTGCTTGCGCGGCCCGACGTTCGACGGCCACGATCACATCGAGCAGGCGCTGGCGCGCGGCGCCGCCGGCGTGATCATCGATCGCATCGAGATGCTGCCGTCGTCATGCGGCGTGCCCGTCGTCCTCACGCGCGATGCCAAGGAGGCGTACCTGCTCGGCGCGGCTGAGGCTCGCCGGCGCTCGCGCGCGGTCGTGGTCGGCGTCACGGGCAGCACCGGGAAAACGACGACGAAGGAATTCGCGCGCCAGATCATCGCTCGCCGCCGCCGCGTGCTCGCGTCGCCGCAGAACGAGAACAACGAGCTCGGGGTCGCGCATCTCTGCTATCGCCTGAGCGCCGACGTCGACGTGGCGATCGTGGAGATGGGCGCCCGGCATCCCGGTGAGATCGGGCAGCTCGTCGACATCGCGCGGCCGGACGTGGGCATCCTCACGAACGTCGGCGAGGCGCATCTCGAATTCTTTCGCGATCAGGAGGAGCTCGCGCGCACGAAATTCGCGCTCTTCCAGCGTGGGGCGCGGGCGGTATGCAGCGCGGCCGACGCATGGTCGCGCTCGCTCGCCGCGGAAGCGGGCATCGAACGCGCCGCGACGTGGGTCCGGCTGTGCGGCGATCCGCCTGCGTCGGGTTTGATGCTGGAGGCGGGCGCTGCGAGCGGCGGTCGCGTGCCGCTCACGCTGGGAGCGTCGCACGCGTTTGCCGCCTGGCATCTGGTGGGCGATCAGCACCTGCGCGACGCGCTGCTCGCCGCCGCGGCCGCGGTGCACTGCGGCCTGAGCTTCGAGGAGGCCACCGCCGGGTTCGGCGATCTGCAGCTGCCTGCCGGCCGCTTCGAAGTGCACGCGCTAACCGGCGGGGCGATCGTGGTGTACGACGCGTACAACGCGAGCCCGGCGTCGGTCGTGCATGCGCTGCATGCCTTCGGGGAGATCCCCGCCAAGCGCCGCATCGCCGTGCTGGGAACCATGGCCGAGCTCGGTCGCGACGCCGCCGCGCGTCACGAAGCGACCGGCGCCGCGGCCGCGAGCGCGCTGCTCGACAAGCTGTACTGCGGTGGCGAATTCGGCTCCGCGCTGGCGACCGGCGCCCTGCGCGCCGGCATGCGTCCCGACGCGGTGGCGACGTACGAGACGAACGAAGACGTCACGCGCCAGCTGCGCCGGGATCTGCGCGACGGCGATGCCGTTTTGCTCAAGGGCTCGCGAGTTCAGAAGATGGAGCAAATCCTGGCGGCGCTGCTGGCGAACGCGTCGTCCAAAGACGCGATGGCGTCGTGAGCGCCAATCGGCCATCGTTCGAGATCCGGTCGTTCGCCGACGGTCGCATCGTCGCCGTTCCGGTCCGAACCCCGCTCGTGCAGGCCGGCGACGACGTGCCGGCGTTGGTGTCGCGCTGCGTTCGGGGCATCGCGCAAGCCGGCGACGTCATCTGCGTTTCCGAGACCGCCGTCGCGATCGCGCAAGGCCGGTCCATCTCGGCAGAAGCGATCCGGCCGGGTCGGCTGGCTCGCATGCTCGCCGATCGCACTGGCTCGTACGCGACCGTCAATCAACCGGAATCGATGCAGCTCGTCATCGAAAGCGCCGGCCCCTTACGAGTGCTGGCGGCTGCGGCGGCCGCGGCGGCCGGCCGGTTGGTCGGGCGCCGGGGCGATTTCTACCGCATGCTCGGACCCGCAGTCGCCGAAATCGACGGCTACACGGGGACGATGCCGCCGTACGAGCGGCACATCGTGTTCGGCCCGCGCGATCCCGACGCCGCCGCAAGCGCCATCGCCGACGCGTGCGGCGTGCAGGCCGCCATCGTCGACGCGAACGATCTTCACAAAGCCGAGGTGCTCGGTGCCAGCGCCGGCGTCGCTCGGGATGTGGTCTGCGCGTGCCTGCGCGAGAATCCGCACGGCAACAGCGACGAGCAAACGCCCATCGTCGTCCTCAAATCGCGACCGAAGACCGCAAGCGAAAATCCCTTGCTCGCCTCGCGATGACCCCGATCGTCTACGTCGCCTTCGGCGCGGGCGCGATCGCGAGCGCGCTCGTGACCCCAATCATCATCGGCTGGCAGCTGCGGCGCGAGCTCGGCCAGCAGATCTACGAAAGCGGTCCGCAGGACCACGCGCGCAAGCAGGGCACGCCGACCATGGGCGGCCTGGCCTTCCTGCTTGCCGTGGTGGTCGGGCTCGTCGCCTTCAACGGACCCTCGCGCTCGATGGAATCGATCGCGCTCGCATGCCTCGTCGTGGCGGCGGGTCTCATCGGCCTCGCCGACGACGCGCTCAGTCTCACCCGGCGCCGCGCCTTGGGGCTGAAAGCTCGCTGGAAACTCGCGTTGCTCGCGATCGCGGCGATCGCGTATGTGGCGTGGGTCGCGCACGCGCGGGCGGAGGCGACGTCGCAATTCTGGTTCGGCGGCCCAATCGCGCTGCCGGTTTGGCTCTGGTTCGCTCTTGCGGTGCTCGCGATCGTCGGCGCGTCGAACGCGGTCAACCTCACGGACGGACTCGACGGCCTCGCGGCCGGCGTCGTCATCCCGCCGCTGTTCATTTTGAGCTACGCGACGGGCAGCACCGTCGGCGCTTCCGTCCTCGGTTCGTGCGTGGGCTTTCTGTGGTTCAATAAGCACCCCGCGCGCGTCTTCATGGGAGATACGGGCTCGCTCGCGCTCGGCGCGCTCGTGGCCGGCCTGGCGATCGAGAATTTCTCGCTGTTGCTGCTGCCGCTGCTGTGCGCGGTGTTCGTCGCCGAGGCCGTGTCGGTGATCGCGCAGGTCGTCAGTTTCAAGATAACCGGCAAGCGCGTGCTGAAGATGAGCCCGCTGCACCATCATTTCGAATTGTCCGGCTGGTCCGAATCGAAAGTCACCGCGACCTTCGTCGCGACGTCGTGCGCGTGCGCGCTCGGCACGTACCTCGGCTTTCTCTTCGCGGGCGCGCGAGGTTCGCTCCACTAGATGACGAACAGGCGTTCGAGCGATGTTTGACGGCAACGATTCCGTGCTGGTTATCGGCGTCGGCCGCAGCGGCATGGCCACCGCAAGAGTGCTGCGCAAGCGGGGCGCCAGCGTTGCGGCGTACGACGACAAGGGCCCGCAGCGGTTGCGCAGCGAGCGCGCCCAACTCAAGAAACTCGGCGTCCCTCTGCTCTCGCGCGACGAGCTGCGCGGCGCGCTGAAGACCTTTTCCGCCGGCGTCATCTCGCCGGGCGTGCAATTGACCAACCCGGCGGTGCGCGAGATCCAAGCCGCCGGCGTTCCCATCTATTCGGAGATCGAAGTCGCGTACCGGATCTCGAGCGCGCCGATCGTGGCGGTGACCGGCAGCAAAGGCAAATCGACGACCACCGCGCTCATCGGCCATCTGCTCGAGACCGCCGGAAAATCCGTCTACGTCGGCGGCAACATCGGCAATCCGCTCATCCGTGAAACGGAGCGCGCAGAAGCCAGCGACGTGGTCATCGCGGAAGTGTCGAGCTTCCAGCTCGAATCGATCCGCGCGTTCAAGCCGCGCATCAGCGTGCTCCTCAACCTCTCGCCGGATCACCTGGACCGCTATCCCTCGATGGAAGAATACGCGGAAGCCAAATATCGCATCTTCGCGAACCAGGGACCCGGCGACGCGTTCGTCGGCAACGCGGACGATCCGTATTGCGCGAGGCTCATGGAGGGCGCGCGCACCATCCCCTGTCCGGCACACTGGTTTTCGGTCGAGGGCCGGCCCAAAGCCGAAGCACTGTCGGTCGGCGGCATGATCGCGCTGCGCCAACCCGGCGCGCCGCGCGCCGTCAAAGTGATCCGGGAAGACGAACTCCCGCTGCGCGGCCGGCACAACCTCGCCGACGCGCTGGCCGCGCTGCTCGCCGCTCACCTTGCGGGCGCCGAGTTGGAGGCGCTGCGCGAAGGGTTGCGCACGTTCGAGCCGCTTCCGCACCGGCTGCAGGCCGTCGCGACGATCGACGGCGTGATGTGGGTCGACGACAGCAAGGCCAGCAATCCGTCCGCGGTGATCGGCGCGCTCGAAGCCTTCGAGAATCCGGTCATCCTCATCGCCGGCGGCCGCAGCAAGCGCACCGACTTTGAAGAGATGGCGGCCGTCGCGTCCGAGCGCGCAAAGGCCGTCGTCCTCATCGGCGAGAGCGCCGCGGAGATCGCCGCGCACATCCATGGCATTCCGGTGGAACGCGCCGCCACCATGCAGGACGCCGTCGACGCTGCCGCGCGGATCGCGGCGCCCGGCGACGTGGCCCTGCTCTCGCCCGGCGGCACGTCGTTTGACATGTTCGAGAGCGCCGAACAGCGCGGCGACGCGTTTGCGGACAGCGTGCGCGCGATGAGGAAATCGCGCAGATCGACGCTGGTCGATCGCGGAGCGAAGTGACGCCGCGGCGCGCGGTCGACCGCCCGCTGCTTGCGACCGCGGGAGCGCTCACCGCGTTCGGCGCGATCATGGTGTTCTCGGCCTCGTCGGTGACGGCGTTCACCCGTTACGGCGATCCGACGCACTATCTCAAGCGCGAACTCGTCTGGGTCGCGATCGGCGGGCTGCTGCTCTGGCTCGGCGCGTCGATCGACTACGCCAAGCTGCGCAAGCTCGCGCCGGTCTTGTACGGGCTCGCCGTTTGCCTGCTCGTCGCGGTGCTGGTGCCGCACTTCGGCGCGAAGGAAGGCGGCGCGCGGCGCTGGTTCGAGTTCGGCTCCGTCTCGTTCGAGCCGTCGGAATTCGCGAAGCTCGCGCTGGTCATCTTCCTCGCCAAGATGCTCGCCGACCATCCCGACGGCGCGAAATCGTTCAAGCGCGTCGGCTTCTATGCCATCTTGGCTGTTGGGCTGTGCTTCGCGCTCGTGGTGCTCGAACCAGACCTCGGCACGGCCGCGCTCATGGCGATGACCGCGGGCGTGCTGCTGTTCGTCGGCGGCGCTCCGCTCACGCACCTGTTCATCGAAGCGGCCGTCGCGATCCCCGCGCTCGCCGCGATCGTTCACGCAAAGCACTACAGCTACGAGCGCTTCCTGGCGTTCCTCAATCCGTGGGCCTACCCCACGACGTACGGCTACCACATCCTGCAGTCGCTCGGCGCTCTCGGCTCCGGCGGCATCTTGGGGCTTGGCTTGGGTGAGAGCCGTCAGAAATTCGGCTATTTGCCCGAGCAGTTCACCGACTTCATCTACGCGATCATCGGCGAGGAGCTTGGCCTCATCGGCACGGTGACCGTCATCGCGCTGTTCGTGTTCTTCGCGTATCGCGGCTGGCGGATCGCGGTGCGGTCGCACGATCGCTTCGGTTTCTTCCTCGCCATCGGCATCACGGCCGCCATCGTGCTCCAAGCGCTCGTCAACATCGGCGTCGTCACCTCGACGTGGCCGGTGACCGGCGTGCCGCTGCCGTTCGTGAGCTACGGCGGATCTTCGCTCATCGTCACGCTGTTCGGCGTCGGATTGCTGACGAGCGTATCGCGCGGGCGCAGCCGCGCCGCGCTCACCGCGGACGCGCGCTCGGAAGGAATGGATCGTGCGCATACTGCTCGCCGGCGGCGGCACGGGAGGTCATCTCTACCCCGCGCTGTCACTAGCGCAAGCGCTCTCCGGCGCGCCCGCTGATCCGGGCCTCTGCATGCAGCCGGCCGGCCAATCCAGCCGCGCCGACGCGGCCGAGGTACTGTTCGTCGGCACGCGCGGCGGGCTCGAGGAACGCCTCTTGAAGAACGAGCGGCTCGCCTACGCGGCGGTCGACAGCCGTCCGATGTCGCGCGCGTCGGTGGGCGCCGCGGCCGGCGGCGCCGCCGCGAACGTGCGCGGCATGGCGCAAGCGCTGCCGCTGCTGAAGCGGTTCAAACCGGATGTCGTCATCGCGACGGGCGGCTATGCAAGCGTGCCCACCGTGTTCGCCGCCGCGATGCTCCGATCGACCGGGTCGGCGCGCGGCCTGAAGATCGCATTGCTCGAACCGAACGTCGCGCCCGGCCGCGCCAACCGCGTGCTCGCGAAGCTGGCGGATGAGGTTTGGGGCGCGTACGATGCGACGGCCGCCTTTTTTCCGGGCAAGTTCGTGAAGACCGGCATTCCCGTTCGGCCCGAGCTCTATCGCCTGCCGTCGCGCGACGCGGCGAGCAAACGTCTGGGCATCGATCCGGCAGCGCGCACGATCTTGGTCTTCGGCGGCAGCCAAGGCGCGCGCGCGATCAACGTGGCGGCGAGTTCCATGACCGCGCGGCGCCGCTTGCCCAAGGACTGGCAGATCCTCCACGCCGCCGGCAAGCGCGACTTCGAGTGGATGGCCGCCGAGCGCAAGGCGGAGTCCAACCCGAACCGCTACGTGCTCGTCGAATACCTCGAAGACATGGCCGCGGCCTACGCGGCCGCCGACGTCGCGGTCTGCCGCTCCGGGGCATCGACGCTTGCCGAGCTGGCCGTCGTCGGGTTGCCCGCGGTCCTCATCCCCTATCCGCATGCGACCGACGACCATCAACGCGTCAACGCCGACGTGTTCGCAGCGGCCGGCGCCGCGATCGCGCTGGACAACGCGAAACTCGACGCCGATTCGCTGTACTGGACGCTCAACGAGGTGCTCGCGCCGCAGCGGCTCGCCGCGATGCGGTCGGCGGCGCTCTCGTTGGCCCAACCGCGCGCGCTGCATGCGATCGTCGAGCGCATTCTCAGCCATCAGATCGGCGCGTCGAGCAGCGTCGAGACCGCCGCCGGACGCAGCGCACAGCGGAGAGGGCGCGATAAGCGCCGCACCTAAAACAGGACAGGGCATGAAAACGCGACGTCACGTCCATTTCGTGGGCATCGGCGGCATCGGCATGAGCGCCGTGGCGCGCGTGGTGCTGTCGATGGGCGTGCGCGTGTCCGGGTCGGACCTCAAGATCAACAACACGCTCGACAGACTGCGCGCGCTGGGCGCGCAGGTCACGCTCGGGCATGCTTCCGGCAACATCGCCGGCGCCGACGCGGTCGTCATCTCGTCGGCGATCCCGCCCGACAATCCTGAGGTGATCGCGGCGCACCGATCCGGGGTGCAGGTGCTGCAGCGAGCCGAGATGCTCGCGGAGATCATGTCCGACAAGCGCGGCATCGCGGTGAGCGGCACGCACGGCAAGACGACCACGACGTCCATGATCGCGCTCGTGCTGGACGCCGCCGGCCTCGAACCCACCGTGCTGATCGGCGGCGAAGTCAACGATCTCGGCGCCAACGCTCGGCTCGGCGCCGGCGACATCGTCGTCGCCGAAGCCGACGAAAGCGACGCGTCATTTTTGCGTCTCACGCCGCACTGCGCGGTCGTGACCAACATCGAGAACGATCATCTCGGCTATTTCCGCGATCTCGACCATCTCATCGACACGTTTTCGTTGTTCGTGAGCCGCGTGTCGGCTGCGGGCCTCATCGTCGCCTCCGCCGATTGCCCGGCCGTGCAAACCCTGCTGCGGCGGGGCCGCCAGGCGCCGCGCCTGCTCGGGGATCCGCGCGTCGTCACCGCGGGATTCGACGTCGCCGCCGACGTCCGCGCCGACGAGATCAGTCTCGCCGATTTCGGATCGTCGTTCTCCGTTTCGAAACATGGCGCTCGCCTCGGCGAGATGCGCCTGCGGGTGCCCGGTCGCATCAACGTTCAGAACGCGCTGTGCGCTGCGACCGTCGGGCTGGAGTTCGGCGTGCCGTTCGAGTCGATCGCGCGCGCGCTCAACCGCTTCCGCGGCGTCGCGCGACGCTTCCATCTTCTGTACGAACGAAACGACCTGATGGTCGTCGACGATTACGCGCACCATCCCACCGCCGTGCAAGAGACGATCGCGGCGGCGCGCGCCTACTGGCCGGGGCGCATCGTCGTCGCCTTCCAGCCGCACCGGTACAGTCGCACCGCCTACTTGTTCCGCGATTTCGCGCACGCGCTGCTCGGAGCGGATACGGTCGTCGTCACCGACATCTACCCGGCGGGCGAAGTGCCCCTGCCCGGCGTGCGCGCCGAGAGCATCGTCGAATGCATCCGCGACCTGCAGCGCGACAAAGACGTGCACTACCTTCCGAAACCCGCGGACGCGCTCGCGTTCCTGCAGCAAAGCATGCAGGGCGGGGACCTCGTGCTGACGCTCGGAGCCGGCGACATCGGGGGCGTCGCCCACGAGCTGGCGGCGACGCTGTCCGCCGCCGATGCGGGCATCGGCAGCGTGCCATAGCGTTTCGCGCGTGAGCTCGCTCTCGAGCGTCCCCGGCTCGCCGCTCGGCGCCGGCCAGCGCCAAGCGCTCAAGATCATCGTAGGCGACGCGATCCGTTTCGACGTGCCGATGGCGCCGAAAACGTCGATGCGCGTCGGCGGCCCGGCCGCCGCGTTCGCCGAGGTCGGCGACGTCAAGCATCTGGTAGCGCTGCTGGCGGTCTGCCAGAGCGAGCGGATTGCCTGGACCGTCGTCGGGCTGGGCAGCAATCTGCTCGTCAACGATCGCGGGTTCGGCGGCATGGTCGTGAAACTGGGCGGCGACTTCGTGAGAATCTCGGTCGACGACACCCTCGTGCGCGCGGGCGGCGGCGTGCCGGTCGTGTCGCTGTGCCGCGACGCCGCGAAGCACGGTTTGGCCGGAGCGGAAGGCTTAGCGGGCGTGCCCGGCACCGTCGGAGGCGCGGTGCGGATGAACGCCGGCACCGACGTTGAGATCGGCGATCTCATCGAGCGAGTGGAAGTGGTCGTCGCCGGCGAGCAGCTGCGATCGTTCACCAAGCCGGAGTTCGCGTACCGGCGCTCGTCGCTCGACCGGCGCGCCGTGGTGTGCGCGGCCGAGCTTCGGCTGCGGCGCGGAACGCAAGCCGACGTGCAGGCGGAATTGCGCCGGCGCATCGATCGGCGCAACGCGACGCAACCGCTCGATCTCCCGAACTCCGGCAGCGTGTTCAAGAACCCGCCCGGCGACTACGCCGCGCGGCTGATCGAAGCGGCGGGCTGCAAGGGCTGGCGCGCGGGCGGCGCCGAGGTCTCGGTCAAGCATGCGAATTTCATCGTGAACCGCGGAGGCGCGACCTGCGCCGACGTCGTCGAGCTCATCGCATCGGTGCGCGAGGCGGTGCAGCGCAGCCAAGGCGTCGCCCTCGAGCTCGAAGTGCAGCTGCTGTAACGCGATGGGCAGCCAACGCTGACGGTGGCGAACGTCAAAATCGTGGTGCTGATGGGTGGCAGCTCGGCGGAACGCGAGATCAGCCTTCTCACTGGTGCGGGCGTTCTCAAAGCGCTCGAACGGCTCGGCATCGCAGCCGTCGCGGTGGATTTCGACGCTTCGTTCGTCGAACGCGTTGCGCGAGAGCGGCCGAGCGCGGTGTTCAACGCGCTCCACGGAGGCGCCGGCGAAAACGGCACCGTGCAGGCGATCCTAGATTGGCTGGGCATCCCCTATCAGGGCTCGGGCGTGCGCGCGAGCGCCGCGGCTATGGACAAGTGGCTGACGAAGTCGCTGGCGCTCGCGGAAGGTCTGCCGACGCCGCGCGGCGTCGTGCTCAGGTTGGAAGGCGCTTGGCCGCCGCCGTTTCCCCCGGTCATTGGCCTGCCGTGCGTCGTCAAGCCGATCGCCGAGGGGTCGGCGGTCGACGTCCGCATCGTGCGCACGAAAGACCAGTGGCCCGACGCCGTTCGTGCGGCTGGACGCCATGACACTCGGCTGCTGGTCGAACAGTATATTGAAGGGCGCGAGTTCACGGTAGCCGTGCTCGAGCGGGAGGCGCTGCCCGTGGTGGAGATCACGCCGCACGACGAGTTCTACTCGTATGCGGCGAAGTACATGCCGGGAGGCAGCACGCATACGGTGCCGGCGCGGATCGACGCTGGCCTCGCTCGCAAGATGCAAGCGCTCGCCGTGAGCTTGTACGGCGCGCTCGGCTGTCGAGACTATGCGCGGATCGACATGATGATGAATGCGGCACACGAACCTTTTTTGCTCGAATGCAATACGCTGCCGGGGCTCACCGAGCTGAGTCTGTTCCCGGACGCGGCCCGCGCCGCCGGCCTCTCGTACGATGCGCTCGTCCAGCGCCTGGTGGAGCTCGCGCTGTCGCGCGGCGCGGCTGCAGCATGAAGCCCATGGACCAAGAGCAAGGTCTGTTCGGCCGCGTGATGGGCGGCCTTCTCGATTTCGTCTCCGGCGTGATCAACGTGGTGTTTCGAGCCGAAGCGTCGCAGAACTCGGCGCTGCGGGTCTGGACGGACGACGATCTCGGCGCCATCGGCGCCGTTGGGTCGCCGCTGCCGAACGCGACGCCGCAACCGGTGAAGCCGCTGTGGGAACAGGCGCAGAACCAGATCGCATCGCTGCAAAAAATCGATCCCGATTTTTCCGAGGTCGCGTTTCTCGAACAGGCTTCAAAGGCGTATATGGCCGTGGCCGACGCTCAGAGCACGATGAGCGCGGACAGCGCGACGTCGCGCGTGACGCCCGCCTATCTTGACGAGCTGCGCGCGCGCGTCGCCGAGTGGAACGCTTCGGGCGTGCGACGCATCTGCAAGGACCTCAAGCTTGACGGCGGCACGATGTTCAAGGTCGCTATCGATGGCGACCGCCAGGTCATCACCGTGCGCTTCACCGGCGAAGCGACGCGCTTCACGCAGGACGTCGCCACCGGCGCGGCAGTCGACGGCAGCATGCAGCCAGAATCGTTCACGGAATTCGTCACGTTCGTCCGGCCAGCCGGCGCGACGACGCCAAAGGCCGTCGGGGCGGGAGCGCCCGCGCATTGTCCTGCGTGCGGTGCGCCCGCCAACCCCGGCGCGATCTACTGCAGCTTTTGCGACACGCCATTGACGGGCACCGGCGCCGTCTGGCTGCTCGACCACATCAGCGTCTCGGCGTATACGTAATCTTGCTTTGTAGAGGTCGAGCTTGCTCGACCTAGCTCAATGGAGGTCGACCGAGGTCGACCTCGACGAGTAGCGGTACGACACCAGTTTGTGCGGCGCGCACTATGCGCCGTGCACAACAGAGTCGAAGCTTCCGGCGATGATCGCCAACGTCGTCCTCATCGTCTTCGCCGCCGCCTCGTTGCACCGCGCCTTCCCGGCGCTCGCGACGCAATTCCAACTCGCGCATCCCGGCGTCAGCGTGCGCTTCGATTTCGACGGCAGCGAGGTTCTCGAAACCCAGCTCGAACAGGGCGCCGACGCCGACGTCTTCGCGAGCGCGGACGAACGCTGGATGAGCCGCGCGCAGCGAGCGGATCTGGTCGAGACCCCCGCCGTGTTCGCGCGCAACCAGCTTGCGGTGCTCGTCGGGCCAAAATCGAGCGTGCGGTCGCTGGCGGATCTCGCGCTGCCCGGCGTCAGTCTGGACCTTTGCGCGGCAAGCGTGCCATGCGGCGCGTACGCGCGCGCGGCGCTCGCGAGCCTGAGCGACGGCGTCGCATTCCCCAAAGATTTCGGGGCCCGCGTGCTCGCCAACGTGAAGTCGGACGAACTGAACGTCGACGCGGTCGCGAGCAAGGTGGAGCTCGGCGAGGTGGACGCCGGGTTTGCCTATACGACCGATGCGGCGGCGCTGCAAGAAAACGGCGTGCGCGAGATCGAAGTGCCGGCGTCGGCGCAGCCGACGATCGAGTATCCGATCGCGATCACCAAACGCTCGACGCGATCCGCAACCGCGCAGGCCTTCGTCGCGTTCGTGCAATCGAAAATTGGCCAGCAGATCTTGCACGGCTTCGGTTTTCGCCCAGCGCAGTAGCGTGATCCAGACCGGCGCCCGCGTCCGGGACGCGAGCATTTCTTTCGCGGCCGTCGCTGCGGCCGCGCTCTGCGTCGCGTTCGTGTTGGTGGCGATCCTGGGGCTTGTCGCGCACGCATCGGCTGCCTCGATCGTCGTCGAGCTGAAAAACCCAGTCGTGCTCGATGCGCTGCTGCTCTCGTTGAAGACGACCGCCGCCGCCGCCGCGCTCATCGTGGTCTTCGGCACGCCGCTCGCAGCGCTGCTGAGCCGGCCGTTTCATGGCCGCGCCGTCGTCGAGACCATCGTCACGCTGCCGGCGGTGCTGCCGCCGGTCGTCGCCGGGCTGGCGTTGCTGCTCGCGTTTGGGCGCCTCGGCTTGATCGGTCATCTGCTCGGCGAGGGCGGCATCCAGATCGCCTTTTCATCGGTGGCCGTCGTCCTCGCGCAAACGTTCGTCGCCGCCCCGTTCTACGTCGTCGCGGCTCGCAGCGCGTTCGAGCGCGTCGATCCCGAGCTTGTTGACGCCGCTGCGAGCCTGGGCGCTTCGCCGCCCTACGCGTTCCTGCGCGTGGTGCTTCCGCCGGCGATTCCCGCGCTCGTCGCAGGCCTCGCGCTCGCCTGGGCGCGCGCCCTCGGCGAATTCGGAGCGACCATCACGTTCGCAGGCAACCTGCCGGGAGTCACGCAGACCATGCCGCTTGCCGTGTACGTGGAGGGGCAGGAAGATCTGCAGGCGGCCGTCGCGATCGCGCTCGTGCTCCTCGCGGTGTCGTTCTGCGCGCTGCTCGCGTCGCGGCTGCTGGCGCGAACGCACGAGCAGAACGCGTGACTCTCAAGGCGGAGTTCGGCGCCCGACGAGGCGGTTTCTCGCTGGAGTTCTCGGCGGTCGTCGCGCGCGGCGAAACGCTGGCGGTCGTCGGCGAGAGCGGCGCCGGCAAGACCACGGCGCTGCGCTGCATCGCCGGATTGCTGACGCCGACGCGCGGCCGGATCTCGATGGACGATCGAGCGTGGTGCGAATGCGCGACGCGCGCGTTCGTGCCCGCCTACCGGCGCGACGTCGGGATGGCGTTTCAGGGCGGCGCGCTTTTCGGGCATCTAACGGCGCTCGAAAATGTCGCATTCGGATTGCGCGCGCGCGGCTGGCGCGCGCGCAAGGCGACGGCGCGCGCTCGAGAGGCGTTGCGCATCGCCGAGGCGGAGCATCTCTCCGACCGGCGCGCTTCGACGTTATCCGGCGGAGAAGGGCAGCGCGTCGCGATCGCGCGCGCCATCGCCCCGCGTCCGGCGGTGCTGCTCCTCGACGAGCCGATGACCGGCCTGGACCTGAACGTGCGCGCTCCCGTTCGCGATGCGCTGCGCAGAGCGATCGAAGCGACGAACGCGGCGACGATCCTCGTCACGCACGAGCCGTCGGAAGCGCTGCGATTCGCCCGGCGCTTTGTGGTGCTCGGCGAGGGCCGCGTCATCCAAAGCGGTGATCTCGCGCAGATGCGCGAGCGGCCGGCGTCGCCGTACGTCGCTTCGTTTGCGTTAGGGGATCGGTGACGGCGGCGCGCTGCCGCCCCCGCCGGACGGCGGTGGAGGCTGCGGATGCGGCGTCGCATGCGGCCCCGCGCCGTGCGTCTGATGACTCGCCGGTGCCGGCGTCATCGTCGCGATCGGCACCGGGTGAGGCGTGGGCGGCACGTAGATCCGGTTGAGGCCTCCGGGCTGACTCGGACCGTAAACCGGCTCGATGTGGGTCAGCGTCGAACCGGAGCTGGCGGCCGGCGTCACGCCCCCAGTCGAGGGCGACTTCATCCGCTGGAACACCACCAGATGCAGCGGCGAGGTGGGGCGGCCGATCAAGTGCGGCAGGTTCGCGAAGCGCAGCGTTGACGGGAACGTCGTGCGCGTGCCGTCGATGTGGATCGGGGCGGTGGACTGCACCACGACGTGATGTCCGCCGATCGTGATGTAGTGCGCGGTGACGGTCGATATCGGCACGCGGACGCCCATCGGAACCGGCACCGTCGCCCAGTAATAGCCCGGATAGCCGTACCAAGGTTGAAACGAATACTGCCCCGGCAGACCGCCGACGGTGAAGAAGCCGTTGCCGTACGGGAAGAATGGACTGTAGAACACGATCTCGATCAGCGTGCCGCCGACGAAATACATGGGGCCGGGCACGAACAGCGAGAATCCGGGCGGATAGAAACCGTAACCCGGATAGCCGAACGCTCCGTAGCCGTTGTCGAGGATGGACGAGATCTCGCTGGGGCCGGTGCCCGCATCAACGCGGAACGTCCACTGCTCGTCGAACGCGGTTCCGTCGTCCGCGCGACCCGCGACCTCGACGGTATGCTGGCCCGTCTCGAGCCGGTACGGCGGCGTGAACGACACGTATGCAGATGAGATCGTCGCGCTTTGGGTGACGTCGTTCCCGTCGAGCGTGACTTGCACGCTGCCGGGGTCCACCGCAGACGACCCGCCGGCAAAGCGCGCGTAGATCTCCGGGTACGCGGAACCGACGAGCGTGTTCGGCTCCGGTCGCTGATCTTCCACGGTCGGGGGAATGCCTTGGCTCTGTCCCTGGCCGTAGGAGCTCGCAGCGGAGGGCGGCCCCGAGATCGCCGCCACGAAGTTGCCCTGTCTGCGCCCGGTGACCACCGCGACGGTATCGCTCGCGCTGTCGTAATCGACCGACGCGCCCAGCGCTTCGCCGATGAAGCGCAGCGGCACTTCGGTGCGGCCGGCGAACGTGCGCGGCGCGACGTCCAACGTGTGAACGGCCCCGTTGACGGTGGCCAGTTTGCTTCCGATGGTGAGATCGATGACGCGATTGCCGAGCTCGACGGTGACGTCTTGCGTCGCGGCGTCGTAATTCACGGCCGCTCCGAGCTGTTCGAAAATGCCCCGTAACGGCACGAGCACTCGCCCGGCGACTTCGATCGGCGGCGCGTCGCTGACCACCTTCTGCCCGTCGACCAGAACCGTCGGGCTAGCGTCCGCGCGCACTGCAAACGCGAGCGCAGCGGCGGCGCTCAAAACGATCGCGGCGAGCTGCTTCATCGGACGCATGCTATCAAGGACCCTCCTGTCGGCACTGTTCGTGAAACGCGCAAGCATGGTCGAACGTTTCCCGCCCGCGCGCCGGTCCTCCGTTAAGACGCCGCGATTTCATCCGGAATAGCGCCGCTCCAGCGCGGGCGAGAGGCGCGCCAGGATTTCATAGTTGATGGTACCCGCGGCAGCTGCCAGTTCTTCGACGTCGATTTCGGCGGGGCCGATGCGCGCGAGTTCGCCCGCCACGTCGGTGACGTCCGCCATGCACGCGTTCATGCAGATGCGTCCGACGATGGGTGCGGTGGCGGATCTGAATCGGACGGCGAAGCGCTCGTTGCCGGCCATCCGGGGAAAACCGTCCGCGTAGCCTACCGGAAGCACGGCGATCTTCGAGGCGCGCTCGGGAACGAACGCGCAGCCGTAGCCGACCGGCTCGCCCGCCGCGATCTGCTTGATCTCGACGATCGGGGCCAGCCAGCGCAGCGCAGGCCGCAGCCGGAAGTCCGGGGCATCCTGCGCCATGAACTTGCGGACCAGCGAAGACGGCCACGCGCCGTACAGCGCCACGCCGCAGCGCACCATGTCGAGGCGCGTCTGCGGCCACATCATCGCGGCTGCCGACGAAGCGAGATGGCACATGTAGTCGCGGCCGTTTACGGCCGCGTTCGCGACGACATTTTTCAGCCGCTCGACTTGTATGAGCGTGAATTCTTTATCCAAGTCCTCGGCGTTGGCGAGGTGCGAGTAGACGCCGACGACGGCAAGTCCCGATCGTTGCGCTTGCTCGAGCGTGCGGCGCGCCGAAACGGCATCCAGGCCGAAGCGCTGCGTGCCCGTTTCCACCTTGAGATGCGCGCGAATTGCGTGGCGGGCGAATGCTGGGGCGTCTTGTTCGCGCAGCAGCCCAAGTTCGAGTCGGCCCGCCGCGGCCTCCGCGACATCTGTGCCCTCGACCGGGCCGACGACGAGCACGGGTTCCTCGAAGCCCGCCTCGCGAAGCGCGAGGCCCTCGTCCACCCGGAAGACGGCAAACCCGAGAGCCTGGATGCCGGCGGCCGACAGCGCGCGGGACACCGGCACGAGGCCGTGGCCGTACGCGTTGGACTTGACGACCGCGCAGAGCTTCGCTGGCGCCACGCGGGCCGCCAGAGTCCTCGCGTTGCCGGTCACAGCGGCGAGATCGACCTCAAGCCACGATTGCATGTGTCACTAGCCGCAACGAGCGGCGGAGAAGGTCGAGGAACCGCTTGTCAAGCGACGAAACTCCCGATATAATTTGATTAGCACTCAGGGCCATAGAGTGCTAATCCGGTAGGCCGGCCCCGGTCTTCTATGAGGGGCGTTCACCCGGGAAAACCACGCAATGTTCGGACAGCGAGCTTCGCTCGTGCGTCCCGCCGACCTCCGGTCGGCGCTCGAAATAAAAACCGCAAACGAAGAAGGAGCGATATCCGTGACCCCAGCCGCAACCGAAGTCAAAGTGGACGTCAAGCCGCTCGCCGATCGCGTGTTCCTCGAACCCGTCGAACCCGCCAAGACGAGCGCCGGCGGCGTCATCCTTCCGGACACAGCGCAAGAGAAGACGCAAGAAGGCGTCGTGATCGCGGTCGGTCCTGGCCGTAAGACCGACAAAGGCGAGCTGATTCAGATCAGCCTCAAGGTCGGGGACCGCGTCATTTACTCGAAATACTCGGGTAGCGAAGTCAAACTCAACGGCAAAGAATATCTGTTGATCGGTGAAAAAGATATTCTCGCCACCATCAACCGATAAGGAGCGAATCGAAACCATCATGGCTGCAAAAGAAATGCTATTCGACGAGTCGGCGCGCCGCGCGCTCGAGCGCGGGGCGAACGCGCTGGCCGACGCCGTCAAGGTGACGCTCGGGCCGAAAGGCCGCAACGTCGTCCTCGACAAGAAATTCGGCTCGCCGACCATCACGAACGACGGCGTGACGATCGCCAAAGAGATCGAACTGCCCAACCACTTCGAGAACATGGGAGCGCAGCTCGTCAAGGAAGTCGCATCCAAGACCAACGACGTCGCCGGCGATGGCACGACCACCGCCACGGTGCTGGCGCAGGCCATCATCCGCGAAGGCCTGCGCAATGTCGCGGCCGGTTCCAACCCGCTCGCGCTCAAGCGCGGCATCGAGACCGCGGTCGAGACCGTGGTCGCCGAACTGAAAAAGATGGCCCGCAAGGTCGAGACCAAGGACGAAATCGCGCAGGTCGCAACCATTTCGGCCAAAGACAAGACGATCGGCTCGATCATCGCCGACGCGATGGAGAAGGTCACCAAGGACGGCGTCATCACAGTGGAAGAGTCGAAAACCACCAAGACCGAGCTCGAGCTCAAAGAAGGCATGCAGTTCGACAAGGGCTACATCTCGCCGTACATGGTCACGGACCCGGAGCGCATGGAAGCCGTGCTGACGGAGCCGTACATCCTGATCACCGAGCGCAAGGTCACGGCGATCGCCGACATCCTGCCGCTGCTCGAAAAAGTGGTGCAGGTCCAAAAGCCGCTCGTCATCATCGCGGAAGACGTCGAGGGCGAAGCGCTCGCGACGCTGGTCGTCAACAAGCTGCGCGGCACGTTCACGTGCGTCGCGGTGAAGGCGCCGGGTTTCGGCGACCGCCGCAAGGAGATGTTGAAAGACGTCGCCATCCTCACCGGCGGCACGGTCATCTCCGACGAACTCGGCCTCAAGCTCGACAAGGTCACGCTCAACGAGCTCGGCAAAGCGCGCACGGTGAAGATCACGAAGGAAGAGACCACGATCGTCGACGGCGCCGGCAAGAAGGAAGAGATCAAGGGCCGCATCGAGCAGATCAAGCGCCAGATCGACGATACCGACTCGGACTTCGATCGCGAGAAGCTGCAGGAACGGCTGGCCAAGCTGTCCGGCGGCGTCGCCGTGATCCAGGTCGGCGCGGCCACCGAGACCGAGCTCAAAGAGAAAAAGCACCGCATGGAGGATGCCGTCTCCACCGCCCGTTCCGCGGTCGAAGAAGGCATGCTGCCGGGCGGCGGCGCGGCGTTCATCCACGCGCTGAAAGCGCTGGCGACGACGAAGCCCAGCTCGACGAACGGCGTGGCTGACGAGCAGGTCGGGATCAACATCGTCAAGCGCGCGCTCGAGGAGCCGATCCGCCAGATCGCCGACAACGCCGGCTACGAGGGCAGCGTCGTCGTGCAGAAGGTGAAGACGCTCTCCGCCAACGAGGGCTTCGACGCCATCGACGGCGACTACGGCGACATGTACAAGAAGGGCATCGTCGACCCGCTCAAGGTCACGCGCTCCGCTCTTGAAAATGCCGCATCGATCGCGGCCCTGCTGCTGACTACGGAAACCCTGGTGTCCGAGAAGCCGGAAGAGAAGAAAAACGGCGCGGCGCCCGGTGGCGGCATGGGCGGCTACGATATGATGTAAACGGAAGGCCCGGATTCATCCGGGCCTCTCCTTTGTTGTAGCGGTCGGCTTTAGCCGACCGTCCTTTTTTTACGGAGCGGTCGGCTTTAGCCGACCGTCCTTTTTGGTAGCCGCGGCCGTTTACGGCCGCGCGGCAGTTAGGGCCTTAATTCTTCAACTTCCCGTCCCGCAAATTGGACTTCACTGTAACAACTGTGATGACCGGCACGTCATACCTGCGGGTAACTGCAGTCGCCCGGGCGCACCGATAATGTAAGGTAAAAAGGCGCGGCGAGCCCGCGGTCGCGAAGCAATCTATTCGGTGGGGTGGCCGTTACCAGAGTGTTATACTGACGGCTTTGGAAAGACGTATGTTTCGAAAACTGCTCCACACCCGTCGCCCGTTTGAACGAGCGTTCTCGCTCATCGAGGCGCTGATCGCGGTCGTCGTCTTGATGATCGCGTTTTTGGCATTCTCGTCCGGCATGATCATCGCGACGCAAGGACAGAACAAAGCCGCGGTGCACACGCGCGCAATCGAAGCGGCCAACTACCTGCTCGAACAGATGCGCCGCGATACGAACTTCTGGTCCGCGGCGGAAGGATATTCAGGCTCGTGCACCTCGGGTGGTTGCTGGACCGCGCCCTCGGGATTTACCGACGATTGCTCCAATGCGTACCCTGCCTACCACGATACGTTCAATACGAATTACGCGACGTGGCACACGGGCTGCGTCAACGGCATCACCCAAAGCACGTTGAACCCGATTAGCTTCAAGTACCTTTGGCGCGCCGACGTCCACGGCACCTGGAATTCGACGACCGACAACAGCATGGCTGATCTCACCGTCTGGGTCTACGCGAATATCGACGGGCGAGAAGAGACCTATAAGGTCACCGGAATGGCACGGTCACAATGAATCCCGCACCGCACAAGTCCCGACGCGCCTTCACGCTGGTCGAAGCGCTTGTCACCACGGCCATCATCTCGCTCGTGCTGACGCTCGTCACCGTGATGTTTCAGTTCATCGTCCAGCACTATACCAAGACCAGCAGCGACCTGGATGCCGAGCGTGAAGCGCGGCTCGCCATGGCCAACGTGACGGATATCATGCGCGAAGCACAGGTGAACCCGGCATTAGCCCAGCCGACGCCTCCGGCTACCCCTGTGCCGCCGGTGTCGTTTCCCGTGATGCCACCCGGCACGCCGCCGCCGTCGCCGACGCCCGCAGGCACGACAACGTTTACCATCGCAGAACAACCTACCAGCGCGAACTACGCGAGCCCAACGCCGCTGCCGTACGATACCGTGACGATCTCCCTCGGCACGCCGCCGCCCGGGCATGCCTACGGTGATCTCCAAGAAACGATTAATGGGTCGGCCCCGATGATCATCGGCCACGATATCAAGACGTTTCAGGTCTTGCCAGTATTCCAGAATGTGTACGACATCACGATCACAACCGCGCCGATGACCTTCAAAGGTCAGCCGGCGCTGCCGTATAGCCTCAATTCGCGCGTGTTCTTGAGTTACTACTTGACGAATTCGAACAACCCATGAACGGAGCACAGAAAGTCATGAATGGTCTGCATGTCGTCCCGTCAAGGGGGAGTCGGGGCGTCGCGCTCATATCGGCATTATTCATCGTCGTCGTGCTGCTCATCTTGACGGGATCCCTGTTGGACCTCATGCCGCAAGAGCTTCGCAGCGTCGCGTACTCATCGTACGATAATCGCGCGCTGTACGTCGCCGACGCCGGCGTGGAGAACTACGTGCGGGCGATCGAAGAAGCGCTGCCGGGCACCTATTGCACGACCTTGAATTACCAGTTCGCTCCCGAGCCGGACGGCTCGCAGGCACATTTCTCGGTTAACTGCCGGGACTTCCAGGTCGTCAACGGACTGCAGTCCTACTACGTCACCTCGACTGGGTACTCGCCGCAGGGCACGGACCGCAAAATCGACGCGGTGATCACGGAAGTGGCTTTTTCCATCTACGACTATTTCTCGGTGGAAAATGAGTCCGGGAACTGGTGGGTTTCCGGGCTCTCGCAGTTCAACGGGCCGGTCTATCTCCAAGGCAACTCGCAGAATCCCGTGAACTTCCAGTTCTTCGACGGCCGGTCGTCGATCGGACTCGACAAGATGACCGTGGTGAACAACGTACACTGGTACCAGAACCAGCCGCCGGCTTCGAACCCGGACTGGCTGTCGATGGACGCCAGTGGTCAGGCAGGGATGTCGTTCACCAACACGCCGGTGAATTTTCCGCCCGACGTGGCCAGCATTCTGATTGCGAACCAGGCCTACAACGGCACAAACGGCTCCGGGTCCTTCCCGGCTCCTTCTGGCGCGGGCGTCTACATGAATGGAGCAAACGTCGCCTCCGCGAGCGGCGGCACGCTGAACTCCGGGATCTTTGTGAACGGAAGCGCGAATGTGTCGTTCTCATCCACATCGACGACGCAAACGATCACATTCGCCCCGCCGTCGGGAGGGTGCTCGGGAGCGAATCCGATCCCGAACACGGTGACCGCGACGGTTAATTACAGCACGAATCAGACGACGGTCGTCACCGGCTCGCACAACGCCACCTACTCCGGCGTGCCGTCAGGCCAGCCGGCGAGCGGCAGTGGTGCGAACGGCGCCCTGTTCGTCGACGGAACCGCATGCAACGTCGCGGGGACGGTGCACGGCCAGTTCACGCTGGCGGTGCCCGATACCACGAACGTCACGGACGACATCCACCTGTTCGGCAACCTCACGTATCAAAATGACCCGCAGACCTGCAACTGCTCGAGCACGGACGTGCTCGGCATGTACGCGCACAACGTCGACGTCGATTGGGGCGCGGGCAATAACCTGACGATCGAGGCGGCGATCTTCGCGGGCAATTCGCACGACGTCTCGTCGAACGATGGCCAGGGGAGCTTTAAGCCGAACTTCGACATCTACTCGAAGCCGCTCACCGGATATCTGCACGTGTTTGGCAGCACGGTTCAGAACCAAACCGTTGCCCTCGGCGTCTACAACCAAGGTTGCGGCTGCATGGTGCACGCCTACAACGACAGCTACTTCTACGATTCGCGGTTCAAGGACCTGACGCCGCCATATTATCCGCGAACCGGGCTGTATAGAATCATCGTCTTCAAAGACGAGGGCATCTAGACTCGCCCACGGAGACGGTCGTCGGAGACCGGCGCGAACGCGCCGGTCTTCTTTTTGCCATCAATCCCGCCACTAGGACCAAAGGCCCAGCGCCGCGTGCCTCCGGGAGCATATGTGACGCGCATCACTATCGAAGGACAAGAGCCAGATGCGTTTTGGCACCGCTGGTTCTTCCCGTGCGCAGCGCGGTTTCTCGCTCCTCGAAGCGCTCATCGCGATCGTCATCCTGATGATCGCCTTCTTGGTGTGGAGCAGCGCGATGATCACCGCGACCGACGGCGAGAATAAAGCCGGCAATCACACCGAAGCGATCGGCGCCGCCAACGAGGTCCTTGAATCCATCCGTCGGGATCCCAACTTTTGGAGCTCCGAATACAACGCGGGGTCGTGCCCGCAATGTTGGGCGGTCTACAACGACACCTTTGGCACGTCTCCGCTGCGCAGCTGTCAATCGATCCCGAACCCGCAAGGCATGCCGGCCAACTGCAATTTCAACTGGCGGGCCACGCGAGACGCGTCGTCCGTGGATCTCGCCGACCTCACGGTCATCGTGCAGATCCAAGGCGCGAACCACCAGATCGAAAAGTACACCGTGATGGGAATGGACAGAAAAATTTGAACGCCGTTGCAGCCCGCCGCCCGCAGCGCGGCGTCTCGATCATCGAAGCGCTCATCACGGTCGGCATCATCAGTTTGGTGCTGACGCTCACCGTGCGGATATTCACGCTCACCGTCAACGACTCCGAGAAGACTCGAACCGATCTGAGCGCCGAGAGCGAAGCGCGGATGGCCATGACCAAAGTGACGAACGATCTGCGCCAGGCGATGCCTCCCTACAAAGCGTCGGGCACGCCGGTCACGTCGCCGGTCTATCCGGGCGCCACCATCACGCCCACGCCGCAGCCGGCTGTGACGTTCACTGAAGTCGACAGCCTCTCGACTGCCAACTACCTGGCGCCCACGTTCGACTACGTCACCATCCAGTGGGATAGCGCGAAGAGCCGGCTCGAGCGCTGCGTGGCGCCGAATAGTCAGACGATCTGCACAGCGGCGTCGGCCGGCGTCGTGGCAAACGACGTCACCGCATTTTCGGTCTTGCCGCAGAACTACGACGAGTATCAAATCACGCTGACCGTCGCCCCACAACATCGCAGCTCAGTCTCGTCGCCGCCCTATACCTTGGTGTCCAGCATGTTCATCAGCTACTACGACACGAATTACTCGCCCGGCGTCCAGCCGACGCCGTGACCGGGAAGGCAAAAGCGATGCACGCGTACCAACGTAACCGACGAGGCGTAGCCCTCATCACCGTCCTGTTCATCGTGGTCGTGCTGCTGATCCTCATCGGATCGCTGCTCGATCTGATACCGATGGAGCTGCGCGACGTCGCCTTCACGGGCTACGACAATCGCGCGTTGTACGCAGCCGATGCCGGGGTCGAATCCCTCATTGAAGGCCTGCAGCAGAAACTGGCGCTTGGGTCCGGATCGCTGACCGCCCCCGACGGCACCGTCTCACGCTACGCCGCCTCGGTGCTCTCGACGTCGACCACCTGCGGGCAGAACACGCTGAAGCTGGTCCAGTCGATCGGCACGTCTCCCGCCGGAGACGACCGAAAAGTGTATGCGGTCGTCGCGCAAGACACCCTCTCGAATTACGGGCTCTGGGTCAACAACAATCCCAACGGCGTGTACCTCGTCAGCGGCCAGACCCACTACGACGGCAAGATCTACCTCGGCGGCTCGCAAGCGGATCCGATGCTCGTGGACTACATCGTCGGCAACAACGCGATCTTCGACGATCAAGCGAACTTCGCCGGACCCGTCAACTGGTACAACAACGGCAACCAGACCAGCGAGCCGACGCAGTCGAATACGCAGGCCTGGCAGGCGATCAACTCCGCCGGCTATGCCAAGACCACGCTGGGCGCCAATGCGGAGACCTATCCCGGCTCGTTCCAAAGCATCCAGCTCGCCAACGATGCGTGGGGCACGCCGAGCGGCACCACGTATCCGTCGCCGACCAGCAAGACCGTCTATCTGAACCAACAGGCACCCGGCAGCGGCAGCGGCGGGAACCTCACCACCGGAATCTACGTGCAGGGCGATTCCACGATCACGATGGCGTCGTCGGCCAACGGCTCATCGCCGTCGACCATGACGTGGACCTTCAACCCGATCAGCCGCGACTCCAACAGTATCGTCGATCCGGTCACCGTGGCGGTGAACTACACCGCGAACACGACCGTTGTCACCGATACGAACACGTCGAAAAAATCGACGTACACCGGCGTGCCGGGCGCGACCAATCAAACGAGTTCCAACAGCGGCATCGTCTTCGACATGGGCACCATCGCCGACGTGTCGGGCACGTACAATGGCGCGTACACGTTGGCAGTGCCGGACGACGGCACGATCAATAACAACATCTACGTGGCCAACAACATCATGGCGCACGACGATCCGCAAACGGACTCGAACAGCACGGACGAGTTTGGATTGTATGCGAACGACGTGTACCTCGACTACGGCAAGGCGCCGACGAACGTCCAGATCGAAGCAGCGCTCGTGACGGGCAATCTCACCGAGTTCAACAACAATACGAATGATGGGACGTTCACGGTGGGCACGGGCTGGAGCAATTCTTGCCGCTGCTTCGGCGGCACCTACGACGTGAGCAATCTCCCGCTGGAAGGCGTCGTGACGCTGTTCGGCGCGCTGGCAGAAAACATCTACGGCGCGACCTATACGTGGTCGGGCAACCAGCACGTCACGGGTTGGGATAAGAACTTCATCGACGACCCGCGCTTCTCGACGTGTCCGCCACCCGGCTCGCCGGTCGTCCCCGACGCGTGGCACATCGTCGCATGGAAAGACGAAGGCTCCTAGGCTTCCCTCGGTGAGCACGAACGAGCGGCCGGCATTTGCCGGCCGCTTTCGTTAACGAGGGACGGCGGCGGATGCGTGCGGAGCGCGCGCCCGTCGATACCATGCGCGGGCGACCAGCACGATCGTGATGACGAGCGCGAGCGCGAGGATCGCCGCGACCACGGGGGCGACAAAGGACAACACGATGCCGACGATCGCGACGGCATCTTCGACCAGACTCAGCACGACGTTGCCCGCCCCGAGCGTCGCGGTCGTCGATGCGGCCCGCGCGGTCACCGACGCTCCGTGGACGACCAGCGCATTCACAGCGCCGAGCGCCATGAGCGAATACAGTTGTGCGTGGCTTTCCGTCGGCGCGGTCGCGCCGACGAGAATCGCGGCGGCCAGCGGCCGCACGCCCGTCTGCACGACGTGCAGCGCGTGATCCACGATGGGCACTTTGTCGCCGACGAACTCAAGGCCGGAGAAGACCGCGAGCACGGCCATCGCGCCGTCCGAGCCCAACCAGGCAAACGCGGCCGTCGGGTGGATCCATCCGACGTGCGTGGCGATGGATGCGGCCAAAAGCGTGAGGAATCCGCGCAATCCGGCCGTCGTGGTCAAAGCATACGCGAGCGCGTACTGAGAAGTTGGATCCATATCGATGCGTACTCCGCGCGTCGAGCGCGAGTTTCAGGTGCCGAACGTGGGCAGCGAAGCCGACTGCGTCACGCGGTCGTTGCTGCGGCCGATCGAGATGACCTGCACGTAGACGGGGCCGCGATAGCTGCGCGGCAGATACATCAGCGCCGTCTGCCAGGCGCCGCGCACGATTCTTGCCGAGATCAATCGTCCGGTAGCATCGGTGACTTGGACTTGGGCCAACGCCTGACCGGTTGACGTCCAGTACACGCGTACGCCGCGTCCGCCGGGCGCGTATTGCGCGTACACGCTGAACAGCGAAACGGGCGTGATGGGACCGAGCTGCTCGGGAAGGCGGCGCGCGACGCGCTGGGTTCGGAGCTGCGGGGCGGAGGCGACGATGTGTTTCGCGTTGGCTGCGGACGCTGGCGCGGGGGTGGCTGCCGGCAGCGTTGCGATCGCCAGCGGGGCCGCGGATGCCGCAGCCGTCGTCGTCGCCGCGGCGCGAGGTTTCGTCGTCACCTTTTTTGGCGCCTGAGCGGTGATGACGGGTGCGACCTGCGACGCCGCGAGCGGCGAGGGCGTCACGATGGCGACCTGCGTCGGAGCCTGCGTCCCCGGACGCACGAAGTACAGAACGGCGAAAACGATGGCCGCTAGGCCGAACAAGCTCAGGATCAGCGTCGAATGGCGAATCGCAGGATCGCGCCGCGCATGGACGCGCGTGCCGCCGGCCGAGTTACGGGCAAGCTTGATCGGCTCTTCAACGATCGTGACGGCAGACGCGAGCGCGCTTGCCGGCGGCGGCTGGTTCGTCACCCGCTGCTGTACGATGCCTTCGCGCGGCCTTGGCGCCGGCTCGGCCGGCAGTTGTAGCAGTCGACCTTGGTCGACCTTTGGTTGTGGCGGTCGAGCTTGCTCGACCGTGGCCGATTGAGTCGCCGCGATGACGGCAGCCGCAAGCGGTGGCGCCGCCAGCGCCGCGGCCGGCGGCGTTGAGGTCGCTTGTCGCGCGCACTCTCGTTCGATGACGTCCCATGGCAGCATCGCCGACCGTCTTCCGGATGCAACGTCAACGAATGCCTCGATCTTCGACGGATGATTCTTGCCGATCATGTCGCTCGCGTCGCGATTCCATCCGACGATGACCGGCAGATCCAGCGAGGCACCCGGCGCGAGCGTCATCGCCGACGGCACGTCGAAACGCAAGGCCGGATGGCGCGCGAATTGCAGCGCGACCTGACCGGCCGTCGCGCCGATGTTCCTGACGCCGCAGGACAGCCGGAAACCGCACACCTCGCCGTCCTCGACGTCGGCCTCTCGCCACGCAAGCGACAGCGCGCAATCAAACGGGGCATGGATTTTCACGCCGTTCCCCGCGCCCGACGCGGTCGCATCGGCAGACGTCGTCAACTCACGTTCGAGACGGGTGAGTTCTCCGCCGTCGGCGCCCCGCAGCGTGATCAGCACGCGTTTCGCGGCGCGCACGCTCGATCCAGCGGGGAACGTCAGTTGGACGTTGACCGGCTCGCGCGGGACCAGCGTGAACGAGTTCGGATTGAATTCTCCGGCGCGCAGCGGATCGTCGACCGTCAAGGAACAGAGCATCGGCGCATCCGAATCGCTTGTGACTTGCAATTCGAACGTGGATGGCTCGCCTGTTGCAACGGACCAGCGATCCATAGGACGCGCCGGCGCGACGGTAAAGGTCGAAGGCATTTTACGATAGTCCTGTCACTACAGGTTATCGGTCGGTTTTCCGACACCCCCTAGGGGGTAGGCGCGGCGTTCCTCGCGAAAAACCAAGGTCCCGCGCTTCGGAGCGATCCTTCATGCAAGCCGACGATATTTTTCGGGAATTCGACCGCCTGTTCGCTGAGCTGTCCTTAACCATGACGAGCCACGCGAGGCGCGGCTCCTTTAATCCGAACGCCGACGTCCACGTCACCGACGGGGGCCGAACCATTCTGGTCCGCGTCGAGCTGGCCGGCGTGAGCCGCGACCACATGAAACTCGTCGTCGAAGGCGCGACCCTGTACCTCGCGGGCATCCGCGAGAGCCATCTGCGGCGCGCGCACGGCGTGCTGCAGAAGGAGATCGAGTACGGACCTTTCTTGAAGAAAATCCAGCTGCCGTCCACGGTCCAGGTCGCCGCCGCGCGCGCCGAATACCAGGATGGGATGCTCACCATCAAATTACCGGTCGCCGAAGGCGCCCGCATGCAGGTCGATCGCACGGAGATCCGCATGGTCGCGAAGGGGCGCGCCTAAATGGCCGATCTCGTGCGCGAAGCCGGCACGATTCCCGCCGAGCTGGCGTTGCTGCCGCTGCAGGACGCCGTGTTGTTCCCCAATACGGTCATGCCGCTGGCCGTCACGAAGGCGCACGGCGTGAAGCTGGTGGAGGACGCGCTCAAGAACAGCGCGCCGGTCGGCGTCGTCGCCCTCAAAGAACGCGATGCCTCGCCGCCCGCCCCAGACGATGTCTATACGATCGGCACGGTGGCGATCATCCAAAAGATGATCCGCGTGCCGGATGGCACGCTGCGCTGCATCATCTCCGGCACGGTCCCGTTCAAAGTCACCGAGTTCACTCAGGCGCAGCCGTACCTGATGGGCAAAGTCGAGCAGCTCGAAGAGCAGACCACCGAGAGCGACGAGCTCACGGCGCTTTCCCGCAACCTCGCCGCGCAGTACATCCGCCTGCTGTCGTTCTTGCCGTCGGCGCCGAAAGAGCTCGAGCTCGAAGTCAACAACATCTCCGATCCCAACCTGCTGTCGTACTTCATCGCCTCGACGATGCGCCTCGAGACCCCGGACAAGCAAGCGGTCCTGGAAGAGCGCGACACGCTCGCGCGGCTGCGCATGCTCACCGCAATGCTGACGCGCGAGCTGGAAGTGCTGGAGCTCGGCCACAAGATCCAGAGCGACATCCAAAAGGAGATGGACAAGAACCAGCGCGAGTACTTCTTGCGCCAGCAGCTCAAGGCCATTCAAGACGAGCTCGGCGAGACCGATCCCACGCAGGCCGATATCAACGAGCTGCGCGAGAAGATCGCCGCCGCGAAGATGCCCGAAGACGCGCAGAAGGCGGCGGAGCGCGAGCTCGACCGGTTGGCGCGCGTGCCGTCGGCGAGCCCGGAATACTCGGTGATCCGCACGTACTTGGACTGGCTCGTCACGCTGCCGTGGTCGTCGACCACGAGCGACAGCCTCGACATCAACAAGGCGCGTAAGATCCTCGACGAGGATCACTACGATCTGGAGAAAGTCAAGGACCGCATCCTGGAGTATCTCGCCGTCCGCAAGCTCAAGCAGACGCTGTCCGGGCCCATCCTCTGCTTCGTCGGACCGCCGGGCGTCGGCAAGACCTCGCTCGGCAAGTCCATCGCGCGCGCGATGGGCCGCAAGTTCATCCGGCTCTCGGTCGGCGGCGTTCGCGACGAAGCGGAGATCCGCGGCCACCGCCGCACCTACATCGGCGCGATGCCGGGAACGTTCATCCGCGCGATCCGCGACGCGGGTTCGGCCAATCCGCTCATCATGATCGACGAGATCGACAAAGTCGGCGCCGACTGGCGCGGCGATCCGTCGAGCGCGCTGCTCGAGGTGCTCGACCCCGAGCAGAACAACTCGTTCCGCGACCACTATCTCGACCTGCCGTTCGATTTGAGCAAAGTGCTGTTCATCTGCACCGCCAATCAGATCGACACGATCTCGCCGCCGTTGCGCGACCGTATGGAGATCATCCCGCTGTCCGGCTACACGCAAGCCGAAAAGGTGCAGATCGCGAAAAAATACCTCGTGCCAAAGCAATTGCAGGCCAACGGCCTGACGAGCAAGCAGTGCTCGATCGCCATGAGCGCGATCGACGCCATTGCAGCCGACTATACGCGCGAAGCGGGCGTTCGCAACCTCGAGCGCGAGATCGCGACGATCTGTCGCAAAGTGGCCCGCAAGATCGCCGAAAAACCGTCGTATCAGGCGAAGGTGACCGCCCAAAACGTCGCCCAGTTCCTCGGCAAGCCGCGCTTCTTCAGCGAGGTCGCCAAGCGCACGGCGTCCACGGGCGTAGCCACCGGGCTCGTGGTGACGCCGGTCGGCGGCGACATCATCTTCGTGGAGTGCACGGTCATGCCGGGCACCGGAAAACTGACGCTCACCGGGCAGCTCGGCGACGTCATGAAGGAATCGGCTCAAGCCGCCTTGTCGTTCGTGCGAAGCCGCATTGGCGAGCTCGGGCTGAAGCCGGACTTCTTCAACAAGCACGACGTGCACGTCCACGTGCCCGCCGGCGCGGTGCCGAAGGACGGGCCGTCAGCCGGCATCGCGATTGCGACGGCGCTCGTGTCGGCGATCACGCGCATCAAAGTCGATTCGAGCGTGGCCATGACCGGGGAGATCACGCTGACCGGCCAAGTGCTGCCCATCGGAGGCGTGAAGGAAAAAGTACTCGGCGCTCGGCGCGCCGGCATCAAGCGCGTCGTGCTGCCGCTGCGCAACGAGGCCGACGTCGTGGAAGACATCCCGAGCGACGTCCGCAAGTCGATGAAATTCGTGTTCGTCGAGGAACTGTCGCAGGTGCTGAACCAGGCGCTGGGCCGTCCGATGATCCGGCCCGTGCTCACCGCCAACGGCCGCCGCAACGGCCAAAAGCTCCCGGCGGCGGCGCGCTAAGTTTCCCGGAAGTCCGTAGTGTGCGAGCAAGCTCGCCAGAATGCAGCGAACCGTGCGTCGCGCAGCTCATACGTAGTTCTCCATAACAGGATGCAACGACGGATGGGTTAAATGCCGCTGCGTAGAGTGTGGCAGGCGCAGACCGGACAAGAGAAGTGTGGCCTCATTTCCGCGCAGGAGTCGGCCTCTCGGCGGTGCGGGGACAAGCTATGTCGATTCGAAATGTTCCATTTCAATCGCTAATCCTGGCGGCAATATTCGCCGTCATTGTTGGCACCGGAGGATGCTCGGCCGGTGCCAACATCGCGGGCACTTCAATTCAGCAGTCAGATCAGCGGAGTGATAACCTCAGCGTTTTAATGATGCAACAGGCCGAGCAGGTCTACGAGCACGCACATCCCGGGGCTAGCTTTTTGAGGAATTCCGTATCTGGCCCTTGGGTGAAGATTCAGCCGGTACCGGGCATGCCCGGTTACGCGCGGCTACCCGACGGCGAGATCATCCTACTACCGAGTGTCGGCGGATTCAAGAACCCGGTTGTACCGCTAGTCCTCGGTGGGTCGCCGTCACCGTCACCGTCACCTCCTCCTACGAAAGACGTTTGCCCGTCTCTCCCACCTTGGAACGGAATTGGTCCACCACCTTACTGTGACAACAACGGTGCGTTTAGGCGAGCATATTCTAACAACTCTGGCTATTTTGGCGTCGCCGGCAATATTGGTCTGCCGACAGTGGGACCAAGTCCGCTACCGCCGCCGAATGTTCAATCTCAACCGTACGTGTTCTATGAAGCTTGGCCGCTTACTCAACCGATCGCTCAAGCCGAGGTTGGCCTCATTTACTCATCGGCACATAATAACTACACACCATATATTTCGACGCCCGATGCGTACTGGGCAGATACGAACAGATTCACCGCAGGTCAGGTAGTGTCGGTGGCGGTATGGGCTGGTATGCTGTGCTGTCTTGCTGGAAACCTTACGCCCGCGATGGAGATGTACATCATCGGGTCTACCACATCGAACCCGGGCTACCCCACGTTTGATTGCTGCGGACCCAACCCCCCGGCGGCGGCTTCGAATTATGGTGCGACGAACTGCTGCATTTGGGCAAGAATGACTGCGATAGCCCAAGCAAAACAGAACGCCTTTGAAGACGGCATGATCTTCGGCCCGGTTTCATGGCAACTTCAAACCGTTTGCAACTACCCGGTGGGCTGTTACAGGCCGGTGTACCCGGACTTCTATTGGCCGCTAGGCGGGTATCAGTCTTGGCCGAATGATCCCTCGAAAATCATTGTAAACTTCATTGATTCCGGCGATGAATCGGTCACCATAAATCTGCACACTTGAGCACTCATCTGAGGGCATCATTGTTCTGTAGAACTGTCCTGATCTCGACCTTACTTTTAGCGTCCTGCAGCACACCTAAGGCTGCCACGTTCCCCTTCCATCCGCAACCAGTCGTCACGCCGACGCCGGAGCGGACGCTGCTGCCGGGTGCTCCCATTCATGCGGCCGCTGCTATTGACAAGCTAATTCCAGCGGACGTGCGGGGCGAGGATCGGGAATGCCTTCGTCGGTCCGTGGCTGCTCTGCCCTACAATCAAAGGCGATTTGTTCGGTGGGTTTATGTCAAAGGTCAATTCGTCGCATTCGTGCGCTTGGAGAATCCAGGCGGAACCGAACGCGGCATTTACCCTGTAGTCTGCGAAGGCGGGTGGGCCGATAAACCGAACGACGGGATCGCCTATCTCGAATCGAGCAACGAAGTCGTGTTATTTCCTCCGCCACATTGAACATTCGAGCGGCGGTCAGACGACCAAAACGAACCGAACACACGCTGGGCTACATCTACCCCGGCCGGTGGAAAACGGAACTGCGCGGAGCGCGAAGAAAGATCAAGGCGAATCCCGTCGAGGTGATGGATGACATTGGCACCGTTTACTTGGCTAAATCATCGTCGCGTAGATGCAATTGCAATGTGGCGGCGGCCCCTTGGGCACGATCCAACGCCCATGAATCCCGTGTGGATCCCAGCGCTAGTTCTTAACGAGTGCACGCGCTCATGAGGTTTTAGGTATGTATGTTTGAGGGACGCGTCGCGATCGTCACCGGCGGAGCGCGCGGCATCGGCGCCGCCATCACACGTGAGCTCGCCGCCGGTGGCATCCATGTCGCGGCCGGCTACAGCAAGGGAAAAGAGACGGCGGACAAACTCGGCGACGAGCTTCGCAGATCGGGCGCATCGGTGTCGCTGCACCAGGGCAAGGTCGACGAACCGGCGGATTGCGAGCGCGTGACGAACGAAGTGCTCACCGAATTCGGCCGCGTCGATTATCTGGTGAACAACGCCGGCATCACTCTGGACAAGACCGTGCGCAAGATGAGCGCGGATGACTGGCACAACGTCCTCAACGTCAACCTATCGGGCGCGTTCAACATGTGCAAGGCGGTGCTTGAGCACATGATCTCCCGCGGCTCGGGCCGCATCGTCAACATCAGTTCGGTGATCGCCGAAACCGGCAACATCGGCCAGGCCAACTATGCCGCGTCCAAAGCTGGCCTGTTCGGATTCACGAAGAGCCTCGCGCTGGAGATGGCGCGGCGCGGCATCACGGTCAATTGCGTGGCTCCAGGCTTCATCGAGACCGAGATGGTGGCGGCCATGCCGAAGGCCGCGCTGGATTCCGTGGTGGAGAAGATCCCGCAGGGCCGCTTGGGGAAACCCCGCGAGGTCGCCCGCATCGTCCGGTTCTTGCTTGACGACGACTCTGCATACATCACGGGCGCGGTGTATACCGTGAACGGCGGCCTCGACATGTAGCCGTCGCGCCGTGACGACGAGAACGTAAGAGGGGCTTGTTTGGGGTGGCCGGCGCCGCATCTACCGCGGCTTTGTCCAGTAATAGCATGAGCGGTGGCAGGCTCACCGCCCCGGCGGTTCTTTTTGCTGTCCTGCTCGCGGGCTGCGGCGCCGCGCATGCAGTCAGCCAAACGGCCGAGCCGCACGTTCCGTGCGCGCAAGCCACGACCGAGCCGAGCTTGGCGCCGAGCACGCAACCGACCAGCATACTCGCGAACTCGAACATTCCGTTTTTCGCCAATCTCGGGAATAGTCTCGCTGGTCAATTCGTCATTTCTGTCAGCGGACCACCAGGCGCGTCCATCGTTCTGCGTCCTGAGAAGGCTGGGCTTGCGCTCGCCGATTTCCGCGGCAGGATCGTCAAGGGGCCAACCAGATTCCGCTTTGATCCGTGCGCGTCTCGGCTGTCAACGGGGCAGGCGATCGGCTTCACTCTTGACACGACTGGCCTCAAACGCGGGATGTACGTGGTACGCGCCTCCTTCGCACCGGATTTCGCGGCGACCCAGGATGGGCAGCCGGTCCAATTGGACGAGTGTAATGCGCCCCGCTGGTGAGACAAAAAGTTAAGCTGGGTTCTCCTGCGAAAGGGGCGACCCATGCTCAAGCAACGCCGTACCTTCGAGCGCGAGTTTAAGCTTCAGGTCCTCAGCCAACTGGACGCCGGCAGCACCATCGTGCAGGTCGCACGCGAACACGGCATTCATCCCGAGACGGTGCGCTTGTGGCGCAAGCAGCTTCGCAAGTATGCCGATCGGGCGTTTGCCGGCCGCGGCAATGCATACAGCGAGGAGGCCAGGATCGCGCAGCTCGAGCGCACCTGTGGGCAGCTCGCGGCGGAGAACGCCCTTTTAAAAAAAGCCATCAAGACCTTGCAGGAGCTGGATCGGGGCGCAAGCGTCGCGCGGTGCTTAAGGCGATGATCTTGCGCGAGCGCCAGCTTCCCGGTGCCTTGCCCGCTAGCCGCATGTGCAAGGTGCTCGGCTTGTCTCGTGCGGACCTGTATCGCACGAGGCAGCCGAGCCTTGAAGAGCTCGCCGTGCGCGACGCCATTCAGCGCATCTGCGCGCAGTTCAGCGATGCCGGCTATCGCTACGTGACCAAGGCCTTGCGCCGCCGCGGCCTGCGGGTCAACAGCAAACGGGTGCGCCGGCTGATGCACGAAGACCACTTGGTTCGTAACCGTCGCGGAAAGCGTAAAGGCCCGCGCTACGTCTCGCATGGCTTGCCGATTTACCCTAACCTGGCCAAGGGCGTCAAGCCGACCGGCATCAACCAGCTCTGGATCGCCGATCTCACCTACGTGCGCCTGCGCTGGATGTGGATTTTTGTCGCGGTCATCTTGGATGCGTTTTCGCGCCGCTGCATCGGCTGGGCGCTAGGTCGGCACCTGGATGCGGTGTTGCCGCTGACCGCGTTGCGGATGGCGCTGGCGCAACGTCGGCCTGCCGCCGGGCTCATCCATCATTCCGATCGCGGCGTGCAATACGCGTCGCACGAGTACGTCCAGCTACTGCGCGAACGGGGGATGGTGGTGAGCATGAGTCGCGCCGGCAACCCGTACGATAATGCGATCTGCGAGCGCTTTATGCGCACGCTCAAGCAAGAGGAGATCTACGCGCGTGACTACGAGGACCTTGCCGATGCGGAACATCGCATCGTGCACTTCATCGACGCCATCTACAACCGAAAGCGCTTGCACTCGGCCATCGGCTATAATACACTGGTTGAGTTCGAAGAGCGCTCCGGAACGCTATCTACAGAATCCACAGCCGCTACGATGACGACTGATTCTTCTCTCTCCAGCTTAACCGACTGCCTCACTTAGGGGCGCATTACAGAGCGTTCGGCACGAAACCAAATAACAGTTTACGTCCCGGCGCCGCCATATTGGCCGCCGGTGCGTCTCGCTCGCGGCAAGACATTCATAGTCCTTTGGGGTCTCGGCGCAAAACTGCGGGTTTGGGTTGTGAATCAGGATGGAACCCCGGTGCCTGATCCCTTGCGCTTTGTCGGGCGTGCTGTCGTTTACGATGGCAATGACGGCTACCGCATGCGCCTTCGAACTCGAGACGGTTCGACGCTGTACGCAATTCGCGACGTCAAAGGCCCGACCGGCCTCATTGAGCTCGCCGACGATCCGGCCGTGGTGAGATTGCGCCATAGGTATTTGAATCGCCCGGTCTGGGGTTATGGTGGTTTGAGCATCCGCGGTGTGGGTGCCGCGAGAGGTTCGGCGACGATCACCGGAATCTACCGAAAGTACGACTACGCGGCTCAAGTCAACCTTGGTGGCGTGTCAGGCAACGATCGTCCCATAGACTTCACGGCTCTGAATCCGCTGATCGTAACGTTTGAGGTGCCGGATTGGCGGCCAACGATACCGCCGATTCCCGCCGCGATGCTCCCGCCAGGCCTCGACGTGGCGGCGATGAACGCCGAGCTGAACGAAGCCACTCCCTACGCGATCCTTTCGGACGAATGGGATTTTGAAAGGACGTACAGCCTTGTGCCGGTGACTCGCGCCCACCCGGAATGGTCTGCACGCACTTTGGACTACATCGCGCACGGCAAGGTCGAAATGGGGATGACGAAAGACATGATCGCCTGGATGTTCGGCTTTCCATCCGCATACGGCACCGTTGACGAAGTGCGCAAACTCGACACCTGGTTCTACGATCAGGCGGTGCCGTTTGAATCCACCGTGTACTTTCGCAATGGCGCGGTCGTGAAGTATGACCCGCCGGGTAATCTGCCGTAGCGCCCTGCGACCCTTGCCGCTTGACTCATAACCCTCCGAAGACACCGGCGCGGTCTAGCGGTGAACGGTGGCCTCGATATGTAGGCTTCGCCGCCTATTTGACGAATATAGCGGCCTGCTACATCCACCTAGCGAGACGACCATGAGTTCAATGCAAGGCCGCATGGGCATTGTGACCGGCGGCGCGCGCGGCATCGGCGCCGCCATCACCAAATTGCTCGTCGCCGACGGCGCCACCGTCGCCGTGCTGGGGCTCGGAGCCGATCGCGAGCGCGCGGAAACACTGCGCGCCGACCTCGATGGGGCGGCCTCGCGCATCGACTTCTACGAAGCGGACGTCGGCGACCCACGCGCGTGCCAGCTGAGCGTGGAGCGCGTGCTCGCCGCGCACGGCCACATCGACTACCTCGTGAACAACGCCGGCATCACCGCCGATCGCACGATCCGGAAGATGACGATCGACGAGTGGCTCGCCGTGCTGCGCGTCAACCTGTCGGGCCCGTTCTTCATGATGAAGATGGTGGTCGACCACATGGTCGAACGCGGCTTCGGGCGCATCGTCAACATCGGCTCGATCGTCGGCCACACCGGCAATTTCGGACAAGCCAACTACGCCGCGGCCAAAGCCGGGCTGTTCGGACTCACGAAAACGGCCGCTTTGGAAATGGCCGATCGCGGCATCACCGTCAACTGCGTGGCGCCGGGCTTCACCGATACCGAACTGGTCGCCGCGATGCCCGAGCGCGCGCGCGCCGCCGCCATCGCCCGCACTCCCGAACACCGTCTCGGCAAGCCCGAAGAAGTGGCGCGCGTCGTGCGTTTTCTGCTCGACGACAACTCGTCGTTCATCACCGGAGCGGTGTACGACGTCAACGGCGGGGGCTTCATGTGATCGACTCGGTGCCGCTCGAAGAGCTCACCTACGGCTTCGATCTTGCGGGCGTCGACCCGGCCTCGCTCATGGAATCGCTGCGCGCGGTGACCGCCGATCTGATGACCGACCCCGCGCGCCTCACCACCTGGCTGACGGGCCTCACCGTCGCGCAGCAGACGGTCGGCTTGAACGCGCTGCGTCGCCTCGCCGGAGAGAATCCGGAGCCGGTCGCCGCGCCGGCGCCGGACGACAAACGCTTTGCCGACGAGGGCTGGAAGACCAACCCGATGCTCCATGCGGTCGTCGAAGACTACCTGATTCGCTCGCGCGCGGTCCAACAGATCGTCGACTCATCGCGCTTGCCGGAGCCGACGAAGCGCAAGGCGCGCTTTGCCGCGACCATGCTGATGGACTCCCTCGCGCCGAGCAACGTGCCGTGGCTCAATCCGGCGGTGGTGCGCGAAGCGGAAACGTCGGGCGGCGAGAGCCTGGTGCGCGGGCTCGAGAATTTTCTCGACGACGTCCGCAGCAACGGCGGCAGGCCGCGCCAGGTCGACGCCTCCAGCTTCACGCTGGGGAAGAACCTTGCCGCGAGCCCAGGCCGGATCGTGCTGCGCAACGAGCTCATGGAGCTCATCGCGTACGAGCCGCAGACCCCGAAAGTCTTCGCGCAGCCGCTGCTGTGCAGCCCGCCGTGGATCAACAAGTATTACATCATGGACCTCGCGCCCGGCCGCTCGTTCGTTGAGTGGGCGGTGCGCGGCGGTTTTCAGACCTTCATGATCAGCTATCGCAATCCGGACGCGTCGATGGCGCGCCTCACGATGGACGACTACCTGCGCCTCGGCGTGCTCGAGGCGCTCGATGCGGTGCGGCAGCTGACCGGAGCGAAGAAAGTCAATATCGCGGCGCTGTGCCTGGGCGGCACGCTCGCGCTGCTGGCGCTGGCGCACCTCGCGGCGATCGGCGACGACGAGCGGATCGGTTGGACGACGCTCACGAACACGCTGATCGATTTCGCCGAGCCGGGCGATCTCGGCGTGTTCACCGACGAACGCGCGATCGAGCGGCTCGAACAGCGCATGTCGGAGCGCGGCTATCTCGAAGCGGCCGAGATGGCGGGCACGTTCAACTGGCTGCGCGCCAACGACCTGATCTGGAGCTACGTCGTCAGCAACTGGTTCATGGGACGCAAGCCGCCGGCGTTCGACATCCTCGCTTGGAACGCGGACAGCACGCGCATGCCGGCCGCCATGCACTCCCAGTACCTACGCGCGTGTTACCAGCGAAACGCCCTAGTCGAGCCCGGCGCGTTCTCGATCTGCGGCACGCCGATCGATCTCGGCAAGATCCGCACGCCGCTCTACGTGCTCGGCGCAGAAAACGATCACATCGCGCCCTGGCGAGCGGCATATTCCACGACGCAGCTCGTCGGCGGCGTCTCGAAGTTCACGCTGACGTCGAGCGGCCACATCGCCGGCATCGTCAATCCGCCGGACAACAAGAAGGCGCGCTTTTGGACCAAGCCACAGACCACGAAGGGCGAAAGCGCCGAGGCATGGCTGCGGACGGCCGTGGGGCACGACGGCAGCTGGTGGAACGAGTGGCTCGCGTGGGCGGCGGCGCGTTCCGGAGCGCAGCGCGCTCCGTGGCTGTTGCCCGCCGGCGAGCCGGCGCCGGGCAAGTACGTACTGGACGAGGGCGGTCCGCCGATCGGCGTCGACGGCGCGCCCAAGCCCGCCCCGGCGAAACGACGCTCGCGAGGCAGGAGAGCATGAACGCAAAGCATTCGAAAAGCAGGGCCCACGCCAACGCGCTGGGCGAGTTCATCAAGATGCAGCGCGAGCTTGCGCACCTGTCGCTGCGTCAGCTTTCGGATTTGACGCGGGTCTCGAATCCGTATTTGAGCCAGGTCGAGCGCGGCTTGTTCAAGCCGTCGGCCGACGTGCTCAAGAGCATCGCTGACGCGCTGCAGATCTCGGCCGAAGCGCTCTTCGCGCAGGCGGGCTTTCTGGACGATGATGCGTCGAAAACCCCGACCTCCGTCGAGTCCGCCATCAAGATGGATGCCGGGCTCACCGCCGACCAGAAGGACACGCTGCTGCGCGTCTATCGGGGCTTCACGCAGAAGTAGCGGCGCCTGCCGGCATGGAGCGGTCGGCTGCAGCCGACCGAAGAAAACGGTCGCCTAAAGGCGACCGCTCCAAGTCGCGTTACGGCTTTAGCCGGCCCGTGCTACGACTTTTGTCGCTTGACGTACCTATTCTCTGCTTGGTATACTTAGCACAGCGGATTTGTCAAAAAGGAGAGCGACAATGCGAGACTACACCGAGTTCATGACCAAGATGCAAGACGACACGATCGACGCGATTAAGCAGGCGCAAGACGCAAGCTTCAGCGCGTTCGCCTCGATGCGCGAGTATGCTGCCAAGTACGCGCCGGACTTCAACAAGCCCGCCGCCATCGAAGGCATGCCCACCGCCACCGAAGTCATCGAGCGCAGCTTCGACTTCGCCGGCAAGCTCATCGAGCTTCAGAAAGAGTACGCGATCAAGGCAGCCGAGTACATCGCCGCCGCGAGCAAGAAAACCGCCCGCACAGCGAAGTAACTGTAGCGCGCGACCGAAGGTCGCGGAACGGGTCGAGCGAACGCTCGACCCGTTTTTATTCAATGAGTGCTGTGCGCGACCGCAGGTCGCCGTCTGGGGCCGAGCGTACGCTCGGCCCGTTCGTCGAGCTTCGCTCGAGCACAGCGTTGATCTGACACGAGTGCTGTGCGCGACCGCAGGTCGCCGTTGGGGCCGAGCGTACGCTCGGCCCGCTCGTCGAGCTTCGCTCGAGCACAGCATTCATAAGGATTTCAATCTACAGGCGGCGGCGCGGTCGAGCATCCATACGAGCTCGCCGCGCTCGGGCCGCACGCCTTGCGCCGGCAGGCGTATTGGTTCGACCGCACCCTCGAGCACGTCGGCCACGATGCCGGCCTTCGCCTCTCCCGCCACCAAAAAAATGACCGCGCGCGCGGCGTTGAACGCGGGGAAGGTGAGCGTCAGCCGCCACGGCACGGGGATCGCCGATGGGACGTGATTGGCCACGCACGACAGGTCGGTCACGTCGACCACGCCGGTGTGGGGAAAGATCGATGCCGTGTGGCCATCGGGTCCGACGCCCAGATAGACGAGGTCAAATCGCGGCATCGCATCGCCGAAGAAGCGCTCGAGTTCCTCCCGATACGCGGATGCCGCCAGGTGCGGATCGAGTTCGCCCGCCATCCGGTGCACGTTGCCATCCGGGATGGTCACTTTGCGCAGCAGCGCCTCGTGCGCGGCGCCGTAATTGCTGCGCTCGTCGTCGGGCGGCACGCAGCGCTCGTCGCCCCAGAAGGCGTGCACGTCCGACCATGCCACCAGGTCGGAGAATTCCGGCGAAGCGATGAGCTCGAACATCGCATACGGCGTCGAGCCGCCCGACAGCGCAACCGCAAAGCGCCCGCGCTTTTCGATGGCGGCTTTGCAACGAACTTCGAATTCCAACGCCCCCTGATGCGCAAGATCATCCGGCGAATCGAGGACGACGATCCGAGGAGTCGGTTTCAACGCGCTACTCGTGGTGGAGCGCCGCCTCGAGCAGCGGGTCGCGCGCCGGCGCGTCGATGCAGCGATGGATGAGCTCGGCTTCGCCGAGCGTCGAGGCTGGAAACGACCACATGCGAATGGTATGGCCGGATGCGTCGCGCGCCGTGGCCCCGATCCCCGTCGGAGAACTGCGCCGCTCCAGCGCCAGCTGCGCCATCGTCTGGGAGGATGAGAGCGATACCTGGACCACCCGTCCGCTGCCCAGCTCCTGCAGCGCCGTCGCCCGGACGCGAATCCGATTGCGAAGCCGTGCTTCACGGCTGGCGAGCCACCCGGCCACGAGCAGCGCGCGGGCCGAAGGACGCTGCGCCGGCGACGAACCGCCGGCGAAATCGACGGAGGCGCGATCGAGCGACGGCAGCAGCGCGAGAACCGACGGATCGTCGAAGCAGGCCGCCACGGCTTCGCGCCACGGCGCGGTCCGCTCCCAGTTGAGGTCGGCCACGCCGAATCGGTAGCTTCGGTGATTGAGAAGGCGGCGCACGGTATCGAGCGCCGCAGGGCCGTCGCCGAAGCGCACGGAGTCAACGATGACCTTGTCGGCGAGGCGAGCGAGTCCGGCGAAGAGTGGGTCGCCGGTCGGAGCGGCGCCACGCCAATAGAAGTACGCTGGCAGATCTCCCGCCAGCAACCCCTCGACCGTCGACACATTGAGCTCCAACGCATCGGGATTGACGAGCAGCGTGATCTCTTCACTGCAGATTTGCGCCGCCGGCGCCGGCGCGCAACCCGCTCCGAGCCACGCGGCGACGCGACGGTCATCGGCCAACTCGTCGGACACGATCGTCAGCGAGCGGATGGGATGCGTCGCGGCAAGCCGATCGACGACCTTCGACACCTCGCCGGCTGCCGCGGCATCCTCGACGCACACGATCAGATTCAACGTCGAGGAATGAGCGGCGGGCGCCGCGCCGTCGCGCGTCGCCGTGTGCCAGCGGGCGGCGAGATCGTCCTCGATCGCGCCGACTTCGACTGGCGTGAACGTCGGCGGCAGGTCGAGTTTCAGGCTCACAGGCGCCGCCAGCGGCGGCCGTCGCGCGCGAGCAGCTCGTCGGCGGCCGCCGGGCCCCACGTGCCGGCGGCGTAATTCGGGAATTTCACGCTCTTGTCGGCCTCCCACGCGGACAGCACGGGATCGACGAGCGCCCAGGCGGCTTCGACGCCGTCGGCGCGATCGAACAGCGTCTGATCGCCTTTCATGCAATCGAGGATGAGGCGCTCGTACGGAGAGGCGTCTTCGTCGCCGAACGTGGCACCGTACGCGAAATCCATCGCGACCGTGCGGATGCGCATGCTCGGCCCGGGCACCTTCGCGCCGAATTTCAACGTGATGCCCTCGTCCGGCTGGATGCGCAGCGCGAGCACGTTGCCTTCAACGGCTTCGACCTGCGATCTCTCAAACGGCAGGTGCGGCGCTTCCTTGAACTGCACGGCGATCTCGGAGATACGCTTGGGCAAACGTTTGCCGGAGCGCACGTAGAACGGCACGCCCGCCCAGCGCCAGTTGTCGATTTGGCACTTGAACGCGGCGTAGGTCGGTGTGATCGAATCTTTCGCGACGCCGTTCTCTTCCCGATACCCGATCGCGTCCTCACCCGCCACCGCGCCCGGCCCGTATTGTCCGCGCACCGCGACGTCCGAAAGCGGCGCGGCGTTGAGCGGCTTGATTGCCTCGATGACCCGGATCTTCTCGTCGCGGAAATCGCGGGCATCGAAGGTCTGCGGCGGTTCCATCGCCACCAGCGACATCAGCTGCAGCATGTGGTTCTGCATGATGTCGCGCACGATGCCGGTCTCTTCGTAGAAGGCGCCGCGGCTCTCGATGCCTAGGGTTTCCGCGACGGTGATCTGGACGTGATCGACGTAGCGTCGATTCCAGATCGGCTCGAAGATGCCGTTCGAGAACCGGAACACCAAGATGTTCTGCACGGTCTCCTTGCCGAGATAGTGGTCGATGCGATAGATCTGATCCTCGCTGACGAAGCGCAGCATTTCGGCGTTCAACGCCTTGGCGGAAGCCAGATCGTGACCGAACGGCTTCTCGACGACGATGCGGGTGAAGCCGGCGCTCTGGCCGTTGCCGGACGGCGAGGTGAGCCCGACCGCGTGGAGCTGCTCGACGATGCCTGAATACAGACTGGCGGGAGTCGCGAGATAGAAGATGCAGTTGCCGCTCGTGCCATAGCGCGCGTCGAACTGCGCGAGCTCGGTCTTGAGGGTTGCGTAGGCGGCGGGGTCCTTGAAGTCTCCCGCCACGTAGTGGCAGCGTTCGGCGAGCGACTCGAGCACGGACTCATCGCGCACCCGAACCTCGCCGGATTCGGCGACGCCATCCTTGAGCCGTTGCCGGAAGCCGTCGTCGCCCATCGGCTGGCGGGCGAAACCCACGACGTTGAACGACGGCGGCACGAGCTGCGCCTGCGCGAGATTATAGATGGCGGGCAGCAATTTGCGGCCTGTGAGGTCGCCCGACGCGCCGAAGATGATCAGCTGGCAGGGCTCGGTGGCCCGCTGCGTTCGCAGGCCTTCGCGGAACGGGTTAACGGCTTGCGTGGCTGACATGTGGAGGTCGACCTTGGTCGACCGTTCCTTCCGCTTTCACCGCGTGGCCGCCGAACTCGTTGCGCAGCGCGGCGATCACCTTTGCGGAAAACGAATCGTCTTGGCGCGAGCGGAAGCGCATGAACAGCGAAAGGGCGAGCGCGGGAACCGGCACGGATAGATCGATCGCGTCCGCGATGGTCCAACGGCCTTCGCCGGTGTCGTCGACCCAGCCCCGGATCGCTTCGAGTTTCGGGTCGCGACGGAACGCGAGTTCCGCGAGTTCGAGCAGCCACGAGCGGACGACGCTGCCTTGGTTCCACAAGTGCGAGATTTGGCCGAGGTCGAAGCCGCCGCTGAATTCCGATGCTTCGAGCACTTCAAAGCCTTCGCCGTACGCCTGCAGCATGCCGTACTCGATGCCGTTATGGACCATCTTCACGAAGTGACCCGCGCCGACGTCGCCGACCCGCAAGTAGCCGTCTTTGGGCGCCAGCGTCAGGAAGATCGGCTCGAGCCGCTTGCAGACGTCGGCTTTGCCGCCGACCATGAGGCAGTAGCCCTCTTTGAGTCCCCAGATCCCACCGGACACGCCCGCGTCGATGAAGTCGATGCGCTTTTGGCCGAGCGCCTGCGCCTGCGCTTGCGCGTCCTTCCAATACGAGTTACCGCCGTCGATGATCACGTCGCCCGCTTGCAGCGTCGCGCCGAGGTCGGCGATCGTGCTCTTCGTCGGATCGCCCGACGGCACCATGACCCATACCGCGCGAGGCGGTTGGAGCGCCTTGACGAGGTCCGCAAGGCTGTTGCAGCCGATCGCGCCCTGCGCGGCCGTCGCTTGCACGGCTTCGGGATTTCGGTCGAACGCGGCGCACTGGTGCCCGCCTTTGAGCAGGCGCTCGACCATGTTGGCGCCCATGCGCCCGAGCCCGACCATTCCGAGTTGCATCGTTTGTCCTGATTCCCGGTCGACCAAGGTCGACCGCTACAACGACTTTTGCGTTATGCGGGGTTGAGCGCTTTGGTCTTGTCCTCGATGCCGGCAATCAATTCGTCGTACGACTTTTGGAAGGCGACAAGCCCATCTTCCAGCAGCTTGTCGGTGATGGCTTTGAGCGAGATGCCGATCGAACCCAGTTCGGCGATGACGGCGTCGGCTTCGTCGTAGCCGCCGTCGAGCGTCGCCGCCACCTTGCCGTGGTCGCGGAACGCGTCGATGGTCGCGGGCGGCATCGTGTCCACGGTCTCCGGACCGATGAGCGCTTCCACGTAGTATGTATCCGGATATTTCGGGTTCTTGGTGGACGTGCTCGCCCACAGGGGACGCTGGCGCCGCGCGCCGGCGGCTTCGAGCTTTTTCCAGCGCTCGCTCGCGATCGACCGCTTGTAGAGGCGGTAGAGCCGTTTGGAATTTGCGATCGCTGTCTTGCCGAGATGCCGCTCGAGCCGCGCCTTCACGCTCGCGTCGGCGCCTTGCATGGCCGCGTCGATGCGCTTGTCGGCCTCCGTGTCCACGCGGCTGACGAAACAGGATGCGACCGATGCGAGCGCGTGCAAGGGCAGGCCCTTTGCGAGCCGATCCTCGAGCCCGCGTTCGAATGCGTCGATGACCTTTTCGTAGTAGCCCTCGCCGAACATCAAGGTGATGTTGACATTGACGCCGTCGGCGATGAGCCGTCGGATGACCGGCATGCCCTGGTCGGTGGCCGGCACTTTGATGAAGAGGTTGGGGCGATCGACGACGGACCAGAGCCGATGGCCTTCCGCGATCGATTTGTCCGAATCGCGAGCGATGTGCGGCGGAAGCTCGAGCGAGACAAAGCCGTCCGCCCCCGCGAGCGAATCGTAGACCGGCCGAAAGACGTCGCACGCATCGCGGACGTCGGTGGTGGTCAGCGCGTCGTAGATCCCCCACGCGTCCTTGCCTTCGCGTCGCAGCTCGCCGAGCGCGTCGTCATAGTCGTGCGTGTCCTCGACCGCCTTTTGGAAGATCGTCGGATTGGAGGTCACGCCGCGCAGGCCATCTTCGTCGATCAGTTTCTTGAGGCCGCCGCCGCGCGTGAACGCGCGGTGGATGTTGTCCAGCCAAAAGCTTTGACCGAAGGCTTGCAATTCGATGAGCGGATTGGGCATGAGTGATTCCTCTACAAGAGTTTTCGGGCGGCGGCGGCCACGCGCTCCGGCGTGAATCCAAATTCGCGCATGTTTACTTCGCCGGGGGCGGACGCGCCGAAGCGTCGCATGCCGATCATCACGCCGCGCCACCCGAGATAGCGTTCCCAGCCGAACGGCGACGCCGCTTCGACGGCGACGCGTGCAGTGACCGCCGGGGGCAGCACCTCATCGCGATACGCAGCCTCTTGCTTTTCGAAGATCGCCCAGCACGGCAGGCTGACCACGCGCGTGCCGATGCCGTCGGCCTGCAGCAGTTTTTGCGCCCCCACGCACACCTGCACCTCAGAGCCTGTGCCGATCAGGATCACGTTCAGCGCGCCCTGCTCGGCGAATAACGTATACCCACCGCGCGAGGCGCCCTGCACCGACGCCGCGTCGAAGATCGGCAATTTTTGGCGAGACAGAGCGAGGCCGACCGGCCCTTCGCGGTGCTCCATGGCGAGCCGCCAGCAGATGGCGGTCTCGTTCGCGTCGGCCGGCCGCATGATCGTCATGTTGGGGATCGCGCGCAGGCTCGCCAACTGCTCGATCGACTGGTGCGTCGGACCGTCTTCGCCGAGGCCGATGCTGTCGTGCGTCCAGACGTAGATGGGGTTGATCTCGGTCAGCGCGGCCAGCCGAATGGTCGGCCGCATGTAGTCCGAGAAGATCAAGAACGTCGCGCCGAACGGGCGCAGGCCGCCGTGCAGGACCATGCCGTTGAGCGCCGCCCCCATGGCGTGCTCGCGAATGCCGAAATGGAAATTTCGGCCGCCGTAGCTGCCCGCCTCGAAGTCACCGCCCCCGCTCATGTTGGTTTCGGTCGACGGCGCGAGATCGGCAGACCCACCCAAGAAATTCGGCACCGCGTTCGCGATGGCGTTGATCGCCTTGCCGGAAGCGACGCGGGTGGCCAGCGGCCCATCGCTCGGCGCGAACGTCGGCAGGCCGTTCGACCAGCCGGGCGGCAATTTGCCGGCCTGCTCGTCATCGAAGCGTCGCGCGAGCTCCGGATATTTCGCGGCGTACGCATCGAACGTCGATCTCCACTGCGCTTCGAGCTGCATGCCGCGATCGGTCGCTTCGCGCATGTGCGCCAAGGCATCGTCGGGCACGAGGAAGTGCGCGTCTTCAGGCCAGCCGTAGAAGCGTTTCGTCGCGCGGACCTCATCCTCGCCCAGCGGCGAGCCGTGCGCTTTCTCGGAGTCTTGCAGGTGCGGAGCTCCGTAGGCGATGTGCGTCCGCACGCGGATGAGGGACGGCCGCGGATCCGCCTTCGCCGCCGTCAGCGCTCGATCGATGGCGTCGACATCGTTCCCATCTTCGATGGCCTGCGTGTGCCAGCCGTACGCGTCGAAGCGGCCGCAGACGTCCTCATCGAACGCGAGGCTCGTGTTGCCCTCGATCGTGATGTGATTGTCGTCGTACAAATAGATGAGCTTGCCGAGCCGCAAGTGTCCGGCGAGCGAGGCGGCTTCGGACGAGACGCCCTCCATGAGATCGCCATCGCTGACGATCGAATAGGTGAAGTGGTCCACCACGTCGAGGCCATCCGCGTGGTTGAATCGCGCCGCAAGCGCGCGCTCGGCGATGGCGAAGCCCACGCCATTGCCAAAGCCCTGGCCCAACGGGCCTGTCGTGGCTTCAACGCCGGGCGTGAGGCCGAATTCCGGGTGACCGGGCGTGATCGAACCCCACTGCCGGAACTGCTTGATGTCGTCCAGCGAGACATCGAAACCGGTCAAGTGCAGCAGCGCGTACTGCAGCATGCAGCCGTGGCCCGCCGACAAGATAAAGCGATCCCGGTTGACCCACGTGGGGTTTTTCGGATTGAAGCGCAGGTGCTTGGTGAACAGCACGTAGCCCATGGGCGCCGCGCCCATCGGCATGCCCGGATGGCCCGAATTCGCCTTCTGAACCGCATCCATCGCGAGCGTGCGAATCGTGTTGATGCAAAGTTGGTCGAGCGCGGTGGTATCGAGGGGAGCTGCCTTCATAACCGGCCCCTTAGTCGTCATGCAGGATGGTCCTTGTTCGCGGCCGCGTCACGCCACGCGGATACCCGGTGCGGCAGTCATCGCGCCGATGATCGCGGCGTCGACGATGCCCGCGCGGGTCAGCGCCGCGAGAAGATCCTGGGCTTTCTCTTCTGCTACGGACAGAAGCAGGCCGCCGGATGTCTGCGCGTCGCACATGACCAAGCGAAGCGCTTCCGGCAACTCGTCGGCGAAGCGCACGCCGGCGCGGATCGCGGAGCGATGATTCTCGCGCGTGCCGCCCGGCACGCAGCCGCGCTGGGCGAGCTCGACGACGCGATCGAAGAGAGGCACTGCGTTGCCGTCGATGTCCGCCCCCGTGCCGCTCGCTTCGCACATCTCGCGCAGATGCCCGATGAGCCCGAATCCCGTCACATCCGTCGCCGCGTTGACGCCGACGGTCGTCATCGCCTCGGAGGCCGGCCGATTGAGGGTCTTCATCGAGGCGATCGCGGGCGCGAGGTCCGCGAGCTCGATCGCGTCGCTGCGGCGTGACGTCGTCAGGATTCCGGTGCCGATCGGCTTGGTGAGCACGAGCAGGTCGCCAGACCGCGCCGTCGAGTTGCGCACCATGCGCGCCGGATGGACCAGGCCTGTCACCGCCAAGCCGTACTTGGGCTCGGGATCCTTCACGGTATGCCCGCCGATGACGCTGACGCCGGCCTCGCGCGCTTTCTCGGCGCCGCCGGTCAGTATCGCGCTGAGGATGCTGCGGTCGAGGCCTTCCTCCGGGAAGGTGGCGATCGCGAGAGCCGAGATCGGCCGGCCACCCATGGCATACACGTCGGAGAGCGCGTTCGCCGCGGCGATGCGCCCGAAATCGCTCGGGTCATCGACGATGGGAGTGAAGAAGTCAACAGTCTGGACGAGCGCGACATCGTCGGAGAGCTGATAGACGCCCGCGTCATCCGCGGTCGCAGTGGCGACGAGGACGCGCGGGTCGGTGATCGGCGGCAAATCGCGCAGCACCTGCGCGAGCACGTCGGACCCGACCTTGGACGCGCAGCCCGCGCACGCGACGATATGAGTCAAGCGCGTTTGCATGATCTCGCTTCTTGTAGCGGTCGACCTTGGTCGACCGGTCGAGCAAGCTCGACCTCCACAAACACATTATCTTCGCGCGACAGGCGCCCTTCGCCGGCAGCCCGAAGCGACCGACTCGTGCAGGAATTACTGTTGATTCCCGGACCGGTTGCCGTCGCTCCGGATGTCCTCGCCGCCGGCGCTCAACCGATGCGCAACCATCGCGGCCCGTCCGCGCAGGCGCTCTACGCCCATCTCAACGGCGTCCTGCAGGCCGTCATGCAGACGAGTCAGCCCGTGCTGCTGCTCGGTTCGTCGGGCACCGGCGGCCTCGAAGCCGTCATCGTCAATGTGTTCTCTCCGGGAGATGCGCTGCTCGCGCTGCCGTTCGGCGCGTTTGGTGATCGCATCGTCGCCATCGCTCGCGCGTTCGGCGCGAACGTCGAAACGATCGAGTGCGAGTGGGGCGAGCCGCCGGATCCAAACGCGCTGCGCGAGCGCCTCGCGCGCGACTCCCGTCACGCGATCAAAGGCGTCTTGCTCACGCACAACGAGACCTCGACGGGGGTCCTCGGCGATCTGCGCGCGCTGGCGCAGGCCCGAGGCGATCATCCCGCCTTGTTCGTGGTGGACTCGGTGAGCGGCGCCGGCGCGACCGATCTGCGCATGGACGAATGGGGCTTGGACGCGGTGGTGACCGCCAGCCAGAAGGCCCTCGGCGGCGTTCCGGGGGCCGCCATGGTCGCGCTCAGCGAACGCGCCTGGAAAGCGACCGAATCTGCGAAAATGCCCCGCTTTTACTTCGACTTACGGCGCGCCCGCGAAGCGGCCGGCAAGGGCCAGACGAGCTTCACGCCCCCCTTTTCTTGCCTATTGGCCCTCGAACGCGCGGCCGATAATTATATGAAGGAAGGGCGGCTCGCCGCCTTTGCCCGCCACGCCCTTTTCGCCGAGGCGATCAGGGCGGGCTGCACCGCTTTGGGCCTTGATTTGTTGGCCCGGCGTGGTGCGTATTCGCCGGCCCTGACGGCCGTGCGCGCGCCCGCGAACGTAGAAGTTCGCGAGATCCAGACTGGGCTGCGCGAGCGGTTCGGCGTCATCGTCGGCGGCGGACAGATGCGGCTGGAAGGCCGGATCTTCCGCATCGGCAATATGGGCGCCATCAGCTCCCGCGACATCATCGGCGCGATGGGAGCGCTCGAACTGACGCTGGCCGAGCTCGGCCATGCCGTCACGCCGGGAGCGGGAACGAGCGCGGCGGAACGCGCGTTGTCGAAGCGAGAATCGGCGCAGCGACCTGCGCAGGCGAGGTCCGACACGAAGACCGACAGGAGTGCAACCGGCCGTGAAACGATTGCTTCAACGAAGTAATATCTGGCATCGCGCCGTCGCGGCGCTGATCGTCTTTGCGTGGCTCGCGACCGCCGCGGGCATGTTCGCGGGGCCGGTGCAGGCCGGCGCGACGAGCGTCGCGGTCGTGCAATTCCAAAATGACGCCGGTGCGCCCCAATCGGTCGTCAACACCTTGAGCCAAGCGCTGTACAATTCGGTCGCGAATTCGCCGAACTACACGGCGAAAGGCGGTGGCCCGCTGCCTGCGACCCAGTCGCAACTCGGCAGTTATCTCACCAGCGCGTTGAGCGCGGCCGCCCATGCCGGAGCCGACCACGTGCTGATCGGCGACGTCGTGGCGTACGGCGGCGGCAGCGTGACGTTCCGCATCGAGGCATACCGCGTCGCGCCGCTCACGCCCATCCGGTCGCAGGTGTTCACGCAGACCTACCCGACCGACAATCAGGCGCTCGCCGCCGCGATGAGCAGCGACGTGAACGCGCTCGAAGCGCCGCGCGCGGGCACGGGAACGATCTTCGACATTCGTAACGGCAAGATCGAAGCCGATCTCGGCACCGCCGAAGGCTTCTCCATCGGCGAGCGGTTCAACGTCATCCGTAACGGACAAAAAGTCGCCGAAGCGCAAATCACGACCATTTATCCCGATTTCGCCGACGTCGAGATCTCGAACGCCTCGCAGGGGTACGCGCCCGCCGTCGGCGACCGGCTCGTCAGCCAAGAATCGAAGCCGGCCGCCGCCATCGCGCCGCCGCAGGCAAGCGCCGGAGCTTTCAATCCGATCGGTTGGATCCTCGGCGCCGCAGCCGTGCTGCTGGCCATCGGCCATGGTGGATCCGCGAACATCATCGCTCAGCCGTCTCCATCGCCGACGACTTCGCCGGGCGGGTTCTCGGTGATGCAGTCGTCGTCGACTGCCGGGGCAAATCCGACGATCGTCTTCACGTTCTCAGCGCCGGTGAGCTCGACCGATTGCGTGTCGATTCCGAACGATCAGTCCCGTGCAACGGAAACCGAAACCGTCGGAGGCGTGACCAAGCCGATGACGCCGCTTGCAAATCTCGGGTCGGCGACCTTTGATGCGGGCTGCACCAACCTCACGATCATGGTCACTAACCCTACGTACACGCTTTTTAGTACGGGCGATAAGATCGTATTTACGTTCACAAGCGTTATCGTAAGTAACGTGGGTACGCCCTTGATCACTGCCCCCATCACGTTCACGCGCACGTCGTCCGTTGCGCGCAGACCGCTCGCGACGGCGCCGGCGCATCCGGCCACGGCGCCGCAGCGACCCGGCGGCGGCCCGCCGCAAACCGGCGGTCAAAAACCGCCGACGATGCCGACGAAACCAAACCCGGGCGGCAGCGGCGTGATCCCGCACTAGGTGGCAACGAACGCTGTGCTCGAGCAGAGAGGCAATGCTGTGCTCGAGCGAAGCTCGACGGGCCCGCGATCGAACATCGCGGGCTTATTTCTTACGCGGCCACGAGATGGCCCGCGACTACAAACTCAGCCAGACTGTGCTGTGCTCGAGCGAAGCTCGACGGCCTTCGCGATCGAAGATCGCGGGCTTTGGTTTACGCGGCCGTAAACGGCCGCGACTACAGGTCGACCAAGGTCGCCCTCTACAAGATCAACAGGCCGTGCTGAGCGCGATCGAAGACCGCGGGCTCGTTGCGTGCGCGGCGATAAATCGCCGCGACTACAAGTGGTGGCGGCGAAGCGAGGGCTCGATGAAGGGCCGCGTGTACCACGGAAACGGCAACGACTTGTCGAGCAACGCGATGGCAGGCCGGTCGAGCAGCTCGATCGTCGAGATGCTCCACGACGCTTTCAGCGCCGATCGGACGTCGGGCGCGATGGGGAAGAAGAGCGCGACGAACAGCACGAGCCAGATGACGAGCACGGCCTTGGCGCACGCCACGACGCCGCCTCCGACGCCGCTCGCGATTCGAAGCACCGGGAGCTTTGCAAACTTCTCGAGCGCCCAGCCGGCGGCGCGCAGCGCGACGAATGCGACCAAGAACAAGATCCAAAACGCGATGAGGTGCGCGGTGGCGTCCTGGAGCCGCCAGGCCGGCGCGAGCCCCGCGGCGAGAACTCCGGCGAGCGAGCCAGCGATCACCCATGCCAAAATGATGGAGCCCAGGTCGATGAGCTCTCGGATCACGCCGTTGCGATAGCCGCCCCAAAACGCGACGATGAAGGTGAGGGCGACGAGGAGGTCTGGCCAGCGCACGCTCACGAAGCGGCGCCGCGCAATTCGGCTTTGAACGCCGCCTTCAATTCTCTGACGATCGCATCGATGGCTTCATCCGCTTCGGAATCCGTGATCGTGCGGTCGGCTTTGCGCAATGCGACGCGAATCGCGACGCTCTTTTTGCCCGCGCCGACTTGCGCTCCGCGGTATTCGTCAAAGGCACGGGCGTCCTCGATCATCGGCCCGCCGGCCGTCCGGATCGCGCGCATAAGGTCGCCCGCGCTCACAGCTTCATCCACGAGCACGGCGAGGTCACGCGTCGTGCCCGGAAATTTCGGCGGCGGCACGTGCCCGCGCACGGGCGGCCGCGCCGGCAGGCGCTCCAGATAGAGAAAGAACGCGTAGCTGCTCGAGGGCAGCTCGTACGCACGCGCGATCCGCGGGTGCAATCGGCCGAACTTGCCGATGACGGCGTCGCCGACCGACAGATGCGCCGACGCGCCGGGGTGAAGATACCCATGCGCCTTCGGCGCGGCATCGAAACGCGCCGAACCGGCTAGGCTTGCGGCGATCGCTTCGGCATCGCCGCGGATCTCGAGCAGTCGGAAATCCAGCGGCGCGTCGTCGTCGGTGTCCGCAAACGCCGCGACGCCGCACAAGCTCGGCCATTCCACGACGCCGTTCTCGGAATACGCGCCCGACCCCGGCGCCGCGCGATCCTCGTCGTCGACCGACGCGCGAAAGATGTGGCCGATCTCGAACAATCGGAGCGAGCCGCCGGCTCGCGGCCAGTCGCGCGCTGCGACCGCGAGCATGCCCGGCAGCAGGCTCGGCCGTAGGAAGCGTTGATCGTCGGAGAGTGGATTCGCGACGGTGGCGATCTCGCTCCAGAATGGGATGCCGGAACGCTCCCACGCGCTCAGCATGCGCGTGCCCGCGAGCGCGAACGTCACGATCTCCTTGTAGCCGGCGGCAGCCGCCGCCTGCGCGACGCGCTCCTCTTGACGATACAGCCGGTCGTCGATGTCCTGTGGAGCCGCATTCGCTCGGCGCTGCGCGATGCTCTCGTACCCCTTGCTGCGCGCGACCTCTTCGATCACGTCGATCTCGTCGACGACGTCGCCGCGCCAGTACGGCACGCGAACGCGCACGGGGTCCTCGCCGGACGTCGCGAAGCCGAGCGCCGCGAGCGCGCCACGAACATCGTCCGCGGAATAGTCGGTGCCGAGCACCAGGTTTGCGCGCTGCGGTCTCACGGACGTCTCGCGCGGCGCTGCCGGTTTTTGGCCGGCCTCGACGATTTGGGAAGGAACCGCGCCGGCGCCGGCGAGCAAATGCGCCGCATGACGCCGGCCGAACTCCGGCAGCTCCAGCGGCAGATTTTTTTCGTGGCGCAAGGCGCCTTCGGTGCGCAATCCAAGTGCGATGCCCGCGCGTCGGATTCGCGGCCCGACGAAGTTCGGGGATTCTAAGAACAGCTCGCGCGTTTCATCGGTGACGGCCGCCGCCGCGCCGCCGAAGATCCCGGCGACGCCGACCGGGCCGGATGCGTCCGCAATCACGGGCGTGCCGGCAGGCAGAGCGCGAACGACGCCGTCCAGCGTCGTAACCGTTTCTCCCTCGCGCGCGCCGCGCGCGACGATCGCGCCGCCGCGCAGTTTCTTGGCGTCGTAGAAATGAAGCGGCTGGCCGGTCTCGATCTGGACGTAGTTCGAAACATCCACCCAGAAGTTGAGATCGCGCACGCCCGCGCCGTGCAGCCGCAACTTCATCCACAGCGGCGTGCGGCGCGGTTGCAACCCCCAGAAATGTTGCCCCACCAAGCGGCGGCAGACGTCGGGATCACCGATCTCGACGCCGACGGGCGACGGCTTGTCGCCGATGCCGTCTTTGAGATGCGGCTCGAGGAACTCGCCGCCCAGCGCCGCCGCGGCTTCGCGCGCGAGGCCCACGATCGACAGGCAATCCGGCCGGTTGGACGGCACGTCGACCTCGAGCACCGCCTCGCCGTATCTGGCGACCTTCCAAAACTCGGCCCCGGGCGCCGCTTCATCTTCCATGATGATGATACCGTCTTCGAAGTCGCCCGGCAGGGCGAGCTCGTCGGCCGAGCACATCATGCCGGCCGATTCGACCCCGCGCAAGGCGCTCTTGAGAATTTTCTTCGTCTTCGGGGCGCCGTCCGACGGCTGCGCAGTCCCCGACGCAGCGCGCTCGTACACCTCAGCGCCGACCAGGGCGATCGGCACCTTCTGGCCGACCCGCACGTTGTCGGCGCCCGTGACGACCTGCAATTTCTCGCTTCCCACGTCCACGCTGGCGACGCGCAGCCGATCTGCGTTCGGATGGCGCTCGAGCTTGTCGATGAGCCCGATGACGATGCGTTCGGGCATGGGCTGCCGGAGCACCGCATCGACGGTGAAGCCGCGCGAGGTCAACGCCGCGCAGACTTCTTCCAGCGCCGCATCGGTCCGCACGAAATCGCGCAACCACGGCATCGGAACGCGCATCAGGCGAACTGCTCCAGGAAACCAAGATCGTTCTCGAAGAAGGCGCGGATGTCGTCGATGCCGTGGCGCACCATCGCGATTCGCTCGATGCCCAATCCCCACGCCCAACCCGTGTAGGTTTCCGGGTCGTAGTTCGCGGCGCGCAGCACGTTGGGATGGACCATGCCCGCGCCGCCCATTTCGAGCCAGCCGGATCCGCCGCACGTGCGGCAGCCGGATCCGCCGCACACGGCGCATGAGACGTCGACTTCGGCCGACGGCTCGGTGAACGGAAAATACGACGGGCGAAACCGCGTGCGCCGTGTCTTGCCGAAAAGCTGCCGGCTCAGATCGGACGCAAAGCCTTTGAGGTGGCCGAAATTCACGCCGCGATCCACGTGCAGGCCTTCGATCTGGTGGAACATGTAGGAGTGTCGCGCGTCTGTAGCATCCCGACGATATGCCTTACCGGGAACGAGGATGGCGATCGGCGGCGGGTTAGACAGCATCGCGCGCATCTGCATGGGCGAGGTGTGCGGACGCAGCAGCGTGCCCGCGGGCAAGTAGAACGTATCCATCGCGTCGCGCGCGGGATGCTCGGCTGGGATGTTGAGCGCTTCGAAATTGTAGTACTCGGTTTCGACTTCAGGCCCTGTTACGACGGCGAAACCGCGCGAGCGGAAAAAATCGACGACCTCGTCGAGCGTTTGGCGCAAGATGTGCAGTGACCCGCGGGGTGTGGGCGGGGGCGGAAAGGTGACGTCGTAACGGCGCTCGACCGCGGCGTCGAGCGCGGCGCTCTCGATGCGCGCACGAGCGGCATCGAGCGCGGCTTCGACGGCGAGCTTGGCTTCATTCGCGCGTTTGCCGAACTCGGCGCGCTGCTCTTTGGGGAGCTTGGCGAGTCCCGCCATGAGCTTCGACAAGCGGCCGCCTTTGCGCCCGAGCAGGTCCGTGTGCAATGCGTCGAGCTGCGCCTGCGATGTGACGGCCGTCGCACGCTCTCGAGCTTCGCGCTCTAAGGCGGAAAAATCGTCCATTCGCTCGCTACGCTCGCTCAGGGTCGACCAAGGTCGACCCCTACAATGCGTCGATCATGGCCGACGCTGCCAGAAATGACGAAGGCCGCATTGCTGCGGCCGCGTACCCGAAAAACCGTCGAAGGACCTAGTGCGAACCCTGCGGAGCGACCTTCTTATACATGAGATATGCTTTGATGGAGCCGGTCGCCGTGAACAGTTGCCAGAACAGCTTGGGGCAAAGCATCGAAGACCTTTGACCTCCTCGCATCGTCGTTCGCAAAAGCAGTATAGCATACGGTCGTGCCTCGAGCAAGGCCGGCAGGGGGCTTGACATTTGGGGACTTTTCGTTCTTCCTGCGAGCGCAATCGCCCGTCATCCCAGGCGTTTTCGGCCTCAAGTCGAACCAGTCTGCTGCCATGTATCCGTACTCCATGGACGACCTCTTGACGTTCGTTCTCAATCAAGGCGGATCGGATCTGCACGTCGTCGTTGGGTGCCCCCCGCGCATGCGCCTGCACGGTTCGCTGCAGACGCTCGTGGAAGAAGTCATCGGTCCCGAAGATGCCGCCCAGCTCGTGCTCTCGATCATGAGCGTGACCGAGCAGGACATGATCCGCAGCGACCGGGAGCTCGATTTCGCCTATTCGCTGCGCGGCAAGGCGCGCTTTCGCGTCAACGCGGCATTCGAACGGGATTCCCTCATGCTCGCGGCCCGCGTCATACCGGTCGTGCCCGTGCCGCTTGAAGAACTCGGCTATCCGCAGATCGTGACCGAAATGACGAACCATCCGCGCGGCCTGATCTTGTGCACCGGGCCGGCTGGTTCCGGCAAAACCACGACGCTCGCGTCGATGATCGACTTCATCAACCGCAAGCGAGCGGCGCGCATCATCACTATCGAAGACCCGATCGAATACATGCATCAGAGCCAGCTGTCGACCATCAGCCAGCGCGAAGTCGGGCGCGACACCCTGGCTTTTCGAAATGCATTGCGCTCTGCGCTCCGTCAGGACCCGGACGTGATCCTCGTCGGCGAGATGCGCGACCTCGAGACGATCGGCTTGGCGTTGACCGCTGCGGAGACCGGACAGCTGGTGTTCGCCACGATGCACACGCTGTCGGCCGGCGAGGCGGTGAACCGGATCATCGACGCGTTTCCACCGGATCAACAAGAGCAGATCCGCACGCAGCTGACCGGCACGTTGGAAGCCGTATTCACGCAGTGCTTAGTGCCGCGCTCCGACGGCAAGGGCCGCGTCGGAGCGATGGAAGTACTCATCGGCACGCCGGCGGTCCGCAATCTCATCCGTGAAGGCAAGCCGGGGCAGATCGACAACGCCATCGCGACCGGGTCGAACGTCGGCATGCAAACGCTGGAGAAGCATTTGGCGAAACACGTCATCGACGGCGTGGTGTCGCTCGAGTCCGCGATGATGAAGGCGCGCCGGCCGGAAGACGTCAAGCGCGTCGTCGGCGAGAAGTCGATCGCCAAGACGGCCTGATCACGAAGCCAGGATTTTGATGCTCCGCGCGATCTCGTAGAGAAGGATCGCGCCGGCGACGCCCGCGTTGAGCGAATCCACCGATGCGGATTGCGGAACGGCAACGCGCAACGCGATGTCCTGGAAAGCGATGCCGGTCAAGCCGTGCCGTTCGTTGCCGACCACGAGCGCGCACCGAGCCGGGAGCGCGGCGCCCCGGACGTCGCGCCCCGCGGCGTCCGCCGCCACGACGGCGACGCCCAGCTGTTTCAAGGTCTCCGCCAACACGCGCCACTCGGCGTAGCGCGCGATCGGCACGCGGAAGAGCGCGCCCGCGCTCGCGCGCACGACCTTGTCGTTGTACGGGTCGACGCTTGCCGGCCCGAAGCACACCGCGGACGCGCGGAACGCTTCAGCGCACCGGATGAGCGTACCGGCGTTGCCGGGATCCGACAGGTCGTGCAGCACGAGCACGGCGCACGGCGCGCCGGCCGGCAGCAGCGATCCGAGCTGCGCGACATCTCGGTGCAGGTAGCCGGCGACCGCGACCACGCCTTGCGGCGTGCGCGTCTCGGAGAGGCTCGCAAGCGCGCGCTCGTCCACCGCCCGCACGGCGATGCCGCGCTGGGCAATCTGCGAGATCAACTCAGCGGTCACGTCATCGGCGCCGCTGCGCGCGAATACCACCCGAAGATCGGCGCCGGCATCGAGCGCGGCTGCGACGAGCGTCGCCCCTTCGACGAGAAAGCACCGCTGCTCGGCGCGGTGCTTCTTTTGCTGGAGGAGCCGGGCTTGGCGGACCTGCGGGTGGTGGAACCCCGCCGATCCGACGGTCATGCGATTGGTCCCTACTCGGCGACGCTATTCGCCGGGGCGTGTTTTTTGGCGATGGCGAGCAGTCGCGCGAACGCGTCGCGATCGCTCACCGCCAGATCGGCGAGCACCTTCCGGTTGACCGCCAAGCCCTCTTTTTTCAGACCGCTGACGAGGCGGCTGTAGGTGAGGCCTTCCTGTCGCGCAGCCGCGTTGATGCGCGCGATCCACAGCGCGCGGAACTCGCGTTTGCGATTGCGCCGGTCGCGAAAGGCATACAGCAGCGAATGCAGCAACGCCTCGTTGGCGACTCGATAGCGGACGCTTCGGGCGCCGCGAAACCCCTTGACTGCCTTGAGCAGTTTGCGGCGTTTCTTGAGCGCCATGACCCCGCGCTTGACTCTTGACATGGTTGTCGGTCCTTATCAAAATCTATGAATACGGCAGCCGGCGCCGCAGCCGCGGCGTATCCGTCTCATCGGCGACCACCTGCTTGCGAAATTTCCGAATGCGCTTGGGCGACTTCTTGGTGAGGATATGGCTGCAGCCCGAGAACATGCGCTCGCGCACGAACTTTCCGGTCGCGGTCACCTTCACGCGCTTGGCGGTCCCTTTATGCGTCTTGAGCTTTGGCATGACTTTCCTTGCTGACTTTCTCGCGCGACATCGCGGCGAGGACCTCTTGTCGCGGCGAGATGATCATGAACATGTTCCGGCCTTCGATCCTCGGCTCGCGCTCCACGCCGGCCAATTTGGCGATGTCCGTCGCGAATCGATCGAGGATCCGGCGACCGTGCTGCGCGTACGAGATCTCGCGCCCGCGGAACATGATCGTGACTTTCACCTTGTCGCCGTCGTGCAGGAGCCGTTCGGCCGTGCGCAGCTTCACCTGATAGTCGTGCTCCTCGATCTTCGGGCGCAACTTGACTTCCTTCAGTTCCATCGTGTGCGCTTTCTTGCGCGCCTCACGGTCCTTCTTGTTCTGTTCGTAGCGCAACCGGCCGTAGTCGTCGAGCCGGCAAACCGGCGGCACCGATGTGGGCGAGATCTCGATGAGGTCGACCCCGCGATCGCGAGCCATCGCGAGCGCGTCGAACGTCGGCATGACTCCGAGTTGGACGCCGTCGTCCGAGATCACCCGGACTTGGCCGACGCGGATTTGTTCGTTGATGCGGAGCTGGCGGCTAATAGGTTTGCGTTTCTCCTCGCTTCAAAAGAAAAAGCCCGCGGCTACAGCAGGCTACCCGAAGACTAGGGAAGGTCGACCAAGGTCGACCTCTACGATTTCCTTCGTCTTTCGAACCGGACTGGCAGCGCGACGGCGCCGTACGGTGCGAAGGGTAGTCATAAATGCCAAACGATTATACCAGCGCGGCTCGTCGCCGGTCAAGTTCGCGGGCCGGTGTACCGCAGGCCAGTCCCGTCCGCTGCGCGAAAAACGGCACGTGGTCAAAGAAGATTATACGACGGCGCACCCGTGGCAAAAACATCCTTCCCACGAGCGAAAGATCGGGCTCGTCATGGTCAATACGGGGCCAGGCAAGGGTAAGACGACGTCCGCCCTCGGGCTGGCGATGCGGGCGCTCGGGCATGGCCACCGCGTGAAGATGATCCAGTTCATGAAGGGCGACCCGAACTTCGGCGAGCTCCTGCTGCGCGACCGCCTTCCCGATTTCGAGATCGAGCAGTTCGGCCTGGACCGATTCGTCGATCCCAAGAACCCCGAGCCGGCGCAGGTCGCGCGCGCTCGCGAAGGGTTTGCCGCCGCGCGAGACGCCGTGCGGTCCGGGCGCTACAACGTGGTAATATTAGATGAAGCAAATGTCGCGATGGCGATCGGCCTGATCCCCACCGCTGGCGTGGTCGAACTCCTGCGCGACAAACCAAAGCACGTGGAGGTCGTCATCACGGGCCGCGATGCGCCGCAGGCGATTCTCGATGCCGCCGACTACGTGAACGTGATCACCGACGCGAAGCATCCGTACACCAAGAATGTTCCCGCGCGCGTCGGGATAGAGTTCTAGGGACAGAGATGGCAAAAGTCAACGGCAAGCTCAACGACGAACTCAAGTCCGCGAAGACCGTGTGGCGAGCGCAGTTCGAGGCCGGTGCCAAGCGCCCCGGCGCGATTGACCGCACCATCTCCGATCTGCCGCTCAAGCCGCTGTACGAACCCGACGATCTTGCGGGTCTCGACGTCGAGCGCGACCTCGGCTATCCGGGCCAGTATCCGTACACGCGCGGCATCCATGCGACCGGCTACCGCGGCAAGCTTTGGACGATGCGGCAATTCGCCGGCTTCGGCACCGCGAAGCAGACGAACGCGCGCTATAAGTTCCTGTTGGCGACGGGTCAGACGGGCCTGTCCGTCGCCTTCGACATGCCGGCGCTCATGGGTTACGATTCGGACCATCCGCGCTCGCTTGGCGAGGTCGGCAAGTGCGGCGTGGCCATTTCGACGCTGCAGGACATGATGGATCTGTTCGACGGCATCGATCTCGGCACGATCACGACGTCGATGACCATCAACTGCACGGCGCCGGTCGCGCTCGCCATGTACATCGCGGCGGCCGAAGCGCAGGGCGTGCCGCAAGCCAAGCTAGGCGGCACGCTGCAGAACGACATCTTGAAAGAGTACATCGCCCAAAAAGAATGGATCTATCCGCCGGAACCGAGCATGCGCATCATCACGGACATGATGGCGTACTGCTCCAAGTTCGTGCCGAAGTGGAACACGATCTCGATCTCCGGCTATCACATCCGCGAGGCCGGGTCGACGGCGGCGCAAGAACTCGCGTTCACGCTGGCCGACGGCTTCGCGTACGTCGAAGCGGGCGTCGCCGCGGGCATGCAGGTGGACGACTTCGCGCCGCGGCTGTCGTTCTTCTTCAACTCGCATTCGGATTTCTTCGAAGAGATCGCGAAGTTCCGGGCCGCGCGGCGCATTTGGGCGCGGCATCTGCGCGAGCGATTTGGCGCGAAAAACCCGCGCTCGTGGTCGCTGCGCTTTCACGCGCAGACCGCGGGCTGTTCGGCGACTGCGCAGCAGCCGAAGAACAACATCATGCGCGTCGCGTTCCAGGCGCTGGCGGCCGTGCTGGGCGGCGCGCAATCGCTGCACACCAACTCGCTCGACGAAGTGCTGGCGTTGCCCACCGAGGAGAACGTCCAGATCGCGTTGCGCACGCAGCAGATCATCGCCTATGAGACGGGCGCCGCGAACGTCATCGACCCGGTCGGCGGCGCGTACTACGTGGAGCGGCTGACGAACGAGCTCGAGCAGGCGGCCGAAGGGTACTTCCGGCGCATCGACGAGGAATTCGGCGGCGTGATTCCGGCCATCCACGCCGGCTTCTTCCAAAAAGAGATCGCGGACGCGTCGTACGCCTATCAACGCGAGATCGAAAACGGCGAACGCATCATCGTCGGCGTGAACGATTTCGTGGTGGAAGAAGATCATCAGATCGCGCTGCTCAAGATCGGGCGCGAGACCGAACTCGAGCAAAACCGCCGCGTGCAGGCGTTCCGCGCCGCGCGAGACGGCGAGGCCGTCGAGCGCGCCCTGGCGGCGTTCAAACGCGCCGCCGAATCGGGCGAGAACCTCATGCCGCACTACATCAGCTGCGTGAAGAACAAGGCCACGCTCGGCGAGATCTCCGAAGCGCTCGTGCCCATCTTCGGTCGCTACCGCGAACCCGCGTTCATCTAAAGAGGAAGCCGGAGGATGTCGCGACCGATACGGATTCTCGTCGCCAAAGCCGGGCTCGACGGCCACGACCGCGGGGCGAAAGTGATCGCGCGCGCGCTGCGCGACGCGGGTTTTGAGGTGATCTACACGGGTCTGCACCAGACGCCGGAGCAAGTCGTCGAGGCCGCGATCCAGGAAGACGTGGACGGCATCGGTTTGTCCGTGCTCTCCGGCGCGCATATGACGCTCTTCGCGCGCATCAAAGAACTGCTGCGCAAGGAGAAAGCCGACGACATCCTGTTGTTCGGAGGCGGCACGATCCCGCAGGAGGACGTGCAGCCGTTGCTCGACGCTGGAGTCGCGGCGGTCTTCACGCCGGGGACGCCGATCGCCGGCATCATCGATTTCGTGCGCCGCGAGGGAGGCAAGCGCAGCGAGGCGCAAAGCAGAGCGTGAACGCGACGGGCGTGCGAGTGCGTTTCGCGCCCAGCCCGACCGGATTTCTGCACGTCGGCGGAGCGCGGACCGCGCTTTTCAACTGGTTGTTCGCTCGCCATCACGGCGGAGCGTTCGTGTTGCGCGTCGAGGACACCGACGAGAAGCGCTACCGCCGCGAGTGGCTGGAGGCGATTTACGAGTCGCTGCGCTGGCTCGGTCTGGACTGGGACGAAGGCGAGGGCATGGGCGGCGCCTACGCCCCCTATCTCCAAAGCGCGCGCGACGCGCGGCATCGTGAAGTCGCACGCGAACTGCTCGCTCGGGGCCTCGCTACTCCCGATCTTGGCGCTCCGGAACTTGTAAAGGTCGAGCTTGCTCGACCGTTGGAGCCTGCCTTGCGGCTGCGCGTGGATCCATCGCGAGAGTTCGTCGTCGACGACAAGATTCGCGGCAGAGTCGTCTTTCCGCCAGGCTCCCTCGGCGACTTCGTCATCACAAAAACCGGCGGCAGCCCGCTCTACAACTTCGCAGCCGCGATCGACGACCACGATATGGCCATCACCCACGTCATCCGCGGCGAAGAGCACCTTTCGAACACGCCCAAACAGCTGCTCGTCTACGAGGCGATGGGCTGGACTCCGCCCGTCTACGCGCATCTCCCGATCATCTTGAACGAGCGGCGCGCGAAGCTCAGCAAGCGCGACGGCGGCGCGCTCGTGTCCGACTACGAGAAGATGGGCATTCTGCCGGACGCGCTGTTCAACTTTCTGACGCTGCTCGGTTGGTCGCCCGGGGGCAATCGAGAGATCCTGTCGCGCGACGAGCTCATCGCGCAGTTCGATCTCGACCGCGTCGTGAAGCACCCCGCCGTGTTCGATCTAGCGAAGTTAAAATGGCTCAACGGCGAATATATGAAGAAAGCAGCGCCGCTGCAGCTCGCCGTCGAGATCCAGCGACTGCTCGGGACGCCGAAGCGCGACGACGAGCGCGCTCGTTTGGAGCGCGTGGCGGATCTACTCAAAGATCGGGTGACCACGCTCGGGGACCTGATCGAGCAAGGCGGATACCTGCTGCACGCCGGCGCCATCGAGCCGACCTCGGAAGCGCTCGCCAAGCATTGCGCCGAGCCCGGCAGCATCGAGCGGCTGCGCCAGCTGCGCGAGGCGCTCGCGGCCCTGGCTTCGTTCGACGACGCTGCCATCGAATCGGCGATCCGCGGCTTGGCCGAGCGCAACGGCGCAAAGGCTGCGGCGTACATCCATCCGCTTCGCGTGGCGCTCACAGGCCAATCCGTCAGCCCCGGCATCTTCGACGTCACCAGGCTGGTCGGCAAGGAAACCGCGTTGCGCCGCATCGACGACTTGATCGGCCGGCTGCAACGGCAGCCCGCTTCCGACGTCGGGGTCACGACGTGAGCGTGCGGGCCGTCGTGCTCGCCGCGGGCAAGGGCACCCGCATGAAGAGCCGCACCCCCAAAGTCTTCTTCGAGCTGTGTGGGCTTCCGATGATCGCGCACGTGCTCGCCGCGGTGCGCGAAGCCGGCGTGGAGGACGTCTGGGTGGTCGCAGCACCGGAAGCCCGCGATCGAATCGCAGCGCTGGGCGCCCGCGCGGTCGTCCAGGAGCCGGCCAGCGGCACGGGCCATGCGATGCAGTTGGCGATGGAGGCGCTGCCCAACGACGGCGGCGCGGTCCTCGTCGTCAGCGCCGACATGCCCACGGCCCCGCCCCAGCTCTTGCGGGAAGTCATCGAAAAACGCGCCGCAGCGTCCTCGTGCCTCGCTCTGGTGGTCGCGCGAGTGCCGCTGCCGACGAATTTCGGCCGCGTGCTGCGCAACGACGGCCGGGTGAAGCGCATCGTGGAAAACGCCGACGCGTCGCCCGTCGAGCGGGCGATCGATGAGGTGAACGCGGGCATCTACTGCTTCGACGCGACGGCGCTGCGGGCGCAGCTCGGCGCGCTTGCGCCCCGCAACGCGCAGCGCGAGCTCTACCTCACCGATTGCGTTGGCTCGATCGTCGCGAGCGGAGGCGCGGTCGAGACGGTCGAAGCCCTTGATATCGCCGACGTCATGGGCATCAACGATCGCGCAGAACTCGCCAAGGCGCGCGCCGAACTTCAGCGGCGCATCCTCGAACGTCATATGCTGGCCGGCGTGACCATCGTCGACCCGCTTTCGGCCTATGTGGATGCCGAGGTCCGCATCGGCGCGGATACCGTCATCGAACCGCACACCCATCTTCGCGGCGCAACGACGATCGGGCGCGGCTGCAGCATCGGGCCCAATACGATGCTGGTGGACTCCAGCGTCGGCGACGGGACCCGCATCATCTATTCGATCGTGCGCGACAGCGCGATCGGCGCGGCGGCAAGCATCGGCCCGTTCGCCCACGTGCGCGGCAACGCCGCCATCGAGGACGGCGCCCGCATCGGCAACTTCGTCGAGGTGAAAAAATCTCGAGTCGGGCGCGGCGCGAAAGCGAGCCATCTTTCCTATCTCGGAGACGCCGACATCGGCGAGGATGCGAACATCGGCGCCGGGACGATCACCTGCAACTTCGATGGGAAGACGAAGAACACGACGAAGATCGGCAAACGCGCGTCGATCGGCTCGAACACGTCGCTCATCGCGCCGGTCGAAATCGGCGACGATGCATTGACGGGCGCGGGCTCAGTGGTCACGCGCGACGTCGGCGCCGGTGAGCGCGTTGCCGGCAACCCCGCCAGACCACTCGCGAAAAAACACAAAGCCGACCGGACGTGAACCATCTTCCGGCAAGCGCCGTCGTGGCCGCGATCGCCGCGCTGGTCGCGGCCGGCATTCTGGTCTGGCAATTCGTGGAGATCGCGCTCTTGCGGCGGCGCGCGCTCGACGCCGAGCGCCGCTTCGATCTGCTGCAACACCTCGCGCCGGCATTGACCGCCGCGTCTGCGGAATCGACGTTCGCGGCCTGCGCGCGCATCCTGGATCGTTTCTTGTCGCTCGTCGGCGCACAGACGCTGCTCTGTTTTTACGTGGACGACGATCGCCTCAAACTTGGCGCCAAAGCGGGAGCCGGCTACGTCGGTTTCTTGCGAGAGGGCGAAGACTATGCGGGCGGCGCGATCGTCGAATGGGTCCGCGATCGCGCGCGAGCCGCGATCGTCGGGCCGAACCCGTCAAACCCTCCCGTGGCGCTCGGCGTGACGGATCTGGTGCGCGAGACGAGCGCGCTCGCCGGGCCGGTGGCCGGCAGCCGCGATCGCGTCTATGCGCTCGCCGTGCCGCTGCTGCGCGCCCGTGGCTACGGCATCCGCTCCGAGGTCATCGGCATCGTCTATGCCGAGCGCGGGCGACGCGAACCGTTTTCGACAGGCGACCTCTCCACGGCGCTGACGATCGCTGGCCTCGCCGCCGATGCGCTGGCGCGCGCCCTTTTCGCCGACGTGCTGCGGCGCGAATCGGCGTTCGATCCATTGACGCGATTGTTGACGCCGTCGACGTTCCGAAAGAAGCTGCGCGAAGAGATCGAAGCGCGCCGCTTCCGGATGGGCGCCCAAAGCCGCGACGTCGGCCTGCTGTTCATCGACACCGATAACTTCAAGCAGTGGAACGACACGTTGGGCCACGCGGCCGGAGATAGAGTGCTGCGCGCGCTCGCGGAGGCTTTCAACGATATCGCCTCGCGCGGCGGCGGATTTGCCGGCAGAAACGGCGGCGACGAGTTCTGCATCGCTCTCGCCGACCGCTCGAAGGATGCATCGATCTCCCTCGCAGAGCAGCTGCGCGAACGGATCGACGTGCTGGATTTCGCGGCGCTCTTCGGCGTGGGAGCGCGGCCGATCAAGATCTCCATCAGCGTCGGCGTCGCGCACTTCCCCGTCGACGTGACGCTGCACGAAGCCCAACCCGCGGACCGTTTGCTCGAGCTTGCCGACGCGAACATGTATGCTGCAAAACGGCTCGGGCGCAATCGCGTCGAATGGAAACGCGGCATGTCGGCGTCGCGCATCTGAGTATTCTTTTTGCTGTGCTCGAGCGAGACGCAATGCTGTGCTCGAGAGAGACGCAATGCTGTGCTCGAGCGAAGCTCGACGCCGCCGCGACCGGAGGTCGCGGCTTGTGGGATACCCGCGCGCGAGCTGCGCTCGCGCACATCGTCGACCTTGCGGTCGAGCACAGCAAAAGAGATTGGAAGGGATGCCCTTCTCTGCCATCGAACGCTCGTTCGACATGGCCCCAGCGCCGCTTTGGAACGACCGGGATTCTGCCATTAAATGGCATCTTTCGGCCTCGATCGCCGAAGCCACATGTCTCACCCGCCTCGAACGACGCGTCCTGATGCTCTTGTATCTGTACTACAACAAGAGCAGCCAAGCGATCGAATTTCCCGGCGACTCCGAGTTCTGCCAGCGGCACCACGTGCCACGCCGCAAGCTCGTCGAGGCGCTGCTGGGGCTTGAAAAAGGCGGATTTATCTTGCCATTCCGTTCGGACGTGGGGATAACCGGGTACTATTCAAACGCCATGCTCTTGGAAGAGGCGTACGAACGCGCCAAGCGCGCGTACCCGGAACTCTTTGCCAGCTAAACACGTTAGGAACGGTATGAAAAGCACACTTCTCATCGCCCTTGCGGCGATCGTCGCAGCCAGCCTCACCTTCGCGACTCCGGCATCCGCGGTTCAGTACGGCGTCGCGCTTGGGACCATCGAACATGTCTCGACGCAAAACGTCAGGATCAAAGTATGGGCGACCAAGCAGGACATGAGCTTCTTGGTCGTGCCGAAGTTCAAGAACCTGCTCTCCAAGGACGGCAAGACGACCTACGAGATGGCCAGCCTCGCGCCCGGCATGGACGTCGACGTCCACTGGTCGCAGAGCCTCGGACTGCGCCATGCGGACGGCATCTACGTCCTGAACGCCCACGGCCACGTCCTGAAGAAGGTCAAGGGATAATCGAACGACGCGAAACGAAAACGGACGGCTGGAAGGCCGCCCGTTTTTTGTCGTCGTTCACGACGCCGGGTAACTCAATACTCCCATTGCGATTCGGGGACGACGTTTGGGTTCGGCACGGGCGGCGGCGTCTGGTTGCCGTTGTAGTCGAAGGTCGCGTTGCCCCCGCCGTTCATCGTCACGTTGTACGGTGTGTACAGCGCCCCATTGAAGTTCCCGTGACCGCCGCCGTTGATCGTCACGTTGGCGTTGGCCACGTAGATGATGCCCACGGTGGTCGGCGTGCCATGCAGCACGGTGCCGTTGGAGCCGAAGACGTACATCATGTGCGTGGCGCTCGCCGGCAACGCCTGATAGTCCGCGTTGCCGCCGATGGTGACGTCGCCCATGACGACCGTCGTCGCGCAATAATTCATGATGCTGCCGTTGCCGTTGAGCGTGATATTGCCGCCGATATAGGCGACGCAGCTACCGCCGCTCGAACCGATGTTGCCGCTGGTGACGTCGCCCGCCGTATAGTAGTTGGCTCCGCCGCTTTGCGCCTGGGTCAGCGTGCTGCTCTGGATGGCCGCGAGCTGCGCCGAGGTTAAAAAGGTCGGCGGCGTCGCGTTGATATGAGCGATGCCGTCGTAGCCGTGGATGGCGTTTGAAGTTCCGGAGGCATACGAGTTACCGTCGGGTGTCTGACCTCCGCCGCTGGAGGTGACGGCGCCACATCGAATGTCGGCGCTGTGGTTACCGGACGTGTCGGTGATCTGCTGGTGGCTGACCTGGCCCGTTTGACCGCAGATGATCGCGCCTTTCGGGAGATAGGTCGGGGGAGCGGGGACCGCGATCTCCTCGACGTAGACCGTGCGACCGCCGAGAATCGACGAAGCCGACCCGGCAAGCAACGCTTGGCCGGCGCCGACCTGGATCTGGCCTTGCTGCTGCGGGTCGGGATCGTTCACGGTGCTGCCGCCTGTGTGCAAGTCGTTCGCGACAACTTCCCAATTCGCGGTGTAGCCGTTGATGCTGGACGGGACTTGGCCTCCGGCTCCGCCCGCCGTTCCGGGGCTTTGATCGATAGTCCATTGCGCGTATTCGAGCCCAGATTCGGCGGCGTCAAACGTTTGGTTCTTGGTCTGAACGCTGAGCGCGTCGCCAGCCGAGTACGACGAGTTGGTGAGCACGACGACCGCGACCAGCATCACGATGACGACGAGAAACAACGCGGTGATGAGCGCGACGCCGCGCTGTGAGCGATGCATCGAAGCCTGCATGACGTCTCCTAGTTTCGAGTTTCCAAATCGGTTTGGTACGTGGTTTCGTTTGAGGCGCTGCCGACGGTACTTTGCGCCTGCATCTGAAATGAGACCTGATGCCCGTTGTTCGGCACCGAAAGCGACATCTGTTGGACGAATCGGGCCAGCTGCATGCCCCCGCTTGCCGTGACGTCCGTGATTGCTTGTTGCGCTTGCGGCCCGTTGATGGTAGTTCCAAGCGTCCATCCCGCCGGTTGGTCGAAGGCATAGTTGAGATTGCGACTCGCATCGATCCAGTAAACTGCTGCGCCCTGCCACGTGGGTTTTCCGGTGGATGTCGAAAATTGGAATTGACCGGTACCGGACTGATAGGCGGTCGACATCACGACGGCGTTCGTCGTCGTCAACGTCGCCGGCGCCGCGCTGCAGACCGGCGCCGAGCCGGTGCTGCACGTATAGATGTAGAAGATCGTGGTGTTGCGCAGGTCGCGCTCGATCCGGTAGAGCGCCATCGCGGCTGCCTGGACGGTGTCGACCTTTGCCTGCGTCTGGCTTTGCGAGCGAAGCAGCGGACCAACGATGAGCGCGACGAAGCTCGTCACCAAACCAAGAATGAAAAGGACGGATAAGACTTCCGCCAGCGTGAACCCGCGCTGACGAGATCTACTTCGTGACATAGGTTTGGACCGTCACGGTTCTCGAAGCGCCGCTTTCCGTCCACGTGACCGTCACCGAACAAGAGTAGACGTTTGCGCTCGAACCCGGGTATTGCTTGGTCGCGCAACCATCCGGCGCGACGTTGAAGCTCCCGTAGTTGCTCGTGCTGCCACCCATGTACGACAGGCCGGCATCGATCGGGGCGGTCGTCGCGGCGGGCGTCGGAAGACTGTGCGAGAGAGCGTTGTGCTCGTCGTCCAAATATTGCTGCGCGACGGCGACGGCTTGAACCTCAAGAGAATTCGCCTGCACGCTGTTGAATCCGAACGGCACGATCGACAACATCGCCAAGACGGAGAGCGCGACGACGACGATGGCCAACATCGCTTCGATGAGGCTAAATCCTCTGCTGACTGTCCGCGGGCGTAGATTCACATGCATTCCTTCATTACTAGTAATCGAATCAAGCCGGTAGCTAAACAACGTTCGACGCCGTCGCGAAGCCCGCTTTGTGACTCGAATCACAAGAGTAGGAGCTGCGATTCAAAAAAAAGGCGGGCGGCTCGAGCCGCCCGCTTGCGAATCAGCGAGGAGTTTTTCTCAGTAGTCCCACTGCGATTCGGGGACGACGTTTGGATTGGGCACCGGTGGCGGAGTCTGATTGCCGTTATAGTTAAACGTGGCGTTGCCGCCGCCGTTCATGGTGACGCTGTACGGCGTATACACCGCCCCGGTGAAGTTCTTGTTGCCGCCGCCGTTGATGGTGACGCCTGCGTTTGCCACATACACGATTCCCCAGGTCGTCGGCGTGCCGTTGAGCGTGACGCCGTTGGATCCGAAGACGTACATGATGTGCGTCGCGCTGGTGGGCAGGGCTTGGTAGGTCGGGTTTCCGCTGATCGTCACGTCGCCCATGACAACCGTCGTCGCACAATAGTTCGTGATGTTGCCGTTGCCTTGCAAAGAGATGCTGCCGCCGATGTATGCGACGCAGTTCGCTCCATTCGAGCCGATGGTGCCGCTCGAGTAGTTGCCGGCCGTGTAGAAGTTCGCGCCGCCGCTTTGGGCCTGGCTCAGCGTGCTGCTCTGGATTGCGGCGAGCTGCGCAGACGTCAAGAAGGTCGGCGTCGTTTGATCGATGTGCTTTTGCCCGTCGTAGCCGGTGACGTCATTCGTGGTTCCGGTGGCATATGTGTCGCCGTCCGGAGTCTGACCGCCGCCGCTCGTCGTGATCGCGCCGCACCGGATGTCGGCATGATGATTGCCGGACGTGTCCGTGATCTGCTGGTGGCTGATCTGGCCCGTCTGACCGCACGTGATCGCCCCATCGGGGAGATAGGTCGGCGGAGCGGGCACCACGATCTGCTCGGCGTATACCGTTCGCCCGCCGACGATCGCCGAAGCCGAACCGGCGATCAACGCTTGGCCAGCGGAGACGGTGATGGTATTCGACTGATTCGGATCGGGGTCAGAGACGCTTGCGCCGCTCGATTGATGCAGCCGGTTTGCGACGATTTCCCAATTCGCCGTGTACCCGTTGACGGCCGAGGGGACCTGCGCCCAGGATCCGGCCGCCGCGCCGGAATTCTGATCGAGCTGCCATTGCGCATAGTCGAGGCCGGATTCTGCAGCGTTGAAGGTCCGATCTTTGGTTTGGACGCTCAGCGCGTTGCTCGCCGAATACGATGAGTTCGTCAAGACGGCCACCGCGATCAGCAGCACGATCACGACGAGAAACAATGCCGTGATGAGCGCCACGCCGCGCTGCGCGCCGAGTCCGCGAGAAGTCGAAGTCCGCATGTCCCCTCCTAGTTCCGGGTCTCCAAGTCGGTCTGATAGGTCGTCTCGTTCGACGCGTTGCCGACCGTGCTCTGCGCCTGCATTTGGAATGAGATCTGATGACTGGCCGGTACCGCCAGCGAGAGCAACTCGACGAATCGCGCGAGCTGCATGCCGCCGCTTGCCGTCACATCGATGACGGCTTGTTTGGCCTGCGGTGCGGTGGGCGTGTTGCCAACGGCCCCTCCATAGCTGGTCGGTGGATCGAAGGCGAAGTCGAGATTGCCGCGGGCGTCCGTCCAGTAGACGGCGACGCCTTGCCAATTCGGCGTTCCCGTCGCCGACTTGAACTGGAATTGGCCGGTGCCGTTTTGATAGGCCGTCGGCATGACGATGGCGCTCGTCGCCGTCAGCGTCGTCGAGGGGGCGCTGCAGCTCGGTGTCGCCCCGGTGGTGCAGACAAAGATCGAGCCGGATGTCGTGTTGCGCAAGTCGCGTTCGATTCGGTACAGCGCCATGGCGGCGGCTTGAACGGTGTCAACCTTCGCCTGGGTCTGGCTTTGCGAACGAAGCAGCGGACCGACGATGACCGCGACGAAGCCCAGGACCAGGCCCAGAACGAAGAGCACCGACAGGACTTCAGCAAGCGTGAAGCCGCGCCGGAACCTATTTCGTGACATACGTTTGTACGGTCACCGTGCGTGTGGATCCCATTTCCGTCCACGTGACGGTCACGGAGCAGGAAAACACATTTGCGCTCGAGCCGCTGTATTGTTTAGTCGGGCAGCCATCCGGCGTGACGGTAAAGTTTCCGTAGTTGCTCACGCTGCCGCCCACGAACGACTGACCGCCGTCGATGGGAGCAGTGGTCGCCGTGGGCATAGCAAACGTGTTTTGCGACAGCGCGTTGCGCTCGTCATCGAGATACTTTTGAGCGATGGAGATGGCTTGGACTTGCACGGAATTCGTCTGCACGCTGTTGTGGCCGAACGGAACCATGGAGAGCATGGCCAAGACGGCGAGGACTACCACGACGATGGCCAGCATCGCCTCGATCAGGCTGAATCCCCGGCGCGCGAACCTCGAAGGACGGATCGGCTGCATATGCCCCCAATACGAGTGACGAGCATCATAAACGCTGGCTCACCGTCCAGCGTTTTCCCAACCCCCGTCTCTGCTTTGTTCGCCGAACGTGCTGTCGCCACATTCGCCGCTGGGGGCCGCAGCATGGGACTTTTGGTCCTTGATCTTGCTGGCGAACGAGCAGCCGTTCGCCAGACACAGGGTCCTCGATGCTGTCCCTTCTGATGAATTTTTATTCATATGCCAAAGGACTGCCGCTTTTCAGGAGCGACTTTTTTCCTGGACCTCATCCCGCTTTCGGGTTCGAGGCCACTACGCCGTTTGTGCCTCAACGGGCATGGAGGATGCATGTTGAAGCCATCGAGAGTCTTGGCCGTCGCGCTACTGGCGACGTTCGCACTGAGCATGGCGCCCGCCGCCGCGGGCGTTCGGTCATTTTCCTCGGCCAGCAGCCCCGCGCTCACGAGCGCTGCGCTGCCCGGAGGATATGCGGCCGGCGTCACGCGACGCACGGATTTCCGCGATCTCGGCCGGGCACCGGCCACGCTGCAGGTGAGCGTCGCAGTCGCGCTCGCGTACCGCAACGAAGCGCAGCTCCAACAGCTGATCGCGCTCCAGGGGAATCGGCGCTCGCCGATCTTCCATCATTACCTGAGCAACGAGCAGTTCAACGCCTACTTCGCGCCGACGCCGGCCGCCTACGCGGCGGTTGCGATGGCCTTGCAGCGAGCCGGCTTCCGGATCACGCAGGCATACGCGAACCGCACGCTGTTGGATGCCGTGGCGCCGGTGCGGCTCGCGGAGCGCTATTTCAATACCGAGATCCACAGCGTGTACCAGCTGCGCCACGGCTACCGCTACGCGAACGCGCGACCGGCGCCGATGCCGGCCGAACTGCGCGGGCTCGTGAGCGCGGTGTCCGGCCTCAACAACTTGATCGTGGCGAAGCCGGGCATCGAACGCGCCGATCCCTACTCGACCTTCGTCGCACCCGTCCTGTCCATCGATCAGGGCCCGCCCGAAGTCGCCTATCAAGGCCGGCACGAAGTGCCGTCGCGCTATCGCGTGCCGCGCGTGCACCACCTGTTCCGCACGAATCAGGCCAACGTCGTGGCCGATCCGGGGTTCGAGTCCGGCGGCTTCAACTTCTGGTCGCAGTGCGGGAACGACACCGCCGACACGACCATCAGCACGCACCGCGCGCACTCGGGCACGTATTCGGAGCGCAGCGGCTCGTTCAACACCACGTCGGGCGAACCGAACGGCGACACCGGCGTCTGCCAACTCGTCACGGTGCCCGCGAATGGCACGCTAAGCTTTTGGGTCTACCAGTTCTCCGGTGAAAGCGATGCGACGTACGCCTGGCAAGAAGCCGACTTCCTCAATTCCAGCGGCACGCGCGTCATTCAGTTCTACCGGACCGTGAACAACACCAACGGCTGGGTGCAGCTGACGTTCAACGTCAGCGCGTACGCCGGCAAATCGTACTACCTTTATTTCGGCGTGCACGGCGACGGCTACCCATATCTCGGCACGATTCAGTACGTCGACGACGTAAGCTTGTCGGGAACGAGCCCGACGCCGACCCCAACGCCGACGCCCACGCCGCGTCCGACGCCGACGCCGACGCATACGCCGACGCCAACGCCGACTCCAACGCACACGCCGACGCCGACGCCGACCCCGACGCACACGCCGACGCCGACGCCGACCCCGACCCACACGCCGACGCCCACCCCGACGCCGACGGGCACGCCCGTCGCCTGCTCTGGATCGGCGCCGGATGGCGGAGCGCTGCATGGTCCGGACGGCGGCTTCGGCCCGATCGCCGAGGCGAACGGCTACGATCTGCCCGTGCAGCACGGCTGCAATGGATCAGGCCGTGCGACGGGCGTCGCCATCTCGGGCGACTATCAGAACAGCGACCTATCGACGTTCCTCGGCCAGTTCGGCGTCACGCGCACCGGCCCAGCCACCACGCGCGTGGAGGTCGACGGCGGAGCTACGTTTGGCAACACACCGGATTCGGAAGAGGCGACGCTCGACGTCGAGACCATCGTCAGCCTCGCGCCCGGTACGCACCTCTACATGTATCTCTTCCCCGACCTGAGCTCGCAGCACATCGAGGACGGATACAACCGGGCGGTCAGCGACGGCGTCGTGGACGTGCTCAACTCGAGCTTCGGCGGATGCGAGACGAGCGACACCACGTTTGACTCGACGGTGGACTCGATCGCCCAGCAGGGCGCCGCGAAGGGCATCACCTTCTCGGCATCCAGCGGCGACTCGGGCTCCGATGAATGCGGCACGGGCAACAACCCCGCGGCGATCTCCTCGCCGTCGGACAGCCCCAACTTCATGGCCATCGGCGGCACGAGCTTGTCGGTCACCTCGACGGGCGCGTACTCGAGCGAATCCGGCTGGAGCGGCAGCGGCGGCGGCACCTCGACAGTGTTCGCGCAGCCGGCCTACCAGCAGGGCGTCGCGGGCGCGCCGACGTCCGGGCGCGACAACCCGGACATCTCGCTGGCAGCCGACCCGAACACCGGCTTCTCGTTCTTCTTCAACAGCTCGTGGGCGGGTCCGATCGGCGGCACGTCGTGGTCGTCGCCGGCCTTCTGCGCGCTGCAGACGGAGATCAACCAGAAGCAGAACTCGCGCAACGGCTTCGTGAACACGCGCATCTACAACGTGTTCAAGGGCAAGGGCTACGCCGATTTCCACGACGTCACGTCCGGCAACAACGGCTCCTACTCGGCCGGTGCGGGTTACGATCTCGTGACCGGCATCGGTTCGCCGCGCGGCTGGACGCTGGCGGGAGACGAATGAGCAACGGTCGAGCAAGCTCGACCTCCACAACGGTCGGCTGAAGACGACCGCTCTAAATCGCGCACAGGGGTCGGAGCAATCCGGCCCCAATTTTTTTGCTCGAAAGCAGGAAGTCGTTCGGGTCTGAGCGGTAGGCTCGCCCATGCAACGCGCCGCGCTTGTCGCGCTGGTTCTCATCGCGTCGTTTCTCTCGCTTTCATCGGCGTCTGCAGACGTGTCGCCGTACGCCCACCTCAAATTCCGAGGCGTCGGTCCGGCGGTCTCCGGTGGTCGGGTTCCTGCCGTCGCCGGCACCGACGCGGATCCATTTCTCTACTATGCGGGCGGCTCAGGCGGCGGCGTCTGGAAAACCGAGAACGGCGGCACGACGTGGGCTGCGGTCTTCGAGCACAAACCGGTTTCGGCGATCGGCTACGTCGCGATCGCGCCGAGCAATAAGGACGTCGTGTGGGTCGGCACCGGCGAAGCGAACCCGCGAAACGATGACATCTCCGGCGACGGCGTGTGGAAGTCGACCGACGGCGGCAAGACCTTCAAGCACATGGGACTCGACGGCTCGATGTACGTTTCGTCGATCCTCATCGACGCGAAGAACCCGAACGTGGTGCTGGTGGGCGCGTTGGGGGACGTGAGCGCCGACAGCGCCGATCGCGGCGTGTATCGCACCACCGACGGCGGCAAGACGTGGACGAAGACGCTGTTCGTCGGCCCGCGCAGCGGCGTCGCCGACCTGGCCCGCAATCCGAAGATCCCCGGCGTGGTGTTCGCCGGCGTCTGGCAGGTGCGCCGCACGCCGTGGAACCTGGACAGCGGCGGACCCGACGACGGACTCTATCGCTCCGACGACGGCGGCGTGACCTGGCGAAAGCTCGAGGGCCACGGCCTGCCGGCGCCGCCCATGGGGCGCGTCGGTGTGGCCATCGCGCCCTCGAATCCGAAGCGCGTGTTCGCGGTCATTCAATCCAAGGAAGGCGTGCTGTGGCGTTCGGACGATGGCGGCGCGACGTGGCGGCGAATCTCGAGCGACACGATCGTCAACCAACGACCGTTCTACTATTCGCACGTCTGGGTCGACCCGCAAAACGACAACCATCTCATCGCGCAATCGGTGGACATGGCGCAGAGCAAAGACGGCGGCAAGACCTGGAAGGCGGTCGACAGCGCCGTGCACGGCGACCATCATTCACTGTGGTGGGCCGCGGACGGCAAGCGCATCATCGACGGCAGCGATGGCGGCGTGGCGATCACGCACGACAGCGGCGACACGTGGGAATGGCGCAACAACATCGACATCGGGCAAGTCTACCACCTCGGCTACGACCTGCAAAATCCCTACACCATCTGCGCGGCGCTGCAGGACAACGAGGCGTGGTGCGCGCCGTCGAACAGTCTCGACCCAATGGGCATTCTGCCGCGCGACTGGTACATCGTGCAGGGCGGCGATGGCGTGTGGGTGTGGCCGGACCCGCTCGACCCGAACTTCGTGTGGAGCGATCTGGAGAACGGGGTGCTCGGCATCTTCAACAAGCGGACGGGCGAGACCGTGGACGTCACGCCGTATCCGCATGACACCAACGGCGTGCCGCTCGCCCCGCTGCCCTACCGCTTCAACTGGAACTCGCCAATCGCGTTCTTGCCGCAAAATCCCCGCACGGTGTACTTCGGCGGCAACGCAGTCTTTGAGACGACCGACGACGGCCGCCACTGGACGACCATCAGCCCGGATCTGACGCTCAACGACAAGCTGCACCAGCAGGTCAGCGGCGGCTCGATCACGCTCGACGTCTCCGGCGCCGAGTTCTACGATACGATCCTGGACATCGCGCCGTCGCCCGTCCGACAGGGCGTGATCTGGGTCGGAACGGACGACGGCCTCATACAGCTCACCCGAGACGGCGGCGCGCGCTGGTCAAACGTCACGCCGCCCGGCGTGCCGCCGTATGGCGAAGTGGAAACCGTCGAGCCCTCGCATTTCGACCCGGAGACGGCGTTCGCGATCTTCGACCGCCATCTGTCGGGCGACCTCGCGCCGTACGTCTACGAGACGAACGACTACGGATTGACGTGGCGCTCCATCGCCGCGAATCTGCCCAGACAACCGGTGCGGACGATCCGCCAGGATCCGCGCAATCCAGACGTGCTGTACGCCGGGCTCGAGGACAGCTTTTGGATCTCGTTCGATGCCGGCACGAGCTGGCAGAGCTTGCAGCTCAATCTGCCGACCTCGTCGGTGCACGATCTGCGCATCCAGCCGCAGGCCGACGACTTGCTCGTCGCGACCCACGGCCGCAGCTTGTGGATCCTCGACGACTTGACGCCCCTGGAGCAGCTCGAGCGGGCGAAAGCGGCGAAAACGTACTTCTTCCAGCCGCGCGCGGCGTACCGCTTTTGGACATACGAGCCCGAACAATCCACCAATGACAGCAGCGCGCAAGCGAATTATTTCGCCGGCGAGAACCCGCCGTACGGCGCCATCCTCTCCTTCTATCAGGCGAAGCCGTCGGCGGCTCGGCCGTCGATCGACATCGTGGATGCCAGCGGACGGGTCGTACGTCACATCGCCGGCACGCACGAATCCAACGGCGCGCAAGTTCCGAACGTGACCAACTACGCGGGCGTCAACCGCGTGGTCTGGGATCTTCAAGAAGATCCTCCGACGAAATGGAACAGCGCGCCCAAATGGAATCGCGGCTCGGACGACGGCCCGTACGTCGTGCCGGGGACGTTTCAGGCCCGGCTGCACGCCGGCGGCCAAACGCTGGCACGCACGATCATCGTGAAACCGGACCCGCGCACGAGCTGGACGATGGCCGATATGATCGCGCGTCACGATTTCGAAGTGACGTTCAACGACGAGCTCGACGGCATCGACAAGGCGCTCAACCACTTGGATGCCGTGCGCAAACAGCTCGATGAGCTTGCCAAGTCGAGCGCTGCCACGGCTGCGCTGCTCGCGCAGATCAATGCCGCGCGCGATCGCGCGAACGCCGTCGCCGTCGAACTGTCGACGAATCCACGCAACGGCGAAGACGATTTCACGTACACGTCGCCGGACCGCTTGCGCGAACGCGTGCAGGGGATCCTCGCCATCGCGACGGGCGGCTCGTGGCAGCCGCCCTGGGACGCGCATCTCAAGGAAGCGGCGGCGATCCGCTCCGAGTACCAGTCGGTCATGGCCGACTACGCCAAGTTCGTCAACGAGGATCTCGCCAAATTGAACGCGGCGCTGGAGGAAGCGAAACTGCGGCCGATCCCCTAGGCATTAGGTCGACCAAGGTCGACCTCTACTTGCCGAGCGCCTTCAAGATGACGCGCTTGGGCCGCCGGCCGTCGAACTCGCCGTAATGGATGCGCTCCCATGGCCCGAGATCGAGCTTGCCGTCGGTGATGGGCACGATGACTTGATGTCCGAGCAGCATGCGTTTGAGATGCGCGTCGGCGTTGTCCTCGCCCGTTTGATGATGCCGGTAGCCGGGCTTGTTCGGCGCCAGCTCCTCGAGCCAGGTCAGTATATCCGACCAGAGCCCCGATTCGTGGTCGTTGACGAACACGCTAGCGGTGATGTGCATGGCGCTCACCAGGATGTATCCGTCGGAAATGCCCGACTTCGCGCGCACGCGCTCGACCTCGTCGGTCATGTCGATGATCTCGTAACGCTTCTTCGTCGTGAACGTAACGTACTCGGTATAGGTCTTCACGCGGTCGCCTCCTGACTCCGATGTCGTGCTCGACGCTGTGCTCGAGCGGAGCTCGACGGCAACGGCGACCGAAGGTCGCGGCGCGAGCTGCGCCCGCGCCGGTCGTCGACCTGCGGTCGAGCACAGCATCGAGCGCAGCACCCGAGCGCTAGGACACCCCCGTGACGCCTGAGAATAGCGGCCAGATACGAGGAGGGGACCATGCACTACGCCGTCCGCCGCGCTCTCACCGTCTTGATGGTGAGTGCTTTTGCCATCGTCTTTTTGCCCTGCGGTTCGCTCGCCGGCACAACCGGTTCCGTGAGCGGACGCGTTTTCGACGCGGCCGACAACCAGCCGCTTGCGAACGCGAACGTGACGGTATCCGCGCCTTCGGAGACGACGTCGGCCGTCACCGACAACGCCGGAGCCTTCGCGTTCGTCTCGCTGTCGCCCGACACATATGTGGTGACGGTCATGAAGACCGGCTACGACACCACCACGCAGCGCGGCGTCACCGTGCTGGCCGACCAAAACCAAAGCATCTCGATCGCGCTCAATAAGACGGTCGCGACCCTCGGCAAAATCGTGGTGCGCGGCACGGCCGACCTCGTCAAGCCCGGCACGACGAGCGACGTCTACTCCATCAACGCGTCCGCGCAAGCCTCGGCTTCGGCGCTCGGCGGCCCCGGCAACTTGAATTCCGCCTATAGCGCGATGGTGGCGGTTCCCGGCGTCAACATGCCGCAAGCGCAGCAAGGCTGGTACCAAACGGTTTTCATCCGCGGCGGCGATCAGGATCAGGTGGGCTGGGAGTTCGACGGCATCCCGGTCAACCGGTCGTACGACAACGCCCCGATGACGTTCTTATCGACGCTCGGGCAGCAGGAACTGCAAGTGTACACGGGCGGCACGCTGGCCACGTCCGATGCCTCGAGCATCTCGGGTTACGTGAACCAAGTGATACGCAAAGGCTCGTTCCCCGGCTTCGCCGACGTGACGCTCGGCATCGGATCGCCGACGTTCTACAATAAGGCGTCGCTCGAGTTCGGCGGGGGCACTCCGGATCAGCGCTTCACCTACTACGTGGGCTCGCTCGCGGCCGATTCGGGCTACCGCTATATCGACCAAGGCAACGGCGCGGGCGCGGCGGGATATTTCTACCCGCTCGCGTGCTGCGGCACGCTGTCCGGCATTTGGGATGGCGGACCAACCGCCACGTTCACCGCCGCTCCCGGGCAGTCGTACGCCATCTCGACGACGCGCGATCGCGAGAGCATCGGCAACCTGCACTATTCGATCCCGCACAAGGACGGCGTTCTCAAGGACGACATCCAGCTGCTGGGCCTCGTGAGCGAGATCTGGACCTACTACAACAGCTCGGTGCAGGACCTCGGCGGCCCGGCGATCGTGTTCGGATCGACCGACGGCGGCTTTCCCATTCCGTGGCAGGATGGCGTGGTGTATACCGGACCGGTTTTCCAGCCGCCCAATCCGGCGGACCAAGCGATCTATTTCTTCCCGAGCAGTCCGGTGCATTCGGCCTTCGCGGGCGCAGCCACGGAGACCATCGGCGCCCCGTGCAACCTGTTCATCGTGCCCGAGTGCACCGCGATTCCGACGCAGACGCGCGACGTCAACGATAACGGCGTGGGCATCTACAAGCTGCAATATCAGCACAACATCTCGAGCCGAGAGTACGTCCGCGTGTTCGGCTACAACATCTACTCGAACTGGTATATCAACGGGCCGCTGTCCGCGTTTTTGCCGTTTGGCGCGGAAGTCGGCGATTACGAAAACATCTTTCACCAGCACGGCCTGACCGCGCAGTATGCGAATCAATTGAGCGACCAGCACCTGCTGACGATCAGCGCCTTTTACAACCACGGCCATTCGGAGCGCTATTCGACCACGGGCGCGTTCCCGCCGTGCACGATCGACTGCTCTTCGAGCAGCGGCCAGGCGTCGTTCATCACCAACCTCATCGATTCGGCCGGCAATTGCTACGACAGCGCGGGCCTGGCCGACACCTGCTTCTCGACCGCCAACCGGGGCAACTTCGCCGGCATCGGCGCCGGTCCGATGCCGTATCCGGCGGTCGGCCCCGCGCTCGCCGCGGGCGCGCAGTGGATCGTGACGTCGAACGGCTACCACGCGAACGTGAACAAGGTCGACCAGACATTCACCGCCGCAGCGATCAACGACGACTGGCACCCGAGCGCCGCGGTCACGGTGAACATCGGCGCGCGCATCGAGAACTACCGGGTGGCGTTCCCCGATCTCAGCGCCGCCTATCCGGCGCGCGAATTCTGGTTTGCGGCGTACAACAGAGAGTTCTGTTTCGGGTCCGGCCTGCTCGCTCCGACCAACCGCGGATTCACGGCCGGCGTGCTCAACTCGTGCCCGGCGGGCACGGCGCCCGTCGCGTTGACGAATCCAACCGGCGGCGGCTCGTTCTCGCACAGCGTCTTCCAGCCGCGCGGCGGCATCACGTGGCAGGTTGGCGCGGACGACGTCCTGCGCGCTTCGGCCGGCATCTTCGCGCGGCCGGCGAGCACGCGCGAGGCGTCGTGGAATACCGCCGAACAGAACCTGCCGGTGCTGCTGGGCGCCGACTTCCTCCAGTACGGCTTCACGACGCCCGAGCATGACGTGCGCCCGGACCGATCGACCAACTTCGATTTCTCGTGGGAACACCATTTCACCGGATCGAGCGTGTCGTTCAAGCTGACTCCGTTCTATCGGAGCACGCAAGACCAGCTCCAGCAGCTCATCGTCAACCCGCTCACCGGGCTGTTCGCGAGCTTCAACGCCGGGCACCAAATCTCGGACGGCGTCGAATTCGCCCTCAGCGCTGGGGATTTTTCCCGCAACGGCTTTGCCGGCAAGTTCGCCTTCACGTTCACGCGCAGCCGGGTCCAGTACGAGAACTTCGCCAACGGGCGCAACGTCATCGACAACTTGAACACCTTCATCCAGACGTATAACGGCTACACGTCGGCGTGCGCCGGATCGACGAGCCTTCAATGCACCGCGACCGGCATCGCGAGCCCGAAAGCGGCGCCCTGCTTCTCGACGTCGGGCGCGCCGCTTCTGGTCTGCGCGCCTGGCGACATCGGCAATCCGTACTTCATGAACGCGCCGCAACCGCTGCTGGACCGCAACGGTTGGTATTCGACCTACGACCTGATCCCCGCGCCGTTCGCGGCAGCCAACGGCTACGAAACCCCAGAGGTCGGATCGCTCATCCTCAATTATCGGCGCGACAAGTGGAGCTTCACGCCGAGCGTCGTCTACAGCTCCGGCGCCAAGTACGGCTCGCCCGTCGTGTGGCCGGGCTACGATCCGTCGGCCTGCACCGGAACGGTCAGCGGCACGACCGCGAACACGTCTACCTGCAGCGCCAACATCTTCATCCCCGACGTCTACACGGGCAAGTTCGACAACCTCGGCGACTTCCAAGAGCCGTGGCGCATCACCGCCAACATGCAGATCGGCTACGAGGCGACGCCGGCCGTGAAATACACGCTGACGTTGACCAACCTCGTGGATCAATGCCATCAGCGCGGCTACGCGTGGGACTATCGGGACATCTGCGTGTACTCGGCGCTGCCGTCGAGCATTCTGCCGCCGGTCGGCAACTTCGCGAACCCGGCGACGGCGCCGGCCGATCTGCGCTTTCCGTATGCCGTATGGCTCAACAACTCGAACACGGGCTTCGTCGGAACGACGCTGCCTTTCCAGGGGGCGTTCGAGGTCAACGTCAAATTGTGACCGGCGCGTTCCCGCCGGAGATCGCGCGGCTCGTCGATTCCATCTATCCGCCAGCGCGTCAAGCGCTGGCGGATTCGTTCGCGGGCGCGTCGCGGCGGCTCTTCGCGGTCGACGCGCTCGTGCAGCTCGCGCTCATCGCTGCGTTCTCTTTCACGGGCGCTGCGCGCTGGCTCCGAGACCGCATCTCGCATCTTCTTGGAGCGGTCGGCTTCAGCCGACCGTTCGTCGTCGCATGCGTGTTGACGCTTTGCGCTATTATCGGCTTCTCGGTCATCACGCTGCCGCTCGACTGGTATGGCTCGTTCGTCTTGCGCCACGAGTTCGGACTGTCACGCGAAACCGCGCAACAGTGGTTCCGCGACTATGCCGTCGGGCTTGCGCTGTTCGCCTCGATCGCCGCCGTGCTCGCCGGGCTGTTCGTCGTGCTGGTTCGCGCGCTGCCGCGGCGCTGGCCGCTGGTCGTCGGGGCGGCGGCGCTGCCGCTGATCCTGATCGCCTCGGCGGTCTTCCCGGTCTTCATCGCGCCGCTGTTCAACTCGTTTCGGCCCATGCCCAAATCCCAGCTCTCCGACGCCATTCTCGCGCTCGCGCACGCGCAAGACATCGACGCTGACGTCGTCTTCGTCTACGACATGAGCCGCCAGAGCACGGAAGCGGACGCGTACGTCGCCGGCATCGGCCGCACGGAACGGATCGCGGTCGGCGACAACCTTCTGGCGCAGCTCGCGCCGGACGAGGTCTTGTACGTCCTCGCGCACGAGATGGGGCATTACAAACTCGGACATCTCTGGATCGGCGCGTTCCTCTCGTGGCTCGACGCCCTCGTGCTGGTCGCGATCGTCTGCTGGGTCGGCGGTGCGATCGCGCGCAAACGAGGAGAGGAGCTGTCCGACCCCGCGGCGCTGCCGCTCATCGCGCTCATCATCTTCTGTTACGGGCTCGTGACGGCGCCTGTCTCCAACGCCATTTCGCGCCGCATCGAACACGCGGCCGACGCGTTCGCCGCCGCGCACACGCGGCTTGGCGACGCGGGAGTGCGCGCGTTCGCGAGGCTCGCGAACGAGGATCTCTCGCCGCTCCATCCGCCGCCGTTCGTCGTCTGGTACTTCTACACGCATCCGCCGATGGACGAACGCATCATGTTCGCCGCCGCACGTGCCGGAGTCGGAAGGGTCCGCTGACTCGACTTCCAAATGGTGGGGGGTCTCGTCCGCGATTCGATACATGAGGGGCATGGCTAAAGGGAACGGCGCAAGCGTGGCCGACCATCCTCGACGGGAACGCACGGGCGTGCAGTCCGTCGAACGGACGCTCGACATTTTGGAAGCGCTCGTGGAATTCGGGTCGGAAGTCGGCCTTGTCGACGTCAGCACCGCCGTCGGACTTCCACTCGCGACCGTCCACCGACTGTTAGGCACTCTGATACGCCGCGGCTACGTCAAACAAAATCGCGACAACCGCAAATATTCGCTCGGCTTCCGCGCGCTGCAGATGGGCAACGACATGCGGCTCGGATTCTCGCTGCGTCTCGAAGCGCGACCGTTCTTGCGGCGCCTCATGCAGCGCAGCGGAGAGAGCGCGAACCTGGCCGTGCTCGACGACGGCGAAGTCGTCTACATCGATCAGGCCCAGTCGTCGCGCATCCTGCGCATGTTCACCCAGCTCGGCAGCCGCGTGCCCGCGCACTCGTCCGCGAGCGGCAAGGCCATGCTCGCGTTCTCGCCGCCCGAGGCGGTCGACGGCATCATCCAGCGCTACGGGCTGACGCGCCAGACCCCCCACACCATCGTCGAGCCCATGCAGCTGCGCAAGGAGCTGGAGCGCGTGCGCGCGCAGGGCTACGCGATCGACGATCAGGAACAAGAAGACGGCGTGCGTTGCGTCGCGGTGCCGGTGCGCGACCTGTCCGGCCACGTGGTCGCCAGCCTGAGCATCTCGGGCCCAGCGGCGCGCTTGGGCGACGAGCTGATTCCACCCCTCGTCGATGAGATATTAGACTGCGGCGAGAAACTTTCGAACCGTCTGGGTCATTCGCGCGAAGCCGTGGGAGTCCGCTGACCTGGCGGTGACCGTCCGCCGCGCGCTCGCCGGCGACGCCGCGTTCATCCTTTCCCTCGGCTCCATCACCGCGCAGACCAGCGTCTCGCGCATCCGGCCCGCCGGCATCGAGATGGTGGCTGCGTCGTTTCGTCAGCTTTTCGAATTCTGTCGAGGCCGCGCCGGCAGCGTGACGTTCGTCGCGGAGGACGACGGGCGCAGCGTCGGTTTTGCCATGCTGCTCGTCGACGTGCCGGACGAAGTCACGCAAAGCCGCCAGGGTTTCATCGCGTACATGGCGGTGGAACCGGCGGCGCGCCGCTCCGGCGCGGGGCGCGCGCTCCTCGCCGCGGCGGAAGAGGAGGCTCGCCGCTTGGGACTGCCGCATTTGAGCCTCATGGTGTCGAACGACAACGCGGCCGCTCGGGCGTTGTACGCGGCGTCCGGTTTTGTCGACGAGCGCACGCTGATGACGAAGCAGCTCGCGCCGTGAATGGCGCGAGCGCGGCCGGGTTCGACTGGCGTCGATTCGGCCGCATCATCGCGATCATCGCGGGCGTCGTCATTTTCGTCTACGTCTTGACGCTCATCCCGAAGACGGTCGAGGTGTTCGTGCTGGCGGCCTTCATCGCGTTCGGCGTGAACCCGGTCGTGCTGCGCTGGTCGACGCGCATGCCGCGCCTGTTGGCCATCTCGCTCGTCTATCTCGCGCTGCTCGCGATCGTCGTCGTCGCCGCGCTCATCATCGTGCCGGACACCATCAATCAGTTGCAAGCCGTCTTCGCCAACGGATCGCAATATGCGGACGACGCGCAGCGCCTGTTCTTGCGGGTCGAATACTGGGTGGAAGCGCGATTCCGCGCGCACGTCCTGCCGCCGCAGTTCCAGGACATCGAGCGCAACACGCTCGACCAAGCGTCCGCATGGGCGCAAAACGCGCTCGGGAGCGTCAGCAATTTCGTGGTCGGGATCGCAAGCGCGGTGCTGGTCGGCGTCGCCGCGATCTTCCTCTCGTACTACTTGCTGGCGAACGCGGCGGACATCCGGACGTTCTACTACAGCCTGTTCCCGCAGCGCTCGCGCCCGGCCGCGCACGCGTTCGCCCACGAGGTCGCTCGCATCTTCGGCGGCTACATGATCGGCAACGGACTGCTCTTCGCGTTCACCGCCGCGGCGACGTTCGCGGTGCTCGCAATCATCCATTCCCAGTACGCGTTGCTGCTCGGCATCGTCACCGGCCTGCTGTACCTCGTGCCATATTTGGGACTGCTCGTCGCGATCATCGTCGGCATGGCGCTCGGCCTCTTGCAGGGCTGGGAGTTCTCGCTTCTGACCGGGGGCGTCATCATCGGCGTGACCCGGATCTCCGACTACGTCATCGCCCCGAAGGTCATGGGCGAAAGCGTCGGGGTGTCGCCGGTGACGATCATCTTCGCCCTGTTCGCTGGCGGCGAGTTGTTCGGGCTGTGGGGGTTGTTGCTCGCGATTCCAGCGGCGGGCATCATCAAAGTGGTCTGGACGTTATGGCTGCGTCCGTGGCTCACCGGCGAGCCGGCGCCGCTTCCCGAACTTGGCGAACATGTCTCCGGCGCAGCCGCGCCCGCCGCGGCCGTCGTCCCGTCGCCGACCACCTGACGTGTACGATTTTTCCCGCGTCGGGCATCGCGACACGCTCGATCGAATCGAACGCGAGCTCGCCAAGCGATTGGCCGAGGTCGCGCGGGAGCTGGGCGCCGATTCCGCGTCGCTGCCGGCGATCTCGCTGGGTCCGACCCGCGATCCCGCGCACGGAGACTTCGCCAGCGCGGCGCCGCTCGCCGCGGCCAAAGCGTGGAAACGCAATCCGCTCGATATCGCGCGCGGGGTCATCGGCCGCGGCGTCGACGGACTTTCCGACGTCGCCGAGCTCCACATGGCCGGACCCGGCTTCATCAACGTCTACATGGCGCCGGCTTTTTGGCACGCGGTCGTCTGCGACGTGCTCTCGCTCGGCGCGGACTTCGGCCGGTCGCAGGCGCTCGCGCAGGTCGGACCGATCAACGTCGAATTCGTTTCCGCAAACCCCACCGGGCCGGTTGCCGTCGTGCAGGGCCGTTCCGGCTCGCTGGGCTCGACGCTCGTCGAGCTGTTCCGGTTCGCCGGTGCCGCGACCACGGCGGAGACGTACGTCAACGACGCCGGGGCGCAAGTCGATCTGCTCGCCGATTCCGTGTACGCGCGCTACGCCACGCTGTGCGGCGTCGAGACGCCCGTCCCCCCGGACGGCTACCACGGCGAGTATCTCATCGACATCGCGCGCGAGCTCCTCGAGCGCGTTGGTCCGCGATGGTTAAACGCGGATCCGGAACAGCGCCGCCTCGCGCTCGGGACGTACGCGAAAGACGTGATCGTGGCCGCGCAGCGCGAGGATCTCGAGCGATTTCGCGTCCACTTCGACGTGTGGACGTCCGAGCGCGCGCTGCATGACGCCGGCAAGATCGACGGCGCACTGAAGCACCTCGTCGATCTCGGAGAGACGTACGAGAAGGACGGCGCCACCTGGCTGCGTTCGACCGCGTTCGGCGACGACAAGGATCGCGTGCTGCGCCGCAGCGATGGCCGCCCCACGTATCTCGCGGCGGACGTCGCCTATCATCACGACAAGTTCGATCGTGGAGCACGCCATCTCATCGACGTGCTGGGCCCGGACCACCACGGATACATCAAGCGGCTGGAGGCCATCGCCGCCGCGCTCGGCCATCCCGGCTGCCTGGAAGTCGTGATCGTGCAACAAGTGACGTTGAAGCGCGGCGACGAGCTCGTGCCGATGAGCAAGCGGGCCGGAACCATCGTGACGCTGCGCGAGCTGATCGACGAGGTCGGCGCCGACGCGGGCCGGTTCTTCTTCGTCGAGCGGGCCCCAGAATCGCACTTAGTATTCGACTTGCGGTTGGCCGTCGAGCAGTCCTCAAAAAATCCCGTCTATTACGTGCAGTATGGCCACGCGAGAATCTCGTCCATCTTGCGGCGCGCGGCCGACACCGGGCGCGCCTCCGAACTGGAGCGAGCGCGTGGCGGTCTTGACGTCGCTCGGCTGGCGCATCCCGCCGAAATCGCGTTGATCCGGCGCATGGCCGATTTGAGCCGCACGGTCGTCGATGCGGCGAAGGCGCGCGCTCCGCATCGAGTCGCCGAGTATGCGCGAAGCGTCGCGACGGATTTCCATGCCTTCTACACGGATTGTCCCGTGCTTGGACCGGATGCCGAACTCGCCAGCGCGCGTCTATCGCTCTGCCTGGCCGCCCAAACGGTGCTCGCGACGGCGCTGCGCCTGCTCGGCGTCACCGCCCCCGATAAAATGTAGAGGTCGAGCTTGCTCGACCTATTTCGATCGGTCGACCAAGGTCGACCGCCACAAGAAATAGTCAACGGTGATAGGGTTCGCCGCGGGCGATCTTCAGCGCGCGATACAATTGTTCCAAGGCGACGAGCCGCGCCATCTCGTGCAGCAGCGTCAGCGCCGACAGCGACCAGCGAAATTCGGCCCGCCGCAAAACCGAAGCGTGCAAGCCCTCCGGTCCGCCGATCGCGATCGCCAAGATGTTTCGGCCGGATCGCTGCACGTCCGCGAACCTGCGCGACAGCTCGACGGACGAGAGCGACGAACCCTCGCGATCCAACGCCCACAGCGCGGCGTGCTCCGGCACGCGCTTGAGGATCGCTCGGGCTTCCGTCTCCATCGTCCCCGATTTCACTTCTTCGACGCTCACCGGCACGAGCGGCGACAGGCGCTTCACGTACAGCGCGCAGCCCTCGCGCACGTAGCGCTCGCGCAGCTTGTCGACGGCGATGATGAGGACGTTCAAACGCGCCCACTCTTCGCAGCGCGAGCTCCTCTCACGGCTGCATACGATCCGCCGGCTAGTCGTTCGACGAGTCCTTGAATCTCGAGCACGGTCAACGCAGCAGCGACCTCCGCCGCGGAGCAGCGCATCCGAGCCGCAAGCTCGTCGGCGTCCAGAGATTCGGCCCCGAGCTTCGCCAGCAGCGGCACGCAGTCGTCCATCGCTGCGGATCCGGGTCCAACGGAAGCAACCGCGTTCCCGATGTCGGTCAGATCCCACCTCATCAATGAAGCGACGTCGGCTGCGCTCGTGACGAGCGGCACCCCGTCTTTGATCAGCGCGTTGGAGCCGGCGCTCGTCGGCCGATCGATGTCACCGGGCACGGCGAACACGCTCCGGCCGATCTCATCCGCCAGTCGCACGGTGATCAGGGCGCCGCTCCGCTCGCTCGCCTCGACGACGATGGTCGCGTCGGCGAGCGCCGCGACGATTCGATTGCGCATGGGAAACTGATACGGCTTCGCCTCGAACGCGGGTGGAAATTCCGAAAGCACGGTTCCGCCGTGCTCGAGGATGTCGTTCGCCAGCTCCGCGTGATAGTTCGGATAGAGATTGTCGAGGCCCGAGCCCAAAACCGCGCAGGTCGTGCTGCCTGCATCCAGCGCGCCGCGGTGCGCGGCGGCATCCACGCCGCGGGCGAAGCCGGAGATGACGCAGGCGCCGAACGCGGCGAATTCGGCCGCGACGGTCGAGGCGACGCGACGCCCGTAGGCGCTGGCTGCGCGGCTGCCGACAATCGCGACGCACCTGGCCGCCAGCGTCGCGATGTCGCCCCGATAGTAGAGCACGAACGGCGGATCGCGAAGGTCGAGAAGGCGCCTCGGATAGGCGCTGTCGCCCTTGAGCACGATGCTGCAGCCGCTCGATCGAAGGCACGCGACGGCGTGCCGCGCCGCTGCGTCATCGATCGCCGACAGGCGCGTCAGTGCGTCCGCGGACAGCGCTTCTGCGCCGGGCGGCGCAAGCGGGCCCGCAACGCGAACGTGCTCGAGGATCGCGCGCGCCGATCCCAGCTGTTCGAACCACGTGGTGAGCGGGCGGGGCGACCAGACGCAGGCCGCCGTGACCGCAAGCAGATAGCCGAGTTCCGAATCGTCGACGGCTCCCACGCATCAACGTATCACGCCGAAGCGTCTGGCGGTAAATGCGCGGCGCGCGGCCGTGCTCACAGCAGCGTGAGGATTTCGTCGAGCCGGCGCAGGCGCGGTGCTCGCGCGTAGCCCGGGAATCGATCGTCGCGATCGAGCAGCGCGGCTTGCATTCCGAACGCGAGCGCGCCCTCGACGTCGTGTTCGGGAGAGTCGCCGACATGCAGCGTGTGATGCGGCGGCACCCCGGCGCGCCGCACCGCTTCGCGGAAAATCTCCGCACGCGGTTTTTCAAACCCGAACAGCGCGGAATCCAGCACGACGTCGAACTGCTCCTGCAGCTCCACCCCGCGCAGCACGTCGCTCAGATCGCCGGTCCAGTTGGAGATCACGCCGAGCGCGACGCCCCGCGAGCGGAGTTGCGAGAGCAACGCCGGCACCTCCGCATAGACGCGCCATCCCAAGCGAGCGAGAAACCGGCGATACACCGATTCCGCGCGGGATTCGCTCGCCGGGTCGATCGCGCACGTCGCCAGCAACACGCGATGATACCTGATCCAAAAATCGTCGATGGCTTGGCGCGAGAACGGCACCGGGCGATCGCCGAAGTCGCGTAGCCCGAAGAGCACGTCGGCTCGCGAAACCGCTTCATCGAGTCGAGATTCATCGACAAAAACGCCCAAATCCGCGCAACTTCGCAAGAAGTTGGTCCGCTGGTCGGGTTCCATGCACAGGAGCGTGTAGCCCGCGTCGAAAAAGACTGCTCGTACGTTGTGCCCCACGTGGCAAGGCCTTCGAAACCAGACCGAGCGGTCCTGTAGGACGCGCGCCGACGATCCGAGCAAGGGAGCGAGATAGATGCCCGAAGCGTATTGCGTGAAGTGCAAAGCGAAAAAAGAGATCAAGAACCCGACGCAAACCACGATGAAGAACGGCCGTCCGGCCGTTCAGGGCGAGTGCCCCGATTGCGGCACGAAGCTCTTCAAGATCGGCGCCTCCAGCTAGCGCGCTTCGACGGCGGCGCGGCGAAGCGCACACATGCTCTGTCCTGTCTGTCGGGCGGGTGATTCGCGCGTCATCGATAGCCGCGACGATGAGAACGCCGTGCGGCGGCGGCGCGAGTGCCTGCACTGCAAGCATCGATTCACCACCTATGAGCGGATCGAAGCCGCGCGGCTCTTCATCGTGAAAAAAGACGGCCGTCGCGAGCCGTACAATCGCGACAAAGTGCTGAGCGGGATCCGCAAAGCGTGCGAGAAGCGCCCGATCTCGGATGCGGCCATCGAAGAGACCGCCGATGCCATCGAACGCGAGCTGTACGCGCGCGGCGAAAGCGAAGCGCCATCGAGCATCGTCGGCGAGTTGGTCATGACCGCGCTCGAGAAACTCGACAAGGTGGCGTACATCCGCTTCGCATCCGTCTACCGATCGTTCGCCGACCTCCGATCGTTCCAAGAAGAAGTCTCGCAGCTGCTGACCAAAAGCGAATGACGGACGCGATCGCGATCGCCGTCCAGGTGCTGCCGGAAGGTCGCGGGCTGCCGGTGCCCACCTACATGTCGGCGCGCGCCGCCGGCTGCGACTTGTATGCGGCCGTCGACCAACCGCTCTCGCTTCGGCCGGGCGAACGGGCGCGCATCTCCACGGGCATCGCGATCGCCGTGCCGGCCGGGTTTGAAGCCCAAGTCCGTCCCCGCAGCGGGCTCGCGCTCGCGTCCGGCATCACCTGTCTCAACTCGCCCGGAACGGTCGACAGCGACTACCGCGGCGCGGTGAGCGTGATCTTGATCAATCACGGCTCCGACACGTTCGTGGTGCGGCGGGGCGACCGCATCGCACAGCTCGTCGTCGCTGAAGTGCGTCAAGCCGAGTTCCGCGTGGTCGACGAGCTCGACGCGACTGCACGCGGCGCGGGTGGCTTCGGATCGACCGGCCACGCCGCAGACTCGACCTAGCATGCGCACGCTCATCGTCGGCGCCGGCGCGGTCGGCCAGTACCTCGCCGCGCGTTTGCGGATGGGCGGACACGACGTCACGTTGCTGGCTCGCCCGCGCGCCGTCCGTCCGCTGGTGGAAAACGGCGTCACGCTGCACGTCGGCGAGCAGACGTGGCCCACCTCGGTGCGCGCGACCGCGGACACGTCGGATCCGCAGCTCGCGGCGCCCTTCGAGCTGGTGATCGTTGCGGTCAAGGCCTATTCCACAGCCCAAGCGATCGCCGACATGAAATCGATTCGCGGCTGCGCCGAATCGTCGGTGCTGACGATCCAGAATGGGCTCGGCAACGAAGAGCTGCTGGCGGACGCGTTCGGGGCGGATCGCATCGTGGCCGGGGCCTTGACCACCGCCGCGAAGCTCACCGCCGCCACGGACGTCGCCGCGTCGCTGACAGGTGGGCTCGTGCTTGCGCCCGTCGGAAAAGCTCCGCACAACTGGATCCTGGCCGCGTTCGAGCCGACTGGGGTGAGCGTGCGCGCGGCGGCCGACTGGCGCGCGGTGAAATGGTCGAAGCTCGCGCTGAACCTGCTCGCCAACGCGACGTGCGCGGTGCTGGATTGGCCGCCGGCACAGGTGTACGCCGACTCGCAGGCGTTCGCGGTCGAACGCCTCTGCCTGTTCGAGACCACCGAGGCGATGAATGCGCTCGGCGTCGCCGCGATCAACCTCGTCGACTTTCCGTCGCGCACGCTGTTCAATATGGTGCGCACGGTGCCGGCCTTCGCGCTGCGCCCGCTCTTGGCGAAGCGCGTGGCGCGCGCGCGCGGCAATAAACTCCCATCGCTGCTCATCGACGTGCGCGCCGGCAAGCAGCAGCTCGAGATCGAAGCACTGAATGGGGGCGTCGCAGTCCGCGCGGCGCAAGCCGGCGTGCCGGCTCCGGCGAACGCCACCATCACGCGCTTGGTGCTCGGCATCGCGCGCCGGGAAGTCGACTGGGCCGGCTACCGCGGCAACCCGGCCGCTCTGCTGGCTGCGATTCGTCAAACGGCCGCAACCGGCTAGGTCATAGCAAAGAGCGCAACAACCGGGTGGCCGCTGCCGCGTCTGCGGACGTACAATCGAAGCATGATAAAGGCAGCACAGCGCATCGAAAACGACGACGTCGTTCGACATCCGTTCTATCCGGGTTCAATCGGCGGAATCTTTCAGGGTTGGGGCCCGCGCATCTGAGCGCTGCTCACCTTCGTCAGGCGCCATAACGGTGGCGCCGGTCGGGCAACGCTCGAGCAACGGGCACTCGTGACAGCGCGGGCGCGCGGCGCACGGTCCAACGCCGGCGAAGAGCGCCAGCGTTGCCTCGACCGCGTATGGATCGCGGCCGGCCTTTTGGGCTACGGCCCCGATGAGCCGCTGCACCGCCGGCGCCGGCGCGTCCGCTTCGACGAGATCGAGTCGCGCCAGTACTCGATGGGGGAGCGGGTTGGCGAACGCCGTGAAAAAGCCCCAGCGCTTGAGCACCTGGCGCGACGCGAACGGTCCGAGACGAACGTAATCGGAACTCAACACGCTGGCGAGCTTGGGCCAACCTGCAGCCGCGTCATCGTCGACCGCGGCGGCAGCGACGCGTGCGAGGTAGCTGCCCTCACCTTTGGCCAACTCCACCCAGCGCGCGGCATTCTCCACGCACGCGCGGATCTTCGCTTCGTTTCGGATGATCGGGGCGCGCAGCAGCCGTGCGATCTTGGCGTCGTCGAAGCACGCGACGCGGGCCGGATCGAACTCGGCAAACGCGATTTCGAGTTCGGGGCGAACGCGCTCGACGGTTCGAAATCCCATACCTTGTGCGAAGATCGCGAAGCACAGCCGCGCGAACGCGATGCGGTCGTCCGGCGGCGCGTCGTGCTCGGCGACGTAGCGGCGGCATCGGGCCGACGCTTCATCGGCGCCGAGCAGCGCGTCGACCGCCGCCTCCATGGGCCGCAGCAGCCGTGCAAGGCTCCGAGCGGATTGCCCGGCGCGCGTGCTGCGCCCATTCGCGTGCCTCGGTTTCATCGAACCGCCTCCCTCCTGTTGTGCCGCACAGCGTGTCACGAATCGCCTGCAACGCTCGAGCCGATTCGGTGCGACGCGCGCGGCGTGAAAGCGTTCGCGCCAGACCGGACCGCGCGCCGTCGGAATCGCCGCCATGCTGATGAAGCGGCGGACGAATGCGCGCAGCCGAGAGTATTGCGGCACACCGACGATCGCCCGCAGCCCGCTGGGAATGACACACCACGCGACCAGCCTCGCATCGCAGGCCGTCGCGGCTGCCGCGCATGCGCGTGATGCGACCACCGCTCGAGCGCCCGACAGCGTCCGCCGAAGACGGATCGTGTCGACGGACACGAACCATAGCTCATTCACGCGCACGAGTCCATCACGCAGGCACTCGGACGGGTCAAGATTAACGCAGCTTCGGTCGCGAACATCCGCCGTCGGAGGAAGAGAGGGTCACCTATGCCTATGCAAGCTTCGATCGTCAGCGATCGGACCACGACCGTGGAAGATCACCCGAACGTGCGGGACGTGAATTGCGAGCACCGCGAGCGCTTGAGTGCCGTGGAGCGCGGCTGCAGGCGGATCTCGGACTGGGTGGGCGCGCCGCTCGCGCTGATGCTCGCGATCGTCGTCCAAATCATCTGGGTGATCGTGGGATCCGCCACCGGACGCGACCCGTACCCGTTTCCCTTTTTGCTCACCGTCTCGAACATCGTGCAGCTCATCATGATCTTTGTGATCGCGGTCGGGCAGAAGCAGTCATCGCAGCATGCCGAGCTGCGCGCCGAGTGCGATCACGAATGGATCTCGCGGCTGCTGCACCATCAGGAGGTGCAAGAAGAAGTGCTCGTGCGGCTCGCGGAGCAGACGCAGATTGACATCGCGGACATCAAGGTAGCGATCGCCCGCCTCACCATGCAACCGGCCGCCTGATCCCACGAGTCTCACAGGCGCTTAATGCCGTGGGCGACGGGCTGTAGTATAGGATAAGAAGGCATGAAATCGCCGACCTTTTGGCCCGCCGGGCTGGCGCTTGCTACGTGCATCGCGATCGCGACGCTGCTCTCGCCCGCTCAGTCGACCTCGACGCCCGCGGGGGCGGCTTCCAGCGGCATCCACAAGATCCGGCACATCGTCATCATCATGCAAGAAAACCGTTCGTTCGACTCCTACTTCGGCACGTATCCCGGCGCCGACGGAATCCCCACGCTGGCCGGCCAGCCGAGCGTCTGCATTCCAAACCCGGCGGGAGCTTGCGCGCGTCCGTATCACGATTCAAACGACGTGAATCGCGGTGGCCCGCACGGCGAACAGAATGCGATCGACGATATCGATGGCGGCCGAATGGACGGCTTCGTCGCCGAGCAGCGCAAAGGCGGCCGGCGACAATGCAGAAATCCGCTCAACCCGCGCTGCAACGGCGCTGCCGGCGCGGCGGACGCCGTCGGCTACCACGACGCCCGCGAGATCCCGAATTACTGGACGTACGCGCAGCGATTCGTGTTGCAGGACCGGATGTTCGAGCCGAACGCGTCGTGGAGTTTGCCGGCGCACCTGTTCATGGTCTCGGAGTGGTCCGCGCGCTGCGCGTCATCGAATCCGGCGAGCTGCGTGAACGAGTTGCAGAATCCTCAATCCCTCGGCATGCGTCGCAGCGCGGGCGTCCAGCCCGACTACGCCTGGACGGATCTCACCTATTTGCTGCATCGCGGCGGCGTGAGTTGGGCCTACTACCTCGCGCAGGGCACGCAACCCGACTGCAGCGACGATGCGGAAGACTGCGCCTCGGCGCCGCAGCGCCTGCACGTGCCGCAGATCTGGAATCCGCTGCCGTGGTTCGACACGGTCAAGCAAGACGGCGAGCTCGGCAACGTCCAAGACATCAACAACTTTTTTCGCGCAGCGAAGGCCGGCTCGTTGCCCGCCGTCAGTTGGGTGGCCCCCAACGGCTACGTGAGCGAACATCCACCGTCGAAGGTGAGCGTCGGGCAGAGCTACGTCACGGGCGTCATCAATGCGGTGATGCAGTCGCCCGATTGGGACAGCACGGCGATCTTTCTCTCGTGGGATGACTGGGGCGGCTTCTACGATCACGTCGCGCCGCCGCGCGTGGACGAAAACGGCTATGGGTTACGCGTGCCCGGTCTCGTGATCAGCCCGTACGCCCGAAGCGGCTACATCGATCATCAAACGCTCAGCTTCGACGCCTACGTGAAATTCATCGAGGACGATTTTCTCGACGGCCAGCGCCTCGATCCGCGCACCGACGGCCGCCCGGACCCGCGGCCAGACGTTCGCGAGTCACAGCCCGTGCTCGGCAATCTCGAATCGGATTTCAACTTCAACCAGTCGCCGCGGGCCCCGCTGATCCTGTCCATCCACCCGACGCCCGGACCGGCCTCCGCGAACTTCTGACGCTAAACCCGCGGCGCGCCGCCGCGCTACTTATCTAAGACGAACGTGACTTTCAAGTTGACCCGGTACTCGTCGATCTTTCCGTTATTCACGGTGAGCGTCTGCTCCTGAATCCATGCGCCCTTCACGTTGTTGAGCGTGAGGTTCGCGCGCTTGATGCCGACCTTCACGGCGTCATCGAAGCCCTTCTTCGACGAGGCGATGATTTCGGTCACGCGAGCGACTGCCATGTGCAGCCTCCTTCTACAAAAGCGGGCAGAGGCCGACCGCATTCGGCCCGCAACCGAGCAGCGCCTCGTGAGCCGTCAGCGACCCGTCGGCGTCCCGCCTCGATTCGGCGTCGCCATGGGATAGTGCGGCAGCGCGGAATCGAGCTCGCCGGCCACCGCCTCCAGCGATTCCCGGAGCTTTGCAATCTCGTTTTTGCCGAAGCGCTGCTGCCAGCGCTTCTCGACGCCGGCGAGGAGCGGCCGCCAGACGTTCCGGAGCTTCCGGCCCCGCGCCGTGAGACGAACGATCTTTGCCCGGTTGTCGGACGGATCCGGCTCGACCACGACCCAGCCGTGCCGCGCGAGGCATGCGACCATGCTGTGGATCGCTGATTTCGATATGCCCGAGAGCGCCGGCAGCCGCCGTTCGTCTACCCCCTGCTCGCCGACGAATCGCAAGACGTTCGACCACATCGCGAGCGAGGGCGCCGGCGTCGTCGCGCGAGCCGCGTTGCGGCGCAGGTCGAGCTCCCGGTCGAGCTCGAGCGTGAACGCGATCAGGACTTGGGAGAGCAGGGCCGACAGCGGTCGGCTTGAGACGGGCGCGTGAGCGCGTACCTCCTTCATCACGAACCCGCCGGGTGCGGCGGCGGCGGGACGCAAATCGCCTGCGACTCGATGTGCAGAGCCCGGTTGAACGTCGCGATGCAGATCTCGAACGCGATCGTCGCGCTGAGTTCGACGATCGCATTTTCGCCAAAATGCGGCCGCAGCGCCGCGAAGACGTCGTCGGAGACATTCCCGACGTTCGTCATCGCGTCCGCATACGCGAGGGCGGCTTTTTCCGCCTCGCTGAATGCCGGTGAGGCCGCGTGCGATGGTAACTGCGAGAATTCGTCGAGCGTGACGCCGTGCGCGCCGCCGACCGCGCGATTGATGTCCATGCACAGACCGCAGCCGATGAGTGACGCGACGCGCATGTTCACCAAATCGACGAGCCGCGCCGGCAATTCGCCGCTCGCTTCCAGCCCCTCCCACACGCCGCGAAAGCCGCGAAAGATCGTCGGCCTGCGCGCCAGCACCCTATGGTTGAAGAGCACGTCGCCATAGAACGCGTTCTGGCGATCGTACACGGCGGCGACGTCAGCCGGCACTGCATCGCGCGCTAATCCCGATATTCTGGCCATGGAACCGTACTTGTCGCGCGCGAGCGAAGCTCGCCTTCAGCGAGGTCGACCAAGGTCGACCTCTACAATCGCTTATGGGGTTGGGGTCGGCGCCGGATTGCCCCGGCCGTTATGCTGGCCGTGCCATTGCTGAATCTCTGTTTCGAGCTTCGCCTTCTGCGCAGGCGTGAGGACGGCGAAGATCTGGTCGCGCAGCTGCTTGCGCGCGGCTGGATCCGGCTGGCTGCCCTCGGGATGCGCCGTCTTGAAGTTCTGGATGAGCGTTTGGATCTGGTCCTGCTGCTGCTGGCTTAACCCGAGGCCTTGAAGCATCGCGAACATGCCGTGGCCGTGGTGCTCGTAGTGCCCGCTGCTCGACGGCCCCCACGTGGCGGTGGGTGAGGGAGTTGGAGCGGCAGCGTCCGCGAGGACGAACGCCGGCGCGGCAAGCGCGATGGCGCCAAGGATCGCTGCGAAGGATGGCGTGGTGATCTTCACGTGGGAATCTTTCTCCTTTACTGTAGCGGTCGGCTTTAGCCGACCGTCCACAACCCATCATACGGCCCGCGCCTTGCGCCCTTGCTGGGACGAATATGAGAAAATCATGTGAAACGCGACTTGGGCCAGGTCACGCAGCCCAGAGCGAGCGATCGAGGTTTCGGTAGCCGATCGCTTCGGCCAGGTGGGCGGGCGCCAGGGCTTGCGCCGCGTCGAGATCCGCGATCGTGCGAGCCAGCCGCAAGATGCGGTCGTGCGCGCGGGCCGACAAGTGCAAGCGCGCGACCGCTGCAGCGAGCAGGGTGCGACAGCGGTCGTCAAGCGTACAGAATTCGCGCAGCCGCTTCACGGGGACCGCGCCGTTCGCTCCGCTCGCGCCGAAGCGCTCGCGTTGGCGCCCACGGGCCGCTTCGACGCGTGCGCGGACGCTCGAGGACGATTCCGCCGGCTGGCTGCGAGCCATGTCTTCGAACGGCAAACGCGGTACCTCGACGTGCATGTCGATGCGGTCGAGCAGCGGGCCGGAGAGTTTTGACAAGTAACGGCCGATCGCGGTGGGCGAGCAGGCGCAGCCGTGCAGCTTGTCGCCGTGATATCCGCACGGACACGGATTCAGACTCGCGATCAACATGAACTTCGCGGGATAGGTGATGGCGCCCCAGGTCCGGCTCACCGTCACGCATTGATCCTCCAACGGTTGGCGCAGCACTTCCAGCGCGGCGCGCGAGAATTCTGGAAGTTCGTCCAAGAAAAGCACGCCGCCGTGCGCTAACGAGACTTCACCGGGTCGCGGAATCGAACCGCCGCCGATGAGCGCGTTCGCCGACACCGTGTGATGCGGCGAGCGAAAGGGACGGTCGGTGACCAGCCGCGACGAATCGCGCAGCAAGCCCGACACGCTGTAGAGCTTCGTGACCTCCAGCGCTTCTTCCGACGTCAGCGAGGGCAGGATCGACGGCATGCGCCGCGCCAGCATGGTCTTGCCGCTGCCCGGTGCGCCGACGAACAACAGATTGTGACCGCCCGCAGCCGAGATCTCCATAGCGCGCTTGGCCCGCTCTTGCCCGCGCACGTCTTCGAAATCCTCGGCGTCGCTCGGCACCATTCTTTCGAGCTTTGCATCGGGTCCGGACGACGGCACGCCGATCGAGGATCTGCCGAGCACGACGTCCACCGCTTGCTGCAGAGTGCGCACCGGATAGAGCACGAGACCGGCGACGAGCGCGGCCTCGGCGAGATTGCCGGCGGGAAGGATCAACTTCTTGAATCCAGCGCGCCGCGCGCCGATGGCGATGGGCAGCACGCCGCCGACGGATTTAACCTCGCCGTCGAGCGCGAGCTCGCCGATCGCGACGACGTCCGCGAGTCGCTTGGCATCGAGCTGTTGATCCATGGCGAGGATGGTGAGCGCGAGCGCGACGTCAAACGCCGCGCCTTCTTTTCGGATGTTCGCCGGCGCGAGGTTGACGACGATCTTGTACGTTGGGAAGAGAAAGCCGCACGAGCGGATGGCTGCGTTCACCCGCTCCTTGGATTCCTGGACGGCACGGTCGGCTAACCCGATGATGTGGACGCTGACGTCCGCGATCGCGACGCCCACCACTTCCACGCGCACGACGTACGCATCGATCCCGCGCAGCGCCGCCGAGTACCCGATGGCTAGCATTACCAACAGTTATCACGACCGCGGCGGGCGTAGGCAAGCGCCCGGCGGGGAAAACGAGCGACACAAAGCGTAGTGGCCGGCAAGCTCCGGCGGACCGGGGGAGCGGCAAAAGGCCGAAAAATCGAGATTAACCGCCCTTAACCGGCCTGTCCACATATCCACACGAGCAGCCACGTCCGGTGTGGATAGGAGCGCCGAATTTCAGCGGAAATTCCGCTAGAAGCCAGCTTCGTTCGACGGGCCGAACGAACGCGGATTGGGAGGCAAGATTGAACACGCGCGCGCTCCTAACGGCTGCAACCGTATCGGCGGCCGTTGCTCTCGCTTTCTCCGGCTGCACGAGCAGCTCGAACAACGCATCGACATCGAACGCCGGACCGTCGGCTGCCGGCAGCAAATCGATCGGCGTTTCGCTGCTGGATCTGCAGGCGCAATTCTATCAGGCCATGGAGCAAGGCATGAGGACCGAGGCCGCAAAGTACGGCTACTCGATCTCGTTCGTGGATGCCAATCACGATCAGGCGAAGCAGACGTCGCAAGTCGAGGACTATATCAGCAAGCACGTGGACGCGATCGTACTGTCGCCGGCGGATTCGAAAGCGGTCGGACCCGCTGTCGTCGAGGCGAACCAAGCCAACATCCCCGTGTTCACTGCGGACATCGCGAGCACGTCGAACAAGGGCGTGGTCGTCACGCACGTCGCGTCGGACAATATCCAGGGCGGCAAAGTGGCCGCCGATCTGCTGGGCAAAGCGCTGAACGGAACCGGCACGATCGCCATCATCGACGAACCCGAAGTGACCTCGGTGCAAGATCGCGTCAAGGGTTTCAAACAGGAGCTCGCTGCGAAGTTTCCCGGCATCAGCATCGTCGCCGACCAGACGGCCGGCGGAGAGCGCTCGCAAGCGGCCAACGTGATGGACAACTTGCTCCAGCGCTTCCCGAATCTGTCCGGCGTCTTCGGCATCAACGACGATTCGGCGCTCGGCGCGCTGCAATCGATCAAGAGCGCGGGCAAGGTCGGCAAGATCAAGATCGTCGGCTACGACGCCAACCCGGAAGCGCAGAAAGCGATCGATGCACACGAGATGGTCGGCGATCCGCAGCAGCACCCGGACGTCATCGGCAAGCTGACCATCGATGCCATTCACGACTATTTCAACGGCAAGACGACGCCGAAGCGCATTCCCGTTCAGGTAGGTTCGTACGCGACGCAGTGACGGCTGACGCCGGTGTACCCTACCTTGCCGTAAAAGGCATCTCGAAATCCTATCCCGGCGTGCGCGCGCTCGTGGATGTGGACTTCGATACCAAGCGGGGCGAAGTGCACGCGTTGGTGGGCGAGAACGGCGCCGGGAAATCGACGCTGGTCAAGATCCTCGCCGGCGCCGTGCGGCCCGACGCCGGCGAGATCCTCATCGACGGCAAGCCCGCCCACATCGCGACGCCTCGCCAGAGCGAAGCATACGGCATCTCGGTCATCTATCAGGAGTTCAATCTCGTGCCCGAGCTGCCGGTCGCGCAAAACGTGCTGCTCGGCCGCGAGCCGACGCGAGGCATCACGATCGATTGGAGCGCGATGAACGACCGCGTCGCGTCGATCTTCGCGCGGCTCGGCGTCAACGTGCCGCTGCAGGCTCCGGTCAAGACGCTCTCCGTCGCGCAACAGCAAATGGTGGAGATCGCCAAAGCGCTGTCCGTGGACGCCAAGATCATCGTCATGGACGAACCGTCGGCCGCTCTCACCTCGAACGAGGTCGCGCGCCTCTTCGACGTGATCAGGACGCTCAAAGCGGAGGACGTCGGCGTCGTCTACATCTCGCATCGGCTCGAGGAGATCTTTCAGATCGCCGATCGGGTCACGGTGTTTCGAGACGGCCACCAGATCAAGACGGGGCCGGTCAGCCAGTTCAGCCAGGACGAGCTCGTCCGGTTGATGGTCGGCCGCACGCTGGACGCGCACTTTCCGACGTTGCCGCCCGAGCCCGCGAGCTCCACAAGCCCGTTGCTGTCCGTTCGACACCTCACGCTGCCGGGTCGCATCGACGACGTCAGCTTGGACCTGCGCGCAGGCGAGATTCTCGGGCTCGCGGGCCTCGTCGGCGCCGGCCGGACCTCGCTGCTGCGCGCGATCAGCGGCGCCGATCGAATCGCGGCTGGATCCATCTCGCTCGACGGCCGGGAGCTGCACCTGCGCAACCCCCACGACGCGATCGCCGCCGGCATCGCGCTGGTGACCGAAGACCGAAAAGCGCAAGGCCTCATCCTCGGCATGACCGTGCGCGAGAACGTCACCTTGCCGCACCTCGAGTTGTTCGAGCACGGCGGCCACGTCGACCGCGAGCGGGAAGCTGCCGCCGTTTCGAAGCTGGCTGCCGACCTCAACATCAGAACGCCGTCCATCGAACAGGTCACGCGTGCGCTGTCCGGTGGCAATCAGCAGAAAGTGGTGCTCGCTAAGTGGCTGCTCCAAAAAGCGCGCGTCATCTGCTTTGACGAACCGACGCGCGGCATCGACGTGGGCGCGAAGCACGAGATCTACGAACTCATGGTCGGGCTCGTCCGATCGGGCACCGGCATTCTCATGGCCTCGTCGGAATTGCCTGAGGTGCTCGGAATGTCCATGCGCCTGCTCGTGATGCGCGAGGGCCGCATCGTCGGTGAATTCGCGGCCGGCGAGGCGACGCAAGAGAAGGTGATCGCGCTGGCGACCGGCACGACGGCCGCCGCGGCATGACCGACGTGGACGATCAGGCGAAAGCGCTCGAAGCCAAAGCGCAGGCGGCCGCCGCCGCCAAACGGCAGCGCCTCGGCGCGGCGCTTCGCGCCGCCGGCATCGTCGTCGCGCTCGCGATCTTGCTGACCATCCTCAACGCCGCGACGCACGGCGATTTCCTTGCGCCCAACAACGTGCTGAACATCCTGCGGCAGATCGCCGTCATCGCGGTGCTCGCCGCCGGCCAGACCTTCGTCATCATCACCGCGGGTATCGACTTGTCCGTCGGCTCGCTCATCGCGCTCACCGGCGTGCTCATGGCCGGCGTGCTCGCGGGCAACACGAATCCGATCGAAGGCGTCGCGCTGGCGGTGCTCGTCGGGCTCTCCGTCGGCGGCGCGGCCGGCGCCATCAACGGTCTGCCGGTCGTGAAGTTCAACCTGCCGCCGTTCATCACCACGCTGGCCATGCTCGACATCGCCCGCGGGCTCGCGTTCCTCTACACCGGCGGCAAGCCGATCGAAATCGACAACACGGCCTTCACCTTCCTCGGCGGCGGCTTTTTGTTTCCGGGCATCGGCCATCTCGTGCGCATTCCGGGCATCCCCACCTCGGTGCTCATCATGCTCGCGGTCATCATCGCCGGCCAGTTCGTGCTCACGCAGACGCGCTTCGGCCGCTACGTCTACGCGATCGGCGGCAACGAAGAGGCGGCCAGGTTATCGGGCATCAACGTGGGCGCGGTAAAGCTCAGCGTCTACATCATTTCCGGAGCGCTCGCGGGGCTGGCGAGTCTGCTCTTGGCCGCGCGCCTGAGCTCCGGCATCCCGCAGTCCGGTGGCGGCAGCGAACTGCTCAACAGCATCGCCGCGGTCGTGGTCGGAGGCACGTCACTCATGGGCGGCCGCGGCTCCATGACGGGAACCTTCGTGGGCGCGCTGCTCATCGGCGTGCTCTACAACCTCATGAACTTGCTGAACGTGAACTCCTACGCGCAGGATGTGGCCCTCGGCGCTGTAATCCTGGCGGCGGTGCTGCTCGATGAACTTCGCCGGCGCTACTTCGCGGCATGACTGAGCCGATGCCCGAGAAGCTGTGGGAGCGGCTCGACCCGTTCGTCGCCCGCTGGAAGAAATTCTGCACTGGCGAGGACGCCGAGCGCTTGGCCTCGGTCGAGCACTCGCTGACGCCTGAACTGCAGCGCTTCATCAAAGAGTTCGGTGACATGCGCGTCGATCTGGACACGTACGTGGCGGCCGTGGAAAAGAAATACGGCGTGTTCGAGACCGGCGATATCGGAGCGGATGCCGCGCCGGAAGCGAAGGACGCCGAGCGCCATCAGTCATGTGTGGCGCTGCGCCAAGCGTATGGCGACGCGACCGCGGAACTCGAGGACCGCGAATCGACCGGCGAATTGTAGCGCGCGACCGCAGGTCGCGGTCGCCCTTCGCGCTCCGCTCCGACTTGGAGCGGTCGGCTTTAGCCGACCGGAAAATCTCAGGTCGAGCAAGCTCGACCTCTACAAATTCCGCAACGCTACAGCGTAAAGGTTGAAGGCGGGAGCGGAACGTTCAGCTTCAGGTCGTCGAAGGTGACCCGCTTGACTCGCTGCGTTCCCTGATACTCGTCGTAGACGACGGGCAAACCGGCGGAGCCGAGCGCCACGACTTCCTTCGTGATGCCGCCGTCGGTGGCTGGGCTCGCGACCACGATCGTGAGGACGATGTCCTTGCCGGCCCGCGACGCAGTCCGCGACGCCGACTTCAGCGCCGCCAAGTGGTCGTAGAGCGAGCCGAAGTTCGCTTGAGCGATGGTCGCGCCGCGCATGCTCGTGACGCGGCGGTCGTGGACGTTCAAGCGCAGTTTGATGAACGAGATGAAGCCGCTCTGGCGTCCCGTGAGGAAGTCGCCTCCGGTGTAGACCACCGCGCGGCCCTTGTTGTCGCCGGCGGTGATGTCCATGCGCGCTTTCGCCGGTTTTTGAAAGGAGAAATCGTACGTGAAATCCTGCACGCGCGCGCCGAGTTCTTCGTGCGAGGTGACTCGGCACGTATACGTCCTCACCGAATCCCAGGCGGCCTTATACTTGGCCATCGCGGCGCTGCCCGGCTGCGACGCGTCGGCTGGAGCGGCGACGAGGGCGAGCGCCACCGCGAGGAGTGAAACGGCGTTGTTCACGCTTTTCCGGCGCGCTTGACGGCAGCGGTCACCGCAGGCGCGATATTCAGCACGCTTTCAGTCTCCATGCCCGACACACCGATGAGGACGTCGGTGTGGGTGTGCGTCGTGACGTAGTCGATGGTCTGGCCCAGCGGCGCCCCGGCATACCGCTGTTCGCGGTACGTACCCATAACGATCAAACTGGCGTTTTCCTCGCGCGCAGTTTCGATGATCCCCGGCCCGGCTTGGCGCTGCCGAACGGTGCGGGTTTGGATCTCGATGCCCACCTTGTGCCCGATCTCTTCGGCGGCGGTGAGCACCTCGAGCGCCTGGCGCTCCTGCGCCGGCAGCGCGGCGTCCATCGGCAGCGTGTACGGGACTTCGATGACGTAGATGGCCACGACCTGAACGTCGCGTCCTTTGGCCATCCGCATCGCGAGCGCCATCAGAACTTCGGAATGGATGTCGGGCGAGAACACGACCAGCACGTTGCCGGCGATCTCCGACGCGTGCTCCGCCGCGGACTTCGCGATGAGCACCGTGCGGTTCTGAGGCGGATGCAGCATCCAGTAGAGCGTAGCGCCGACGCATACGACGACCGCGGCACCCGCCAGGATGCCGAGCGGGTCGAGCGTCGCCGCCATCACGATCCGGCCTCCGAACGCGCGAAGCGCAAATACAGCAGGCCGCGCCATATGCCGGCGATCGCCAGCACGGCGAGCGTCGCGAAGGCCGCGGCGCTGCGGCCCGAAAAACCGACGTCCGATAGCAGACGAACGATGGCGACCAGCGCGAGCGCGGCGATGGCGAACGACGTCACGATCTTGTATTTTAGCCGGCCGGGCATTTTCATGCGCTCGGGGCGAACGCGGATTTCAAGTGCGTGAGTTCCCTCGTGCGTGGCGTCTGTACCACGCTGATGACGTCGAAGCGGATGCGATGAAACACCCGTCCGCAAAACGTCAGATACTCTTGAGCCGCCGCACGGACTCTCGACTGCTTCTGAGCGGTCACCGCTTCGATCGGAGCGCCGCGCGACAGCGTGCGGCGCACCTTGACTTCGACGAAGACGAGCGTGCTCCCATCGAGCGCGATCAAGTCGATTTCGCCGCCGCGACAACGGAAATTGCGCTCGAGAATATGGTAGCCGCGCGCGCGCAGGAACTCGGCTGCCGCGCGTTCAGCGGCGCTGCCCACCGCCGTCGCGCCCGTCCGGGCGGCCGACTTCATCAGGCCTCGGCGAATTTCAGCGGCGGCTGCAGCACCGGACCGAACGTGCGGCGATGGATGGCGCAGGGTCCCAGCCGGTCGAGGGCATCGAGGTGTTCCGGGGTCGAGTAGCCTTTGTGGTTTACGAATCCGTAGCCGGGGTAGCAGTGGTCGAGACGCGACATGAGGGCGTCACGCGCGACCTTCGCGACGATGCTCGCGGCCGCGATCACGGCGCATTTCGCGTCTCCGTCGATGATCGAGTCTTGAGCCACCGCGCAGTCCGGGATGCGCACCGCGTCCACCAGCACGCGGCACGGCCGTATCGACAACGCGCTCAACGCCCGCGACATGGCGAGCCGGGAGGCCTGAAGGATGTTCAGCCGGTCGATCTCCTCGTGGCTCGCCCAGCCGAGGGCGACGCTCACGGCGCGGTCGCGAATCGCCGCTTCGAGTTCGACGCGGCGCTCCGGGATGACGACCTTGCTGTCGTTGAGTCCTTCCAGCAGCAGGGGCGCGGCGATCACGACGGCACATGCGGTCACCGGGCCCGCGAGCGGCCCGCGCCCCACTTCGTCGACGCCGCACAAGAACTGCGCGCCGCTTTCCCATGCGGCTCGCTCGTACGCATGGAGCCGGTGCAGACGACGCTTTTCCTTCGCGGTCACGAGCGCGCCTCCGGGAGCTCGAACGTGAATCTGCCGAATGCGCCGCTGCGAAACATCGTCACGAGCTTGCGCGCGGCGCCTCGGCGGTCGAGTTCGCCGCCTCGACGCTTCATCCCATGCGCGCCGGCGAATGTTTGAAGATCGAGTCGAGCGGCGAGGTCGGCACGGCGCGGCCGCAGCCAAGCGACAAAGGATTCGGCCACCGCTTCCGGGTCGAAGGCAGCTTCGGGCAGGCTGCCGCACAAGGCGAGCTGCCAGGCGACTTCGGCATCGACGATCTTCGGGGCGAGCACGCCGGGCGTGTCGAGCACCTCGACGCCGTCCGCGCAGCGCAGCCAGCGGACGTGGCGCGTCACGCCGGCGCGATCCTGCGCGATCGCGCGCTTGCGATGCGCCAGCGCGTTGATCACCGAAGACTTGCCGGTGTTCGGGGCGCCGATGACCGCGATCTTCAATTTCCCGCGACGGCGGGGGGAGGTCAAGAGCGCCGAGCGCAGAGCGCGCAGGCTCGCGGCGCTCGTGCCGACGCCCGCGAACGCTGCTCGGCCGCTGCCGCGCAAGCTCGCAAGCCACGCTTGCGTGGCTTGCGGATCCGCCAGATCGGCTCGGTTCAGCAAGATGAACGCCGGTTTGGCGCGCAGCTTCGCGTGCAGCGGCGCGACCGCCGTGGCGCGAGGCAGCCGAGCGTCGCGCACTTCGACGACCGCGTCGACGAGTTGCGAAAGCGAAGCGACCGCGCGCGCGCCGGCCGCCATGTGGCCCGGAAACCACGAGGCCGCGGCCTTGCCCGCCATGGGTCGCTTAGCGGATTCGGCGCGCACGACCGGGCGGCCAGACGATCATCGCGGCGCGGCCGATGATCGAGCCGATTGGCACCGTGCCGAACGTGCGCGAGTCATCGCTCTCCGCGCGGTTGTCGCCCAGCACGTACACCTGGCCGGCCGGAACCGTTCGAGGGTCCAGCGTGGCGCCATCCTGGCGGATCGCATACGGTTCGCGAAGAGGGAGGCTGTTGATCAGCACGCCGCCGTCGCGGAAGGAAACGGTGTCGTTCGGCAGCCCGATCACGCGCTTCAAATAGATCTCGTCTTGGCCGCCGGCGTCGTGCACGAACGCGATCACATCGCCCCTGCGCAGGTCCCGGACGTGCGCGACTCGCCACGGGCCGATGCGGGCGTCGTAGGCCAGCGTATCGATGAGCACGTGGTCCCCGTTCCACAACTGCGGCTGCATCGATTCGCCGGTGACCTGCGGAACGCGGATGAAGAAGAGAAAGAGGAGCGCGACGAGGACGGTGATTTCCGACGCGAGCGCGGCCGCGTGCCGGACGCTTCGCGCGAGTTGGATCCGCCGGTCTGGGCTTGCGTCGACGGGGACCGATCGGACCGCAGGGGTCTCGATCGCCTCGTACGGCCGCCAGGCGGGTTGCCGCACGGAACGACTTCTTCAGGGCGCGGCGTCAGGCGCCCTTTTCACTCACTCAGGGCGGATCCGGCATGCGCAAGAACCGCGCATGTTTGGGCGGCCAGAACACGACGAATGCATGGCCGACGAATTGGTCACGTTTGAGAAATCCCCACAAGTGGCCGTCGTCCGAATCCGTGCGATTGTCTCCCAGCATCAGATAGTAGCCGTTGGGAACGCGATCGGGAGCTTGCCACTGCGAGCGCGGTGGAAGGATCGCGCGCGACGTGTCGAGCGGCACGCCGTCCACGTAGACATTGTAATCGCGGATCTGCAGCTCGTAGTCGGCCTTGTTCTGCACGTACGGCTCGTCGACGCGCGCGCCGTTGCGGTAGACGACGCCCTTGCGGATCTGGAGCGTGTCGCCCGGGGCGGCCATGACGCGCTTGATGAAATCCGTCGTGCCAAGCACCGGCGGCGGCTCGAACACGGCGATCTGACCATCCTTGGGGTTCTGCAACCGATACTGAAGCTCGTTCGCCAAGAGCACATCGTTCACGTCCAGCGTCGGTTCCATCGAGCCCGACGGGATGTAGAACGTCCGAACGACGAACTGCATCAGCACGAGCGCCACGACGCCCGCGATGATGAACGCGTCGAGATATTCGCGGATGACCGCCCGCTGTTTCGAGCTCGGCACGGCCGCCGGCGCGAACCAGATGACGAGCCGCGCGAGCACCAGCACCGCGATGATGATCAGGAGGGCCTTTGGGCTCATGCGGGCGGAGCGCTACTTCTTTTCTTTGATGCGAGTGGCTTTGCTGCCGACGCGCTCCTGCAGATAGAACAGCTTGGCTCGACGCACGCGGCCGCGGCGCACGACTTCGACCCGCTCGACCCGCGGCGAGTGGACGAGGAAAGAACGATCCACGCCGATGTTGTTGCTGGCGATGCGCCGCACGGTGAAGCTTTCGGCCGTGCCTCCGTGTCTGCGCTCGATCACCGTGCCTTCGAAGATCTGGATGCGCTCTTTGTTCCCCTCGGTGACGCGAGAATGGACGCGAACGGTGTCGCCGGGCGCGAATTCGCCGACGTGCTGCTTTTTCTGGTCCTCGCCGACCAGACGTGCGAGATCCATAGCTCTCTCCGCGCGAAAAAAGCGCCGAACCGGCGCCTCGTTGTCGTGGCGGCCATTTACGGCCGCGGCTCAATATTTCCCACCCGCCGCAAGCGCCCTTCAGGATTCGCCACCGGTGCGCGGCCAAAGTCAATGCTTGGGCAGCCGCCCGCTTGCCGGGACGGGGGTGGTAACGCCGGCCTGCTTCGCCGCGTCCTACGTTTTGAGGGAGAACGATATGGTTCGCGGTCTTGTTGCTTTGGCGCTCGGGCTTGCGGCGGTCTGCGCCTTTGCGTCCTTGCTTCCCAACGTCGCTGGTCGCCACTCGCAGGAGCAGCGGATTCGGCGAGAATTCGACGTCCAACACAGCGGCTGGTGCTGAACGTGGTTCGACGACTCCTAGTGTTGAGCATGATCGTGGCGGTGTGCGCGCTTGCGTCCGTGCGACCGGCTCATGCGCAGGCCAACCTTCAAGTCTGCAATGCTTCGCCTGCGAAGATCTACGTCGCGTATGCGTTCGACCTGCTGGGCGGCTATGAAGCTCGCGGCTGGAGAACGCTCGAGGCGGGCGCCTGCGCGACGCTCGACGCCGCCGACTATTTGTACGCCGATGACGGCGCCGATCGCGTTTGGAGCGGCCAGACCGACCTGTGCGTCGATCCAGACAAGAAATTCGACCTGGTGCTCCCGTTCGGCGACGAATGCGCCACGCCCGACATCGATCGCGGCTTCTTCGTGGTCGACGATGGCCGAACGAAGTTCACGTTTCGCTAGAGCTTCGGTCACCCTTTGAGATCCGGCCGGCGTTCGCGGGTGCGAGCGCCGGCTTGTTCTCTCCGCCATTTGGCGACGAGCGCGTGATCGCCGCTCAGCAATACCTCCGGTACCTTGATGCCGCGATACTCCGCCGGCCGCGTGTAGTGCGGCCAATCCAGAGCGCCATCGGCGAAGGAATCCGCCGCGGCGCTTTGCGCGTCGATCGCTCCCGGGAGCAAGCGGATCGCCGCGTCGACGAACGCAAGCGCCGGGATCTCGCCGCCGGTCAGCACGAAATCGCCGAGCGACAGCTCGGTGGCGCGCACGAGGTCGAACAAGCGGTTGTCGATGCCCTCGTAGCGTCCGCAGACGACGATCAATCGCTCCAAGGCTGACAGCTCCTGCGCGACCGCGTGGTCGAAGGGCTGGCCGGCCGGCGACGGCACGATGATGCGACAGCCGTCAGGCACCCGCAGATCTGCGCCCAACGAACTTTCGAGGCACGCCACCAGCGGGCCCAACCGCAACACCATGCCTGGACCGCCGCCGTACGGCGCGTCATCGGCGCGCTCGCCAGGCGGCACGAAGGCGCGCAGGTCGCGCACCGCGATGGTGGCCAACCCTTTTTCCTGGGCGCGGCCCACGATGCTGCCCGAAACGTACGGTTCGATGAATTCGGGGAAGAGCGTGATGATGTCGATGTGCATGCGGACACAGCCATTCGCCCATCCAGCCATCTTCTCCGGTGCGACGTGACCAAAGGCTCGCGCTTCGATCAGGGCGTGCGCGACATGGAGCGCGGCAACTACGCCGACGCGATCACGTGGTTCACGCAGGCGTTTGAAGCGAACGACAACACGGCTCACGCGCTGTCGAAGCGCGGAGTCTGCCACATCCGGCTTGGAGAGCGCGAACTCGCGTCGCGCGATTTCCACAACGCGCTGACGATCGATGCGGCGTGCATCTCAGCCATCGTCAACCTCGGCAACATGGCGCTCGAAGACGGCCGCGTCGAAGAGGCGCAGCGACGCTATCAAGACGCGCTTGCGCTCGACGCCGACTACGCGCTGGCGCACCACAATTTGGGCGTGGCCTATCGCCGCCTGGGAAAGATGGCCGACAGCGTGCGGGAGTTGCGGCTTGCCGCCCGGCTCGAGGGCCGCGCGAAAAACCCGCTGTGGCGACTCGGCGCCAAGCGCAAGAAGTGACCGGCTCGCGCGTTACTTCTTCGGTTCGCCAACCTCGACGGTCGGCGCATTCGTGATTTCCTGAAGGTACTCGAAAAGCTGTGGCAACGAGATGCGCTCGAGCCGCGATTCGTCGCTAGGTCCGCCGCGCTCGCCCTCGTCGCGCAGGTAGTAGCGCACGTCGAAATCCGACGAGTCTTCCGAATAGAACGCCACCGCGAAACAGCCCTCAGCGCCATCGTCGTAGACTTGCATCGCGTGCGGGTCCACGATCGCCATCGAGTGCGACGGATCGTCGGCATCGAAGACGAGGATGCTGATGTCCGGACCGCCCTGGACCTCGATGTCGCCGACGGTGAACGAGCGCTTGATCGAATACAGCTCTTTCGAACGCCGATGGCGCGCCGACAGCTCGTAGAAGACCCGGTGATGGATGAAGCGCGCCATGATCTTTTTGACCGTCGCCGGGGCGGCGACGGGTTCTTCGGTCTGGCTCTTCGTGAAGAAGATCTTCAGGCTCGACCCCTCGCGCGACGTGAGAAACCCGGGAGAATTGCGGCAATCGCCCAGGACGCACAACCGGGGCCGGACAAGGCTTTGCGTTGCCGCATGTTGAGCCCTTCGGATACCCTCATCATCTTCGTCGTCGCGCTGCTGCTCTTCGGACCCGAACAGCTGCCGAAGATCGCTCGCCAGCTCGGCGAGGCGATGCGCGGCATGCAAGCCACCACGCACCAGTTCATGCTGGAGATGGATCGCGCCGCGTCAACGGATCACGCGCCGAGCAAAGAGCTGCCGGCGCTGCCCGAACCGGAACGCGAAGTCGACCCTCAATCAGACGCAGGCCCAACTCCAGGTTAGGTAGCCGAGAGTCCCACGAGCCGGCGCCACAACACGACGACCTTCCAGACGTAGCGGACGGTCTCGTCGTACGGCGGCACGCCGCCGTACTCATCGACGGCGCCGGTGCCCGCGTTATAGGCGGCGATCGCGTAGATGTACTGGCGCTGCGAACCAACGCCGGCGTAATGCTTGAGGTTGCCGACGAGCGTCTCCACCGTGCCGCGGATATTCTGGTCGATGTCGTCCGCATCGCTCACGCCGTCCATCGCCGCGGTGCTCGGCATTAATTGACCGAGTCCCATCGCGCCGGCGCCGCTGCGCGCGCTGCGGTCGAACGCGCTCTCGGTCGCGACCACGGCGACGACGAGGCGAGGGTCGATCCCCGCTTCATGCGAGTCCGAGATGATCGCATACACGATCCGATCCGCCTCGAATTCGTCGATTTCGGGGTTGAAGTAGCGTATGGCGGCGACGTACGCGCGCATCGCCTGCGCGGCGGAGACGTTGCGCGGCGCGTGCGCCCGGGCGGGCAGGGCGAGCGCGCACGCAAAGACGCACAGCAAGACGAACGTCGAGATTATCCGGCGCATATACTACCTATCGGCAATTCAACCGAATCGTGCAACTATTTCGGTCGGCTAAAGCCGACCGCTCCAAGCATTTTCGGCTAAAGCCGACCGCTCCAAGCATATCGGTCGGCTAAAGCCGACCGCTCCAAGCATATCGGTCGGCTAAAGCCGACCGCTCCAAGCATATCGGTCGGCTAAAGCCGACCGCTCCACGTCGCGGTGGCTATACCTTTAGCTGGCCGCGGACTTCAGAGATCTTGTCCTGGACGAAGCTCACCACAGTGTGCTTGATCGTTTCTTTTTGACCCTCGTCGAGACGCTGATACAGCAGGTAGCCCGCAGCCGCGACGACTCCGCCGACGAGTCCCACCAGCAAGGCCCTGCGCACGTCCACCGGTTCGTCAGCCGCGGATCCATTGTCGCTCATGCTCGGCGTCTCTCTCATCGTGTCCATTGCCCGGCTTTTCGCTGGCGCACCGTGACATACCCTGGGTACGAGCGCGCGATCGCCCGCAAGCCGGATACTGCCGTCTCGAGAATGGCTTGGGCGGCGCTCGAGCCGCCACGGCGCAGCTCGACCGAATAGTCCCCTCGGCTGTGACCCCGAACCCGAACGGCGGCGCCGCAGTGGGCGCGAAGGCCGTGCGCGGCGGAAAGGACCAGTGCGCTCACGCCGGCGCACGCCACGTCGTTGCCTGGGCTGGCGAGACCGGCATGGCCGGACACCGACAACCGAAGGATTCGGCCGCCGCTTGAACGGTCGACGAAAATGCTCAAACCGGGTCGTTGGGTCGCTGTCCGAGTGAGGCGCTTAGAGCTGGATCTTCTCAATCCGCAGCTCGGTGATCTGCTGGCGGTGGCCGTGACGCTTGCGGATGCGCTTCTTCGGCTTGTAGTGGAAGACCATGATCTTGGCATCCTTTGACTGGCGCACCACGCGCGCCGTCACTTTGGCCTCGCTGACCAGTGGGGAACCGACGAGCAGTTCGTTGCCGTCGTGCGCGAGCACGATCCGATCGAACACGATTTGGTCGTCCGGTTTTCCGGCCACGCGATCCATGCGGATCACCTCGCCCTCGCGGACCTTGAACTGCTTGCCATTGGCTTCGATGACGGCGTACATATAGTAACCTGTCCCGCTGCATTGCCCGAAGTGTCGTCGCGGCTACGTATGGCCGCGAAAGCTAAGTATTTACAAAACGGAACAAATGTCCTATTATTTGTTCTCGGTACGTGGCCGGATGGCGCCCGTACGTCGTTGGAGGTGAAATCTCCCTACTCGCTGCTCGCGGGGGGTTCGTTATTGAAGGCACTCGGAACTCACATCATCGTCGAATTGTCGGAGTGTAGAGCCGACATCCTCAAAAACGTCGAAAAAGTCGCCAGCATACTCGTGGCTGCCGCGAAAGAAGCCAACGCCGACGTTCTCCAAACGGCATTTCACCATTTCGCCCCCGACGGCGTGAGCGGCGTCGTGGTGATCGCTGAGTCTCATCTCTCCATCCATACATGGCCCGAATTCGGCTATGCGGCCATGGATATCTACACGTGCGGCGACCGGACGGAACCATGGAAAGCTTGCCGCTATGCGGCGGCCGAATTCCATGCCAAACAGATGCTGACCACTGAGGTGCGCCGCGGAATCGCGGGCGAAGCCGGGGTCTACAGCCACGTCGTCAGCAAGCAAACGGCTGGGATCGAACCCGGTGCCAAAAACCGAAAACTTTCAGTGGTACGTTGAGCAGGTCGCGGCCGGAGAAGTTCACGGCCACGCCCTGACGGAAACCCTCGTCGCCGGCCGCTCGAAATTCCAGACCTACGCGGTCGTGCGAAGCCCCCTCTTCGGCAAGATGCTCGTGCTCGACGGCGACACGCAAAGCGCCGCCCTCGACGAGCACATCTATCACGAAGCGCTCGTCCATCCGGCGTGCGTCGCGGCGCCCGATCCGAAGCGGGCGCTGGTGCTCGGCGGCGGCGAGGGCGCGAGCCTGCGCGAACTTCTGCGCGTTCGCAGCCTCGACAGGATCACGATGGTCGATATCGACGGCGACGTCGTCGAGGTGTGCCGGGCCCATCTCCCGGAATGGAGCGCGGGAGCCTTCGACGATCCGCGGGTCGAGCTGATCATCGGCGACGCAAAGGCCTATGTGGAGCGATCGCAGGAGCGATTCGACGTCATCATCGGCGATCTCACCGAACCGCTTCCGGATTCGCCGTCGCGCGCGTTGCACGGCGTCCAGTTCTACGCCGCGATCGCCGCGCGGCTGTCGCCGCGCGGCATCTACGCGCTGCAAGCGTCGATGGCGGGTCCGCACAATTTCGAAGTGCACGCGCGCATGGTCGCGACGCTGCGCAAAGCCTTCGCCCACGTCGCTCCGTATTCGGCCTATGTTCCGGCCTTCGACACCGCGTGGGGCTTCGCGCTGTGCGCGAGCCGGCCGCTCGACGCGCGCGGCGAGGCGGTGCTGTCCGCCGCCGCCCGCTACGCGGCCGAGCAGCGGGAGTTGAGATTCTACGACGCCGAAACGCATCGGCACATGTTCAACGCGCCGAAATATCTGCGCGCTGCCTACGAAGCAGCGTCGCCGTTTCCCTGACGAGGCCGGAACTGCGTTCTGCGCCACCGAACCACACCGATGTGGTGACGTCGGGGCTGTCGCGCACCGCGCTGTGCGCGACGCACGAACAATTGGGTGCAAAGATGTCCCCCTTCGGGGGCTTTCTTATGCCTATCCACTACAGCGGGATTCTCGACGAGCATCGCGCGGTCAGATCGGCGGCCGGCATGTTCGATCTCTCGCACATGGGCCAGTTCGTGGCCCGCGGAGCGGCCGTCGCAGATTGGCTCGACGGCCTCACCACGAACCACGTCGCGACGATGCGGCCGAATCAAGCGCGGTACAACATCTTCACCAACGAAGCAGGCGGCGCGCTCGACGACGCGATCATCTACCGGCTCGAGGGCCGCTGGCTCATCGTCGTGAACGCCGCGAATTCCGAAAAGATGTGGCGCTGGCTGAGCGCTCGCAAGCCCGACGGCGTCTCGCTCGAGGATCGCACGCCCGAATCCGCGCTCATCGCGGTCCAAGGCCCGCGCTCGCTCGAACTGCTGCAGCCGCTTACGGATGTGGATCTCGGCGGCGTCAAGTACTATCATGCGGCTCTTGGAGAGGTGGGCGGCGTCGCGGTCGAGATGGCCCGAACCGGCTACACCGGCGAAGACGGCTTCGAACTGTTCGTGCCGGCGAGCGCCGCGCCGGCGCTGTGGGAACGGCTCATGCGCGAAGGCGAGCGCGTCGGGCTCAAACCCGCCGGGCTGGGCGCGCGCGACATGCTGCGCCTTGAAGCCAGCATGCCGCTCTACGGTCACGAGCTGGACGAGCGCATCACGCCGCTCCAAGCCGGACTGGGTTGGGCCGTCAAACTGGACAAGCCCGCGTTCACCGGTAAAGCGGCGCTGGCCGCGCAGCAAGCCGCCGACACGTACGAACGGATCGCTGGCGCGATCATGGACGGCAAGGCGCCCGCGCGTGCCGGATACGCGGTCTATCACGGCAGCGAAAAGATCGGCGAGGTGCGCAGCGGTTCGCCGGCTCCGGCACTCGGAGGCAAGAACATCCTCACGGCATTAGTCGCAAGCAGCGTAAGCGCGCCGGGTACGCGGCTCGAAGTCGACATCCGCGACCAGCGCCACCCCGCGACCGTCGTTCCGCTCCCGTTCTATACGAGGAAGGCATGAGCGTTCCCACCGACCGCCTGTACACGAAAGAACACGAATGGGTCAAGCTCGACGGCTCGACGGCCCTCGTCGGCATCACCGACTACGCGCAGTCCTCGCTTGGCGACATCGTGTACGTCGAATTGCCGAAGCCGGGCGCGGCGCTCACCCAGTCCAAGGCCATGGGCGTGGTCGAATCGGTCAAGGCCGTCTCGGATATCTTCGCGCCGCTGTCGGGCACCGTGGCGGAAGTGAACGCGACCATCATGGACGATCCGGCGACCGTGAACAAGGACCCGTACGGCGAGGGCTGGTTGGTGAAATTGGCGGCGGCAAACGTCGCCGAATCGAAGGCGCTGCTCGATCCCGCGGCATACGAAAAAGTGGTGGAATCGGAACAGCACTGATGTACACGCCCCACACGCCCGACGAGATCGCCGCGATGCTCGCGGCCGTCGGCGCGCCCTCGCTCGAGGCATTGTCCGACCCGCCCAAAGGCCTTGAGATCAGGACTCCGTTCGACGTCGCGGCGGCGCTGCCCGAAGCGGAGGCGTTCGCCGACATCGCGCGCATGGCCGAGGCAAATGGGGCCAGCCGGATGATCTCGTTCCTCGGCGCCGGCGCCTATCGTCACTATCGCCCGCCGGCGGCCGCGTGGTTTGCGACGCGCTCCGAATTCCTCACCGCCTACACTCCATACCAAGCGGAGGCCAGCCAAGGCAGCCTGCAAGCCATCTTCGAGTGGCAGACGTACATGTGTCTTCTGACCGGGATGGACGTGAGCAACGCATCCGTCTACGACGGCTCGACCGCGATGGTGGAAGGCGCGATCATGGCCACGCACGCGACCGAAAAGCGGCGCTTCGGGGTGAGCCGCGCCGTGCACCCGCTCTATCGCAGCGTGCTCCAAACCTACGCCGAGGGCATGGGGCTCGAGATCGTCGAGCTGCCGGTGGACGGCGACGGGCGAACGCAACTGACAGGCGATCGCGCCGGCGACCTCGCCGCCGTCATCGTGCAGAGCCCGAACTTCTTCGGCTGCATCGAGGACGTCGCCGCGGCAGCCGCGCTGGCGCACGCCAAGGGCGCGCTGCTCATCCAGGTCATCGCCGAAGCGCTGTCGCTGGGTGTCTTGAAATCGCCGCGCGAGCTCGGCGCTGACATCGCGGTCGGCGAAGCGCAATCGTTCGGGATGCCCATCGGCTATGGCGGCCCGTACGCCGGTTTCGTCGCGACCAGACGCGAGCACGTGCGCAGATTGCCCGGCCGTTTGGTCGGTGAGACGCGCGACGTCGACGGCCGGCGCGCCTACGTGCTCACACTGCAGGGCCGCGAGCAGCACATCCGCCGCGAGCTTGCGACGTCCAACATCTGCACGAATCAAGCGCTGTGCGCGCTCATCGCCACCGCGTATCTGGCAACCGTCGGAGCGAGAGGCTTGCGGGCGATCGCGACGGCGAATCTCGCGCGCGCCCGGATGCTGGCCGGTCGCATCGCCTCCATCTCCGGCTTTTCGCCCGCGCATCGGGCGCCGTTCTTCAATGAATTCACCGTGCGAACGCCGGAACCGGCAGCGGATCTCGTCCGCCGCCTCGAGCGCCACGGCATCCTCGCGGGCGTTCCGGTATCGCGCTACTATCCAGATTTGACGCACGATCTGCTGGTCTGCGCTACGGAGACGACGACGGACGCGGATGCGGATCGGTTCGCGCAGGCGCTGCGCGAGGAGGTGGCGCATGCCGTCGCTGCTGTTTGAGCTCGGCGCTCGCGGCCGCGGCAGCGATTTCGTCAGCGACGCCGGCCGGCCTGAGCAGTTTCTCGACCGCGACGTGCTGCGAGACGCCCCGCCCATTCCCGACCTCACCGAGCTCGAAGTCGCTCGCCACTTCACCGAGCTGTCGCACCGCAATTTCAACGTCGACGCGAACTTCTATCCGCTTGGGTCGTGCACGATGAAATATAATCCGAAGGTCGACGAAGCGGTGGCGAATTTCCCCGGGTTCACCGAGCTGCATCCGCTCGCGCCTGACGACCAAGCGCAGGGCGCGCTCGAGCTGCTGTGGCGCATGGAGCGCGCGCTCTCGAGCCTGTTCGGCATGACGCGTTTCTCGCTCATGCCAGCGGCGGGGGCGCACGGCGAGCTGACGGCGATGCTGATGGCGAAGAAATACTTCAAACTCCGCGGAGAGAGCGAGCGCGTCACGTGCATCGTGCCGGACACGGCGCACGGCACCAACCCGGCGAGCGCCGCGATGGTCGGCTTCCGCGTCGTCGCGGTCCCGTCGACGCCGCGCGGGCACACCGATCTGAAGGCGCTGCAGAACCGGCTTGACGGTTCGATCGCCGTCTGCATGATGACGAACCCGAACACGCTCGGCTTGTTCGAAGACGACATCGTGGAGATGACTCGGGCGGTGCACGCAGCCGGCGGGCTCATGTACTACGACGGAGCCAACGCCAACGCGATCGTCGGGCTGTGCCGCCCCGGCGACATGGGCTTCGATCTCATGCACCTGAACCTCCACAAGACGTTTTCGGTTCCGCACGGTGGCGGAGGCCCCGGCTCGGGCCCGGTCGGCGCATCGAAGCGGCTCTCCGCGTACCTGCCGGTGCCGCTCGTGAGCCGCGATGCCGGCGGAGTCTTCCGGTTGGACTCCGGCGTCGAGCACAGCGTCGGCGCGGTGCGCGCGTTCTGGTCGCATTTTCTCGCCGTTGTGCGCGCGTACGCGTACGTGATCGTCCACGGCGCGCCGGGGCTCGCGCAAAACAGCCGCCTTGCGGTGCTCAACGCCAACTATTTGCGTGCGAAAGTAAAAGAGATCCTCACGGTGCCCTACGACGACGCGTGCCGGCACGAATTCGTGTGTTCCGCAGAAGCGCTGAAGAAAGCCACCGGCGTTCGCGCTCTCGATCTCGCGAAGGGTCTGCTCGACGCCGGCATCCACGCGCCGACGATGTACTGGCCGCACGTCGTGCCGGAGTGCCTTATGATCGAACCGACGGAGACGGAAACCAAGGCGACGCTCGATGGTTTCGTCGAGACGCTGCGCGAGCTCGTGGACCTCGCGCGGCGCGATCCAGAGGCCGTCAAAGCGCTGCCGCGCCGCACGCCCGTGCGCCGCGTCGACGAAGCGCAAGCAGGGCGGCTGGCGAACAAAGGCATCGGACTGCGCTGGGAGCCCGGCGCGCAAGCCGAGCGGAGCGAATCCAGCTGAGCAAGCCGCGCCGGCCGCCTCGCATCAAACACGAGCGATCTGCCGGCGGCCTCGTGCTCAAACACGTCGACGATTCGTACGTCGGGCTGGTCATCGGCCGATTGTCGCCGCGCATCTGGTCGCTGCCCAAAGGCCACGTGGAACCGAACGAGGCCGCCGAAGACGCCGCGACGCGCGAGGTGCTCGAAGAGACCGGCATCGCGGCGACGATCATCGAAAAGCTCGCCGACATCCGTTACTGGTTCTACCGCAACAAGAACAAACATGACAAGACCGTGCACTTCTATCTGATGCGCTTTTTGAGCGGCGAGCCGACGCCCCAAGCGGGCGAGGTCGACGAGACCAAATGGGTTCCGCTCGACAAGCTGCCGGTCGTGCTCACCCATCTCAACGAGCGCCGCCTCGTCCAGTTGGCGCAAACGTTCGTCCACGAACGGTCGGCGGCGGAGCTCGGGTTCAAACAATGACGCGCAGCTGGCGCGGCGCGTTCGCGCGGGCCGCGCTCGCGTCGGCCCTTGCGCTTGCCGGCTGCGGAAAACACGCGCTCGTCGCGCCGCCGCCGAGCCCCTCGCCTTCACCCACGGTCGCGAGCCCGCTCAACGGAGCGCCCGAGGCGCCGATGGCTGTGCTGCACCGCGTCGACGCCGTCGTCGTCGACAACTATCCGGACGCGCGCCCGCAGAGCGGACTGCGCGACGCGGATGTCGTGTACGAAGTCGAAGCGGAGGGCGGCATCACGCGCTACTTGGCGCTGTTCCTCGAGGGCTCGCCGGCCATCATCGGCCCCGTGCGCAGCGCCCGCACGTATCTCGTCGACCTCGCGCGGCCATACGACCCGTACTTCGCGCACGCCGGCGAAAACGACGACGTGTGGGGACCGCTGCGGGATTTGCGCGGGCAGGGTTTTGCGGACATGGAAGAGATCCTCGGCGTGCCGGAAGCGTTTTGGCGCGACGACTCGCGCGACATGCCCCACAACCTCTACACCTCAGTAGCCAGAATGCGCTCGTCGGGTCCGAAGCACGACTGGCCAGACCGGCCGTATACGGACAGCGAGTTCGAGTTTTCTGGTCCACCGCCGGCCTTGGTCGATCCGGCGGACGTCGACCTGACGTTTTGGAACGACTACCGGGTGACGTTTCACTGGGTCGGCGGCGCCTACCAGCGCATCATCGACGGCGTCACCCAGCACGACCGCGAGAATCCTACGCCGTATCGCATCAGCAGCATCGTCGCCGTGTGGATGCCGGCCACCGTGCTCGACAGCATCGGCGATTTGCGCATGGACGTGTACGGCAAGTTCCCTGCCATGGCGATTCGCAACGGGCACGCGGCGCTTGCGGACTGGATAGCGTCCGGGCCGGACACGCCTCCATCAATTGAAGATGGTCACGGCAGACCGGTTGCGCTCGCGCCGGGTCAGATCTATATAGAAATCTTGCCGCAGGGTGGAAGTGTGACCATCGGGAAGAACGTATGGTCGCATTGACGGCTATTTGTAGAGGTCGAGCTTGCTCGACCTAAGGAGCGGACGCCAGATAGACGCTGCAGCCGCGCAGACAAATCCCACGACCGACCGCCAGAAGCTGCTGGTCAAACTCGACGTCTTCGACGGACCCCTCGACCTACTGCTCCAACTCGTGCTCGAGCAGGACCTCGATATCTCGAAGGTCCGGTTGGCCGTCGTCTGCGAGCAGTATTTGGCCTATCTGGCGCTCATGGAAGCGCTGGACATCGAGATCGCAAGCGAGTACCTCGTCATCGCCGCGACCCTTTTGTTCATCAAGTCCCGGCGGCTGTTGCCGCCCCCGCCCCCGCCCTTCGACGCCGATCTTGCCGACGAGGCCGCGATCGAGGAAGAGGCCCTCCGGCAGCGGCTCATCGCGTATCAGCATTTCAAGGAGCGAGGCCGCGATCTGCGCGAGCGGCTCGACGACAACGCCGCGTTCCATGCGCGGCCGCAGGTCGTCGAAGCGGGGCTCGTCCAGCGCTTTTCGCTCGACGCGCAGACGCTCGTCGCTGCGTTTCAACGCGCGCTCGACAACGCTGAAGCCCGCCCATCGGTGGTCAAGCGCGAGACGTTCTCAATGGTCGTCAAGATGAACTACGTGTTGCGGCAGGTCCGTGCGGCCGTGACCCTCTCGTTCTCGGAGCTGATCGCCGGCTGCGAAAAACTCGAAATCGTGGTGACCTTTCTCGCCGTGCTCGAACTCATCCGCTCTCGCAAGATCGCATTCGACCAGGCGGGTTTGTTCGGCGACATCGCGTTGACGGCCGTTCGCAAAGGCGCCGTAGACCAGCTTGCCCAGTCTGCATAACCGGATCGAGTCCATTTTGTTCGTCGCCGACAAGCCGGTGACCGAAGACGAGCTGAGCGCCGCGACCGGCGAGCCGGCCGATGCGGTGCGCCGAGCGTTGAAGGAACTCGCCGGCCTCACGCGCGACCGCGGTTTCGTGCTGCGCGCGGTCGGCGGCGGCTGGCGGCTGTCATCGCATCCGGCTTGCCGCGAGGACGTTGAGCGCTACTTGCTTCCCCCGAAATCCCACATGTCGCAGGCGTCGCTGGAAACGCTGGCGATTGTCGCCTATCTTCAGCCGGTGACGCGCGCGGAGATCGAAAGCTTGCGCGGCGTCAACGTCGACGGCGTCATGAGCACGCTCGAAGAGCGCCATCTGGTGCGCGAGGTGGGGCGCAAAGAGACGGTCGGCCGTCCGATCATCTACGGAACCACGCAGCTTTTCTTGGAAGCGTTCGGGCTGAATTCGCTCGAGCAACTGCCGCCGCTGCCCGAAGGCGCGCCGCGACGGGTCAACGGCGAAGTGGTGCCGTTCCCCATGAGCGCGCAGCGCGCGGCGGACGTGGCGCAGATCCACGAATCCGTCGAAGGCCACGAAGACGAAGTGCCGGCGCGTTCGGAGGCGAAGCTCACGCACAGCGTCGCCCAGGAGCTGGCGCAAGCGCTCGACGAGCTCAAGGCTTAATGCTGCGCTCGACCGCAGGTCGATGGCTGTGCTCGAGCGTAGCTCGACGATGCGACCGATCGCAGATCGGTCGCAGCAAGCATTACTAGCACAGCATGAGGTTTGGCGTTCACGTCGGCATCGGCGGAGGGCTCCGCAAGGCGGTCGACGAGGCGGTCGCGGCCGGCTGCGATTGCATCCAGATCTTCGCCGGCAACCCGCGCGGCTGGCGAACGACCCCATACGATGCGAGCTCGTGGCAAGAATTCGCCCGACTGCGCGCAGAGCGGGGTATCTGGCCCACCGTGATCCATACCTCGTACCTCATCAATCTCGCATCCTCGAATCGCTCGCTGCAGAGCAAGAGCGCGAAGCTCGTCGCCCACGATCTCGACGTCGCGGCGCGTGGCGGCATCGAGTACGTCAACACGCACCTCGGCAGCTACGGGGCGCAGGATCGGCACAAGGGTTTCGAGAGAGCCTGCGACACCATCCGCCGCCTGACCGCAGATGCCGCGCCCGGCCCGATGCTGCTGCTTGAGAATTCCGCCGGCGCCGGCAACTTGTGCGGCGGCACGCTCGAGGAGCTGGGCGCATTGCTCGACCGAATCGACAGCCCGGGGATCGGCGTGTGCATCGATACGGCGCACGCCTGGGCATCCGGATACGACATTTCCGACGCTGCCGGCGTGCGGGCGTTCCTCAAAGAACTCGGCCGCCGCATCGGGTTCAAAAGGCTGCGGGTCTTGCATCTCAACGACACGGAAATAGCACTGGGCGGCAAGCGGGATCGCCACTGGCACGTGGGCCGCGGGCTCATCGGCGACGCCGGTTTTCGCGCGCTGTTGCGCAGCCCGCAGCTCGCGCACGTCGCGGTGATCTGCGAAACACCCAAGACCCCCGAGCTCGATCGTGCGAACGTGCGCGCCGCGCGGCGCTTGGCGGGGGCGTCCCGCGCAAAAGCGAAGTAACTTTTCGACTAAGGTTGAGGTATGATGCGTCGGAGCGGCCGGAAGAGCTCTCCTCCGACGGCCGCCCCCTGGAAGCCAACACGAGTGAATGCCGATCGTATGAACGCACGATGCTTCGCCGCGCTGCACGCCGCAATGTTCCTCTTGCTTTGCATGGCATTTTCCGCGACCGCGGCGCTGGCGCGCGCCGGCGGCGGTGAGGGGTACGGCGGTGGCGGCGGATTTGGCGGCGGAGACGATGGCGGCGGACTGTTCAGCTTATGGCCATTGCTGTTCTTGGGACACGGCAGCGGCTCGATTTTTCTTGTGGCCATCATCCTCTACTACGTGTACCGGCAGATGCAAGCGCGCGGCGGCCCGCCGTATACGCGGCCGACCAATTACGGCGCAGATGTCGGATACGTGCCGACGAGCGTCACCTCTGTGAGCGCACCGCCCAGGACGGTGGACCAGCAGAGCATCTCTGACGCACTCGCGGCGATTCAAAAACGAGACCCGAACTTCTCGGAAGCGGTATTCTTGGATCGCGCGCAGACTGCGTTCTTCAAAGTGCAGCAAGCGTGGGCCGCGCGCAACCAGGATCTCGCGCGCGACGTCATGAGCGAGGCCTTGTATCAGCGGCACAAGCTGCAGACCGACCAGCTCATCGCGAATCATCGCATCGACGTTTTGCAGAACATCGTTATCGGCCACGCGCGCATCACCAACATCTCGCCCGGCGGAACGTACGATACGATCACGGTCGCATTCTCGGCGAGCATGGTCGATTACACGATCGATGAGCAGACGAAGCAGGTGGTGAGCGGTCAGCAATACGCGACGACCTTCACCGAATTTTGGGCGTTCATCCGGCGCGCCGATGCCAAGACGTCGGCCGACAGCACGGCGCTGGCCTCGACCTGTCCGGCCTGCGGAGCTCCGCTCCATCTCACCAACGGCAAATGCGACTATTGCGGCGCGCCGGTTCGCAGCTCGTCGAACGACTGGGTCGTCGACACGATCGAGCAATCCACCTAGCGCATGTCGGCCGCGCGACTTGGAGCGGTCGCCTTCAGGCGACCGTTTTCTTTCGGTCGGCTAAAGCCGGCCGCTCCAAGATTAACCGATTACGTCGCCTTCAGGCGACCGTTTTCTTTCGGTCGGCTAAAGCCGACCGCTCCAAGATCGGCCGATTACGTCCCGGCAACTCGTACCGTTTTTATCTCGGTCGGCTAAAGCCGACCGCTCCAAGATTAACCGATTACGTCGCCTTCAGGCGACCGTTTTCTTTCGGTCGGCTAAAGCCGACCGCTCCAGGATTTACCGATTACGTCGCCTTCAGGTGACCGTTTTTATCTCGGTCGGCTAAAGCCGACCGCTCCAGGATCAAAGGATTACGTCCCCTTCAGGTGACCGTTTTTATCTCGGTCGGCTAAAGCCGACCGCTCCAAGATTAGCCGATTACGTCACCGCTCCAAGATCAATCCGTTCGGTCAGCGCTCGAAGATGATGCGGTTGCCAGGGTAGTCGAGCAGCACGGCTGAGAACGACCCGAGCGTCCCTACTCCGATGAACCCGTCTCCATGGATCGGCGAAAACGCGCCGGTTGGCCTGACGATGATCTGCGTCAGCACGTTCGGCAGAGAATACGCGCCGAGATTCAGCGAGTCGAGACTCGCGAAGCGCACCGGAAACGCGCCGCCCGCGCCACGCGCGTAATCCTGCTCGAGGTTGCCCGGAGTCGTGAAATCGCCCATGTGCGCGTCGGCGAATTCGGCGAACAGCACGACGCTGGCATCGCTGCCCGAGTCGACCTGCAAGGTCACCTTGTCATCGCGCCCGATCGTCGTCGCGATGTGCGGCACGCGGCTCGATGTGTCCATGGGCAGCACGCTGCCGTTTCCGGTATACGTGAAGGACGCCGGCTGGATGAAGCGGATGTCCCCACGGCCGAGCGCGAACCGAGTCACGAGCTGCGCGAGGAAGTCGTAGCCCAGCACGCCATCGATTCCGTTGTGGGCGATCGGGCCGGGTAAGCTCAACGGCACCGCATCGAAAACGAACGGTCGAAAGGTCAGTCCTCCGACGTCGAGCTCGTCGGCCCGAGCGACCGCTCCGGTGAGAACCGACGCGCCCTCCACGGTCGCACTGCCGGCGGTGGGCAACCCGAGCCGCGAAACCGAGCCGCTGTCGATGACCGACGACGTGCTGCCGGAATCGACGAGAAAACGCGCGGGCCGGCCGTTGACGTGCGCTCCCACGACGATGAGACCGCCGACGGAATCATATTGCTGGTCCACCTCGGTGTGTCCGGTCGGAAACGCCGGTTGGCGGGAAACGGGAATCGAGAATTTCCCGGTGGCGGCCAGGTCGAACTTTGCGATTTTGGTGAGCACAGTCGAGCCAGTCTGCGCTTCGGACACGCTGGTCGGCAAGACGAGCCCGAAGAAACGGCGGTAGTCTGCATAACGGACCGTCTCGTCGCTGAGGTCGACGCGATCGAGCAGCGCGCTCTTCAAATCCACGTACATCAGGATCGTTCCGCGGCCGAGGGTGGTGCTGACTTTGTACACTGGTTTGCCATCAACGGCGTCGGTGCCCACGAGCGTCCCGTCGAAATGCGGATCCGCGAACAGCGCGTTGAAGCCGAGCAAACGCGCGCCGAGGGACCGCAGGCGGCCTTCCGGCCGGATCTGCACGTTGCCGTTTTGATCTTGGGTCCACGCGTGCGCGCCGTCGTCGCCCTCCGAGCGCGAGGAGAGCGGCAGCGACACTGTCAGGCGGTAGCGACCTGCACGATCCGCGGTGATGGCGAACGCTCCCGACACGCCGTTTTCGTCGATCGTTCCCGACCACGTTGCGCCCGCGGCGGGAAGGTAACCGAGGGCCTCGCGATTGCGCGCGATCAGTCCGTGCAGCGTGGCCGGCATCGGCGGCGGCGGGGTGGCGGGCGGCGTGGCAAAGGTTGCATGGCCGAACAGCAGCATGAAGGCCGTCGCAGCACCGCCAACTCTCGCGAGAAGCATGAAGACGACTTCGCGCACGCAGCGGAGGAAAACTCTGCCGGCGTTGCCGCCGACGTGGCTCGTCGGCAAGAAGATCCGGTTGCGCACCGTCGAGCCCGCCGACGTCCCAACGCTGCATCGATGGATCAACACGTCGCCGGCGCGCGAATGGCTGATCACGCGCTGGCCGTTCTCCGAAGCCGCAGAGCAGGACTGGGCAGCGCGGGCGTCCATCGACCCGCAGCACCGCGCCTTCGTCATTCAGACGTCGGGCGGCGTCGATATCGGGGTGGTCGGGCTCATGGGCGAAGGTTCGCGAGCCACTTTGGGGATCGCGATCCACGACGATCGCTACTGGAACGGTGGCTATGGAACGGAAGCGGTCGAGCTGCTCGTGGACGGCGCCTTTCGCGTGCTGCCGCTCGAGCGCATCGAGCTCAAGGTCTATCCGGACAACCAGCGGGCGATCCGCTGCTACGTGAAAGCCGGCTTCAAGCGCGAAGGAGTCCTACGCTCGCACGAATTCCACGAAGGCGGCTTCGCCGACGTGCTGGTGATGAGCATCCTGCGGCGCGAATGGGTCAAGAAGCGTTCAAGCTGATTACCGCGGAGCCTTCGATGCGACCGTTATGCATGGCCTCGACCGCGTCGGGTAGTTGCTCGAGCGTGTAGTCCGTCACCGCGACGCGAACCGGCGCCTGCCGGATCAGATCGAAGAGATCGTTCCCGTCCGCCCGCGTCAGATTCGCGACCGAACGAACGCTGCGCTCGTTCCAAAGGATGTCGTATGGGAACGACGGGATGTCGCTCATGTGGATGCCGCCGCAGACGACGGTGCCGCCCTTGTCCAACGAGCGCAGCGCGAGCGGCACCAGCTCTCCGGCAGGCGCGAAGATCAGCGCGGCGTCGAGGAGCCGCGGCGGCGGCGCGTTCGAATCACCGGCCCACACCGCGCCGAGCTCGCGCGCGAATGCCTGTGTCTTGTGATCCCCGGGCCGCGTGAACGCGAAGACTTCGCGCTCCTGCTTCACCGCGATCTGCGCGACGATGTGAGCCGCCGAACCGAACCCGAAGATGCCGATGCGCCGGGCGTCACCGGCCATTTTGTAGGCGCGATAGCCGATGAGGCCCGCGCAGAGCAGCGGCGCGACGTGCAGGTCGTCAATTTCCGGCGGCAGGGAGAAGCAATAGCGCTCGTCCGCCACGCAATAGTCGGCGAAGCCGCCGTCGATGTCGTACCCGGTGAAGCGGATGGCGTCGCAAAGATTCTCGCGACCCGACGTACAGAATCGACACGTGCCGTCGGTCCAGCCCAGCCACGGCACGCCAACGCGATCCCCGATCCGAAAGCACGTCGCGTTCGGCCCGAGCTCATCGACGATGCCGACGATTTGGTGTCCGAGCACGAGCGGAAGCTTCGGCTTGTCGAGCTCGCCGTCAATGATGTGCAGGTCCGTTCGGCACACGCCACACGCGCGCACGCGGAGCCGTACCTGTTGTGCGTGCGGCATCGGGCGCTCGACATCGGCGACCCGCAGTGGTTTCCCGACGCCTTCGAAGAGAGCTGCGCGCATGCCTCACCGATTTCCGGCGGGAGAAGATAGGAATCGAACCTACCAGCCTTCTTGCGAGGGCCAACTAGTTTTGAAGACTAGCAGAGGCACCAGCCCCAGACTTCTCCCACGAATGCTCCGAGGCATATCTCACAAGGCTTTGCGCGAATCACCCGAGTCAACGGAATTGTCCGGATCATCGGTTTGCAAACGGTTTCCAAACGACGTCTGGCGAACGGTCGCAAACGCTTGGTCCAATTGCTTGGCTGCCAGCTCCTGCATCCCCGGCGCAACAGATGTGTACGTATCCATGGTGATCCGCGTGGAACTGTGACCCAACCGTTCGGATACAACTTTTGGGTGCTGGCCGTATCGCGCCGACCAGGTAGCGTGTGCGTGGCGGATGTCGTGGAACCGCAGTCTAGGTAACTTGTGCCGCCGTACCGCATCCGCGAAAACTGTCGTAAACGTTGCGGGCGCCCAGGGACGGCCGTCCGGGCGACAGCACACTAAATCGCCAGCGTTATACGATGGCCCTAAGCGTAAGCGCAACTCCATTTGTTTGCGTCTGTGACGTCGCAAGCATTCAGTGGCAAAAACGGGGAGTGCAATAGTTCGCAGTCCCTTTACGGATTTTGGATCTCTGAATCCAAGGACACCTTTCACTTGTGCAAGCGATCTTTTGACGCGGAGGAATCCATGTTCCAGGTCAATGTCCGCCCAGCGAAGGCCGAGAATCTCGCCGCGCCGTATTCCGGTTGCCATTGCGAGGACGATGGGAACCATTAGCCTTGTATTCTTCAAAGCCTCGATCATTCGAATAGCCGCCGATTCATCCAGCAACGGCGGCTCGTATGGGGTTACTCTGGGCGGCTTGACCCTCTCGGTCGGGTTGAAGGATATCAGATTCCAGCGCACGGCTTGGGCTAGAGCTTGATGAAGAACGCGATGACGATGAATGACCGTTTGGGCTGACAGTCCACCACGTCCGTTCTGTCTCCCGCTCTCTAGCCAGCGGCTGTAAGCCCGCTGAATATCTTGTGGCCTTAACTTTACTAAGCGGTAGCTGCACGACTCTCGGTTGACTGAAGTTTGGGAAGCCTCGCACGAGCGCCAGCATTCCCAGCACAGTATCCGTCGGCAACAGCTTGTGCAAGTGCCGCTCGAAACGCCAGATGAATCTCCTTTATAGTCGACGGAGAGTAACCGCCATTGCCACGTTGACGTCCTTCTGACAACCAGTGCGCGTATTGATTTTGGACGACTTGCGGCGTCAGCGTTGAGAAAAGAATACTGGCCAAATACCGGCAGCAGGTTACGTTTGATCATGCCAGCATAGCGCTCCCAAGTGCCACGCTCGACATCAATACGGCTCTCAAGCCAGCGCTTAAGGTGTTCGCCGACATTCCGCTTCGAAGGTGATCGACGCACCCCGGCATCAACGAGCGATAGGAGGCCACGCAACGTGCGCTGAGCGTCGCGCTTGCTGCCGTGTACCGTTTTGGTTTCGCGCTGGCGTTTGCCAGCTTCGTCGCGACCGTAGTCGACGAAGATCTCCCAACTGCCGTGACGCCAGCGAATGTGCCCTTTCATTCGGCAGGTTCCTGGCGCTCAACGTTTCCTGCAGTGTGCAAATGGACGATAATCACTTGGCCGCCTGATTGCGTCCCCTGCGCGCATCTATTGCCCTCCGGTTGATCGAATTGCTACGCGTGAGGTCCGTAAACATGGAACACAATCACTTCTGCTGCCGTTCGTTGGGGCAGATGCTCGAAGCACGCCCACGCCAACGCCGGGACCCTCGCAAACTGCTACCCAAGCCCGTGCCTTTTCGTGCCGAATAACTGCTACACTTATTCGCTTACGCAGGGGCAACAACTAAGTATTGACGCTTCCTGTGGGAACTAGGCTGTCGAAACTCCTGGGAGTCACATCCGGTGAACAGGGTTCGGTCGCGCGAATGCTTCGAGATAGTCGAAGTAGCCGGTGGCTTCTTTCTGGGGGCCGACAACCTGGTATCGGATAAGCATACGGCTTTGAGCGGCGGCGACAATGGTGCCACGTGTGACTAAGGTGAGCCTCCCGCCGGTCAAACGATATACGACGCCCTCCCCATCGCTGTTAACGCCTATGTAGTCTTGGCCGTTGAAATTGTGGCACGAGAGACTGACAAAGGTCAGCTCACGGAACGCTCCTCGCGTTGCGGACAGCAATTCAGCCTTTGCGAGAATCGGGCGCTGTCGGCCGAATGCATCCACCGCGAATAGATCATACGGTGTGTTGTTCGGCTGATAGGTGGGCGGCTGGTAACATCTTTCACCGGTGCTCAGCATGGCGTTTTGCAACGTCCCTTTGAGGACGCGATACGGAAGCAGGGAGACCCCTTGGGGGTAGAGCGCGAAAAGGGAATTACGCCCATCGTAGTCGGAGGCGCTGATCACTGGCGACACGGCCGTGCTGGCCTCGGAGAAATCGATTGACGAGTAACCGCTGCGGGTCGGCAACAATATCGGCTGAATTTGGCCTGCATTCAGCAACCCCAAGGACCAATACTCGGGTCCGCCCACCGGATCAGCTTTAAGCGTGGTAACGTAGAGCAATCCGTTGCTCGTAACGTAGCCTCCCTCAATAACCGCGTTTGTCCGATAATACACTGCGCGCGTACCCGGACCCAAAGAAACCCGGTCATAGGGAGGTGCCGCCAATTCGAGCCATCTCTCGCCCCGACCGCTGACGTACTCGCGCGCCTCAAAGGCGGTCGCCGGCGACGGCGGCGGAGGAAACGGAGGCTCCGCGGAACGGGCGAAAAGATGCTGATGGAGCGCAAATATGGCGATCGCAACTGCAGTTATCGTCGCTAGACCGATCCAAACGCGAGATATCACCTTCAACCGCATGTTCGCACTCCTGATTCAGAAGGCGGGGACCAAATACCAAAAGCGGACAGGAGCTGCATTCCCACCGGACTGCACCCAGATAAGCGTACGACTCAGGTTTACGTCGTCGAACCCAAGAGAGATCGACTCTCCAAGCGGGCTGGGGACAGTCGATGGTTGCGGCGACGCTCCAGGGTATGTCGTAGGCAGGGCGTAGACGCCAGGTGGAACCGTTGCGTGCGTGTGTGGGTCTTTCATGTTGCTCACGTACATCGCGGTCGCAAATCCCGTATTCCCGCGCGGATCCAAAAACCAGTATTCGCCGACGGGGAATGGCTGTCCGTGAATTTGTACAGGTACTCCAAAGTTTGCGGTCAGGGTTACGGCTAATCCGCCCTTTATGCCATCGATTCCAGGGAGTGGCGTTTGGCAAACATCAACGCTGTTCGGCAGAGGCGTCATGCCTGGGGACGGCGTCGGGCGGGTTACGTCCCAAAATGATTCCCCACCTCTGTTGTCCTCTACTACGTCGGATAGCCCGTGCTCAATTGTAAAGTGCGCACCTCGGAAGAAACCGCGTCGATTCAAGCCGTCGTCGCCGATCGGGTAACCTGCGCTATAAGGCGCTGGCGTACTTGTGTCGTCGGCATAGATATAGAACGTAGTCGCGTTGGCGACGCCGACGGTGTCTAATTCCCCAGCGACCAAATCGTTAGTCGAAACCGTATAGCTGAAGAATCTCGTGGGTGTCGTTGCGGTTGTTACTTTGGTGAATCCGGAGGTTGAGCCTGACGTATAGGCTTTTAAGAATTGTTCAGACGCGTGCGCGGCTGTCAGTGGATAGGGAGTGCTTGCCGACACTTGCACACCGGGCGCGTAAAAGAGGAATGTAGATCCCGCTGGACCACTGGCGGCAAGGTTGAGATGGGCCGTCGCTCCGAGTTTGTTCAAGAAATATACAAATACCAACCCTGACCCAATGGGAGGACCCAAGGCGCCTAGCTCGATCCGTGCGGCGGAGTGTCCGGACCCCCAGGTGGTAGAGTTCCACGTTTCAGGGTCGTCCGCGAAAATCTCGGGCGCTGCAGTCGCATCGTTCGTGCAAGGGGGAGTTGTTGGAATCCCGCTGGACGACCACTCACCGTCTGCCCATAGCGGGTAGAGCGGTTGCCCTGACGGTACCGGTGACGGGATCGGAGGTGGAATTCCCGGGATCGGATCAAATCTGATCGATCCAAATGAAAAGGTAGCCGTGAAAGCCGGCACGATCCCGTGGCCCCTGGTATTCCTACGGATAGTCGTGTGCCTCGGCGAGCCCTCGGAAGAGGCGGAGAGCCATCCGGCAGCACCTGTCGGGTTGGCTGTGATGAGCACAGCAGACACCCATAATATAGACAGGATGACAGAATATTTCTCGAACCGCATTGCCAGCCCGTGCTCCTCGGCTGTCGTTTCGTTGTTCTTGGGACTCCTGCTCGAAGCTGCAAGCGAGCTCGAGCCTAGGTCCGCTTACGCCAAGCATAAGCCCGCTCTGATACGACTGTCAACCTGACGAGTGATGAACCTATGTTTGGTCCTCAGGCCGTGAGGCCCCAGGGCGGCCACTAACAGCGGCCATATCTCGCCGGGACGACCACGAAGGTGTCGCGGCAGCGACGGATCTTGGAGCGTCGCTGCGGGCGGCAACATCGACGCCAAGGTTGTCGACTCGCGTTTCTCGGGGCGGACCACGACCCTAGATTCCCGCTTCGGCTTTCACGGCGCGATAGACGGCTCGGCATTTTCACCGGCGGCAGCGACGGCGTCGCTGATGCGAGCAATGACTCGCTTTATCCGGCCGCGGCGCATCTTCGCGAGACGACGATCTTTGCCAAAGCGTCCGCTCGCTTCGAACGATTGTCCGGTGACGCGGGTGATCGCGTCGGCTACTACAACGACGACAATCACCATCGCGAAGTCTATGCGCACCTCGCTCGCCGATTCGATTATCCAGGCTACAGCGCGCTGACGTTATCCGTCGCGGCGCGCGTCGCCGGCTTCAGCGACAACTACTCCTTTGTGGCCGCGCACGGTTATTTCGACTACCTGCTTCAAACCGACGTCGTCGCGTCGGTCGCGGCCCAGCGCGCGTTCAGCGCGAAGGGTACCGTCGGGTTGCTTGCCGGCACCGGCTCGCGCGACCCGATCCTGACCGCATAAATGCGAGTGCGGACACCCGGCCTGCGCGTAGTGTCGGGACCTAGGATGCGCGTCTGGAAATTGCTGACCAAATTGCTGACCAACTGCAGGGAACCGCCGATACCTGAAGGGTACTAGACGCCAGTCTCAGGCATCAGAACTACCTCGTCGACCCTTCTTACGTGCTCTTTCAAAGCGGAACATGCTCTTGCCCATCCGTACTTTGCTAGCAGTGGTCCTTCGCTTAGCTGGAGGTCGCCCATGAATCCTACGGGTTCGAGAGCGAAGCAGCAACCGCAACCACGTTCAAACAATGAAATTCGTCGCCTTATCCTTCAGTATTTCTACTTACGCAATAAGAATGCGACTAGCATTATGGGCACGAGGGGATCGGCCATCAAGATCAGTGATGCCAAGCGGGAACTCAAGGATGGGAGCAATCTCACACAGCAAGAGAAGTGGCCTCGCTTTTTTGCACAGTCAAACGGCCTTCGCTATGTGAGAACTCCGCTCAGTTAGGCTGCCACGCTGGGCAGCAAGTTGAAGTACGCCATGTCCGGGGTGCGGCCGCCCAG
>Ga0073928_10000216_pt1 | contig 140594 bp, 115 predicted proteins | sample PaiPotPPA55metaG_FD_76969 | JGI IMG/M metagenome (GOLD analysis project Ga0073928, IMG submission 76969) | Iron sulfur acid spring bacterial and archeal communities from Banff, Canada, to study Microbial Dark Matter (Phase II) - Paint Pots PPA... ... | reverse complement strand
GTCATTCCGACCGGGCGCCCAAGCACGAAGCCACAAGCCCAAACTGTCATTCCGACCGGGCGCCCAAGCACGAAGCCACAAGCCCAAACTGTCATTCCGACCGGGCGCCCAAGCATGAAGCCACAAGCCCAAACCCATCATTCCGACCGGGCGTCCAAGCATGAAGCCACAAGCCCAAACCGTCATTCCGACCGGGCGTCCAAGCATGAAGCCACAAGCCCAAATCGTCATTCCGACCAAACCGTCATCCCGACCCGGACCGTCATTCCGACCCGGACCGTCATTCCGACCGGAGCGAGCCGACTTTATTCTTTCCCATTCGCTTCCTGCGAATGGGTCGGCTTGCGCAGTGGAGGAATCTCTCTTCGATGTCTGAAGACACGCAATAATCCTCTCGAGCCCGCTTCAACTGTTAGCTGTCGACTCTAAACTCTGTAAGGAGCCTGAAATCACACCATGCCCGTAACCATCGAAATCCCCACCGCGTTCCGCCGATTCACCGACGGCGCCCCCAAGGTCGACTGCACCGCCGCCACCATCGCGGACGCCCTCAATACGCTAACCGCCCGCTTCCCCGAACTCGGTCGCCACGTCCGCGACGATTCCGGCCAAATCCGCCAATTCCTCAACGTCTACCTCAACGAAGAAGACATCCGCTTTCTAGGCGGCGAATCCTGCGCCCTGAAAGAGGGCGACCGCGTCCTCCTAGTCCCCTCCATAGCCGGCGGCTGCTAACGAACCGACTCCCCGCATCGCGCCCCTTGCTCGACGCTTAGGCTTGGGTTCGAGGACAAAAGTGCTACGCGCCTTCAACGGCGGGAACGATCGACGATTGTCACACTTGTTACTACCCTCCCCCCGTGTTTTTTGTAAGGCTATCAATCTAAAGGTAGATCAAGTGGCTTGTTTTTATAGTCTTGTGTATGTGTGGATTCTAAAGGAGTAAGCCTCACTGTGGGGCGGGCTTGATCTCGGGCTGTCAACCTCACGCGTGGACACTGGATGCTTAAACCGCAGCTGCGCTGCACCCGTGAAAATGCTGTGGCGGGCTTTGCGGCTGGCGCGAACTTTTTTCCCGGCTATTGCGTTCCTCTATCAAGACTTGAGGCCGTGATCCATCGTCTAAGGTCGCATTGGCGTCTAAGGCCGCATTGGCACGGCTCACCTCCTCGTGCCGCCAAGGAGACCGATGAGAAATCGCTGGCGGGACCTGATTTTTGGCTTGCGGCTTCTTTGGAAGAACCCCGGCTTCACGGCGGTCGCGGTACTGGCGCTGGCCCTGGGCATCGGCGCGAACACCGCGATTTTCAGCGTCGTCTACGCCACGCTGCTTGCGCCGCTGCCCTACAACCAGCCCGACCGCATCGTCATGGTGTGGTCCAAGGTCAACGGCAACCGCAACGGCGTTTCCGCCGGCGACTTCCTGGATTGGCAGCGGCAGAACACCGTGTTCGACTCGATCGCCGCGTGGACCGGCGGTCAAATGAGTCTGAGCAGCTCGGCGCATCCCGAACAGGTCAACGCGGAGGTCTGCACGCCGGGCTTTCTGCATGTGCTCGGGCAGCCCTTCCTGCTCGGCCGCGACTTCCTTCCCGAAGAAGGGCAACTTGGGAAAGAGCTCGAAACGATTCTGACCTACAAGCTTTGGAAGAATCGTTTCGGCGGAGATCGCCATATCGTCGGCCAACAAATCCGCATGGATGGCAAGCAATACGCAGTCGTGGGCGTGCTGGCCGCCGGCGCGACCGACCGCGTGCAAAGCCAGCTGTACGTACCGCTGGCGTTCAAGCCGGAATTCATCAACCACGAATATCACTGGATCCTGATAATGGCGCGGCTCAAGCCGGGCGTCACGGTCGCGCAAGCCAACGCCAACATGGATTCCGTGACGAGGCAGATCGCCGCGGACAATCCGAAATCGAATCAGGGCTGGGGCGCTACCGTCGAGCCGTTGCAGAATGACTTTCTCGATCGCAATGTCATCCGCGCGCTGTGGATTCTGCTCGGCGCCGTCGGCTTCGTACTGCTGATCGCGTGCGCCAATGTTGCTAACCTGCTGCTCGCCCGCGGCACCGCGCGGCAGAAAGAGATCGCGGTGCGCGGCGCGCTGGGGGCCACGCGCGGCCAGCTGTTCTTCCAATTTTTGACCGAAAGCGTCACGCTCGCCGGCATCGGCGGCGCGCTGGGCATCTTCCTGGCCTGGGTGTTCCTCAAAGCGATCATCGCGCTGATGCCTCCTTTCACGCTGCCATCCGAAGCCGACGTCACCCTGAACGTGCCGGTATTGTTGTTCACCGTGGCGGCGACGATGCTTTCGGGAATTTTGTTTGGTTGCGCTCCGGCATTGCAAGCGGCGCGCCTCAATCTAAATGACACGCTGAAGGAAGGAGGCCGCAGCGGAAACGGCGGCGGAAAACACAAACTGCGCTATGCACTGGTTCTCGCCGAATTTGCATTGGCACTGACACTGCTCGCCGGCGCGGGCATGACCATTCACAGCGTCTGGCACCTCACGCACGTGGACATGGGCTTCCGAACCGATCACATCCTTACGTTCAACTTGCCGGTGCCCACCGATCGTTTGAAGGGGGCCGAAGAAATCAACGCGTTTTATCGGCAATTGATCGAGCGGGTGCAATCGTTGCCGGGCATTGTGTCGGCATCGGTTTCCACCGGGATGCCAGTGCAAGGCACCGGTTTCGGGATGCCGTTCGACATCGCGGGCAAAGCGGTCGCCGACCGCTCGCAACGCCCAGGCGCTGGTTTCAGCATGGTCACTCCGGGATACTTCCAGACCTTCGGCATTCGTATCGCGAAGGGCCGCGCGTTCAGCGAAGCGGATATCGCGGGCGGCGCTCGCGTCGCCATCGTGAACTCCACCCTGGTGAAAAAATATTTTCAAAATGTCGATCCCCTGACGCAGCGACTGATGATTGAGCAAATCGTTCCGGGCAGCGCAAAGCTTGGCGACGCCGTCGAATGGCAGATTGTCGGAGTGTACGAAAATGTGCGCAACGGCGGGCCACAGGGGGACGGTTTTCCTGAAATCGATGTTCCCTTTGCGCAGAGCCCCGAGCCGAGCGCGTACATGGCGGTGCGGACGGCAACCCAGCCCGAGAGCATGACGCAAACCATCGCCGGGGTGATTCAGTCGGTCGATCCGGATCTTCCGATGGCGGACGTGAAATCGATGGATAAAATGCTGAATGATTCGATGGGGGGCGACCGCTTTGGCGCGGTTTTGTTTGGCACGTTTGCGGGCGTGGCGCTGATTCTCGCGGCGTTCGGCATCTACGGGGTAATGTCGTTCGCGGTGGCGCAGCGGACGCATGAAATCGGATTGCGCATGGCGTTGGGAGCGGCACCGTCGCAAGTGCTGGGACTGATTTTGCGCGAAGGCATGACGCTGGGCGCGATCGGGCTGGGCATCGGCTTCATCGGGGCCTGGGGCGTGGGCCGCCTGATGACCGGCCTGGTATACGGCACCGGCTCGTTCGACCTGCCTGCCTTCAGCGCGGTCGGCACCGTCCTGCTGCTGTCCGCCCTGATCGCCTGCTACATCCCGGCGCGCCGCGCCACACAGGTCGATCCCATGGCCGCTTTGCGCCAGGATTGAATCCCAACCAGCACGGCGACTGGCGCACCGACGTGCTCGCGCTGTGCTATAACCGCGAGGACAAGGAGGGCCCAATGATCGCTCGCTTTTGGTCCGCTCGCGCCACTCCTGAGAACTGGCCCGCCTACGAACGGCATTTCACCGACAACGTGATCCCGGAACTTCGCGCGCTAAAGGGTTATGTAGCCTCGAATCTGTTGAAGCGCGAAGCCGATGGCGGCATCGAAATCACCGTTATCAGCTTCTGGCACTCCTTAGAAGCCATCGACGCCTTTGCCGGGGCTGACCGTGAAGCTGCCGTCGTTGCTCCGCAAGCCGCCGCCTTCCTTGCCAGCTACGACCGCAAAGTGCTTCATTACCAGTTGGCATTCGCGGATACACCGTTCGATTTAAGATACGGGTGATTCAATTCCTTTTGAAATTGGGAGTGAAGGGGCTAAGAGCCGGCAGGATGCCGGCGCTACCAGTGATGCTCGACGGAAGATGTTTGTCCTGTTGCGAAGTCTACGGAACATTATCGGCTTCCGTTGCGTAACTTGAGGCACGGGAAGAGGAGGTGGTCGATGCGCCTGGTTATGATCCTGATGATCTCCCTGATCCTGGTGGCCGCGGCGGGCCTGCCGGTCCCGGCGGATGTACCAAAGACGAAGCTCTCGGTGACCAATATTTACGATCATCCTTTCGACGTCGATTTCGCGTCCGGCCAGCTGATCCGCCTCGATTTCCGCTCCGGTGAGTTCCGAATCGTGGGCAAGAACGGCGACAAGATCTCGGTTCGCGCCACAGGGGACAACGCGGAAAAGGCGCGCGAGATGACGGTCACCTTCAAACATTTCGGAAACCACGCCGACCTGCAGGTCTCCAGCGGCGTAATCAAGGACGGCCCGTCGATTACGGTCGAAGTTCCCAAAGTGTCCGCACTGTTTGTGCGAATGCCGTTCGGCGATTTAACGGTGGAAGGCGTGTTTGGCGATAAGGACGTTGAGCTTCACGCCGGCGATCTCAACATTGAGGTCGGCGATGCCAACGACTACCGCCGCGTCGACGCTTCGGTCAACGCAGGCGATATCTCCGCCAGCCCGTTCGGCGAATCGCGCGATGGCCTGTTCCGCTCGTTCCAGAAAACGGGCGCCGGCCGTTACAAGTTACACGCCCACCTAGGCGCCGGCGACATAACGCTGCGCTAAGCTGCTGCTCGTTCTCGATTGCGTGGCCGCACACAGAAGCGGCTGGTGGTGGGTCAGTTCCCGGTTACGGCTGCCGGACAAGTGCTTTTGGCGGCCCGAGGCCCGTCCCTAAGTTGCCACAACCCGGCGCCGATCCCAATTGACGAATGAACCTCTATCCTTAGGGGCCAATCTTAAAATCGACTTTATATTCGTGATAGTTGCGGAAATCAATGATGTTGTGGCTGCAGTTGCTGGTGCCCCGTTCACAGCCCAAGCTCTCAGCATGGACCGGAAGCAGAACTGGTGCTCCGCCAATCGTCACATACGAATAATCAACCGCCGATTCGACCGCATCCATCGGGAAATCCGGCGGTATACTACGGGCCTGCATCTCGATTCGCAGGACGCGCGCGGATGCCGGATCCACCCATACGGAGCCTCCGTAAGCCGCAATCAGAGTCTGAGAGCCGACCTGCAGCCTCCAGCGTGAATTTTCACTCCGCACTTGAAAGTCGTAAACCTGGGCACTGAAGCCCGAAATAGAGGACGCACCTCCCGACCGGAACTGCGCCTTGGTATCGGGGTGAAAAAGTTCCAGCAGTGTGGACGCAAATTCTCCGGTGGACCAGGACCCACCGATTTCCTGCAGGCTCTTGGCCGTAGAGCGGCCATCGATCTTTACGTCACGATAACTTTCCTGCGCGTCAGCGTAAATGATTTCAGCCGAAACCACGTCCAGTGGCATTTCACTCTCGCGGCCATGCTGGGTAGACCGCGCCATGAACTCCTTGCAAATGAAGTTGGGGAGCTTCTCTGAAAACTCGAATGCCGCCACTCTGGCCCTTTCGATCAAGGGAAGCGAACGAGTGGGTACGGAGTCCGCAGCAGGCCCGGCGGTTGGCGGTGCCGCGGTTGGCGGGCCTGCGGCTGGCGGCCCTGCGACGGGCGGCTGGTCGGGGCAGGGATTAGGGGCCGGTTGTTTGCCTCGCTTCAAAATGGGAGGAGCGTCGGAGCAAGGAGGCGCTTGCGATTGCGTTGCGGGTAGCGACGCGGAGGGCGCCGATTGTGTCGGCTGCGACTGTGGCGAGGGTGTTTGAGCTCCGAGAGCACTTGTTTGTTGAGTCAGAAAGAGTGCGAGGATCACCTCGAGGCAATCAAATCTCCGAAGTGTCGTCGCGCCAGCGGCCATGCTAGTACCGAAACTCTGGGCGCGAGCGTATGGCCGATGTTCCCATGGTCCCAATAGTAGTCTGACAATTGCGAACAAACAACTTAGATAAGGACCACACAAGGACCACCACGAGTGATGGTTGCGGAGTGACTACGGGGCGTTCCGACGCCTGGCTGTGCCAGACGGGAACCGGATTGAGCCGGACATGGAGTATCCCGGTGAAGGTTTCAGAGATTGGGTTTTGGGGCCAGAAACTAAATTTTTTTCACACCCGTGAGGCCACAATGCTGATCCTGTTTTGGTTCCGAACTGCCAGGCTGCCGGGAGGGCGGCAACGCGGGAACGTCAGAAGGGTCCCTGGACTTGGGACTGAATTGGCAGTACAGGGGGTCACTCCTGTCCTTAAACAGACCTTTGAGGCAGTTTTTAGTTTCCCTCTTGGACTGTACGTTTAGAACGGTAGCACTCGAGGTGGTTTTGTGTACGACAAAAGACTCACCGACACAAACCGATTGTCGAAAAACCGGCGCAGCCAGCGGATAGAAATGAACGTTCCGGTAGTCGTTTACAGGACCCGCGGGGAAGGCCCGCAGTTCTACGAAAATACGCAGACACTTGTGATCAATGCGCATGGTGCACTCGTGGACTTAACGGACATGGTGGCGCCTCGGCAAAGGCTCCAAATGCAAAACCCCGAAAGCGGCGAAAATCTGGAGTGCCGGGTTGTTTCAGTGAAGAGGGAGCGGATTGGACCGCCCAAGGTGGCGGTGGAATTTACGCAACCCACACCGAGCTTCTGGCGCATTGCGTTTCCGCCAGCCGATTGGAAAGCCTGAACTTCAATGGTGGACCATTTGTATTTTGCAGCGGAACACGACGATCATCATCTTGCGCGAATATGGGAACTGGTCATCGCCGTCCGGTAGACTCTGGCGATGCAGAGCCGGCTGCTGGCCGCGGACTATTCACATCACAGAAAGACAAACTGTTTACAGCGTTCCAACCTGATCGAGTAATCCCCAAGCATCTAATCAGATTGTAATAGTCGAATAAGTCGGTCTGAAAGTCTCTATTCGCAACGAATTTGTGCCGAATAGGTGCTCGCTTGCGAGTTTATGGAACATAGAGGAGTTTCGATGGCATGCGAGAAACCGATCGAGGGAAGCTGGTTTAGCTGTGTAGTAGCGGCTTGCCTGTGGTTCGCTCTTGCTGGTTGCGGCGGTAGCATGACCGCGACGAACACTCCTCCGGCTCCAGTCATGCAAAACGCAAGCCTCGCTTTCGTCGCCAATACGAACTCGAACACCATCTCTGCCTTTCAGGTTGATCCCACCTCCGGCGAACTCTCCCCCGTAGTCGGGAGTCCGTTTCCTACGGACATCGGCCCGGAGTTTCTGGCAGTGGCTGCCGGCAGCAAATTCCTGTTTGTCGGGAATTCAGGTTCCCGAACTGTGTCGGCCTTCCAGATTGATGCCGCTTCGGGCGCGTTGACTCCGGTCCCGGGCTCTCCCTTCGTCAGCGGCGCGCGCCCCGAGGGTGTGACCGTGGATCCGATGGGAAGATTTGTCTTTGTCGGTAACCAGGCCTCTAGCAGCATTTCCGTCTTCAGCATCGGCACCAATGGCGCGTTGGCTCCGGTGCCGGGATCGCCGTTCGCGGCCAACAGCCCGTTTCAGTTAGCGACAAATCCATCGGGCACAATTTTGTTTGCGAACAATTTTCCTGATTCCATGGTCTCCGATCTCAACACGGTCTCGGCATTCCAGATCGGCTCGAATGGCAACCTGAGCGCCGTTCCTGGTTCTCCATTCGCAACCGCCAATTCATCGGGATTCGCCTCGGCAGTGGGACTGGCGGCCGATCCCGGCGGCAAGTTCCTGTTTGTAGGGGACCACATGGCACAGGCAATCGTACCGTTCAATATCAATCCTGCGAGCGGCGCGCTGACTCCCGTATCAACGTTGCCCACCCCTGCGGCAAGTTGTGGAGTTTCTTGTCACAACAACCCGTTGCGTTTGGCCGTACATCCAAACGACCAGTTCGTCTACGCGACCAACGTACAGGCGGGCACTGTCTCTGCTTTCGGCATCGTTAGCGGAGGTTTGTCTCCAATCTCAGAATTCCCAACCGGCCAACATCCCTTTGGAGTGGCGCTTGATTCCAAAGGGAGTTTCTTGTACGTCGTCAACAAGGTCGACAACAATATCTCTGCATTTACCGTGAACGCCACGACTGGCTTGCTTTCACCCGTCTCAGGCTCGCCATTTCCATCTGGCGGCAACGGCCCCGTCGGCATCGTCATCGTACCCAAGCCCTGATCCTCATGTGGGTTAAAGCAGCAAAGTAGGCTCGGAAACGGTATCTGCCAGTGCTTGGCAGGTCAGATTGCCGGACAAGTGCCGTACCAGGACTCCACGTGTCCGGTTTCGGCTGCGTCAATCGGGACATACAGCGCTTACGGTGGGAATTGTCCTTCAAGACAAACTGCATGGAATTACCTCGAACGACCAAGGGTCGGCGCCGTAGAACCGGTCCATCGCCGAACAGGTGTTTGCAGGGCGGGTAGGTGCGAGTCTCAAGTAACATCGGAAAATGCGGCGCCGCCTATTCGTGACACTCGACCACGGTGCCCGTGTCCCGTTGGAGTTGATGTCTCCCTCAAAAAAACGATTGATACGAAATGGCTCTTGCCTGCATCTCTCCTGGTAACGATTGCGTCGGTTCTATTGCGCAGAATCTCTCCGTCCACGCGGACTCCGTTTATTTCGACTTTGAGGCGTCTATCTGAGGTGCGACATGCAATTCGGCCAGAATGTAGCAGCTCGATGAAACAGAAACGGACCCATGGATCCTGGCGCACAGCCGCGCAATGCTTGTTAGCCAGCATCGCGATCGCATTGCTAACCTTTGTCTGTTTCCGACTCCGGCTCAATCTTGCTGTGGCGGCGTTTCTGTATCTGATAACTGTCGTTCTGCTGTCCCTCCAAGGCAGCTTCCTCTCATCGGCCGTTGTCTCGCTCATCGCAGTCGGGTGTTTGGCGTATTACTTTGCGCCACCGATTTTCTCTTTCAAGGTAAACGATCCTTTGGATGGCGTGGCCATCATTGCTTTTTGGACAACCTCCGCAGTGGTCACTCACCTGGTGTCCAGGGCCCGCAACCACACGGAGGAGCTGGTTTTGACAAACGCGAAATTGGAGGCGCAAATCGCCGAACGGAAGCAGGCCGAGGAAGCGCTGCAACAAGCGCAGGCCGACCTCGCTCACGTCACGCGGATTATGACCATGGGAGAACTGGCAGCCTCCATCGCTCACGAAGTCAACCAGCCGCTTTCGGGCGTAGTGGCCAACGGCAACGCTTGCCTGCGTTGGCTGGCGGGAGATTCGCCGAATCTTGACGAAGCCCGGGAGGCTGCCCATCGCATCGTCCGCGACGGGCAGCGGGCTGGGGACGTGGTCGCCCGGATTCGAACTATGGCGACAAAAACTGCCACAACAAAGGGACAGTTGGACATGAACGAGGCAGTTCAGGAGGTCATTGCTCTTGCCCGGGGCGAACTGCGGAGAAGCAGCGTGACCGTACGGACGGAATTAGCGGCTGATCTCTCGCCTGTATTTGGCGACCGAGTACAGCTTCAGCAAGTGGTACTTAATCTGGTCATGAACGGGACCGAAGCCATGAGCAGCGTTGGAGAGCGGCCGCGAGAGTTGGTCATCAGAACGCACAACGAAGAGGCCGACCAGGTGCGGGTAACGGTCGAAGACTCGGGGGTTGGTCTTGACCCTCAGAGCGTGGAACGAATTTTTGATGCTTTCTACACCACGAAGCGCGGGGGCATGGGGATAGGGCTCTCGATTAGCCGCTCCATTGTCCAGAATCACGGGGGCCGGCTATGGGCGGTGGCGAATAGTGGACCGGGCACGACTTTTCAGTTTACTCTCCAGAAGTACAACGGTGTCGCCAGGAGCTCCAGTGCCGGAGCCTGAGGCAATCGTCTTGGTGGACGACGACGAAGTTCTTGTTCTCGCCAACATGTCTTCGACTTCTTCGCTAAATTCTCTTTCGTTAGGTGCGGGATTGGCCTGCTCGACGTCTAGAAGCCTGCCGAAAAAGTCGGATTTGTCATCCCGAACCCGCGTCGTTTGCGGGTGAGGGATCTACTGTTCGCAAGAAAACCAAGGAAAAAGCAGATTCCTCACCCCGTTCAAAAACCGAACGGGATTCGGAATGACATATTTTCGAGTTTTTCCGCAGGCTGCTAGAAGCTTCCAACCGTAGTTCTCCAACATTCGGACGCACTTCTCACCGAATTCTTCTGGGCTTGTCGCCCAAGTTGTGACTGTGGCGAAAGCAGGCTGGAGTACAGTGGGCGTTTTCTCATCCGACCAGCTAATCTCGATAGGCCAATCCAAATGTCAGGCTGGGTCACTCTGGTCTCTTCGACAGAGATTAATACAACTCCGGCGGTCAAGTGCTGATTGCTCGCATTATCGGAGACTGACCCACCACGAAGGCGCTCGTTGCCTTGCGGGGGCTGACCGCGTATAAGAGAGTGCCATGTCGCTGCCTCTGATGTGCCTTCTTGCGCCTGTAACAATGAGTGCGGCGGAGCTTCGCTGGGAGCTCCTCAACGTCGGAGTGGGAGTGCTACTTCTGGCGATCGGCTTTGGCGCGATCGGCTTGTTTCTTGCTCGATTCAGGACCCGCAATTTCTCACTGATTTACTTCGGACTTTTTTCGATTTTGTATGCGGTACGGCTTCTCGGCAATCTGGCCATCATCGAGTCGGTTTTCGATGCCCCACGCTCATTTTGGAACTACGTTAGTGCGGTCATCAACTGGATCATCGTGCTTCCCTTCGGCTTGTTCCTCTATCAGCTGGTCCGTGAGGATCTAAAGAGGTTCTTTCGCTGGATTCTAGTAGTGCAGGCGATTTTCGCGATTCTGGAGATTGTCGGCGCCATGTTCGGCGTTCCCGTGCCCAAACTAAACGCCGCGAGCAGCATCTTCACGTTGACCGCTGTAGGCGTCGTTATCGTGGTCTTCTTTTGGACGCGATGGTCTCTCGGACCGGGGAGTTACCTTACGCGGGATGTCCGCGTTTTCGTCGGGGGTTTCTTGTTTTGGTTCGCATTTGTCGTCCGAGCTAATCTTGCGGCTCTCGGAGTCGTGCACGGCCTTGGTCATCAGATTGAATTTATCGGCTTCCTGGTTTTTGTTTGCTGCCTCGGATACATCACTGCGCATCGCACGTTCGACACCGAAGAACGCCTGCTTGAGATCGACAAGGAGCTCGAAATTGCACAGCAGATCCAGTCCGCAACGCTGCCTCGGCAAATCCCGAAGCTTCCTGGCCTGGAGATCGCCGCCCGCTACGTGCCAATGAGCGCGGTTGCCGGCGACTTCTACGATTTTGCCGTCGATGATCAGAAGCATCTCGGTATTTTGATCGCGGATGTCTCGGGACATGGAGTGGGCGCGGCGCTGATCGCGTCCATGGTGAAAGTTGCCTTCGCTGGACAGTTCGAGCACCTCCGCGATCCGGCGCGCGTGCTTACGGAGTTGAACCTCGCGCTGTGCGGGAAGTTCGAAGAGCACTACGTCACGGCGGCTTACGTTTTCGTCGACATTCAGAATGGCGTCCTGCACTACGCGGGCGGAGGACATCCGCCCATCATGCTCGCCTCGCATTCCGATTCTTCCGTTCGCAGGATTGAAGAGAATGGCCCGATCCTCGGCATGATTCCGGAAGCTCCGTACTCCGCGACGGAGGTGGCGTTCCGACCCGGGGATCGCGTACTGCTCTACACCGACGGGGCCTTCGAGGCCATGAATGGCGCACAGGAAGAGTACGGCAAAGGGCGTCTCGAGCAATTCCTGAAAGCTCACGGCAATCTCACGGCCGAAGAATTCTCGTCCACGTTTCTCGATGAACTCGCTCAGTGGTCTGGCCACTCCGCTGGCGGTCAGGACGACGACATCACTTTTGTTGTGCTGGACCTGCGAAACTCGGCGAAGGCTTAGGATGGCGGAAGACTCGAGGATGCCCACAAACTCGAGCATGAAATTCCCTTCCGCGGAGCAAGCGGCGAAATCCGAGCGACTACCGTTAAACCTTTTCGGCGTCGCCATACTGCTTTCCATCTCGGTCCTGATCAACTATGTAGACCGCGGAACTCTTTCGATCGCCGCGCCGATTTTGAAAGATGACCTACATCTTTCGCCATCGCAGCTTGGCGTGCTGCTCTCGTCTTTCTTCTGGACCTACGCCGCATTTCAAATTGTTTCCGGCTGGCTGGTGGATCGCTTCGAGATGAATTGGCTTCTGGCCTTAGGCGTTCTGGTGTGGTCCGCCGCGACGCTGACAACGGGCCTGGTCCACGGCTTTGCGCTGCTTCTGAGCGCCCGGCTGGTTCTCGGCGTCGGTGAATCGGTGGCGTATCCTTCGTATAACAAAATCATCGCCAAACATTTTCTGGCCTCGCAACGAGGGCGCGCCAATGGACTGATTTCCGCCGGATGGGCCGGAGGACCAGCGCTAGGGACTCTGGTAGGCGGCCTGCTGATGGCCCGTGTAGGGTGGCGATTGTTTTTCGTGGTGCTGGGCGCTGCCAGCTTGCTGTGGCTGTTTCCGTGGATCAAGTGGATGCCGAAAGGCCCGGGTCTCGCCTCATTATCCAAATCCGTAAAGCCGGCCGGAATCCTGGAAATCCTACAGCAACGCTCCGCGTGGGGCACTTTCGTGGGCTTATTCTGCTTCAACTATCTCTGGTACTTCCTGATTACCTGGCTGCCGTTCTATCTGGTTCGCCAGCGGAATTTTTCGTTGCAAACGATGTCTCTGGTCGGCGGCTCCGCGTTCCTGGCCCTGGCAATTTCAGTGCTCGCGTCCGGCTGGCTCGCGGATCGCTGGATTACCAGCAGTGGCAATCCGACGCGTGTCCTGAAAACGTTCTGTGGCGGAGGCTTGGCGCTCGCTTCCGTCAGCTTCGTAATCGTGTTTCTCATCGCGGATCACACCATCGCCATGGTCATCTTGATTTTCTCTTGTATTTCGCTTGGCATGTGCTCGCCCAACCTCTGGACCATGACGCAAATTCTCGCCGGCCCGCAAACCGCCGGTAAATGGGCCGGCCTGGAAAATTTCTGCGGCAACGTGGCGGGCATCATCGCGCCGATCGCCGTCGGTGTAATTCTGGAACGTACCGGCGAATTCTTCTGGGCGTTCGCCATCACCGGCGCAGTCACACTGCTCGGCGCCGCGTCGTACATCTTCCTAGTTGGCGAGGTCGAACCGGTTAAATGGTCGGGGCATGTCGGCCACTGATAGCGTTCATCGTGGTGGTAGCAAAATGATCGGGCTAGAGCTCACCACTACTTTGCACTTAAGCACTTCACTAACACACAATATTTTCAGTTATGATCGCCTGACTAAATAGAGGTGGGCCATGGACGATCGTAGCCGCCAGAATCTGAAGGGGTTGGTCAGTACGCTCCACTCCGAGATTGCGGACTGGGATGCTGAAGCGAAATCTTGGAGGCCGCCGCGCTTCACTACGATGACTCACTTCCTTCCCGACGGGCAAATCAGCGAAGTCGAATATCACCATCCAGATGGGTCGGTGTATCGCATCGGCAATTACTATGACGACGCGGGCAAACTCAAAGAATCACGCAGCCGCAGCAATAACGACGCGGAAACCAGCAGCTTGTACCACTATGACGAGTCGGGGCGTCTGATTCGCGTCGCGAGCATCGATGAAAGCGGGTTGCAAAAAGACTCCCAGGTTTTCCGTTATGACGATACCGGCCGCAAAACCGCACAGTATTTTCTTTCCATTGACGCGGGCGCCGGCGCCATGTCGTTTTCCCCTGGACTGGGAGACTCCGATCAGACCACGGAATCCGTTTGGTACGACCGCAACAATCGTTTCCTGCAACGGGTCACCTACACTCGCGACGCGAATGGGAAATTGCTGAAGGAAGAAATGCACCTGGACGACGACGCCTTCGCATCCGGCGAAATCGCGCGTGCTTCAACAACCGAGGAACGCGAGCAACTGATGGCCCAGCTGACCAAGCTTCTCGGTGCTGACCGGGTAATGGCGATCACCTCCTATCGATATGACGAAGGCGGGCGACAGATCGAGCGGCGCATTCAAATGGCTAATTTAGGCGACACTCGCACGACCTACACATACGATGATCGCGGAAATGCCGTTGATGAAGTCGCGGTTTCAGGTCATCGGGAGATGCAGGTGGACGAAACAGGAAACGAATACTTCACGAACGAGAGTTCGGAAACGACCAGCGCGCACTACGACTATCAATACGATGCGCACGGCAACTGGATCGAACGCATCACCTGGTCCGCTGCTCAAAACTCTTCCGCGTTGCAACGCAGCAACATTGAGCGCCGCCAAATCAGCTACTATCCGAATTCAGAATCTCCGAGGCCGTAGCTCCTTCACGACGCTACCTTCTCCCATTTCCCAGACGTTCCCGCCCGAAACAACGCCTCAATCACTGCCATATTCTTGATCGACTCCTCGACAGGCATTGGCACTTCACCATCGCCGCGGATCGCACGCGAAAATACATCGCCCTGGATCGTGTACTGGTCGCAGATAGGAAGCGACTCGGTCACCACCCCGCTTCCAAACACATCCTTCCCGTCGTCGATGAAAATTCGCGTCGGGCGATCCGGCGGGGCGTTGAACGGAATCTCGATCTCAATCCGCCCCTTCGTCCCAAAGAACTGCATGCGCTGGTAGGGGACCATCTGCGTGCTGCATACAAATGTCGCTTGTCCCGATGGAAAATCCAGAATCGCGGATGCCAGTCGATCCGTCTTGTACTCTGGATCGCGTTCGATCAGTCCCGACACTCGCACAGGCTCGTCGCCAAAAATAAATCGCGACGTCACGATCGGGTAGCAGCCGATATCCATGATCCCGCCGCCGCCCCATTCCACCACGTTGCGCACGTTCGCGGCGTCGCGATTGAAATAGCTGAACACGCCCATGATCGCTTTCAAGTCGCCGATGCGCCCTGCGCGAATTAGCTCCCGCGTGCGCAGCCATTGCGGATGGGTCTTCACCATGAACGCCTCGCCGATCTTCACGCCGGTGCGGTCTCGCACCGCCAGCAGCGTTTTCGCTTCGGCTACCGACAAGCTCAGCGGCTTCTCGCATAAAACGTGCTTCCCGGCCTCCGCCGCCTTGATCGACCAAGGCACATGCAAATGGTTCGGCAGCGGAATATAGACGGCCTCAATCTCTGGATCCGCCAGAAGCTCTTCGTACGATCCGTACGTCTTCGGGATTCCGAGCTTCTGCGCCGCCGTCCGCCCCTTCTCCAGATCGCGCGAAGCAATTGCCGCGATCTCGCTCCATTCTCCGGCCTGCATTCCCGGAATCACCTTGCGGACCGCGATTGACGCGACGCCCAACACGCCCCATTTCACTTTTCCCGGCTTGGCCATTTTCCCTCCGACCGCAACATCATCCATCAGGTGGATTCCTCGCGCAATTTCTCCGGAAGGTTGTGGACGGCCAAAATCGTAGTGCAGCCTCCCCCTGTTCGGACCTTCCTCACCCGAACTGTATCCCTGCAAACTCCATCCGAATAAAGTCCTTCACGCCCGGCTCTCCCGTGACCCTGAGCGCGATCGGACCTTTCAGTGGCGCAGCCTCGACGCCCAGGCCAAAAAATGAACAGCACTTCTGTTCGTATTCGACCCATTCCGCAACTTCTTCCAGCAGTATCGACGCGTCTCGCAAGCGGAACGTATAGCCGTTTTCGAGTTCTTCGACTCGTTCAACGGCCTGCTCCAGGCTTCGTCGAAGGACGTCGTAACGCGCACGCTCCTCCTTGGTCATTGCGTTCATGTTGCAAGCAAACTGTGGTACATGCGTCATCGCAGCCCCCAAAACGAACGAACGACGTTTTCACGCGAACCCGCGTGGCGTCAAGGGGTGGATATGCAAATCGAGGCGGTTGTGATCAGGGGTTAGTCGAGGACTGCGGCGGCATCGCGTTCCTTGCGACGACGATGCAGATATTGCATGGCGATGTTGAGGTAGACCTCGCCGCAGGGCGTTTCGATGCAAATCACCATGGCTTCGGTATCGGCGCCCCCGGCAAGGCCTTGCTCGTTCACGTGAATTTCCGGTGGGAACACCTTGAAACGAAAGCCCTGATCGTTGAGCAATGTGACGGAGTTTCCGATGACCATGTTCGCGAGTTCGCAAACAGTTTCGCGTGCGACCTGTTCGCTGCCCTCTACCGCGCCGCCCGCAAGATGGCTGGCAATCTTCAAGGCCACCTCGGGAGCCAAGTCCAGAATCACGCGCCCTTCGATGTCGCCTTTGATGAGAATCAGCGCGGCAACACCTTTGCGTCGATAGGTCTCTTCGTCCATCGACAGATCGACGATCTTGGTGGGCGCCTGAAGCGATTCCGCGAATACCGCGTCCGCGGCGTTGATAAACGGTTGAATGAGTTCCATTCTCATACGCGTCGCTCTCCAGCCAACGCGACGGGCGCACCAACTGCGTTGGGATCGTCACTCAGCACGTAACGCAAAATCTCGTACAGCACTTCAGCCTTCACAGGCTTCTGGACGAAGTGCTTCGCACCTTTCTGCAGCGCCGCCAGGATGTTCTCCTGATAGCCCACGGAGCTGACCATGACGATGCGTGCGTCCGAATGCTGGCGGACGATGCGCTCGACGGCCTCGATGCCCTCCATCTGCGGCATGGTGATATCCATGAGCACGATGTCCGGCTTGGTGCGATTGAACTCCGCGATGGCGGTCAGGCCATCGCCGGCTTCGCCGGCCACTTCCCCGCCAAACATCTCAATCATCTTGATGAGATTCTTGCGGGCGAATACGGAGTCGTCTACCACGAGGTAGCGGACCGACTGGTTGTCTTTGCGATGCAGAGGCGCGAATTGTTGCATGACCTTCTCCTTCGTCCCATTGCACGGTTAAGAGCGTTGGGAAGAAACGGGTGTCCTTTCGTTCTTGTCGTTCTTTTCGACTTTTTCCGGCCGATCACTCTTCTCGGACTTCTCGGATTTCTCTGAAGGTGCGCGATCCCCGCCACCATATTGATTCACGAGGTACGCACCAATGCTTTCCAGCGGGATGATCTTGTTGGCGTGGCCCTTCTGGATCGCGGCGCGCGGCATGCCGCTCACCACGCAGGTATCTTCACTCTGCGCGATGGTCATTCCCCCGGCGGACTTGATGACGCCGAGGCCGTCCGCGCCATCCTCGCCCATGCCGGTCATGATCACGCCGACTGCGGCGAGGGAGAATTCCTGGGCAACGGAATGAAAGAGAACGTCCACCGATGGGCGATGCCCGTTCACTGGCGCGCCATCGGAAAGTACGGCCATATCGCCGCGAGGCATGCGGCGCACCATCATGTGCCGGTTTCCGGGGCAAATCAGGACGCGCCCGGAGATCAGGAGGTCGCCCGATCTCGCTTCACTGACGTCCAGCGCGCAGCATTCGTCGAGGCGCCGCGCGAACATTTCCGTGAAGCCCTCCGGCATGTGTTGCACGACCAGAATGCTGCATGGGAAGTCCGCTGGAATCTGTGAGAGCACGAATTGCAGCGCGTTGGGACCACCGGTCGAGATGCCGATCGCGATGATGCGACTCGGTTGCAGAGTGGATCGCGCGCCCTTTTTCAGGCTGGGAGGTTCGATCGGGACCGTTGCAGGCGGTAGTTTGCGACCCGCAGCGCGCTTGGCAACCTTGATCTTTTCGATCAGCAGGTCCGCAATCGTTTCCAGGTGCCCGGCGGCAGCGTCTGTGGGTTTCGCGATGAAATCTACCGCACCCAAGGCCAACGCCTTGAGGGTGGAATAGGCGCCTTCTTTCGAATGGGTGCTGAAGAGAATTACCGGCAAGGGAGCGCGGCGCATAATGAGGCGCAGGGTCTCCATCCCGTCCATGCGAGGCATTTCCAGGTCCAGGGTGACCACGTCGGGCCGGAGCTCCTCGATTTTTTTCAAAGCGAACGCGCCGTCCATGGCCGTGCCGACCACTTCGATGGACGGGTCCCGAGTAAGGATCGCCGGGATCAGCTTTCGCATCAAAGCGGAGTCGTCCACCACCAGAACGCGGATCTTGTCGCTCATGCGATAGCTCCCAGAGGAGTGGCACGCGAAAGCCGAGCTAGCACGGCAGGCACATTCAAAATCAGAACTACAGTGCCGTCACCCAGAATCGAGGCTCCGCTGACCAAATCGCTGGAGATGATGTCCGATGGCAGCGCTTTGATGACTAATTCTTCTTCGCCCACAAGGCTGTCCACCAGCAAGCCGAAGCGCTTTTCGGCGGCGCCAATGACGATTACAAAGTTCCTTTTTTTCTTTGCTTCCGGCTCGACATCTACAGCATGAATGCGGCTCAGGCTGTTGAGGCGCACGAGAGTTAGAACCTGCTCACGCAAGCGCAGAACTTCGCGTCGATCGATGTGATGAATCTCGTTCTCGTTGACGCGGGTAATCTCCACCACGGAAGAGAGAGGCACGGCAAAAAGGCGGCCACCGACGCGAAAAAGCAGAGTCTGGATGCTTGCAAGTGTCAGAGGAGCGCGAAGCTGAATCGTTGTGCCACGGCCCTTGTTGGACGCGATGTGCACCGTACCCTTCAAGCGGTTCAGCACTGTGCGAACGACGTCCATGCCCACGCCGCGCCCGGAAACCTCTGTTACCTCGGCGGCGGTGCTAAAACCAGGCTCGAAAATCAGGTTGAGAGCTTCGGAGTCAGAAAGGCGCTGAGCTTCGTCGGCTTTCAGAACGCCTTTTTCCACGGCCAGCGAGCGAATCTGCGTGAGGTCGATGCCCCGGCCGTCATCACGTACTTCGATGACCACCTGCGTACCCTGGTGGTAGGCGTTCAAACAGATCGTTCCGCGAGCGGGTTTGCCGGCGGTGATGCGCTCTTCGGCATGCTCCACGCCGTGGTCGACGGCGTTTCGAACCAGGTGCATGAGCGGCTCAGCGAGCGCGTCGAGAATGCCCTTATCGAGGTCGGTATTCTGTCCGGACACTTCTAGCGCGACGTCCTTGCCACACTGCTTGGCCACGTCGCGGACCAGGCGAGGAAATCGGCGGAACAACTGCTCGACCGGAACCATGCGAATTTTCAGAACGCATTTGTGAAGCTCTTCAAGAACTCGCGATTGAAAAGCCAAAGCATCCGAGAGCTTCGCGCGCACGGGATCGCGGGAGTGGCGTTGGTCCAATTCCGTTAACGCGCGGTTGAGCATCGACTTCCCGATAATCAACTCGCCGACGAGGTTCATCACCGCATCGATGCGGGCGGCATCGACACGGAGCGTGCTCTCCGCGATGGCGGCCGCGGCCGCAACCCCTCCGGGTGTTTTCGGCGTCTCCGCGTTTCCGCCGTTTTCCGCCGTCTTGGCGGCAACACCAGCGGCTTGGGCCTCAAGAATGTCTCCCAGCAGTTCGTTCTCGGGAGTCACCAAGCTTTCCGCGCGCTCCATGCGCAGCTCCGAAACAATGGCAGGAATGCGGCAGCGCTGCGCGATGCGCTCCTCTGGTTGCAGGCTGGCCAACGCGGCTTCCACGATTTCGACGGTGGCCGCGGCGGAATTGTCTTCCGGGCGGAGAGCAATGACAGTGCCGCAACCGTGCAGGACATTGCGAATCAGTTGGAAGGCTGCGGCATGCATCAGGCTATTCGGGTCGATGCGCAGCGCGAGGTTGTAAACAACTTCCCCGCGATGAATGGCCTCCGCGATCATCAGTTGTTCGTACTCGGTCCACGCGAATTGTGCGGTTACTTTCTTTGGAGCGGCGCGGTCAGGAACGGCTACCGGCGCGGCAAGGAGTGAGCGAATCAGGGTGCGCAACGCATCGGCTGGCGGCGGATTAATGTTCCGCTGATACGCGGCGAGCATCGCCGAGAAGCAGTCGGCCGCTTCCAGCACGGCTTCGGCAAGTTTTGTGCCGCGGCTCTGTCCCAATTGCGGCGAGAGCACATCTTCAAGCTCGTGCGCAAGTTCGCTCAGCTCGTAGTACCCGCAGGCCGCCGAATCGCCCTTCAGCGTGTGGACCGCGCGACGCACTCGCCGGATCACCTCTTCATCCGCAGGGCGCGCCTCGAGTTCGAGGCCAGCTTCATTCAGCGACTGCAATAGCTCGCCCGCGCTCTCGAAAAAGAGCGCGCGAAGCTCGCCGCTGCGATCTTCGGGGGGATGGCTCACGGGGCGGCCTCGAGCCGCTGATACGCGGTACCGTTATTTTCATGGACCATGCGGAACTTCTGGGTCAGGCCAAACAGGCTCTCGGCATGGCCGACAAACAAGTATCCCGCGGGATTCAAGCAGTGCCAGAACTTTTCGATCAGTCTTTTCTGCTCGGCCTCGTCGAAGTAAATCATCACGTTGCGGCACAAAATGATGTCGTTCCGGCGGGGCAGGAATTCCGTCTTCAGGTTGTGAAAGTCAAACTGAACCAGGTCCTTCAACTGCTTCTTGACCGCGTATTTGTCGCCCACGCGTTCGAAATAGCGCAGCCTGCAGGTGTAGTCCACGGGCTCCATCTGCTGCTCGGTGTACACGCCTTCCTGCCCCACGCGCAGGCTCGCATAACTGATATCCGAAGCGACGATTTCCAGTTTCCAGGGTGGCGGGATCAAGGGCTTCGGCGACGGCATGTCGAACGGAAGGGGATTTCGCAGGTAGTAGTAGGCCAGAGCATCGCAGATCAGAATGGCAACCGAATATGCTTCCTGGCCGGACGAGCAACCCGCGCTCCAGACGCGCAGCGTCCAATCGCGGCGTTCCTGTTTCTTGCGAAGAAGTTCTTCCAAGACGCCTTTTTGCAAAAGATCCAGCTGCGGGCGATTGCGAAAGAAACTCGTTTCGTTGACCGTCAGGTTTTCCAACAGCGCCGCCAGTTCGTTTTTTCCTTCGCGGCTGGTCAACAGGCGATAGTAGCTATAGAACGAATCCATCTGGCAGGCTTTGAGCCTGCGCTGGAGCCGGTCTTTCAAGAAGTGTGAACGCCTCTCGTCAAAGAACATTCCGCATTCTTGATAAACGAGCGTCTGTAGAAGCTTGAGTTCTGCTTCCGTGAGCTGAATTTGGGCGGTTATCGTTCCCATGATGGACGCGTGCGGCAGTCCACGAACTCTGCGAGCAGTCCGGCAGAGCCGGACCAATCGCTACTTCGTGGTCGCCACAGTCTCCGCGGCCTCCTCAAGTCTTTTGACTTCCTGGCGTTGCAACAGCTTTGAAACGTCCAGCAAAATAATCAAGCGACCTTTGAGTTTTCCCACGCCGGTTACATAGTTCGACTCGCCCTCGGCGAATACCGAGCCCGGCGCTTCGATATCTGACGGCGGAATCTTCAAGACCTCCGACGCCGCATTGACGATCAGGCCAACCAGCTTGTTGTCCAACTCGACGACCAAAATGCGGTTTTTCTTGTCGGGCTGCACATCGAAGTGACCGAAACGCTTGCGTAAGTCCATCACCGGAATGATCTTGCCGCGGAGGTTGATCACGCCCTCAACGGTTTCCGGCGCGCTGGGAACAGCAGTGATTTCAGGCACGCGCACGATCTCACGCACGGCGGCAATGCGCACGCCAAACGTCTCGTTGCCGATACGGAAGCCGACGACCTGGAGATCTTTTTCCATCGATGGGGTCTCCGCCGCCCTAGGAACGCGTGACTTCGGCGTACTCCGACTCTTGTTCGCGGCGCGAATCGCCTCGCCGGCGCGGGCCTGGTTGCGGCTGCTCGCGACGCGCGCGGTTTTGCGACGAGGTATCCAGCACAAACCGATCCATACTGTCCAGCAGGTTGCGCGACAGCTTCAACATCTGCTCGGCGGCCGCGGACAGCTCGGTGGAACTGGAAGCCGACTGTTGTACCAATTCGCGCATCTTGTCCATCGCGCGAACCACCGCCTGCGCGCCGGAGGCTTGTTCTTCGACCGCAGAATTAATTTCCTGTGTGATTTCCGTCAGGCGCCCGGTGGCTTTAGCGATCTGCGAAGATCCCACCGATTGCTCGGCCGTCGCAGCGCCAATTTCCTGAGAGAACTTGTAAACCTCGGTGACCACGTTAGAAATTTTATGCAGCGCCGAGCCCAAGTCGTTGCCGAGGCTCAATCCCTCTTCCACGATCCGCGTACTGCGTTCCATGTTTTCGACGGCTTGCCGCGCCTCTCGCTGAATGCTCTGGATAAGGTCGGCGATTTCTTTGGTCGACTGCGTGGACTTTTCGGCGAGCTTGCGAACTTCGTCGGCGACGACAGCAAATCCAAGCCCGTGTTCCCCGGCGCGAGCCGCTTCGATGGCCGCGTTTAAAGCCAGCAAGTTCGTCTGCTCCGCCAGGTCATCGATCACTTCGATAATTTTGCCGATGTCGTCGGCGCGGTGGCCGAGCACGTTGATGATTTCCGCGGAGGACTGAATCGCGTGATTGGTGCGATTGAGCCCGTCAGTAGCCTTCTCCATCGTCGCGATTCCGGTGACGACTTCCTCGCGCGAACGGTTGGCGATGTCGAGCAAGACCTTGGCGGTGTCGGCCACGCGCTGAATCGAAGTCACCATCTGATCGATCGAAGCTGACGTCTCTGCGACGCTGGACGCCTGCACTTGCGTATTCTTCACCACGTTCTGCACGTTGATGCTCATCTCGTGCATCGTGCTGGTGACTTCTTCAATCGCGGACGAAGCCTGCACGCTTACCTTCGCGGACTCGTCAGCGGCCCCTGCAACCTGGTTCGATCCCGCAGACACTTGCCCGGCGGAATCGCGGGTAGTGCGTACTAATTCCTGCAAGCCGTGCGACATGCGCAGGAAAGCGTTGCCGAGGGTGTCGCGCTTGGATCGCGGAATCACTTCGACCGACAGATCGCCTTCCGCGACGGCCATGGAAACGCCAGCCATCTCTTTGAGGTACGCGACCATGTTGTTGAACGTTGTCGCTAAGGCTCCAATTTCGTCGTTGCGGTGAATGTCGATGTTCTGGTCGAGGTCACCAGAGTCGCCGATTTCCCGGGCCACGGTGATCAGGTGCGCAAGCGGCTCGGTGATGGACTTTGCGGTAAAATAGGCGGCACATAGGCCCACGAGCACAGCCAGGAGAGTTCCACCCGTCGTCAGCCCGGTGCTGAAGTTTCCCCAAGTCCTTGCGGACTGCGTCGTTTCTTCCCCTGATTTGGTGATGGACTCGTTAGTTTGATCGAGCACCGTCGAAGATTTCGTCAACCACGATGCAGGATCTTTCTGCAGATAGAAGATCTGGAGGTCGGATACGGTTGCGTCGCCGGAATCGACTTGATGGCGCTTGGCCAGGAGAGGTTTTGCGAAGTTATCGGCCCAGCTCGCTTCCGTGCCCTCTACCTGAATCAGCGCCGTACGGAGAACTTCGCTGCCGGCTTGCGACTCCCCGCGCTTGATCAGATCATTGATATCGACGAGGCCGTGGTTCACCTTGTCTTCATCCCGGGGATCTCCGCTCAACAGAAAGTTGTTCAAATTGTTTCTGTTCAGCATGATCTGGTGCCGCACCGCTTCAATTGTGCGCAAGCTCTGCAGCGCGATCGAGGCGTCGGCGCGCGCCGACTGTTCCTTCAAGCCGGCCACGATGTTCACGCTGAACAGGGCCACCAGAATGGCCAGGATCGATCCGAAGCCCAACCATAATTTCTTGCCGATCGTCATTTCGAAAACCCTCCAACCGCTACGGCAGCGCATCTGCGGTTCGCCGCTCCTGCCGGAACTTCGCGTTTTTCCCCGACGAGCTAGTTGCTGGAACCCGTAAAATCAAACTCCACAACTTGCGTGGATTCTTCGGGAGCGGGCAAGAACTTCCATTCTTTCACCGCATCCTGACAGGCCTGAACCAACAGCGGATGCCCTCCAACGGCTCGCGTGCTTTTCACATGTCCATCCGGCGCGATAATGACTTCGATTTTCACTTTGCCGGTGACGTTCATACGCTTGGCTAGTTCCGGATACGCAGGCGCGACCTTTGACTTGACCTTACGCTTGCCTTCGTCCGTCGATGCCGTCTGCGCGAATCCTACCGCCCCCAGCAACAGCGCCGCCCCCGCGCTCGCCAGCACTTTCCTTGTCCACCTGGATCTCATCGACACTACCCCTCCTGTGAATGGGAGAAAGCCCACGGCAGAGAAGGCACGTCGATAGCCAGCTTTGGAACATTCTAATTTCACGTGTATTTCGCGACGGGCTGCCCCGCAACCCCAACGCAATAATGCAGTTAACGGCGAGCCACGCGGCGGGAGGATTCCCTCTTCATTTGGCAAAACGTCTCAGTGCCTCTGGGTTTCGCGGCGCCGGGTCTCACGCTGAGACGTTCTGCTCATTTGGCCAAAAGACGGGTAGACGATTCAGCAACACGCTTTAGTTTCGAGATTGACTCACATTGAGATAGCTAGCTAGCGTAGTTGTGCGTGGAAGTCGTCAAATTGAGACGCCGGCAGTGCGTTTCGATCAAACATGCCTAGAGCAACTCGCAAAACTTCGAGACGTCTCGGTCGTAGCCGCGAATCCAAAGTATCTCCTCGTCCGCAAGGCCGAGAAGCCGAGGAATTGATGGAGTTGGCCGTTGACGCGGCTCAATCCCGGCATCTCCCCGGATTCCTCGAGCGCTTCGCAGAACGCGCGACCCGCATGCTCAACGCCAAGTGGGGCGGCGTCATGGTCTTTCGCGGGCGCGAGACGGACCTATACCAGGCCGCTTCGGGCGAAAAACCCCTCGATGCTGCTCATCGCGGTGCCCTCGTGCGCTTGGCCCGCGAAGAACGCCGCCAGATCGAAGCTCGACTCCTCTCCACAGATCCAGCGCTGGCTGGCCTTAGTGACAATTCCGGCGCGGCGGTAGTCTTCGTCCCTATCACCGCCAGCGACGAGGAGAGTCTCGGATCTCTCTGCCTGCTCCGGGATCGCGGTACGCTCGAAAACAACGAACGCCGTCTCCTGCAGGCACTCGCCAGCCACGCCGCTCTCTCTCTTGAGAATTTCCGCAGATTTTCGCAGTTGGAGCGCTCCAAGCGTCAGTGGGTCGAAGACATCGACGCCATCAGCGACTATATCGTCGTCCACGATCGCTCTTTCCGGATCGTGCGCACTAACCGCTCTCTGGCATCGCATCTGGGCGTCCCGCCGGTAGCCCTCGTCGGTGAGGTCATGAGCAGCCTCCGTCAAATCGCGGAAACCGGCACCGAACTGCCCTGCCCGTTCTGCCGCGACACCCAGCAGACGCGCGAGGAATACGTGGTGGCGTCCCCTGAGCGCATTTTCCTGGTTTCCACCTCTAGAACCCCCGGGGTCTCCGACGACGACACCCGTACCATCCACGTTTTAAAGGATATGACCGACCGGCGCGAAGCAGAGCGCCGCTATCGGGAGCTATTCGACAGCATTCAGGAAGGACTCTTCTTCGCCACGCCGGACGGGCGATTTCTCGACGTAAACGACGCCATGGTCCGAATGCTAGGCTACGGTTCCCGCGAAGAGCTGTTGCGCGCCGACGTCGGCCCTCATCTGTATCCCGTGGCCGCAGCTAGAGAAAGGTTCTCACGCGCCCTCTCGGAGCGTGGCGTTCTCCGCAACTACGAAGAGACCCTGCGTCGCAAAGACGGCACCCTTCTCCACACTTTGCAGAACATCACCGCCGTCCGCGGAGCCAACGGCAAGATCATCCAGATTCGCGGCCTGATGCTGGACGTCACCGAACAACGAACATTCCAGTCGCAGTTGCAGCGCGAGCGCGACTTCAACCAGAAGATACTGAATACCACGCAGAGCATGATCCTGGTGCTCGACACCGCCGGCCTGATCAGCTACGCCAACCGCCGTTGCTTTGAGGCCGGCTATCGCGAAGACGAGTTGATCGGCCATCGCCTCGTCGATTGGGTCGAGACCTCGCACCGCGCCGACTTCGATGCCGCTCTCGAGACTACGGCGCAAGGGCACCAGGTCGAAAACCTTGAACTCCGCGCACGTCGCAGCGATACCTCGATGGGCCATTTCTCCATTTCTCTGAGCCCCATGCGCGATGAGCAAAACCTCGTCAACAGCGTCGTCGTGGTGATGACGGACATCACCGATGCCGTTCTGCTTCAGGCCAAACTTGCTCATTCCGAAAGAATGGCCGCCATCGGCCGCCTCGTTTCCGGCGTGGCCCACGAGGTCAACAACCCCCTGGCCGCCATTCTGGGCTTCACCGATCTGCTTTTGGAGAATCCCGAGATGCCCCAGAACGCCCGCGAGGATCTCCAGATCATCTTGCACGAAACGCAACGCACGAAAGACATTGTCCAGGATTTGCTCAGCTTCGCACGCCAGCGGCCGGTGCAGCGTGAACTCGTTCACGTCAACAATGTCCTGCGCCAAACCATCAAGCTTCGTAGCTACGATTTTGCCAGCCACGGCGTGGAGGTCATCGAAGACTTCGACGAAAACCTGGCCCCGGCACTCGGCGATGCCCAGCAATTGCAACAGGTCTTCCTGAATATCCTGAATAACGCCTACGATGCCGTTCAGGACGCAGGACAGCGCGGACGCATCGTGATTCACACGGGCCGCAACGATCAAAACATCGAAGTAGCCATCACCGACAACGGTACCGGCGTCCCAGACACCGAGCGCATCTTCGATCCGTTTTACACCACCAAACAAGCCGCCAAGGGCACGGGCCTCGGACTCAGCATTTGCTATGGGATCGTCCGCGCTCATGGCGGAGAAATCCTCTGCCACAACAACGAAGACGGCCAAGGGAGCACCTTTATCGTGCGAGTTCCGATTGCAACAGAAGCAGCAACTGCGGCCGCGATCGCCAAGGAAGTGGGGCGATGACCTCGCAATCCGAATCGCGCGCGCCTTCGCCCATCCTGTTGATCGAAGATGAGCCGTCGGTCACCGCTTTCCTGCGCGCAGCACTGGAGCGGCGCGGCTACGCAGTGGTGGACGCCTCCTCTGGCGCCGAGGGACTGGAAAAGCTCGACGGCGGCGACTACTTCGGTGTGATCTCGGATATTCGCATGCCAGGCTCGGTGAATGGCGCCGAAGTGCACGCCTGGATCCAGCAAAACCGACCAGAACTCTGCACCCGCATCATTCTGATCAGCGGAGACACCGCTAACAGCGATACGCAAGCCTTGCTGGCGCAGAGTGGAACGCCATGTATTGAAAAGCCCTTTCGAGTGCAACAACTACTAACCGTAGTGGAGAAAACCTTCGGGAAACCATGAACGCCGACCTCAAAATCCGCTTACTTGTAGTAGACGACGAACAAAGCATCCGCCGCCTGTGCATGACCATCGGAACCTCTCTCGGCTTTGTCTGTGCCGAGGCCGAAAGCGCCGAGTCCGCGGCCTCCCGGCTCGATGCAGAATCCCCCGACCTCGTGCTGACGGACCTGAAGCTTCCCAGCCAGTCCGGCGTAGAACTATTGCGCCAGGTCAAAGCGCTGATTCCCCGCACCGAAGTAGCCATCATGACCGGCCACGGCTCCATCGAATCCGCGGTCGATGCCATGAAACTCGGAGCCTACGACTACATCGAAAAACCTTTCCGCGTCGAAAAGATGCGCCTGCTGCTGCAACGCATGGCGGAAAAAATCCGCCTGGTTACCGAGAACGAATTCCTGCGCGAGCGCGTCAATACCGAGGAAAACCTCGACGGAATCATCGGCACCTCGGCGAATATCCAAGACGTCTTGCGGATGATTTCGCGGCTGAAAGATACCCGCACCCCGGTTCTGATTTCCGGCGAGAGCGGCACCGGCAAAGAACTTGCCGCGCGCGCCATTCACTTCCGCGGGTCCATGGCACAAACTCCATTCATTGCCGTCGATTGCGGCTCTCTAGTCCCCACACTGATGGAAAGCGAGCTCTTCGGCTACGAAAAAGGAGCGTTTACGGGAGCCTCGAAGTCCAAGGCTGGTTTATTCCAAGCCGCCAACGGCGGAACAATTTTCCTCGACGAAATTGGCGAGTTACCCCTGGAAATGCAGGCGAAACTCCTCCGCGTGCTCCAGGAAAAGGAAGTTCGTCCGGTCGGCAGCAACGAAAAAGTGCACGTCGATGTGCGCGTCATCGCGGCCACCAACCGCGATCTGGAAGCCGCCTACCGCGGCGGCACTTTCCGCAAGGACCTTTATTTCCGCTTGAACGTCGTAACCGTTCATCTCCCTGCCCTTCGAGATCGCCGCTCCGACATCCCCATGCTGGTCCATCACTTCCTGGACCGCTACGCCCGCGGCGAAAACCTCCAGGTCACGCCCGCAGCGATGAAAAGCCTCCTGCAATACGACTGGCCGGGTAACATCCGCGAATTGGAGAACTGCGTCGCACGCGCCGTCGCGCTCGGCGACCATCATGTGATCGATGTTGGCGATCTACCGCCTGCAATTCGAATGGATTCCAGCGCGACAGCGTCATCCTCGCTGCAGAATACCGCGTCTCTTTCCACGACCGCGCTCGCGGAAATGGAACGCATGACCATCCTTCGCGTCTTCGAGCAAGCAAACGGCGACAAGGCACTGGCGGGCAAGATGCTTGGCATCAGTCGCGCAACGCTCTACAGAAAGCTCAAGCGTTACAACATAGCAATGAAAGGCGAACCGGCCGATGCCGCCGATGAAACGAAGGTTCACGCTGCATCTCACTAAACGAGACACGTCTCACGACGCCCCTGGGCCCGTAGCGCGCCGGACCGCTGAGACGCCGGCGTTTCACACTGAGACGCCGAAACCCACGGTTCGACCCGAGTAAATATCTAACCCTCACCCTTTCAGCGGTTTCCCAAGCGCCTGCACCTCCACTTCTTTTGGCGTCAGACGTGCTCTCTCCCTGCCGGGATTCTGTGTTTATCGGTGCCGTGAGTGTCTGTCGCATGTAACGGCTGCAATTTGCACCTGCAAGTTGAGAGGCGATGTGAAGAGCTCAGCTGAAATCGCGGCCCCCGTTCAAGAGCAGGGCTGCGCGGAGCAACTAGCGCGGTTCTTTCCGCAAGCTGCCGCCGTCCGCATCCCTGTGCAGGTGACCGCCCTTCGCGGCGGACGCACCAAGCTGCGCGAAGCGGCCACGCTTGAATTTGCCGCACCGGATTTCGCTATCTTTCTTTCCACTTTGCCATTGGAATTCGATGACCGTGTGCGACTCGAACGAGATCGAAAAGGACGCGCGGCCGAGGCTACTGTCATCGCCGTGCAGTACCACGAAGGCCGCAAAGCGGTGGCCGTTAAATTCGCGCAAGGGCCTTGCGACTGGGTGACGCAGCCATGACCAAGATGACCACGCTCAATCTTTCCTACTCTCCTCCCGCGCGTGCCGCTGCGCCGCGCCAGGACCAGTGGGACGAGGCTCGCTCTGTCTTTCCGATCTATCTCGCGCTCGCCAGACAACTCACCGTCGAAATCCCATTCCCCCCCGACAAGCGGCACTTGCCCGAAAAACCGGATCTCGAAACTTTTTCCAAGATTCAAACGTGGCTCGATACCATGGACCAGCAGGTTCTTGTCTATCAGCTTCGTCATCTACTCCAGATGACCACACTGAACGCCAGCGAAGCCGGCCTGTGCGCCCTCATTCAGCGTCATCTGCGCAAGCCCTCCAAGACGAACACGGATCGCGACAAGGTTGATTTCCTCCTCGTACAATACTTTGCTCTTTGCACGCCCCCAAAGATTTATCACAAGCAGATCGAGCTCGAAGACGCGGCAGTAGTAATGAAACCGGTCCTCGGCGACGTCAGCACCGCTCCTCTTGCTTGGTGCGAGCCTCTCGAGAAAATGATTGTCGCACTTCGCGGCTTCCGTAGCCTTCGCGACATGCTTAAAACGAATTTCATCGAGCAGGGTCGCAAGGTAAAAGAGACTTCCGGCAAAATGTTCTACGAGCCTTCTTCCCTGGTGGCGTTCGTCCGCTTCAACTTCCTTCTTCGCCGCACGCTGATTGAACTGATGCACGCCGATCTCATCGCCATCCGCGCTGGCTTGAGCCAACTTGATTCCGCGGGCGTCCGTATCGTTGACTGCCAGAATTTTGGCCTGTCCACCGCGGAGCCTCTCGCGAAAGTCCGTCAACTCGCCGACGAATGGAAGCAGCCGTTCCAGAAGGAATATACCGAGCGAACCGTCAACGAAACCTTCGAGAAGCTTCTGGCTTTGCGATCAGATGTCGAGCGCGCGCTCGAGCGTATTGCGCCGAAGACCACCGAATCCATGGCGCCGCTCCCAGCCGACGCCGCACATCGCAACACAGCTCCAGCCCCTCCCGCCGCGCGTTCCCTGCCGGAGTCGCCCAAGGATTCGGAAGCTTCCGCAGTTCTGGATTTCGAATCCTGTCTGGAACAAATCTGGGAGCAACTCATCGCCGTCCCTCCGGCGCCCGGGCGCTCCATGACCACCGTCAGAATTGGCAGCGCTCGGATCCTGATGTCCTCCTGGGAAGTCACCGCGTTCGTCAACGAAGACAGCCCCTCCGCTGAAGACCTGCGGCGCGCCGTTGTCGCCCGTGCTCTGGTTACCGCCGCGACCGAAGCCGCTAAGGAAACCGGCAACGCCACTGGCCTCGACCGCGCACTGTCCATCGCGCGCATCGAAGTGTCTCGCCTGCAGGAACGCGTGGACGTCGCCAAGCAAGCGAAAGATACCGAAGCCGCCGTGAATTTAGGCATCAGCACCAAGCGTTTGCTTTCCGCGCTCGACGAGGCTGAGAAACTTTAGCAAGCGCGCGACTCTTCGTAGCGGCGAGGCGCGGTAAAAAAATTGCAACCGAACTATGGCGTAAGACCAGAATTGGGAGCCGGTCCCTTTTGCCAAACTCCAACGCACTGATCGTCACGGATGAAACGGAATTTGCGCGGCTGCTGACCTCCTGCTGGCAAGCCGAACGTCAGGCCCCCGCCATCACCGTGCTTGGCAGCGATTTGTGGAGCGAGCACGAAACAATTGACCACGAGCTTGTCGTTGTCGGTCCACTGCGCGAAGGCAAACTCCCCGAGGTTCTGAAGTCGCTCGCTCCCGCCACCGCGGTGATCCTCTGCGCGCCGGCAGACTCCCGCGAACTCTCTCAACTGCGCGCCCGCTATCCGCGTCTGGTCCATATTCCCCTACGGGAAGACTGGACGCAAACCCTGCTCCTGGTCGCCAGTGAATCCCTGCGTCGCACCGAAGCCCTTCGCGCCGCCCGCCAAGCCGAAAGCAAAGCCGCGCGAAACGAACACCACGCCACGCTCGGCCGCTACATGATCGACATGAAGCACAGCGTCAACAACGCGCTGACCTCCATGCTCGGCAACGCGGAACTCCTACTCCTGGAGCCCGGCCAGCTTTCGCAGCAATCTCTCGCGCAAATCAAAACCATTCACAGCATGGCCCTGCGCATAAACGAAATCATGCAGCGATTCTCATCCCTCGCCACCGAAATGCGCGACGCTGAGAATGCATCTCAAGCTGAGACGCCCGACGCCGTAACGTCGCGTTCCCGCCGCAGCTAGCGATCTCCCAGTTCTCCCGTAAGTGCCTCATTTCTAGGCCGTTATACCAACGCGACAAACGTTGCGATCCCGGCCCAAAGCTGGCCGCTGACGTGCACCCTTACGCAGCGGAGAACTGTTCGGAGAACTCTGTGCTCCAGAAAAAAATTCTGATCGTCGACGATTCGCCATCGCAAGTGCGGCTGATGCAAGGCCTCCTTGAAACCGAGGGCTATAACCCTGTCGGCCTGAACGACCCGCGACGCATTGAGGAATTCATTACCGCCGAGGGACCCAGCGTCATCCTGCTGGACGTGGTCATGCCCGAACGCAACGGTTTTCAGGTTTGCCGCGAGCTGAAAAGCAACACGAAGTTCAACGCCAACCCGGTAATCCTGGTCACCTCGAAAGACACACCGAGCGACCGCTACTGGGGCGAGCAGCAAGGTGCCGACGGATACGTAACCAAACCCTTTACGCGCGAAGAGCTACTCCGCGCAGTCCGGCGTTTCGCATGAACCGCCGCACCAGAAATCGCAAGGGCCATTTCGCGAGCAATCGCCCGAGGACGATGTAAGCATGTTCGAAGATTTTCATCTAACGCCGCTAGCCGCCAACGCCGACCCCGACGATCTGCTGGAAGCTCTCGGTCCGCTCGACGACAGCCCCGCGGAATCGCAGTTCTGCGTCTTCCGCAGCGGCCGCGAACGCTTCTGCCTTCCGGTGCTGGACGTCGAAGAAGTGCTGGACTGGCCTTTGCTGACGAAGGTGCCCCTCGCGCCGCCGTATCTTCTCGGCATTTTCAATTTGCGAGGCGTAATCGTTCCGCTGATCGACATCGCCCTAACAGAAGGCCGTCGTCCTGGCCTGCTGCCGAAACACGTGGTCGTCGCTTCCCTCCGCGGCGAAGCGGGACACGATGACCTTCGCGTGGGCATCGCGGCCGACGAAGTCATCGGCACCTATTCCGTAACCACCGACGATCTTCTGGAGCAAGCTCCAGAGAATGTGCCGCACTGCGTAGGCATGCTGCGCCACGAAGATCGGCTGGCGCTGTTGATCGACCTAAGGAAATTGCTCGAGGTTTACCCAGGACCCAGCATTTGAGTTTTGCGGCAACACTACCGGCAAAGCCGGAGCGCGCCGTAGGAAAGCTTTGGAGGAAGGCATGAAATCGCGACTGAGTTCCACAATCTGGACGCTGGTTCTGGCAAACGGCGTCGTGCTATTCGCCGTGCTCGGCTTGGCCTACAGCGCCGGCCGGCAATCTGGCGGCGCATCTCTCTTTGACTTCGGCGCATTGCCAAGCGGCGCAAGCGGCTCGGTGCTCCTGGCACTGGCGCTCGCCGTAGGCATGGCGTTGATCCTCGCGTGGCGCCTCGGCAGCGCTCTGCTCACTCCGGTCAAGCAGCTCGCCGATTTCTCCGAGCGCTTCGCCGCAGGCGACGTTCGCTCCCGCGCGGAAGTTCACACGCAGGACGAACTCGGCTACATCGCCGACAATCTCAATCGCGCCGTCGCAAAAGTTTCGAAAGCCAATAGCAACCAGGAGGCCAACGACAACCTCCAGCGGAGCATCACCGAGTTGCTGACAGTCATCAACCAGGTTGCCCGCGGCGATCTGTCTCTCCGCGGCAAAGTCACCAACGACGCCCTCGGCAACGTCGCCGACTCCATCAACTACATGCTCGACAATTTCACCAAGGTTCTCGAGCGCGTCCGCAAGGCCGCAATGGAAGTCACGGCCTGCTCCAATAACATTCTGGTTGCCGCCGACGAGATGCAAGCCGGCGCCACTCAACAGGATCAGGAAATCACCAACACCTCCAGCGCCGTCGAAGAACTCACGGTCTCGATGAAGCAAGTGTCCAACAACGCCGAGGCCAGCGCCGAAGCCGCGCGCCGCGCCCTCGATGCCGCCGAACAAGGCAACCGAGCCGTCCGCGACACCCTCGAAGGCATGCAGCGCATCCGCGCATCCGTGCAAGCCACCGCGAAAAAGATCAAGTCGCTGGGCGATCGCTCTCTCGAAATCTCCGAAATCATCAACGTCATCAACGACATTACCGAGCAGACCAACCTCCTTGCGTTGAACGCTGCCATCGAAGCGGCCCGCGCCGGAGAAGCCGGCCGCGGTTTCGCAGTCGTCGCCGACGAAGTCCGCAAGCTGGCCGAGCACAGCCGCAGCGCCACGAAAGACATCGCAGCCCTGATCAAAGCCATTCAAGCCGAGACAAACGAAGCCGTCGTGGTCATGGAAGAAGGCACCAAGGAAGTGGAAGGCGGCGCAACCCTGGCCGATCAGGCAGGTCGCGCGCTCGACGCAATTTCCAGCGTCGTCCGCCAGTCCGCCGAGCTCGTCCAGGAAATCTCCCTGGCCTCGAAACAGCAAGTACGCGGCACCGAAGGCGTAGCCCACGCCATGCAAATCATTTCCAGCATCACGCGCCAGACCTCGCAAGGCACGCGCGGCACGGTCGCCACGGTCAGCCAGCTTGTCAAGCTCTCCGACCAGCTCAACGAAGCATTGGCCCAGTTCCGGGCAGCGAAACAAGGCAGTGTGCATGAAGAATCCGAGCGGCCCGTTCCAGCAGGCGCGGCTCGATAGGCAACGATTCCCAGCTCCGGCGCAAACCGCTCTGCGGTTGCGCTTTAAGGGCGACCGCATAGCGATCGCACAGAAGGAACGGACCGGAGCCGAAACGTGACCACGATGAGCGAACGCCAGGGACCTGCGGTCCGTTTGAGCGAACACGAGTTGAGTGAGATCCGCATGCTGATCGAAGAGCGGACAGGCATTTGTTTCGATGAATCGCGCGAGCGCTTTTTCTCCACGCGGGTCCGCGAGCACATCGTCGCGAAGAAACTCGCAGGAGGCACGGAGCTGCTCCGCGCGATTCGCAAAACAAATGTCGAATACGAAGCTCTGCTCGAAAGCTTGCTGACGCAGGAAACATCGTTTTTCCGCTACCCGGGCGTATACGAGGCCTTCGAAAAGCGCCTCCTGCCCGAGTTGCACGTGAAAAAGTTCTGGAAGAATCCGCGAACCCTGCGCATCTGGAGCGCAGGTTGTTCCACCGGAGAGGAGCCTTATTCGATCGCCATCACCATTGCCGACGCGCTTTCCTTCACCGACTCCTGGAAGCTCGAAATCCTGGCCACGGACGTCAGCAGAAACGCGCTGAAGCAAGCAGAACGCGGAGTTTACAAAGGCCGCAGCGTAGCCAGCGTAAGCGAGAAACAATTAGCGGCACATTTTACTCAGGCGAAGGAAGGCTATCAGGTCAAGTCCCGGCTTCAGAAAATGATCACCTTTGCACAAATGAATCTCGCCTCGGCCGTCTACGTAGGCCGCATGGACCTGATTTTTTGCATGAACGTGCTGATCTATTTCACGGAGGAGCGCCGCCGCACCCTGGTCCAGCGCTTTTACGACAGTCTCGAACCCGGCGGATACCTCTTCCTCGGCCATTCCGAATCCATCTCGAAAATGCCCGTAAAGTTCCAGGCCATCGTCCTGAACGATTGCATCCTCTACCGCAAACCAACAGCCGAGGAGCGCCACAAGTCCGAACTCGTCCTGGAAGGAGGAGCCTCGTGAGCATCCCAGACCGCGAAGCCGTCGAGCTATTCCTCCAGGAGGCTTCCGAGCACCTCCAGTACCTCCGCGAATACGTCAGCGTGCTCCAGGAAATTCAGCCGCGCCGCGAAGATCTGGAACGCCTCTACATCGCCGCCCACACACTGAGTGGCACGTCCGCCAGCTACGGCTTCCCGCGTTTTTCCGAAATCGCCGGAAAGTTAGCGCACGTTTTTCAATACTCGCTGAACGCCACGCTGGGCGACGATCTGCACGGCCCACTAACAGAATTCTTGTCCGATGGTATCTCGCTGCTGGAAACCGACCTGCTGGAAATCAGCGACACCGGCCAGGAAAATATCGAAGACATCGCCGCCTTCAAAGAGCGCTACCGCTTCGTTTTCCCGGTCGAACCGGTTCCTCTGATTTTCGATCAGCGCCCAGCAGCTCCTCCCGCACTCGACGAAGTCCCGCAGGCCGCTCTCACCGGTTCCTACTTCGACGCGTTGCCCGCGGACGACGAAGTCGGTCCCGAAATCCTCGAATTCTTCCAACCGGAAGCCGAAGAGCACCTGCAAGTCGTCAGCGATTGCCTCATCTCCCTCGAAGGCAATAACAACCCCGAGGAAATTAATCGCCTCTTCCGCGCCATTCACACGGTCAAGGGTTCCGCCGCACAAGTAGGCCTCAAGCGTCTCGGTGCCATCGCCCATCGCGTCGAAGATTTGATCGGCCGCTTGCGCGATGGCGAAATCGAGCCATCGCCCGCTGTCGTGGATATCTGCCTCGAATCCGTCGACGTTCTGAAAAAGACCCTGCATCGCCAGTGGGTCGACGAATCCGAAATGCGCGCCGGTGTCGATTCCCTGCTCAACCGCATCGCCGAATTCGCACCGCTCGACGCGGAAGAAGCTCTCGCCGAAGCAACCAGCAACGGCGAAGCTTATCAAGCGAGTCCACAAGAAATCGCCGCGCCGCAGCAAGCTCGCAAATCCGGCAAGCAGCCAGCAAGCCCGGCCGCTTCCACCAAGTCCGTTCGTATCGCTCTCGAACGCCTCGACCGCATGATGAATACCGTCGGAGAGTTGGTCATCAACCGCACCCGCATGGTCGGCCGAGTCTCCGAACTCGAAAAGCTCGTGGACACGCTCAGTTTTTCGAAGGAACGCCTGCAAGGCAAAGTGAACGAGTTCCAGGAAAAGTACGAGTTCAACCGCATCAGCTCGTCCCGCGCGACCGCTTCCTGGAATGCCGCCACGACCCCGAAACGCCTGACCAGCGCCGCCGCGGGCGACGGCTTCTTCGACGACTTCAGCGAGCTTGAGATGGATCGCTACGACGACTTCAACATCCTCTCCCGCTCCATGGCCGAAATTTCCGCCGACGTCAACGAAGTCCTCACGCAACTGGAAGGCTACATCGGCCGCGTCGAAGGCGACATCGACGAATTCACGAAACTAGCGCACCACTTGCAGGACGAATTCACCACCGCCCGCATGGTGCCTATCGGCACTCTCTATTCCCGGTTGTCCCGCGCCGTCCGCGACGCCGCGCAATCTGCCGGCAAGCAAGTCGACCTCGACTTCGTCGGCAACGAAACCGAGCTCGACAACAACATCATCCAACAAATTTCCGATCCGCTCGTGCATCTGGTCCGCAACTCCGTCGCCCACGGCATCGAGCGCGGCGACGCGCGCCTCTCCGCCGGTAAACCCGAAGCCGGCAAGGTTTCTCTCCGCGCCTATCACCGCGGCAATCACATCTACATCGAAGTCGAAGACGACGGCGGTGGCATCGATTACGAGCGCGTAAAGCAGAGCGCCGTCGAACGCGCGCTGGTCTCCAGCGAAACCGCCGACCGCCTCACCGAGCGCGATCTGCGCGAGATGCTCTTCCATCCAGGCTTCTCCACCGCTCCGGCCAAGACCGAACTCGCAGGCCGCGGCGTCGGCCTCGATGTTGTCCGCGCGAATCTAAACGCCCTCAACGGCGATGTCGAAATCGAAAGCGCTCGCGGCCAGGGCACGAAGTTCACGCTCAAAGTTCCTCTCACGCTCATCATTTCGCCCGCGCTCTTCGTCCGCTGTGGCGGCGTCAGTTTCGCTCTCCCTCTTGCCGTCGTGGAAGAGATTCGCCGTATCCGCGCCGACGAAATCGAAGACGTAGGCGGCAAGCTTCTCACCAAAGTGCGCGATGTCGTCACCGAAGTCATCCGCCTCGACGGCTATCTAGGCCTTCCGCCGCTGGAAGCCATCAACGGCTACTTCCGCATGGTGGTAGCCAACACCGGCAATCGCCAGATCGGTCTCGTCGTCGAAGAAGTTCTCGGCAAAGACGAAATCGTCATCAAGAATCTCGGCGAGTACCTCCGTCGCGTAAAACTATTCCCGGGCACGACCATCGCTCCAGACGGCAGCCTGATCTTGCTCATCGATCTCAATCGCATGGTCGCTACGGAGCCCAACGAGCGCCGCACCCTGCAAGCCAGCGCCAGCGCGGCTCGCGTCTTTGCCCCCGGATCCGAAGCGGTCGCCCGTGGCACGATCCCCACCGATGCCATCGATCGCGTCGAGCACGAACGCGTCATCGTCGTCGCCGACGATTCGATCAGCGTCCGCAAGTTCGTCGGCCGCATGCTCGAAAAGAACGGCTATCGCGTGAAGCTCGCTGCCGACGGCCTCGAAGCCGCCGAACTGGTCACCCAGCACGGCTGTCATCTGGTCATCACCGACCTCGAAATGCCGCGCATGACCGGTTACGAACTGATGGTTCAACTGCGCCAGAGTCCCACAACGCGCCGCATACCGGTGATGGTCGTAACCTCGCGCGCCGGAGCCAAACACCGCGATCGCGCGATAAAAGAAGGCGCCACCGCGTTCCTCACCAAACCGGTGCAGGAAGATCAACTCATCGCCGCGGTCGAAAAACTTATCGGAACGGAGGCAACGCGCCCGGTAGTCCCGGTAGCGTAGGAACAAACGATGGCGACCACTCCCAACAAAAAGTTTCGCGTCCTCATCGTTGACGACTCGACCTTCATGCGCAAGGTCCTCGAAACCATTTTGAATTCCGACGATCAGCTACAAGTCGTCGGCCAGGCCAAAGACGGGCGCGAAGCCGTCACGCTGGCCGAATCTTTGAAGCCTGATGTCATCACCATGGACATCAACATGCCCCACGTCGATGGTTTGCAGGCCACCGCGCAAATCATGACCACCAACCCGCGCCCCATCGTCATCGTCAGCTCGGAATCCCGCGAAGGCGCCGCCAGCACGCTGAAAGCTCTCGAACTCGGCGCCATCGAATTCGTTGCCAAGCCATCCAGCGGCATCGATCTCGACATGCAAAGCGTAAAGGACGATCTTCTTCGTAAAGTGCGCATGTCCGCGAAGGTCCGCGTCGTCCGCACCGCGTCGCGACTGGCGTCCACGCTTCAAGCGGTCAGTAATAGTCCTGCGACCTTACCGCAACGCGTCGCCCCGCGTCCGCAGCCGACCGCGCCGCTCGACCAGCGCTTCCCGATCGTCGTTCTAGGCGCCTCCACCGGCGGCCCCGCAACGGTGATGCGTCTCGCTCCCGGATTCACGCGCGACTTCCCCGCTGCCGTTTTCCTGGTGCAGCACATGCCCGCTACGTTCACCACGCAATACGCGGCGCAGCTCGCCGAATTCACCAGCATCCGCGTGAAGGAAGCCGAGCCCAATGAGCCGGTTCAACCCGGCACGCTGTACATCTGCCCCGGCGCGCAACACCTGCGCATCACTCCGACGGGCCGCATCCAACTCGACAGCACTTCCGGCCGCATCAACGGCTATTTACCGAATATCGATGTCACCATGGAAACCGCCGCGGCCTATGCCGGCGCAATGACCATCGGTGTCGTATTAACCGGGATGGGCAATGACGGCGCTGCAGGCGCAAAAGCCGTCCGCAACGCCGGCGGGCTGGTCATCGCCCAGGACGAGGCCACCTCCGTGATCTTCGGGATGCCCGCCGAAGCCATCAAAGCCGCCAACGTCGAGCAGGTCCTGCCGCTTGACGACATCTACGCCGCCATCGAAAAGCGCGTGATTAACATCTGCAAAGCTACGCCGGCGGGAACCCCGACTCCGGTCGGAGGAAGATAATGCGCCTACTCGCACCCACAAAATCACAACCTGTTCGCACCGAGCAGATCATTCTGTTCCGCGTCAGCGGCCAACTCTTCGCCGTCTCGTCGGCGTCGGTAAAAGAAGTCCGCAGCGTAGACACTCTATCCGGCGCAGCCAAGGAAATCGCACAAGCTGGGCTCCGCAAAGTCCGCCACATCGTGCAGCGCGGCGAACACTCTCTCTACGTCGTGAACGGCGCCATGCATTTCGGCCTGCCACCATACGCGCCTGCATTGGTGTTCGTCCTCCGCCACACGCGCACTGCCCTGTTAGTCGATGGCATCGAGAAAATGACCACCATGACGCGCCTGCAAGCCCTCCCGCAAGCTTTCTGCAACGACGAGCGCGACTGGTACCGCGGCGTAACCGCCATAGACCAAACGGTCGTCCCGGTAGTAAAGCCCGAAGGCTTCCTGACCCCAGACGAACTCTTCCTCCTGGACTCGTCGCTGCAGTCGAATGGGTCCGCGGGTTCAGACTCAACCATCCCAGACGAGTCCCCAAGCGAAGCCATCCTATTGGAGTCCTCGTCAAACGTTCCCGTGAACTCCGAACCGGGTGCCGCACCCTTCGGTTTTAAGGGTGCGGGTTTAGATCCAACGTCCACCACCATCGACCCAGCGAGCCTCCCCCGATGAGCCCGCAAACCCAAACCGATTCCGAATCCTTCGTCCTACTCCGCCTGGCCGAGCGCCGTTTCGCCGTAGCCGCGGGCGACATTGCCGAACTCGTGGCCCCAAGTCGCATCTTCCGATTCCCGCACCACACGAAAGAAATTGAGGGTGTAATCCTCCGCCGCGGCCGCATAGTCCCAGTCTGCGACGTAGCCGCCAGATTAATCGGCAAGAGCCTCCTCTCCCGCCGCTTCTATCTGATCGCCCAGCGCCGCTACACCAACGGCACGGAATGGATCGCTCTTCCAGTCACTGGGGATTGCGAACTGATCTTCGCGGAAATGATTCCGGCAAGCGAAGCCGACCTCCCGCACGTGTCTGGCTGGCTCTCGCACGATGGCGATGTCATCGAAGTCCTCAATCTCAACGCGTTGACTCCCGGGCCAAATCCCACGATTCTCGCAGCGCCCACCGAAGCCCTCCAGCAGGAGGCGCTCTCATGATCGAACCAGGCCGCGTAGCAAAAATCCTGCTGATCGACAGCAACGTCTATTTCTCCAAGCGCCTAAGCGACGCGCTGAAACGCGAAGGCTTTGAAGTCGTTTCCAGCACACAACCCGCATTCGCGCTGACCACCCTTGAGTACGACATGCCAACCGCCGTAGTGTGCGCCACCAACATGCGCGAAATGGGCGCGCTGGAAATCGCTAAAATCATCCACGCCGACCCCAAAAATGTCGCGCTCCCCATCATCGCTCTCGGCGACGGCAGCCAGCGCGCTCTGATGGAAGCCTTCCAGGCCGGCTGCGATGACTACATCGATCGCGGGCGGCAGCCAGCCGTGATCGCCACTCACATTCGCAACATCATCATCAGCAAAGCCGAAGGCTTTCAGCCCACGCAAATGCTCGCCCAGGCCGACACCAGCCTCAGCGGCAGCCTCTCGCATCACGACCTTCCCGGCGTGCTCCAGATGCTCGGCCACGCCCGACAGACCGGCGCGCTGCACATCAACGCCGCAGCCGCCGATGCGGTCCTGTTCTTCGACGCCGGCACCATCACCCACGCCGAATGCGGCAACCTGTTCGGCGACGAAGCGGTAATCCACATCGTCAAAAGCTGCGTCCAAGGCGGTACCGGAGTCTACAAATTTGTCTACGGCGCCACTTCTGCTCAACAAACCGTGCTGCGGTCCGCCACGGACCTGATGCTCGACGCCATGCGCGAGTACGACGAAAACGCGAACAACGCAACGATTGAAGATGATGGGAAGGGGACGCCCGCGCTCGACGCTTTAGGAAGCACAGACACTTTTGCTTGCCCTGAGCCCGGAAGGGCCTATGCCGCCCCCAACGAAGGCGCCGAGTGCACCCGAGAAGCAGAGTCTCCCGAGGCGGAAGACACAGTAGGCCTCTTCACCAACAATCCTGATGCCTCAGTGCAAGAAACCTCAGTTCAAGACGCCTCGGTGCAAGACGCGCCCGTGCAAGAGAACACTACGCCCGAACACGAATTTCACGAACACGAGTCGCACGAAAGCGCGGCGGCCGACAACTCAACGGCCGACATCACACCGCACGAAAATTCTGAAGTCGACAGAATCTTAAGCGAACTTGCCGATCAACATCGTCTATCCGAAGAAAATTTAGCCGACAAGGAAGCGCTATGAGCGAACTAATGTCCGTTCCACAACTCACCGACGCCCCGGCAAAACGCACGCCTACCGTCTATTTCATCGACGACTCCGCGACCATGCGCGAAGTCATCAAGATCGCTTTCCGCCGCGAGAACTTCAACGTCATCGCCTGCGCCGACGCCGCTTCCGCGCTCGCGCAGTTCGAGCAGAATCCCCCCGACGCGGTCATCACCGACGTGATCATGCCGGATCAGGACGGCTACTCGGTCTGCACCCAAATCAAGCAGCACGCGCAATTTGGACACATCCCGGTAGTGTTGATGTCCGGCGTGGTCAACAAGACCGTGGCCGACAAAGCAGTGTCTGTCCGCGCCGACGAATTAATCCGCAAGCCGTTTCAGCCGCAAGAATTAATCGGCCGCGTAAAAGCTCTGCTGAATCCGAAGCCAGCAAGTCCGGCGCCGTCCGCGACGGATCGCCCGGCGGCGCCAAGCATTCCCGGGATTCACAGCATCCCTGGCGTTCCCAATGTCTCCCATGCCCCTAGCGCCGCAAACTCGCTGAGCAGCCTGTTCGCGCCAGCGACGCCTCCGCCACCCGGGCCAACACACGCCACGCCGCAGCCGCACGCCTCCGAACAACGTGTCCCGGAATCCGCTTGGCCCCGAGCGCTGGCCGAAGCCTTCACGCCGCGCCCCACGTCACCGGCATCCACTGCGCTACCAAATTTTCCGCCCGCGCAGCAGCATCCTAGCCAGCACGCCAGCCAGCCCGCTCATGCCGGCCAGCCAGCGCAACCGCCAGTTCACGCGCCCGCCCGCACGGTACCCAGCGGCGACGCTCAAAAACTTCGCGCCGAAGTCGCGCGGCTCGAACTGCTCGTCAAGAAGCTCCAAACCGAGCTCCAAATCGAACGCCAATACAACCAAGCGCTAGAATCGCAAATCCACGACCTGACGCACACCGAATAGCTTCCGGGTAGCACAGACACTCTTGTCTGTGTCCCCGAAATCCGCGCCCAAGTTTGTTACGAAGGCTTTGCGCTGTCTCCAACTGGGACGCATATTCACAAAGCCGCGCGCGCCCACGTCCCTTCCACTCTTCAAACGAGTCTTCAGTTTGTTCTCGTCTGCGCCTCGTAAATGTCCGCTGAGAGTGCTCTAAAGGCCGCGACTTTGACGTTTCATCCCACAGGCCGCCATCACCACCCGCTATCCTCGCACGAAAAATAGGATCCGCTACTCCGCGCCGATCTTGCCGCTACTCCGCAACCCCTCCAACCAACGCCGAGCCTTCCCCGCCTCCGGCCGATCTCCGTGCTCCCGCAAAAACGCCCGCAGAGTCTGCGCCGCCTCCTCATACTGCCCCACGGCCGTTAAAGCCTGCGCCACCAGCAAGGCGATCTCCGGCGCCTTGCCCTTCGATTCCGCCAGAGCCGCCTGTGCGCTCTTCAACGCCTCTTCATACCGCGCGCTCTGGTAATACGCTTTGGTTAGCGCCCAATGCGCCTCGAACCCAACGCCCGCATCCAACGACAGCGATTTCTCAAGCGGGATAATCGCCGCGTCATACTTCCCCTGGTCCTCAAGCGCCATGCCCAGCGCCGCAAATGCCCGCGCATGATTCGGATCAACCTGCGTCGCCTTCTGCAACGCGCTCTGCGCCTGCTCCCAATTCCGCTGCTTCAAATACAAAACGCCTTGCACGTAGAGCACGTCGGGATGCCCAGGCGCCAGCCGCGCGGCATCGCCCACGAACTTCTCTGCGTCCCGCAACTTGTCCTCGCTGAGCGCCCGCAATCCCTTGTCGAACGACTCCCTGGCCTTCGGCGCGAGTACAGGTTTCCCTGGCACACCCACAATATTTTCCCCAACACGCTCTCGCCGCAGATACACGTCCACTTGTGTCCTGACTGGCTCGCGCACCGACACATCCTTTTGCACGCTCTGGTATCCCGGAAGTTGCACAGTGACGGTGAATTCACCAAGACTGGTCACCACGAATTGCAAGCGCCCCTGCGAAGTCGCGCCCTCACCACTGGGAATCGATCCCTCGCGATAAAGTCTCACGGTAGCCGGCGCGGAGATTGGCTGCCCTTCAGCGTCGCGCACCATCACGGTGATCTCCGCTCCATTTCCGAAGAATTCTTTCGATTCGCTACCGCTATCCTGGCACTGAGCCGGACCCGCTCCAGCCAAGACACAAGCGATTCCTACCATCAGTGGCCATCGCAAAACGCTCCGCCACGAACACGTTTCGCTAAAACGATTGCGGGCGCCGGGCGTGAATCGACCGGCCTCAAAACAATCACGGGCGACATGTAAAGGCGTAGCGCCGCGAAGCCTGACACCCCACCGCGTAACGGAGCGAGGTGTGAATAGAGATTTGACCTGTTTCCTGGCCCGGGTGAAATAAAGCATGAGGGCCTCGACGAAATTGCCGCGAGCCTAGTCCCCCGGATCAATCGCGTCAAGCAAAAATGATTTCACCGCGCCACCGCTCAATGGGCTCGAATGGCGCTCGCTCCAAGCCGGAAGCAGGATCTCTCCCGCAGCCCCATCTACGCAGGGTTCCCTCAGCGTAGGGGTTGGCCCGTCGCAGGGTTGCGTCGGCGAAAGGTTGCACCTAAGCACAGGGCGGTCCGTTTCCTCCAAACTCTCGGCAAATCCGAGGTAGCATTGCTTCACCCACCCTTCCCCAGAAAAGGGGACACCCATGCAGCCAATCGAACGCCGCCGTGAACCCAGAGTACCGTTTTCCGCGGACGCGGAAATCCTGGACGAGCAAGACGATTCCCGTACACGATCCCGAGTCCGTGACCTTAGCCTGGGCGGCTGCTACGTGGAAATGAACGATCCTTTCCCTCCCGGCAAGAACGTTCTGATCGAGATCTATACCGGGACGGAATTTCTGGAAACTCACGCCACGGTGGCCTTCCTTGAGCCACATCAAGGCATGGGCCTTACCTTCAGCGTGATGCAGCCGTTCTTCGCCGACGTGCTCAACAAATGGCTAGCGCAAGCCACACTCGGGCCGACACATTGAAGCTCGTCGCAATGACCTGTATCTCTTTGGCCCGCAACAGCGTAGAGTGAAGACTCCCACTTAGAAGCGAAATCGGAATCACTCGAAAGCCCTACGAAAGCAGGATTAATGACGAGCCCAACGGTCTACCGGTGGCAGACGCCCTACGACTCCGCAGTCCTGGAGATGGACCTGACCCTGATCCCCTCGCGCGTCAAAGCAGCCCTCGGAGCCATTGAAGAGCGCCTGCGCAGTTGCATCGAGTACGGGAGTCCCGAACATCGAGCCATCGAAGACGCCCGCCGATCCCTGGCGACGTTAACCCGCAAGCGTAAGTAGTGGTGAATGTCGCTCCGGCCATCCTGAGCCGCTAGAACGGACGATACGTCCGTCCGTTCTTCGGATTTTCAGTGTTAACTCCTCTGCCACCCTACCCCCCGGTTTTTTGTAAGTATTCATTCCAGAGAGTTTGAAGTTCTTTAGAATCAATACTTGCATAAGTGTGGATTCTAAGGGCTTTAGCGGTCGGATTATTTTGGCCGAAAAGTGACTGCCCACGGGGTGCGGATTTTGAAGGAAGCAGATAGACCGTACTGAAGACGGACATGGTTTGCGGGACGCGGCGAAAGAATCGTGCCGAACTATGCATACCATTATACCATATTGGTACAGTATGTCAAGGATTACCTGGCGGCAATGTTCAATCCTAGCTCTCGCCGCAAATAGACGACGAAATAGCGGGCCCGACGCTATTGGTTATTCGGTTTGCGAGGAGGCGTTTGGCGCTGGTCCTGGATCGCCAGGGCGTCGGGTCGCTCGGAGTCAGAGACATTCTTGGCCGAAGTGACTTGCAGTATCGGCTGTGTGTGCTTCTTGTTCGCGGCCTGCGCCGAGGGTGCGACAGGCGGCTTGGCCTTTGGCGCCAGAACTTTGGCGGCAGGGGCGGGAGTCGCGGAGTAAGCTACCTCGAAGTTATCCGGGGCGGCGTCGGCTTGGGCGCGGGATTGCGGTGCCAGCGCCAGAGTTATGCCCAGACCCGCTAAGGGCATCCACATCCTCGGTTCGCAGAAAAGCTTCATGACGATCCTCTGCTTTCTTTGACGCTCGCTTTGTCTCTTGACCCAGACAGCGACAGATTTCGCTACCTTAGGTACGAAATTGCAGCCCGCTGAATGGAATGATTTTGACGTGCTGCCGCGTGTGAGCCGATAGAGCAGGAGTACTACAATGTTCTGCTCTACAACTGTACGGGCGTGCAGGTACGGAGAATGCGTGCGAGGCCGGACGAATGCTGACAGGCTGAACAGGCTGCGGAAAAAATGCAACAAAACGAGGAAAAAGCTTCCTTCAGGGGGCCCTTCGTTCCTCAGGGTAAACTGAAGCCCGTTGAGTGCACGCAGTCTTACGTCGGCGCCCTTCGAGGCTCAGGATGAACTAAAGCACCGACCTCCTAAAGGAAAAGACTTTTCCAGCAGCGTGTGAAGCCTGTGCCACAGACCTCTTGTGTTAACCTTCCTGATTCTTAGTCCATGTCTCTAACCGAGTTCTGCGCTGCGGGCCAAACGGTTAAATTGGAGGGCATGTGAAAGACCAGCACGAAGCGGAAAAGCGAACTGTTGGGGAGGCGGCCCTGCGTTGGGTCCGAAGCGGGATGCGGCTCGGTTTAGGGAGTGGTACGACTTCTCATTGGTTCATCAAGGAACTAGGTGAGAGGGTGCGGCGAGGCGAGTTGAACGTGGAAGGCATCGCCACGTCCCGGGACAGCGAGGAACTCGCCCGTGAGTGCGGCATTCCTCTGATTACGCCGCGCCAGGGGCTGGTGCTCGATTTGGATCTAGACGGGGCCGACGAGATCGCTCCCGACCTGAGTTTGACCAAAGGAGGAGGAGGCGCTCTGCTCCGAGAGAAGGTGGTAGCGAGGGCCTCTCGCTATTTCCTGGTTCTTGCCGATGCCTCGAAACTGGTCCAGATGTTGGGAGCTTTTCCCTTGCCGGTCGAGGTTATTCCCTTCACGGTGCCCTGGGTGATGGATGAGATTGTCAAGATCGGCGGCAATCCGGTTCTCAGAATGAAGCCAGACTCAGGGTCAGAGCCCTATTTGACAGATCAGCAGAATTACATTCTGGATAGCAAGTTCGAACCCATCGAGTCTCCGGCTGATCTGGCGTCGCGGTTGGAAAAGATACCGGGTATCGCAGAGCACGGGCTCTTCCTGGGGTACGCGAATTCGGCCCTGATCGCCCGGGGTTCCGAGGTATTGGTTTTGCGACCCAATGTTGGCCCGGAACCGATCGACAAATTTCAAACCCTTCCTTAGCAGGGAGACTCCCCGTCGAGTGACGGCGACGCGCTTCCTTCCCTTCCGGCCGGGCCCGCCGCGGACGACGGCCGCTACTGGGGACTCGGACTAGTGCGCGCGGTTGCGGGTGGAAAATCCGCGAGCAAACCCATTTCCTGGTAGATGGGTCGCATGACTGCGTTGACTTTCGGTAGCTTGAGCGCGAACCAAAACGAACCGGCTACGCAGAACGATGCTGGGAGGCCCCTTGATTCTCTTCGGCCTGTCGCATACGTTGTGGCTATCGCTGACAATGATGGTCTTCGGGTTGATGCAGTGCGCGTCGGCCAGCAATACCAAACGCGAGGGACTACCTGAACGGAAAGATGCCTTGGTATCAGCTTGGGGGCGAATTTCAGGGGACACAGACCCTTCGATGCTCAGGGTGAACAAGAGTGTCTGTGCTACCCAGACTTAGTACTTGATTGACCACAATCCGGGCCAGATATGTAACCAACCCGGTGGCGGCAAACGTCATCCTATAGGGGTTGTGGATGGAGAGGCTTGGTCTGTTTCACAACATGGACCTAAGCAAGAGTAGGGCCAGAAAGAGTAAGGTCGGGACCTAGGGCCAGGTATCGTGAACCCCAAGAAAAAGAGCTTCGACAACAGAACTTTTCGCCGAGTCGTTTGGAGGCCGGTCTTTGGCCGAGGGTTCTGGCCCCATTTGACCTTAGGCATCCTGCTGCTTTGCGATTTTTCGATTCAAGCACAGCCTTCAGTGGCTCAGGGTTCACGGGCGTTTGACGTGGGCGCAGCGCAGCGCGGCCTGGCTAACACTACCGGAGCATCGGAAACCGCTCGCGAGCAGGCGCCGGAGCCACAAATGGCGGGAACCATCAGCGGGATGGTTGTGGACCGAACGGGAGCTATCGTCGTTGGGGCTCGCGTCAGGCTTACGCGTGAAAATCAAACCCTAGAAGCGGTATCCGATGGCGACGGGCGATTCTCGTTTGCCGACATCGCCCCGGGGCCATTCGAGCTCACTACATCGTCGGAGGGCTTCGCGACGAATAGATATTCGGGAACTCTGCAATCAGGGCAAAACTGCGTTGTGGCCCCGATTGCGCTCGTGGTTGCCGCCGCGTCCACGGAGGTGCAGGTTGCCCTCTCACCGACCGAGGTGGCCGAGGCGGAGATTAAGGACGAGGAGAAACAGCGCATCCTCGGGTTCGTTCCAAATTTCTATGTGACCTATGACCCTGCGGCAGCTCCTCTCCGACCGAAACAAAAGTTCGAGCTTGCGTGGAAAGCCACCATCGACCCGGTTAACTTTGGCCTGAACGGGGTCGTTGCCGGAATTGAGCAGGCGAGCGATGATTTCAGCGGGTACGGGCAAGGCGCCCAGGGGTATGCGAAGCGCTACGGGGCCGGCTACGCTGATCTTGTTACCAGTACGTTTATCGGCGGCGCGGTGCTGCCGTCACTTTTCAAGCAAGATCCGCGCTATTTTTACAAGGGGACCGGCACCAAAAAATCGCGGGTTTTCTATGCGATCGCCATGTCCGTAATCTGCAAAGGCGACAATGGACATTGGCAGGCAAACTACTCCGCCATCATGGGCGGACTCGCTGCAGGCGGCCTCTCGAATCTTTACTATCCCGACACGGACCGCAACGGAGTAGCCTTTGCGTTCGAAAACGCATTGATCGGAATTGGCACGACGGCCGCCGCGAATCTTCTTCAAGAATTTGTCATCCGGAAGTTGACACCTCACGCCCCAAGCTACGCTCCCGTGAATCCTAACGGGCGATAGGCAGGGGTCCCACCCTTTCCGCCACGAGCAGAAGGATGCCGCAGCTGTCACTGATCGTGGTATACGTTTGCGTGGATTTAGGAGACCTCTTGCGGTGTGCCGGCGTCGCTGCTCTACTTTACAGTCGAGTCATGGCAGTTGGATGCGATAGAGGTTGCGGCGAGTGTCCTGGCGAGTGTACGAGTAGACGGAAACGCTCCAGGCGGAATCAATCAGTTTAGGAAGCACAGCTGTGGGTTTCGCGTTGGTGAGGTCTTCGATTCCCGAGAATCCGGCCGGTGGCAGTTTTGGCAGGCCCGAGTCATGGAGCACGGGCAAGACATAGGTAGACTCGGACAGCGTTGGGAAGTCGAGATACACGAATTTGCCGGTGGCGTCCCAGGTAAACAGGCAGTAGCCCTGGCACAGCGGCACTGACCTGCTACCGTCGACGGCGAACGCCCTGAGCCCAGCCGGCTGCCCTGGATCGGGGCTGGGCGCGCCTGCGACAAACCAGCGGCCGTCCGGCGAAAGTGTGTGGGCGGTCAGCGCACGTTGCGGGGTGATCTTGTGGCGGCCGGTGCCATCGATCTTCATGCGATAGAGAAAGTGCCCACCGCCTTCGATAACCTGGAAAATCAGGTCGCCATCCGGCAGAAAATGGGGAGAGTCCTCGGTTGGCGTGGAGGAGATACGAGCTGGCGAAGAGCGATGATCGCTTGGAGCAACCCACAGGCTGGATCTGCCGCCATGGTCATCCACGGCAAAAGCGACTAGTTTGCCATCGCGCGAAACCGAGTAGCTCGCCATGGAGTAACCCGGTACGACTCTCTGGACTTTTCCAGAAGCAAGGTCGTGAACCCACAGCTCGTAACCGTGGGTCTGCCCGTTGGCCATCAGAAAATAAATCCGGGCTCCGTCCGGAGAAAACGAAGCCCCGTAGGCGCTGCCCTCCGAGGAAAGCTGGTGGTCCCCATCCTTGTCGTGGAGCCAAACGGTATTGTCCTGCGAGCCGACGGAGGTAATCAGCGATTTGCCGTCGGGAGCCATGGCTATGCCCTCCTGCGAGGTTGGGCCGTGAGTCAGTTGTTCGAGTTCCCCGTCGGGGAAACGCTGTCGCCAGATGTGATATTTGTCGGTCATCAGGCTGAGGTAGACCCATTTGCCATCGGGAGACCAGGCACCTGAAATGCAGATGTCGTCGGGGGGACCTACCGCGCGGGATTCGCCCGCACCCCGGAATGGAACAACGCGGCAGGGCAAAAGGTCGCCTCGGTCGCTCATTTCCACGACCAGCATCGATTGTCCATCAGGGGAAAGATACGAATGATGGGCCATGCTGCGCTCGCCGGGAGGTGCGTAGACGAGACGTGACTGTCCGCGCCCTTCGTCGGTCGTAACCACCGCCATGTGTAGGCCTTGCTGAATTTCAGAAAACAGGAGTCGCTTGCCGTCTTCAATCCATGTCAGAGACGAAGCATTCGGGAGCAGTACGTGAGGGTCCCCGCCCAGAACCGGTACTTCCCAGGTGTCAAATGGCCCAGCGGTACCGTACACGACGCGTGAGTTATCGGGCGAGAAAGTGGGGCTCAATTTGCGCGTGGCATCGCGGGTCAGTTGGACAGGCTGGCCGTCTGGCAGAAACTTCACATAAATCTGGCCGGGGCCAAAGAACGAATCACTACCGCGGATGAATGCAAGCATGCGTCCGTCCCCGGAGAGCGCCGGGTAAACGGCGGAGTCGGTAAAGAAGGTCAGCTGTTCCCACTCTTTACTAGGAGCAGGATTGTTACGAGACGCGCGCTCGATGAGAAACGCGGCGGCCCCGAGCCCCACCAGCAAGACTGCAGCCCCAACGTAGTAGATCTTTCGCCGCGACGGCTTTGGCCGGTTGTCCGAATTCGCGAGTGGCGGCACAAGCTCCACTTGACGCATTTCACCGGAAGGAGCAACCGGCGAGCGCCCGGAACTGGTGTCACGTCGAAGCCTCTGTAATTCGGCGCGTAAGTCGGATGCGTGCTGGTAGCGAAGATCGCGATCTTTCTCGAGCGCCCGATTGATGATTTCCTCCAGCTTGGCAGGCAGATCGGGGTTCAGACGCACGGGGGCGACTGGCTGTCGATTGAGGATCGCTTCGCAAATGACTCCGGAAGCATCTCCGCGAAACGGCAACGTGCCCGTGGCCATCTGGTAGAGCACCACCCCGAAGGAGAACAGGTCTGTCCGGGCGTCGAGTTCCTTGCCGCGCACTTGCTCGGGCGACATATAGGCGACGGTGCCGAGCGCGGTGCCGGGACTGGTCAGCAATTCTTCCGCGGTTGCGGTTGCCGTGATTGAGAAACCATCGACGAGGCACGAGAGTTTGGCTAAGCCAAAGTCGAGAATCTTGGCATGACCACGCTTGGTTACGAATATATTCGCGGGCTTGATGTCGCGATGAATGATGCCCTCGGAGTGGGCGGCGTCGAGAGCGTCGGCAATCTCGATGGCCAGCGAGAGTAGCGTCTCCACCTCCATCGGACGGCTGCCGATGCGGTGCCGGAGGGTGTCGCCGTCGAGATATTCCATAGCGATGAACGCTTGATCTTTGTCCTCACCAACGTCGTAAATCGTGCAGATGTTGGGATGATTCAGGGACGAGGCCGCTTTGGCTTCCCGGCGGAAGCGGCTCAGAGTTTGCGTGTCTCTGGCGACATCGTCGGGTAAAAACTTGAGCGCGACAAAACGATCCAGGCGCGTGTCCTGGGCCTTGTAGACAACGCCCATACCTCCGCCACCCAGCTTTTCAAGGATGCGGTAATGAGAGATGGTGTGGCCGATGAGAGAGGAGGAATCCGGCATTACGCGCTCATCTTAGGTTCTGTCCGAAAGCAAGTCAACGAACGCAACGCTGGGGATACCGTCGAAAACCTGTCCCAGCGACTAGTTGACGCTCCATCCTTGATTCAGTAGCCTCATGCGCGGCCCCTGAGAGCGGCAAGCGAACGCCGGAGTCGGCACGAGAAAGGATGGACTTCGATGGCTGAGAAACCCGGCAGCGCGATATCGAGGCGAGAGTTTGCGCGGCGCGCCGCGCTAGCTTCGGCGATCGGTTCGGCGGTGGTGTCGATCGGACCGACTGGCGCTGTCGGCGCTGCGATCGCTCCGACGGCGACGCAGCCGCCGGAGTCTGGGAACCAGGCTCCGACCCCGCCTTCAGCAGCTGCTCAGACGCCGCTTCCTGCGAACATGCCGAGGCTTTCGGCGGAAAGTCAGGCCGAAGCGGATGCACGGTTTCAGGCGATTCTCGCGCAGTACGGCGGCCGTTTCTCGGAAGAACAGAAGACCGATCTCCACCGGCTTTGCATCTTGGCGCAGCCCCCGCTGGACCGTTTGCGCGCCTATCCGGTGCAAAACGGAGACGGCACCGCTTTGTACCTGAAGCCGCTGTTCGAACGCGAAAAGAAGCCGAAGCCACCCTCCACTTCACAACCCGGCGCCGCAAGACCAGCTGCGGCTGCACCCGCGGCCGCATCCGGCGCCGCGAAAAAACCCTGAGGGAAATGGCGGATGCCCACCGAGGAACTCTTTTACCTGCCGATTACGGAGCTGGCCAAGCGGATCGAGACGAAACAAGTCTCGCCCGTGGAGCTGACGCAGCTTTACCTCAAGCGGAGTGAGAAATTTGGCGAGCGACTGAACGCTTACGCGCGGCTTACCCCGGAGATTGCTCTGGCACAGGCGGAGGCCGCGGAAAAAGACATTCGACGCGGGCACTATCGCGGGCCGCTGCACGGAATTCCTTACGCTGCTAAGGACCTGCTCGCCGTGAAGGGCGTGCCTACTACTTGGGGCGCGAAGCCTTATGCGAATCAGGTCTTGGACTACGACGCTACCGTTATCGAACATTTGAATCGTGCCGGGGCGGTGCTACTCGGCAAGGCTTCGATGATCGAGCTGGCGGGTGGAATGAACTACCGCTTTGCGTCAGCGTCGCTGCAGGGAGAGGCGAAAAATCCTTGGGACACGTCTTGCTGGACATGCGGGTCGTCGTCCGGCTCGGGAGCGATCGTAGCCGCGGGGCTTGCGGCGTTTGCCATCGGCACCGAGACTTGGGGATCGATCATCTGCCCTTCGGCGTTTTGCGGAATCAGCGGGCTGCGGCCCACGTACGGGCGCGTGAGCCGGTATGGGGCTATGGCACTGGCGCCTTCGATGGACAAGATTGGGCCGATGGCACGCTCAACGGAAGACTGCGCACGCATTTTCGCGGTGCTGGCGGGACACGATCCCAAGGATCATGGGACCTTGGCCGTGGACAAGGCCGCGTTCACGTATTCGCCGTCGATGGAGTTGAAGACGAGGTCGCTAACCGTCGGCTGGCTCACCAATGCATGGAAAACGATGGACCCCGCCGTAGCGAAAATTGCCGACGCTACCGAAAAGTCTTTGCGGAAGACTTTTCCGGTTGTCCATCACGTGGCGCTGCCTCAGGGGCCTTGGGACGACGCCGGGAACGTCATCATGGGGATCGAAGGGGCGGCTTCTTTCCGTGGTTTGATTGGCAGCGGGCAGGTTAGCGAACTGGCGGACCCGCTCGGACAGATTAATGGGTATGTCAACGAGCGGATCTCCGGCGCGGATTATATGCAGGCGTCGCGGGTGCGCGAGATTCTGCAGAAAAAGATGGCGGACTTGTTCGACTCGTTTGATGTGCTGGCGACCGTGTCGCAGCCCTTGCCCGCTACGCCGTTGGATTTCAATCTCGAGACTGGACTTTCCTTTCCCGATCCTTTGGGCGCTATTGGGAATCTTTGTGGATTGCCGGCTTTGTCGGTTCCCTGCGGATTTACGGAGAAGCATTTGCCGGTTGGCTTGCAGTTCGTTGCGCGCGCCGGGGACGATTTCGGGGTGATTCTGGCGGGGCGGACATTTCAATCGCACACGGACTGGCACCGGCGGCATCCGAGGCTGGCTTGAAAACACTTTTATGTTCCGCGGGAACAGTGCGGGGTTTCATACGGGACACAGGCAAGAATGCCTGTGCTACTTTCGGGCGACGCCTAGGACCTCGCGGACTGCTCGGAGGAGGGCGCCCCGGTTGAACGGCTTGGTGAGGATACGCACCGACGATCCGGATTGCGCGGCTTCGGTCGCGGCATGTTCGCTGTAGCCGGACATGAAAATCACGCCGAGGCCCGCATGTGCTTGTTGCAGCAGGGCTGCTAATTGCTGGCCGGTCATTCCCGGCATGACGAGGTCGGTGACGAGCAGATCGATTTCGGCGGAGTGTTCGGCGGCGAGCTTGAGAGCTTCCTGGCCGTTGCGCGCTTCAATCACGGTGTAGCCGGAGGCTTCGAGAAATTCGCGGGCGAGTTCGCGAACGTCGGATTCGTCCTCCGCGAGCAGCACGGTTTCGGTGCCGCGGGGCGCTTCCGCCAAGGGCTTCGCCGGTCCGGTTCCTTCGACCGGCTGATCGACGCGGGGCAGATAAATTTTGAAGGAAGTTCCTTTGCCGACTTCGCTGTAGACCCAAACGAAGCCGCCGCTTTGTTTCACCACGCCGTACACCGTGGAAAGTCCCAGGCCGGTACCCTTGCCTTGTTCCTTGGTGGTGAAGAATGGTTCGAAGATGCGCGCCTGCGTCTCGGCATCCATGCCCGTGCCGGTGTCGCTGACCGCGAGGAGGACGTAGTTCCCAGGCTGGACGATGGGTCGCGCGTTGCTGTAGGCGCGATCGAGTTCGGCGTTCGATGTTTCGATGAGCAGCCGGCCGCCGCCGGGCATAGCATCGCGCGCATTGACGGCGAGGTTCATAATAACCTGTTCCATCTGGCTGGCGTCGGCGCGGATGGCGCCGAGATTAGGCGAGGTGCGGATAACGAGCTCGACGTCTTCGCCGATCAATCGGGGAATCAACTTCCCCATCTCCTCGACGACGTTGTTAAGGCTCATCACGCGCGGCTGCAGCACTTGCATGCGGCTGAAGGCGAGAAGCTGCCGGGTGAGCGACGCGGCGCGGTCGGCGGCGCGATCGATCAGTTCGATTTTTCGCGCCGAATGATCGCCCGGGGGCAACGCGTTCAGCAGCAGCTCGGTATGACCCTTGATCACCATCAGAAGATTGTTGAAGTCGTGGGCGACGCCGCCGGCGAGGCGGCCGACCGCTTCCATTTTTTGTGCCTGGCGAAGCTGCTCTTCGAGCAACTGGCGCTCGCCTACGTCCTGGGCGACGACCAGGTGCACGGCGCGTCCGGCGTATTCCAACTGGTGAGCGATGATTTCGGCGTCGATGATTTTTCCGTCTTTGTGCTTATGTTTCCAATGTGCTTTGTACTGTTCGTCCTGCTTAGTATGTCTTAGGCATTCGCGGAAGGCGGCGTGTTCACTTTCGGGGCGAATGTCCAGGACGGTCATGTTCTCGAATTCTTCGGCCGAATAACCGTATTGGCGCACGGCTGCATCGTTCACCTGTAGAAAGCGAAGAGTTTCGCTGTCGAAGACCCAGGTGGGGAGTGGGTTGTGGTTGAAAAGGAGGCGAAACATAAATGCGCTCTTCACCAACGCGTCTTCGGAGCTACGGCGTTCGATGGCCAGGGCGATGTGACCGCCCACGGAATCCAGAAATTCGAGATCGCGAATGTCGTAGGCTTTCTCATTCTTGTAGTGCTGGACGACGAGCACTCCGATGGTGGCGGTAGGAGTTTTCAGCGGGACACCGAGCCACGCTGGCGAGGGTGATCCCACGAGTTCGACTTCATCGCGAGCGGCGAGGCGGTCGAATTCCGATTGCGGAATCAGCATGGCTCGCCCGGTCCGAAAGACGAAAGCGGTGCAGGTGCGGCTTACTTTTTGTGGAGCAGGCGGCGGATCGAACTCGTCCGCGAAGAACGGGAATTGGAACGTATCGGTCTCCGGATCATGAAGAGCGACGAAGCAGTTCTCCGCGTGCAGAACTTTTTTGAGCGACTGGTGGATGCTGAGAAGCAATTGGTCCAGGTTTGCGGTTTGATTCAGGGCGTGGACGATATCGGAGATGACCTGGCGCTCTTCCTGCATGCGCTGCAGGTCGGTGACATCGAGAAAGCTGACTGCGATCGCCTCGACGCCGGGATAGCGCAAATGGTTCTGGGCGGAAACGTCAAACCAACGCCACAAGCCGTCTTTGCGTTGGAGGCGGCAGCGGGCGTTGAACCAGGAGCCCGGCGATTCACTCAATTGTTGAAGGCGAGCGCGCGCAGACGATTGTTGGTCGGGATGCAGCAAGTTGACGATAGGCTTCCCGACCAGATCGCCGGAGAAATAACCGAGAACGCGTCCAAACCCTTCATTTGCATAGAGAACCGAGCCGTCGCTGTCGAGAAGAGCAAGGAGTTCGCGCGTCGATCCCAGCAACGAAGAAAGTTGCTCGGGGCTCAACATGAGTTGCTCGGAAGAGAGGCGCTGTGACATGTGGACGTTGCGTGCAAAGCGGCCCGCAAACAAAGGATCGCGGGCAGCGGTGAATCCGGCAGCCTCCGCTGAAGATTCTCGTGCTACAACGACCGCATCGAAACGGGCCGAGGAAACGTGATGGGAATAGGATAAGTTAAACCGCTCAACGAAATGACCGGCAAGTACGAGGGTGCCGCGAAAAAATGACTGTACCAAAGGACAGGGGGTGGCTCGATTGTCCGGGGCTTTCTAGGCTGGTGCGGGCGTGCTACGCTCGGCGGCAGCCGAGCGCGGTCTTCGAGATCAATTCAAAACGGCGGGTACCCGCTGAGGAGGCAATGGCGCGATGCATTCGATCTGGAAGGACATGTTCGTTATGGGCTTGCCACTTGCGGAGAAGATTTTACGGCCCATCGTGGTGTACGCATTCCTGGTCATCAGCCTGCGACTTTCCGGCAAACGCGAGCTGGTGCAATTGAATCCCTTCGACCTGGTGGTGCTGTTGACGCTGTCGAATACTGTGCAGAACGCGATCATCGGGGACGATAACAGCGTGAGCGGCGGGCTGATCGGGGCCACTTCCCTGCTGGCAGTGAATTATCTGGTCGTCCGTTTTCTTTACAACCACCGAAAGTTGGATCAGTTGGTCGAGGGCAAGGCCGACGTGTTAATCGACAACGGCAAAGTTCGGACGGAACATTTGAAGCGAGAGCTAATCACCATGCAGCAGCTTTCGGCAGCGGCGCGGAAGCAGGGCTTCGATGATTTGTCTGATGTGCGTCAATGCGTGCTGGAGCCAGGAGGAACGCTGACGTTTATCGGGAAGAAACCGGACACCGAGGATGTGCGACATCAGGAGGTGATGAGGAGGTTTGAGATGGTGACCGAAGAACTGGCGAGGTTGCGGAAGAGCCAGGATCCGGCGACCGCGTAGCACTGTGCCGTTCTCGTGAGGGGGATCGCTTTGATCGGACGCAGGCTCGGCCACTATCGGGTAACCGCCGCGATAGGTGCGGGCGGGATGGGTGAAGTCTATCGGGCCGAAGACACCAAGCTGGGCCGCGACGTGGCGCTCAAAGTGTTGCCCGCCCCAATGGCGGGCAATCCCGAATTTCTGGCGCGCTTCAAGAGAGAAGCGCGAGCCGTTGCAGCTTTAAACCACCCACACATCGTGACGATTTACTCCGTCGAGGAAGCGGAAGGCATCCATTTCCTGACGATGGAACTTGTCGAGGGACAGCCGCTCAAGATGATCATCCCCGAGCATGGATTGCCACTGGACCGCATACTCGAAATCGGTGCGGCGCTTGCGGATGCTCTCGCCGCCGCGCACGAGAAAGGAATCGTGCATCGGGACCTGAAGCCCGCGAACATCATGATCACGAAGACGGGTAACCCGAAGGTACTGGACTTTGGCCTCGCCAAGGCGACATCCGCGACGACATCGGGAGACGACACGATGACGTCGGCCGGCTACACAAAGTCCGGCGTAGTGATGGGAACGCCCGCCTACATGGCACCCGAGCAGATCATCGGCAGCACGATCGATCATCGCACGGACATTTTTTCGCTGGGCATCGTGTTGTACGAAATGATGGCAGGTCATCGACCTTTCGAGCAAGGCTCGTCAGCCGAACTGGCCTCGGCAATTCTGCGCGACTTGCCAAGGCCAATGGGCGAATTGCGAGTGGACGTGCCTGAGTTGTTGGAAAGAATCATCCTCCGATGCCTTGAGAAGCGGGCGGCGGACCGATTCCCTTCGGCGCGAGAGTTTCGCCATGCGTTGCAAGGCGTATCCGCAGAGATGCCGCAGGTTCGGAGAACGCCGGCGACGGACTCTGGCACCAGCCGAGCTGAGGAGGGGTTTTGGGTTGCTGTACTGCCGTTCGAATATGGGGGCACCGACGCTGACCTGACAGCTCTCGCCGATGGGTTGACGGAAGATATCGTGACTGGCCTGTCACGATTCTCTTATCTGCGAGTGATCGCGCGCAGTTCGACATCGAAACACGCGCACAAGGCCGCCGATGTACGAGCAATCGGCAAGGAACTCGGGGCGCGCTACGTCATCGAAGGAAACCTTCGACGTGTGGGTTCCAGACTGCGGATCGGTTCCCATCTGGTCGATGCAACTTCGGGTGCTCATCTGTGGGCCGAAACCTACGATCGAAAGTTTCAACCTGAAGAAATGCTTACGCTGCAAGATGACGTCGTAGCACGAATCGTTTCGACGGTGGCGGATACCTACGGAGTGCTCCCTCGGAACATGGGCGAGCTTTTGCGCAACCGCGTCGTAGCGGAGCTCACGCCCTACGAGGCCGTGCTTCGCAGCTTTGCACACTTCCCGCGTCTTTCCCCCGAAGAGCATGCAGCAGCCACAGCCAGTCTGGAACGGGCGATGCACAATGCGCCGGGATACGCGGACGGATGGGCAATGCTCTCGATGCTGGCTAGGGAAGAGTATACGCATGGGTTTAACGTGCGGCCCGATCCGATCGGACGGGCACTAGTGGCTGCACTGCGGGCGGTGGAAATCGCGCCATCGAATCACTTGGCGTACCATGCGCTGGCTTCAGCACAATTCTTTCAACGAGAGATTCCAGCGTTCCGGAATTCGGCGGAGCGGGCCATTGCGCTGAATCCATTGGACGGATTCACAGCCGCCAATATGGGTTTTTTGTTGGCCTATGCCGGGGAATGGGAGCGTGGCTGCGCTCTGGTGGCACACGCGAGGCAGCTCAATCCGCATCATCCGGGATGGTATTGGTTTCCCGACGTCTTTGCGGCTTACCGAAAAAAAGGATTACCGTACCGCGGCGGACTCGCTGCTGAAGGTTAATATGCCCGGGTTCTGGCGAACGAGCTTCGCGTTCGCCGCGGTTTACGGACAGCTTGGCGAACCAGGTTCGGCGGCGAAGGCAGTGAGCGATTTGCTCGCAATCCGGCCAACATTTCCGGCGACCGCGCGCGAGGACCTTGGGAAGTGGTGGGATGCGGAACTCGTTGAACATCTAATCGAAGGCTTGCGCAAGGCTGGGATTGAGATCGCACCGGCGAAGCAGAGAAGTGAGGCCCACGATGCTTGAGTCGAGCAGGATGCGAGAGTTCGCTAAGGCATATACGGCGGCCTGGTGCGGTCAAGTTGCCGCGAGCGTGGCTGCGCATTTCTCGCCGGATGGGTCGCTCAGGATCAACGACGGCGCGCCGGCAATTGGCCGGGTGGCGATCGCAGAAACCGTTCAGTCTTTCATGACCGCGTTTCCGGACCTGCAGGTGGTGATGAATGACATCGTCGTTAATGGCGAGCTTGCGGAATACCATTGGACGCTTACCGGTACGAACGAGCGGCCGGGCGCGAGTGGGCAACGAATTCGCATCAACGGCTTTGAGGAATGGAGGATTGGGGAAGACGGATTGATTGCCGAATCACGCGGCCACTTTGATGCCGAGGAATACCAGCGCCAGCTCGAACGAGGAACCGCACATTGAAGGAATTTGTCGAAGCGACTTAGTTGTGCCTTCGGCTGCGGTGACGTTTGTGAATGATTGAGTGGTGGCGCGAAGTTAGTGTAGCAGGAGGCCGGTGATGGCCAGGATCACTCCTACGGCACCGATGGCTATGCCGCTGAACCAGAAAAAACGCTTCTTGGTTAGCAACGTGATGGAGCAGATGACTAAGCCCATTTCCAGGAACACTTCGCCGGCGTCGAAGCGGTCGGCGCGGCGGCTGACGAGGTCGCGTTCGGTTTCGAGTTCCTCGGCGTTCTTGCGGATTTCCTTTTTGTCGTCGTTGTAGCGTTCAACTTCTTTCTTGTACTTTTCCTGAACCGCTGCGGTCTCTTCCTTTTCTTTTGCAGCGAGCGCGCCGACCATGTCGCCGACCGCTTCCATTTCGTGCATGCGGATGTCTTTCGCCTGATAGTAGCCCCACTGGTCGGTGGCTTTGGCTTGTAGGAGAAGTTCCTCGGTGTGAGCGCGGTGGCCGAGCAGGGTGACGATAGCGCCGAGCACAGCGAGGATGGAGATGGTCACCGAAACCGGAATGGTGAGCGGATGCATCGTGCGCTCTTCGGTTTCTTCAGTTTCGGGCAGTTCGATACCTTCGGACATTTAGAAGGCTTCCTTTCGATGACTAGTTTTCGCCGTCGGCCGCGATGGCTTTGAGAGAATCGGCAGCGGCAGCGATCGTTCGGTCGATATCCTGCGAGGTGTGCGCCGTGGAAACGAAGGTGGCCTCGAACTGCGACGGCGCGAGAAAAATACCACGGTCAAGCATTTCGCGGAAGAAGCGGGCGTAACGCTTGGTGTCGGAACGCTTGGCGGCCGCGTAGTCGCGGACCGGCTCTCCGGTGAAGAAGAGCGTGCTGAGGGAGCCAGTGGAATTGACTTGGCCGGGAATTTTTGTTTCGACCAGGGCTTTGCGGAGGCCGGTGGCCAGCCGGTCGGCCTGCTCGGCGATGCGGTGGTAGAGGCCGTCGACGGCTAACTGCTTGAGCGTGGCGATGCCGGCCGCCATTGCCAGCGGATTGCCTGCTAGCGTGCCAGCCTGGTATATGGAGCCGAGCGGCGCGATGTTGTTCATGAGTTCGGCGCGGCCGCCATAGGCCGCGACCGGGAGGCCTCCGCCGATGATTTTCCCCAGCGTGGTGATGTCGGCTTCGCCGCCGAGAAATTGCTGTACCGCGCCGTTGTGGATGCGGAATCCGGTGATGACTTCGTCGATGATGAGGAGCGCGCCGTTCTTGCGGGTGATTGCACGGAGGCCAGTGAGGAAACCGGGCTCCGGAAGGACGACGCCCATGTTAGCGGCGATAGGTTCGACGATGACGGCGGCGATTTTATCCCTGTGCTCAGAGAACAGATGTTCGACCGTTTCGAGATTGTTGTAAGGAGCGTTGAGCGTCAACTGCGCGAGAGCTTCGGGGACGCCGGGGCATTCGGCGATGCTGAGGGTGGCGAGACCCGAGCCTGCGTCGGACAGAAAACTGTCAGCGTGGCCGTGGTAGCAGCCACGAAATTTCAGGATGTAGTCGCGTTTGGTAACGCCGCGGGCCAGGCGGACGGCACTCATCGTAGCTTCCGTGCCGCTGGAGACGAAGCGAATTTTTTCGAGTGCGGGGATAGCACGGTTGATCAGCGTGGCCAGTTCGAGTTCGAGCTCCGTGGTCACACCGTAGCTCGTGCCGCGCTTGGCTTGCTCGCTTATGGCCTGCGTCACCGCGGGGTTGGCGTGGCCCAAGAGCATCGCGCCCCACGAGCCGACGTAGTCGAGGAGTTGGTTGCCGTCTACGTCGTAGAGATATTGTCCTTCGCCGCGGTCGATGATCAGAGGGTCGCAGCCTACGGAGCGGAAAGCGCGGACAGGACTGTTTACTCCACCGACGAGGAGTTTTTCGGCGCGCTCAAAGATTTCGCGGGAGCGGCGGCGGATATTTTTCGTCTTGGTTTGCGGTGCGGTCATGAACCTTTTACGGGGCTTAAGCCGCCTATGGCTTCAAAGCCTATTCTCAAGTTACAGCGGTTTTGCGAGACGGCGCGCAGGAGTCCTGCGCCCCTACAACCTTGTAATTTGTAAGTTATCACGGAGCCAGCCAGCGGGCTACGTCCTTGGCGTGATAGGTGAGAATGATGTCGGCGCCGGCGCGCTGGATGCCTGTGACGATTTCGAGCACCGTGCGGCGTTCGTCCAGCCAGCCATTTGCAGCGGCGGCTTTCACCATGGAGTATTCGCCGCTGACGTTGTAGGCGCCCACGGGCACGTCGAATGCGTCGCGGACGCGGCGGATGATATCGAGATAGGCAAGCGCGGGCTTGACCATGACCATGTCCGCCCCTTCTTCCAGATCGAGGGCAACCTCTTTCAAGGCTTCACGGGCGTTGGCGGGGTCCATCTGGTAGCTGCGGCGATCACCGAATTGCGGAGTGGACTGGGCGGCTTCACGGAACGGGCCGTAGAAGGCAGAGCTGTACTTAGCGGCGTAGGCAAGGATCGGGAGATTCTCGAATTTGTGGTCGTCGAGTTTGCCGCGGATAGCGGCTACTCGGCCGTCCATCATGTCGGAAGGCGCGACGATGTCAGCCCCTGCGCGAGCGTGGGAGAGGGCTTGGTTGGCGAGGATGCCCAGCGTCGCGTCGTTGGCCACTTCCCCGTTCTCGATGACGCCGCAGTGGCCGTGGTCGGTATATTCGCACAGGCACACGTCGGTGATGACGACGAGATTGAGATTGGCTTTGCGGATAGATTCGACCGCGCGCTGCACTACGCCGTGCGGCGAGGTCGAGCTTGCGCCCGTGGCGTCCTTCGATTCGGGCAGGCCGAACAGAATCACTCCGGGGATACCCAGGGATTCTACTTCGCGGCATTCTTCGACGATCTGATCGACGGATTGTTGAGCGATGCCGGGCATGGAGCTGACTTCCTGGCGGACGTTTGTGCCCGGGCAAACAAACATGGGATAGATCAGCCCTGCTGTGGTGAGGCGGGTTTCGCGGACGAGATTGCGAAGGGCTTCGGTGCGTCGCAAGCGGCGGGGGCGATGGGTGGGAAAACTCATCCGTGCTTGGCTCCTGCGATGGGTTGTTGCGCGGCGTGTTGTTGGGCGGCGGCGATGGCCGTGAAGTGCGCATCCAGCGCCGCGATGACCGCATCGGCCGTAGTGTCGGCGGCCACTACGATGCGATGAATTCCGTATTCACGCAACGCGGCGGATGTTACCGGGCCGACCGCGGCGATTGCGAGTTGGTGCTGGAGTTCGCTGAACCGCTGTTTCCCCATCAACTCAGCAAAATTATGGACGGCGGTTGGGCTAAAAAATAAAATGGAATCAGCCTCGCCATTGGCAATCCCAGAAATACGCTCACGATCTACGTCCGTGGGTGGAAGTGTGCGATAGGCGACCACCTCCGTCAAATGTGCGCCCGACTTGCGGAGAGCCGTTGGCAAGTCTGGATTTGCGCGATCACTGCGCGGCAGAAACACGTTCTTGTCTCGCAGTTGCGGAGCTAACTCGCCGGCCAGCGCGACACCCAGGTGCGTTTTCGCTACGTGCTCGACGGTGAATTCGGCCTTCGCGGCGGCCTCCGCGGTCGCCGGGCCGACGGTGGCAACACTCGGAGCCCCTCCGGGTTGCGCCAGACGAAAGCCCAGCCTGGCTGAACGGGACACCACCGATTGAACGGCATTTGCGCTCGTGAAAAGCACCCAATCGAACTCTTGTTTTCGCCATCGGCCCAGGGCAGCGTCAAGCGGAGCGTAGTCCTGTGGCGGGGAAAAGGAAACCAATGGAAGAGACCTGGGAATCGCGCGCCGTTCCAGGAGCTTCTCAAATACGTCAGAACTCTGCAGTGCCGCGCGGGTAATGACGATGCGCTTGCCTGCCAGAGATGATTGGTGCGGCGACGATGCGGGCGCGGAAGGATCAGCCACGTTGGCGACTCACGTCTTCCAGGATGTTTTGCGCGCCGGCTTCGATAAGGAGGTGGGCCATGCGTTCGCCAAGGGCGCGGGCCTGCTCGGGCGGTGCCGTGGCGCGCTGTTTAACGTATTGAAGTCCGTCGATGGAGCACACGCAGGCGTCGAGAACCAGTTCGTTACCCTCGATGCGGGCCCAAGCGCCTAACGGAACCTGGCAGCCGCCCTGAAGGACCGAGAGTAGGCTGCGTTCGGCGACGATGGCGGAGCGAGTTTCCGCGTCGTTGAGTTTATCGAGGGCGGCGGAGGTTTCGGCGTCTGATGCCCGGCACTCGATGCCGAGTGCACCCTGGCCTACGGCGGGCATGCAAACGTCGGGTGAGAGCGTTTCGCTGATGCGATGAGTCCAGCCAAGGCGATCGAGTCCTGCTTTGGCGAGCATCACGGCATCGTACTCGCCGGATTCCACTTTGCGGAGGCGGGTGTCCACGTTGCCGCGGAGATCGCGCACGTCGAGATCTGGGCGCGCGTGACGCAGTTGAGCTTGGCGGCGCAGGCTGCCGGTGCCCACACGCGCCCCCTGGCGAAGACTGGCAAGCGTTGCGCCATTTCCGGACACAAGACAGTCGCGGACATCTTCGCGGCGGCAGATGGCGGGAAACGACATCCCGGGTGGCACTTCAGTGGGAATGTCTTTTACGCTGTGGACGGCAATGTCGATGGATTCATCCAGCAGGGCGTCTTCCAGTTCCTTAATGAAGATCCCCTTGCCCCCAATTTGTGACAAAGCCGATTGCTGCATTTTGTCGCCGGTGGTCTTAATGATGATGATTTCGCCCTCAATGCCGGAGGTTTGAAAGATTTGTTTGCGCACAAATTCCGCCTGCCATTTTGCCAGCAGGCTGCCGCGCGTGCCGATGCGAAGGTGCTTCATCGCTTATCCCGGTCGGAGAGAAAGAGATCGCGAAGAGCCTCGACGTTTTGAATCTTGCGACGAAGTTCCCGTTCGCCGCGAAGCCGCTCGGCGGGCTCAACGAGAAGTTTCTCGAGCAGTTCATCCATCAAGACTTCCATGTGTTCGCGGTCTTTCGGACTAAGGTGCGTCACAGATGCCAGGCGCGTGTGAAGAAAGGTGGTGCGCTCTTCGCGCAGGCGGGCGCGCAAGGCCTGCACCAGGCCGACAAGCTCGACGCTGGCTTGCCAGGAAAGAAACTTGCCGACGTGATCTTCGACGATGGATTCGGCGCGCGGGACTTCCCCTTCGCGAGCCTGACGATTTTGCTGAACGATGGCGCTAAGGTCATCCAAGTTGTACACGTACACATTGTAAAGTTCGGCGGCAGCGGCCTCGATGTTACGGGGCATGCCAAGATCCATCAGGAAGAGCGCGCGGTTGCCGCGCGCATTCATCGCGGCTTCAAGGATGCGGCGCGACACGACCGGTTCGTCGGCGGAAACGGAAGAGACGACGACGTCGGGCTTGACGAGCGCGGCGTCCCAGTCAGCCCATTTGACCACAGTTCCATTGAATTGCCGCGCCAGTTCGACTGCGCGATCTTGAGAGCGGTTCATGACCAGCAGATCGGTAACGCCGCGGTCCCGGAGTGTAGTGATGACCTGCTCGCTCACGGCGCCGGCGCCCAGTACGAGAGCGCTATGCCCCGGCAATTTCCCGAAAATCCGTTCGGCAAGCTTTACACCGGCTGCGGCGACAGAAATGGGGCGAGAACCAAGCTCGGTTTCCGTGCGCACGCGTTTTCCGACCTCGAGCGCCCCCTGAAAGAGACGGTTGAGCACGGGACCCGTCGCGCCTTGTTCGTGCGCCGAGCGGTAGGCCTCGCGTACTTGGCCGAGGATCTCGGCTTCGCCCAGAAGCATCGAGTCAAGCCCGGCGGAAACGCGAAAAAGATGCCGGACCGCGTGGCGATCGTAATGATGGTAAAGCGAGTTGGTCAGAACGTCCGGGCCGACGGAATGGAATTCGCTAAGAAACGAGGCGAGCCCGGAAAGGCAGTTGTGGGAAGTCTCTGGTGGAACTCCGTAGACTTCGCTGCGATTACAGGTCGAGAGTACGAGGGTTTCTTCAAGGATGCCCCGGGAGCGAAGTTCGTCCGCAGCGCGGCGGGCCTGATCGGCGGTGAAAGACACCTTCTCTCGCACCTCGACGGGCGCAGTCCGATGGTTCAGGCCGACCAGGACGATTTCCATTCTCTTGCTAGCGCGCTCCTTAAAAGTAGCGGTGACTGTGCGAAAGATAAAGATTCACGACGGTAAAGCTCAGCACAACGATCACAAAATTGAAAATGCAAAGGCGCGAGGCGCGTGCGCCGCGCCAGGTCGTGGTGCGTGAAAGTTGGAGGTACGCAGCATAGAGCAAGAGCACCAAAAGCGTAATGACATACTTCGGGTCGTAATACCAATATTGGCCGGTAAGGCGATCCACCCAGATGAACCCAAGGACCGTGCCGACGGCAATCGAGATCAGCCCAACCAGAACGCTGGACCGGCTCATGCGCTCGAGGAGTTCGAGTGGCGGCAAGCGCCAGACGACTTCGCTGAGTTGGCGATTCCGAAGCAGGCGGTTCTCCACGAGGAAGATCAAGCAGAGCACAAACGAGAGCGCAAAAGCCGCGTAGGCCAAGATGCTGAGCGTGACATGGAAAGCGAAGATCGGACCGTGAGCCGTGGTGGCAGTTAAACGGTCCGCCGGAGCGAGGTGGGCGGCCAGAAAGAACGCAAGGATAAACGGCAGGACAAAGGCGCCGACGGAACGCTGGCGATGGAAGAATTCAAGGCCAAGATACGTAAGGGCCAGTAGCCACCCGAACAGTGACATCGAGCCGTAGAGATCGTGATACGGCACAGTGTGCAGCCCTCGAGAACGTTCCAGGAGTGCGAAATAATGGGCGACCAACCCGAGCCCGAGAAATATCGTGCCCAGCCTTCCGGCAATTTCACGCCCGGAGCGCAGGAAACGGACGTACGAGCCGAGGCTCAAGGTGTACGCAAGCACGGTCAGAAATAGGAACAGGTGAGGCATTGGATGCTTTTCGCCGCGAGTGCTCCGAGGCCGCCGATCCAAGGCCATTTCCGGAGTCCCAAGCAAGTGTCAATCTTTGAGTATAGCTCAGCTGATTCGGGGCCGCATCGACATGCGTTTGTGTCGGCTGCCCGTATCGAGATCCGTGCGTTGCCAGGCGGGCTGTTCACCGGGACGGGGTTTCAGCACAGGCTGACGGGATTTGCTATGCTTCTCTGAGAAGAGATCATGAGTTTGCCGACTGCTCCATTGAATCGCAAAGAGTTGTTTGTGCGCGCGTGCCGCGGCGAGGCTGTGGCGCGACTGCCGGTATGGATGATGAGGCAGGCGGGTCGTTACCTGCCGGAGTATCGCGAAATTCGCGCCAAACATGCGTTTCTTGAGGTTTGCAAGACGCCGGACTTGGCACTCGAAGTGTCCATGCAGCCGTTTCGCCGGCTGGGCGTGGACGCCGTTATTGTGTTCTCCGACATTTTGATTCCGGCCGAGGCGATGGGACTAAAGTTGGAGCTTGGCGACGCCGGACCGAATTTGCCCGAACCGGTGCGCTCGGAAGCACACGTGGGCAAGCTTCGCATTTTCGATCCAGAAAGAGAGACCGGCTTTCTGATGGAGGCCATCCGGCGGATCGTGCGGGAGGTCGGCCCTACAGTCCCCGTGCTGGGCTTTGCGGCAGCGCCGTGGACTTTGGCGTGTTACATGGTGGAGGGACGCACAAAGGAAGGCTTCGCCACCGTCAAGAATTTTCTGTACGGCGACCCGGCCGCCTTCGGGACCTTATTGTTCAAGATTGCGCAAGCTACGGTTGGATACCTGAAGGCGCAAATCGCGGCCGGAGCGGCAGCAGTGCAACTGTTTGATACCTGGTGCGGTGAACTCAGCCTGACGGACTACGAAACGTATGCGTTGCCCGCGGTGAGAGAAATTGTCACGCGAATCGATAGCGAGGTTCCGGTGATCTACTACACCAAGGCTTCGCATCATTTACTTCCAGCGATCGCGCGATCGGGCGCGGACGTGTTGAGTGTCGATTGGCGTGTCAATTTGCGCGAAGTGCGGCAGATGCTGGGCCCACGCATCGCTTTGCAGGGTAATGTCGATCCTGCGGTATTGTTTGGCCCGCCGGAGAAGATTCGGCAGGCTACCCTCGAGGCCGCGGGGTCGCTAGGCGGAGTCGGGCATATTTTGAATTTGGGTCATGGAATTTTGCCGGGCACGCCGGTCGAGAACGCAAAGCTTTTCATCGAAACTGGACAGAGGGCCGAGCTACTGGAGTCAAAGCCCGCGGTTCCGTCGCACTGAGGTCGGATGACCGTGACACTTGCCAACCCAACTTTACGGCAGATGCGCGAGGAACTCCGCGTCAGCGAAGAATTCCTGGCCAAATACAATCGACCGGGCCCGCGCTATACCAGCTACCCGACCGCTCCGGTGTGGAACGATACGTTCGGACCGGACGATTTGGAGCGCGTGCACGAAAAGTCCGACCGTGCTCGGGCGCCGGTGTCGCTGTACATGCACATTCCCTTCTGCGAAAGCTTGTGCTTGTTCTGTGCCTGCAACGTCATCATTCAAAAAGACAAGGCTGTGGCGCCGCCGTACCTCGGCATTCTGAAGCGCGAGCTTGAGCGGGTCGGCCGCAGCGTTTCGAAAGAACGCTCGGTGGTGCAGTTCCATTGGGGCGGCGGAACGCCGACATACCTCACGCCCACGCAGATTGAAGATTTATTCGGCGCCGCCCGAGAACAATTTACCTTCGCCACCGACGCGGAGATCGGCATTGAAGTCGATCCACGGGTGACCACCAGCGCTCATCTAGAAACGTTGCGGCGGCTTGGATTCAACCGGCTCAGCATGGGCATTCAGGATTTTCATCCCGAGGTGCAAAAGGCCATCCACCGGATTCAGCCGTTCGAGATGACCCGCGATCTGATTGCCACGGCGAGGGTGTTGGGCTTTGACAGCATCAACGTCGATCTGATCTATGGCTTGCCGCACCAGACTCCGGAGCGCTTCGGCCACACCGTCGAACAGATTCTGGAACTGGCTCCCGACCGGGTGGCGCTGTTCAGCTACGCGCACGTTCCCTGGCTAAAGAAACAGCAAGGCGCGTTTGCGGCCTTCCTGCCGGAAGGCATGCAAAAGTTCGAGATTTTCCGCACCGGCATGCTGAAGTTCCTGGAAGCCGGCTACCTTTATATAGGCATGGACCACTTCGCCAAGCCGGGCGACGAACTGGCGGTTTCCCAGCGCAATCGCACGCTTCACCGCAACTTTCAGGGCTACACCACCAAGGCGGGCGCCGACCTCTACGGCATGGGCGTCACCGCAATCAGCGGAATTCAGGACGCTTACGCCCAAAATCACCGGGATCTGCCGTCGTGGGAAAAGGCTGTGACCGATCGCGGCATCGCGACCATGCGCGGCTATCACCTTTCCGCCGACGACCTTTTGCGTCGAGCGGTGATCAGCCGGCTGCTGTGCCACACCCTTGTGATCAAGGATGAGATTTCGCGCGAGTTTGGCGTCGACTTCGACGAGTACTTTGCCGACGAACTGCGACGCCTCGAGCCCTCGCGCGAGGACGGATTAGTCCTGCTGGAGCGCGGCGAAATTCGCACCACCTGGCTTGGCCGGATCTTCATTCGCAACTTGGCCATGATCTTCGATCCCTACCTGGAACGGCAGCAACTCGCTGCCAAGCCCTTGTTCTCAAAAACTCTCTGATATGGCGAGGTATTTCGCCACGCCATGACTCGTCACGTCCCAGCACTGATTGTTGGCGGAGGAATTTCGGGCTTGGTGTGCGCCCACGCGTTGCGCAAGGCGGGGATGCACGCTCTGTTGGTCGAAGCATCCGACCGTCCAGGCGGATCGATTCATTCCCTACGGCGTGACGGCTATCTGCTGGAACTCGGCCCACAGAGTTTCAGCAGCACGCCGCCGCTGCTCGCGCTCTGTGCAGAACTCGGCATTGAAGCCGACCTCGTACAGGCGCCGCCCCACGCGCCGCGCTATATTCTCGCGGGTGGCGCGCTGAAGCAGGTTCCCCTCAGCCCGCCTGCCTTCCTCACATCAGATCTGGTAAGCGCGCGAACAAAATGGGCCGTTGCTCGCGATCTATTCGGCAAAAGTCACGCCCCCGATCAGGACGAATCCGTAGCAGCTTTCGTCCGGCGCAAATTTTCCGCGGAATTACTGGACCGGCTTGTAGGCCCCTTCGTTTCGGGCGTGTACGCGGGCGATCCCGAGCGACTCAGCCTGCGAAGCGCGTTCCCTATGTTGCATGACGCGGAAAAACGAAAAGGGAGCGTCATCCGCGGCATGATGGCTAAGTCCGGCAAGGGCCCTCGGCAGCGGCCTACGTTGCAGAGTTTTCGCGACGGCACGGAAGTGCTCGCTCGCGCGATTGCTACTGGACTCGGTGATAGCCTTCTGTTGAACGCTCGCGTGACTCGCATCGAATTGGACGCTGACGGCGCGTCTTTCCAATTAACGATCCGCACTCCGGACAAGGAAGAAAACATTCTCGCGAACAATTTGATTGTGGCAACGCCCGCCGACGTGGCCGGAGAACTTTTGCGCAATGTGAGTCCAAGCCTGGGATCTTTGTTGGGCGCGATCGAATACGCGCCTGTCGCCGTAGTGTCGTTGGGTTATCGGCGGTCTGACATGGGTCATCCTCTGGTTGGCTTCGGCTTTTTGGTGCCGCGATCCGCCAGATTGCGTGTTCTCGGCACGGTCTGGAATTCTTCGTTGTTTTCGGGCCGGGCACCCGATGGACAGGTTCTGTTGACGAGCTTCGTGGGTGGGGCTACTGATCCGGGAGCGGCCGCGCTTTCCCCAGAGGATTTGATCTCATTGGTAGATAACGAACTCGCGCCGTTGATGAAGATTCGCCAACACACCACGGCCGGGCGGAGCGAGTCCCGCCCCTACAAGTTTCGCGGATCGTTTTCGCATGTGACGATCTATCCGCGCGCGCTGCCGCAATACAATCTGGGACACGCGGATCAGCTCGCGGCCATCGAGAGCCACCGAACGAAATTCCCGAATCTGTGGCTGGCGGGCAATTATCTTCGCGGCCCGTCCGTTGGCGCTTGCGTGGAGCAGTCTCTAAGTGTGGCCAACGAAATACTCTCGCGGATGAAGCGCTAAGGCTGTAAACTCATCCGGCTCAATCCGGTTGCCGTATATCTTGCAGGAGATCAAGAGAGCCTGACCTGTGTTCCTGGCGGCCATGACCTCAAAGTATGGCGATGGCGCGTCGTCTGACGCGACGCTGGTGGACCGGCTTCTTCACAAGGACGTGGGCGCATTCGAGGAGCTCTACGACCGCCACTCACGCATCGTCTATGCCCTGGTTGTGCGCATTCTGCAGCAGGCGCCTACCGCGGAGGAAGTGGTCCAGGATGTTTTTCTCCAGCTTTGGCGCAATGCCGCCCAGTATCAAGCCGCGCGCGGCCCTTTCGTTCCCTGGCTGCTGACCCTCGCGCGTAACCGTGCGCTCGACCATCTCCGACTGAAAAGCGAAAAGCAACGCCGCCGCGAGGATCAGACCGAGGAGCTGCCGGCAATTTCGCAGGCCCCGGAGTATGAGAAGGCCCTCGACGAGAGGCGGCGCGCGGAGCGCGTTCGTACGTTGATCGGTACGCTCAGCGCCCCGCAGAAGAAAGCGATTGAGATGGCCTATTTTGAAGGCTTAAGTCATAGCGAGATCGCGAATGCCCTGCAAGAACCGCTGGGCACCGTGAAGAGCTGGATCCGGAACGGATTATTACGGCTGAAGGAAGGGCTACAGACAGCATCGTGAGTGAACAGGACCAATTTCGGGAGCTGATCGAGGCTTACGCCCTCGGCGCACTCGACGCGAGCGAGCGGACGGCGCTGGAAGCGCACCTCGCCGCAGGCTGCCCGGAGTGTACCAAGGCGCTGGAAGAGGCGCGCTGGCTGGTGAGCCATCTGGCGTATCTCGCGCCGCCCGCGGAGCCGTCTGAGTTTCTGAAGGCTCGTTTGATGCGCACCGTGCGAGCCGAGGAGGGTGTCGCGCGGAGGCCAGCGGCGAGATCCTCTGGCCCTTCGATTCCGTATTGGCTCTGGGCTGGCGTTGCCGCGCTGCTGTTTTTGTCGATCTACTCGACGTGGGACGCGCGGAAACTGCAAAAGGAAGTGCAAGACGTCAATGCGCGCGCCGCCGCGGAACTCGAGAAGCGCGAGCAATTGGAACAAGAGTTAACGGAAGCCAAGCACGAAGCTTGGATCCTCACCGACCCGAGCACGAAGAAGATCGACATCATGCCGAGCGATAAGGAAATGCCGAAGCTCGAGGCCATGTGGCACCCGGAACTCGGCATTTACATCACCGGGCAGAAGATGCCGATGCCCAAGGGCAACAAGGTTCTACAGTTGTGGCTGATCCCCAAAGCACCCGGAGGCAAACCGATGCCGTCGCACACCTTCTGGCCGGATGCCAACGGGAAAATCGGAGAGATGGTAGACGATCCGCCGGAAGTGATGGCGCAGACGAAAGCTCTGGCGATCACCGAGGAACCCGCCGGTGGAAGTCCGCAGCCAACCAGTACGCCGATGTGGGTCGGTGGCGTCAGCTAGAGCTTCGGTTTGCCCTCGAGGACCTCTCCATCTCCTTGTTTCTGCTGTGTCCTGGCGCCATTCATGCGGCTCCGTCCTTTGCTCTGCTTTGGTCCAATTCGCGCAGCACGTATAATACGGAACACCCTATGAGCGAACAAAAGAAAACGCGGCGGCAGATGCTGGAAGAGTTCGTGGCGAAGAAACCCGACGATCCATTTTCGCGTTACGGCTTAGCCATGGAATGCATGAACGGCGGCGACACCGGCGCCGCGGACGGCCACTTCCGCGAATTGCTGCAGCGGAATGCGGACTACGTGCCGGCCTATTTGATGTATGCGCAGATGCTTTCCCGCGAAGCACGCGCCGAGGAAGCGCGGCACGTGCTCTCCACGGGCATCGCTGCGGCTGACCGGAAGGGCGACCAGCACGCGAGGTCGGAGATGGAGACTTTATTGGCGGAGATCTCTTAGATGTAGCGGCCGCTTTCCGAAGCGGGCGCCTCTGGATTCAAAGGCGACGATCCGGCTCATCCGACAGACATTTCGACCCACCATTGCGCGTCTGGTATCATGAGTTATGGGATCTACGCGTCCCGAACAAATTCCGCTTTTCCCTTTGAACGTCGTTCTTCTGCCCGGCGGCGATCTTCCCCTGCACATCTTTGAGCCGCGATACCGCCGGATGGTTCATCAATGCATCGAAAGCAAGACTGAGTTCGGGATGCTGTTGTCGCTGCCAAAGGGTGTAGTGCGTGTGGGGTGCACCGCCGAGATCGTCGACGTGGCCAAGCGTTACGATGATGGACGAATGGACATCCTGGCGATTGGCCGCGCGCCCTTTCGCATCACCAAAATCTCGAATCTGGAAACTTTTAATGAGGACAGTTTGTTGGAAGGACAAGTCGACTATCTGGATGATCGGGAGGCGCCGGCAAATCCCCGGATACGACAGGAGCTCGTGGAGTTGTACGAGGTGTGCCACACCATCCTGTTCGACGATTATCCCAAAAATCTTGCCGCCAATGCGGAACGCGCCTTGTCCTACGTTGTCGCGAGTACCTTGCCCATGGACCTGATGTGGAAGCAGCAAGTGTTGGAGCTGCGATCGGAAGCGGATAGGCAGGAGCGCCTGGTGACACATCTTCGTGCGTGGGCGCCGCATCTACAAAAGATAGAGATGTTGCGCCAGAACGCGGACGGAAATGGACACGGATTGAACTAGATTTTGGCGGGCGAGCAATCGTCACGCGAAATGGGGACGAATGACAGCTAGCACATCGTTACAATCGCGGTCGGGACACCCGAAGCCGCGGACACTGGGCGAATTGCGGAGTATTCCGGACTTCGATGCGGGTACGGCATCGATTTCGGTGAAAAATGAGTTGCGTCGCAATTTGCTGCGTGCGATCGAGAAAAGAGAGCCGCTCTTCCCAGGAGTGCACGGGTACGAAGACACCGTTATCCCGCAGATCGTCAATGCCCTGCTGTCGCGGCACAATTTCATCTTGCTGGGCCTTCGTGGGCAAGCAAAGAGCCGGATCCTTCGCGGTCTGGCGCAGCTGCTGGATGCCGAAATCCCGGTCGTAGCTGGCTGCGAAATTAACGACAATCCGCTGAACCCGATTTGCCGGGCTTGCCGGGAGAAAATTGCCGCGGAAGGAGACTCGACGCCGATCGCCTGGATGCCGAGGGACCAGCGCTACGTTGAGAAGTTGGCTACGCCTGACGTCACCATTGCAGACATTATCGGCGACGTTGATCCGATCCGTGCGGCACGCGGCGGACGCGACCTATCCGACGAACTAACCATTCACTACGGTTTGCTGCCACGAGCGAACCGCGGAATCTTTGCGATCAACGAACTGCCGGATCTGGCGGGGAAAATTCAGGTCGGGCTGTTTAATATCATGCAAGAGGGCGACATTCAGATCAAAGGGTATCCGCTGCGCCTGCCGTTGGATGTGCTGTTGGTCTTCACGGCGAATCCTGAGGACTACACCGCGCGCGGCAAGATCATTACTCCGCTGAAAGACCGCATCGGGGCGGAAATTCGCACACACTATCCGGCTACCGTAGCCGAGGGCATGACCGTCACTAACCAGGAAGCCTGGGTGGGGCGCGATGCGGCTCGCAAGATCGACGTGCCGGACTATTTGCGCGAAGTTGTGGAAGAAATCGCGTTTCAGGCGCGTGAAGATAAGCGCGTCGACCGTCGGTCCGGCGTTAGTCAGCGGCTTCCCATCACCACGCTGGAGAGTGCCGTGAGCAGCGCAGAGCAGCGGGCCGCACGAACCGGTGAGAAGTGCGGGTTTGCGCGGGTTGCCGACATTTACGCGGCGATGCCGGCGATCACCGGAAAGCTCGAACTCGAATACGAAGGCGAATTGAAAGGCGCGGACACCATCGCGCGCGAGTTGATTCGCGCCGCGGTCGGGCGGGTGTTCAGCAAGCGATTCGGTGACGTCAGCTTTCAGCCGGTCATTCAATGGTTTGAATTGGGGGGCGAACTAAAGCTTCCGGAGCTTGCGACCACGGCCGAGCGCTACGACCAACTGTCGAAGATCCAAGGCCTCATGGATCAGATCGGCAAGCTTGGGGTGCACGACCGTAAAGACGTGGGCGCTGCCGCGGCTGCGGCGGAAATGATCTTAGAGGGCTTGTGGGCGCATCGCCGCATTGGTCGCACTGAGGAGCGCGGCTACTTTGCGGAAAAGCCACGGCAGCCGGAGCCTCGCGAGACGCCGAACCGGCCGCGGCGCCAGTTCAACTGACGTGGCCAACGCTCGAGCCAAGACGCAGCGGACGGGCGAGGCAAGCCCCGCCCCTACAATGAGCGAGGTGGGCGACATCGGCCGGGCGGAAAGTTAGAGCGAGATGACGCAGGACTGGGGAGTTGGAGCCAGATGATGCGGAAAGGTCTGCGATGAAATTTGTTCGCTATGGGAAATATGTCGGCGAACCTGCCGACGCGGTCGATCTTGAAGAACTTGTGCGGCGGCTCGGGAATTTTTTCTTGCAGAGCGGATTCGAGTCCCAATTCTACGGCGTGTCGGAGATGGACCCGGAGAAGTCGATGGAGGCTTTGCGGGAAGCCATTTTACGGGCGCTGCAGGAAGGCGACCTATTGCCGCAAGACGCAATGAGCGACGAATTGCGGGAATTGCTGAAAAATCCGCAAGCTGCCAAGGATAGCCAAGCGGTCCGCGACCTGATTGAAAAATTGATGGAACGCATGGCCGAGGAGGGCTACATCAACCCGCAGCAGCCTCCGCAGGTAACGCCGCCTCCCCAGAGCAGCGCACGCGGACAGGTAGGACAGCCGCAGGGGCACGACACCGAAGCGCGTTTCGAGATTACCGACAAGACCATAGATTTTCTCGGGTTCAAGACTTTGCAAGATCTGCTCGGTTCTCTTGGGCGCAGCAGCTTTGGCCGCCACTCCACTCGGGACTTGGCCACGGGAATCGAGGCGAGCGGCGTTTCGCGCCAGTACGAATTTGGCGACACGTTGAACATGGATGTCAGCGAGACCCTGTTCAACGCCGTGCGTCGTGATGGCGCGAAGGTGCCCATCGAGATTACCTACTCCGATTTGATGGTGCACCAGTGCGAGTATCACAGTTCGTGCGCCACGGTCGTGCTGCTCGATTGCAGCCACAGCATGTTTCTCTATGGCGAAGACCGATTCACACCGGCGAAACGCGTGGCTATGGCCTTGTCGCATCTGATCCGCACGCAATATCCCGGCGACACGCTGAACCTCGTCTTGTTCCACGACAGCGCCGAAGAAGTGCCGATCGCGGAGCTGGCGCGCGTGCAGGTCGGCCCCTACTACACGAATACGCGCGAAGGTCTGCGTATGGCGCAACGCATTTTGCTGCGACAGAAGAAAGACATGCGCCAAATCATCATGATCACCGACGGTAAGCCATCAGCGCTCACGCTGGAAGACGGCCGCATCTACAAGAATGCCTTCGGCTTGGATCCTTTCGTAGTGGGGCAAACGCTCGAAGAGGTGAACAAGTGCAAGCGCGCCGGGATCATGATCAACACCTTCATGCTCGCCAGCGACTACAGCCTGGTGAACTTCGTGCAGAAAATCACGGAAATGTGCCGCGGCAAAGCCTATTTCACGACTCCTTACACCCTGGGTCAGTATTTGCTCATGGACTACATGCAGCGGAAGACCCGCCAGATCCATTAATCGGACACTTCCAGCGTCTATGCATTTTCCGAGTGCGGTTATCTACGTTAGACTTAAGATATGGCGCTGCCGAAGTGGATATCGCGCGTCTTGCACACGGATGGTGAGATGACCCACGTCAAAACCGGAAATGTCGCTCCTGCCTTTTCGTTGAAGGATTTGAATGGCAAGAGCTATTCGCTTCCCTCCTTGCTCGAGTCTGGTCCCGTGGTCGCGGCGTTCTTCAAAGTTTCGTGTCCGGTGTGCCAGTTCACGTTTCCCTTCCTTGAGCGTCTCTTCAAGCGCTACGGAAAAGAGGGAGTTACGTTCCTGGGGATATCCCAGGACGACCCGAAGGCCACCAAGAAATTCGCTGGTGAATACGGCGGCACGTTTCCAATGGCTTTGGACGAGAAAGGCTATCCCGCCTCCAACGCCTACGGTCTGACGAGTGTGCCGACGATCGTTCTCATCGACACGGATGGCACGACCAAGATCGCCTCCGTGGGCTTCGACAGGAAGGGGCTCGAGGATATCGGCTCCTTTCTGGCCCAACGTCAAAAACTCCCCGCTGCCGCCTTGTTCCTGCCCAACGAAAAAATTCCCGAGCACAAGCCTGGGTGAGGCTCCAAAAATTAGGTCCGGTCGGGACCTAACCTTAACGCACCGCCGGAGTTGGTCACGGAGTGCACCTCCGTTCGATCTCCGTTTTGGAAGGGGTACTACTGTAGGAGCGATGCCGCTGGCGCTAGATGCTGTCGGTTTCGTCGAATGATGCCTTCTTGTGCTTCAGGGGTCGCTTTCGCTTGTCGGGAATGAGGCGTGTCGCTGCCGGGGCGAGGCCTGATTCCCTCGCCTTTCGGCGCGCGACTTGGCCAACATCCAAGATTTTCTTCTTACGCTTTTTCATGGCAGACCGCGCCCCTCGAAAGAGGGGGGCTACACGCGACTTCTTTCGGCGCTTGCGCCCCGGCGGCGCCAGCTTAGCTCAGGATGGTTGCCCCGACAAGACTTGAGGTTCCCGGACAAAATGCGCTGGTCAGAAAGAGAACGTGACCTGCAGATCGATGCGCCGGTTCGCTGTGTTCGTGTTGTACACCGTGCCGGCGGGAGCATTCGATTGACCGAAGAAAGGAGAACTTAAATCGCCTACAGGGGCGGCCACGTTCACGTTGTTAAGAATGTTGCGCCCAGCCACGGCAAAGGTAAGGCTATAACGATTGTTCGAGGAGTCGAAGCCTCCAGGGCCTCCGCCGCGACCGCCACCGCCACCAAAACCGCCGCCACCTCGGCCGCCACCACCACCGCCCCCCGGTCCGCGTCCAAACGTGCCGCCGCCACCGGGGCCGCCAGGACCTGCTCGCGCGGTAGGCTCTTTTTTCTTGCCAAAGCCGAAGGTCTTGCTCAGACGCAAATTCAAGGTAAATCGCTCGGGACCGGTTTCGTCGTTGATGGGAATGAGAGGCTCGCCAGCGACTGGGGCAACATTGAAGCAGCCGTATTTGGTCTGTACGACGTTGGGCGCGAGTGTCGCCGAGCACGTGGCGGGAGCCGGCCTCGCGTTGAACTGGGCGTCGCCGAAGAGGTCATCGCCGGTCGTGATGTTAAACGGCGGACCAGAGCTGGCGACTATGAACGGAAAGAGCCGGAAGCCCTTTGGCAGGCCTACGCTCCCGCCTATAAAAAGACGATTGCGGTAGTCGAACGACGCTCGGCCATAGTCCAGAGACGGATCGAGCGGATTGGAAGGCAGGTAGGTCGGGCCGGAAGTGTCGCTGTCTGCGTAGTTGAGGACGTAGTAGCCGAACAGGGTGAGCTTGGCGCCCATGCGAACACTACTGTTCACAATGAACTGGTTCTGCTTGAAAATGCCCTGCGATTGGTATTGGTACAAAATTTGGTCCGGCGGCAGCGCGCCCGGAGGGTTGGCGTTGATGAAATTGGTGTAGAAGGCGTGGACTCCGCGAGAATTCAGATAGGTAAACGCGATATTGGCGGATTTTGTGAGCTGGCGTTCGAGGCTCACTCCGGTTTGCATGGTGTACGGCGTCCGAAGATTGGAGTTCGGTTGGTAGACCGACTGAGGGGCAAGACTCGATCCTCCAAATCCCGACGGCAGAACTGTTTGGTTGGGATTGAAGAAAGCTGGGAATTGGACGAGAAACTGTTGCTGGATCACTCCGTTTTGCAGCTGTTGCGCCAGAATCAAGTCTTCCGTGAAGCGATCGTAGAAAATCCCATAGCCACCACGCAGCACCATTTTGGGCGAGGCGTTCTTGCCCTTCGCGCCAATTCCCCAGGCGAAGCCCAGTCGAGGCGCAAAATCCGCGTGATCGCCCAGGTTATTTTGCGTCTCATAGCGTAAGCCGAGGCTCAGCGTTATATTTGGGCGCAGGCGATAATCGTCCTGAACGAATAGGGCTCCATCGACATAGGTGATGTCGGCATTCGCGCGACCGGTCGAGTTTACCGCGAGCGAATAGAAGCTCGGGCCTACACCCATCGCTTGAATTTCCGCCAAAGTCATACCCGTCGAAATGTCCTGCAACATCATTTGATAGGACTGTAGTGGAGTAATTTGGCAATTGTTGTTGGCGGCGGTCGGCGCGCAAACCGACGGAGCTAAGGTCCTCTTCCCGAAAGAGTACTCGCCATTGAAGGTCGCGTTGGTGGAATTCGAATCGGTCGTGGCGCGCAGTCGCCCGCCATACTTGAGCGAATGTTTCCCCAGGGTCATGTAGGTTTCGTTTTGAAGTTCGTATCGATTCTGAGTGTCATCATTGGTGCCGGTGGTGTTGCCGCCGTCGGCAAACGCATTGGTCACGGTGATCATGGGAGCAGTGGAGACCGGGGATTGATTGGCAACTTCGTGGATATATTGGAAGCGCGTCTCGTTGATGGTTCGGGGACTCAGCGTCTGCGTGTCGCTGACTTGCAGCGTGCTTTCCGAATCCAACTGGTTCGTTCCTAGTGACGCCAGTTTGAAAGCGCCAACGCTCTCATTGTCCTGCGTCTGGTGATAATACTGATAGCGCACCGACAGGGTGTTGCTGGCACTCACCTGATAGTCCAGCCGCGGGCTGAGATTGATGCGCGTGTCCGGGTTGGGCACCGCTTCGCTGAATGGAGTGACGAGAAATGTGGTGGGATCAACAATCTGCGCGTTCACGACGTTCAAATTGTTGAGGTTGCGTTGCTCGTAGTTGAAGAAAAGCGAGGCTTTCTTGCTGAGCGGACCGCCGATGTTGCCGCTGAATTGCGTGGACTCATAGCCCGGCGGCGCCTCACCCTCGGGCAACTGCTCGAAGGGGTTGCGCGAGTTGAATGCCGAGGATGTGCCGGTCAAAAACAACGAACCGTGCCACTGATCCGTGCCGGGCTTGGTCAGGATTTCGATTCTTCCGTAGCCTAGTTTGTCGTATTCCGATGTAAAGGGATTCTGATTGATGCGAATCTCGCGAATCGAGGCCTTTGGTGGGAGCTGGCCGGCGGTGAAACCGTCGATATAAATCTGTCCGCCGTTCGGACCCGCCGAAGGACCAGCCAGAGCCTGCAGATCCGACTGCAATTCGTCTGGATCGTCGGAAAGCGCTTCCAGATCCTTCCCTTGGATCACGATCGCGCCGGCGTTGCTGGCGGGGTTCACATCCAGAGCGGCGCCCGCCTGATCGGTGACGATCACCTTCTGTTCCTGGGTCTCGATGGCCAGTTTTACGTCCAACTTCTGGGTTTGGCCCGCGGCAATTTCGACGCCGTCCTTCTCAAATTGCGTAAATCCAGTGGCGATCACTTTCACGCCATACTTGCCCGGCGCAAGTCCCTTAACTTCATAGATGCCGTCGCGATTCGTGTTCGCGGTAATGGCGTCACCGTTGGGCGTCGTGACCAACACAGTGGCAGTTGGCACCGCGCTGCCGGATGGATCGGTAACTTGCCCGCGCAATGTGGAGGTGTTTGTTTGGGCGGCGAGCGGGAAAAACGGCAGCGCCACAAACAAAGCTAAGACAAAGATAACGGCGCATTTTTGAAGCTGCTTGAAACCCATCTAATCTCCTGGAAGCGATGGACGTCTACTGGACTTCGCCAAGGCGCACAGCCAGGAAAGGCTGTGCCACGGAACTTGTCGGCTCTTCGCGGATCACTGCGCTCCCGCATCGCCGCCAGGGGAGGAACCGAGGTTCCATGGCGTGAGAATGGATTGGCCGCCGCTCGGCGAAGCCTGAAGGATCGGCTCAACTCCTGCCAGAAGCGTGATCGCAACGACGCTGCCGTCCTGCGATCCCGAAGTGGCCACGATCATCACCGCGTCTCCCTTTTGCAAGTCGGCCAGCGTTGCGGGGGGCATGCGTCCGATGGCCTGCTGAAGATCGGCCCCACCTTGCCCGCCTCCTTGACCTCCGCTCTGCCCGGCACCTGGAGCGCCACCCTGCCGCGGACCGCCTTCGGCTCTCTGCCCCGCTGCGTCGGGCGGCTTTTGCCCCGAGGCCCCGGCTGCGGGTGTCCCATTACCACCAGCGCCAGCTTGCGCGTCGGCAGGAGCGCCTTTGAGCCGAGCCGCAATTCTTTGCGCCATGGCGGGTGGCAACTTTCGGAGCTGCGACGAATCACTGACCTTGACCACGACCGGTTTCTTCGTCTCCAGGTCCGAGACGTTGATCGTACCGGCGCTGGCATCAATCGAACCGATCGTGCCTGCGATGTTGCGGAACGACCCGGAAACGACCTCGTCGGCTGTCAAGTCGGCGCCGTCGGCAGTGCGAGCGCCGCGCGCGCGAAGCTGGTCTCCCACTTTGATCTGGCTGAGTGGGGCCGGGGTTGCATCATCGAACTTTACCGAACCAGGCGCGTAGCGCCGCAGCAAGGTATCCTTGGAGATGTGCACGGTCACGCTCTTGTTGGCGCCGAGCGCCGATGTCGAGATCGTGATCGCTCCCGTTGCCGGGTCTATTGCGCTCACCAAACCGCCGACGCCGTGTTTTTGCCACTCCTCGCGCTCATGCGCATGCTTTTCGGCTAGGTCCGCCTTCTTCATGGCAACGACGGAAACTGCCAGCAGCGATTTGCCGTCCGGGCCGTTTGAGCCGCGAACGAGGATGCGATCGCCTGGTTGCAGGTCCTGCAGCTGAAGCGGGGCCGCGTTTTTCAGGTCCTTTTCGCCGGGTTCGATGCGGAGCAAACGGGCTCCATCCTGCACGACGATCGTGATCTCGCTTCCGCCCTCAGCGGAGAGTGTGATGCTCTTTCCCGAAGCGCTCTTAACCGTGCCGACCGCCTTGGCAGTCGCTGCCGGCGCTTCTTGCGCGTTTAGCGACGAATGCCCGCCAATTGAGCCGAGGCATAGGATCGCCGCGAAAATCCGCAAACGCCGATAGTTCTGTGACTTGTGGCTGCTTTCGCTCATTTTCTTGAACATGCACAGACCGGCGGTTCGCCGCAATGGCGGCATTCCCTTTAGACGTAACCGGCGAGTGAAAATGTTACATCGCCTTGGGTTTCTATCGGATATTGTAAACCCTGCCAAACCCCAGAAACAAAAGGGCTGAACCCCGCAAATCCTCCCCCATAATAAGTGCTGTGGGCCTTCCGAAATCTATACGCCACTTAGCGCTGCTTTTCCTCTGCGCCTCACCCCTCCACGCTCAGAGCAACACGGGCGAACTACGCATCCGCGTCACCGACCCTTCAGGTCTCGGCGTGAAGAGCGCCGTTGAAGTGGTCTCCGAGGCTAACCAGTTCCAGAAGACCCTCACCACTGACGGCGCGGGTGAACTGGTAGTCAAGCGCATTCCGTTCGGAGTTTACCGCGTCCAGATCGACCATCCCGGCTTCGCCGAGTTTCGTGATTCGATCGAGGTCCGCTCCGCCGTCGCCTTGGACTATACCGCCAAACTCAGCATCGCCGCCGCAAACACGTCCGTGCTGGTAAACGACGCGGATACCCTGATCGATCCCCACCGCACCGGCGACATCAATCGCATTGGCTCGGACATGATCCAGGAGCGAGTGAGTTCCCTGCCCGGGCGCTCGCTGCAAGATCTCGTCGACTCTCAGCCGGGTTGGCTTTACGAAGGCAACGCGGTCCTGCACCCGCGCGGTTCAGAGTATCAGACGCAGCTCGTGGTGGACGGAATCCCGCTGACAGACAACCGCTCGCCCAGTTTCGGCCCCGAAATTGAAGCGGACGATGTGCAGTCGATGAGCATCTACACCGCGAATTTCCCCGCCGAATATGGGCGCAAGTTGGGGGGCGTCGTGGAAGTGAATACGGCGCGCGACTCACGCGAAGGCCTGCACGGCGAGGTGGTGCTGTCCGGAGGGAGCTTCGATACCGCTGGCGCCTTCGCCCTCGTGCAGTACCTTTGGGGAAAAAATACTCTGGCAGCCAGCGCCAGTGGCGACATGACGGACCGCTACCTGAATCCAGTAGTTCCGCAAAATTTCACGAACCAGGCTACGAGCGCCGATTTTGCTCTGAGCTACGAACGCGACCTGACGGACCGTGACCGCATCAGCGTCAGCCTTCGCCACGAACTCTCGCGCTTCCAAATCCCGAACGAGCAAGTCCAACAAGTCGCGGGACAACTGCAAAACGCCGACAACTTCGAGACTATGGGCACCGCCTCGTACCAACACATATTCTCGTCCAATATCGTTACCGACCTTCGCGGAATGGTCCGCGACAACTCCAACGATCTCTTTTCCAACCCGCTATCGACCCCTGTGATCGCTTTCCAACACAATTACTTTCGCGAAGGCTATTTTAAGGGGAGCGTTTCTATCCATCACGGCCGCCACGAGTGGAAAGCCGGCCTCGAATCCGACGCGACCTTCCTGCACGAGCGCTTCAGTGATGCCATCACCGATTTCTCGCGATTCGATCCCGCCACGCCTCCGACGTTCGCCTTTACAGGAAGCAAGCCCGACCTGGAGCAGGCCGTCTTCGTCCAGGATCAAATTCGCTTGGGCAGATGGACCGTCAGCGCAGGCCTGCGCTGGGATCACTACCAACTGCTGGTAAATCAGAATGCGGTCAGTCCGCGACTTGGAGTGGCCTACTACATCCCGAGCCTCGATCTTGTCTTGCATGCCTCGTATGACCGAATCTTCCAAACCCCGTCCGCCGAAAATCTCTTGATCTCCAGTTCGCCGGAAGTTGTTTCCCTGAGTGACCTCGTCTTGCGGATCCCGGTCCAGCCCTCGCACGGCAACTACTACGAGATCGGCTTGAGCAAAGGCTTTTTCGGGCAGCTCAAGTTCGACGCCAATGTCTTTGATCGCCGCGTCAACAATTACGCCGACGACGATCAACTACTTAGCACTGCGGTCAGCTTCCCCATCGCCTTTGCAAAGGCCTACATCTACGGCGCCGAAGGAAAAGTCGAGATCCCGCACTGGAAGCGTATCAACGGCTTCGTCAGCTACTCCTACATCGTTGGCTCAGCTTATCTTCCCGTAACCGGAGGCCTGTTCTTGGGCAGCGACGCCAGCGACGCGATAAGCCGGATCACCGGGCGCTTTTGGGACTCCCAGGATCAGCGCAATACGGTGCGCACGCGGTTCCGGTATCAGTTCACGGATCGGCTCTGGGGTGATGTTGGCGGGGAATACGGCAGTGGACTTCCGTTCCAATTCACTGGCACCGAGCAAGACGCCTTGGCGCAATACAGCCAGCAAGTTGTAGATCGCGTGAACTTTGCCAAGGGTCGCGTGCGACCGTCACTTTCGATTGACGCTTCGCTTGGCGCCGATCTCTGGCGCACCGAAAAACTGCAGATGCGCATGCAGGCCGACGTGCAAAACATCAACAACCGCCTCAACGTCATCGACTTCGGAGGCCTCTTTTCTGGCAACGCCATCGGCCCTCCCCGGAGCTATGCTCTGCGATTGACCACCAGTTTCTAAGTCTGGATCCTGGCTCCGACCACGCTTCGTGTTCGGCCCCGGATCGATGTAGGCGCCGGCCTTTAGCCCGGCGCGCCATTCATAGGCTTGTGTAAACCTTGCAACGCTTCTCCGCGCCCTCTGTGCTCCGACCTCGGAGTACTCTGTGTTAAACCTTTCTCTTCATGGCTGTTACGTCGCCGTCCTTCCTTACAAAATCCTTAGGTCCACTTCATCACTTCCTAAGCGGTCAATCGCTAATCTTTACATGTCGCGGGTACGCGGCGTGCCCCGTCAACTTAGGCCCCGGTTACCTTGGGCCAAGATAACAGCCGACAGGTAGCAGCCTCAGCGCCGATTTAATCATCAAGGTCAGCGAGTGGGTTTGCACCAAGGCGTGCTTGATCGTCAGAAGGAGACTTTAGTGGCAGATGTAGCGTTCACAGTGGCGACCCTGGCCTTCTTCGTGGTGGCCATTTCGTATCTTCGCGGTTGTGAACGGCTCAAGTAGAAGCGCGGCTGACTCATGCTCGAAAATATCCTTCTCATTGTAGTTTGCGCGGGACTGTTCGGTTATCTGCTGATGGCCCTTCTCCGCCCGGAAGACTTCTAGCCATGACCTCCAACGGTTGGTTCCAGATTTTCTTCTTCTTGCTGGTGATCTTTGCGATCACCAAGCCGCTCGGCGTTTTCATGACGCGCGTCTTCCAGCGAGACAAGACCTTTCTCGATTTCGCTCTGCGGCCCATCGAACGCATGATTTACCGGCTCTGCGGCGTGCGCGAAGACCAGGAAATGCATTGGATCGAATACGGTACCGCCATGCTCCTGTTCAGCGGCGTCTCCATGTTCCTCCTGTATCTGATCGAGCGCGCGCAACACTGGCTAGCCTTCAATCCTCAGAAATTGGCCGGCGTCGCCCCAGACCTTGCCTGGAACACGGCAGCCTCCTTCACCACCAACACCAACTGGCAGGCCTACGTCCCCGAAACCACCATGAGTTACCTCACTCAGATGGCCGGGCTCGCTTACCACAATTTCGCATCGGCCGCGGTCGGCATCGCCCTGGCGATCGCGCTGATTCGCGGTGTAGCTCGACGCGAATCCAAAACCATCGGTAACTTTTGGGTCGACCTGACCCGCTCGTTCCTCTGGGTGCTCCTGCCGATCTGCATCGTCGTCGCGCTGATCTTCGTCTCCCAAGGCGTCGTCCAAAACCTGAAACCCTATGCGAGCGCTCAACTGATCGACCCGCAAACCGTGCAAACACAGGGCGCGGACGGTAAAACCGTATCGCAAACGGTCACGCAGCAACCAATCGCTCTCGGTCCGACGGCATCGCAGGAAGCCATTAAGATGTTCGGTACCAATGGTGGGGGCTTTTTCAACGCCAACAGCGCGCACCCGTTTGAAAATCCCACACCCTTCACCAATTTTCTGCAAATCGTCTTGATCTTTGCCGTCCCCGCGGGGCTCACTTACACGCTGGGCCGCATGACCAGCGCGCCGCGTCACGGTTGGGCTATTTGGGGCGCCATGGCCGCTCTGTTTCTGGTCGGCGTCGCCGCTGCCTACACTGCCGAAGCCAGCGGAAATCCTCAGTTCGCCGGCGTCGATCAAGCCTCCAGCATTCTACAGTCCGGCGGCAACATGGAAGGCAAGGAAGTTCGCTTCGGAATAGCCAACACCGCCCTTTTCGCGACGGTCACCACGGATGCTAGCTGCGGTGCCGTCAACGGCATGCACGATTCCTTCACGCCCCTCGGCGGCATGATCCCGCTCCTCAATATCATGCTTGGCGAGGTCATATTCGGCGGGGTCGGCTCCGGACTCTACGGCATGCTCGTCTTCGTCATCCTCGCGGTCTTCATAGCCGGATTGATGGTCGGCCGCACGCCCGAATATCTCGGCAAGAAAATCGAATCCTTCGACGTCAAGATGGCGATGCTTGCAGTCCTGGCTTCGTCGATCACCATTCTGATGTTCGCCGCCGTCTCCATTGTCACAAAGTCCGGACTCGCGGGCATCAGCAATCCCGGCCCCCATGGCCTGTCGCAAATTCTCTATGCCTACACCTCGTCGGTTGGTAACAACGGATCGGCCTTCGGCGGCATCAACGCCAACACTCTGTGGTTCAACAGCACTCTTGGCATCGCCATGCTCCTCGGCCGGTTCTTCGTGGTCATTCCGATCCTGGCGATCGCCGGTAGCCTAGCTGCCAAAAAAGCCTCGCCCGCATCGGCAGGCACCTTCCCCGTCACCGGGCCCCTATTCGCCGTCCTTCTGGTCTCCACCATCGTCATTGTTGGCGCACTCACGTTCTTCCCGGCGCTCAGCCTGGGACCCATTCTCGAGCAACTGCTGATGCAAGCCGGAAAGGTCTTCTAGGGTATTCATGGTTCACTCCTCCCAAGCCAAGCCCCAGCCACTCGCGGACAAGAAGATCGTCATGCGAGCGATGGCGGACTCGTTCACCAAATTGAACCCCCGGACGATGGTGAAGAACCCGGTGATGTTCGTCGTGGAGGTAGGCGCAGTCCTCACCACCATCGAACTGGTGGTCGACACGTTGCGCCACGCCGGCAATTTTGGTTTCGGCCTGCAAATCACTCTCTGGCTCTGGTTTACGGTGCTGTTCGCGAACTTCGCCGAAGCCATGGCCGAAGGCCGCGGCAAAGCCCAAGCCGACACGCTGCGCAAGGCGCGCGCCGAAACTGAAGCCCATCTCCTGCGCCCAAACGGCTCGATCGAAGTCATAGCCAGCTCAAAGCTGCGCACTGGCGACGTGGTCGTTGTAACAGCAGGCGAGTTCATCCCCGGTGATGGCGAGGTCGTCGAGGGGGTGGCCAGCGTCGACGAATCGGCCATCACCGGCGAATCCGCACCGGTAATTCGCGAATCGGGTGGCGACCGCTCCGCGGTTACTGGCGGGACTCGCGTTCTTTCCGACTCCATCAATGTCCGCATCACCTCGAATCCCGGTGAGACGTTCCTCGATCGCATGATCCGGCTGGTCGAAGGCGCCTCGCGTCAAAAGACCCCCAACGAAATCGCGCTCAACATCCTGCTCGCGGGCCTGACGATCATCTTTTTGCTCGCCGTCGTCACGCTCCAGCCCTTCGCCATCTATTCCGGCGCGCCTCAGAGCATATTCGTTCTCGTCTCGCTCTTGGTCTGCCTGATTCCGACCACCATCGGCGGACTTCTCTCGGCCATCGGCATCGCCGGCATGGACCGCATGATTCAGCGAAACGTGATCGCCATGTCAGGCCGTGCCGTGGAAGCCTCCGGCGACGTTGACGTCCTGCTCCTCGACAAGACCGGAACCATCACGCTGGGCAATCGCCAGGCGACCATGCTGTTCGCCAGCCCCAACATCACCGAAGCCGACCTAGCCAACGCTGCGCAACTCGCTTCCTTGGCGGACGAGACTCCCGAAGGCCGGTCGATCGTAGTCCTCGCAAAAGAAAAATACGGCCTCCGCGGCCGCGAACTGAGCCAGCTTAACCCCGTGTTTATTCCCTTTACCGCGCAGACCCGCATGTCCGGAGTCGATCTCGACGGCCTGCAAATCCGTAAGGGCGCGTGCGAAGCAATCGCCAAGCACGTCGGCGAGCGCGGCAACAAGATCCCTGCCGAGACTCAGCAGCACGTTACCGAGATCTCGAACGGCGGCGGCACGCCTTTGCTCGTCGCGGAGAACGGCCGCGTCCTGGGTGTCATCGCTCTCACCGACGTTGTAAAGGGAGGCATGCGCGAGCGCTTCGATCACCTCCGCGCAATGGGCATCCGCACGATGATGATCACCGGCGACAATCCACTGACCGCCGCGGCCATCGCGCGCCAGGCTGGCGTCGACGATTTCCTGGCCGAAGCCAAGCCCGAAGACAAAATGGCGCTAATCAAGCGCGAGCAGGCCAAGGGCAAACTGGTCGCCATGACCGGCGACGGCACTAACGACGCCCCCGCCTTGGCGCAAGCCGATGTAGGCGTCGCCATGAATACCGGCACCCAGGCCGCGAAAGAAGCCGGCAATATGGTCGATCTCGACTCCAACCCGACCAAGCTCATCGAGATCGTGGAAATCGGCAAACAGTTGCTGATCACTCGCGGAGCGCTAACCACGTTCTCCGTTGCCAACGACGTCGCCAAATATTTCGCGATCATCCCCGCCATGTTCGCGGGCGCCTTCCCCGAGCTAAACGTCCTGAACGTGATGCACCTGGCCACGCCGCAATCTGCCATCCTGTCTGCGGTAATCTTCAACGCGCTGATCATCATCGCGCTGATTCCACTGGCTCTTAGAGGCGTTCCCTATCGCCCTGTGGGAGCAGCCGCGCTGCTCCGCCGGAATCTCCTGGTCTATGGAGTAGGGGGAGTAGTCGCCCCCTTCATCGGGATCAAGCTGATCGACCTGCTGATTACCTATCTACATTTCACGTAAGGGTCACGTAAGGGCTAGAGGAAGAACACCATGAAACAAAACCTTCGCATCGCCATCTTATTCACTCTGGTCAGCACGGTAATCTTCGGACTCATCTACCCGCTGGCCGTAACCGGCCTCGCCCAACTGCTCTTCCCCGCTCAGGCGAACGGCAGCCTTATCACCAGGAACGGCCAGGTAGTCGGCTCGCAACTGCTCGGCCAAGCCTTCTCCTCGCCCGGCTACTTCCGCACCCGCCCATCCAGCGCCGGAACGGGCTACGACGCGTCGCAGTCCTCAGGCTCGCAACTCGGCCCCACAAATCACCAGTTGATCGATCGCGTCAAAGGCGACGTAGCCAAACTGCACGCGGAAAACCCCACCGCCCCGATTCCCGTGGACCTCGTCACCGGTTCGGGCTCCGGCCTCGACCCCGAAATATCTCCAGCCGCCGCGGAATTCCAAATTCCTCGCGTAGCCCGCGAGCGGAACATCCCTGAAGGCGACGTCCGCGCGCTGGTGGGCAAACATACGCTCGGTCGCCAATTCGGGTTCCTAGGTGAACCCCGCGTCCGCGTCCTCGAACTTAATCTCGACCTCGACGCAACCTACCCGAAGCGATCATCCTGACCGCTATGCAGTTAGCGCCTCGCATGCGAAACGGTGACCGGCAACCCTATTAGGGTCTCCGCCTAACGACAGCCCCTGGTAGAGAAACGGGCAATTCTGCGGGATTTGTCGGTCGCCACGTCGGGATTGCTAGGTCGGGTCGCTAAGCCACGGTCACTAAGCCAAGGTCGCTAGGAACGGCGGGGAGCTTACATTGCCACCAGCGTCGAACGTGAATCTTCAACGAAGCAGAACATCAAACTCAGAGATCTTCAGATCTTCCTCCGAGAGCACGGCAAATTGCCTGGCCATTTTCCGTCGGGGCGTCGGCAACGTCTCCCACTCCAGTTTGCGCACGACTTCCGGCTCGAATCCAGATTCCCGAAAGAGCCGCAAGAGCTCTGAATACCGCAGTCGGTTCGTGTAGAAACGGGAGTTCGCCATAAAGGGAGACTCCCAGATGCCCTCGCTGAAGCGCAGGTCGTTCAGCTTCCCCCCGATAATGTCTTTGATCGGAACGCAGTGCGAAGCTACTCCGTCCGGGCGCTGAACGCGGCGCAGTTCCCGCAAGGTGGCAACGAACTGGTCGCGCCGCACGTAGGGCAGAACGGCATTGGACCAAACAAAATCCACGGACGCCGACGGGATCCTCCTTAGCGAGGTCAGGCCTTCGGTCAGGTATTCCGCCCCGCAAGACTCGGCCACATCGTCGATCGTTCTGCAATGATCAAGGTTGGGAGGGTACATGCCCAACTGGCGCAGGTGGGATTCCATCTGGCGGTAAACCCCGAGGTCCGTCGACGCGCAGGACTCGGCATCCACCAGGAAGGTCTTTGAAGCTCCAAACGTTTTGGCAATCAACGCCGAGTCCAGCGAATCACCGGGCCCTAACTCCAGGCCCACAAAGCCATCCGCTTTTCCCGTTAGGCCGGCAGCGTCAAAGTGCCGGCGAAATATCCGCAGGGCGTATTCTGGGCGATCCATCCCTCCCTGCTTGAAAAGGCCTAGTTTTTCCCAGAAATGATACGGTAGGGGCAGCCGTGCCAGCACGATCTTGGCAGCGATCTTCACCTGCCACGGAACGCTCTGCATATGACGCATAGGGTTGGGCCCTAACTCATTGGACTAGATTCGGCTCCCCCAGGTTTCACGTTTTTCCACAGCGTGGACAATCCGACGCACTTTTTTCCGCTTCTTAAGCCAGTTCGAGGCTGCCAACGTCCCAGTAAAGCTAAAAACGAACTAATGACGTATACGGGACGAAAATCCCCTCGAATTAGTCGCAGGAGGGCTATCGCCTTGGACCGAGCGCTCGCCACAATTCCGCGATACGCAATTCGGGGATGTCAGACGTAGCTCGGCACTCGCCCAGCGGCGCCTCGGACCCCCTGACGAGGTTGAATGCTGCCTCGCCTATGATTTTTTCGAAGGAGTCTTCGCCGTGTTTGGCCGCTGCGGCTGGAACCGGTATCCTATCCAAGGTTCTGTCAGAATGTATTTCGGCCGCGCCGGGTCCGCTTCGATCTTCTTCCGCAGTTGGTTGATCACCACGCGCAGGTTCTCGGTCTCTTCCCCGTAGTCAGGACCCCACACGGACTGCAAGAGCCGCCGATGCGTCAGCGGCTTTCCCTGATTGGCCACCAGGTGCTTGAGGACATCGTATTCTTTTGGCGTGAGATGCACGCTGCGCCCACGCACGACTACCTCGCGGCTCTCGAAATCGATGCTCACATCCTTGGACACGAACGGCGCCAACGCATCGCCCGGCGCGTAGCGTCTCAGCGCTGAACGGATGCGTGCCAGCAACTCCTCAATTCCGAATGGCTTAACCACGTAATCGTCGGCCCCGGCATCGAGAGCCATGACTTTGTCTCGTTCCGCATTCCTTACGGTCAGCACGATAATCGGCGCGTCGGTCGACCGCCGGATCTCCCTGCATGCTTCCAGGCCGCCCATGCCCGGCATATTCATGTCTAGCAGTACCAGATCCGGCCGCTCCTTGCGTGCCGACTCGACGCCCTCTTCCCCGGTCATGGCCTCGGTGATCACATAGCCGTGGGCGGAGAGCGTACTGCGCATGACCCGCCGGATTTGCGGTTCGTCGTCAACTACAAGGATGTTCTCGCCGCTCACCGCGCCTCCCGTCTGCCCTTGTCGTGGTTTCGGTCCTGGCTCCGGTCCACCGGCAGCGTGAACGAGAAAACCGAGCCGTGGCCGAGTTGACTGGTGACGCTGATCGAACCCTTGTGCGCCGCGATGATCGCCTTTGCGATCGGCAAACCCATGCCCGTGCCGCGTACCAGGTACCGCTGGTCCTTACCGCGATAAAACTTGTCGAAGATCATGGTTTGCTCGAAGTCATCGATTCCTGGACCGCGATCCGCCACGCTCGTGTTGACCGAATCGCCCGCCAACTCCGCCGTGATCGTGATCGGCTGATCCTTCGGCGAATACAGGTTGGCGTTGTCGATCAGCTGCACCATCGCCTCCTTCGCACGCTCGCGGTCGGCGCGTACTGGTGGAAGATTGGTATCCACCTTAATATCAACGGGCCGGCCAGCCAGCGCCATTTTACAATGCGCCAGCGAGGCATCGACGATCTCCCGGATCGGCGTGGGTTCAAGGTCCAATTCCACCTCGCCCGCCTCCAGTTTGGCCATCTCCCCCGCTTCTTCCACCAGGCGATTGAGACGGTCGCATTCCTCGTCGATGATGGTAAGCAACTCATCGCGTTGTGCCGGGTCCGTATTTTCGGAAGTCAGCAGGCTGCTCACTGCCGCCTTCATCGACGTCAACGGGGTGCGGAAATCGTGCGTTATCGAATCGAGCAACGCCGATTTGAGCCGCTCCCCTTGTCTCTCGGCTTCGGTCTGTCCAAGTTGTTCCACTGCCCGCGCCCGCTCGATGGCGATGGCCACCAGCGTACTGACCGCTTCCACCGTTTGCCGCGAAAGTTGCGACCCCGAAATGCCCAGGCTGCCGATCGGGCGAACGCCCAGCCGCACCGGAATGTAATACACCCCGCTATCAGCATCGATTGTGATTTCGTCGTTCGCGTAGACTGCCTTCATCCCCTCTTCATCCAGTTGAGACGCGCCGAAGCCGGAACGATAAAACTTGTCCTTCTGCGGCAGAAACAGCTCCGCCGCTCCGGCCTCAAAGCTTTCGACGATATAGTCGGGAATGGCGTTCATCAGCTGAATCACGTTGCCTTCGCCCAGCAGCTTCCGGCTGAAGCGATAGAGTCGCTCCACCTCGCGTCTTCGATGGTGCGCCTCGTCGGCTTCGGTGCGAATCCGCGACGAAAGCCGGCTTCCGGTGATCGAAGTAATCAGAAATACGATCAGCGCCACCCAGTTCTGCGGATCGGCGATCGTGAACATCCCCACCGGCGGCAAGAAGAAATAATTCAACGACAGCATCGCCAGCACGGACATAAACACCGAAACGGCCATTCCCCAGACCGCTGAAACTGCTAGAATTCCAAGAAGAAATGAAAGCGCTACGGTGGTGTGGTTGACGTGCAGGACCCGGTAATAAATGAACGTGACGCCAGCCACGATGGCCACGGAGACGCTAAAGCCAACGACGCGGCCGCCCAGGAATCGCTGCATGTCGATATTCTACAGCATGTTGCTGACATGACCTTCTATTGCCTGCGGAAGGCAGCCATGGAAAGCGAAAACCTTGCCTAAGAAGCCTGAAGAGTGGCTCGAAGTCGCCTCGCCACCCCAAAAGTCGCGCGGCATCTTCAAGCTCTTTCTGGGCTACGCCCCAGGTGTCGGGAAAACCTTCAATATGCTCAGTGAAGCGATCCGCCGCCGCAGTCGCGGCGAAGACGTCGTCATCGGCGTTGTGGAATCGCACGGCCGCAAAGGCATCGAAGAGCTTATTGAAGGAATGGAAATCGTGCCGCGCAAGAAGCTCGAGTACAAAGGAACGATTTTTGAAGAAATGGATGTCGATGCCATTCTCGCGCGCAATCCCGACGTGGTGCTGGTGGACGAGTTGGCGCACACGAATATACCCGGCAGCAAACACCGCAAACGCTACGAAGATGTCCAGGAACTTCTCGCAGCCAAAATTGACGTGGTCTCTACGCTCAACATTCAGCACATCGAGAGCATCGCTCCAGTGGTGCGTTCAATCACCGGTATCATCGTGCGCGAAACGGTGCCGGATTGGGTGCCGCTGACGGCTTCGGAGACCGTTATGGTCGACCTCACCCCCGAAGCGCTGATGAATCGCATGAAGCGCGGCGATGTCTATAGCGCGGAAAAGGTGGAGAGGTCCCTTAAGAACTTCTTCCGCCGCGGCAATTTGATTGCGTTGCGTGAGTTAGCCTTGCGGCAGGTTGCTGAGCAAGTCGATCGCAGCCTCGAGACCTACATGGAGGATCAGGACATCCGCAAGAACTGGGGTGTTCGCGAGCGCATGGCCGTTTGCATTTCGGCGAATCCCGCGGGGCAATATCTGATCGCGCGTGGCGCCCGCATGGCGCGGCGCATGGATGCCGAGCTTTATGTCGTCCACGTCGATCGCGAGATTGGTCCCAAGGAATCGAATCAGGCTGCCCTGGCTGCGAATCTCCGTTTCGCCGAAAATCTCGGCGCGAAGGTAATCCGGCTGCGCGGTCGTAGTGTCGCCGATTCCGTCGCCGAGTTCGTGCGCTCCAAACATATTACCCAGGTAATTTTCGGCCGCGCTCCCGTCCACGATTGGCGAAAATATCTCTACCTTTCCGCGGTGCACCGTTTCCTGCGGGAATCCCCCGCTGTCGATGTTCACATCGTGACGCAAGAACCGGAAGATTAGCGCGAAGCGCTGCCTCCGTCTTGGGCGCTGGCGGCGCCACTGCCAACCGGCACGTGGCGCGGCGTAGCCCTTTGACGAGGAATTTCGTCGATAAGCCAAATTTATGCTGTCTCGCATAAGTATTAATTGGACTGATTGACTTCCCTTCCTTGATCCTGTATCTTCATGGCGTTGTTATGATTCGCAACGCCATCACGCACGCGCGAGCCATTCCGGCCGTTACCACGGTCCAGGTATCGCGTGTCGTCGTACGAATTAGTCCCGTAATTGTTCGGGGCTGTACACCAGGATGATGGCGGCCTAGCCAAAGCAGTAACAAAGACTTTCGTGGCCATCATCCAGACTAGGATGATGGCCTTAGTTTTTGTGGCGGAAGATTTATCGCAACCGGTTCAAAAAGTTGCCGATTTTGAAAGTATCTGGAGGAACGACGCAGTGACACCCCCTTTGCCGAAGCCTCGAAGCCACGCGCTCATTGACGGTCCCAATCGCGCGGGCGCCCGCTCCATGCTGCGCGCTTGCGGACTAAAAGATGACGATTTCGCCAAGCCGCTGATCGGCGTGGCCAACACCTGGATCGAAATTGGCCCCTGCAACTATCACCTGCGAGAGTTGGCCGCCGACGTCAAAGCCGGGATTCGTGCGGCCGGCGGTACGCCGCTGGAGTTCAACACCGTTTCCATCTCCGACGGCATTACCATGGGCACCGAAGGCATGCGCACCTCCCTGGTAAGCCGCGAGGTCATTGCGGATTCCATCGAACTGGTCACGCGCGGAAACATGTTCGACGCCATTGTCATTCTGGTTGGCTGCGACAAGACCATCCCTGGCGGCATCATGGCCGCCGCACGGTTGAACGTTCCGGCTCTGGTCCTTTACGGGGGGTCGATCGCGCCCGGCCAGTTCGAGGGCCATGCGGTAACAATTCAAGACGTTTACGAAGCGATTGGGAGTCACGCGCGCGGAGTCATGACGGACGCGCGGTTTACCGCGCTGGAGAGTGCGGCGTGCCCTGGCGCGGGCGCGTGCGGAGGACAATTTACCGCTAACACCATGGCGCTGGTCGCCGAATTTCTCGGCATTGCGCCGATGGGGCTGTCCGGCGTCCCCGCAACGAATCCGGCGAAGCACAATGCGGGACACCGCGCCGGTGAGCTCGTAATGGATCTGCTTCGCAACGACGTCACCCCGTCGAAAATCATCACCAAGGCGGCGATTGAAAATGCCATCACCGGTGTCGCGGCTACCGGCGGTTCGACGAATTCTGTGCTGCACCTTCTGGCCATTGCCAATGAAGCGCGCATTCCTCTGTCCATTGAAGATTTCGACCGCATCAGCACGCGCACGCCGATCCTCGCAGACTTGAAACCCGGCGGGCGCTTTGTGGCTACCGATCTGTACGCCGCGGGAGGCGCCGCGCTGGTTGCGAAACGCTTGATCGATGCCAAGTTGCTGAACGGTGACTGCATCACCGTCACCGGCCGCACGATCGCCGAAGAAGCTTCCGCCGCTAAAGAAACGCCGAAGCAAGAAGTGGTGCGATCACTGGACAAGCCGCTGAAGACGACTGGGGGTCTGGTCATCTTGAAGGGCAACCTGTCCCCGGAAGGCTGCGTTCTGAAGGTCGCGGGTCATGACTACAAGACATTTCGCGGCCCGGCACGTGTGTTCGACAACGAAGAAGCGGCTTTTGCGGCCGTGGAAAGCGGAAGCATCAAGACCGGCGACGTCGTGGTCATCCGGTACGAAGGACCGAAGGGCGGCCCGGGCATGAGGGAAATGTTACAAGTCACCGCGGCGCTCATCGGGGCTGGGCTCGGCGATTCCGTTGCCCTGCTGACCGATGGCCGCTTCTCCGGTGCGACCCACGGCCTGATGGCCGGGCACGTGGCGCCCGAAGCCGTGAACGGTGGACCGATCGCAGCCGTCGCCAATGGCGACATCATCGAGTTCGATATTCCCAAGCGATCGCTGAACGTATCGCTGACCGATGCGGAAATTCAGCGCCGCATGTCTACTTGGAGAGCACCGGCGCCGAGGTTCAGCACGGGCGTGATGGCTAAGTATGCTCTGATGGTTTCCTCGGCGGCGCAAGGCGCGGTGACCACGCCGCCGGCAAGTTTCAGTCGTTCGATCTCTGAAGGTGTGCACGCGAGGACTCTATGAAGCTGACCGGTGCGGAAATCCTATGCGAGACGCTGACGCATCTCGGCGTCCGCGATCTCTTTGGGTATCCGGGCGGCGCAATTCTTCCCGTCTACGACGCGCTCGGTAAGTCGAAGTTGCATCACGTTCTGGTGCGCCACGAACAAGGCGCTACGCACATGGCCGACGGCTACGCGCGCGCCAGCGGCGGCGTGGGTGTGGCGATGGCCACATCAGGTCCCGGCGCGACGAACATGGTCACCGGCATTGCGACAGCAATGCTGGATTCTTCTCCGGTCGTGTGCATCACCGGCCAAGTGAGCAGCAAGCTGCTGGGTTCGGACGCGTTCCAGGAAATCGACATCACCGGCATCACTATGCCGATCACTAAGCACAACGTGGTGGTTTCGCGCGCGGAAGATATCGCGCGCACCGTCCGTGAAGCATTTGTGATCGCAAATTCCGGAAGGCCCGGGCCCGTTCTGGTGGACATCACCAAGGACGCGCAGCAGGCTTCTTGCGATTTCAATTGGGAGGCATCCGCGCCGAAACTGCCTGTGAAGCGGCAGCGCGTGAACTACGACAAGGCGGACTTCGACCGCGCGGTGGAACTCTTGAACTCGGCAAAGCGTCCGCTGATTCTGGCGGGGCACGGGATCATGGTTTCCGGCGCGATGCGTGCGTTTGAGCAATTTGTGGGCACCGGAAATATCCCTGTAGCGATGACACTGCTCGGCATCGGCTGCTTCCCTGCCAGCGATCCCATGAACCTCGGCATGATGGGCATGCACGGCGAGGCTTGGGTGAACCACGCGATTCAGGAGGCCGACTTGCTCATCGCGGTGGGCATGCGCTTTGACGACCGGGTGACCGGCGACCTGCGCACCTACGCGCGTGACGCTCGCAAGATTCATATCGAGATCGACCGTTCCGAAATCAACAAAAACGTGAGCGTGGACTCCGCGCTGGTTGGCGACGCGCGCGAAGTGCTCGAACAGCTGATTCCCGCGATGCAGCATCGCGACCGCGGCGACTGGCTGGCGCACATTCGCGAACTCAAAGGTGACTCCGCGGTACGCGACATTCAGGGCCTGCCCGACAACGGGCATCTTTACGCGGCGCACGTGATCAACGATTTGTGGAAAGAAACGAATGGCGAGGCCATCGTAGTGACCGACGTGGGTCAGCATCAGATGTGGGAGGCGCAGTATTACCACCACAACCAGCCACGCTCGCTGGTGACTTCCGGCGGTCTCGGAACGATGGGATTTGCGCTTCCTGCGGCCATTGGCGCGAAATTTGCCAAGCCGGATGCCGATGTCTGGGTTGTGGCGGGAGACGGCGGCTTCCAAATGACCATGTGCGAGCTTGCCACCATCGTGCAGGAAAAGATCAAGGTCAACATCGCCATCATTAACAACGGCTTCCTCGGGATGGTGCGCCAGTGGCAGGAATTTTTCTACGACAAGCGGTATGTGGCTACTCCGCTGGTGGCGCCGGATTTCGCGGCGCTGGCGAACGCATTCGGCATTCGCGGCGAACGGATTACATCGCGCGCCGACGTTACACCGACGATTCGTTCCGCGCGAGAAAGTAAAGAATCCGTGCTGATTGATTTCCGGGTCGAGCAGGAGGATTCGGTGTACCCGATGGTGCCCGCGGGCGGGTCGCTGCACGAGATGATTCGCCGCCCGAACAGTCCACTGGTCGAAACCGCGGCAACCGAGTTGTGAAGAATGATCTAAGTGCAATGGAATCAAATCACTGCGCCAAACCAAAGGCTAAATCCCCTGGAATCAGATCATTGCACAAAAACCAGGGGGGTGGGGTTCGAGTCCCGTTCCGGAAATAGTGCTGGCGACCTTCGGCTAAGAGGATGATATGCAGACACTTGTGGCTTATGTTGAAAATAAACCGGGCGTTCTCAACCGCGTCTCTTCGCTGGCGCGGCGGCTGGCCATCAACATTGATTCGCTGACGGTTGGGCCTACCGATAACGAAGAGATTGCCCGCATGACGATTGTGGCGCACACGGATGAGCGCGGTGCGCACCGGCTTGAAGCCAGCTTAGAGAAGCTCGTTGATGTCTTGCTGGCCGAGAATGTTTCGGAGCGTCCTTTGCTGGAGCGTGACCTGGCCCTGATTAAAGTGACGGCAGATCAGAAGACGCGGCCGCACTTGATGGAGTTGATCAAGGTGTTTCGCGCGCGCGTGATCGATGTCGCCCCGGAATCGCTGATTCTCGAGGTCTCCGGGACGGTGGACAAGATCGACGGCTTGTTGGAAGTGCTGCGGCCCTTCGGCGTTTTGGAAATGGCGCGTTCGGGACGCATCGCTATGACGCGCGGTGGCGATTTGCTGCGGCCCCCGAACGCCCCGCCGAAAGATGGCGAACTCGAGACGGCGAGCTCAAAAGCTTAGAAATCTTTGGAAATCTGCGTGGCAACTCCAAAGCCGGCCCTCAGCGACTTGAGCCGGGCTGAAGAGCAACCGCTAACGCACGGCCCTTCGCACCTCGGGCCGTGCCCTGACGATGCCACCTTACAACGAGAGGAAACGAACGAATGGCACAACTTTATTACGACAACTCCGCGGACCTGGCGCTGATTCAGGCCAAAAAAGTCGCGATCATCGGCTATGGATCGCAGGGGCACGCCCATGCGTTGAATCTTCGCGACAGCGGGGTCTCCGTTCGCGTCGGCTTGCAGCCCGGCAGCGGATCGCTGGCACGCGCGCAGAAGGAAGGGCTGACCGTCAACACGCCCGCGGAAGTCGCCGCTTGGGCGGACGTGATCATGATCCTCACGCCCGATACGAAGCAGCCGAAACTCTACAAGGAGTCGATCGAGCCGCATCTCTCAGCCGGCAAGACGCTGATGTTCGCGCATGGTTTCAATATCCGCTTTGGTACGATCAAGCCGCCTGCTTCCGTCGATGTGTCCATGATCGCGCCGAAAGCGCCGGGCCATCGCGTTCGCGAAGTCTTCACCGAGGGCGGAGGAACACCCGCATTGATCGCCATAGAGCAGGACGCGAGCGGAAACGCGAGGGCGCTCGCACTTTCGTATGCCAAGGGGCTTGGCTGCACGCGCGCTGGCGTGCTGGAGACAACGTTCACCGAAGAAACCGAGACCGACCTCTTTGGCGAACAAGCGGTCTTGTGCGGCGGCGTCAGTGAACTGATCAAGGCGGGCTTCGACACGCTCGTTGAGGCTGGTTATCAGCCCGAAGTGGCTTACTTCGAGTGTATGCACGAATTGAAATTGATCGTCGATCTGATCTATCGCGGCGGACTCAGCTACATGCGCTACTCCATCAGCGACACTGCCGAGCAGGGCGACTACACCGCTGGGCCGCGCATCATCACGTCGAAGACCCGCGAAGAAATGAAAAAAATCCTCGCCGAAATTCGTGACGGCAGCTTCGCGAAGAAATGGATCGAGGAAAACGAGAAGGGCTGCCCGAACTTCCTGGCAACCCGTCAGCGGGAGCAAACCCATTCTATCGAACAATTAGGGCCAAAACTTCGAGCCATGATGCCCTTCCTTCAGCCCGTCGTTGCGCCGGGCCTGGCCACGAAGGCGGCCACATCGGAGAAATAGCCTCGGCAAACGTTATCTTTAGTTATTCCACCGAACTTAATTCTTAGAAAGTGAACTCACCAGGGTTGACATGACCGCGGATTTGGGCAATCCTCTCGCGCCATGAAAAAGCAAGAACCCCGGTCCCCGGGGGCGTCTCCCAACCTCGCGCAATCCATTGAAAAACTCACAATAAAACGTCAGGAAATTATTCGCCCTATCCTGGAGCATCCGCGGGAATATGTTTTGTTGAGCGTGCGCGCCATGGCGCACCAGCTGAAAACGGACCCAGCCACGATCGTACGCATCGTCCGAGGACTCGGCTTCAGCAGCTACCGCGAGTTCCAGCATCATCTGCATGAACTCTCCATCGCGTTTGCCACCCCCGTCGACACGATGCAGTCCGCCAGCAGCGATTCCAGCATGCCCGCCGTGGTGCACCAGTCACTGGCGCAGGGCGTCAAGAATTTACATGCGCTCAAGAACAGCCTGGACGCCAAGCGCCTGGCGAGCGTTGCGAAGCGTTTTTACAACGCCCGTCGTATTGTGATTTTTGCGGCGGACGGTGCCGCGATACTTGCCGAATACCTGGAATATCAACTCGCGATCCTGGGGCTGCCCATCATCGCGGTGGCCTCCGCGGGCGGCATGACGCACATCGCGCGCGTGGTGAACAAGCGGGATGTAGTCGTAGCCATCAGTTTCCGGCGCGGACTGCGGCAGACCGTCGAAGGCGCGCAGCAGGCTCGCGCTCACGGCGCCTATTGCATTGGCATCGCGGACACGTACCTGTCCCCGTTGGCGCGCGCGTGCAATGAAGTTTTCCTTGCGTCCGTTGACGCAGCGTCGTTCGGAGTGTCGTTCGCCGCCCCAATTTCGCTGCTCGACGCGATTATTGCCACGTGTGGCCAGTATCGCCGGCCGCTGACTCTAGCTGTCGCCAAGGAAATTGCCGAAGAACAGCGCAAGGGATTTCGCTGGTATAACCAGTGATCCCCTCTCTCCGCGACCAATCCTGACCAACTCGCGAATCCGTCAACCAATCCGCGATTTGTCATTTCGTTCGGAGCGACGGCGGTTCTGCCGTCCCGGAGCGGAGAAATCTTTTTCAACTTCGCAATTTGAGGCCAGCTGACAATTTAAGGCCAGCTGACACCGGAAGGCCGGGGATGCTGCGATCAGGTTTGTCGATAAAATCCGTAGAATTTTAGCTGAGTGAAGTTTTCCCTAGGTCCGCGACACGCCGTTCGTAAACCATTTCGCACCAGCCATGCTTGCCGCGATAGCGGAATACGATCTTGTGGCCTGGTTCGATCTTGGCGCGGGAACGAACGACCGAGTCTGAGAGTTCGACCCATTCGCCGCTGACCAGGTAATTGCCTTCCCAGCCGCGCAACTCGAAATGGCCGTCACCCTTCAGAATGAGCGGAGCCGCACTGCAAGGAACGGATTTGCCTTGGACCGTGGCGGTCGCACACTGGTAGCGGCCGGAGACGTTCAGGGTCTGGGCATGGCTCGAAGGAATGAAGACGATAGACAGGCCAGCGAGCAGAGTCGGGTGAATCCACTTGAACAGATGGGGGTTCGGCTTCAATCCAATCCTCCGCGTGGGCAGGCCTCTGCGTGGCCCTGTACCTTAGGACAGGTATCCCGGTGCACGCAGCTCGCCAACTCCAGAATCGCTAACATGTTAATAAAAAGTCACTTAAAGGAAGGTTGATTCGATCCGGGAACACTTTGTGCGCAGCCGGAACACTCTTGTGGAAAACTTTTGCAGACTCTTTACTCTGTCCAATTCGTTAAGGCTGCGTTTTTCGCGCTTCTTTCGCACTTCATTCCGGCAGTTCCGGTACGGCCTCGCCGTCTTTCCGCGGATCGGAAGCGCCATAATTCACGCCCGTGGCAAAGTCCCTCTGGACCGCCTGTCCGCCGCCCACCACGCTGGAAAACGTGCCCTTCAACTCAATCTTGTGTCCGGCGGCGCCCAACTCATTGCGGACATTCTGCGAAAAGCGATTCTCCATGAACAAGTCGCAGCCAGTGAAGGTGTACTTGGAGAAGCGCGGGGCTTCGAGGGCTGCCTGAATGTTCATCTTAAAGTCGGCGATATCTGCGATGAACTGCGCGTGGGCCTGCGCCTGGTTCCAACCACCCATAATCCCAAAAGCCATGCGCGTGTCGCCCTTCTGCGCAAACGCCGGAATGATCGTGTGCAGCGGACGCTTGCGACCAGCCAGCGCGTTTGGCGAAGCCGGATTCAAGTTGAAAAGCCCTCCACGGTTGTGGAGAACAAATCCGGTGCCGGGAGCGACGATGCCTGATCCGAAGCCGGAATAGTTGCTCTGAATCAGCGAAACCATATTGCCATCGCGGTCCACAACCGTGAGATAGGTTGTCTCGCTGCCGGGCGGCATATCGCCGGCCTGAGTGTCGCAATTGGCGTGTTGCGGATCGATCAGCTTCGCGCGTTCGCCGGCCCAGTTCTTCGACAACAGCGTCTTAACCGGCAGCTTCTGTTTTCGTGGATCGCCGATATATTTCGCCAGGTCGGTGTAAGCCAGCTTCTTTGCTTCGATCATGGCGTGCAGCGCTTTGGTCGAGCCGAAGCCCCAGTCCTTTTGCCCCAGAGGAAACGTCTCCATGATGTTCAACATTTCGAGCGCCGCGAGCCCCTGCCCGTTTGGCGGCATTTCGTATACGATCCAATCACGATAAGTGGTGGAGATCGGCTCGGCCCATTCACTCGAATATTCCGCGAGGTCCTGAGCCGTCATGGTGCCGCCGTGACGCTTTGACGCTTCCAGAATCTTGGCCGCGATCTCGCCCTTGTAAAAAGCGTCGCGGCCATGATTGGCGATTTGTTGCAGCGACGCCGCCAGATCGGGATTGCGGAAAATTTCTCCAACCTTGGGCGCATGATCCTGCGGCAGATACGTCTTTGCGGCGGCCTCGTCCGCGCGGAGCAGATCGACCTCCGCCGCCCAGTAAGCCGCATCCCACTCCGGAACCGGGAAGCCGTCCTGGGCGGTACGAATCGCGGCACTCAGATCTTCCGCCAGCTTCTTGCGCCCGAACTTGTCCGCGAGTTTCTGCCAGCCATCCACAACTCCGGGAACGGTGACGGCGTTGATCCCCCGCTGCGGCATGTCGCGCAAACCCTGCTTCTGCAGGAATTCGATGGTGAGTCCCTTGGGCGCCCAGCCGCTGGCGTTCAATCCATAAAGCTTGTTGGCCTTAGCGTCGTAGACCATTACGAACAGGTCGCCGCCGATGCCATTCATCATCGGCTCGACAACGCCCATCATAGCGTTCGCGGTAATCGCCGCGTCGACAGCATTGCCGCCGCGCTCGAGGATCCGCGCGCCAGCTTGCGAGGCAAGCGGTGACTCCGTGGCAACAATCCCGCCGCGCGAAATCACCATCGACCGCGCCTGCCCGCGGTCTTGCGCACGCACCAACGTCACCGACAACGCCGCAACAACACAAACAAGAACGCACAAATATTTCGGATTCTTCATATTCTCCCGCGCATCCTGGCCCAACGAATTCCCGATCAGTCGCCGCGTTCAAGTCACGTCGGGAAGTGCCGCACTCTATCGCGACGACAGTTCGCCTGCAAGCCTTGAGCAACAAGTCAGTTTCCGGTGACGCGACCTATGCATTCAAACCAACCGGGATTTAGCAAGCCGGAATGTCCCGGAACCGGACTTCCGGAAAGCAACTATATATGGCCGATTTGTGCATTCGAAACGAGCGAAATTTGCCGTTGCACGCTTAGGCGTGGCAGCACACTCAACACCAACCACTCGCCACTGCTTCAAGACGCATGCTAAAATTGCATTTATGCAAGTCAGGATAAATGTACCGGATCGGTTGGCGGCAGAGGCCCAGGCGCGAGGTTTGTCGCTCGAAGTGTATGTCGAAGAAATGCTCGCCCAACAGGCAATTGGCGCCGGAGGGGAAACTCTCCAGGAGTCCGTTAGCGAGGCCATCGACCGAATCCGCGAGTTGCGAAAAGAGAACACGCTCGCCGGTCTGAAAACTAAGGACCTCATTCACGAAGGTCACAAGTACTGATGGCCGTCTTCGTTGTGGACGCTTCGGTAGCTCTGGCCTGGTGTTTTGAAGACGAAGCGACGAGTTGGACCGAAGAGTTTCTCGAGCGGTTGCGGCAGGGTGATCGAATTATTGTTCCGGCGCATTGGGCCACCGAAGTTGCAAACGCTCTCTTGATGGGAGTCCGCAGAAAGCGAATCAAGCCGGAGCAACCTCAACTGCTCTGGACTGAACTCGGGCGGCTCCCGATCGACACTGAACCAGCGCTCACGACCGCTCGGGGCAAAGACGTTCTGGCGCTGGGCGAAAAGCATGGCCTCACAGTGTACGACGCAGCATACCTAGAGCTCGCCCGCCGTTACGGATTGCCGCTGGGAACTCTCGATGGCGATTTGCGGAAGGCAGCACAAGCAGAGGGCGTCCCGCTGCTGTAAGACCGAAGGCAACCTCATTCAAATCCATGTACCTTCCGAGGAAACGAAGGACAGGTCCGGCCGTTGCTTGATCACGCGTCGCTTGGGACGGCAGCGGGAAGTGCCGCACTCTATCGCGACGGCATTCCCTCGCAAGTCCTGAACCATTAGCCGTCTCCGCACGGCAAGGCGGGAATTTGCTCGACAATCCTGGAGTTGAGCGTCATCTATAGTGTGCCGCGGGTCGGGCGGGTTCGCTCAGCGGCTCGGTGGGCGGAAGTTGTGTTTCGGGAGCTCTTGGATGTATCGCGATATTGCCTTCGCGCTTCGGCAGTTGCGAACGAATCTCCGGTTCAGCTTGATTGTTGTGCTCACGCTGGCGCTGGGAATCGGCGCCACAACCGCAATATTCAGCGTGGTCAGCGGAGTATTGCTGCGAGCTTTGCCGTTTCCAGATTCAGATCGATTGATTTGGCTGCAAACGATCGTATATCCGCATGCCGAAGCGGAAGGGAAAGAGGCAAGCGACGGGGCGTTCGATAACGTTTCATTTCCCGATTTTTTTGATTGGCGGCAACAGAGCCAAACGCTGGAGGCGGTCGCCTCATACGCGTACGGAACAACGAGGAAGTTCACCCCGCCCGGAAACGAGCCACCGCAGATCGTCGAGGCGGAGTACGTTTCGGCTGATTTCTTTCGCGTGTTGGGAGTTGCGCCGATGCTGGGGCGCTCCTTCGCTTTGGACGACGAAAGCGATGAGAGCCGTCCGATTGTCCTGAGTCACCCATTCTGGGTGGCTGAGTTTCATTCTTCACCCGACATCGTCGGCAAACACATCACGATGAGTGATCGGGTCGTGACCGTCGTCGGCGTGATGCCGGCGGAATTCGGTGTTTTCCCTGGTAGCGGTGAGCCGCCGAGCTTCTGGGGAACGTTCTTGCGGGCGAGCTACTCCGGCGTCAGTCCGAGCGGCATGCCGCAGAAGGAAACCGTCAGTCCGGCATCGCGGCGGAACGACAGAACCGTTCAAGTGATCGGACGGCTCAAGAGTGGTGTTAGCGCGGCGCAGGCGCGAGCCGAACTGAATGCGATCCAACGAAGCCTCGCGGAGCAGTACCCGGAGGATCGCAATGCGTTCGGAGTCGAGGTTCAACCGTTGCTCGAGTATGTCACCGGGGATTATCGACAGCCTCTTTATTTGCTTTTTGCAGCGGTGACGGCGGTGCTGCTGATTGCGTGCGCGAACGTGGCCGGACTCTTGCTTGCGCGAGGATTTGCGCGACGCCACGAGTTTGGCGTCCGCGTTGCGCTCGGCGCCAAGCAGTCACACATTATGCGGCAGGTTTTGATCGAGTCGACTGTGCTGGCTTGCTGCGGCGGAGCGATCGGCATCGCGCTCGCACTGGCATTGCTGAAGGCATTTCTAGGACTTGCTCCGGTTGATATACCCAGGCTCGCGCATGTGCAGATCGACGGGCCCGTGCTGGCGTTTGCGTTTCTCGTGTCGCTGCTGACGGGCGTTGGATTCGGAGTGTTCCCCGCGTGGAGCGCGTCGCGTTCGGAATCGTCGGGGCTGTGGCGCGCGGGTCGTGGAATCAGCGGCGGCCGCAACGAGCATCGATTGCGCGGAATGCTGGTGATTGCGGAGACGGCGATCAGCCTGGTGCTCCTGGCCGGCTCAGGGCTGCTCATGCGCAGCTTCGTGGAAACGATGCGCGTGCCGCCTGGCTTCGATCCCCATCACCTCCTGACGTTGCGACTGGGAATGTCGGCGGTGGAATATGGGCAGGAAAAAGGGCCGTTTTTCTTTCGGCAGCTGTTTCCGCTGCTCGCGGCAATTCCCGGCGTCAAGTCGGTGAGCGGCGGTTATCCCATTCCTTTCAGTTACGACAACACGAGTCGGTTCAGCATTGCCGGCAGACCCACGGATCCGAACGATCTGCCGGTGTCGAATCGCGTCACGGTCGCGCCGCAGTATTTCGAGACGTTACGAATTCCTTTGTTGAAGGGACGCACGTTTGACCAACGAGACGATCAGAATGCAAAGCGGGTCGTTATCGTAAATCAGGAATTTGCTCGAGAGTTTTTCCCGAACGAAGATGCCGTCGGCAAATCGATTCAACCGGATTTTGTCGCGTATGGAGAGACACCAGCCTGGTATGAAATTGTCGGGGTCGTTGCGGGAATCCGGACAACCAATCTGACCGAGGCGCCCAAGCCGGAATTTTTTGTGCTTTACGAGCAGGCGCCTTATTGGCCTCAGGTGGTGATCGTGCGGGTTTCCGGAGAGCCGCGGGCGTACATGAATTCGGTGCGTTCGGTGGTTGCGGGACTCAATCGCAATTTGCCGATATTTGCGGTCGCTACGATCGACGAACTTATCGTCGAATCGACGGCGTCCGCGCGTTTTGAGACCGGACTGCTGACCTGTTTCGCGGCGTCGGCGCTACTTCTTGCCGCGGTGGGTTTGTACGCGGCGCTTTCGGAGATGGTGGCGCGGCGCACCTTTGAAATCGGGCTACGGGTGGCGCTGGGCGCGCAGCGGGGAGACGTTTTCGGGCTTGTGGTGCGACGCGGACTGATTTTGGCGGCGACTGGTTTAGTCGTGGGGCTGGTTGGATTTGCGATTTTCGGGCGAGTCGTTGCTGACATGCTCTATGGGGTCCGGTCGTTTGATCCGTTCGCGGTCGCAGTGGCTTGTGCGGTACTTCTTCTGGTTGCGCTGCTAGCGAGTGCCGCGCCCGCGTGGCGCGCAGCGCGATTGGAGCCTACCGAAGCGCTGCGGGAGGAGTAGAACTACTATCCGCAAACCGCTTTCTAAGAGAGCGGAACCCAGCCGTTATCGGATACCGTGTGTGATGATCCGACCAGCCGGGCACTGGGAATAGCCGAAGCGACTTCCTCTACTTGAGATGATTTGTACGGTGTTCTGCCCCGGTCAGAGCGAGCGATAGTTAGCGGGCTCGATTTTGCCGACAAATAGAAATCCTACGCCTCGGCATAGCGAACAAATCTTGTTGCGGTCAAAACCGGTCGCCCTGCAGCAGGTGCATTCTTCCCAGTCGGCGATGTTGGTAGCGCCCCGGTTTATCCCGTGGCAGCGTTCTCCGCCGATGACTTTGTTGCATCGACCGTTAGCCACCGAAGCGTTGTATCCTGCCGCGCCGCACTCCGTGCAGTAAGTTGTCGGAACTTCTCTCTTTAGAGGCAGATGATACCTCCTGGCCAGTCTGGCCGGTGGCCCGTCAACGGGAACCTTATGCGGTAATGCCTAACCCTTCCAGATGTACTTGCCGCACGGGCAAGGGACAGTTTCGGTCGGACGGGCCTTTTCCATCGGCAGCCGACATATTGGACAATTTTTCTGCCACATAATCTTGCCTTCCTTCTAATACTCGGTGAGTCTTGCTGGCGTTTTTATCCAACTCGTTTTCGATTCCGAACAGCAATGAGCCCCACGCCCGTGGGACTCCATGATTAGACTAACGTGTTGGGAAATGGGTTTCTGTGCCGGAAAGCACACATTCGTTGGCGGCCTATCGCCGCCATTTCCAGGCCGCTTAGCTTATAACCGCCTCTCCAGGAACTTGTTGAATAAATCCTTTCAAATCAACAAATCTGTGTAGACAAGTTCCTGGCACTAGCGACGCGTCGAAGACGCAGTTAGGGCTTATCAGGTACTGGCCGTAACCAGGCAAAGATTTTATGATGCGGGTCACGTGGAAATGTGTCCGGCCGACGATTGCGAAGGCGCAGACGACACGTAACCGCGCCGGGCCCGGAGGCATGGGAGGATTGGCATGTTATCGCGGCGCGAGGTTTTGATCGCATCGGCAGCGGCGAGTGCGGCTGCGGTCCTCCGGCCGTGGACTACTATGCAGGCTTCGGCGTCACAGCCAGGCACACCGCTGAAATTTGAAGTGCCCGCAGGGGCGTGTGACTGCCATGTGCACGTTTTTGGAGATCCCCAGCGCTTTCCATTTTCGCCGTCACGTACCTACACGCCGGAGCCGGCCTCGGTCGAGGAACTGCGCGCATTGCATCGGGCGCTGCAACTGGAGCGCGTGGTGGTCGTGAATCCAAGCGTGTACGGCACGGATAACTCTTGCACGTTGGATGCGGTGAAGCAGCTCGGCTCGAGCGCGCGGGCCATTGCGGTTATCGACGACAAAACCGCGGAGACGGCGATCGACGACATGGATCGCGCGGGCGTGCGCGGCATACGGATCAACCTGGAGACCAGCGGGCAAGCCGATCCAGCGGTCGCTCGGCAGAGTTTTAAAGCAGGCGTTGAGCGCATCAAGGGCCGCAAGAATTGGCACATACAAGTGTACGCACGGCTGTCGGTGATTGAGGCCACCGCGGACCTCATAGCGGCCGCGCCGATGGCAGTGGTGCTTGACCACTTCGGTGGAGCAAAAGCTGCGCTGGGCGTTGCGCAACCGGGCTTTGAGACGCTATTGAAATTGGTACGATCGGGCACGGCTTACGTCAAGATTTCGGGCGCGTACCGGAGTTCAACGCTGGCACCGGATTACCCGGACGTCGCGCCGCTGGCGAAGGCGCTGATCGCGGAGAACCCGAAACGCATCTTGTGGGGCACCGACTGGCCCCATCCCTCGCAGGTGCCAGATCGGAAAACGGAAATTTCGCCACTGTTTCAGATCGACGACGGGCGACTCTTCAACCAATTGGCGGCGTGGGCTCCGGAAGCTGCCACGCGCGCGTCGATCTTGGTCGAGAATCCCGCGAGACTCTACGGATTTTGAAGCTGCTGCGAAAACGAATGAATCTCTTGAGCAAACCGCCAAACCTGTTGGGAGCGTTGCTGCGTCCTGACCGGCTTGTAGCGGGAATCGTTGTCTGTCGACGCAACCCCTACGAGTCACTGACACCGCCGAGTTGCCGCGGTCCTTCGCTCCAGCGTGCACGAAGCATCCGGTTGAGCGGCTCAGAGAAGTAGCGAGCGACCATTTCTCCTAAGAAGGCTGTGACGATAACAGTGGCGGCAAAAAGCAAGGGAACCGACCAGATCGGACTCCCGTAGTGCACGAAAATCCCGAAGAATGCGAAAACGACGAACATGTGGGTCAGATATACTTCGTAACTGCGCTGGCCGAGATGCAGCAGCGGCGTGAGCAGGCGCGGGCCTTTCCACTGCGTTTGCGCGGCCGCGATGATGACCATGCAAGTCCCCACCGCGATGATGGTCATGTCCAGTCCGGACTCTCCGATAAGCGGTAAGTAGGCTAGCCGCAGTCCGACAAGGATAGACAAGATCAGCGCCGCACCCGCCACGGCGAAAGCGCGCAGCGCCGCGCGCGAGAAATGAACGAGCGCGACGAGCAGCGCGGTGAGACACCCAAGCGCGATGGCGTCCATGCCGCCCAGATACGACTGCTCCGACCATACTTCATTTCCGCGCGCAAACACGGTGCGTGCGAAGGGTCCCAGCGCGACAAAACACAGAAGAATAGCCGGAAAAAACTTGCTGCGGCCAAAAAACCAGGCGACGAGCGGGAAAAAGAGATAGAACATCTCTTCAACGGAAAGAGACCAAAGCACGCCCCAATTGGCGGGGAGCCATCCACGTTGCGCCTGCAATAAATTAACGTGCAGCGTCAGCGCGGCCAGCAGCGCGCGGCCAAGGCCACCCGTTTTGGCGGTAACGACAAATGGCGAGATGTGGGCGTAGTGCAAGACCGTCAGTACCGCGAGCAGTGCAAGTAGCATCGGCGCGATTCGCGCCAGGCGCAGCAGATAAAAATCTCGCACGCTGATGTTCGAGAGTTTCGCCCAGCGTCGTAATGCTGTGGATGTAATCAGAAAACCGGACACGGCGAAAAATATCTGAACGCCGAATTGTCCGTTCCAAACCAGAGATGCAACGAGTTGTTTGTGGGAATCGGCAACGTAGGCAATGCCAGCGATCAACAGCCGCATGTGTACGTGGTTCAGCACTACAAAGAGTATGGCCAGCCCGCGGAGTACGTCCACGCCGTCGAGCCTCTTCCAACTTCGATGTAAATTTGGCGCAGCTGAGCTTGTAGCCGGATCGGCGAGAGCAGGGGCTAACAGGGCCATAGGGATCGGAGCCTAGTGTAGCAATCGCTCGTTGACACGAGTTCGTCGAGCCTCACGCTGTGTGCTGAAGTAGTAGTGAAGCAGTGAGGACCAGCACTGCCTACCGTGACTGATCCTGCCAAGCCCTGCCATGGCGCGCCCGTAGATTGACGTAACGCCCCAGTCGTCGCACACTGCAAAGGAGTTCTGTGGGAAATTCCCCGCTTCCGCCCTAGAATCTATTAGACGTGGCCTAGCATCCAACCTGAGCCTGCCGCACAGGCAGCTATGTCCTGGGAGATTTAAATCGTGCCTGAACAACACGCCGAAAGTTCCGTTTCGCCGCAAGCTACCGCGGAATCGCAGATCGAAGCGCAAATTGACGCTTTTCTAGGCGGACGAAACTCCGACCCCTTTGCCCTCCTGGGCCCCCAACCAGCTCTCACGCAGGCAGGTCGCCGCTGGGTCATCCGCTTTTTCCACCCTCATGCCGCCTCGGCGAGCGTGCAGGTGTCCGGCCTGCCCGGCCCTATCGAGGCGAGAAAACGCCGCGATCAAGGGCTGTTCGAGGCCACCCTCCCCGAAAACTACCGCGACCGGCCCGACGCCCAGAACTATCGCATCCGTTACCAGACGCATGAAGGCCATTCCTTCGAGCAGTACGACACCTACGCTTTCCCGTACCTCCTCAGCGAATTTGATCTGTACCTCATGGGCGAGGGGCGCCATTACGATGCCTACGAAAAGCTGGGTGCCCACCTAAAAACCGTTTCCGGTGTGCGCGGCGTCAACTTTGCGGTTTGGGCGCCCAGCGCGCGCCGCGTCAGCGTTGTCGGCGACTTCAATCAGTGGGACGGCCGGGTTAACCCGATGCGCGCCCGCGGCTCCTCTGGCGTATGGGAACTCTTCATCCCGGAGCTCAACGAGGGCGCCATCTACAAGTACGAAATCATCGGCCCGAATGGCAATATGCTGCCGCTCAAGGCCGATCCGTTCGCTTTCCGCGCGGAACTGCGACCCCACACCGGCTCGATCGTCGCCAATCTCGACACTCACGCCTGGAACGACTCCGAATGGATGTCGCGCCGTAAGGACACTGACTGGCTGACGTACCCAATCTCCATTTACGAAGTGCATCTCGGTGCCTGGCGCCGCGTCCCCGATGAAGGCAATCGCTGGCTCACCTACCGCGAGTTAGGCGACCAGCTGATTCCCTATGTCAAAGAACTTGGCTACTCCCACATCGAACTCCTGCCCATCATGGAGCATCCATTCGATGGCTCGTGGGGCTACCAGACCACCGGCTACTACGCCGCGACCAGTCGCTATGGAACACCTCAAGAATTTATGGAGTTTGTCGACCGTTGCCATCGCGCGGGCATCGGCGTCATTCTCGACTGGACTCCCGCTCACTTCCCTCGCGACACATTCGGGCTCGCCGAATTCGACGGCACGCATCTTTACGAGCATTCCGATCCCCGGCAAGGCACTCATCCCGACTGGGGCACGCTGGTCTTCAACTATGGCCGCAACGAGGTCGTGAACTATCTCATCTCCAACGCCCTTTTCTGGCTCGACAAGTACCACATCGATGGCCTTCGTGTGGATGCCGTTGCGTCGATGCTGTACCTCGACTATTCGCGCAAGGAAGGCGAATGGATTCCCAACGAATTCGGCGGCCGCGAGAATCTTCACGCCATTGCATTTCTAAAGCGCCTGAACGAAGTCGCGTACGAACGCTTTCCCGGCCTTTTGACGATAGCCGAGGAATCCACGTCGTGGCCTGCGGTTTCGCGTCCGACCTATCTCGGCGGCCTCGGCTTCAGCCTGAAGTGGAATATGGGCTGGATGAACGACACGCTGAAATATTTCTCGACCGATCCGATTTATCGCCGGTACGAGCAAAATAAGCTGACCTTTTCCCTGCTCTACGCGTTCACCGAAAACTTCGTGCTTCCCTTCTCACACGACGAAGTCGTCCACGGCAAGAACTCACTCCTGCACAAAATGCCCGGCGACATGTGGCAGCAGTTCGCCAACCTCCGGCTCCTGTACGGGTTCCAATACGGGCATCCGGGAAAGAAATTACTCTTCATGGGTCAGGAATTCGGCCAACGTGAGGAATTCACCGAAGCGCACAGCCTGCAATGGCACCTGTTGCAGTACGACACGCATCGCGGCCTGCAAACCCTCGTCGCCGATCTGAACAAACTCTTCCACGCCGAGCCCTCGCTCCATCAGGTGGATTTCGACTGGCGCGGCTTCGAGTGGATCGATTGCAACGACGCCGAGAACAGCACCTTCTCGTTTATTCGGCGCGGCAAAAAGCCGGAAGACATCATGGTGGTGATCCTGAATGCGACGCCAGAGGTCCGGAAGGGCTACCGAGTCGGCGTACCGCAGCCCGGCTTCTATAAGGAAGTCCTGAACACCGATGCAGGCATCTACGGCGGCTCCAACGTCGGCAACATGGGCGGGATTCACTCCGAACCGGTGCTCCACATGGGCCGCCAGAACTCCCTGCCTATGACCTTGCCCCCACTGGCCGCCGTCTTCCTGAAATGGATGCCCTGGTAGAAGTCCGGTAGGAGCGTCGGCGCGGCTCCAACCATGCCGGTACTCCTCTGACATCCTCCTACTCCCTTGTAGGGGCGGGGCTTGTTTATCCCGAGCTTCGAGGGGCCCCGGCCGGCGTCAATCGATCCACAAACTGAAATCGAGGCTCACCACCGGCTGAACTCCGCTCCGCGCCTCAACCCGAAACTCCTGGAAACATTTTCCAACCCTGCCTCGTATATCAAGCCAAGGTGCGGGACTCGAGCCTCCCTCGAAGCCTGGCATCCGGGACTTCCAACGTTCCCATGTCCGCGAAGGAGGCACTCCACATGACCGACCGCACCAGAAAGCTTCCGGCCCTCGCACTGATCGCCGTTGCAATCGCCCTCACGCCAATCTCAGGCTTTTCGCAGAATACCTCCGGGAAGTCTTCCGACCCCTCCAAGCAAGACCGCTGGCTGCACATCCGCGTCGATAATCCCGACTCCAAGGAAGAGACCGTCCGCGTCAACGTTCCCCTGGAACTGGCCGAAAAGGTCCTGCCATCCATCAACCGCGACCGTCTCCAGAGCGGCAAGGTCAAGATTGACGAGATCGATTGCCACGGCGTCGACCTGCATGCCCTGCTGGACGCTGTCCGGGCCTCGAAGGACGGCCAATTCGTCACCGTCCAGAACAAGGATTCCGACGTTCGCGTGGCCAAGCAAAACAACTATTTCCTGGTCCATGTAATCGACAAAAACCACGGGTCGAAGAAATCGCGCGTCGAGGTCAAAATCCCCATGAAGGTCGTGGACGCGTTGCTCTCTGGCGGCAAAGACGAACTAGACCTGGTTGCCGGGCTGCGCGCTCTATCCACCCAGGGAGACACGGAACTGGTGTCGGTCAAGGACGAAGAGAATACGGTTCGGATCTGGCTGGATTCCAAGAACGTTTCCGATTAATTCGCACTCGCAGCCGGGAAGTAGAACTTGGTAAGACGTTGGCAAGGAGACGAATATGTTGCTCGCAAACTTAGCCTTGGGTGTTGGCGCAACCATCGTCCTCGCGGGCGTGTATACGTTCCATGACGGTGTCATGCGCGTTGACGAGGATAATTCGAATGGGCGCCATGTCCGCGTGTGGGTGCCCGCAGCGGTTGTGCCCATGGCGATGCACGTCGTCCCGAGACGCAACATGGAACACGCGGCCCAACAGGTCCGGCCTTGGCTTCCCACCCTTCGCGCGCTGACCAAGGAACTCGAGAAGTATCCGAACGCGGAATTCGTCGATGTGCGCGACAACGACGGGGACCAGCACGTCCGCATCAGTACCCACAACGGGAAACTGCTGATCGATGTCGATCAACCCGACGAGCACGTCCACGTCGCGTGCCCCCTGGCAGTGATGCGCGATGTAGCCAACGAGCTTGACGCCAACGCACCCGGCGTCTAGATCACATGTAGGCGCTTGGCTTTAGCCAAGCGTTACCTGCTAATCCGCCACGTGGTATTCCACGGCGAGCTGACGCTGATACGACGGGCCGCGCCTGGCTGAAGCCAGTCGCCTACATACCTCGCCCGAGCCTTTTCAGCCGTCCAGCCGCCGCCTCTCCCACCGCTCACTGCGGCTTTTGACGTTGCTGCATCATCTGTTGCTGGAATAGCTGAGGATCAAACTTCGCCACCGGCCCGGTGATGTGATCCGACGCTCCCGTAATCACCTTGACTAATACCGATGTCCGCCCCGTCTCGACCCACTTCACCATGCTCATCGGCGAGACCTTGTCGCTCAACCACGCATCTCCGACACCGTCATCCTTCTTCCAGTGCATGCAACTGAAAGTACCAGCAGGTACCATAATCGTTTCCGTTCCGGCCTGATGCCATTTGTCCAGCCCCTCCTGCACGTGCCGGTCTGTCCCCGCGACCATCTGATACGGCATCTCCATGGCCTGCTGGCCCGGCTGTTGGATGACAACCTTCCGAAATTGAAAGTCTTTCGTCACCAGCACCTTGGAATACACCATCCCTCCAGAACTCCCCAGGACTTGCCCGACTTCCATCCACCACGCGGGCTGCCCATCAATGGTGTCCTTTCCCACAATGGTCATTTCCAGCGGCGTATCAGCCTGCTTTTGGCCGTCGCGCTGTTGCTCGTATACGCTGCCTTCGCCCACTACCGGTTTGAAAATATCCGCGATATTCGGCTTCTTGAAAAGATTCATTCCCATCTGCCCGGCGACGCTGCTCGAGAGGAATAGGCACCCGACCGCCGCCAGCAACACGGCATGGGGTCGCTTCATGGTTCTCTCCTTCTTGGATCTTTGAGGCGTAGCTGCTTGCGGGATTATACGGCGAAGCTCACCGGTAGTCACAAGCTTACTATTTTTCCCGGATGAAAAACATTGAAGGCAGCGCGACTCAACCAATGACGTGGTGCTTGGCGAGCTTGAACGTCTTATTCGTAGGCCAGCGCCACCACGGGATCGTAGCTCGCTGCTCGCAGCGCCGGATACGCCACGCCCGCCGCCGCGCCAACCAGCGCCAGCACAATTGACGACAGCACCCACCGCGGCGTGATTAAAATCATCAGTCCCGGATTCGTTTCCTTCAGAATGGCTTGCGTCAGGAACGTGACCATGATGCCCACCACGCTTCCCATCAGCGTGAGCACCAGCGTCTCGCCCAGCAGCATCTCGACAATGTCGAATCGCGAAAAACCGAGAGCCTTAAGAATCCCGACCTCCCGCGTTCGCTCCATCACCATCGTATGCATGTTCAGCAGCACCACCAGAAAGCTGATTACGATCCCCAGGCCTACCATCGATCGCACAAACGGCCTCAGCTCCGGCAAGTTCGATGAGCTCATCAGCGTCACATACTCCGCCATCGATCTCACGCGGTTGTTGGGCGACAGCTTCAAAATTTCCGCGCGCGTCTCTTCCGTATTTCCTTTGCTCCGGACGTAGAACATCGACACGCGATTCTCCACGCCGGCAATTTCTTGCGCCGTCTTGATGGGAATAAAATACCGCGCGCCCTTCCCGTGCGCGACAATGCCGCTGATCCTGAACGAACGATTCAACAGCGTAATGTGGTCTCCCGCTTTCAAATGCTTGGATTGCGCGATGATGTCGTCAGCAATGACCTCGTCGGGCGATTGAAATGGGCGGCCCGCCCGATACAAGAATCCGCGGCTAAGCGCGTTAAATCGTTTGTAGTCGATGCCATAAATCATCACCAGATTTTTCGGTTCGGTCAAAATTACCGTGGGGGCAACTTCATCCACGCCAGGCAGTGCGCCGATCTGCTCTCCTAGAGTCTCCGGCATAACCGCGCTGGAGAACGCAAAGAAAATAGAAGAGTTGGGCGGCTGCACCAGAATATCCGCGCCCACACCTTCCACGCGCTTACCCCATTCTGAAATCACACCCGACGTGAGCCCGACGATCATCAGCACCAGAATCACCTGGATCGCGATGGCGATCACGCTCAGCGCGCACCGCAGCGGCCGCGCCGCGATGTTGCCCCAAAACATTTGGACCAGGGAAAAAGGTCCGTCGAAAGTGTCATCCATCCGTGGAATCCAGTTCGCAACCTCGCCGCTTGCAATGCATGTGCCGAATCGCCGCCAAAATATTTCTGTTCCGTGAAGTTTTCAACACATGTGTTGATAAGTTTGTGGAAAAGCTCGCTTTCTCTGGGGCTAACTACACGATTGTCAGTATCCTGACGCGGTTTGCACAATTTCGGTGCAACTCTGTTTTGTCCGCCTCGCCGTCCGCGAATCCTTTCGCGATTCCATCGAGGTCATCACTAACACGAAAATAAATCCCTGGCCATCGACTCAGAACGCCACGCTCACGTCTTCGAAAACCCTGCAGCTTCGAACCCAAATCCGCCGACATTCGGCACAGGCTTCAGCCCGTGCACACCTTCTGCCGTTCAGTACCATTTCGGCGGCTTGTCCAAGTGAATCTTGATTGTCTGCCTCACATCCGTGACATCGTACCAGCGCCCATACGTCTTCCATCCATCCGCAACCACTTGCACCAAAACTCTTCCCAGCGGCGCATCTGGAACGTGCGCGGTGCCGTCTTTGTTGGTCTTCACGTTCATTTCGAGCAGCTTATCCTTTTTTACTTTACGTTCTTCGATGTACTTGATATAGATGCTGGCGTTTTCCACCGGCGTTTCGCCTTCGCCGCCCGAAACTTCGATCGTAATTCGGGATATTTGATCCGTCGTCGTCTGCTTGGAAGGCGGAGTCGCCTTCGTCTGCGCGTTCGCCGGCAAATTAGCGACGCAAAGTGCCAACGCAGCCACACATACTGCCGCTGATGCCCGAAGTCTCATTTCCGTCAATACTCCATCCTCCACGGAGCGCGCAGCGTGGTCAAGTCTCTCAGCCACTATTTTCGATGCTCACAGCGGTTCGCGTGCTGCTCACGCATGCTAACCGCCCCATCAGCCGCTGGAAACTCTTTGCGCTCCGGAGTTTGACTGCCAGGTTTTGCTACGATACCTTCTTTTGAGGTTTCATCCAGCTGCTTGGCGGCCATTGACGTCGGATCGCATCACCTGCGGTTCCTAGTGGAAAAAGGCCCCGAGAATCCGTCCATTTTGCTGAACGGAGCGCCCGAAGAAACTTTCGAGCGAAGTGGCTTGCTGACCGCGCATCGCGGCGGAAGCAGCCAAGCGTATGCGGCGTCCAGGACACAGGAGTCTCCATGGGTTTTGCTACGAATGCTATTCACGTCGGCCAGGAGCCTGATCCCTCCACCGGCGCGGTTGTCGCTCCCATCTACCAAACTTCCACCTACGTACAGACCGAGCTCGGCAAAGACAAAGGCTACGACTACGCGCGCACCAATCATCCCAACCGCAAAGCGCTCGAGCGCACCGTAGCCAAGCTCGAAGGCGGCCAGTCCGCATACGTTTTTTCCTCTGGCATGGCCGGCATCGACGCGGTCTTTCGTCTCCTGCGGCCCGGCGATCACGTAGTCGTCTCCGAAGCCGTTTACGGCGGCGTCTTTCGCCTCTCGACGCAACTCCTCGTGCATTTCGGTCTGGAATTCAGTTTCGTGGACACCTCTGCGCCCGAAGCGGTGCTCGGCGCTCTTCGTCCCAACACCAAGATGCTCTACATCGAAACTCCCACGAATCCCACGCTGCGCGTCACCGACATCGCCGCGATCGCCACCCTCGCAAATGACCGCCGCGTCACCCTCGTCGTGGACAACACCTTCCTGAGCCCCTATCTTCAACGCCCCATCGAACTTGGAGCTCACATCGTCGTCCACTCCATGACCAAATATCTCAACGGTCACAGCGACTCCACCGGCGGAGCAGTCATCCTCACGCGCCCTGAAGACGCCGAGAAGATTTATTTCATCCAGCGATCCGCGGGCACCGGCCTGGCGCCCATGGATTGCTTTCTGATTTCTCGTGGAATCAAAACGCTGGCCGTCCGCATGCTCCAGCACAATGCCAACGGCATCTCCGTCGCCCGCCATCTCGACGCGCACCCCAAAGTCAAAAAAGTCTACTACCCTGGTCTCGCGTCGCACCCTCACCACGAAATCGCCCGCAAGCAGCAGCGCGGCCCTGGCGCCATGCTGGCCTTCGATCTCGAAACCCTCGACGCCGCCCGCCGCTTCCTCAATCAATGCAAACTCTGCTCGCTCGCCGAAAGCCTCGGCGGCGTCGAAACTCTCATTTCCCTTCCCGCGCTGATGACCCACGCCTCCATGCCCGTCGAAGTCCGCGAGCGCGTAGGCATCACCGAAGGCCTCGTGCGCCTCTCCGTAGGCATCGAAGACGTAGAGGACATCATCGCCGACCTGGACCAAGCCCTCCTTCACATCTAATCTCCGCGCGAATGTAGGCGCTGGGCTTTAGCCCGGCCACCCCAAACGTCTACTCCCGGCGGCGCACCAACAAATCCCCCAAACTTCATCCTCGCTCCAAAAACATTCACAGCGACTTCAAGAACGCGATGATGTCGTCCTGGTCCGGCCGCTTAAGCTTTTCAAACTCCTGAACGACATGCCCGGCCTCGTCCCGATGTCGCGTGATGGCGTCGAGCAAGGTCAGTGAAGCGCCGTCATGCATCAAACGCGGACGCAAGCGCACTCCCCACAGAGGAGCGGTGCGAATCTTGTTTCGGCTGCTCTCGAAGTTCTGTTTCGAAAGATACGCGGACATTTGGTCGAAGACTTTCTGTCCATAATGCTCCCGGGTGGCTTGCAGAATTCCGTCCCCGGTGCCCACGTCGTGCATCAGGAAATCGCTCCAAGGGTGAAGGGTGACGGAGCCCAGCGCAGCAGGAATCGTAAATGTTCCGCCATTGATCTTTGTGCCCGTGGCCGCGGTGGTCAATGTTTCGACGTGGCACGTCGCGCAACCAATTTTGAGAAACAGCGCGACCCCCTTCCGCGCAGACGCCGTGCCCGCAAGCTCCACATCGCGCGCAGGCGCCTTGGTAGCGCGAATGAAGCGCGCGAAGTGGTCAATGTCGGAAAGCCCGTCCGTCCCCAGCTTGTCATTTGGCTCGGCTACCGTGTTGCAAAGACTGGTCACCTCCGTGGGTTGCAGACGATTGGTGATGCCCATCTCGTTCAGGTATGCGTCGCCGCTGAACGACAGCAAGCTGGCGTGTTGATCCTTCCACCCGAAGCGGCCCACGCCCATCTGTCCGGGCGCTTCCACGATGGGCACATATAGAACCTGACCGCAGATTTTCCCATGCGAGGATTGGCATTGTTGTTTGGAAAGCTCAACAAGCGTTTGATCGGCGATGGCTTCGACGAAACCATCACCCAAAAGATTCACAGAGAGGCGCAGGGTGCGAATCGTCTCGCTTTCTGGAACACGTTCCTGAATTTCCTTGTTCGGAAACGCTCCACTGGGGCAGATGGCGCGATCGTTCACCAGCGAGCGGCCGCTGATTACCTCGGCGCCGTGCGCAATCGGGATGTCGGGATTGCGAAAACGCCCCTCGGGTCCCTGATGGCCGACGCGCAACTCGGTGACCTGAGATGCCGCGCCCGACACAGGATTCTGATGGCATTCCCGGCAGGACTGCGCATTGTACAGCGGACCCAACCCATCACTGAGTTGCTCCACTTCCTCGAAGGTCGTTTGGTCGGCTTGATGGGTGGCGTCATCCACCATGCCGTTGGTTTTATTGTCGAAGCCCGTTGGGGCGTCTGGAACCGAAGTGGCGGCGGAAACGAGAGCGAAGCTTAGCGCGGCCGCTGCGATGAACATCCTCATGGGTTCTCCCTCCTGGTGCGGATTGGGACCCGGGCCTAGCTTGTGGATATCATTTTGAACGCCTGCAGCAAAGGCCAAAGAGCAAGGGGGCTAGCCAAGTCAGCAATCCCCCGCGCCGAGCGGAGTCGCGCCCTCGCACGGTCCCTCCTCTCGACATGGTAGAGTCTCTGTCTCCCGATGAGCTCCACGCATAGAACAAAGAAGCAGGGCCGCGGTCTGATGCTGATTGCCGCGTTTAAATTCTTAAAAGGGTTACTGCTGATGGCCGTGGGATTCGGCGCTTTGCATTTTTTGCACCGGGACCTGGCCGCAGAGATTGCGCATTGGGTGGATCTCCTGCGCATCGACCCGCATAGTCACTACCTCCACTGGATACTCGGAAAAGTCGCCAACGTGGACGAGAAAAAAATGCGCGAGTTGAGCGTTGGCACCTTTTTTTACTCAGCTCTTTTCTTGTGTGAAGGAACTGGCCTCGCGCTGCGGAAGCGCTGGGCGGAATACCTGACCATTGTTTCGACGGCATCGCTGATGCCCATCGAGATTCTTGAAATCCACAAAAGCCCATCCGCCGCGAAAGTGGTCTTGCTCCTCATCAATCTCGCTGTAGTAGTGTATTTGGTGCGCGAACTTCGAAGCATGCACGGAGGCCCAACTGGGGAACGGACCGCCACCCGCCGGGCCTCTCATTAGCACGTGCATTGACTCACCCCGCCACTCCACCTAAAATCCCCGCACATGCCCAACCCGCCTTCTCTGACCGGCCAGACCATTTCGCACTATCGCATCGTCGAAAAACTCGGCGGCGGTGGCATGGGCGTGGTCTATAAAGCCGAAGACACCCGCCTGGGCCGCTTCGTCGCGCTCAAATTTCTCCCGGAAGACGTCGCCCACGACGCCCAATCGCTCGAACGCTTCAAACGCGAAGCCCGCGCCGCCTCCGCGCTCAACCATCCCAACATCTGCACTATCTACGACATCGGCGAAGACTCCGGCAAAGCCTTCATCGCCATGGAATTTCTCGACGGTGCCACGCTCAAGCACGTCATCACTGGCCGCCCCCTCGAACTCGATCAACTCCTCACCTATTCCATCGAAGTCGCCGACGCTCTCGATGCCGCCCACTCTCAAGGCATCGTCCACCGCGACATCAAGCCCGCAAACATCTTCATCACCAAGCGCGGCAATGCCAAGATCCTCGATTTCGGCCTCGCCAAAGTCGCGGCCTTGGCTAGCTCCTCTTCGAAATCTGACACCACTACCACTTTGGGCGTCCGACCCGAAGATCTCACCAGCCCCGGCACCACGCTCGGTACCGTCGCCTACATGTCCCCGGAACAAGTCCGTGGCAAAGAGGTGGACGCTCGCAGCGATCTCTTTTCCTTCGGAGTCGTCCTCTACGAAATGGCCACGGGCATGCTTCCCTTCCGCGGCGACACCTCCGGCCTGATTTTCGAATCTATCCTCAATCGCGCTCCGGCATCTCCTGTGCGCATCAATCCGGATCTTCCCCCCAGACTGGAAGACATCATCAATCGCGCCCTCGAAAAAGATCGCGACCTGCGCTATCAGCACGCCTCCGAAATGCGCGCCGAACTCAAGCGCCTGAAACGGGACACCGACTCCGGTCGCAGCGCGATTCTGCCCGCCGCCGATCCTCCACCCGCAGCGCAGTCCACGCACGCCCCGCCCGTTTCGTCGACAGCGTCCCCGCATCGCGAGTCGAGCTCCGCGACGCCGCGTTCCGGTTCGCCAATTCCGCCTGATTCACCCAGTGCTACCGGTCAGCCTCTCGCTTCTGCCGCTGCCGTAGCCACATCCGCAACCGGCCGAACTCGATGGCGCGGCCCGCTCGCCGCACTCATTGCGATCGCAATCCTTGTCGTCGCCGCCGTCTACTGGCGCTCGCACGTCTCCGCCAAGCTCACCGAAAAAGACACCATCGTCCTCGCCGACTTCGTCAACACCACGGGCGACTCCGTCTTCGATGGCGCGCTACGTCAGGGCCTGTCGTCGCAATTGGAACAATCCCCATTCTTGAATCTGCTCTCCGACGAGCGCATCGCACAGACGCTCTCCCTCATGGCCCAGCCAAAGGACGCCCGCCTCACTCACGATCTCGCCCGCGACGTCTGCCAGCGCACCGCCAGCGCCGCCACGATCGAAGGCTCCATCTCCAGCCTGGGCACGCAATACGTAGTCGGCTTGAAAGCCGTGAACTGCCACAACGGCGATCAACTGGCCGCGGATCAAACGACCGCAAGCAGCAAAGAGCAGGTGCTCAAAGCCTTGGGTGACACCGCGACTAAAATCCGCGAAAAGCTCGGTGAATCGCTATCGTCGCTGCAAAAATTCGACGCGCCTCCCGAAAGCGTTACCACCGTGTCCCTTGAAGCCTTGCAGGCCTACAGCCTCGGCTATCAAACCCAGACTGTGAAAGGCGACTTTGCCGCGGCCGTGCCGTTGTTCCTCCGCGCCACGCAGCTCGATCCCAATTTCGCCATGGCCTATGCCCGGCTGGGCACGAACTACAACAACTTGGGCGAAGACGCGCGCGCCAGCGAGAGCTTGCGTAAAGCCTATGGTCTTCGCGAGCGCGCCAGCGAGCGCGAGCGCTTCTATATCACTTCGCACTACCAGGACTTCGTCGAACGCAACTCCGAAGCTGCGCGAACCACCTACGAACTCTGGGCTCGCACCTATCCCCGCGATGAGGTTCCGCCCACCAATCTCGGCGTGCTTTACCAAATCCTTGGCCAGTATGACCAAGCCTTAATCGCGGCTCGCGACGCCTTCAAGATGAGCCCCGATGCCATTGGCTATGCGAACCTCTGCCACAGCTATGTGGCCCTGAATCGCCTGGACGAGGCCAAAGCCATCGCCCAGGAAGCCCAATCGCGTAAACTCGACGCGCCCTACCTCCACATCGACGTTTACACGATCGCCTTTCTGCAGCATGACCCGTCAGGAATGGCCCGTGTCGTCGAGCATCTGACGAATTCGCGCGGATATGAAGATCAGATTCTTGGGATTCAGTCCGATACCGCCGCCTATTCCGGACAGTTTGTCAAAGCCCGGGAATTCTCGGAGCGCTCGGTCGAATCCGCGGTGCGCGTCGACATCAAAGAGCGCGCCGGAACCCAGCAGGCCACATCTGCGGTGCGCGAGGCGTTCATCGGAAATACTCCGTTGGCGATACGCCAGGGTCGCGCCGCTCTCGCCCTCTCCAACAACCGCGCCGTCGGCGGAATATCCGCCATGGCGCTGGGCCTCGGAGGAGAGGCCTCGGAAGCCACTCGTATCGGCGACGATCTCTCCAAGAAGTACGCAGAGGACACCATGCTGCAATTTGGATTGGTGCCCATGATTCGCGCTTCGGTCTTCCTCCACGACAAGAAGGCCGCCCAGGCGATTGACACCTTGTCGCCCGCAGCGCGTTACGAGTTAGGGGGAGTTACCCCGGGGTTCAATCTCGTTCCCATCTATCTGCGCGGCCTGGCCTACCTCCAACTTAAACAAGGCCCACAAGCGGTCGCCGAATTCCAAAAAATCATCGACCATCCGGGCATCGCCGCCAACTCGGTCACAACTCCGCTGGCGCACTTGGGACTTGCACGTTCCTATGCACTCACCAGCGAGACCGCAAAATCCCGCACCGCCTACCAGGATTTTCTCGCCCTCTGGAAAGATGCCGACCCCGACATCCCGGTCCTCCAACAAGCCAAATCCGAATACGCCAAGCTCCCGCAGTAGCGCTTCCGCACCCGCGTGTTAGTTCCGGCCGTTCACTCACTTTCCGGTTGGCCGGACACTTTCTTCCAGCCACGCAAGATACTCACGCGACCCCGCGGCTATCGGAATCACAACAAACTCCGGCACGTCGTAACTGTGCAAACGCTTTACTTCCTTCTCCAGGTCCGCCAGGCGCTTGTCCGTAGTCTTGATCACGATCAAAACTTCGCGAGCGCTTTGCACTTTGCCTTTCCAGCGATAGATCGATTGCACCGGGCCCAGCACGATGTTGACGCAGGCTGCCAATCGCTTCTGTACGACATGGCTCGCGATTTTTCGTGCCTCGACGATCGAACCGCACGTCACCAGAACGAGCCGGCTTCCCTTTCCTATGACCATCGCCGTCTTCCCCTTTCCCAAGCACTTCGCCTGCAACGCAGCCCGATAAGTAGCACAGACACTCCTGTCTGTGTCCGCGTGTCGGGGGCGTCAGTTGACCCTTCGGTGGAGGACTCCCGCAATCCGGTTGTCTCCCTGCGCCCGAAGCTGCTCTTCAATTACCGAAACTCTCAGGCGCGCCTTTTTTCTCCCCTCGCTCCGGGCTAGAATACAGCGCGATGACTTCTTCTCCCATCAAGTTTGGCACCTCCGGCTGGCGCGGCCTGATCGCCGACGATTTCACGTTTGCGAATGTGCGCCTGGCGCTCAACGCCATCGCGGGTCACGTCAACGACGTCAAGAAGAATTCCACCATCCTCGTCGGGTACGATACACGTTTCTACTCCGAAGAGTTTTCGCAGCTGGCCGTCGATATCCTCCAGCAGCATCACATTCGCACGCTGCTTTGCGAAACTTTTACGCCTACGCCCGCGATCGCCTACGAAATTATCCACCGCAAACTGGATGGCGCGATCAACTTCACCGCCAGCCATAATCCCGCGCAATACCACGGCCTGAAATTTTCCTCTGCCGGTGCGGGTCCGGCGCTCCCCGAAGTCACCAAAGACATCGAAGCGCGCGCCGCAAAACTGGCCGAGAAAAACGGCAAGCTTGGTACAGCCGCGCACCACGAAAGCACCAAGGGCGAGACCGTAAATCTTCGCGACACCTACCTGAAGCGCCTCGGAGAACTGGTCCGCTTCGACGTCCTCCGCAAAGGCAAAGCGAAATTCGTTGTTGACGCGCTGCACGGCTGCGGCGCCGGCTATCTCGACCGCGTCCTCGCCGATCACGGCGTCTCCATCCAGGCGATGCGCACGGATCGCGATTGCCTGTTCGATGGCACCGGTCCGGACGTCTCGGAAGCAAATCTCGCACCGCTGCGCAAGGCCGTCACCGAATCCGGCGCGACCGCGGGGCTCGCCACCGACTGTGACGCCGATCGCTTTGGCATCATCGACCACGACGGCACCTGGGTTTCTCCCAACCACATTCTCGCTCTCCTCTACGACTACCTCGTCGAATCGCGCGGCTGGAAAATGCCTGCGGCCCGCAGCGTCGCGACATCTCAGATGGTCGATGCGGTGGCAAAGGCTCACGGCCAAACCGCGTACCAAACTCCCGTCGGATTCAAATACATCGGCCAACTGATTCGCGAAGACAAGATCGCGCTCGGCGGCGAAGAGAGCGCGGGGCTGACGATTCGCGGCCACGTGCCGGAGAAAGACGGCATCCTCGCGTGCCTGCTCGTTGCGGAGATGCTGGCCGCGCGCGGCGGCTCGCTCGGCGAACAAATCAAAGCGCTCTTCAAGAAATTGGGGCGCGAATTCTGGCCCGTGCGCGAAAATCTGCACCTCAGCGACGAACAAAAGGCAAACGCGATCAAGAAGGTCGCGGTGGACGCTACGACACTCCTCGGACGAAAAGTTGTTTCCGTGGATCGCACCGACGGCGCAAAATTCGTTTTCGACGATGGGAGCTGGATGCTGATGCGGCTTTCAGGAACGGAGCCGCTACTTCGATTGTACGTCGAAGCGGACACTCCGAAGGCTTCCGCGCGATTGACTGGAGAGGCGACCAAGTGGGTACTCGCATAGTGGACGAAAGCCCGGAGAACGGGTTCAACGAATTTTTGAAGCTGCACGGACGGACCATTCTGGGTCTGTTCGTGCTGGCACTCGTGGTGCACGATGTTTTCGGCACCCATGGATTTATCGCCATGCGCCGCACCCAGAATGAGATCGAACGCGTGCGCAAGGATATCGACCGGCTTAATTCCGAAAACCTTCAGCTCAGCAATGACGTTAAATCGCTGAAGACCGATCCGCGAGCGATCGAGCGGATCGCGCGGGAAGAACTCCAGCGCGCCAAACCCGGCGAAGTGATCATACGGATTCCACAGTCGCAGCAACCACCGGCGGATCCGCCCGCAAAACCTTAGCTGTCCTTTTCTTCCATCGCGTTCGCCCGATCGAGAGCGCCAGCATCGCAACGAAAATAATGAGGAGGCCCACGGTTGCCGCGGCGATGCTGCATCTTCCTTTAGGCAGGATCGAGAGACGCCCGTACACAAATTCGATGTGCACCCAGTAGACGAGTAATGAAGTTTGGCCGAGTTGCATGATCGGGCTGAAGCCTTTCGCGGCGAATCCCCAGTGACACCACGCATACACCAGGAACAAAATCATCAGAAGAATGCCGCAGCGCATCAGGAAGAAATTGGGACTAGTGTGCCAGTAGTCGTAGATTTCTGGATCGTAGAGACGGATCGGGCCCGCGTCGAACAGCCGCGCGAGAGCACAGGCCAGAACGCCGGTGCCACCTAAAGCCAGGAACGCCGCGACCTCTTTTCGTTTCGCGAAATCCGACATTAGAAAGAAGCCTGCCGCCAAGCCGGCGAACGCGAACGCTACCCAGGGAAAAATCGGGAACAGCCAGGGTTGAGGCCTGCCGAAGACGTGGATGCCGTTGAGATAGGATTCCAGCGGCCACGGCAGCCACTTCAGCCGGTTGGTCGTCCAGAGCGGCGGCGTGACCAAGATCACGAATGCGGTGGCTGCGAGTGCTCCTAGCACTGCTCTGCTGCGCCACTTTGCAAACTGTTGCGTTCCAGTCACAGCCTGGCTGGTTGGACCTGGCGCCAGCGTACCGAACGAGGTCAGCCAGCACAGCGCGCCCATCAACATCATAGAAATGCCGAGGATGTTCAGGATGTCGACGCGGAACAGGTCGGTCCACGGCGAGATGGGGTAACCCAGAATGTATTCCTGGATGCGGAACAGGATGCCCAGGCCGTAGATTTCCGCTCCGCGAAGAATTGATTTTTTCGCGATGACACCGCGGGCAGCGCCTTTTTCGCGGAGCCTTTCGGTGACCAATGCCAGAGAAATGCCGGACAGAAAGATGAATAGCGGTGCGGGAAGCGTACCGCCCAGCTGCGACCAGGCGTAGAGCGCGGACTTGCGGGCTTCGGGAGTCAGCCATGAATTGTAGCAATGGGTTTGGAACATGAGGACGCAGGCCAGGCCGCGCATCCAGTCGATGAAAGCCAGGCGGTTGCCGGATTCGAGTGGCGGCGTCATTGCTTTACGCTCAACATTTTTGAGCTCAGCGCTCAGGTGGTTCCTCCTTCCGCTTCGTCTTAACCTCTCGGTTTTACCCCGCGGTCACCGAGACCGCGGCCCCAGGTTCCTGCCTGCGGCTGCGTTACAATCTTCGCTTGCCTGCTACTCGTCAAATCGGGCCATTGAGCATGGTTGGTGTGTGGGCCGTGCTTTGTTTTGGTGGCGGCCTGTATGCCTCCTGGCTTGGGTATGGCGGCCGGGGATTTGCGGCTACGCTCACTGCCTTTGCGTGCTATTTCGCCGTGCTGTTGCTGTTTGCCGCCCGCGGCGTGCCGGAGTTTCTTGCTTCGCGTTTCGGAGCCGGAGGCGGATATCTGCTGGGCATGGCAGTCATTCTTGGATACCTGATTTACGCGTTGGGGACAAATACTTTTGCGTTCGGGCGTGCTGGTGCGATCACTGCTTTCGTTTTCATTCCATTGGCTTTGGCGGCTTCCTCGGAGGGGCAGGCACCCGGAGCCTGGCAGGACTACGTCACGATCGCCGGCGTGTGGGTGGCGGTGAAGTTTTCGCCTTCGCATTGGCTTTGGCCCTACCCTGGCGGGCGGCTGGCTTATGTGTTCACCGTGCTGCTTTGCGTCAACATAGCGCTGGCCGCGTTCCTGTTGGTTCGGCGATTGGCTGGCGTTGGTTACAGCATCGCTTGGGGCCATCGTTGGAGTCTCTACATTGGCGGCAGCTTTGGGTTGTTCGCCGCGATCGCGATTCCGCTGGGCACAGTCATTCATTTTGTACAGTTTGCGCCCCGTTGGGCGGAATGGAAGTCACTTCCCTTCTTGACCTTGGCGATTTTGTGTTTCACGGCTTGGCCAGAGGAATTTCTGTTCCGTGGCTTGCTGCAGAATATGCTGGCGCGGTCGACGAAAAGCGAGATGGCGGGCTGGTGGACGGCGTCGGTGTTGTTCGGGTTCTCGCATATTACGAATATGGGTTTCCCAAATTGGCGCTATGTGATCCTGGCGTCGATTGCCGGGTTGTTTTATGGATGGACTTGGCGCAGGACGGGGTCTATCTTTGCTTCGGCAATGGTGCACGCGCTGGTCGATGCGATCTGGCACTTCCTGTTTCGGACTTTGTGAAGGAACGGAAGTGTTGGTTAACAATTTCCACCCCTCCCCCCTCCTTTTTTCGCAAGTGCGGATTCTAAAGGACTTTAAGTCTAATGATTTTGGAACTGCGGATTCTAAACGAGTTACGGCCGCGTTTTTTGGAACTGCGGATTCTGAAGGACTTAGGGGATTATTTTGCTGCGCGTGTAGGCGGCTGTTATCGGGTAACACGACAGAGGGTATCATAATAGTAACTCAAAGTCAAGGACTATTTACTCAACGACCATTCGAATGGGATGGGCCGGAAGAAACTGCAACTGTCGGTGCTTGTGAGCAGAACGATGTGGAATCGCTGAGTTAGAGGAAAAAAGACTTAACGCAGAGGCCACGGAGGCCGGAGCACAGAGCGCACAGCGAGTGCACAGAGTTCACGGAGAGTTCTGGGAACCTTATTGGGTTTGGGCGCGTAAGTAGTAGTAGGGGGAACTATGGGAACGTTTGGGCAGGATTTGCAGTTTGCGCTGCGTATGATGCGGAAGAATCTGGGGTTTACGGCGGCGGCGGTGCTTTGCTTGATGCTGGGGATCGGGGCTACTACCGGGATCTTTACCGTCGTGAATGCGGTCTTGCTGCGTCCACTTCCCTATGCGCATCCCGAGCAACTGGTGCGGGTCTTTACGGAGTTCCCGACGTTTCCGAACGGCGGGTTGCCGCGGTTTTGGACTTCGGCGCCGGAGTTTTTTGATTTGCGACGGGATACGCATTCGTGGGCTTCGATGGATACCTGGCAGACCGGCGGCGTGAATCTGGGAGGTAAGTCTGAGCCGGTGCGGGTAACCGGGGCCAATGTTAGCGGGGGTTTGTTGGAGACGTTGGGAGTTGCGCCGATTTCGGGGCGGTTGATTTCGGCGGCGGATGATGTGCCTGGGGCACCGCTTGTGGCTGATATTTCTTATGGCAGTTGGAAAAGCGTGTTTGGTGGCGATCCGGGGATTGTTGGGCGGGAGACGCGACTGGATGGAAAGAAGTGCACGATTGTCGGGGTGATGCCCGCAACGTTTCAGTTTCCTCCAGGGGAAAGCGATCCGCCGAAGGTGTGGGCGCCGCTGCAGCTGGATCCTGCGACCCAGACCAATCGCGGTGGGCACAACTACTACTTGCTGGGACGGTTGAAGACGGGCGTCTCGCCGGCGGCGGCGCAGGGGGAGTTGTCGGCGCTGGTGCAGTCGTACGGGGAACACAAGTCGCCGAATACGCACAGCTTTGATCCGAAAAATCACACGATTGTTAGTTATCCGCTGCAGGGTGAGGTGGTTTCCAGCGTGCGGCCGGCATTGTTGGTATTGCTGGGGGCGGTGGCGTTCGTTTTGTTGATTGCCAGTGTGAATGTGGCGAACCTGTTGTTGGCGCGAGCGGAGGCTCGGCGGAGGGAGATTGCGATTCGCGGAGCCATGGGTGCTGGGTTGGGTCGGCTGGCGCGGCAGTTTGTTACCGAGGGAGTTTTGCTGGCACTTTGCGGCGCGATTCTAGGTCTGGGACTGGCGTATGGCGGAGTGCGGCTGGTGCAGTTGACGAATGCGGGTGGGATTCCGCGGGCGGATGAGATTGTGATGGATTGGAGGGTGTTGGTTTTTACGCTGGGAACTGGTTTGGTTACTGGAGCGGTTTTTGGGTTGGCGCCTTTGGTGCCCTTGTTGGTTAGCGGGATTTCCGGGTCGTTGAAAGATGCCGCGGGGAGCACTACGGCTGCGGGCGGGGCGCAAATGTTCCGCCGAGCGCTGGTGGTGGGTGAGTTGGCGATGGCTCTGGTGCTGCTGATTGGTTGCGGTTTGATGTTACGGGCGTTTTGGAAATTGCAGGAAGTGCATACCGGAATGGCGCCCGACAACGTGGTCACAATGCGGGTGTCGCTGCCTAGCGGGACTTATACCGATAACAAGAAGATTGCGAGATTTTGGGAAAGATTTGCGGAGCAAATTACCAGCCTACCGGGGTTAAAGTCGGCGGCGCTGGTTTATGGGATGCCGCCGATGCGAGCTCCGAATATGAACGATACGGACTTTGAGGGATTTGTTAAGCGGGAAGGTGGTCCGATTGAGAATGTCGATTTCGATCAGGTGGTGACGAAGGATTATTTCGCGACGATGGGAATTCGTTTGATGGAGGGGCGATTTTTTGATGATCGCGATACGTCGGCGGGGTCGCCCGTAGTGATTGTGAATAGCACGCTGGCTCACACGTTTTGGCCCAATGAGAGCGCAATTGGGAAGCATGTGCGTCCGAATAGTGGGTCGAAAGATCCCTGGAGCACCGTTGTGGGCGTGGTGGACGATGTCAAAAATGCCGGGTTGGACCGGCCGGCGGGCGCGGAGATGTATTTGGACTACCGGCAGTCGGAAAATTTTGGATTGACGGATATGTTTGTGGTCATGAGAGCGCAGTCGGGGGATCCGCGGAATCTGGTGGGGGCGGTGCGGGAGCGATTGAATGTAATGGATGCGTCGCTGCCGTTGTCGGACGTGAGGATGATGGACGATGTGATGGAGCGAGCGCAGGCTCGGCCTCGATTTTTGACTTTGTTGCTGAGCTTGTTTTCGGTTACGGCGCTGGCGATCGCGACTGTGGGGATCTATGGAGTGGTGTCGTATTCGGTGGCGCGGCGCACCAAGGAGTTTGGGTTGCGAATGGTGTTGGGAGCGCAGGGTGCCGATGTGCTCGGATTGGTGATGAAGCAGGGAGCCGGAATGGTGGTTGTCGGGCTCGTGGCGGGGTTGGTGGTGGCGTTTGCGCTGACGCGGTTGATGGCTAGCTTGTTGTTTGGAGTGGCGCCGACGGATTTGGCGACCTTCGCCAGCGTGACGGTGGTACTGGCCGGAGTGGCTTTGGCGGCTTGCTACGTGCCAGCGCGACGGGCGACGCGAGTGGATCCGATGCAGACGCTGCGGTACGAGTGACGTTCGACGTTGTCCGTACCTGCCGTTCTACTGTATTCGGGAATCTCTCAGCGGACGGGCATAGTGTGCTTCCTCAAATTCCCACAGCTTGTCTTTTTCTCCTTTCTCCAATGCGGCGTAAACAGCGTAAACATCTACTCCAGGGGGGACGTCGACGGCCACTAGTCGTCGAGTGGCCCGTTCATAGAAGCAGCCAAGCCTTTTCAGCGGAATCCAGTCTATCGAGAATTTTTCCTCGGTCGTTCCCTCTGCTAAGAAAATGCGGTATGTCGAGTGTCCGCCGCGTTCTACGACCCTCTTCACGACTAACCTGCCTTCTTTTTCTTGAACATTGACAATGTCATTTTCGCTGAATCCGTATACGTAGAAAGGAATGTTCCTCAATCGATAGAGATCTGTTCCGGCAGGCTCGGCCCACAGGCTCTCGCTGGCAATTGGGCTATTCTTGTCCACGAACTCAAAGAAGATCTTGACTAGTCCTTCGTTTGATTTTGTGCGCTGTTGATCCAAATCCATGATTCCCATCGCTTAGAAGTATTCCAGTATTGCAGAGTATGTCACGGACGCAGGGCCTGCAACCGGGTTGAGGATACGGCATAAATAAGCTCGGGGGAACCGCGGGAAGTACGTAAGGACTGGACGAGCGTGCGGTGCGTTGGATAGAGTGCACGGCATGGATACGGGCGAGAAGACATCTTCCACGATCAGCGAACAGATTGAATTTGCGTGGCACAACTTCGAGGACCAGCAGGCGATTATTCGGGCCGCGGACCTGAAGGCGGGATATCTCGTGCCGTTTCTGTTGTTTTTTGGGGCCAGCACGATTCCGCTGGGGACGAAAGTGGTGCCGAAAATGCGCTTCGGCGATGCGAATGGAGCGATTGCGGCGGGGCTCTATATTCTGGCTTATATGTTGTTGGTGGTCGGGTTTGTGTGGTCGTTGCTGTTGATTTCGCGGGCGCTGACGCCGCGGATCGCGCGGCATCACCAATCGCCGCGAGAGGGCGCATCGCTGCTGTACTACGAGCACGTGTTGCGGCATAAGGACAATGAGGCGTATTTCGAAGCGATGACGAAGGCCGGCCCCGAACAGTTGCTGAGAAATATTACGGATCAAGTGTTCGAGCTGTCGCTGATCTGCAAACTGAAACTGGAGAACTTGCGCGGCTTTGCGGTGTCGTTCAAGTGGACGGTAGTGGGCTGGTGCCTGAGCACCGCGATCGGGTTCTGGATCATTGGGAGAAAGTAACGTCTTCCCCGCGATCGGATCGATGTAGTGCGCAGTGGGCTTCTTCACGCCGCGAGGGAGACCTTTCGCATCAATTAACGCGGAGGCCTGCAACCTTCGCCAATTCAGACTGTCGATGATCGAAAGTGTAGAAAGTGCGCATCCGTAAGGTGAGCGCGCACGCAACGTGGAGCACATCAAGCGTTCGGACGTTCAGAGCGGCTGTATGTTTGCGAGCCAATTCGACGGCCTCGGTGAAGGCAACAGGGTTCACAGGCCGAACGACCAGGGTTCCGGTGGAGATATCCTGTTGAAAGAGGCGGTCGAGTTCGTCGACCTCGGCCGTGGACAGTGCCTTACGATGAAGCGCGAGGCGAAGGGCATTGATGAATTCGAGTTGACCCAGATCGGAAAGAACGAGCGGCGGACTGATGTTAGCCAGGAGCTTCTTAGCCCGCGCGGAATGTGCGTCCAGCGCGTATAACGAAAACAGAAAGCTGGCGTCCGCGTAGGTGCTCGATAGCGTTCGTCTCGCTCGCGACGAATGAGTTCCGCGCCGCTCACTTTCAGGGCTTTGTTGCCAAAGATCTTCTTGGCACGACCGAGGAAGTCCGGAAATGCCTTGGGTATGACAGGTTCGGGAGGAAGGAGGCGGGCGACGACGCGCTTGCGCTTGGTGATGTGGATCTCTTCGCCTTCGCGGAGAAGGTCTTCCACTTTGGAGAAGCGGTAGCGGAGGTCGCGGATGGAGGCTTTCTTCATGTGATACATTTTAGCATCACATTGGAGTGCAGGCAATCCAGTGCCCGCCCTCGTGCAGGGCGCGCGTTGAGTCCGGGTACGTTTGCGGGCGATTTCCCTGTCAGGCGCGGGGCGGCAGAAGCGGTGCCGAAGTTGACGCCGGGCGGGGCAAGCCCCGCCCCTACAAAGGATTGGATTCATCAGGGGATGCGGCGGGCTGGGGGTACGAATTTGTTGTGAGCGCTAGCGGACGACGCCGGATAGGGGGCTGGAGGCTGCGGCGTAGAGGCGTTTAGGCATGCGGCCGGCGAGATAGGCTTTGCGGCCGGCTTGGGTGGCGTCGCGCATGGCTTCGGCCATTAGGGTGGCGTCCTGGGCTTCGGCTATCGCGGTGTTCATCAGGAGGCCGTCGGCGCCTAACTCCATGGCTTGGGCGGCGTCGCTCGCGGTGCCTACACCAGCATCTACGATCATGGGGACTTCGGTGATGCGCTCGCGGAGGATGCGGAGGTTGGCCGGGTTCTGAATGCCCAGGCCTGAGCCGATGGGAGCGGCCAAGGGCATCACCGCGGAGGCGCCTGCGTCGATCAGTTTGCGGGCGGCGATGAGGTCGTCGTTGGTGTAGGGGAGGACTACGAAGCCTTCTTTGACGAGGACTTTAGTGGCTTCGATGAGTTGCTCGGTGTCGGGGAAGAGGGTTTGCTGGTCACCGATGACTTCGAGTTTAACCCAGTGGGAGAGGCCTACTTCACGGCCCAGGCGGGCGGTGCGGATGGCTTCGTCGGCGGTGTAGCAGCCTGCGGTGTTGGGGAGGATGAACATTTTTTCGCGGTCGATGTAGTCGAGGAGGGATTCTTTCGACTTGTCGGTGAGATTGACTCGACGGACGGCGACGGTGACCATGTCGGCGCCGGAGGCGGCGTGGGCGCGGGCCATTTCCTGGAAACTGCGATATTTGCCGGTGCCGACGATCAGGCGGGAGCGGAAGGCGCGGCCAGCGATTACGAGTTCGTCTGCCATGGTGTCCTCAGTGCAATTCTAAGCCTACCGATGCGTGGCTACAAATTCGCCCGACCCTAATTCGCCCGACCGGGCGATCTTGGCTAACAGCTTGCAAAAACGGGTACAGCCGTAGTGTGCGGTACACGAAACGGGGTGGCTGGAGGCGAGTTGGGAGCGCATTGGTTAATAAGGAATTGGCGGAACCGGAGCGCGTCGATTGGACGTGGACGGAAATTTGCTGTAGTTCTATAGACTGCCGCGCAGGCGCGTCGATGGACGACGCGGACCGTGCGGCGCAGCTATGTTTGCCGAACGCACAAATTGGAACCTTACGCCGAACCGCTTGAGCGAAGCGCTGGCACAGCACCTTGCCGCGGGCAAGCGGCTGTATGACTTGAGCGCGTCGAATCCTACGGAAGTGGGTTTTTCCTACGACCGAGAGACGATCCTGCACGCGATGTGCAATGAGGCGGCGCTGACGTACGTTCCCGATCCACAGGGTTTGTTGCGCGCGCGGCAGGGCGTCGCGGAATACTATGCGGAACGCGGCGATGAAGTGGCGGCGGAAGACATCATTCTGACCGCGAGCACGAGCGAGGCCTATTCGTTTGTCTTTCATGCGCTTTGCAACCCGGGTGACGAACTGCTGGTGCCGGCGCCCAGCTATCCCTTGTTCGGCTTCCTGGCCGGGATCAACGACGTCGTGCTGGCGCACTATCCACTGATATACGATCACGGCTGGCAAATTGACTTCCCTTCCCTAGAAAAAGCGATCACTCCCCGCACGCGCGGAATTATCGTGGTAAACCCGAACAATCCCACCGGGCACTTCGTGAAGCCAGAGGAGTTGTCAACGCTCAACGAGATTTGTTCGGCGCGCGACATGGCGCTGATCGCGGACGAAGTCTTTCTGGACTTCGCGCATGGCGACGCCAACGGACGGCGGGAGCTTGGCAGGGTTTCACGCCCGCGCGGCGGAAACGGCACCAAGCCGCCGACGCTGGCTACCAACAGTGAAGCGCTTACCTTTACGATGAGCGGACTGTCGAAAATTTCGGGGCTGCCCCAGATGAAGGCCGCGTGGTTGGTGGCCAGCGGGCCGGAACCACTCCAGAAGGAGGCGCTGGAGAGAATCGAAGTCATCGCGGATACCTATCTGTCGATGAATGCGCCGATACAGTTGGCGCTGCCGGTCTTTTTGCAGCAGAGACACGGATTTCAGAAGCAGGTAATGACGCGAGTGCGGCGGAACGTCGGGGAGTTAGACCGGCAGTTGATGATGCGTAAGACGTGTAGCCGGCTGGAAATTGAAGGCGGGTGGTACGCGGTGGTGCGCGTGCCGGTGACGCGGTCGGATGACGACCTGGCGGTAGATCTGCTGACGAAAAAGGGGATCTACGTGCATCCTGGCCATTTTTATGATTTCGCGACGGATGGGCATTTGATCGTGAGCTTGATCATGCCGGAGCGGGAGTTTGCGGAAGGCTGCCGGCAAATGCTGTCGATGTTTTGAGAAAAATAAGAAATGATCTGAAGAAGTAACGAAGTAACGAAATAACGACAAATAAATCCGACAAATACTTCACAGCGAAGGTTATCTGCTCATCGAAGGACACAGCCAGGAATGGCTGTGCCACGGTGCTTAATTTTGCAGAATGGGGCGTGGCTCGGCTACGTCGGCATAGAGTTGCTCGATGACGTCGCGGTATTTTTGTTCGACGACGCGGCGCTTGAGTTTCATGGTGAACGTCAAACCGCCGTTGTCGAAGGTGAAGTCTTCGGGTAGCAAGGCGAAGCGCTTGATGGTCTCCCACTGCGCGAGGTGAGTGGTGAGGCGGGCTACTTCATCTTCGATGAGCTTGTGAACCCACGGGTGAGCGACCATCTCTTTGTTTGACCCGAACTTAATTCCCTGCTCGGCGGCTTTGGACTCGACAGTTACGAGGTTCGGCACGAGCAAGGCCACGACAAATTTGCGCTGATCGCCGACCACCATCGCGTTCAGGATGTACGGGCTGGTTCTCAGCGCGTTCTCGATAGGCTGGGGAGCGACAAATTTGCCCGCCGCGGTTTTCAGCAGATCTTTTTTGCGATCGGTGATGAAGAGATAGTTGTCGGAGTCCAGGTAGCCGATGTCACCGGTGTGGAACCAGCCGTCTTCGCCGATGACTTCGCGAGTGGCGTCCGGACTTTTGTAATAGCCCTGCATGACGCAGGGTCCCTTGGCCAGGATTTCGCCATCGGAAGCAATGCTGATCAGGACGTTGGCAATGGGCTTGCCAGAGCTGCCTACGCGATTGTTCGGATAGTTGGAAGTCAGAACTGGCGAGGTCTCCGTCAAGCCGTAGCCTTGATAGATCAGGATGCCGATGGACCAGAAGAACTCGGCGAGACCCTTGGAGAGCGGCGCGCCACCCGAAAAGACGATGCGCAATTGGCCGCCGGTGCCCTGGCGGATTTTGGAGAAGACTAATCTGTTGGCCGCGGCCCATTGTAGTTTGAGCAGTGGGCTGGCCGACCCCACGCCGCAACGCCATGGGGCCGCGCGCTTTGCCACGCTCATCCCCCAGTCGAAAAGCTTTCGCTTAACGCCGGTGTTCTTGCTGCCCTTCTCCATTACGCGGGCATAAATCTTTTCGAAGACGCGCGGAACGGCGGCCAGCACAGTTGGCTTCACTTCGAGAAGCGCCTCGGAAAGAAAATTCACGTCTTCCACGTACGCGATCGAAATACCATTGAAGAGTAGAACGTAATCCAGCGTGCGGCCGTAGATGTGAGCCAAAGGGAGGAAAGACAAGGAGAGGTCCACGCCGGATTTTAGGGAAGAGGGTGTCCAGGAATCCGTCGCGTTCGAGCAGATGTTGGTGTGGGTGAGCATCACGCCTTTGGGCTCGCCGGTCGTGCCGGAGGTGTAAATGATGGAGGCGAGCTGGCCGGGGAGAACTTGCGAGGCGCGCAGGCGATACGCGGCGATTTCGGCGCCTCCCGCGGAGGCGATCAGCGTTTCGTAGCGAAAGCACTCGGTGGGTACAGTGGGTCCTCCGTCGGCAACGATGATGTGATCGAGTTCCGGGAGGCGCGCGCGGCAGGCGAGCAGCTTCTCCAATTGAGGGACGCCGCAGACGACCACAACTTTCGCGCCGGCGTGATTGAGGATGTAGGTCATGCGGTCGGGCGATTCGTTGAAATAGATCGGAACAGTGATGCCCCCGGCTCCGGTGATAGCGAAATCGGCGGTGTGCCATTCCGGCCGATTGGCAGCGAACAGGCCTACGCGATCGCCGGGCTTTACACCTAGTTCCACAAAGGCCATGGACAGGCCGGCAGCGCGGCGGAGTAATTCTGCCGACGAGATCGGCTGCCATAGATTGTCGCGGCGGAACATTTGGGCGCGGGGGTTGGGGAGTGTATCGATGGCGTTGAGGAATCGCGCGGGAAGGGTGCCGTAAGTCATCGGGGTTTCGTTATCGAGTTTCGCTATTGAAGTTTCGCCATCAAGTTTCGCTCACTTTACTCTAACCGTTTTACGGGCGCAATTCCTATGGGACGCGAGGCCCAGGACTTTGGTTGGACGTTGCGGTTCTAACCCACGAATCGCCTTATCGACGCCGTATAGCTTCAAGAAAACCAAAGACAACGCGGAGACGCAGAGGACGCCGACGCGCTGAGTTCGTCGGGAAGAGTGTAGGCGCCTAGCTTAAGCCAGGCGCCTACATGATGCCACCGGAAAGGCACCGGCATCGTCAGGTGGGTCTTGCAAAGTTCTGCAAGCATTCGGCTCGTGCGCTAAGATTAGCGGCGGAGCACATTCAATGAGCACAACGATTCCGGGAACGACGAGTGACACGTCGCTGTCGAAGGGGCCGTTCCGCGCGGCGCGGGGGACGCAGATTTCCTGCAAGGGCTGGCAGCAGGAAGCGGCGCTGCGGATGTTGATGAACAATCTGGATCCAGAGGTGGCGGAAAATCCGCAAGAATTGGTGGTTTATGGCGGGACTGGGAAGGCGGCGCGGAACTGGGAGTGCTTTCATGCGATTGTGCGATCGCTAAAGGAGTTGGCTGCGGACGAGACGTTGCTGGTGCAGTCGGGCAAGCCCGTGGCGATTTTTCGGACGCACGAATATGCGCCGAGAGTGCTGCTGTGCAATTCCAATCTGGTCGGTCATTGGAACAACTGGGACCGTTTTCACGAACTGGACCGCGCTGGGCTCATGATGTACGGGCAAATGACCGCGGGCAGCTGGATTTACATTGGCACGCAGGGAATCTTGCAAGGCACCTACGAAACGTTTGCGGCGGCGGCGACCAAGCACTTCGGCGGCAGCCTGACTGGGAAATTGGTGGTGACTGGCGGGATGGGTGGCATGGGTGGCGCGCAGCCGCTGGCCGCGACCATGAATGGCGCGGCATTCCTGGGGATCGATGTCGATCCGGAGCGCATCAAGCGCCGAGTGAAGACTGGTTATTGCGACGTGATGGTGACCAGTCTGGACGAGGCCTTGCGCATTCTGAAGAATGCGGTGCGCAAGGGCGAAGCGACCTCGGTTGGGCTGGTCGGCAACTGTGCCGACTTGATTCCGGAGATGGCGCGGCGTGGCGTCGTGCCCGACCTGCTGACCGATCAGACCAGCGCGCACGATCCGGTTGGCGGGTATGTACCGAATGGAATGACGTTGGAGGCAGCGCTGGAATTGCGCAAGAAGAACCCTGCGGAGTACAAGAAACATTCCATGGCGGCCATGGCTCAGCATGTTCAGGGCATGCTGGACTTGCAGAAGCTTGGCGCGGTGACGTTCGACTACGGAAACAACATTCGGACATTCGCGTTTGAGCACGGGGTGAAGAACGCTTATGACTTTCCTGGGTTTGTGCCCGCGTACATTCGCCCGCTGTTCTGCGAAGGGAAAGGGCCCTTCCGGTGGGCGGCGCTTTCTGGAGAGGCGTCGGACATCGCGCGTGCCGATCGGCTGGTACTTGAAATGTTCCCCCAAAACGAGCATCTGGCGCGATGGATTAAATTGGCGCAGAAACGCGTGAAGTTTCAGGGACTGCCATCGCGGATTTGCTGGCTTGGGTATGGCGAGCGCGACAAATTTGGTTTGGGGCTGAACGATCTGGTGGCGCGGGGTGAATTGAAGGCGCCGATCGTGATTGGCCGGGATCATCTGGATTGCGGTTCGGTGGCTTCGCCCTACCGCGAGACCGAGTCGATGCTTGACGGGTCTGACGCCATCGCCGATTGGCCGCTGCTCAATGCGCTCGTGAATACCGCGAGCGGCGCGTCGTGGGTTTCGATCCACAATGGCGGCGGAGTGGGGATCGGATATTCGCAACACGCGGGACAGGTCACGGTGGCGGACGGAACCAAGGACATGGCGGCGCGCATCGAGCGCGTGTTGACCAATGATCCGGGCTTGGGCGTGGCGCGTCACGTCGATGCGGGCTATTCGGAGGCGACCGAATTCGCGCGAAAGTCCGGCGTGAAGATTCCGATGCTCTGAAGTTCTTAAGCTCGATACAGAGCCCGGTTGGTTTATTCATCTTACGGTGTGCCAGCTTCGCGCCGGCACGCATCGAATCACCGTCGAGTGAAGGAGGAATTCATGTACGTCATATTGGGAGCAACGGGACACACAGGATCGGCCATCGCCGAGAATCTACTGGCAAAGGGTGAAAAGGTGCGGGTGATTGGGCGCAATAAGGAACGGCTGGCGAAACTATCGGACCAGGGCGCTGAGGCACTCGTTGGGGACGCAACGGATTCAACATTTCTCACGCAGGCGTTCGGTGGCGCACGAGCCGTCTATTTCATGGTGCCGCCCAACCCGGCCAGCAGCGATTACCGGGGCTTTCAGACGCGAATTATCGATGCGGGTGTTAAAGCGTTGGAGGCCGCCGGCGTGCACTATACGGTGGCGCTGAGCAGCTTTGGGGCGGATAAGGAATCGGGGAGCGGCCCAGTTTCGGGTCTGCATGAACTCGAAGTGAAGCTTCAACGGATTCCGAGCCTGAACGCCGTCTTTCTGCGAGCGGGGTACTTCCTGGAGAACCTGATTCCACAGGTCAGCGTGATTCAGAACTTCGGGATAATGGGCGGGCCCGTGCGGCCGGATCTACCTCTGCCGATGATCGCGACCAAAGACATCGGAGCGGCGGCGGCGGAAAGATTGCACAAGCTTGATTTCTCCGGACACGAGACGCGTGAACTGCTTGGGCAGCGCGACATCAGTGTGCCGCAGTAAGCAGCATGGGAGATGAGAGAAGAAAGGAACTGACCTCTCGCGCTCGGCTTGCAGGAGCAGGGCGCAAACCACCGCAAGCAGCTTGGGCCAAAAGCCCCGGTT